>Ga0307503_10000003_pt1 | contig 441161 bp, 446 predicted proteins | sample 17_S_MG_FD_194514 | JGI IMG/M metagenome (GOLD analysis project Ga0307503, IMG submission 194514) | Soil microbial communities from Populus trichocarpa stands in riparian zone in the Pacific Northwest, United States - 17_S | ecosystem: Environmental > Terrestrial > Soil > Riparian zone >... | reverse complement strand
CCAGGAGAGAGATCCCAATGAACGGACGTAGAGCGATCGTCGGCCTCTGCATGCTTTGCGCGCTGCTCGCGAGCGCCTTCGCTGCTCAGAGCGCCAGCGCGATCACCGGCACAACAGCGGTGACATGTGCAAAAACCGGTGGAACCCAAGTAGGAGTCGAAACCTTCCATACATCTCGCTGCCTGCCGGGCGAGGGAGCGGGCGAATACGAGCACTATCAAATCGCACAGAACACAAACACAGAAACGGCAACAACAGCCAGCGGACCGACCAAGTTTAAGGCGACCCTCGGAGGAGTGGCGACCACGTTCACCTCCACCGGAGTGAGTGGCACCGGTCTGATGGTAAACAACGTTGCCGAAAGTGGCGAGCATTATTTTCGGCGGGGCTTCAAGGACTCATTTGAAGAAACCACCATAAGCCCGTTCACCAAATGCTTCGTGTACAAGGACGACGGAACGGGGACCCCCGGCCCACAAGGCGTGATCGAAACCGAGGAACTAGTGGAGACCACTCTAGGACAAGGTCACGGGGTGAAAATCACACCAGAAAAAGGCAGTGTGCTCGCGAAATTTTGGATCCTCGACAAAAACAAAGTTGGCGCTGGTGGTGAATGTGCCATTCACGGCACATACAATTTGGCCGGTACCATGATAGGTACTCCCGAAGGGGCGTCACTTGCTTTCACGCACGCGGGAGTGACAACGCAGAACACGCTGAAAATCGGCACCGGCGAACCCACCATCAAAGCCGGGTTCGAAGGCGGCCTCACACTTGAGGGGAGAACAATAGGATCGGGTACCCCATTCACCCCGATTAGCTACACAACAGTCACGACATGAGCAGATCAGCAGTCGTGCACACGCCGATCTAGTCGGTCGAGTTAACAGCACGACAGTGCGCCGGCCATCGGCCGGCGCACTGTTCTTCCACGACCAGACACAGGACGACGAAGAAGTAGCTTCCCGTCGAAGCGCCGAACGGCCCCCGCGCCATTTGGCGAGCGCGCTCTTTGGCCGATTGACCGCATGGGGGGAGTAGGGGACTCTCGGGGCGCTCGTCAGAAAGGCGGGCGATACCGAGGAGAGTGATCCAATGAACGGACGCAAGGCCATCGCCGGCCTCTGCATGCTTTGCGCGTTGCTCGCGAGCGCCTTTGCTGCTCAGAGCGCCAGCGCGATCACCGGCACAACAGCGGTCACATGCAAATCAGGGCTTGGCGACACAGGAAAACAGACCTGGGCAGATAGCCACTGCAAAACTGGCGCCTCAGGTCCCTTCGGCCACTACAAAATCGCCGAAAACACGACAACAGAACTGACGGTAAGAGCTGGTAGCGAAGCGTCGAAATTTAAAGCCACCCTCGGGGGCGTGGCGGTCACGTTCACGTCGACCAGCCTGACTGGTACCGGTTCAATGGAAAATAAGGTCGACGACCCCACCGGCGAGCACTTCGTTCACGCCACGGGCGCCATCGTCTTCAGCGGCGTGACCGTGAGCCCTTTCACGAAATGCTTCGTCTACACAGACGACGGCACGACAAATCCCGGCGCGCAAGGCGTGATCGACACCGAAGAACTGACATTGACCACCAGAGAGCAGGGTGATGCGATTAAAGGCACGCCGAAAACCGGCAACGTGTTCGCGCGATTCTGGATCGGGGACAAAAACAAAGTGGTAACAGGGGGCGGTGAATGCACCATTGCTGGAACATACCTCCTGACCGGTAGTACAGTTTTCACTCCCGAAGGCGCGACACTCGCAGCTACGCACAACAAAGTGACAGAACAGAACACGCTGAAACTGGGCACCGGCGAAACTACGATCAAAGCCGGATTCGAAGGTAGCTTGACAATCGAAGCCAGCGCAAAAGGAGCGGGCGCCTTCAATCCGATCAGCTTCACAACATACCCAACATAAGCAGGGCGGCAGTCTTGCGCTCGGGGGCCGGAGCAGGCCGGTCGAGGTAGCAGCACGGAAGCACAGAGGGGTCGGTTTGTGGCCGGCTCCTCTGTGCACGGACCCGCGCGGCAGGGGACGCCGGTGTAGGCTCCGTATCCTTCTGAGCCGATGAAGAAGGTCTTGATACTTGGCTCGACGGGGTCGATCGGGACGCAGGCGCTGGAGGTGATCGGCGCCTCCGAGGAGCTGCAGGTCGTTGGGCTCGCGGCCGGGTCGGGCTGGGAGCTGACGGTCGAGCAGGCGCGCGAGCACGGCGTGCCGGCGATCGCCCTCGCCGAAGCCGCGGCCGCCGCTTCGGCGCGCGGGGCCTGGAGCGGCCGGGTGCTGGAGGGGGAGGAGGGGGTGCGGGAGCTGATCTCCGGGTCTGGCGCCGACCTCGTCCTCAACGGCATCGTCGGGGCCGCCGGGCTCGGCTCGACCGTGGTCGCGCTGACCGAGGGCATCGACGTCGCCCTCGCCAACAAGGAGAGCCTGGTGATCGGCGGCGAGCTGGTGATGGCGCTGGCTGAGGCGACCGGGGCGCGCCTGGTCCCGGTCGACTCCGAGCACTCGGCGCTGCACCAGCTGATCGGCGGCGAGGCGCCGGGCACCGTGGAGAAGCTCGTCCTCACCGCCTCGGGCGGGCCCTTCCGCGGCCGCACCGACCTCGAGGGGGTTGGGGTGCAGGACGCGCTCGCGCACCCGACCTGGGCGATGGGGGGGCGGATCACGATCGACTCGGCGACGCTGATGAACAAGGGCTTCGAGGCGATCGAGGCGCACCACCTGTTCGGCGTCTCCTACGAGCGGATCGGGGTCGTCGTTCACCCCCAGTCACTCGTCCACTCGCTGATCCACCTCAACGACGGCTCCTCGCTGGCGCACCTAGGCTACCCCGACATGCGGGTGCCGATTTCCTACGCCCTTCACTATCCCGAGCGGGCCGACGTCGACCTGCCGCAGCTGGACCTCGCCGCCGTCGGCGAGCTGACTTTCGAGGAGCCCGACCTGGATACCTTCGCCTGCCTGCGGCTGGCGCTCGAGGCCGGGGCTGCCGGGGGGACGGCACCCTGCGTGCTGAACGCCGCCGACGAGGTCGCGGTCGCGGCCTTCCTCGACGGTCGCATCCCCTTCACCGGCATCGCCGCCCTGGTCGAGCAGGTGCTGGGGGAGATGCCGGCGCAGCCGGTCTCCCATTTCGACCACCTTTTCGCCGCCGACGCCGAGGCCCGGCACCGCACCGAAGCCGGGGTCCGGGGGTTGACTCCAGCATGAACTGGCTTTGGATCTTCCTCGGCTTCACGCTGCTGATCTTTCTCCACGAGTGCGGCCACTTCGTCGCCGCCAAGGCGACCGGGATGCGGGTCGAGCGCTTCTTCCTCTTCTTCGGCCCGACCCTGTGGTCGTTCAAGCGCGGCGAGACCGAGTACGGGATCAAATCGATCCCGCTCGGCGGCTACGTGAAGATCAGCGGCATGACCCGGGAGGAAGAGATCCCGGAGGGGACCGAGGGCCGCGCCTATTACGAGCAGGCGGTCTGGAAGCGCATCGTCACGATCGGCGCCGGCCCGGCTGTGAACATCGTCCTCGCCTTCGCGATCCTCTTCGGCGTCTACATGACCTCGTTCCAGAAGGTCGACCAGTCGGTCGGGGAGATCCGCTCCGGCAGCCCGGCGGCCAAGGTGCTGGAGCCGGGCGACGAGATCGTCGCCGTAGACGGCAAGCGGTTCGCTGCGCTCAGCACCGGAGATCGGCTCGAAAGGTTCGGCAAGCAGGTCGGCTCGCACGAATGCGTCGGCAAGCAGGTCGACGGCTGCGTCGCCTCGACCCCCGCAGAGCTGCTGATCCGGCGCGACGGCCAGCTGCAGACGATTACGGTCCGGCCCGAGTACGACAGGGCGGCCGAACGTGCCCTCGTCGGCTTCTCCTACGGCTCGGTTCCGGCCGAGCTCAGCGCCGGCGCCGCCTCCTCCGAAGCACTGGACCGGATGTGGATGGTCACCTCGGGAACGATCCGCGTGCTCTCCCACATCTTCGAGGAGGAAGAGCGCAAGGAAATCTCCGGCGTCGTCGGCACCAGCGACGTTGCAAACCAGGTGATCGACGTCGGCATCGCGCCGGCGCTGCTGCTGCTCGCTCTGGTCAGCCTCTCGCTGGGAGTGATCAACCTGCTGCCGATCCTGCCGCTGGACGGCGGCCACATCTTCTGGGCCCTGGTCGAGAAACTGCGTGGCCGGCCGGCCTCGCTGCGGGTGATGGAGCGCGCGAGCGTGATCGGGTTCGCCCTGGTCGCGGTGCTGTTCGTGATCGGTCTCTCCAACGACATCGGCCGCCTCGGCGGCGACAGCTTCACCCCTCGCTGAGGCGCGCGAGGAGAGGAGGGAGGCGGCTCAGCCGCGCTTCTTGGCGACGACCGTGAAGCGGAAGGTCGCGGGCGAGGCGTCGGTGTGGTGGCCGTCGACGACGGCGCGGACGCGGAAGGTGTGGGGGCCGAGCGCCAGCGACTTGGTCGTGTAGGGCGAGCGGCAGGCGCGGAAGGCCTTGCCGTCGAGCTTGCACTCGAACTTGGCGCCTTTCTCGCTGGCGGTGAACTTGAAGGTGGGGGTGCGGTCCGTGGTGCGCTTGGCCGGCTTGCCGCGCAGCGTCGTCTGCGGATCGCCGTGCTCGCCGGCTTTGCTGCCGCCGGTCCCGGGGGCAGCGGTGCCGCCGCAGAGCTGCTCGGGCGGAGCGAACGAGTTGGGACGCGGGGCCGGCGCCACGGCGACGAAGTCGGCGGCGCTGTCGTCGCTGTCGTCGGCGGGATCGAGCGCGGTGGCGCAGCCGCGGCCGATCATCCGCTGCAGGGCGAGCCCGTCCGGGATCGCACCGGCGGGCGTTCCGGCCGGGCCGGCGAATTTGGTGGCGCCCCAGGCGACGCAATCGAGGTCGTCGAAGCAGACGGCGCCGCCGGTGGCTTTGATCTTGCCGGCTTCCAGAGTGGCGTCGGGGATGACCCCGAACTGAGTCGCTGCCTGGGTCGTCGCCACCAGCAGCGTGCTCTGGCTGTCGCCACGGGCGACGTTGGCGGGGAAGGGCACGCCGTCGACTTCGTTGCCGTTGGCGTCGTAGATGCGGACCGAGTGGCCGGCGACGAAGTTCTGGCCACCGGCGTACATCTGCAGCTCGACATATGCGGCGTCGGGGTTGGCGGAGGAGCCGGCGAAGACCTCGCGGATCTTCATCAGGTGGAAGCTCGCCTGAGCGGGGGCCGCGGCCAGCGCGCCCAAAACGGCGATCGAGAGCGCGATCGTGCTCAGACGGCGGGCCATTGACGGGTTATACCGCCCAACCGCGACTGAGGTTCAATCTGCCTGCGAAGGCCTCCCGGTACGCTTCGCGCATAGCCTCCAAACGACAGATATTCGTCGGCGGCGTGCCGATCGGCGGCGGTGCCCCGGTCGCGGTGCAGACGATGACGAAGACCGAGACCGCCAACCTGACGGCGACGATGGACCAGATCCGCAAGGTCGCCGACGCCGGTGCCGACATCGTCCGCTGCGCGGTCCCGCGCGAGAAGGACGCCGAGGCGCTGAGGACGATCGTCGCCGAGTCGCCGATCCCGATCATCGCCGACATCCACTTCAACCACACCCTGGCGCTGAAAGCGATCGACGCCGGCGCCCACTGCATCCGCCTCAACCCCGGCAACATCGGCGGCCGCGAGAAAGTCGCCGAGGTCGCGGTCAAGGCGAACGAAAAAGGCGTGCCGATGCGGATCGGGGTCAACTCGGGCTCGCTGCCCAAACACCTGCACGAGCTCGAGCGCGAAGCGCCGGTCGAGGCGCTGGTCGCCGCCGCCGCCGAGTTCGTCGAGCTGATGGAGGGCCTCGACTTCACCAACTTCAAGGTCTCGATCAAGTCGACCAACGTCCCGTACACGATCGCCGCCAACCGCCTGCTCTCGGAGAAGATCCCCTACCCGCTGCACCTCGGGGTCACCGAGGCCGGGACCAAATGGGCGGGATCGCTGAAATCCGCCGTCGGTCTGGGCACGCTGCTGGCCGACGGGATCGGCGACACGATCCGGATCAGCCTCTCGACCTTCCACGCCGAGGAGGAGGTCAAGGTCGCCTGGGAGATCCTCAAGGCGTTGCAGCTGCGCGAGCGCGGCCCGGTGCTGATCGCCTGTCCGACCTGCGGCCGCCTCCAGTTCGACATGGACTCGGTCGTTGCCGAAATCGAGAAGCGCCTCGAGTCCTATGCCGAGCCGGTCGAGGTCGCGGTCCTGGGCTGCGCGGTCAACGGGATCGGCGAGGCAAGCCACGCCGACTTCGGGATCGCCGGCGCCAAGGACGAGGGCCTGATCTTCGCCCACGGCAAACCGCTGCGGAAGGTGCCCCAGGCGCAGCTGGTCGACACCCTCTTCGAGGAGATCGACAAGTCGCTGGACCGCGGCGGCAGGGTCGAGTTCGACGAGGCCGAGTCCCGCGAGGGAGCCGAGTGGGTATCCCGGATCGAGCAGGAAAACGAGGGCGAACTGACCCCCGAGAAGATCGCCCAGATGGAGAAGGAAGCGGTCGAAAAAGGCGAGTCCGACAAGGTCCTCCTCGACGAGGAGGCCTCGCCGACGGCGGGCCGACGCTTTACGAGGGCCTAGGCAATCGCCCGCCGCCGGGCGGTGGCTAGCCTTTCTTCGGTTTCGGCTTCAGCTTCTTCTTCAGCGTCACTTTGACCGTCTGCGTCGCCGCGGTGCCGCCGGTGGGCGTGAAGGTCAGCGCGACTCGGATCTTCAGCTTGCCCTTTTCGTTCAGCACCTTGCGGCCGGGGCCGGTCGGCTTCAAGGGGACGTTGAGGATGCCGGGAGCGGTGGCGGTGACCGTGGCCGACTTGACCATGCGCTTCTTTTTCTTGGCGCTGATGCCGGCGACGGTGACGAAGTTGGCATCGACAGCGCTCAGCACGCCGGCGCCGGGCAACGTCACGGGGAGTTTCGCGGTGCCGTTTTTCTTGTTCAGAACCGCTTTGCCGACGACGGCTACGTTCGAGGGCGGTGGCGGCGTGCTCTGGATCGCGATCCCGTCGGCCCCGCCCCAGAGGAAGAGCTGATTGTCGACCTCGACCAGACGGAGGCGCACGGTCTGCCCCGCGAATGGGGTCAGGTCGGTCGTGAGCACGGTTGGAGCCATTTCCAGCGGTCCGCCGGTCTGGGTCGCAAAGACGGTGGCGAGGATGTCGCCCGGCGCAACGGACTCCAGCGGCGCCGTCGGCTTCATCACGTCGACTCGGTACTGCTGATTCGGCGGGGGGAAGCCGGACGAAAGCGTGTTGGGGGAGGGAGTGACGAGGTTGGCCGCCGATTTGTAATACACGAACATCGAGAGCTGGTGTTTGAACCCTGGCTCGAGGGCGACGTCCTGGTAGAGGACGTGGGTACCCGGGCCGTCCTGAGCGCTGATCGCCGCGAAGACGCCCACCGGAGGAGCCGGGACCGGCCCTTCTCCGATCGGCGGAGTCGTGCCGGAGTAGGCGAACCAGTTGCCGGATTCCGATGAGTTGACGACCTGCCAGCCGGCCAGCGTGCCGGTCTCGAAGCTGCCGTTGACCACCGTCGCCCCGGTCGCCCCGGCGGGCGCCAGCAGGGCCAGTGCGGCGATCGCGCCGAGAATCGCCGCGATCAGCGGGTTGCGTCGGCTGCCTGCACGAACGTTGCGTTTCATCGGGTCCTCCCCAAGTTCGACCTTTGAGAAACGTCACACTAAACCGCGCCGCAGACGCCGCCAATAGACTCGCCGCCGATGTCGCGCCTCTCCCAGACCTTCCTCCCGACCCTGAAGGATCCTCCCGCCGATGCGGAGGCGCTCTCGCACAAGCTGATGGTGCGGGCGGGGTTGATCAGGCAGCTCGGGGCCGGGATCTGGACCTACCTGCCGGCGGGGTGGCGGGTCCTGCACAAAGTCGAAGAGATCCTGCGCGAGGAGATGGCGGCGATCGGGTGCCAGGAGATGCTGATGCCGCTGCTGCAGCCGGCGGAGAACTGGGAGAAGACCGGGCGCTACGGGATCGACGAGCTGTTTAAGCTGGAGGACCGCAGGGGGGCGCCGATGGTGCTGGCGATGACCCACGAGGAGGCGGTCACCTACCACGTCGGCCGCGAGGTCCGCTCCTACCGCGACCTGCCGCTGATGCTGTTCCACCTGCAGACGAAGGAGCGGGACGAGCCGCGGCCGCGGGCCGGCGTGCTGCGCACGCGCGAGTTCACGATGAAGGACGCCTACTCCTTCGATCGCGACGAGGAGGGGCTGGCCACGTCCTACGAGGCGCAGGCCGGCGCGTATGCGCGGATCTTCGACCGCTGCGGGCTGCGCTGGTACAAGGTCGAGTCCGACGTCGGGATGATGGGCGGCTCCGGCGCCGATGAGTACATGGCGCCCTGCGCCGCGGGCGAGAACGAGGTGGCGCTGGCGCCCGGGTACGCCGCCAACGTCGAGGTCGCCTCGGCGACCGCGCAGCCGGTCGAGCTGCCGCCGGCGCTGCCCGAGCCGGTGCCGGTCGAGACCCCGGGAATGGCCAAGGTCGAGGACGTGGCGCCCCACCTGGGGCTGCCGGCCGGCGCCTTCATCAAGACGCTGCCGGTGATGGTCGAGGGGCGCGGGATGGTCGTCGTCCTGGTCCGCGGCGACCACCGCCTGAACGAGATCAAGCTGCGCAACGCGCTCGGCGGCGACTTCCGCCAGGCGAGCGTGGAGGAGATCGAAGCGAAGATCGGGCCCGTGGGCTACATCGGCCCGGCCGGTCTCGACCTGCCGATCGTCAAGGACGCGGCAATCGACGGCGACTCCTATGTCAGCGGCGCCAATCGTCCCGACACCCACCTGAAGGGGATCCAGCCCGGGCGCGACTTCAGCTTCGAAGAGCTCGACGTGCGCACGGTCGAGGCGGGCGACACCGCCCCGGGCGGCGGCACGATCGAGATCCAGCCGGCGATCGAGATCGGCAACATCTTCAAGCTCGGCACCCGCTACTCGGAGCCGCTGGGCGCGACCTACCTCGACGAGAGCGGCAAGGAGCGGCCGATCGTGATGGGCTCCTATGGGATCGGCCCGGCGCGGATCGTCGCCGCCTCGATCGAGCAGCGGGCCGACGAGAGCGGCATCGTCTGGCCGCCGGCGCTCGCGCCCTGGGGCGTGCACCTGGTCTCGCTCGCCAAGGCCGGCGAGCCCGAGCGCGAGGCCGCCGACGAGATCTACGCGCAGCTGCAGGCCGCCGGCGCCGAGGTCCTGTACGACGACCGCGACGCCGGACCGGGGGAGAAGCTGACCGACGCCGAGCTGCTCGGCTGCCCGCTGCGAATCGTCGCCGGCCGCCGCGGCCTCGGCGAGGGCGTGGTCGAGGCCTCAGAGCGGGCCAGCGGCGCCGAGCACAAGCTCCCGGTCGGCGAGGCCGCCGCGCAGGCCGTGGAGCTGCTCTCAGGGTTGGCGACCGGCGACGCCGGCGCCGATGGCTGAGAAAGCCCCCTTCGGCCGCGGCCGCGTGCGCCGCCTCTTTGGCCTCGACCGCAGCGCGCCGCCGCCGCGCACGACCCGCCGCGGCGAGCCGCTGCACCCGTGGACGCTGCCCAACCTGGTCGGCTACATCCGCCTGGCCGCGATCCCGGTCTTCCTGGCGATGGCCTACAACACCGAGGACGGCACTTCCTTTGCCGCCGCGATGGTCTTCTGGGCGATCGCCGCCGGCGACTACGTCGACGGCTTCCTCGCCCGCGTTACCGGCCAGTACAGTCGCCTCGGGGCGCTGCTGGACCCGCTGGTCGACCGCCTCACGGTGCTCGCCGGGGCGGTCGTCTGCTGGAGCTTCGAGCTGCTGCCGCGCTGGCTGCTGGTCGCGCTGGCGCTGCGGGAGCTGGCGATGCTCTTCCTCGCCCAGTACGGGCTGCGCCACGGGGTCGACATCGAGATCAACTGGCCGGGGCGGATCGCCGTCTTCCCGACCATGGGCGGGATCTGGCTGGCGCTCTTCGCTCCCGGCTGGGTGGCGACGGCACTTGTGGTCTGGGGATTGGCGATGGCGATCCTCGCCACCGTGCTCTACGCCCGCAGCGGCAGGCGCGCGGTGCAGGCACGCGCCGCTGCAAGCTGACGGCCATTCCGGGCAACCTTCAACCTAGAGTTGAACCTTCAAGGTCGCTCGACCTATAATCGTCCCCCGCGCAAACGGCGGCGCCCGGTGCGCCCCGAGATAGGAGCACGATGGAGGACACCTTTCCCGATCTCGGCTCGCTCAGCGACAAGGAGCTGAAGGACCTGATCGACAGCCTCACCGAGGAAGAGAACGAGATCTCCTATAAGCGGCGCGTCCTGCACGGGAAGATCGACATCCTCCGTGCCGAGTTGGTCAACCGCCTGCGCGACAAACACGAGCGCGGCGACTCGATGATCTCCGGCGACGACGTCAGCAAACTGACCGAGATCCTCGCTGGCAAAGCGCAGAGCCCGGAGGACGATCCGGCCGCCTGAGCGCCCGGGAGCGACCATGGCCGTTCACTGTCCCGAGTGCGGGTTCGCGAACCCCGAGGGCGCCAACTACTGCCAGAAGTGCGGTGCCTATTTGGGCGGCCCCAGCGAGGGCGGCGAGGACCCGACGACGATGACCTACCGGGTCGACGAGACCGGCGACATGCAGCCGGTCGACATCGACGAGGTCGTCTCCGAGGCCGGGGCGGCGCTGGTGATCCGCGCCGGCGGCGGCCGCGCGGGGGAGAGCTTCAGCATCGAGGAGGACCGGGTCAGCATCGGCCGCAGCCCCGACGCCGGCGTCTTCCTCGACGACGTCACCGTGTCCCGCAACCACGCGCTGCTGGTGCGGCGCCGCGACGGCCTCTACATCGACGACCTCGGCTCGCTCAACGGCACCTACGTGAACCGGCGCCGGATCGAGTCCCACCGGCTCGCCGACGGCGACGAGATTCAGGTCGGCAAGTACAAGCTGAGCTACCTGGAGCGCTGAGCGATGCCCGTCTCCGAGCAGCCGGCGCGGACGCCGGAATCGGCCAGCCGCCCCCGCAAGGCGCTGACGATCGGCGCCGTCTGCAAGATCCTCCAGAGCGAGTTCGACGACGTCTCGATCTCGAAGATCCGGTACCTCGAGGACCAGAAGCTGCTGAGCCCGCGCCGCACCTCCGGCGGCTACCGCCTCTACAGCCAGTCCGACGTCGAGCGGCTGCGCACGATCCTGCGCCTGCAGCGCGACGAGTTCCTGCCGCTGCGGGTGATCCGCCAGGAGCTCGCGGCCGGCGGCGACCTCGTGCTCGGCGGCGACTCCGACCGCAAGCCGAGCGGCGGCGGCGTGCGGCGGGCGATCCTGGTCGACACCTCGCGAGCCTTCCTCACCCTCGAGGAGGTGGTGGAGGAGACGGGCGCCCGCGAGGAGCTGATCTCCGAGCTCGAGAACTTCGGGATCGTGCAGCCGGAGAAACGCGAGGGAAAGACGGTCTACGACGAGACCGACCGCGAGATCGTTCGCGCCGCCAACGAACTCTCCCGGGTCGGCGTCGGCGCCCGCAACCTGCGCGTCTTCCGCTCCTCCGCCGACCGCGAGGCGCAACTGCTGGAAGCGCTGCTCGGCCCCTCGCTGCGCTCGCGCAACCCGGAGCGCCGCAAGGAGGCGCTGCAGAGCCTGGAAAGCCTGGCGGCGACGGTCAGCCACCTCAAGCACCTGCTGCTCGTGCGCGACTTGCGCCGGCTCGCGGGCGACTGACGCCGCGGCGAGAGGTGCCGCGAGTGACGCGAAAACGGACGATCCCGGCCGACCCGGCCGAGGTCTGGGCGCTCGTCTCCGATCCCTACAACCTGCCGCGCTGGTGGCCGCGGACGACGCGGGTCGAGAACGTCGAGAAGGGCAAGGGCAGCGGCCGGCGCAGCCAGTGGACCAAGGTGCTGGAGACGGCCGAGGGACGCGGCGTGCGGGCCGACTATCGCTGCCTCAGCGCGGCTGAGAACGAGCGCTACGTCTGGGAGCAGGAGCTGGAGGGGACGCCGTTCGCCCGCCACCTGCGCGGTTCGCGAGTCGAGATCGGGCTGAAGCCGGGCGATCAGGGGACCCAGGTCAGCATCGCCTCGGTCCAGACCCTGAAAGGCATGTCCCGGCTCGGCTCGCCGATGATGCGCCGCGGCCAGGGCGCGATCCTCGACGAGGCCTTGGACGGGATCGAGAGGGCGCTGACGTGAGTGTCGAGTTAGTCCGCCTATGGGTGACAAACTCGACAATGGCGGTCTCATGACGCCCCGGCGAGACTCGAAGTGGTGGGGGTGGGGGGACCCGGCTGTTGCGCCGGCGCTCGACGAGGAGGCGCTGGGCGTGCTGCGGGAGCGAATCGGTCAGCTGGAGCCGTGGCCGTTGGCCACTTCGCTGGAGGACTTCAAGCTGCCGTCGGCGGAGGCGCTGCCCGCGGCTCTGACCGATGCGGTTGGCGCCGCCAACGTCTTCAGCTCGAACGAGGACCGGCTGCGGCACGCAAGCGGCCGCGGCTACGCCGATCTGGCGCGGATGCGCCAGGGCGCGCTCGAGGCCGCGCCCGACGCGGTCGTGATGCCGCCCGACGCCGAGTCCCTGCGCCGCGTCCTCGACATCTGCGCCGCCGAGGGCATCGCCGTCGTCCCCTTCGGCGGCGGCACCAGTGTCGTCGGCGGGGTCGAGCCGCTGCGCGGCGCGCACAGCCGCCTGATCAGTCTCGATCTTGCCGCCCTGCGCGACGTCGAGGTCGACCGCCGCTCGCTCACCGCCCGGCTCGGCGCCGGCCTGCGCGGGCCCGAGGCGGAGGAGGCGCTCGGCCGCGAGGGCCTCACGCTCGGCCACTTCCCGCAGTCCTTCGAGTACGCGACGATCGGCGGCTTCGCCGCGACCCGCTCTGCCGGCCAGGCCTCCAGCGGCTACGGCCGCTTCGACGCCCTCGTCAGCTCCGTCCGCCTCGTCGCCCCGGCCGGCGACCTGAGCACGCTGGAGACCCCGCACACCGCCGCCGGCCCGGCGCTGCGCGAGCTCATTGTCGGCTCCGAGGGCGTGCTCGGCGTGATCCCGGACGTCACCGTGCGGGTGCGGCCGGCCCCGCCGGTGCGCCGCTACGAGGCCTGGATGTCGGAGAGCTTCGAGGCCGGAGCGGAGATCGTCCGCTCACTGGCCCAGGGCCCGGGCCTGCCGGACATCATCCGCATCTCCGACGAGGAGGAGACGCAGGGCTCGCTGGCGCTCTCCGGGCCGCGGGGGATGCAGGGACGGGCCTTCGACGGCTACCTCGGCCTGCGGCGCCGGCGCGAAGGAGCGCTGACGATCGTCGGCTTCGAGGGCGACGAGGAGTCGGTGGCGCGACGGCGGGCGCTGGCGGTGCGGGCGCTACGCGCCGGCGGTGCCGCCTACCTCGGCCAGGCCGCCGGCCGCTCCTGGGAGCACGGCCGCTACAACGGCCCCTACCTGCGCGACACGCTGATGGAGATGGGGGCGATGGTGGAGACGCTCGAGACCTCCCATACCTGGAGCCGGCTCGGCGAGCTGCACGCGGCGGTCGGCGGCGCGATCCGCGACTCGTTGGCCGGCCAGGGCACGCCCGGCCTGGTCTTCTGCCACCTCTCGCACGCCTACGCGGACGGCGCCTCGCTCTACTTCACCTTCATCGCCCGTTCCCGCCACGGGGCCGAGCTGGAGCAGTGGGCCGAGGTCAAGCGCGCCGCCTGCGAGGCGATCGTCGCCAGCGGCGCCACGATCACCCACCACCACGCGGTCGGCCGCGACCACGCCCCCTACATGGAGGCCGAGGTGGGTCAGACCGGGCTCGACGTCCTGCGCGCGGTCAAGGAGCAGCTCGACCCGGCCGGGATCATGAACCCCGGCAAGCTGCTCGGCTGACGCCTATTCGTCTTCCGCCGCGCCGACGATCTGGCCGGTGACGGTGCCGCGCAGGACTTCGGTGCCCGTGTATTCGGGCGATTCTTTGGCTTCGGTCGCTTTTTTCAGCGAGGCTTTGAACGCATCTTCCTCGACCAGGGTGACCGCGATCTCTTTGAAGGTTTCGTTGGCGAGGTAGCCGAGGACTTCGATCGGGACTTCGAACTGGGCGCCGATCCGGCCCGAGTCGTCGACCGGGGTCGACGCGAGCGGCAGCATTTTCTGCGGCGACTGCGACAGCCAGATCGCGTAGGCCTGTCCTTTCGCGGTCGGCTCCAGCCCGCTCGCTTCGACCTGGAGGGCGAGCGATTTTTTCAAGCGGCCGAAGATCGCCACCCCAGCGGCTTCGCTGCCATCGACCGGGGTGAGCACTGCTTTGGTCAATTTGCGCGATTCGCCCGAGGCGGTGTTCTGAGCTTCGCCGGCTTCCTGCGCGGTGTCCGACGCGGCCGTGGTCGAGTCCCCCGAATCCCCGTCGCCGCCGCTGACGATCAGGACCACGATCAGGGCGGCGACCACCAGCACCCCGGCGATCAGCGCGCCGCGTATCCCCGGGTCGGAGGGGAGGGAGATCTTGGGACCGCCGGACTTCGGGGCCGGAGGCGGCGGCGGAGTCGCGGCGGCCGGTTCGGGCGCGGGCGGCGTCGCCTTCGGCGGCTCGGCTGGAGGCGCCGGCTCGGCCCTCGGCGGCTCCGGGGCGGGCGGCTCTGGCTTTGCGACGGGCTCCGGCGGCTTCGGGTCGAGCGGCAGCGCCGGCGGCGGCAGGCCTTCGTCTTCCATCTGGGTCACCGCCTCGCGCACCTGGGCGCGCACGTCGTCGACGCTCAGCCCCTTGAGGGCGGCGATGTCCTCGTAGCCCTTCTCGCCGCGCTGCGCGAGCAGGCGCAGCATCGCTTTCTGGTCCTCGCTGAGCGCCACCGCCGGGAAGCCTACGCGGCCGGCCGGCTTGGGTGAGGCGATCCACCCATCGGTCTCGAAAACTTAATCTCCGCCTCGCTAGGGTTCGGCGCCGATGAGCGACGACCCGGGCAAGCTGCGCTCCGACTTCGACGTCCTGCTCGGGACCGAGTGGGTCGACGACGACCCCGACCACGCCCGCGTCCGGATCGAGATGCGCGACGAGCTGCGCCAGCCCGTCGGCCTCCTGCACGGGGGCGTGATGTCGAGCCTGATCGAGAGCATCTGCTCGCGGGCGACGGCCCTGGCCGTGTTCGACCAGGGCATGATCGCGATGGGGCAGTCGATCAGCGTCAGCTTCATCCGCCCGATCACCGAGGGCGCGGCCGAGGTCCACGCCAAGGCCCGCCACCGCGGTCGCACCGGCTGGGTCTGGGACGCCGAAGTCCTCAACGAAGAGGGCAAGCTCTGCGCCCTCTCGCAGATGACGGTCGCGGTGCGGCCGGCTCCGAAGAACTAGCCGCCGAAGCGATTCGTAATCGGCAGGCGGCGGTCCTTGCCGAAGGCCCGCGGCGTGATCCGGATCCCCGGCGCCGCCTGGCGGCGCTTGTACTCGGAGCGGTCGACCATCCGGATCACCTCGTCGACGACCTCCGCCGGCAGCCCGGCGGCGATCATCTCCTCCCGCCCCTGGTCGCGCTCGACATAGGCCTCGAGCGTGCGGTCGAGCAGGTCGTAGGGGGGGAGGGAGTCGCTGTCGAGCTGGTCGGGGCGGAGCTCGGCGGAGGGGGCGCGGTCGATCACGCTGGCGGGCACCAGCTCGGTCCCGGCGCGCTCGTTGCGGCGCCTGGTCAGCTCGTAGACCAGCGTCTTCGGCACGTCCTTGATCACCGCGAAGCCGCCGGCCATGTCGCCGTAGAGGGTCGCGTAACCGACCGACATCTCGCTCTTGTTGCCGGTGGTGAGGACCAGCCAGCCGTGGCGGTTGGAGAGCGCCATCATCAGGTTGCCGCGGATCCGCGCCTGGATGTTCTCGGCCGCCAGGTCGGGCTCGCCCGGGCCGGCGGGGGCGCCAAGGCCGTTCAGCGCTCGCTCGTAGCCCTCCATCATCGGCTCGATGTCGATGTCGATCAGCTCGCAGCCGAGATTGCGGGCGATAGTTCTGGCGTCGTCCTGGGTTGCAGAGCTGGAATGAGGCGACGGCATCACCACGCAGCTGACCCGGTCGGGCCCGACCGCGTCGGCGGCGAGCATCGCCACCAGGGCGGAGTCGATGCCGCCGGAGACGGCGATGCCGACGTGGCCGAAGCCGTTCTTGAAGACGTAGTCGCGGAGGCCGAGGACCAGCGCCTCGTAGACCTCGTCGAGGTCGGCGAGCGGCTCGGCCAGCGGTCCCGGCCCGGCCGGGTACTCGCAGACGAGCAGCTCCTCCTCGAATTGCGCCGCACGGGCGATCAGCTCGCCGTTGGGAGCGACGACCATGCTCTGGCCGTCGAAGACGAGCTCGTCCTGGCCGCCGACCAGGTTGCAGAAGGCGAATCCGGCGCCGTAAGCGCTGGCGCGTTCGGCGAACATCGCCTCGCGCTCCCGTCCCTTGCCGCGGTGGTAGGGCGAGCCCGAAGGGTTGGCGATCAGCTGCGCCCCCTGCTCGGCCTCGGTCTGCGCCGGCGGTCCCTCGACCCAGCAGTCCTCGCAGACGGTCAGCCCGACCCGGGTCGCGCCGAGCTCGATCGTCATCGGCTCGGTCCCGGGGACGAAGTAGCGCTGCTCGTCGAAGACGGCGTAATTGGGCAGCAGATTCTTGCGGTAGACGCCGCGCACGGCGCCGTCGGCGAGCACGGCGATCGAGTTGTGGGCGTGGCGGAAGTCGCCGCCGCCGGCGACCGGCTCGGCGAAGCCGACGAGCACGGTCAGTCCCTCGACGCCGGCGGCCAGCTCCTCGACCGCGCGGCGGTTGGCCTCGACGAAGTGGCGCTTCAGGTAGAGGTCCTCGGCCGGGTAGCCGGGGACGCAGAGCTCGGGGAAGATCGCCAGCTCGGCTCCCTCGCCGCGGGCGCGCCCGATCCACTCGGCGATCTTGGCCGCGTTGCCGTCGATGTCGCCGACGGTGGGGTCGATCTGGGCCAGGGCTATGCGCATGCGGCCTCGGGGCGGTTCATCCCGGAAGTATCTCGTTCGCGGCCGGCGGGACGGCCCGTCGCCCCCAGTAGGGTGGGCGCGATGCGGGACCGCCGTCTCCACCTGGCCGGCTTCTCGGTGGCGGCGCTCCTGGCGCTGGCCGCCATCCCCGCCGTGGCGCCTGCGAGCACGGACCTGGCGACGGCGGTGCCGAGCCTCGCCTCCGCCTCGCAGAAGCCGTTCATCCTGCCGAAGCCGCGCCCGACCGAACGCGGCCGCCCAACCGACGACCCCGACCCCAACCGCAACGCCTACGCGGTGCCCGAGGCGCCGCGCTCGCCGCTCTGCGGGGGGCACTTCTGCGTCCACTGGGTGGCCGAGGGGCTCGACGCCCCGAGCCTCGAGGACGCCGACGCCGATGGCGCCCCCGACTACGTCGAGCGGGTCTTGGCGGTGGCCGAACGGGTGCACGAGGTCGAGAACGACCGGCTCGGGTGGCGCGAGCCGAAAGGGGACGGGCGCAAGGGCGGCGGCCGCAACAACACCGACGTCTACCTATCCCAGATCGGCGGCGAGCTGTTCGGGTACGCCGCCCCCGATCGCGGCCAGGCCTCCAAAGAGCACCGGATCCCGCGCCGCCTGCACGGCTATCTGGTGCTCGACAACGACTACAGCTCCTTCGAGTTCCCCGGCACGACGCCGCTGGAGGACCTGCAGGTGACCGTCGCCCACGAGTACAACCACATCCTCCAGTTCGGCTACGACGCCTTCCAGGACCCCTGGTTCGCCGAGTCCAGCGCGACCTGGATGGAGGATCAGGTCTACAACGGGATCAACGACTACCTGCGCTACGTGCGGCGCTGGGTCAGGCGCCCCGACACGCCGCTGACCGCCAACTCGATCAAGGAGTACGGCTCCGCCGTCTGGAACCAGTGGCTGGCGCGGCGCTACGGCGGCAACGCGATCGTGCGCCGGGCCTGGAGCGGGGCGCTGCACAGCCGGCCGGGCGGCTTCTCCGTCAACTCGTACGAGACCGCGATCCGCGGCGCCGGTCCCTCCGACCTCAGCCACGACTTCGCCCGCTTCGCCGCCGCCGTCTCCGAGTGGCGGACCGGCCGCGGCTTCCGCGAGAGCGAGCTCTTCCCCGACGTCCCGCGCGAGGGCAGCCTGCCCCTGGGCGGCGCACCGCTGCATCGCCAGCTCAACCACACGACCTTCGACCTGCTGCGCGTTCACGCCAGCGGCGGTCGCGCCGTCGTCCTCCACGTCGACGGCCCGCGCGGCGTCGCCACCGGGGTGGCGCTGGTCGGGCGGATCGGCAGCGAGAAGAAGGGCCGGACCGTGACCCGGCTCGTCTACCGGCGCGGCGGCGGCAGGCTGGCCGTGCGCCTGGCAAATCCCGGCCGCTTCAGCCGCGTCACCGCGGTTGTCGTCAACGCCGACGCGCACGCCAGCGGCTTCAGCGCCCGCCGGCTCGACTGGCAGTACCTGAGCGACCGGCTGCAGTACGAGATCGGCGGCGAGCTGCTGCGCTAAGCGTTCTGCTCGGAGGCGACGTGGCCGGTGCCGTTGCTGGATGCGGCCTTGGCTTTCGCCGACTTCGCCGTCGCCGGCGCGGTGGCGATCGTCTCCCGCGTCGCCGCCTCGAGGTCGAGGGCGAAGCTGTCGAGGTCGGCCATCGCGTCGTAGTCGCCGATCAGGCCGAAGTTGACCTGGCCGTTGTAGGACATGATCCCGACGCAGAGCGCCTGGCGCTGGGCCAGCGGCACCATCGGGAAGATCGACTCCATTTTGCGCCCGAGCACGTAGAGCGGGAACTGGGGCCCGGGCACGTTGGTGACGACGAGGTTGAAGAAGCGCTGCGCCGGCTGCAGCCGCGCCGCCTGCGAGGCGATCGTGGTCGGCGCGAAGTCGGTGACTTTGGTGAGGATTTCGGCCCCGACCGCCTGGCCGGAGGACTTGAGGTCGCCCATCTGCCCGGTGACGATGTGGAGGCGCTCGACCGGGTCCTCGCACCAGACCGGGAGCGGCGCCATCATCGCCGAGATCCGGTTGCCGAGCGCCCCGTGCTCCTCGGCGGCGCGGACGCTGACCGGGACCAACGCCCGCATCTCCAGCTCGTCGGTGCTGTGGCCGCGGGCCCGCAGGTACTTGCCGAGGGCGCCGGCGACGATCGAGAGGATCACGTCGTTGACGGTGCCGCCATGGGCGTCCTTGACTCGCTTCAGGTCGGCCAGCGAAGTCTGGGTGATCGCGAAGCGCCGGTGCGGGCCGATCTCGACGTTGAAGGGCGTGGTCGGGGCGGCCATCCCGGCGGCGGCCATCTTCGAGGTCGCGGTCAGCCCACGCAGGACCTGGCGCGGTCCGCGCAGCGCGGCACGGACGCCGCGGTAGATCTCCGGCGGGCTGGTCAGCCGCTCGCGCCAGGCGTCGCTGAGCAGCTTCAGGTCGGTCGGTTCGGGACGGGCCAGCCAGGGTGGGGCGGAGGTGCCGCCCTCGGGCTCCGCGTCGAGGTCGAAGAGGACGGTGGTGATGTCCACCCCGGAGACGCCGTCGACCAGCGCGTGGTGGCTCTTGCCGATGATCGCGAAGCGGTCGTCGCGCAGCCCCTCGACCAGCCACAGCTCCCAGAGCGGCTTGGAGCGGTCGAGCTGCTGGGAGAAGATCCGCGAGGCGAGGTTGCGCAACTGCTCCTCGGATCCCGGCGCCGGCAGCGCGGTCTGGCGCACGTGGTAATCGAGGTTGAGGTGAGGGTCGTCGACCCAGACCGGGCGGCCCTGGTCGAGCGGCACGTTGCGCAGCTTCTGGCGGAAGCGCGGCACCAGGTGCAGGCGCGAGGCGATGTGGTCGCGGAACTCGGCGTGGGTCGGCGCCTCGCCCTCGAAGACGATCGTCGAGGCGACGTGCATATGCGCCCCGGAGCGCTCGAGGTGGAGGAAGGACGCGTCGAGCCCGGTAAGCCGATCAGAAGCCACGATTCATCTTCGCACAGGACGTTCAGCCGGCCTAGAGGTATTTAGGCGGCGTTGTTGAGACCGAGCTGCAGCTGCCCGGCGGGCGGCTCGGCGGCGGGCTCGGGCTCCGCCTCGCTCTCGAAGGAGGCGACGCGGACGCCGAGCAGGCGCACCGGGCGCGGCGGGTCGTAGGCGCGAAAGAGGTCGAGGGCGACTCGCGCCACCAGCTCCGGGTCGCTCGTCGGCGCGTCAACCGTGTGCGAGCGGGTGACGTTGGTCCAGTCGTCGAGCCGCACCTTGATCCCGATCGTCCGCCCCTCGAGCTCGCGCTTGGCGAGGCGCCGGCAGAGCTCCTCGGCCAGGCCCTTGAGCGAGGCCTCGAGCTCGGCCCGGTCGCTGACGTCGGCGTCGTAGGTGGTCTCCGCCGATTGCGACTTGGTCTCGTGCACGGGGGTGATCGGGGTCTCGTCCCAGAGCCGCCCGCGCGCGTGCAGCCAGGCGCCGGAGCGCGGGCCAAAGGCGTCTTCGAGCTCGCCTCGCTCACGCAGCCGCAGGTCGGCCAGCGTCGCGATCCCCATCGCCTCCAGCCGGATGACAGTTTTCGGCCCGATCCCCGGCACCAGCCCCGGCGATTCCGCCGCGAAGCGCTCCAGCGCTTCCTCGCGGGAGAGGACGACGAGCCCCGCCGGCTTGCCGAGCTCGCTGACGATCTTCGCCAGCATCCGGCTCTCGGAGATCCCGATCGAGCAGGTCAGCCCGGTCTCGGTCCGGATCTGCGTCGCGATCCGCCGCATCGTCGCCTTTGGCGAGAACAGCCCGGTGAGGTCGAGGTAGGCCTCGTCGAGCCCGACGACCTCGACCACCTCGACGTTTAGCCGCAGCACTTCCATCACCTGCGCCGAGGCCTCCCGGTAGGCCGGGAAATCCGGCGTCAGATAAACCGCGTTCGGCAGCCGCCGCCGCGCCACCGCCGCCGGCATCGCCGAGTGGATCCCCGCCAGCTTCCGCGCCTCATAGCTGGCCGTAGTCACCACCGCCCGCGGCCCCGACCCGCAGACCACCACCGGCTTTCCCCGCAGCTCTGGCCGCTTGCGCAGCTCGACCGACGCGTAGAACGCGTCCATGTCGAGATGAGCGATCGTCCGCGTATCGGCCATTGGACGATCGTAGAAAAGCGGAGGGACGGCTACGCTCTAGGCGATGTCTTCACCCGAGGCGAAGAACCTGGAGGCGATCTCCAAGGCGATCGACCAGCACAACGCCAACTGCCCGTTCCCTGCGGCCGAGGTGCGGATGAACCCGTTCGAGGTCGAACGGCTGGGCTGGGACACGATCCGCGGGCTACCCGTGGTGCCAGACGGGGAGATCGGCACCGGCCGCTTCCGCATCGTCTGCTCCCGCGACCTCGAAGACGACGGCCTGGAGATCACCGAGGCGGTCGGCAAAGAGCTCGAGACCGTCGCGCCGAGTCCAAACTGAGCACGCGTCTGCACTAACTGGTCTATAGGACCGGTAAATGCAGACGCGTGGGGTTCAGACGGAGTTCCAGAAGTCGATGCCGAGTTCTTCGGCCCAGGACTGGACCTCGATGTTGAGCTGGAAAAGCTCGCCGGTCCAGATCAGGATGCCCATCCCGATCAGGATTACGCCGCCGACGGCGACGATCGCCTGGTAGTGGCGCTTGACCACGGTGAAGGCGGTGGTCATGCGGGAGAAGGCGAGGGCGGTGAGGATGAAGGGGATCGCCAGGCCGGCTGAGTAGACGGCGAGCAGCAGCGCGCCGCGGCCGGCCGAGTCCGATAGGGCGGCGGCGGAGAGGATCGCGCCGAGGGTGGGGCCGATGCAGGGGGTCCAGGCGATCGCGAAGGCGGCGCCGGCGACGATCGGGCCGCCTTTGCCGGCGCGCTCGAGCAGGGCGTCGACGTGCCACTCGCGGTTCAGCCGGACGATGAAGAGGGAGGAGACGAAGAGCACGCCCATGGCGACGATCAGCGCCCCGGAGATCTTCGTCAGCAGCTCCTGGTGGTCCTGGAGGGTGGAGCCGATACCGGTGGCGGTCAGCCCGAGCAGGATGAAGATGGCCGAGAAGCTGGCGACGAACAGCAGGCTGGGGCCGAGCACGCGGCGCCAGCTGGCGTCCTCCAACTCCGCCGCGGAGACGCCGGTCACGGCCGAGAGATAGCCCGGCACGAGCGGGAGCACGCAGGGGGAGAGGAAGGAGACGATTCCGGCTGCGAGAGCGGCGAAAATGCCCACCCCGGCAGCCGGATCCGAGCTGAGGGCAGCGGTTACCACGGGACCTCAGGTTACCCTCCGGGCCGTGTCCGCCCAGCCTTCACCGGGCCTCTTCAACGCCTCCGGAATGGCGCGCAGGCTGCAGGCGTCTCCGCTGCTGGCGATCGGACCGGCGGAGCCGGGCCCGGCGATCCGCCGCGGCGCCCTGGTCGCGGTCCCGATCGGCGCCACCCTGATCCTCGAGCTCGGCCTCGGCGACCCGACCCAGGGCGCGATCGCCACCGGCGCCCTGCTCGCCGGCTTCCCCGGCCTCGACGCGCCGGCCGGGCCGCGCGCCGCCTGGCAGGCCATCGCCGCTCCCTTCATCGGCTTGGCCGCGGCGCTCGGCGTGCTCAGCAGCCAGTCGGACGTGGCGATGGTGGCGGCGATGGGCCTGCTCGGCGCCGTCGCCGGCTACGGCTTCGCGGTCTCCCTGCGGCTGGCGATCTTCGGTCTCTCGATCGCCCTGGCGCTGATGATCGGCCAGGGCCTCTTCCTCGAACCCGGCGACGCCCTACCGGCGCTGCTCTACGCCACCGTCGGCGGCCTCCTGCAAGCCGCTTGGTCCTTGACGATCTGGCTCGTCGTCGACCGCGGCGCCAAGGAGGAGAGCGGCTGGAGCGCCCGCGGCACGCTCGATGCTTTCCGCGCGAACTGGACCATGCGCTCGGCCAGCTTCCGCCACGCGATCCGCTTCGGGGCCGCGCTCGCGGTCGGCGTCGCCCTCTACCTGCTGCTCGACATGCGGGTGCACGGCTTCTGGGTGCCGCTGACGATCCTCTTCGTGATGCGCCCCGAGCGCGGCGAGACCTACAAGCGCCTCGCCCTGCGGGCGATCGGCACCGTGCTGGGGCTGATCGTCGCCACCGCCCTGGCCGAGGCGTTCCCCGGCGACGACCTCCTGGTCGGGATCGTCCTCACGGTCTCCGCGGCGCTCGCCTACGGCCTGCTCACGGTCCAGTACGCGCTGTTCACGGCGGCGATCACGACCTACGTCGTCCTGCTCAGCGACACCCTGAGCGAGGGCGCCTTCGAAGCGGCCGGACAGCGCGCGGCGGGCACTGCACTGGGGATCGCGATCGCCTTCTTCGCCTTCGTGATTTGGCCCAATCCCGGCGAAAGGGAGTAGATTCCTGGCTAGCCAGCCAAACCGCCGCGGGGAGGCCGCGGGCGACGACAGGAGCAGACGTTGAGCAACCGCACGTTCGTGATCGGGGTCGGGATGACCAAGTTCGAGAAGCCCGGCACCAAGGAGGGCGACTACCCGGACTGGGCTAAGGAGGCGGGGGAGAAGGCGCTCGCGGACGCCGGCATTCCTTACGAGGACGTCGAGCAGGCCTACGCGGGCTACTGCTACGGCGACTCCACCTACGGCCAGCGGGCGCTCTACCAGCTGGGCCTGACCGGGATCCCGGTGGTCAACGTCAACAACAACTGCTCGACCGGCTCCTCGGCGCTGTTCCTGGCCCGGCAGGCGGTCAAAGGCGGGCTGGTCGACTGCGCCCTGGCGCTGGGCTTCGAGAAGATGGAGCCGGGCAGCCTCGGAGTCAAGTACACCGACCGCACGAACGCGCTCGACAAGCACGCGACGCGGATGTTCCAGCTGCGCGATCCGGAGCAGTCGCCGCCGGCGCCGCAGATGTTCGGCAACGCCGGCCGCGACCACATGGCCAAGTACGGCTCGACCCCCGACCACTACGCCTGGATCGGGTGGAAGAACCACAAGCACTCGGTCAACAACCCCTACGCCCAGTTCCAGGACGAGTACTCGCTGGAGGACATCAAGGCGGCGAAGATGATCCACGACCCGCTGACCAAGCTGCAGTGCTCGCCGACCTCCGACGGCTCCGCCTGCGCGATCGTCGTCTCCGAGCGCTACGTCGACGAGCACGGGCTCTGGGAGCGCGCGGTGGAGATCGTCGGCCAGGCGATGGTCACCGACCTCAGCTCGACCTTCGACGAGGCCGCCGACTGCATGACGATCGTCGGCTCCGACATGTCCCGGACCGCGGCGCGGCTCGCCTACGAGGAAGCCGAAGTCGCCGCCGCCGAAGTCGACGTCTGCGAGCTGCACGACTGCTTCAGCGCCAACGAGCTCATCACCTACGAAGCGCTCGGGTTCGCCGCCGAGGGCGAGGCGCACAAGCTGGTCGAGGAAGAAGCGACCACCTTCGGCGGCCAGGTCGTCGTCAACCCCTCCGGGGGCCTGATCTCCAAGGGGCACCCGCTGGGAGCGACCGGCCTGGCGCAGTGCTCGGAACTGACCTGGCAGCTGCGCGGCGACGCGGAGAAGCGCCAGGTAGAGGGCGCGAAGGTCGCGCTCCAGCACAACATCGGCCTCGGCGGAGCAGCCGTGGTCACCGTCTACAAGCCGGCGAGCTGAGGCTCGCCGCAACCGACTAGGAGGAGACCGATGGCGAAGGAGCGACGCTCACTCAGCGGCAAGGTCGTGGCGATCACCGGCGGTGCCCGCGGGATCGGCAAGGCGACCGCGACGGCACTGGTCCGCAAGGGCTGCCGCGTCGCCATCGGCGACCTCGACCTGGAGCTGGCCGAACAGACGGCGACCGGGCTCGGCGGCGGCACGATCGCGCTGCCGCTCGACGTCACCGACCGCGCCTCCTTCGAGACCTTCCTCGACGAGACCGAGCGCCAGCTCGGCCCGGTCGACGCGGTCATCAACAACGCCGGGATCATGCCCGTGACCCCGTTTGTCGAGGAGTCGGGCGACTCGGTGCGGCGCCAGGTGGACATCAACCTGCACGGAGTCATCACCGGCACCCAGCTGGCGATCGAGCGGCTGCGCCCCCGCGGCAGCGGCTACATCGTCAACATCGCCTCCCAGGCCGGCAAGGCGGGGATCCCCGGGATCGCCACCTACTCGGCGACCAAGCACGCGGTCGTCGGCCTCAGCGAGGCGGTGCGGGCTGAGCTGCGCGAATCCGGAATCGAGATGCTCTGCGTGATGCCGACGATCGTCAACACCGAGCTGACCAGCGGCGTCGGCCAGCGCTGGATCAAACCGGTCGAGGCCGAGGACGTCGCCAACGAGATCGTCGACGCGATGGAAGTGCCGCGCTTCGATGTCTTCGTGCCGCGCGCCAACGGCGGCCTCTACAAGTTCATGAACCTGCTGCCGCGCAAAGCCCGCGAGGCGATGGGCCGGGGGATGGGGGTCGACAAGCTGATGTTCGAGGTCGACCACGGCGCCCGCCGCGCCTACGAGGAGCGCGCCGCCGCCAGCGAGCCGAGCGCCGAGGACGAGACGCAGGAGCCGGCACGACAGGACGCCGCCTGACTTCTGTGTCGCTTGACCACACCGTGGGTGTGGAAAAGTCGACGATGTCCCTGATGGGACGGATCTACGACGCCACCTGGGGACGCGGGTTCGCAGCGATCTACGACCGCGGCTTCGAGGCGACCGAAGAGGCGGGGCTGCGGGCGATGCGGGCCGAGCTGCTGGCCGGGGCAGGGGGGAGGGTGGTCGAGCTCGGGGCCGGGACCGGCTTCAACCTCGAGCACTACCCGGAGGCGGTGACCGAGTTGGTCCTGACCGAGCCCGACCCGCACATGGCCAAGCGCCTGCGGGCGAAACTCGCCGAGGCGCCGGAGGCGGTCGCCGCCAGCGACGTGCGGGTCCTGGAAGCGCCGGCCGAGCGCCTGCCGGTCGAGGACGACAGCTTCGACACCGCGGTCGCCACGCTGGTCTTCTGCACGATCCCCGACCCGGGCGCGGCCCTGGCCGAGCTGGAGCGGGTGCTGAAGCCCGGCGGCAAGCTGCTCTTCATCGAGCACGTCCGCGCCGAAGATCCGGGGCTGGCCCGCTGGCAGGACCGCCTCGAAAAACCCTGGCGCTTTGTCGGCGATGGCTGCCACTGCAACCGCGACACGGTGGCGACGATCGCCGCCTCGGGCCTGCAGCTGGGCGAGATCGAGCACGACCAGCTGCCCAAGGCGCCGCCGATCGTGCGCCCGCTGGTCCGCGGCAGCGCCGTCCTCGCCGCCTAGCTAGGGCGAGCTAGTAGCGATCCAGCAAACGGCCGGCGAGCTCGGCCGCGCTGACGCCAATAAATGCACCGGCGAGCACATCTGCGGGATAGTGGACACCGGTGTGAACGCGCGAGTAACCGACCAGGGTCGCCAGCGCCCGCAGCGGGGCCGAGAGCGCCGGCTGCGCTGCGCCGACGCCGGTGGCAAAGGCGAAGGCCGAAGCGGCGTGACCGGACGGGAAGGAACTCGAGCGCGGCATCGGCACGTGGCGGCGCGCCAGCTCCTCCAGCTCCTGGCGCTCGGGCCGGCGCCTGGTGCTCAGCGGCTTCGCGACGAGGTTGGCGAAGCCGGAGGCCAGCGCCAGCGAGGCCACTCCGCGTTTGGCAGCCCGGCGTCCGCTAGAGCCTCCGAGGACTGCGGTCGCCGCAGCGATTCCGAACCACAGCGCACTGCGGTCGGCGGTGCGGGTGAGGCGTCGCATCGCCTCGTCGAGCGTCGGCGTGCGGCTGCCGGCGATCGCCGCATACACGGCGGTATCGACGGCCTTCGCCTCGCTCAACCACTCGGCCATCGGGCGATGATATGAGCCGCCGCCAGGGAGCACTGATCGCACTGCTTGGTGGCGCCGTCGCCCTCGGCGCCTCCATCTACGCCTTCGTCGTCGAGTTCCCCAGCGGGCTGGTCGTCTTCGCCTGCGTCCTCGTCGCCCTCGCCGCCGCCTGGTACGGGCTGCTGCGGCGCGGGTGGCACCGCCTGCTTGGCATCGCCTGTACGGCGGTTTTGCTCGCGGTCGGGCTCGGGCTGTTCCTCTCCGGCGCCGGCTCGGTCGTCCTGATCCCGATCGTCGTCGCCTTCGCGCTCTCGATCCTCGGCGTCCGCGCCGCCTTCAAGCCCGAGCACAGCCTGCCGCGGGCCGAGCCGCCACGCCATCCGGTCCTCTTTGTCAACCCGCGCTCGGGCGACGGGCGGGCGGAGAAGGTCGGGCTGGTCGAGGCGGCAAAGGAGCGGGGGCTGGAGACGGTCGTGCTCAAACCGGGGGAGGACCTTGAGGTGCTGGTGCGGGATGCCGTCGGGCGCGGGGCGGACGCATTGGCGATGGCCGGCGGCGACGGCTCCCAGGCGCTGGTGGCGACGATCGCCGCCGAGCACGACCTCGCCTACGCCTGCATTCCCTCGGGGACGCGCAACCACTTCGCCCTCGACCTCGGCGTCGACCGCGAAGACGTGGTCGGCGCGCTCGAGGCCCTCTTCGACGGGGGCGAGCGTTATGTAGACCTGGGGGAGGTGAACGGGCGGGTCTTCGTGAACAACGTCTCGCTCGGCGTCTACGCTGAGGCGGTCAGCCAGGACCAGTACCGCGAGGCGAAGCTGCGGACGCTGCTGGACACGCTTACGGACACGCTGGGACCGGAGGCGGAACCGACCGAATTGCGCTGGAAAGACCCCGAGGGCGTCGAGCAGCACAGCGAGGCGCTGATCCTGGTCTCGAACAACGCTTACGTGCTCGGACCGCGGCTCGGCTCCGGCACCAGGCCGCGTATGGACCAGGGAGTCCTGGGAATCGTCGACTTTCACCCGCCGGCGGCGGGAGAAGCCGGCTCAGCGGCCCGCTGGCGCGAGCTGGCGGCGGCGGAGCTGGAGATCGAGGCCGACTTGCCGGTGCCGGTCGGAGTCGACGGCGAGTCGCTGCTGCTGGAGCCGCCGCTGCGGTTCCGGGTGCGGCCGCGGGCTCTGAGGGTGCGAATCGCACGAGATCACCCCGGCGCGTCGCCTTCGGCGGACGTGCCCAGGGGGCCCCTGAGCACCCTGAAGCAGCTCATCAGGGTCGCTATTTCCAGATCCAACGCACGATAATGGTGGTTATGTCAACTCGGAGGGAAAGCCCCATGGGAAAGGCGCCGCGAGGCGGCAAATCTCCCCCTAAGACGCTTCTTCGATCGCTTCTTCGAATTCCTCGCTGCTGCCGAGGGTTCCGAGCGGCTGCAGGCCCGTGGTGCTTGGGCCTTTGATCGCGAACGACGGCGTGCCCTGGAAATTGAGACGCTGGGCTTCGGCCGTGGTGTTTTCGACTGCTTTGGTCGCCTTTGGGCTGTTTCGTTCCTGTTCCCACTGGGCGATGTCTTTGACGCCGGCCGCTTTTGCCAATGCGGTGAGGAATTCGTCGTCGATGTAGCCGCCGTTCTCCGCGCCCTGGTTGCGGTAGAAGAGATCGATGAAGTTCCAGCCGCGGCCCTGGGCGCCGGCGGCGACCGCCGCGGCGCCGGCGGGCGTCGAGTCCGGGCCGATGATCGTGAAATTGCGGAAGACGATTTTCGCTTCGCCGTTGGCGACCTGGTTTTCGATCACCGGCGGCAGGATGTCTTCGGCGAAGCCCTTGCAGACCGGGCACTGCAGGTCGCCGAACTCGACCAGTTCGACCGGCGCTTTCGGGTCGCCGATCGTCAGTTCGTTCTGCGGGATCCCGCTCAGCTCCTGATTCACCTCGGTCACGCCCTCGAGCTCGGTGTCGCCACCGCCGCCGCTGGAGGCAGCGACCACGATCACGACGACGACGGCGACGATCGCCAGGAAGAAGGCACCGGCCGCCAGCTTCAGCATCCGCTCGCGGCGGTCTTTGGAGTCGACCTGGGATTCCGCCGCCAGCCGCTCTTCGCGGCGCTTCTCCCGCTCCCGCTGATTGCTCATCGCGCTCAGGCCTCCGTCAGCGGCGTTCGCGCGCTCGCTGCCGTCCCCGCGTAGGCGATCAGCCGGGTCGCGTTGAGCAGGAAGAGGATCGTCATCAGCACCGCGCTGCCGACGCACCACTGGCAGATCGCTTCGATCTTGAAGATCTCGATGTAGGTCAGGTAGATGCTGAACCCGAAGCCGCCAAGCGCCAGCGCGAAGCCGGCGAAGCGAGCCGCGTCGCTGACCGCGAACGCGGTCGCCAGGATCCCCAGGTAGCCGAGGATCCCGAAGATCGCGACGTTGATCCCGGCGATGTGCGAGTAGGAGCTTTCGGCGACCGTGCGGCAACCGCTGCCGCCGGCGAGACACACGGGCGAGCCGCCGCCGGACTCGACGATCGCGATGTAGGTTGCGACGCCCACTCCGAGGGTGGCAACGAAGGCGATCCATTTCCGCAGCGCGGCTTCGCTCGGGAATTTCATAGCGGTGACGATAGAGGCTCCGCCGCGACCGCGTTTGAAAGGTTCCTAAAGGTCGGCGACGGCCGGATCGGCGCAGAAAGCGGCGATCTCGCGCGAGAGCTTGCCACCCTGCCAGGCCAGAGGCGACTCCCCCGGCTGCTCGCTGATGAGGCGCGAATCCGGAAGCGCCTCGGCGTAGGCGGCGGCCGCACCGTAGGGATGGCCGGGATCGGCGTCGTCGTGGCTGGCGACGACCAGGCACGGCAACTCCAGCCTGCGCAGCTCCTCCAGCGACTCGAAGGGGCGCGAGCGCGGCACCTCGCGCAGCGCCTCGACGACCGCGTCGAGGTGGCGGTGCAGCTCCATCCGCGCCCGGGTGAACCCCAGCACGGACTCGCGCCGGGTCGGGTCGGTCGTCTGGTTGCGGTCGATGTAATCGACGAAGCCGTCGATCCCGCCCTCGGCGAGCGCCTCGGCGAGCCCGTCCCAGTAGCGCTCCGCCTCGCGCGTCACCTCCCCCGTGAAAACCGGCCCGATCACGACCAGGCCCGCCAACCGCTCCTGGTGTCGCAGCGCGTAGGCAACCGCGGTGTGGGCACCCATCGAGTGCCCGGCGAGGACAAAGCGTCCCTCCCCCACCTCGCCGGCGACGACGCGCTCGAGGTCGTCGACCAGGCGCGGGTATCCATAACCCTGCCCCGCCGGAGCGGGGTCGGACTCGCCGTGGCCGCGGGCGTCGTAGGCGCTGACCCGGTGCCCGGCCCGCTGCAGCGAGCGCGAGCCGTGGACGACGTAGCGGCGGCTGGCGGTGATCCCGTGGCAGAGGACGATCGGCAGCCCATCCCCCGCGCTTTCGCCGCGGATCAGCGGCGCCGGCTCGGCGACGAACTGCTCCGCCGCCGCGGCGGCCATCAGGCGATCGCGGCCAGCGCCTGCTCGAGGTCGTCGACCGACTCGTAGGTGAGACCGGCCAGCGTCACCTTGCGGTGGCGGACGATCCCCTCCTCGTCGACGATGAAGATCGCGCGCCGCACGATCCCGGCGGCGAGCACCCCGTAGGCGCGGGCGACGCTCTTGTCCTCGTCGGCCAGCAGCGGCACGTTCAGCCGCTTCTCCTCGGTGAAGCGCTCGTGCGAGTCGACCGACTGCGGCGAGATCCCGAGCACGTCGGCGCCGAGCCCGTCCATCCGCTCCCCCTGGTCGCGGTAGGAGCAGAACTGCTTGGTGCAGACGGCGGTGAAGTCGCCGGGATAGAAGGCGATTACGACCTTGCGGCCGCGGTAGTCGGAGAGGCTGTAGGTCTTGCCGCCCGTACCGGGCAGCGAGAAATCCGGGGCCTTGTCTCCAACGTTCAGCTTCGCCACGCGGCGCAGCTTAGACGTTGGCGGCGCCTCAGCCCTTCTCGACCGTCGCTTGTTCGATCAGCACGGTCTGTTTCGGTTTTTCTTCCGGGCCGCCGAGTTTTTCGATCCGTTCGACCGCGTCGTATCCCCTGGTCACTTTGCCGACCAACGCGTATTCCGCCGGCAGGCCGGCATCGGGCGAGGTGACGACGTAGAACTGGCTGCCGGAGCGGCCGGGCGGGTCCGCCGAGCTCTTTGCCATCGCGACCAGGCCTTTGGTGTAGGACAGGCTCGGCGGCGGTTTCTCGTCGACCGAGTAGCCGGGGCCGCCGGTGCCGGTCCCGAGCGGGTCGCCGCCCTGGATCACGAAGCCGGGGACGACCCGGTGGAAGATGGTGTCGTCGTAGAAGCCTTCTTCGGCCAAGTAGGCGAAGGAGTTCGCGGTTTTCGGCGCCCGCTCGGTGTCGAGGGCGATCTCGAAGGTGCCGCAGCTGGTTTCCATCACCACGGTCGCTTCGTCGCCTTTTTCGACGACCTGGCCTTCTTCGGGCGCGTCGAGCTGGACTTTCTTCGGTTCGGGCGCTTCGACTTCCTTGCAGCCGCCCGAGCTGGCCGTGGTCGAGTCGCCGCCGCTGGCGGAGGTCGAGTCGCCGTCGTCGCCCCCGCTGCGCGAGATCAGGACCGCCGCCACAACGGCAATCGCGACGAGCGCAAAACCGGCGAGGATGTACAGGCGCCTGTCCACTTTCCCCTCCATCGGCCGGGAAGCCTAGCCGACTACGATCGACCTGGGATGCCAGACTCGCCGCCGTCCCTGACCCCGCTCGCGGCCGCCGTCCTCCACGTCGGCGACCCGGAGCGGGTCCTCGCGCTCGAGTGCGGCGACGGCGAGGCGGCATTGTTCCTCGCCCGCGAGTTCCCGCTGGCGCGGGTGCGCGGCGCCGACCGCTCCGAGGAGGCGGTGCGCCGGGCGACTGGCCGAATCGGCCTCGACCCCGAGGGCCGGGTCGCCTTCAAGCAGGGGACGCCGCGCTCCCTGCCTTTCCCCGACGACCACTTCGACCTGGTCACCGCGGTCGACGCCGCGCCCTCGCCCGCCGAGCTGGAGCGGGTGCTGCGACCCGGCGGTTTCCTGGCGATCGCCCGTTCGCGGGGGGACGAGGCGCTGCGCGGCCCCGCCGGCGCCCTGCTGCGCCGCCGCCTGGCGCGGCGCGGGATCGAGCCGATCTGGAGCGAAGCCGCCGGGGCGGGCAGCTTCTCGGTCCTGCGGCTGGGCCGGCCGGGCCCGGCCCCGGCATCCCAATAGGCTGCAAATACGTGAATTTGGAAGGGATGCCACTGGCCCTCCTCGTCAACCCGTCCTCGGCCGGCGGGCGGGCGCTGAAGCTGCTGCCGCGGGTCGAGGCGGCGCTCGACGCGCGCCGCGCCGTCTTCCGCGTCCAGCGCACCAAGGGGCTCGAGCACGGCGTCGAGCAGGCGCTGCGGGCGGTCGAAGCCGGCGAGGTGCCGGTGGTGATGAGCGGCGATGGCCTGGTCGGGGCGGTCGGCGGCGCCATGGCCGGCTCCGAGACCCCGCTCGGGATCATCCCCAGCGGCCGCGGCAACGACCTCGCCCGCGTGCTCGAGATCCCCGACGACCCAGAGGCCGCGGTCGCCACGATCCTCGCCGGCCAGACCCGCACGATCGACGTCGGCGAGGTCAATGACAAGCGCTTCCTCGGCATCGTCAGCGTCGGCTTCGACTCCGAAGCGAGCCGGATCGCCAACGAGACCCACTGGCTCGGCGGCAGCCTGGTCTACGTGTACGCGGCCTTCCGCACCCTGCTCGGCTGGAAGCCGGCGCGGTACACGGTCGCCGTCGGCGAGGAGCGGATCCGGCTCAGCGGCTACTCGGTCTCGGTCGCCAACAACCGCGCCTACGGCGGCGGCATGTTCGTCGCCCCCAACGCCGAGCTCGACGACGGCGAGTTCGACATCGTCGCCGTCGGCGAGGTCAGCAAGTGGAAGTTCGTGAGTAACCTGCCGAAGGTGTTCAAGGGCACCCACGTCGAGGCCGACGAGGTGAAGGTTTTCCGCGCCTCGCACCTCGAGCTCAGCGCCAGCCGTCCCTTCCCCGTCTACGCCGACGGCGAGCACCTGACCGACCTGCCCGCCTCGCTGCGGGTGCTGCCGCAGGCGCTCAGCGTGCTCGTGCCGGCGCCGGCCGCGGCTTGAGCGGGTTCGGCGCCAAGGTCGCGCTCTCGCGGGCGCTCGGCGCCGCCAGCCGGGCCAGCGGCCGCGGCGGCGGCACGACCCTGCCGGGACGGGTGCTGCTGCGGCTGGAGCCGGAGGCGATCGCCAAGCTCGGCGCCGGCCTCGACCGCGGCACGACGATCGTCAGCGCCACCAACGGCAAGACGACCACGGCCGGGATGATCGCCGCGATCCTCGCCGCCGACGGCCGCGAGCCGGTCCACAACCGCGCCGGCTCGAACATGACCTGGGGAGTCGCCACGGCGCTGCTCGAGCAGCGCGGCCAGGAGGGCCTGTTCGAGGTCGACGAGGCCTGGCTGCCGCGGGTCACGGAGCAGCTCGAACCCTCGCTGATCGTGTTGGGGAACCTGTTCCGCGACCAGCTCGACCGCTACGGAGAGATGGAGGCGCTGGCCGACGAGTGGGCGCGGACGGTCGCCGCCCGCGATGGCCGCACCGAATTCGCGCTCAACGCCGACGACCCGCTGATCGCCGACCTCGGCCGCGACCCGGAGGGGCGGCGCCGCGACGGCGTCCTCTACTTCGGGATCGAGGACAACTCCCAGGCCCTGGACGAGCTCCAGCACGCCTTCGACGCCAAGCACTGCCGCCGCTGCGGCCACCCCTACGCCTACGAGCGCGCCTTCGTCGGCCACCTCGGCCACTACTCCTGCCCCAACTGCGGGGCGGAGAGGCCGCGGCCCGACGTCGCCGCGACCGAGATCGAGTTGCGCGGGATGAACGGCTCGCGGTCGCGGGTTCGACACCCGTCTGGCGAGTTCGAGCTGGAGCTGCCCGTGCCCGGCCTCTACAACGTCTACAACGCCCTGGCGGCCATTGCGGCGGGACTGCGGCTCGGGGTCGAGCCGGCGACGATCGCGAGCGCGCTCGGGGAGATGAAAGCCGCCTTCGGCCGGGTGGAGACGATCGAGGTTGGCGGCGCGGCGGTCTCGATCCTGCTGATCAAGAACCCGGCCGGCGCCAACGAGGTGCTGCGGACGCTGCGCCTGGAGGCAGGCGAGGAGGGCATCGACCTCTGGATCGCGCTCAACGACCGCATCGCCGACGGTCGCGACGTCTCCTGGATCTGGGACGCCGACTTCGAGCTGCTCGGCACCGCCGTGCGCCGGGTCCTCTGCGCCGGCACCCGGGCGCCGGAGATGGCTCTGCGGCTGCAGTACGCCGGCTGGCCGCTGGAGGCGATCGAGGTCGAACCGGAGATCGAGGCCTCTCTCGACCGCGCTGTCGCCAACGCCTCCGGGCGGCTCTTCGCCCTCCCCACCTACACCGCCCTGCTGGAGCTGCGCAAGCTGCTGGCCGACCGCGGCCTGGCAAAGGAGTTCTGGCGGTGAGCGCGGCGATCTGGCACGACGTCGAGTGCGGCTCCTACGCGGCCGACCTGCCGCTCTGGGAGGAGCTGGCGCAGGCGGCCGGCGGACCGGTGCTGGAGCTTGGCTGCGGCACCGGGCGCGTCGCCCTGCACCTGGCTCGCCGCGGCCACGAGGTGATCGGCCTCGACTCCGACCCGGAGCTGGTCGCGGCGCTGCGCGAGCGGGGCAACGGTCTCCCGGTCGAGGCGGTCGGCGCCGACGCCCGCGACTTCGCCCTGGCCGAGCCGGTCGCCCTGGTCCTCGCCCCGATGCAGTTCCTGCAGCTGCTGGGAGACTCGGAGGAGCGGCTCGCCTGCCTGCGCTGCATCGCCGCCTGCCTGCGCCCCGGCGGCCTCGTCGCCGCGGCCCTGGTCGAGGAGATGCCCGAGCCCGACGGCTCCCCGCCGCCGCTGCCCGACGTGCGCGAGGTCGACGGCTGGGTCTACTCGAGTCTGCCGACCGAGGCCGCACTCGCGGCCGGAGAAATCCGCCTGCGGCGGCTGCGCCAGACCGTCTCCCCCGGCGGCGAGCTGAGCGAGGAGCCGAACGAGATCCGCCTCCGCACCTTCCCCGCCGACCGCCTCGAGGCCGAGGCGGCGGAGGCCGGGCTTGGCGCCGGTGCGCGCCGCTCGATCGCCCCCACCGACGCCCACGTCGGCTCCGTCGTCTCGATCCTGGAAGGGGCGCGCTGATGGAGCTGCGGGTGCTGAGCCTCTATCCGGAGCAGATGAACATCTACGCCGACCGCGGCAACATCCTCTTCCTGCAGCGCCGCTGCGAGTGGCGCGGGATCGGGTTCGCGCACGCCGGCGCCGGCCCGGGCGACCCGGTCGATCCCGGCGCCCACGACCTCTTCTACGTCGGCGGCGGCCAGGACCGCGACCAGCGCATGGTCGCCGCCGACATGGTCGAGACCAAGCGCGAGGCGCTCGCCAGCGCAGTTGGGGACGGCGCCGCCCTGCTCGCGGTCTGCGGCGGCTACCAACTGCTCGGCCATAGCTACCAGCTGGGCGAGGAGAAGCTGCCCGGGCTCGGCCTCGCCGACCTCGAGACCGTGCGCGAGCCAGGCGAGCGGCTGATCGGCAACGTGGCGATCGAGGTCGACCTCGGCACCGGCCCGCGCACCCTCGCCGGCTTCGAGAACCACGGCGGCCGCACCTACCTCGGGGCCGAGGCCGAGCCGCTCGGCCGCGTGCTGAAGGGCCACGGCAACAACGGCCGCGACGGCCAGGAGGGCGTCCACCGCGGCCGCATGATCGGCACCTACCTTCACGGCCCGCTGCTGCCGAAGAACGCCTGGCTCGCCGACCACCTGATTTCGGACGCGCTCGGGCGCCGCTACGGCACCCGCCCCGAGCTCGATCCGCTGCCCGACGGCTTCGAGGCCGCCGCCCACGCCAGCGCCCGCGCCGCCGCAGGCGTCTAGCGGCCGGAAGAGCCGAAGCCGCCGGTGGCGCGGGCGGAATCGGCGAGCGTCTCGACCTCGGCCGGCTCGGCGAGCACGATCGGGGTGATGACCAGCTGGGCGATGCGGTCGCCCGGGGCGACGCGGAAGATCTCGGCTGGGTCGTTGTTGATCAGCAGCACCCGCAGTTCGCCGCGGTAGCCGGCGTCGATCAGGCCGGGGCTGTTGACCAGGCCGATGCCATGGTCGCGGGCGATCCCGGAGCGCGGCAGGACGAGGCCGGCGTGCCCCTCGGGGATCTCGACTCCGACTCCGGTGCCGACGCCCCAGCGCTCTCCGGGCCCGATGTGAGCGGCCTCGCAGGCGTAGAGGTCGAGGCCGGCGTCCCCCTCATGGGCGCGCGTCGGCAGCACGGCGTTCTCCTGCAGCTTGGCGACCGGCAGTTGCACGGGCGTCAGCCTACTGAGGCTCAGGCGACGGCCAGGTCGTCGAAGCGGTGCATCTCCGCCGCGGGGACGCGAGCGCGGACGAGGACGCCGTCCTCGCGATCGGTCCGCTCCAGCTCGCCGGCGACCTCGTGCAGCTCGTGCAGGCGGCCGCCCTGCGAGTAGGGGAAGAGTAGGTCGACCTCGGTCAGCGTCTCCGCGAACGCCTGCTCGACCCGCTCGCAGAGCTGCTCCAAGCCCTCGCCGTCGAGCGCCGAGACCATCACGGCCTCGGGGTGGGCGAGCGCGACCTCATGCCGGGCGTCCTCGTCGAGCAGGTCGGCCTTGTTGAGAACCAGCAGCCGCGGCTTTTTACCGGCGCCGATCTCCTCCAGGACCTCGTCCACCGCCTTGATGTCGATCAGCCGCCGCTGCTCGGTCTCCGAGGCGTCGAGCACGTGCAGGATCAGGTCGGCGAGCACGGTCTCCTCCAGCGTCGCCTTGAACGCCTCGACCAGCTGGTGCGGCAGCTTCTCGATGAAGCCGACGGTGTCGGTCACCAGGTAGTCGCGTCCGGAGAGCTCGAGGCTGCGGGTGGTCGGGTCGAGGGTGTGGAAGAGGCGGTCCCCCACCCCCACCTCGGCCCCGGTCAGCGCGTTCAGCAGCGTCGACTTGCCGGCGTTGGTGTATCCCGCGAGGGCGACCCGCGGCAGCGAGGAGCGGTCTCGGCGGGCTCGCATCACGCCGCGGTTCTGCTCCAACCCGCCGAGCCGGCGGCGCAGGGCGGAGATGCGGTCGCGGGCGAGGCGTCGGTCGGTCTCGATCTGGCTCTCGCCCGGTCCCCTGGTGCCGATGCCGCCGTCCATACGACCGGCGCCGAGGCGCTCGAGGTGGGTCCACAGACCCCGCATGCGCGCCATGTTGTATTCGAGCTGGGCCAGCTCGACCTGCAGCTTTCCCTCGGCCGAGTGGGCGTGGTCGGCGAAGATGTCGAGGATCACCGCGGTGCGGTCGATCACGGGTACTCCCAGCGCCGCCTCCAGGTTGCGCTCCTGGCGCGGCGCGAGCTCGTCGTCGCAGGCGACCAGGTTGGCGTCGCAGGCGGCGATCTGCGCTTTCAGCTCATCGAGGCGGCCACGGCCGAAGTAGCGGTTCGGGTCGGGTTCGGGACGCTGCTGGGTGGCCTCGCCGGCGGTGGCGACGCCGGCGGTCCGCAGCAGCTCCTTCAGCTCGGCCAGCGGATCGCCCTCCTCGCGCCCGTCGACTACCCCGATCGCCAGTGCCCGCTGCCGCGCCCGGCGGTTGGTTATGCCCGCACCGTCACCGTTCGTCGCGGCGTATCGCGTCTCGGTGTTGCGGCCATTTCTCGAACGTTGCACTCAGGAGGATTGTAAGCGTCCCCTGCGGCCAGATAGTGTTGGGAACCGTGAAGGTCTTCGTTACGGGAGGAACGGGCTTCATCGGCGGCGAGGTCGTGCGCCAGCTGCGCGCTCGCGGCGACGACGTGGTCTGCCTGGTCCGCAACCCCGAGAAGGGCAAGAAGGTCGCCGAGCTGGGCTGTGAGCTCGCCTCCGGGGACCTCAGCGACGAGCAGGCGATCCGCGCCGGCATGAGCGGCTGCGATGCGGTGATCCACGTCGCCGCGATGTACGAAGTCGGGATCCCGGCCTCCCAGCGCGAGCCGATGCGCGACGCCAACGTCGGCGGCACCGAGCGGGTGCTGGGCGCGGCGCTGGAGGCGAAGATCCCCAAGGTCGTCTACGTCTCCACGGTCGGCGTCTTCGGCAACACCCACGGCAAAGTCGTCGACGAGAGCTACGAGCACCCGGCCAAGGAATTCACCTCCTGCTACGAGCAGACCAAGTGGGAAGCCCACCAGTCGGCGAAGCGGCTGCTCGGCGAGGGCCTGCCCTGCGTGATCGTCCAGCCCGGCGGCGTCTACGGCCCCGGCGACACCTCCTCGATAGCCGGCCTGCTCGACCAGTACTTCGCCGGGAAAATGCCGCTGATCCCCTTCCCAGAGGCCGGTTTTTGCCTCTCGCACGTGGAAGACATCGCCACCGGCATCGTGCTCGGCCTCGACAAGGGCAAAGCCGGCGAGGCTTACGTGATCAGCGGCCCGGTGACGACGGTTCGCGAGGCGATCGAGACCGTGGCCAAAGTAAGCGGTAAAAAGGCTCCCAAGCACGCGATCCCGGTGCCGCTGATGAAGGCGATGATCCCGATCGGGCCGCTGGTCGGGAAAATGATGGGACAGCCGCCGAACCTGCGCGAGCTGATCTCCTCCACCGACGGCGTCACCTTCTGGGCAAGCCACGAGAAGGCGACCCGGGAGCTCGGCTACGAGCCGCGAGGCCTCGAACAGGGCCTGCGCGAAATGCTCGAAGTCGAAGGCCGGATCCCGGCCTCCGCCGCCGCCTGAGCGGTTCCGCGGTTCCTTTTTCGCCTGTCACGACCAAAAGGAACCACGCGACGCATAAGCTGCGCGCCGATGCGCGAGATCGACGTCATGCACCTGGGTCGTCCCAACGTGATCTGCTGCTGGGAGGTCGACGGCGCCCTGGTCGACCCCGGCCCCGAGTCCTCGCTTGCGACCGTGCTCGAGGCGATCGGCGACGAGCAGCCGCGGGCCGTCGTCCTCACCCACATCCACCTCGACCACGCCGCCGCCACCGGCGCCCTGGTCGAGCGCTGGCCCGACCTCGAGGTCTACGTGCACGAGCGCGGCGCCCCGCACCTGATCGACCCCTCCAAGCTACTGGCCAGCGCCGAGCGCCTCTACGGCGACAAGCTCGAGTACCTCTGGGGGCGGATCCTGCCGGTGCCCGAGGCCAACGTGCGGGTACTGAGCGGCGGCGAGACCGTGCTCGGCATGCGCGTCGCCTACACCCCCGGCCACGCCTCCCACCACGTCTGCTACCTGCACGAGGAGAGCGGCACCGCCTTCGTCGGCGACGTCGCCGCCTGCCAGATCCCGCCCTCGAAGCTGATCATGCCCCCCACCCCACCGCCCGACATCGACGTCGAGGTCTGGGAGCAATCGCTGGACATCGTCGAGGGCTGGCATCCCGAGCGCCTCGCCCTCACCCACTTCGGCCCGATCGAGGACGACGTCCCCGCCCATCTCGAAGCCGTCCGCTCGCGCCTGCGCCAGGAGGCCGAGCTGGTCAGCCAGATGTCCTCCGAGGACTACAACGCCGACCTCCAGCGTCGGATCCGCGAGCAGCTGAGCGCCGAAGGCCAGGACGAGGAGACCGTCGCCGAGCTGCTGCAGGCTGTGCCCACCGCCTACCAGTGGGGCGGCCTAGATCGCTACTGGCGCAAGAAGGCGGAGCGCGAAGCGGCCTAGTTCCGCTGGTTAAGAGAGGTGCTCGCGCATGCGCTCGACGGCCTCTTCGATGCGGTCGTCGGGGGTGGTGAGCGAGATGCGGAAGAAGCCCTCGCCGCTCGGCCCGTACATCGAGCCGGGCGAGACGACCACGGCGGCCTCCTCCAGCACCAGCTCGGCGAAGGAAGTTGAGGTTTGGCCCTCGGGGACGGGCGCCCAGATGTAGATCGTGCCTTTCGGGGCCGCCACCTCGACGCCGATCTCGCGCAGGGCGGAGACGACCAGGTCGCGGCGGCGGGCGTAGGTCTCGTTCATCCGCTGCAGCGGGCCCTGGGGGCCCTCGAGGGCGGCGACTCCGGCCATCTGCACGGCCTCGAAGAGGCCGGAGTCGACGTTGGTCTTCAGCCGCCAGTAGCTCTGGATCGCCTCGGCGTTGCCGAGGATCGCGGCGCAGCGCCAGCCGGTCATGTTGTAGCCCTTGGAAAGGGAGAAGACCTCGACGCCGACCTCTTTCGCGCCGGGGGTAGCGAGGAAGCTGGGAGCGACGTAGCCGTCGTAGGTGGTCTCCGAGTAGGCGTTGTCGTGGACGACGAGGATTTCGTGCTCGCGGGCAAAGGAGACGACCATCTCGAAGAAGCCCTCGGGCACGACGGCGCCGGTCGGGTTGTTCGGGTAGTTGATGAACATCAGGCGCGCCTTGGCGGCGACGTCGGCGGGGATTGCGCTGAGGTCCGGAGCGAAGCCCAGCTCCGGGACCAGCGGCAGCAGCTCCGGCTTCGCGTTGGCGAGGATCGGGCCGCCGGTGTAGACCGGGTAGCCAGGATCGGAGGCGAGGGCGACGTCGCCGGGGTCGAGGAAGGCGAAGCAGAGGTTGTAGATGCACTCCTTGGCGCCGATCGCCGGGATCACCTCGGTCGCGGCGTCGATCTCGACCCCGAAGCGGCGGTCGTAGAAGTCGGCGAATGCCTGGCGGAACTCCTCGCGGCCGCGGTTGCTCGGGTACTGGTGGTTGGCCGGGTCGGCGACCGCGCCCTGCATCGCCTTGACGATGTGCGGGTAGGTCGGCTCGTCCGGGTCGCCGATCCCGAGGCTGATCACGTCGATGCCGGCGGCACGCTTCTCGGCGATCTGAGCCTCGAGTTCCTGGAACTTGTACGGAGGCATCGCCTCCAGGCGCTTTGACGGATCGGCAATTCCCATGGGCGGGGAAATCTATTCGTCCAGCTCGGCGAGCGCCGTCAGCAGCTCCGGCGAGAGCTCGCCGGCGTAAACCGGCTCGGCCCACCCGTTGAGCCGCACCGAGAGGTCCTCGCCGATCTCGACCTCGAGCTCGCCGCCTTCGAGCTCGACCACGATCGGGCTCTCCGAACCCTGGAGAAAGGCGGTCACCGCGGCGCCGCTGGCGCCGGTGCCGGAGGAGAGCGTCTCCCCCACCCCGCGCTCGAAGATGCGGGCGCGAACACGACTGCCGTCGATCTCGACGAAGGAGACGTTGGTGCGGTTGGGGAACAGCTCGTGGCCTTCGATCCCCGGCCCGATCTCGCCCAGGTCGAGGTCGTCGAGCTCGGCGCCGACGACGATCGCGCACTGCGGGTTGCCGATCGAGACGTGCTGGAACTCCCACTCGCGCCCGGCCGCGCTCAGCGTCCCCTTGCCATCCTCGCCGCCCGAGGGAAAGTCCTTGGAGGTCACCGATGCCTTGCCCATGTCGACCGAGCAGGTCAGCTCGCCGGTGATCGTGGGGACGATCGGGCCGGCGACGGTGCTGATCGCGAACTCGTCCTCGTCGGTCCAGCCGTGCCGACGCAGGTAGAGGATCGCCTCGCGGGCGCCGTTGCCGGAAAGCTCGGCCTCGGAGCCGTCGGGGTTGAAGATGCGCAGGTCGGCGACGAACTGCGGGTCCTCGGAGCGCGAGAGCAGCAGAACGCCGTCCGCCCCCACTCCGAAGTGTGGGTCGCAGAGCCACTCGACCCGTTTGCCGTTCAGCTCCCAAGGCAGGTTCTGGGTCTCGAGGATCAGGTAGTCGTTGCCGAGCGCTTGCCACTTCTCGAATTTCACGCCGCGCAGCCTATTCGCCAAGCCCGGCAACGATCCGCGCGGCAACCGCTGCGTCGTCGAGCCCGGTGCGGTCGATCGCCGTGAGGTTCGGAATCTTCCGCATCCAGGTCAGCTGCCGCCTGGCGTAATTCCGCGACCGCTTCTTCATCAACTCCACGTCCCCAGCCAGCAGCTCATCGAACCCGAGCGCCTTCCGAGCCGTCCGCGAAGGCCCAGCCAAATCCGCCCGCCGAGCCTCCTCAGCAGCCCCACCGGCCACGATCGCCTCCGTCCGCGCATCGATCCGCTCATAAAGCGTCGCCCGCTCCATATCGAGCCCAAAGATCACCGTCGGATGCCGAGTCTCCGGCGACCAAAGCTCCGAATCCTCCGATTCCGGCGGCGCCTTGACCAAGGACAACTGCGCCAACGCGGCTCGCAGATAGAGCCCCGTCCCCCCCACGACAATCGGCCGCCGCCCCGCCGCCAGAGCCCTGTCCACCTCTTCATGCGCGAGCACCATGTAGTCCCCCACCGAAAACGGTTTCGTCACCGGCACGAACCCCACCAGCCGGTGCTCGAGCCTCGCCTGCTCCTCCGCGGTAGCGACCCCGGTCAGAACCCCGAGCCCCTCGTAAACCTGCAACGCATCGCAGCTAATAGCCACCGGATCCTCGCCCCTCGCCCTCAGCAACTCCCCGAGCGCGATAGCGACCCCGGTCTTCCCAACCCCCGTCGGCCCGAAGATCGCGAGAACCGTCACGGCCTTAAGCGGGGTGTCGGTGAAGCCCCGAACGGCTTGTACTTTTTCGGAGTCCGAAACACGGACCGCGGAGCACTCCTCACCGAAAAAGTTGAGAGAGGGGCTTCACCGACACCCCGCTCAACGTCTGCGAAGTCGCAGCCTCAATCTCCACGGCCACGAACTCCCCGGGATTAGCAACCCCTTCGAAGTTAACCGCCTTGTTGTGCCGAGTCCGCCCCCGAATCTTCGTCTCATCGGTCCGGCTAGTCCCTTCAACGAGCACGTCCAACGTCCGCCCGACGAACCGCTGCGCCCGTTCTTTGGCCCGCCGCTGCACCACCTCGACCAGCCGTTCCATCCGCTCCACCTTGACCGGATGCGGCACCTGCTCGCCCATCTCCGCCGCTTCCGTTTCCCGCCGCGGCGAGAACACAAACGTGAAAGCCCCGTCGTACCCGACCTCTTCGGCCACTTCCAGCGTCTCGACAAAGTCAGCCTCGGTCTCACCCGGGAAGCCGACGATGATGTCGGTCGTGATCGCGCAGTCGGGAACGTGCTCGCGGATCAGCGCCACCCGGTCCATGTAGCGGCCGCGGTCGTAGGTGCGGCGCATCCGTTTCAGCACCGCACTGGAGCCCGATTGCAGCGGCAGGTGGATCTGCTCGCAGAGTGCCGGCAGCTCCGCGTGGGCGCGGATCACGTCCTCCTTCATGTCCTTCGGGTGCGGGCTGGTGTAACGGATCCGCTCGATTCCCTCGACCGCGTCGACCCGGGCCAGCAGCTCGGCGAACCCGATCCGCCGGTCCTTCGGCAGGTCGCGGCCGTAGCTGTTGACGTTCTGCCCCAGCAGGGTCACCTCGCGGACGCCGTCGGCGGCGAGGCCCGCGGCCTCGGCGAGCAGCTCGTAGGGGTCGCGGCTGACCTCCCGCCCGCGGGTCGTGGGCACGATGCAGTAGGCGCAGGCGCAGTTGCAGCCCTGGGAGATCTGCAGCCAGCCCTGGAACTCGCGCTCGCGCCGGGTCGGCAGGTGGCCGGAGAAGTCCTCGAACTCGAAGTAGCCCTGGGCGCTGAGCGAGTCGGAGTTGAGGAACTCGGCCAGCTTGTGGATCTGGCCGGGGCCGAAGGCGACGTCGACGAAGGGGAAGCGCTGGAAGACCTCGTCCTTGACCGACTGCGCCCAGCAGCCGCCGACGCCGACCACGCGCTCGGGGTCTTCGCCCTTCAGCCGCTTCGCCTCGCCGAGGTGGGCGATGAAGCGACTGTCGGCCGACTCGCGGATCGAGCAGGTGTTGAAGAGGATCACGTCGGCCTCTTCGCGGCTGCCCGCCTCCTCGTAGCCGAGCGAGGCCAGCATGCCGCGCATCCGCTCGGAGTCGTGCACGTTCATCTGGCACCCGAAGGTGGTGACGTGGAAGCGCTTGCCCATCAAATCCGCAGAGTACTGCCGGTGCGGAAGCCGCGCTACTTGACGGTGAGCGTGCCTTCCATGCCCGCCGCGGCATGACCGGGGACGGTGCAGAGGAAGGTGTACTCGCCGGGTTCGAGCTCGGTCGAGACCGAGGTCTTGCCTTCGGTCAGCGTCTCGGTGGTGGCGATCTCGGTGCCGTCTTCGTCGATAGCGACGTTGTGTTCGATCGTCGACGGGTTGTCGAAGTCGATCGTCACCTCGCCCGCCGCGGCCTCGAGCGAGGGCTTGTCGAAGGCGAGAGTGGTCAGGTCGGCGGTCAGCTGCAGGGTCGTCGCGCCCACTTCGGCGTTGGCGCCACCTTCCTCACCGCCTTCGGCTTTTTCTTCGCCCCCGGCTTCGGTCTTCTCTTCCGCTTCCTCTTCTTCGAAGGGCTCGCTGCCTTCGGCCGCCTCGATTTCCTCGTTCGCCTCTTCGAGCTCGGCCGCTTTGGCGACCTCCTCGTCGTGGGCGTTGAGCACTGAGTAGGTCGTGGCGCCGCCGATCAGGACGACAAACCAGACGACGACGATCGGGAAGGCTTTGCCGGGGAAGCCCTTCAGTTTCAGCCCGACGAAGCTGAAAATCACCGCCGAGAGGGCGAGGGCGATCCCGCAGACGTAGAAAAGGGTCTCGTTGCTCATCAGCGGCCGGAACTCTATCCACTGCACGCAGTGAATAGAGCCCCGCTCGTCGGGTGGTTAGGCGGCCTGCGCCTCCGGCACCGGCGTCTCCACCGCGGCCTCGGCCTGCTCGCCCTCGACCGGCGCGGCGCCGTCGATGCCGAGCGCGGCGCGGACCTTGGTTTCGATCTCCAGCGCCAGCTCCGGGTTGTCGACCAGGAACTGTTTGGCGTTGTTGCGGCCCTGACCGAGGCGGGTCTCGCCATAGGAGAAGAAGGAGCCCGATTTCTGCACCAGATCCTGCTCCATCCCAAAGTCGAGCAGGCCGCCCTCGCGCGAGATGCCGACGCCGTACTCGATGTCGAATTCGGCCTGGCGGAAGGGCGAGGCGACCTTGTTCTTGACGACTTTGACCCGGACCCGGTTGCCGACCGCCTCGGTCCCGTCCTTGAGGGTCTCGATGCGGCGGATGTCGAGCCGCTGCGAGGCGTAGAACTTCAGCGCCCTACCACCCGGCTGGGTCTCCGGCGAGCCGAACTGGACGCCGACTTTTTCGCGGATCTGGTTGGTGAAGATGCAGACGGTGTTGGTGCGGTTGAGGTTGCCGGCGAGTTTGCGCATCGCCTGCGACATCAGCCGCGCCTGCAGGCCGACCGTGGTGTCGCCGATCTGGCCGTCGAGCTCGGCTTTCGGGGTCAGCGCCGCGACCGAGTCGATCGCGACCACGTCGACGGCGCCGGAGGCGATCAGCCGGTCGGCGATCTGCAGCGCCTGCTCGCCGTAGTCGGGCTGGGAGACCAGGAGCTCGTCGGTGTCGACCCCGATCGCCCGCGAGTAGACCGGGTCGATCGCGTGCTCGGTGTCGATGAAGGCGCAGACGCCGCCGAGCATCTGGGCCTGGGCGATGATGTGATTGACCAGCGTCGTCTTACCCGAGGACTCCGGGCCGAAGATCTCGACGATGCGGCCACGCGGAACGCCGCCGATGCCGAGTGCCAGGTCCAGAGCCAACGCCCCGGTCGGGATCGATTCGACCTTGACCGTGCCTTTGTCGCCGAGGCGCATCAGGGAGCCCTGGCCGAAGTCGCGCTCGATCTGGGTCACCGCGGCCTCGAGCGCCGCGTCCTTCGCTTTGGCCTCTTTCGCCGAGGCGTCTTTCAAGTTCACTTTCTTGTCAGCCATCTCATCACCTCACTGCCGCCTCATCCAGGCAGCTCGACTTGGGCCAACGGGACGTAGCGCGCACCCGACGGCTGGAGTTCAGAACGGTAAAGAGCCAATCGGACGCCTAGAAACGGCTCCAAGAGGCCTGCCGGAAGCTCGTCCGGGAACTTCTCGACCCGCATCGGCCGCCTCGATCCACGTCCCTCGGAACGCACCCGAGCAACGGTCACATGCGGCCAGAACGGCCGCTTCTCCGGCTTGTAGAGATCCTCGGCGACCAGCCGCTCGCTCAGCGCCGCCTGCAGGATCTCGGCGCCCGGCGAGATCGCCGGCAGACCGAACACCCGTGGTCGCCGGGCCGGCCGTGCCGCCACGTCCATCAGGCTCACGATCGGCGCCGCTCCGGCACATTCCCGCACCGCCTCGACGACCGGCTCGACGTCCTCGTGCGGTCGCGAGCCGAGGAACGCAAGGGTGATGTGCAGGTTCTCGACTGGCACCGGCCGCAAGGCCGGGTCGGTCAGCTCCTGTCTGCCCCAGCCGCCGATTTCCGCCCGCACGAGCTCGGGCAGGTCGAGCGCCACGAACAGGCGCACCCTCTCGATCTTCGGTCGCTCCTCGGCCATGCCGCCACGCTACGCCGTGCCGGCGCACGAGATGCACTCGCTTCGTACAAATTCAGGGCCAAAAGGCGCGCGAAAGCGTGAATTCGGCTACCGCGCGCCTAAAGCGGCGGCTCGCCGCCGCCAAGCAGCATGCGCAGCAGGTGCATCCCGACCAGGGCCGAGCGTTCGCGGATGTCGGCGCGGTTGCCGGGGATCGTCGGCTGGCGGGCGATCGCGGTGCCGTCGGCGAGGCGCGCGTCGAAGCACACGTAGCCGACCGGCTTCTCCTCGGTGCCACCGTCGGGTCCGGCTATTCCGGTGATCGAGACGGCGACGTCGGCGTCGAAGCGCTCCAGAGCCCCGAGCGCCATCGCCTCCGCAACCTCGGGCGAGACCGCGCCCTTCTCCTTGATCAACTCCGGGTCGACGCCGAGGAGTCCCGCCTTGGCCTCGTCCGCGTAGGCGACGACGCTGCCCGCCATGTAAGCGGAGGCACCGGGCAATGCGGTGATCCGCGCCGCCAGCAGGCCGCCGCTGCAGGACTCGACCAGGCCCAGCCGGCGGCCGCTCATAAGCGCCGCGACCTGGGCGTCGATCGTCTCGCCGTCGAGGCTGAAGGTCTCGCGCGGGTGGCGCTGCGCCAGGCCGTCGCGCACCGCGGCCGCGGTGGCTGCCGCCTCGTCGCGGTAGCGGACGTCGATCTCGATCTCGCCCTTGCGCAGGCAGGTGGTGATCTCGACCGTCTCCAGCTCCACCCCGTCGGCCTCGATCTCGCGCAGGCTCTTGGCGATTTCGGACTCCGGCACCCCGAACATCCGCATCGTGTAGCCGTGCAGCGGCGTCGCCCGGGCCAGCACTTCGCGCACCAGCTCGGTCTCCAGCGCCGTCTCCCAGAGCGGCCGCAGCTCGCGCGGCGGCCCCGGGAGCACGACCACGACCGCGCCCCCGGCCGGCACCACGATGCCCGGCGCCGTCCCCACCGGGTCCAGCGCCACCGAGCCCTCGGGGATCATCGCCTGCTTACGGTTGGACTCGACGATCGCCGTCTCGTCGAGTTTCATGCGGCGGGCGAAGCTGCGGATGATCTCGGCGATCTTCGCCTCCATCACCGGGTCGAGCACCATCTCGCGCCCGGCGAAGCGTCCGACCACCTCCGCCGTCAGGTCGTCCGCGGTCGGCCCGAGGCCGCCGCTGGTCACGATCAGGTCCATGCCCTCCGCCGCCATGAAGCGCAGCGCCGCCTCGAGGTCGTCAGGACGGTCGGCGACGACGAGGATGTGCGCGACCTCGACGCCGAGCTCGGCCAGGCGTTCGGAGACCCACGGCCCGTTGCTGTCGGCGATCCGACCGGTGAGGACCTCGGTCCCGGTGACGACGATGCCCGCGCGGATCACGTGCAGGTCGGGCGTTCTGATTCGGACAGCTCGCGCAGCGCGCCGCCCTCCCCGATCGAGTACCCGATCGGGTTCGGGGTCTGGGGAATGCTCGCTTGCTGTCCGTCCACGGTCATCGTCACCTCGCCGTTGCCGAGCGAGACCGTGAAGCTACCGGACCGGTACGGCCCCTCGACCGCTCCGGGTTCGAGCACGAGACCGTCGACCAGCTCCTCCCCCTTCCCGTCGAGCAGGCAGACCCAGACTTCGGCATTGGTGGTTAGCTGCACGGCGAGGCCCGGCGACTTGCGCGGCTCTTCGGCCTGGGAGGTCTTCTGCGGCGCCGTCCGCTCCCCCTGGGCCGACTCGCCGGCCCCGCGCTGCGGCAGCGGATTCTCTTCCTTCTCGCCGAGCACGACGATCAGCGCCACCAGCAAGGCGGCGCAAACGGTCGCGAGCACCGCCAGGGAGCTCAGAGGGCCCCTCCCCCGGTCCACCTCGGCTTGCCTGACGGGAGCCGGCTCCACCCGCGGCAGTCGTTCGGCCGGGCGCCAGGAGCCGGTGTCCTGGCGCTGGCGCTCAGCCAGCGCTTCGCCGTCCAGCCCCAGGTAATTGCCGTAGGTGCGGACGAAGCTGCGGGCATAGGCCTCGCCGGGGAGCGCGTCCCAGTCCTCGCTCTCGATCGCCCGCAGGAAGCGGGCGCGGATCTTGGTCGCCGCCTCGACCTGCTCGAGGTCGATCTCACGCTTGCGGCGAGCCTCTCTCAGCGTTGCGCCAACGCCGGGGTCCATGCCCCCATTGTTGCCTGTCCGCAAAGTGCGCGGTTCCCTTTGTCCCTGGGAGGCGAAAAAGGAACCGCGGGACTGTGGTTCAGGCCTCGGGCTCGGCCTCGACCGAAACCGGCTCGGGCTCCGGCGGCGCACTCTGCCCAGCGGGAGCGAGAACGCGGTTGAGATCGGCCTGGGTGATCAGCACCTGGCGCGGTTTGGAGCCCTCGTAGCCGGAGATGACGCCGCGCCGCTCGAGCATGTCGATCAGGCGGCCGGCGCGCGTGTAGCCGACCCGCAGGCGGCGCTGGATCATCGATACCGAAGCGGTTTCGGTCTGCACGACGAGCCGGATCGCCTCGTCCAGAAGGTCGTCGCTGTCGGGGTCGAAGTCGCCCTCGCGCGCCTCCTCCTCGGCGTCCTCCGGGGTCTCCAGCAGCTCCGCCTCGAATTCCGGTTCGCCCTGCTTGGCCCAGTGGTTGGTGATGCGAGCGATCTCGTCCTCGGTGATGAAGGCGCCCTGGACGCGCTCCAGCTTCGAGGTGCCGGCGCCGCGGAAGAGCATGTCGCCCTGGCCCAACAGGGCCTCCGCCCCGCCCTGGTCGAGGATCACCCGCGAGTCGGTCTGGGAGGAGACGGCGAAGGCGATCCTGGCCGGGATGTTGACCTTGATCGTGCCGGTGATGATGTCGGTCGAGGGGCGCTGGGTCGCCAGCACCAGGTGGATCCCGGTGGCACGCGACTTCTGCGCCAGGCGGATGATCGAGTCCTCGACTTCGGCCGGGGCGACCATCATCAGGTCCGCGAGCTCGTCGATCACGCAGAGAATGTGCGGCAACTGCGGCTCGCCCTTCTTGCGCCGCGCCCGGTTCAGCTCCTCGAGATTGCGGCAACGGGCCTGGCTCATGATCCCGTAGCGCGTCTCCATCTCCCCGATCAGGTTGGAGAGGACGTTGGCGGCAAGCCGCGGCGAGGTCACCACCGGCGTCAGCAGGTGCGGGACGTGCTCGTAGTGGTTGAGCTCGACTTGCTTCGGGTCGACCAGCACCAGTCGGACCTCGTTCGGGGAGGCCTGCATCAGGATCGAGGAGAGAATCGCGTTGACGCAGCCGCTCTTGCCCGAGCCGGTGGTGCCGGCGACGAGCACGTGCGGCATCTTCGCCAGGTCGGCCCAGACGGCGTTGCCGTCGATGCCCTTGCCGAGCCAGGCGACCAGCGGCGAGGTCTTCTCCGGGCGGCCGGCGTAGACGTCGCCGAGCCGGACCATGCGGCGGCGGGTGTTGGGGACCTCGACGCCGACCGCCTGTTTGCCGGGGATCGGGGCGAGGATGCGGATGTCGGTCGAGGCCAGCGCGTAGGCGAGGTCGTTGGCCAGCTCGGTGACTTTCTTGACTTTGATCCCGGGCGCGAGCCGCAGTTCGAAGAGAGATACGTGGGGACCGCTGACGACGCCGACGATCTTCGCCTCGACCCCGAAGTGGCCGAGCGTCTCGATCAGTTTGCGGCCGATCGCTTCCTGGTCTTTCGGATCTGGACCTTTGTCGCCTTTGCCGCGCTCCAGCGCTTTCGACGGCGGCGGCCGGTAGTCGACCTCGTCGGACATCGTCACGCCGCGGGTATTGCCCATCGGGGTTTTCTCGGTCAGCTCCGGCTGCACCGGCTCCGGCTCGAGCTCGGCGACCGGCAGCTCGTCCTCTGGGTCGAACGCGTGCTCGGGCTCCGGCTCGACCTCTGCCTGGGCCTCGAAGACGGAGGTGTCGAAGTCGTCCTCGTCGTCGTCCGCGAGTGCGACAGTCGGATTGAAGTCCTCGTCCTCCTCCGGGTAGGCGCTCATCACGTCGGTAGCGCCAGCCTGGGTCTCGGCCTCGGAGCGACTCTGGGCGCGGTCCTCGCGCCAGTCTGCATGGGTGCGGGCGGCGGTCCGCGCTGCCTCGCTGCCGCCGACGAAGATCGCCCGGGTCGCGCCGTGCAGACCGCGGCCGACGCCGCGCGCCAGCGCGGAGACCGAGGTCCCGGTCAGCAGCATGCCCCCGACCAGCAGCATCAGCAGGGTGAAGATCTTGGCGCCGACGGTCCCGAACAAGTAGACGAGGCCGGTTTCGATCCCGTAGCCGACCTTGCCCCCTTCCCAGTGGGCGAAGAGGACAAAGACGAGGTAGACGCCGGCGGCGACGAGGAACAGCCCGATCAGGTCGAGATGGCGCTGCTCCAGCCCGAGCGGCAGGTGCAACCCGCCTTTCGGCTTGGCTTTGGCTTTCGGCCGTTTGCCGGCTTTGCTTTTACGGGCAGGGGTGGACCGCTTCTTGCGCACGAACATTGCTGTCCACGTTCGACGCCGGGGCGCCGTCCCCTGTCAGTTTCCTGCCAGGTCCCCGTCTTGGCCATAAATTCGCCCTAAAACCAGGGAGATACGCCCGTTTTCCGGGCTACCATCGTCAGATGCTCGGCGAAACCGAACAGGGCGGTGGCCGCGTCCTCATCGTCGAGGACGACACCGACATCGCCGACGTGCTGCGCCGCTCCCTCCGCAACGAGGGCTACGAGGTGCGCACATCCGCCGACGGGATCGAGGCGCTCGACGTCGCCGCCGGCTTCGTCCCCGACCTGGTCGTGCTCGACCTCGGACTGCCGGGGATGGACGGAATCGAGGTCTGCCGGCGGCTGCGCACAGACGGCGATGTGCCGATCCTGATGCTGACCGCGCGGACCGAGACCGAGGACCGGGTGACCGGGCTCGACAGCGGCGCCGACGATTACCTGGCGAAGCCGTTCGAGCGCCAGGAGCTCTTGGCCAGGATCCGCGCCCTGCTGCGCCGGCGCCCGCCGCGCGGCGCCGCCTCGATCGAGATCGGCGACCTGACCCTGAACCCGGACACGCGCGAGGTCCGCCGCGGCGAGCGCGAGATCGAGCTGACCAACCGCGAGTTCGAGCTGCTCGAGTTCCTGATGCGGAACGAGCGCCTGGTCGTCTCCCGCGAGCGCCTGCTCGACGAGGTCTGGGGCTACGACCCGATGGCGGCTACCAACACGATCGACGTCTTCATCTCCAACCTGCGGCGCAAGCTCGAGGCCGGCGACGAGGCTCGGCTGCTGCACACCAAACGGGGCGCCGGGTACGTGCTGAAGGACTGATGCGACGGGCTCGCGGAATCCGTGCCCCAGGTTGGCTCCCGCGCTTCGCGCGCCCACGCTCGTGGCCGGTGCGCTGGCGCCTCGCCGCCGCCTCCTCCGGGCTGACCCTGGCGATCCTGCTCGTCTTCGGGATCGCGATCGGGGAGATGGCGACGCAACGGATTCGCAGCGACTTCGACAGCGAGGTGCAGAGCGCGTCGCAGACGCTGGCCTCCGAGTACCGCGTCGAATATGACGTGTTCGGCCAGAGCTACGCCCTCAAGGGCCCGAGCCTCAAAACCTTCGTCCTCCCCGATGACGCCTCTGCCCGCGTGCTCGACCTCAATGGCAACGTCAGGGGCAGTACCCCCCGCTCGGCCAAGCTCGGAAGCGTCGCACCTGGCCTTACCGAGCACGGTGGCATGCGGGTCTCCAGCGCCCAGATCATCTCCGACCGTGGCGAACCGACCGGGTACGTCCAATACGGACGCAGCCTCGACCACGTCGACTCGACCGTCGACCGGCTCTGGCTCTTCATCTTCGCCGGCGTGCTTGGCGGCACCATGCTGGCCAGTCTCGCCGGGGTGGCGATCGCCTCGCGGGCGATGCGGCCAATCGCCTCGCTCACCGCCTCCGCCCGCAAGATTGCCGCCACCCGCGACCCGTCGCTGCACATGCCCGAGCCGGCGGTCGAGGACGAGGTCGGCGAGCTGGCGCAGACGCTGGAGCAGATGCTGCGCTCGCTCGACGCCGCCCGAGCCGAGCGCGAGGGGGCGATGCAGAAGCAGCGCGAGTTCGTCGCCGACGCCTCGCACGAGCTGCGCACCCCGCTGACCAGCGTGCTCGCCAACCTCGAGCTGCTGCAGGCCTCGCTCGGCGGCGCCGACCAGGCCGAAGACCGCGAGGTGGTCGACTCCGCCCTGCGCTCATCGCGGCGGATGAGCCGCCTGGTCGGCGACCTGCTGCTGCTCGCCCGCGCCGACGCCGGGCGGCTCGGCCAGCGCCGCCGCTGCGACCTCGCCGAAGTCGCCGGCGAAGCGGCCGCCGAGGCGGCGCCGCTGATGGGCGACCGCCGCCTGGTCCTCGACAACGACCGCCCGCTGCGGGTCGAAGGCAACTCCGACGAGCTGCACCGGATGATCCTCAACCTGCTCGACAACGCCGCCCACCACACCCCGGCCGGAGCCCGGGTGGAGATGCGGCTCTCCGAGCAAGACGGCGACACGGTGGTCGAAGTCGCCGACGACGGCCCCGGAATCCCGGAGCCGATGCGAGCCCAGATCTTCGACCGCTTCGTCCGCGGCGAAGGACCCTCCGACACGGCGGCCGGACCAGGAACCGGCCTGGGCCTGGCGATCGTCAGCGCCGTCGCCGAGTCCCACGGCGGCTCCGTCGAGGCCCTGGAGTCCGACTCGGGCGGCGCCCTCTTCCGCGCCCGGATCCCGATGGCCGATCAAAAGTCCAGCCCCGCCGATGTTTTAGAGCCGCTTTAGAGCTGGCCCCTACCTTTGCTTCTGGACGAGACACTGGCCCGCCGGGATTCTCCCCAGACACCATCCCGGCGGGCTTTTTCTTTGCCTTTTTCCGGGGGTTGCGATGGTGGCCAGTTGCTTCAGCGGCGTCGGGTCGCCGTAATCAAGCGAATCACTCGGCACCGCCGGGGTTGCGCTTTTTGGCCTTGGAGGGCTTCTGCTTCTGTTTCTTCTTCACGCACTTGCCCTTCTTTTTGACCTGTCCCTTCTTGCACTTCTTGGCCGGTTTGACGTTGCCGGGGTCGGTGAGGGTCTCGGACAAAGGAGGGGTATCAGCGGCGGCGGGAGAGAGGGGTTGGCAGCCTTCGGTGCACGGCCCCGGCCCCAGCGCTTCCTCGAACCCGCCCCCTTCTCTGATGTCGTAGAGGTCGATCAGTTCGTCTTTGTCAGCCCCGACCAGTCGGTCGCGGCTGGTGAAGAAAATGTTCTTGCCGCTTGCATCGGCCGCCAGGAAGTTCGAGTCGATTTCTTCGCGCCCGGCCGAGAGCAGCGCCACGCAGCCGCCCGTCCGTTTGCAGCCGCCGATTCCCTCCGGCTCGAATTCGTAGACGTCTTCGACCCCTTCATTGGTGTCGAAGGGCGAGAGCGAGTCCTGGCTGTCGAAGTAGAGACGGCCGGAGTCGGTCAGGTAGCGGGGCTGGGGCGAGGTGGCGGGGGCGCCAGCGATCATCCGCACCATCGACGACCCCAATGGCCGTGCCCCGCTCGGGTTGCACGAGGCGCAGTCGAGTTCGCCCGTAACCGAGTCGTAGAGGAAGACCTCCGGGCAGGGCGCATCGACGAAGCCTTCGGCGTGGTCGGATTCGCAGGGCCCGGTACTGTCGTAGCCGGTCGGCTGTGCCTGGGAGAGGAAGGAGAGGAAGCGCCCTGCCGGGCTCGCCTCCGCCGTGCGCGATGAAGGGAAAGGCGACCAGGCTTTACTAAAGGTGAGGTTGGTGCCGCTGTTGTCCCCCGCCAGAAGCGTCGCCACGAAGTCGGCGACTCCCCCCTCCCACGCGTAGAGGTTCGGTTTCCCCGCCACCGCTTTGTCGCCCTCGCTGTTTTCGTCTTCGCTCAGCACCGCGGTGTCGACGAAATAGATCTGGGAGAGATCGTCGCTTTGGCCGGTTAGGCCGAGGAAGCCGCCTTTGCCTTCGGCTAGATCGGTGGTTTCGTCTGCCACGAGGTCATAGAGGTGCCCGTTGTCGAGCAGCAGCTTGGAGCCGTCGGTCGAGGCCGAGAGGAATTCGCCCGGGTCGGGGATCTCCCGCGTCTCCGCCGCCCCTTCGCGGACGTAAAGCTGCCCCCCTCCATCGCTGAAGAAGGCCCGCGAACCGTCGGCGGAGACCGTGTTGGCGCTGCCGCCGATGCCGAAGGCAGCTCCCGCTTCGGTTTCGGTGTTGCCCGGCAAGACATTGACCAGGCGCAGTTGCCCGGTGGCACGTTCCCATTCGTAGAGATTGAATTTGTCTTTGCCGCCGTCTTCGGCTTCCGGCGCCACCGCGGTTTCTTCGGTCAGTGCGTCGTTGGCGCTGAAGAAGACCCGCGAGAGGTCCGCGGCGGCGGCGGCGAAGCGGATCTGGAATTCGTTGGCGGGCCGGTTCGGCGGTTCTGAGGTCACCAGCGGCTCGAAGGAAAACGGGTCGGCCACCGCCTGGGCGTAGACGTTGGAGTAGTCGGGCGGGGCGTTGGGGCTGAGCGACCCATCGCCCTGCAGCGCCGCCTCGGCGAGCGCCGTGTCGAGCGCCTTGTAGTTGCCGCCGGCGGTCGAGGTCAGCTGCGTGCTCTGCCAGCCCGTGCTGCCGCGCCGCGCCACGTACTCGTTTTCGCGCGGTATTCCCGCCCCCGGCTCAAACGAGAAGCCCTCGTATGCAACCGAGTCTCCGTTCGGGGCGCTCTGCATCGGGAAGTGTTCGAAGGTGCTCCCCGGCTTGCTTATGCATTTGACCGCGCAGCTGAAGATCCGCGGGTCCGCCGGGAACACCTGGCCGCCGTTCTTGTTCGCCGGGGAGACGAGCTCGTAGGCGCGGTTGTCGGCCAGCGCCCCGCTCCCCGTCGGGTAGGTGCGGAAGGACTGCGCCTCCCCTGCGTCTTCGCAGACTTTTTCGAGTTCTTCGGGCGCGCATTTGCTGCTCGCCACCGCTCGGTAGCGGTAGGCCGTGTCGGGCACCAGGCCGGTCAGGGTTACCCCCGCGCTCTGCGGCTCCCCCGTCCCGTCCAGGAACGCTTCTCCCGCGGGGGCCTCGCTCGCCCCCGCGAAGGTTTCCCCCGCTTCCTGGTAGGCGGCCTCGCTCAGGTACTGGAAGACGTAGCGGGTTTTGAACCCGTTCGGGGCGATCGTCGCGTGCAGCTGCGCGCTTTTGGCCGTCACCTTCGAGACCGACTGCGCTTCGACCTCCGGCGGGCTTTCTTCTTTCGGCGCGAAGATGTAGCCGAGCGAGCCCCGGCCCGGCTCGCCGGTGCCGAAGCCCGAGCTCGGCTCCGCCCCCGGCGCTACGCCGTAGAGCACCCCCGGCGGCCGCGTTGGTGAGAATTCACGATTCGGGTCAAACGCCAGCGCCGAGAGATCGTCGCGTTCGGGACTCACTTCCACCCGGCTGATCACTTCGCCCGTGCCGAACAGTCCCGTTTCCGGGTCGCACGGCCCCATCTGGCTCACCGTCTTGAAGGTAAAGCCCGTCTCTTTGCGGAAGTTGAAGAAGTAGAGGTCCCCGCTCAGCGGGTTGACCGCGATCGCCGTTGCCCCGCCTTTCGACGGTTTGTATTCGCACACCGCCGGGTCGCCTGGGTTCTCCGGGTCGTACATCCTAATGTTGTTGCCCGACTGCGACATCACGTACAGGTTCCCCGCGGCGTCCATCGCTGGCCGCGTCGGTTCGGTGATGAAACCCGACGCCACGTCCGAGCCCGTCCCCGCGTATTCGTACTGGGTGTAGTCGCCGGGGACTTTCGGCACGAACTTCATCAGCCGTTCGAAGTTGAAGTCGAATCCGTTGCGGTCATAGATGTAAACCTCGCCATCTTCGTTCACCGCGATTCCCGCTCCGAACAGCGAGTTGTGGATCTTGTCAGGCGTCGTCGCCGTCGTCTGCCCCAATGCGCCGATCTCCCCGAAGCGCGACAGCACTTCCTCGCCTTCGGGCGTGAACGCGGCGATCGTCATAAGCCCCACCGTGATGGTCTCCGTCTTCACGTAGACGTTGCCGGTGCTCTGGTCGACCTCCACGTCGACGAAGCCTGGCAGCGATTCCACCCGCGTCGGGCATTTGCTTTTCGGCACTAGGTCCGGCCCACAGCGTTCATAGGCCCCTTCTTCCTCTTTCACTTCCCAGCCGTAGCTGAACTCGAGGCCGCCCGCCGTCGGCTTGAACACCGCGATCCGCGTCGGCTCGGCAAGATCCTTAGTCGCCACGTACACCGTCCCTGGGACTACCCCTCCGGCGCCGGTGTAGTTGATGGCCATTCCTCCGGTTCCCCCCAGCTGCTCCTCCCCGGGGAAGTTGTCCGGTGGAGTGGGCACTCCCAGGATGCCGCCGAAGTGCGCGACTTGCTCGAGCGCTGCGCCTTGCGCAGGCACCGCAGGGACAAAACCGAGGCAGAGGAGCCCCGCGGCGAGGACCCCGAGCGTCGTCCGGCAGGTGCTGCGCCGCGTGTCGTCTCTCCTGCTCATGTCTCCCTCCCCAAGCTGCTGGCGCATGATACCGACGGTGTTCCTAAACATACCATTGATGTTCCCAATACATAATGGCCATGCCCCGGGGACAGCAGAGGAGCCAGCCAAAGGCTGGCTCCTCTGCTTCGGTACTGCTAGTAGCTTGATCGGTATTGTCAGATCAAGCGTGTTCTAATTATGTGTTTGTTGCGTATGTTGTGACGCTGAGCGGCTTGAAGGTGTCGCCCCCAATTCCAGGGTGTTTACCTTTGATTGTCAGGCTGCCTTCGAGCCCCGCTTTGATGGTGGGTTCGCCGGTGCCCATTTTCAGCGTGTTCTGTTCTGTCACTTCCGCGTGCGTGGTATTCGCTGTCGCGCCATCGGGTTTCGCGATCAGGCTACCCGAGACGGAGTATGTTCCGGAGATGGTGCATTCACCACCTTCGGCGGAGGTTTTTTTGTTTTTGTCGAGGATCCAGAACCGCGCAAACACGGTGCCTACTGTCGGCTGGAACTTCAGTCCGTCTCCCTGCCCTGTCGTGGTCGCTGTCAGTTCCTGGGTTTTGATCACGTTTTGCGTGCCTATTCCTGGTTCAGTGTCTTCGTAGACGAAGCATTTCGAGAACGGGTTAATGAGCACTTCTTCGTAGGTGATATGGCCCTCGCCGTGGACGTAGTGTTCGCCATTCGGCTCGACCCTGTTTTCCATCGAGCCTGTGCCAGTGAGTTTGCTCGACGTCAGCGTGGTCGCCACCCCCCCAAGGGTTGCTTTCAGCTTCGTGGGTGCCCCGGCATTGTCACCGGTCAGTTCTGTTGTTGTGTTTTCGTTGATTTTGTAGTGGCCGAAGCTACCTGAGGGGCTACTCGGTTTGCAGTGGGCCTCGTTGAAGGTCGCCCCTCCTGTGTCGCCTTCCCCTGATTTGCATGTAACCGCTGTTGTGCCTTTGATCGCGCTGGCGCTCTGGGCTGCGAAGGCGCTGACGAGCAGCGCGCAAAGCATGCAGAGACCGACGACGGCTCTACGTCCGTTCATTTTGATGACTCTCCTTGGTTGGAGTTTCCATGCGAGGCGGATTGCCTCGCGCAGTGGACCACCCTGAATGAGCCTCGTTGACCGATCAAGTTTTCGAGTGTGATGTGTTCTATCTATTGGGAACTGCTTTGTCCCAGGCATAATCGATGTGTACCGAAACTGCACACTCGCCAAATAGGCACGCGCACGCGGACGCTTCCACAGCGAGCTTCCTCGCGAGAATTCGCCAGCCCGTCACTAGTAGATCGAGAGGTAGTAGCCGACGACGACGGTGAAGAAGACGGCGTCGAGGCGGTCGAGGATGCCGCCGTGGGGCCGAACACTTCTTTGCTTTAGCGAATCGCGGACGGCTTAAGCCGACTCAAAAAAAATTGAGCGAGGAGGGGCACCGGACCCTCCCGTCCTAAACCTCAATCACTACCGGCAGGATCATCGGCCGGCGGCGGAGCTTTTGGAAGACGAACTTGCCTATGGAGTCGTGGAGGTCTTCCTCGATCAGGTGGGAGGCTCGGTTGCCGGCCTCGGCGGCCTCTTCGAGGCCGTCTTCGACTAGGTCGCTTAGCTCCTCTACCAGGGCATCGGCTTCCTCCAGGAAGGCGACGCCGCGGAAGATCACCTCGGGGTCGGCTACTACGCGGCCGTCGTCGGAGGAGATCGTGACGACGACGATGAAGATGCCGTCGGCGGAGATCTCGCGGCGGTCGCGGAGGGCGGCGTCGTCGGGGTCGCCGATGTTGACGCCGTCGACGTACATCGTGCCGGCGTGGATGTCCTCGCCGAAGGCGGCGCCGTTGGCGTCGACTTCCAGCGGCAGGCCGTTGCGGCCGCGGAAGATGTTGCCGGGCTCGACCCCGACCGCCTCGGCCAGCTCGGCGTGCAGGCGCAGCCGCTTGTGGTCGCCGTGGACCGGCATCACGTAGCGCGGTTTGGTCAGGTTCAGCATCAGCTTGATCTCCTCCTGCCAGCCGTGGCCGGAGGCGTGGATCGGCGCGTCCTGGGCGGTGATCACGGTCGCCCCGATCTCGTAGATGCGGTCGATCGTCTCGTTCACCGCGCGCTCGTTGCCGGGCACCGGCGTGGCCGAGAAGACGACCGTGTCGCCGGAGTGCAGCTGCACGTCGCGGTGGTCGTTGTTGGCCATCCGCCGCAGCGCCGAGAGCGGCTCGCCCTGGCTGCCGGTGGAGATGACGACGACTTTGTCGTCCGGGAAGTCCTCGATCTCACGCGGCTGGATGAACAGCCCCTGCGGCGCTTTCGCCATGCCCAGGTTGGAGGCGATGTTGAAGTTCTTGCGCATCGAGCGGCCGACCAGGGCGACCTTGCGGTCGAGCCGTACGGCGGCGTCGATGACCTGCTGGACCCGGTGGATGTTGGATGCGAACGAGGTGACGATGATCCGCCCCTTGCAGCGCGAGAACTGCTGCAAGAGCGCCGGGCCGACACTTGACTCCGAGGGCGCGATACCGGGGCGGTCGGCGTTGGTCGAGTCGCCGCAGAGCAGCAGCAGCCCTTCCTTGCCGATCTCGGCCAGCCGCGAGACGTCGGCCGGGCGGCCGTCGACGGGAGTCTGGTCGAACTTGTAGTCGCCGGTCATCAGCACCGAGCCTGCCTCGGTCTTGAGCAGGACGCCGCGCATGTCCGGGATTGAGTGGGCGAGGTGGACCAGCTCGATCTCGAACGGGCCGCGCTTGACCTTCTGCCCCGCCGGCAGCTCCTCCAGCGGAGCTTTGTCGCCGAGCTTGTGCTCGTCGAGCTTGGAGCGGACCATGCCGATCGTCAGCAGGCCGCCGTAGATGACCGGCGGGATGCCGATCTCGCGCAGTACGTAGGGCAGGGCGCCGACGTGGTCCTCGTGGCCGTGCGTGAGCACGATCGCCTCGATGTCGTCGGCGCGGTCGCGCAGGTAGGTGAAGTCGGGAAGGACCAGGTCGATCCCGTGCATCTCGGCGGTTGGGAACATCAGCCCGGTGTCGACGACGATGATGCGGCCGTCGAACTCGATCACGGTCATGTTCTTGCCGATCTCGCCGAGGCCGCCCAAGGGCAGCACTCGGAGTTTCTTGCTTGGCACTAGTGGTGTCTCACTCTCTTCTGAAGTTTGGTTACTGGGCGACAGGAAGGCCGATGCCCTCCAGCGCCGTTCTGATGGCCGCCCGCTGCTCCGCGTCCGCGGAGACGAGGGGCAGGCGCAGCCGGTCCGGAGCGAGCCCCAGCATCGACAGCGCCGCCTTCAGCGGGATCGGGTTGGTGGTTACCGAGAGACCCTCGTAAACGGGGGTCAGCTCGGCGTCGATGCTGCGCGCCCGATCCAAGTCTCCGCTCTGGGCGGCGTCCCACATCGCGCGCATCTGGTCGCCGACGACGTGGGAGGCGACCGTAATCGCCCCGGCGCCGCCGAATTCGAGCACGCGCAACAGGGTGTTGTCGTTGCCGGCGAGGATCGAGAGGCCCTCGATCGGGCCCAGCTCCTCGTCGTTGGCCTGCTTGACCGCGACGATGTTGTCGACCTGGGCCAGCTCTCCGAGCAGCCCGGGGTCGGCGTTGACGATCACCCGCGAGGGGATGTTGTACATCACCATCGGCAGGTCCGGAACGGCCCCGGCGACGGTTTCGAAGTGTGCTCTGATGCCCGCCGGATTCGGCTTGTTGTAGTACGGGACGACGACCAGCGAGGCGTCGGCCCCGGCCGCGGCGGCCTTCTTGGTCAGTTCGCAGGAGTGGCGGGTGTCGTTGGTGCCGGTGCCGCAGACGAGCGTGACGTCGTCGCCGACCTCGGCGCGGACGGCGCCGAGCAGCTCGATCGTCTCCTCGTCGGTCAGCGTCGGGCACTCGCCCGTGGTGCCGCCGACGACCAGTCCGTGCGAGCCGTGCTCGAGCAGGTGCGCGGCAAGCCGGCAGCCGGCCTCGGTGTCCACCGCGCCGGACTCGGCGAACGGGGTCGCCATCGCCGTGAGAATGCCGCGAATCTCCTTCATCAGAGCCAGGGTACCCCGTGGGACGGGCGCTGGGAGTCCATATGCCCTACAGCAGCTTCTCGAGCCCGACCGTGAAGCGGTCCGGGAGGTCGCCGACCTTGCGCGCCGCGAGCAGCACCCCGGGCATGAAGGAGTGGCGGTCGATCGAGTCGTGTCGCAGCGCCAGCGTCTGCCCGGCGCCGCCGAAGATCACTTCCTGGTGGGCGACCAGGCCGGGCAGGCGGACCGAGTGGATCGGCTGGTGGACGTTGCCGCCGGCGGCGTCGATCAGCTCCTCGGTGCGCTTGGCCGTGCCCGAAGGCGCGTCGAGCTTGCGGTCGTGATGCAGCTCGACGATCTCGCACTCGGGCATGTGCGGCGCGATCGTCTGCGAGACCATCATCAGCAGCACCGCGCCGATCGCGAAGTTGGGAGCGACGAAGCAGTTCGCCTCGGAGGCCTCGGCGGCGGCGCGAGCGGCCTCGAGGTCGAAGCCGGTGGTGCCGACGACGACGTGGACGCCGGCGGCAAGGCAGGCCTTGACGTTCTCCAGGGCGGTGTCGGGAACGGTGAAGTCGACGACGACGTCGGCCTCGCCGAGCACGTCGGCCAGGGCAACGCCAAGCGCCGGATCGGCCTTGCCGCTCAGCCCCAGGCCCTCGGCGCCCTCGACCGCTTCGCAGACCGTCTGGCCCATGCGCCCGGCGGCGCCGGAGACAGCAACCCGGGTCATGCAGCTACCAGGGTCTCGCTGACCGGCGCCAGGGCGGCACGGAAGCGGTCCTCGTCGGCGCCGACGCAAGCGGCGGAGAGGCGGTCGGCGGCGTAGAGCTCGGCCGCCAGCTCGGTCAGCTCGTCGACCTCGATCGCGTCGACCTTGGCCAGCATCTCGTCGAGGCTTTCGATCGGCAGCCCGAACAGGGTCGAGCGCGAGATCCGGGTCATCCGCGCCGCGGTCGACTCCGAGGAGAGCACGAGCCGGCCCTTGACGCTCTCCTTCGCCCGCGCCAGCTCCTCGGCCGAGACCGGCTCGGAGCGCAGGCGCGCGAGCTCGGCGCCGATGATCGAGCAGGCCTCTTCGACGTTGTCCTCGCGGGTGCCGACGTAGGTCGCGACCAGGCCCTGGTCGGTGAACTGCTCGTTGTAGGAGCCGACCGAGTAGGCGAGCCCGCGCTTCTCCCGCACCTCGCGGAAGAGCCGGGAAGAGGTCGAGCCGCCGAAGATCGAGTCGAGGACGGCTAGCGGGTAGCGCCGCTCGTCCTCGCGCTTGAGTCCCGGAGCGCCGAAGCAGATGTGGTACTGCTCGGTCTCCTTGGGGTGGAAGCAGAGCCGGGCCGGGCCGTCGAGCCCGGTCGCGGGAGCCACTCCCCCACCGTCGGCCGGCGGCTGCACCAGCCGTTCGGCGAGGGCGACGATGCGGTCGTGGTCGAGGTGCCCGGCGGCGCCGACGACGATCTCCGAGCCGGCGTAGCGGGCGTGGTGGTAGGCAGAGATGTCCGGGATCGGGATCGAGGCGATCACCTCGGCCTCGCCCAGGACCCGGCGGCCCAGCGGGTGCTCGCCGAAGACAGCCTCGGCGAGGACGTCGTGGACACGATCCTGCGGCTCGTCCTCGTACATCGCGATCTCCTCCAGCACCACCTGGCGCTCGGAGTCGATGTCCGGGTAGGTCGGCGCCAGCAGCATCTCCGCCAGCAGGTCGAAGACGGCGTCGGTGTGCTCGTCGAGGAAGCGCGCGTGCAGGTGCGTCGTCTCCTTGCCGGTGGCGGCGTTGACCGAGGCTCCGAGCCCGTCGAAGAGCTCGGAGATCTCGATCGCCGAGTAGCGCGCAGTCCCCTTGAACAGCAGGTGCTCGAGGAAATGCGAGACCCCCGCCTGGGCAGGGGTCTCGTTGCGCGAACCGGTGCGAACCCAGAGCCCGAGCGCGACGGACCGGACCGAGGGAACCTCCTCGGTCACGACCCGTACGCCCGAGCCGAGCTCGGTGAGCTTGGCCTCGCTCAACGTCTAGCCGCGGCGCTCGCGTTCACGCCCGCGACCGCCGCGGTCGCGGTCACGGCCGCCCCTGCTGCCGCCACGGTCGCCGCCGTTGCGCCGGCCGCCGTCGCCGGAGCCGACCGCAGCCAGCTCCTCGGGCGATTTGCCGGCCACCGACGGGTCGTCGGAGAGGCGCAGGCCGATGCGGCCTCGCTCCTTGTCGACCTCGACCACGGTGACGTCGATCTCCTCGCCGGCGGTGAGGACGTCGTCGACGGAGTCGACCCGCTCACCCGGTTTGACGTTGGAGATGTGCAGGAGGCCGTCGGTGCCCTTGACCAGCTCGACGAAGGCGCCGAAGGTGGTCGTCTTCACGACCTTGGCGGAGTTGTAGCGATCGCCGATCTCCGCCTCCTTGGTCATCGAGTTGATGCGGGCGACGCAGGCCTCGACGAGCTCGCCGGTCGGCGCGTAGATCCGCACCGTGCCGTCGTCCTCGACGTCGATCTCCGCTTCGAACTCCTCGCAGAGGGCGCGGATGGTTTCGCCGCCTTTGCCGATGACAGCGCCGATCTTCTCCGGGTCGATCTTGATCGACTCGATCGCCGGCGCGTGCTTGGAGAGCTTCTCCCGCGGGCCGTCGATCGCCTCGGCCATCTTGCCGAGGATGAAGAGCCTGCCCTTGAGGGCCTGCTCCAGCGCGTCCTCGAGGATCTCGAAGGTGACGCCGGTGATCTTGATGTCCATCTGCAGGGCGGTGATCCCGTCCTTGGTGCCGGCGACCTTGAAGTCCATGTCGCCGAGGTGGTCCTCGACGCCGGCGATGTCGGTGAGGACGATGTAGTCGTCGCCCTCTTTGATCAGCCCCATGGCGACGCCGGCGACCGGTGCGGAGACCGGAACGCCCGCTGCCTGCAGGGCCATCGAGGAGGCGCAGACCGAGCCCATCGAGGAGGAGCCGTTGGACTCGAGCGTCTCGGAGACCGCCCGGATCACGTACGGGAACGACTCTTCGTCGGGGACGGTCGCCACCAGGGCCCGCTCGGCGAGCGCACCGTGGCCGATGTCACGCCGCTTCGGGCCGCGCATGAAGCCAGCCTCCCCGACCGAGAAGGGCGGGAAGTTGTAGTGGTGCCAGAAGCGTTTGGTCGTCTGCAGGCCGAGCGTGTCGATCCGCATGTCCATCCGCGTCGTACCCAGGGCCACGTTGGAGAGGATCTGGGTCTCGCCGCGGGTGAAGAGCGCCGAGCCGTGCACGCGCGGGGAGATGTCGACCTCGCACTCGATCGGCCGGATCTCGTCCTGCGCACGCCCGTCGGGGCGCTTCTTGTCGACCGCGATCGCCTTGCGGATCGTGTCCTTCTCGATCGAGCCGAAGGCGGTCTTGACCTCGGCCTTGCGCTTGCCGTCGTCGTCGTCGCTCTCCGGCGCGTACTTGGCGACGACCTCGTCCTTGACGCCGTCGATCGCCTCGTAGCGCTCGAGCTTGCCCTCGGTGGCGATCGCGTCGACCAGAGCCTGGCCGTGCGAGCCGCGGATGTCGCTGAGCAGACCCTCGTCGATCTTCGGGGCCTCGACCTCGATCTTCTCCTTGCCGGCCTTCTGCTGCAGCTCCTCCATCGCGGCGCAGAGCTTCTTGATCTCGCCGTGGGCGATGTCGAGCGCGTCGAGGATCTCGGCCTCGGTGACGCCGTTGGCGCCGGCCTCGACCATCAGGATCGCCTCGTCGGTGCCGGCGACGATCAGGTCGAGATCCAGCTCCTCATGACGGTCCTCGGGCGGGTTGACGACGAAGTCGCCCTCGAGCTTGCCGATGCGGACAGCGCCGACGTGGGCGGCGACCGGGACCGGCGAGATCGCCAGCGCCGCGGAGGCGCCATTCATCGCCAGGACGTCGTAGGGGTTGACCTGGTCGACCGACATCGGGATCGCGACCAGCTGAGTCTCGTAGTGCCAGCCCTTGGGGAAGAGCGGGCGGATCGGGCGATCGATCATGCGCGCGGTAAGCGTCGCCTTCTCGCTCGATTTGCCCTCGCGACGGAAGAACGAGCCGGGGATTTTGCCCGCGGCGTACATCCGCTCCTCGATGTCCACGGTGAGGGGAAGGAAGTCCACGTCGCGCAGGCTGCCGACGGTTGCGGTGCACAGGACCATCGTGTCGCCGGCCTGAACCACGACCGCGCCACCCGCCTGCTTCGCGAGTTTGCCCGTCTCGAAGGAAATCTGGCTCTCGCCGACATCCACCGAGACTCGGCTTACGTCAAACATGCTCATGTAGTTGTCCTACCTCCGGCCGCCCGGTTGGCGGCCATTCGCGTTCAGAACTCTCGTTCTCTAACTGTCAGAAGGGTACAGGCATCGAAAACCGCTGGAGTGCCGGTGACCCCGCCCCGCAAGCCGGACTCCAGGTCGCGGAGCACGCGGGCGGCGAGGTCCTCGGCGCGGCGGTCGCGCTCGAAGCGCTCGAGGTCGAGGCCGAAGCGCTCGGCCCGCTCCCAGAGGTGCGGATCGTCGACCCGGCCGCGCTCGGAGTAGAGCGAGTCGACCATCTCGAAGAAGGCGCCCTGGCGGCCGGCGGCCTCGGCGGCGGCGTGCAGAGCAGGCGCCCGCGGGTGCTTGCTGGCCAGCGGGAAGTGGCGGAAGGCGATCGCCGCGGGCCGGGCGACGAGCTTCGCCCACCCGGCGGCGCAGCGCGGGCAACCGAGGTCGGCGTAGACGATCAGCACCTCCCCCTCGCCGCGGACGTGGTCGTCCGGGCCCAGGGGCGGGATCTCTTGGCTCGTGAGGTCGATCAGGCGAGCGCGTCGAAGATGACGTTGGCGCCGGGGAACTCGCCCGGGTTGGGCGATTCGTAGGTCCAGGCGACCTTGCCCTCCTCGTCGACGAGGACGAGGGTGCGGTTGGCGAAGCCGAGGTCGAGGTAGGAGCCGTAGGCCCTGGCGACCTCGCCCTTGGGCTCGAAGTCGGCCAGCAGGGTCGTGTCGATCCCCAGCTTCTCCTGGAAGGCTTTGTGGGCGTAGCTGTGGTCGACGCTGATGCCAACCAGCTCGACGCCCTTCTCGGTCAGCTGCGGCTTGACCTCCTGATAGACCGAGAGCTGGTCCGAGCAGGTCGGGCTGAAATCCATCGGGTAGAAGACCAGTAGGACCTTGCTGCCCCGGTAGCCCTCGAGCGAGACCTCTTCCCCGTCCTGGTCGCGCAGCGTGAAGTCGGGGGCCGGCGAACCGACCGCGATCATCGGCGTAGGCCGAGATCGGCGACCAGAGCGCGGTAGCGCTCCAGGTCCGTCTTCTCGAGGTAGCGCAACATGCGGCGGCGCTTGCCGACCAGCATCAGCAGGCCGCGGCGCGAGTGGTGGTCTTTGCTGTGCTCGCGCAGGTGGCCGGTGAGTTCGTTGATGCGCTCGGTGAGCAGGGCGACCTGGACCTCGGCGGAACCGGTGTCGCCATCGGCACGGCCGTACTTGCCGATCAGCTCGCTCTTCTTCTCTTTGGTCAGGCTCATCTCGAATTCATCTCACTCGGTCTCAACAGCGTCAAAAAAATACCGCCACCCCGGGGGTCACGGCCGCTGGAAAGTAGCACAGACACGCCTCGCGTCCGCGACGTCGCGGTGCATCTGGGCTACAAGCTCGTCGACCTCGTCGTAGCGCTTCTCCCCGCGCAGGCGCTCGACGAAGGCGACGCGCAGGTTCTTGCCGTAGAGATCCTCCTCGTGGTCGATCAGGTAGGTCTCGATCAGGACTCCCCTCCCGGTCTCGAAGGTCGGGCGGATGCCGACGTTGACGGCGGCCGGGACGCCGTTGGCAAAGGCGGCGTAGACGCCGTGGCCGGGGATCGCGAGACGGTCGTCGGGCACGATGTTGGCGGTCGGGAAGCCGAGCTCGCGGCCGCGCTGGTCGCCTTTGACCACCAGGCCGTCGACCATGAAGGGAGCGCCGAGGCAGTGGCGGGCGCCCTCCATGTCGCCGGCGGCGACCAGGGCCCGAATCCGGGTCGAGGAGACGGTCTCGCCGTCGATCTCGACCAGCTGCTGGACCCGGGTCTCGAACTCCGGGCGCGCCTTCAGCATCGCCGGGTCGCCCTGGGCCTTGGCGCCGAAGCGGAAGTTCTCGCCGACCGAGACGCGCTTGGCGTCGAGCCGCTCGATCAGCACGTGCTCGATGAACTCCTCCGCGGTCTGGGTCGCGAAGCCTTTGTCGAAGGCGATCACGACCAGCTCCCGCACGCCGAGGCCTTCGATCACGTCGCGCTTGACCTCGAACGGCATCAGCAGCTTCGGCAGCGCCGCCGGGTGCAGGATCTCCAGCGGGTGGGGATCGAAGGTGAGCACGGTGTCGGCCCCCTCGATCACCGCCTGGTGGCCGAGGTGGACGCCGTCGAAGGTGCCGATCGCGACGTCGCGCGGGCGCGCCTTGGCCGCGGTCAGGGGTGTCACCTCGAGGCTCATCGCAGCGCCTCCGCGACAGCTGGGACGAGCTCGGCCACCTGTTCGGTGCCGATCTCCTCGCCGGCGTCCTCGACCGCGAAGGGGCCAATCCGGGTCCGGCGCAGGTCGGAGCAGTAGGCGTCGCCGAGGGTCTCGACCAGGGTGCGGACGTAGGTGCCGGCGGAGCAGACGATCTCGTAGTGGGCGAACTCGCCCTCGCTGGAGAGCAGCTCGGCGCTGTGGACCTCGACGTCGCGCAGCGGCGTCTCCACCACCTCGCCGCGGTGGGCCTTGCGGTAGAGGCGCTCGCCGCCGACCCGTACCGCCGAGGTCATCGGCACCCGCTGGCGCACGGTCCCGGTCGGCAGCGCCAGCGAGTCCGGCACGGCGCCGGTCTCGACCAGCTCGCCGTCGGGATCGCCGGTGCTGGAGCGCCAGCCCAGGCGCGCCGTCGCCAGGTAGGTCTTCGGCAGGCCGACCAGGAAGCGCTGCAGCCGCGTCGCCCGGCCCAGCAGGATCAAGAGGAGGCCGGTGGCGAAGGGATCGAGGGTGCCGGCGTGGCCCGCCTTGCAGCCGCGTTCGCGGCGCACCAGGGCGACGACGTCGTGCGAGGTGACGCCTGCGGGCTTGTCGTAGAGCAGCACCGCTCCGCCGCTGTCGCCGGCAACCATCAGCTGCCGAGCTGGGCGGCGACCTCGTCGCAGAGGAACGAGATCAGCTCGTCGAGCTCGAGGTCGGTTGAGAATCCGGCGGCGCGCTTGTGCCCCCCTCCCCCGTTGCGGCGGGCGATCGCCGAGACGTCGACGTCGCCCTCGCTGGAGCGCAGGCTGACCTTGCGGGCGGCGCGGCCACGGTCGCCGAGGTCGCGGATCACGGCGGCGACCTTGGTCCCCTCGATCGAGCGCAGGTGGTCGATCACGCCCTCGGTCATCTCCTCGCCCGCCCCGGTCGCCGCGTAGTCCTCGGCGGTGATGTAGGTGAGGACGAGCCGGTCGTCGCAGTGCAGCATGAGTTTGTCCAGCGCCCGCGAGACCAGCCGCAGCTTCTCGATCGGCACGTGCTCGTAGAGCCGCCGGTAGGTGTCGTCGACGTTGACCCCGGCGTCGATCAGCTCCGCCGCGACCCGGTGCGTGTGGGCCTTGGTGTTCTCGTACATGAACTTGCCGGTGTCGGTGATCAGCCCCACGTAGAGCGCCGCCGCCATCTCCTTGGTGATCTCGACCCCGAGCAGTTGGGCGAGGTCGTAGACGATCTCCGCCGTGCAGGAGGCGTCGACCTCGACCAGGTTGACGTCGCCGAAGCGGGTGTTGTCGTGGTGGTGGTCGACGTTGATGACGAAGTTGTCGCCGTTGGTGAGGAAGTCGACCGGCATGCGGTCGATGTTGCCGCAGTCGAGGAAGACCACGGTGCGGTCGGCCATGTCCGCCGGCGGCTCGTGGAAGACCTCCTCCAGCGGCAGGAAGCGGTACTCGATCGGCAGCGGGAACTCCTTCGCGGCAAGGAACATCACCGAGTCCTTGCCGAGCGCGATGAGCAGGTGGTGCATGCCCAGCAGCGAGCCGAGGGCGTCGCCGTCGGGCCCCTCGTGCGCGGTCAGAAGGAAGCGGTCGCGTGTTCGCAGCTCGGCGCCGACGCGCTCGAGATCGGTGGTGGCGACGCCGGTCCCATCGCTCATCGCGGCTCCTCCGCGTCCGGTCCGCCGGCGGCGGGCTCCTCCTCGAGCAGCTGCGAGATCCGCACGCCCTGCTCGATCGTGTCGTCGTAGTGGAAGGTCAAGGTGGGGGTCCGCTTCATCCTCGTCTCGACCGCGATCCGCGATTGGATCAGTCCGCGTGAGGAATGCAGGCCGCCCATCGTAGCCTCGCGCTCCTCCTTGTCGCCGAGCACGCTGACGAAGACCTTGGCGGTCCGCAGGTCGGGGCTGGTCTCGACGGAGGTCACGGTGACGAAGCCGATGCGCGGGTCGCTGAGATCGCCGGAGATCGCGGCGCCGACGACCTCGCGTAGGACCTCGTTGATGCGCCGCATGCGAGCGCCGGCCATTTCCTTACTCCAGCGTCTGCTCGACCTGCTTGGTCTGGAAGAACTCGATCACGTCTTCCTCCTTGACGTCCGCGTAGCCGTCGAGCACGATGCCGCACTCCTGGCCCTCCTCGACCTCCTGCACGTTGTCTTTGAAGCGGCGCAGGGAGCCGAGTTTGCCGGTCCAGATGACCGTGCCCTCGCGGATCAGGCGGACGCTGGCGACGCGCACCGCCTTGCCGTCGGTGACGATGCAGCCGGCGATGCGGCCGACCTTGGAGGCTTTGAAGGTCTGTTTGACCTCGGCCTCTCCGACCGTCTCCTCGACCTCGAGCGCCTCCAGCAGGCCCTCCATCGCGTTGCGCAGGTCCTCGGTGATTTTGTAGATGACCGAGTAGGTGCGGACGTCTACGCCCTCGCGCTCGGCGGCGCGGCGAGCGTCGGCCAGCGGCCGCACGTTGAAGCCGATGATGATCGCTTCGGAGGCCGAGGCCAGCATCACGTCGGACTCGTTGATGCCGCCGGTCTGCGAGTGGATGATGTTGATCGCGACCCGTTCCTGCGGGACCTTGGCGATCTCGTCCTGCAGCGCCTCCAGGGAGCCGGCGACATCGGCCTTGAGGACGATGTTGAGCTCCTTGATGTCGCCCTCCTGGACCCGGGCGAAGACCTCGTCGAGGCTGACCTTGCGGGCCTGGCGGCGGGCCAGCGCCTCGCGCTGCAAGCGGTCGCCGCGCTCCTGCGCGAGCTGGCGGGCGCGGCGGTCGTTCTCGACCACCTGGGCGAACTCGCCGGCGTCGGAGACGCCGTCGAACCCGAGCACCTCGACCGGCATCCCCGGTCCGGCGGCCTCGACGCGAGCGCCGGTGAAGTCGTGCATCGCCCGCACCCGGCCCCACTGCGGCCCGGCGACCAGCGAGTCGCCGATCTTGAGCGTGCCGCGCTGGACCAGGACGGTGACGACCGGGCCGCGGCCGGGGTCGAGCTGGGACTCGATCACGGTGCCCGAGGCGGGGGCGTCGGGGTTGGCCCCGAGCTCCTCCAGCTCGGTCACCAGCAGGATCATGTCGAGCAGGTTGTCGAGGCCCTCGTGGGTCTTGGCCGAGACCTCGCAGAAGACGGTGTCGCCGCCCCACTCCTCCGGGGAGATGCCCTCGGTGGCGAGCTCGGTGCGGACTTTTTCGGGGTTGGCGCCCTCTTTGTCGATCTTGTTGACGGCGATCAGCATCGGCACGTCGGCGGCGCGGGCGTGGTCGATCGCCTCTTTGGTCTGCGGCATCACGCCGTCGTCGGCGGCGACCACAACCACGGCGACGTCGGTCACCTTGGCGCCGCGGGCGCGCATCGCCGTGAAGGCGGCGTGGCCCGGGGTGTCGAGGAAGGTGATCGTCTTTTTGTCGTGGTGGACCTGGTAGGCGCCGATGTGCTGGGTGATGCCGCCGGCCTCGCCCGCGGCGACCTCGGTCTCGCGGATCGCGTCCAGCAGCGAGGTCTTGCCGTGGTCGACGTGGCCCATGATCGTGACCACCGGCGGCCGGTCGGTGAGGTCCTCGTCGGCGTCGTCGAACTCCGGCTCCTCCGGCTCCTCTTCGGCCGCGGTGACGATCTCCAGCTTGCGGTCGTACTCGTCGGCGATGGCGCGGACCGACTCGTCGGTGAGAGTCTGCGTCAGCGTCGCCATCTCGCCCATCATCATCAGTTTTTTGATCACCTCGGCCGGGGCCAGGCCCAGCGACTCGGCCACCTCGCGCACGGTGGCGCCGGAGTTGACCTTGGTCGCCTCGGGCTCGACCGGCGTGTCCGGCTGCGCGGGCGGCTCCTCCAGCAGCGGCCGGCGGCGGCGACCGCCTCGACGGCGCGGCGGGCGCTGCGGCGGCGGGCCGCCCATCTGGTCGCGGCGGGCGGCCTGGGAGTCGATCACGACGCGACGTTTTTTGGCGCCGCCGGCGGCGGCTGCGGCGCCGGTCTGAGCGGGGCCGGCCGGACGCACCGGTTTGGAAGAGGGTTTGGGTGCAGCCGGAGCCGGCGCCGGAGACTCTTTCGGGGCGGCTGCGGCTGCGGCTGCTTTCTGCACAGCCGAGGGTTTCTTCGGGACGTGGACCGGCTTCTTCTTCGGCTCGGGGGCCTTCTTCTCCGCCGGCGCCGAGCCGCCGTTGCCCTGGGCGGCTTTGATCGCTTTCACGGCCTCCCCCACCTCGACGCTGGAGGCGGCCGCTTTGGCCTCGATCCCAGCGGCTTTCAGCGCCGCCAGCAGCTCCTTCGAGCTGACGCCTTGCGCTTTCGCGATCTCGTGAACCCGCTTCTTAGCCACTAAGCCTGCTCAGCCTCCTCGGCGACCGGCTCCTGTGCCGGAGTCTCGTCCTCGGCGACCGGCTCCTCGGCCGGGACATCTTCAGCCTCGGCGGCGGGCTCGGCCTCGGCGACCTCAGCGGTCTCCTCGGCGGCGGGCTCCTCGACAACCTCCTCGGCCGGCTCCTCCTCGACGACCTCAGCCTCAGGCTCTTCCTCGACGAAGTTGGCCGAGGCGCGCTCGACGATCTCGTCGACCTGGCCCTGGTCGGCATCGGGGTCGGCGAGGATCTCCACCTCGGCCTCGGAGACATCGGTCAGCACGGCCACCTGGCTGGTCTCGAACCGGGTCAGCGCCTGGTGCGAGGAGAGACCGCAGTAGGTCGAGCCCGGGACCGCCGCGTTGGGGCAGCGGCGGCCGTTGGAGAGCACGGCCAGACAGCGGCCGTCGGACTGCTCCTCGCCCTCGTACTCGATCTCGGTTTCCTCGGAGGCGAACTCGGTCTCCGACTTGATGTCGACGCGCCAGCCGGTCAGGCGGGCGGCGAGGCGGGCGTTCTGGCCATCGCGGCCGATCGCCAGCGAGAGCTGGTCGTCGGGCACGATCACGGTCGCCTGGCGCTCCTCGTCGTCGACGATCACCTCGCGCACCCGCGCCGGCGAAAGCGCTTTGGCGACGAAGCGGGCGGGCTCGTCGTTGTGGGGAATGATGTCGATCTTCTCGCCGCGCAGCTCGGATACGACCATCCGCACCCGCGAGCCGCGGGGGCCGACGCAGGCGCCGACCGGGTCGACCCCGTCGGCGTGGGAGACGACGGCGATCTTCGAGCGGTAGCCGGGCTCGCGGGCGACGCCGACGATCTCGACCAGCTTGTCGGCGATCTCCGGCACCTCGAGCTCGAACAGGCTCTTGATCAGCTCCGGGCTGCGGCGCGAGACGACGATCGCCGGCCCTTTGGTCGAGTCGGAGACGTCGGTGATAACCGCCTTGACCCGCATTCCGTGGTCGTAGCGCTCGTTGTAGACCTGCTCGGACTTGGGCAGCAGCGCCTCGACCCGCTCGCGCAGCTGCACCAGCGTGTAGCGCTTGTCGGACTGCTGGATGATCCCGGTGATCAGCTCGCCGACGCGGTCCTGGTACTCGTCGTACATCATCTGCCGCTCGGCCTCGCGGATCCGCTGCAGGATCACCTGCTTGGCGGTCTGGGCGGCGATCCGGCCGAAGTCTTCGGGCGTCACGTCCCTTGTCGTGATCTGGTCCTCGTAGGGAGCGATCATCTCCGGGTCGAGCTCGGGCTCCTCCGGCTCGCGCATTTCGCCGGTCTCCGGATCGACCTCGGGCTCCTCCTGCAGCTCGGCCGCTTCGGCCAGGAGCTTCTCCTCCAGCTCCGGCGGCAGGATCAGTTCGAAGACGCGGAAATCGCCGGTTTCGTGATCGAGGTCGACGCGGGCGTACTTGGCCGCCCCCGGGGTCTTCTTGTAAGCCGAGAGCAGCGCATCCTCCAGCGCGTCCATCAACTTGTCGGCGGAGATGCCCTTCTCCTGCTCGAGCGCTTTGACTGCGTCGACGATCTCCTTGCTCACTGGGGGGACTCCTTGGTCTCGGAAGCGGTGCTGGGACGACGGTACTTCTCTCCCGGCGATGAAACCTCCAGCGTGTAATCGACCAGCAGGTGGCTGAGGTGCTTGGTCACCTGTTCGCAGAGCGCCAGGTCGACGCCTGCGGGGTGGTCGATGAATATCCGCAGCGACTCGCTGCCCGGACGCTCGAGGGCGACCAGGTTGAGCTCGGAATCGAGCTCGTCGAGCTGCTGCTGAATGTTTTGCTGGAGGTCGTTCATTCCTTGTTCAGGGCGTAAAAAAAGTGGGCCAGGCCCACTTCTCATACTGCTCAACGCCGATAGGGAAAGAAAAGCTTGTGCCCAGTATAGCCCGCGCCGAGGTGCGGGCAACGGCGACTAGGCGCCCGGGACGCCGGTGCCGGTGCGCAGCCGGTCCACCTTGGCGAGGATCGCCTCGGCGATCTCGTCCTTGGCGGCGATCGGCACCTCGGCCTCGCCGGTGCGGTCGATCAGGGTGACCGCGTTGCGCTCGCTCTCGAACCCGATCTCGGGGTCGGAGACGTCGTTGAGCACGATCAGGTCGGCCTTCTTGCGGCTCAGCTTCTCGCGCGCCCGGGCGACCGCGTCGCCGCCGTGCTCGGCGGCGAACCCGACCACGGTCTGGCCCTCGCGGCGGCCGGCGGCGAGGGCGGCGAGGATGTCCTCGGTCGCCTCCAGGCGCAGCTCCAGCCCAGCCTCGCGCTTGATCTTGCCGTCGGCGACCTCGGCGGCGCGGAAGTCGGCCGGAGCGGCGGCCATCAGGAGGACGTGAGTCTCGGCGAACTCCCGCTCTGCGGCCTGTGCCAGCTCGGCCGCGGTCTCGACGTCGATGCGGCGCACGCCGGCCGGCTCGGGCAGGGCGACGTTGGCGGCGATCAGGGTGACCTCCGCCCCGCGCCGGGCGGCGGCGGCGGCGAGGGCGATGCCCATGCGGCCGCTGGAGCGGTTGCCGATGAAGCGGACCGGGTCGATCGGCTCGCGGGTGCCGCCGGCGGTGGCCAGGACCCGCAACCCGTCCCAGGGACGGTCGCCCGTGGGCAGGGACGCCTCGAGCCGGGCCAGCAGGCGCTCGGCTTCGGGCAGGCGGCCGCGGCCGTGCTCGCCGCGCGAGGCGAGCTTGCCCTCCTCGGGCTCGATCACCTCGACCCCGCGCTCGCGCAGGGTCGCCAGGTTGGCCTGGGTCGCGGCGTCCGCGTACATGCGGTCGTTCATCGCCGGCGCCAGCAGGCGCGGCGCCGCGCAGGCGAGGAAGGAGGTGGTGAGCATCGAGTCGGCCGAGCCGGCGGCGAGCTTGGCGATCGTGTTGGCCGAGGCGGGCGCGACCAGGTAGGCGTCGCAGTTGGCGGCCAGCTCGAGGTGGCCGATCGGGTCGTGCCCGGGCTGCGGCTCGCCGGGGAAGGCGCCGCGCATCGGGTCGCGCTCGAACTCGGAGATCAGGACCGGGGCGCCGACGATGCCCTCGAAGGAGGCGGCACCGACGAAGCGGGTCGCGGTCTCGGTCATCAGCACCCGCACGCCGTGGCCGGCAAGCGTCGCCAGGCGCGCCAGTTCGAGCGCCTTGTAGGCGGCTATGCCACCACTGACACCAAGCAGGACTCGTGCCATCTCATCCGGCTCCTCGGGACCGCGCCCCGGCTGGGACGCTTAGGTGCGGTACTCGTATTTGAGCTTGCCCTCGGCAAGCTCTTCGAGCGCCATCGAGAGGTAATTGCGCTCGGCGTTGGTCTCGACCATCGGCGGCGGGTACTCACCGAAACCGCCCTCGCCGAGGTTGTGGAAGTAGCTGTTGATCTGTCGGGCACGCTTGGCCGATACGACGACTGCGGCGTAATGGGAATCGGCGTGCTCCAGAAGCTTGTCTACGCGTGGTTTGATCATCGGCGGCGGAGTCTAGTCGATCACTCGTTCGGGCCCAGTCCCAGCTCGCCACGCACGATCCGCTCCAGCTCGTCGGTGGCGCGGGCGAGGTCGTCGTTGACGACCCGGTAGGCGAACTCGTCCTGGGCGGCCATCTCCTGCGCCGCCACCTCGAGCCGGGCGTCGATCGCGTGGGCGGCGTCGGTGCCACGGCCCTCGAGGCGTTCGCGCAGGACCGCCGGGGCGGGCGGGGCGATGAAGACTTGGACCGACTCGCGCATCGCCGCCCGCACCTGTCGCGCGCCCTGCACCTCGATCTCCAGCACGACCGAGTGGCCGGCGGCGAGCCGGCGCTCGACCTCGGTCCGCAGCGTCCCGTAGAGGTTGCCGCTGTAGGTGGCGAACTCGAGGAAGTCTTCATCCTCGATTCGGCGGTCGAATTCCTCGGCCGTAAGGAAGTGGTAGTCGCGACCGTCGACCTCGCCCTCGCGCGGCTGCCGGGTCGTTGCCGAGACCGAGAGCTCGAGGTCGGGCACGCGCGCCAGCAGCTCCTTGATCAGGGTGCCCTTGCCGACCCCCGAGGGTCCGGTGATGACGAAGACTTTGGCCATGCGGCCGCGGATATTGAACGCCGCGCCGGTCGGCTAGCGGCGAAGCAGGGAGACCAGCTCGGTGCGCTGGCGCTCGGAGAGCCCGCCGATCGTCTTCGACGGCGAGATCCGGCACTGGTTGAGGATCCGGTTGGTCTTGACCCGGCCGTACTTGGGAACGGCGAGGAGCATGTCGAAGACCTTCGCGGTCAGGACGTACTCGGGCGGGTCGATCAGAATCGTCTGGATACTGGCCCGACTCGCCTTCAGGTCCTTCTTCAGTTTGGCGCGGGCGGTGCGGATGTCGTTCGCCCGCTTGAGCGCCTCCATCCTCTGATCGAGGGACCTTTCGGGGGCCGCGAGCGAGGACGTCTTGACTGGAGGGGCAGGCATGTGGGCGGCGAGTATAGCCGCGGGTCGGGCAGGTGCAAGGCCGCAGGCGTCAATTGACCGTGAATTCACCTCGACCTCTACTCGAGGTTGAGTACTAGGTCGGACTGGGCACGATCTCGGGGCGGCCCGATTGGAGCTCAGCGGCGATCCTCGAGCCCGCTCGCGGGTCCCGGAAGCTCTCGGTTCCGACCGCGACCAGAGCTGCCCCGGCGGCGAGGAATTCGGCCGCGTCGGCGCCGCTGGAGATCCCGCCCATCCCGATCGCCGGAATCGAGACGGCCGCGGTCACCGCGCGCAGCTGCTGCAGCGCGACCGGCCGCACCGCGGGCCCGGAGAGGCCGCCGTGGCCGGCGGCGAGGGCCGGCTGGCCGCTCGCGGGGTCGAAGGCACTCGCCTTCAGGGTGTTGATCAGCGAGACCGCGTCGGCTCCCCCCTCCTCGGCGGCGATCGCGACCGCGGCCGGGTCGGCGACGTTCGGCGTCAACTTCACGATCAGCGGCTTCTGGGTCAGCGGCCGCAACGCTTCCAGCAGCGCTGCCGTCTCGGTCGGCTGCTCGCCGACGATCAGGCCGGAGTGGACGTTGGGGCAGGAGACGTTGAGCTCGATCGCCGCCACCTCCTCGCGGCCGGCGACGCCCTCGACCAGGCGCGTGAACTGCTCGCGGCTGGTGCCCATGACCGAGACGATCAGCGGCACCGGCAGCTCCGCGAGCTGCGGCAGGTCCTCGGCCAGGAAGCCCTCCAGCCCCTTGTTCGGGAGCCCGATCGAGTTGATCATCCCGGCCGGGGTCTCCCAGATCCGCTGCGGCGCGTTGCCGGCCCGCGGCTCGGGGGTGATCGTCTTCGAGACGAAAGCGGAGAAGGGGAAAGGGGCCAGCAGCTCGTCGCCGAAGACCTTGCGGGCGGCGATCGCGTCGTAGGTGCCGGAGCCGTTGATCACCGGGTGCCACAGCTGGATCCCGCAGAACTCAGGCATGGGTCACCTCGGCGATCTGCTCGCCGCGGACCACCGGCCCGTCGACGCAGAGGCGCATGTATCCCCCATCCGGCTTGGGCACGACGCAGCCGAAGCAGGCGCCGAAGCCGCAGGCCATCGGCGACTCCAGCGCCAGTTCGCAGGGGACGCCGCGCTCGGCGCAGAGCGCCCGCACCGCTTCCAGCATCGCCGGGGGCCCGCAGGAGTAGACGACCGCCGATTGGGCGTCGTCCCCTTCGAGCATGGTCAGCAGCAGGTCGGTGACGTAGCCGGTGTGGCCGCGGTGGCCGTCCTCGGTGGCCAGGCGCACCTCCGGGCAGAGGTCGCCGCCGGAGCCACAAAAGAGCTCCAGGCCACCCGAGTGCTCGCGGTTGCGGAAGCCGAGCAGGACGCGCAGGGCGATGCCGCGCTCGGAGAAGGAGCGGCGAAGCAGTGCCAGCGGTGCGATCCCGATGCCGCCGCCGACGAGGATCGCGCCGGCGGCGCCGGGGTGCGCCTGGCGCGGCTCGGAGAAGGCGTTGCCCAGCGGGCCGGTCACCCAGACCTCGTCGCCGGTCTCCAGGTCGCAGAGGCGGTCGGTGCCCGGGCCGACGCCCTCGATCAGGAAGTCGAGGCGAACGCCCTCCCCCGCCGGCCCGGTCTCGGCAACGGAGATCGCTCGCGGCAGGAAGGGGCGACCGCCGCGCTCGGCCCAGCGGTCGGCCGTGGCGAGCATGTAGAACTGGCCCGGGAGCGGTTCCGGCCCCTCGCCGTCGAGCAGGGAGAAGACGCGGTAGCCGCCGGAGTCGCGGCTCTGGGAGACCGTGCAGGCCCGGCGGCCGAAGGGGGCGCTCATCGAGGCTGGGCGGCGCGGGCGGCGCCGTGGATCTCCTGCAGGCTGCGCACCTCGGCCTCCGCCTGGCGGCCGGCGGCGATCGCCCGCGCGGCGGCGGTGGCGCCGGTCATCGTGGTCACGCAGGGGATCCCGTGGCGGACCGCGGCGGTGCGGATCTCGTAGCCGTCGCTGCGGGCGCCGGAGCCGGTCGGGGTGTTGATCACGAGGTCGCAGCGGCGCTTCCGGATCAGGTCGACGACGTGCGGCGAGCCCTCCCCCAGTTTGTTGATCCGGGTCACCGGCACGCCCATGCGGGCGATCGCCTGGGCGGTGCCGCCGGTCGCGATCACCTCGAAGCCGAGGTCGTGGAAGCGGGCGGCGAGCTGGGTCGCCGCGGGCTTGTCGGTGTCGGTGACGGTGATGAAGACCGATCCCTGCTCGGGCAACCGCACCCCGGCCGCCGCCTGGGCCTTGCCGAACGCGGTCGGGAAGTCGGCGGCGATGCCCATCACCTCGCCGGTGCTTTTCATCTCCGGGCCGAGCACCGAGTCGGCGCCGGAGAAGCGGGCGAAGGGCAGCACCGCCTCCTTGACGCTGACGTGCTCGAGCGGTCCCTCGGGCAGCTCCTGATCGGCGATCCGCTCGCCCAGCATCAGCCGCGCCGCCATCTTCGCCAGCGGCACCCCGATCGCCTTGGAGACGAAGGGCACGGTGCGCGAGGCGCGCGGGTTGGCCTCGATCACGTAGAGCTGGCCGCCGGCGACCGCGAACTGGATGTTGATCAGGCCGATCACGCCGAGCTCGACCGCGATCTGCTCGGTGGTGGCGCGGATCTCCTCCAGCATCTCGTCGCCGAGGCTGAGCGGCGGGATCACGCAGGCGGAATCGCCGGAGTGGACGCCGGCCTCCTCGACGTGCTGCATGATGCCCGCGACCCAGACCTCTTCGCCGTCGCCGAGCGCGTCGACGTCGACCTCGATCGCGTTCTCGAGGAAGCGGTCGAGCAGCAGCGGGTGCTCCTGGTCGGCCTTGACGTGGGCGGCCAGGTAGGCATTGAGGTCCTCGGTCGAGTAACAGATCTCCATCGCCCGGCCGCCGAGCACGTAGGAGGGCCGGACCAGCAGCGGGAACCCGACTTCGCCGGCGATCACCTCGGCCTCCTCGGCCGAGAGCGCGGTGCCGTAGGGCGGGTGCTTGATCCCGAGCCGGCGCAGCAGGGCGCCGAAGCGGCCGCGGTCCTCGGCCAGGTCGATCGCGTCGACCGGGGTGCCGAGCAGCCGCACGCCCGCTTCTTCCAGGGTCCGCGCCAGCTTCAGCGGGGTCTGGCCGCCGAACTGGACGATCACGCCCTCCGGGTTCTCCTGGGCGCAGACCGCGAGCACGTCCTCGGCGGTCAGCGGCTCGAAGTAGAGCCGGTCGGAGGTGTCGTAGTCGGTCGAGACCGTCTCCGGGTTGCAGTTGACCATAACTGCGTCGCGACCGAGCTCGCGGGCGGTCATCGCGGCGTGGACGCAGCAGTAGTCGAACTCGATGCCCTGGCCGATCCGGTTCGGGCCGGCGCCGAGGATGACGACCGAGTCGCGGTCGCCGCGGCGCACCTCGGAGGCGGGCGGGGCGCCGCCGGGGCCGGGGCGCTCGTGCGCGGAGTAGTAGTAGGGAGTCGCCGCCTCGAACTCGGCGGCGCAGGTGTCGACCGCCTTGTAGGTGCGGGCGAGGCCGTCGGTGCCGTCGCCTTCGCGGGCCAGCGCCTCGAGCTCGCGCAGGAACCAGCGGTCGACCTTGCTGGCGGCGTGGACCGCCTCGACGTCGAGGCCGCGGCGGAAGGCCTCCAGCACCTGGTCGAAGCGCTCGGCACAGGGGATCGCCAGCGCCTCCAGCAACTCGGGGTCCGAGTCGGGGAATTCGGCGGGTGTGTCGAGCTCGCGCGAGCGCATCGCCTTGGCGAAGGACTCGCGGAAGGTGCGGCCGATCGCCATCGCCTCGCCGACGCTCTGCATGTAGGTCGAGAGTCGGCCCTCGGAGCCGGGGAACTTCTCGAAGGCGAAGCGCGGAATCTTGGTGACGACGTAGTCGATCGTCGGCTCGAATGAGGCCGGCGTCGCCTGGGTGATGTCGTTGGGGATCTCCTCCAGCGCGTAGCCGACCGCCAGTTTCGCCGCCATCTTGGCGATCGGGAACCCGGTCGCCTTCGAGGCGAGCGCGGAGGAGCGCGAGACGCGCGGGTTCATCTCGATCACGACGATCTCGCCGCTCTCTGGGCTGACCGCGAACTGGACGTTGGAGCCGCCGGTTTCGACCCCGATCGCCCGGATCACCTGGATCGCCTGGTCGCGCAGCTCCTGATAGAGCGGGTCGGTCAGCGTCTGCGCCGGGGCGACCGTGACCGAGTCGCCGGTGTGGACGCCCATCGGGTCGACGTTCTCGATCGAGCAGATGATCACGACGTTGTCGTTGCGGTCGCGCATCACCTCGAGCTCGAACTCGCCCCACCCGATCACCGACTCCTCGACCAGAACCTGGTTGATCGGGCTCGCGGCGAGGCCCTCGGAGACGACCTGGCGCAACTCGGTCTCGGTGTAGCCGACGCCCCCGCCCTGGCCGCCCATCGTGAAGGCCGGGCGGACGATTGCCGGCAGCGCGATCTCGCCGGCGGCGAGCTTCTCCTCGACCTCGCTGAGGCTCTCGACCGTGATCGACCACGGGATCCGCAGCCCCGCCTCGTTCATCGTCGTGCGGAACTCCTCGCGGTCCTCGGCGCGGCGGATCGCGGCGGCGTCGGCGCCGATCAGCTCGACCCCGAACTTCTCCAGGGTGCCGTCCTCCTGCAGCGACATCGCCAGGTTCAGCGCCGTCTGGCCACCGAGGGTCGGCAGCAGCGCGTCGGGGCGCTCCTTTTCGATGATCTTCGCCACCGGCCCGGGCAGCAGCGGCTCGATGTAGGTGGCGGTGGCGAACTCGGGGTCGGTCATGATCGTCGCCGGGTTGGAGTTGACCAGGACCACTTCGAAGCCCTCCTCGAGCAGCACCTTGCAGGCCTGCACGCCGGAGTAGTCGAACTCGGCCGCCTGGCCGATCACGATCGGGCCGGAGCCGATCAGGAGGATCTTCTGGATGTCGTCGCGGCGTGGCATTTGGTCCTCTCTCAGGCGGCGAGCGCCAGGAACCTCTCGAACAGGTGGCGGGCGTCGTGCGGGCCGGGGCCCGCCTCGGGGTGGTACTGGACGGTGGCGCCGGCGACGTCGCGCAGGACCAGGCCCTCGACCGTGCGGTCGTAGAGGTTCAGCTGCGAGAGCTCGGCGACGCCGAAGTCGGTGTCCCAGCGGACCGGGTCGTCGCCGTCGATCCGCGGCTCTCCGCCCGGGCCGCCGACCGCGAAGCCGTGATTCTGGGAGGTGATGTCGATCCGCCCCGTCTCCAGGTCCTTGACCGGGTGGTTGGCGCCGCGGTGGCCGAAGGGCAGCTTGTAGGTCTCGAGACCGACCGCGCGGCAGAGCAGCTGGTGGCCGAGGCAGATGCCGAAGACCGGGCGCTTGCCGACCAGGCCGCGGACCGTCTCGACCACGTAGCCGAGCGCCGCCGGGTCGCCGGGGCCGTTGGCGAGGAAGACGACGTCGGGGTCCTCCGCCAGCACCTGCTCTGAGCTGGAGGTGCAGGGCAGGAGCGTCACCTTGCAGCCACGCTCGCGCAGCTGGCGGACGATGCTCATCTTCACGCCGGTGTCGATCCCGACCACGTGCGGGCCGTCGCCGTCGAAGCGGACCGGTTCAGGCGGGGTGACGGTGCGGGCGAGGTCGGTGCCGTCCATGGTCGGCTCGGCGGTGATCGCTTCGCGCGCCTCGGCTTCGGCCGTCGCGGCCGGGAAGATGCCGCCGCGCATGGCGCCGCGGTCGCGGATGTGGCGGACCAGGGCGCGGGTGTCGACGCCGCTGATCCCGGGCACCCCGCAGTCGCCGAGCCAGTCGAGCCAGCCGCCCTCGGCGCTGCCGGCGTCCTCGGAGTTCTTGGCGTCGCGCATGACCACGCCGCGGGCGTGGACCCGGTCGGACTCCATCGCCGCCGCGCTGACCCCGTAGTTGCCGATCAAGGGGTAGGTGAAGACGATGATCTGCCCCGCGTAGGAGGGGTCGGTGACAGACTCCTGGTAGCCGGTCATCGCCGTGTTGAAGACGACCTCGCCGGTCACCGCCGCGTCGTGCCCGCAGGCGAGCCCGTCGAGCCGCGTCCCGTCCTCGAGCAGGAGGTAGGCCTCGCTCACGCGGCGACCCCGAGGCTGAAGGAGCGCAGGCGAAATGCGACCTGGCCGGCGGCGAGGGTGACGAGGACGCGGCCGGTCAGGGTGCGACCGGCGCACCATGAGTTCTGCGAGCGGCTCTCGTAGCCGTCCTCCCCCACCGTCCACTCCGCATTGAGGTCGCAGAGGGCGATGTTGGCCTCCGAGCCGAGCGCCAGGGTCGGCCGCTCGATCCCGAACGGGGCGGCGCCGCCGGCCATGCGCTCGACCAGCAGGCCGAGCTCGATCGTGCCGGGCAGGACGAGCTCGGTGTGCAACGCCGCGAAAGCGGTCTCGAGGCCGGTCACGCCCATCGCCGCCTGCTCGAAGGGGACCTCCTTTTCCTCCGCCTGGTGCGGAGCGTGGTCGGTGGCGACGCACTCGAGCGTGCCGTCGCGCAGGCCCTCGATCAGCGCCTGGCGGTCGGACTCGCGGCGCAGCGGCGGGTTCATCTTGAAGCGCTGGGGGTCGAGGCTGCGGACCTCCTCGTCGGTCAGGCAGAGGTGGTGCGGGCTGGCCTCGGCGCTGACCTGGACGCCGGCGGCCTTGGCGGCGCGGAGGATCTCAACCGACTCCGCCGCGGAGACATGCTGGACGTGGATGTGGGCCTCCTCGTAGGCGGCGAGGGCGGCGTCGCGGGCGATCATCGTCGACTCCGAGACCGAGGGGATGCCGGCGAGCCCCACCGCGGCGGAGACCGGGCCCTCGTGCATGACGCCGTCGCCGGAGAGCTCGGGGTCCTCCTCGTGCAGGGCGATAGTGCCGCCGCAGAGCCGCTGGTACTGGAGCGCGCGGCGCATGATCCGGGCACTTTGGATCGGCAGCCCGTCGTCGGTGAAGCCAACGGCGCCGGCCTCGCGCAGCTCGACCATCTCGGTCAGCTCCTTGCCCTCCATGCCGCGGGTGACGGTGGCGAGGAAGCCGACCGGGACCGAGGCGCCGGCGCGGGCCTGCTCGCGCAGGGAGGCGACGTCGGCGGCGGTCGAGACCGGCGGCGAGGTGTTGGCCATCGCGAGGATGCCGCAGTAGCCGCCGGCCGCGGCGGCGCGAGTCCCGGTCTCGACGTCCTCCTTGTGCTCCTGGCCGGGGGTGCGCAGGTGGACGTGGGGGTCGAAGAAGGCGGGGAATGCGTGCAGGCCCTCGGCCTCGACCACCTCGGCCCCGTCGGCGTCGCCCTCGCCGGGCGCGGCCAGCTCGGCGATGCGGCCGTCGCGGACGACGACGTCGTGGACACCGTCGATGCCGGCGACCGGGTCGAGCACGGTCGCCTGGCGCAGGATCAGGTTCGCCGCCTCGCCGGGACGGACGTCGAGCGTCTCGGTCAGGCTCACGCGGGCTGCCCGATCGGGGTCGGCCTGCCGGCGCCCTCGCCATCGCTGACGGGCGCCGGGCGCTCGCCGCCGGCGAGCAGCTCGTAGAGGATCGCCATCCGCACGACCAGGCCGGCGGCGACCTGCTCGGTCATCAGCGACTGCGGCGAGTCGATCGCCTCGCCGGAGAGCTCGACGCCACGGTTGACCGGCCCCGGGTGCATCAGCAGCTGGCGCGGGTTGAGGCGGCGGGTATCCACCTGGAAGGTGGCGGCGTACTCGCGCAGCGAGGGCACGAAGCTCTCTGTCATCCGCTCCTGCTGCAGGCGCAGGGCGTAGACGACGTCGGCCTCGCCGAGCCGGTCGAGCGAATGGGAGACCTCGCAGCCGAGCTCCTCGATCCCGCGCGGGATCAGGGTCGGCGGGCCGCAGACGGTGACCTCGGCGCCCATCCGCTGGAAGGCGAGCAGGTTGGAGCGGGCGACGCGGCTGTGGAGGACGTCGCCGACGATCCAGATCCGCTTGCCCTCCAGCGAGCCGAGCCGGCGGCGCAGGGTGTAGACGTCGAGCAGGGCCTGGCTCGGGTGCTCGTGCTTGCCGTCGCCGGCGTTGACGACGGAGGCCTCGGTCCAGCCGGCGACCATCTGGGCGGCGCCGGCGTAGGGGTGGCGGATCACGATCGCCGCCGGGTCGTAGGCGGAGAGCGTCGCCACCGTGTCCTTCAGCGACTCGCCCTTGTCGACCGAGGAGCCGGCGGCCTTGACCGAGACGAGGTCGGCGGAGAGGCGCTTCGCGGCCAGCTCGAAGGAGCTCGAGGTGCGGGTGCTGGACTCGTAGAAGAGGGTGACGACGGTGCGGCCGCGCAGGGTCGGCACCTTCTTGATGTCGCGGCGGCCGACCTCGGCGAAGCTCTCGGCGCGGTCGAGGATCGCCTCGATCTCCTCTCGCTGCAGCTGCTCGATCGCCAGCAGGTGCTTCATACCAGGGCCTCCGCGGTCTGCAGGTCGGTGATCGTCACCCGGTCGACCCCGTCGGTCTCCTCGAGGCTGACGTTGACCCGCTCGCCGGGCGCGGTCGGGAGGTTTTTGCCGACGTAGTCGGGGCGGATCGGCAGCTCACGGTGGCCGCGGTCGCAGAGGACCGCGAGCTGGACCCGGCGCGGGCGGCCGTAGTCGAAGAGGGCGTCGACCGCGGCGCGCACGGTGCGGCCGGTGAAGAGCACGTCGTCGACGAGGACGACCGTGCGCTCGCTGACGTCGAAGTCGATGTGGGAGGCGTGGACGACCGGCTGCGAGGCGGGCGACTTGGCGCCGACGTCGTCGCGGTAGAAGGAGATGTCGAGGTCGCCGCTGGGCAGGTCGGCGCCGGTGACCTCGCCGAGCAGTGCGTGCAGGCGGCGGGCGAGGATCGCTCCGCGGGTGTGAATGCCGACGACCGCTGGAGCCTCGGGCCCGGCGTTCTTCTCCGCAATCTCATGGGCGATTCGCCGCAGCGTCCGCCTCAGGTCGTCGTGATCGAGCACGACCTTCTCACTCACTCTCTTTGCTTCCTTCCTGGCCTCTCGGGACCCGGTTAAAGGACGGCTTCACAGTAGCAACGGAGGCGGCGGGTCGGGGTAGGACCCTCGCCGTCGCAACAGATGGGGAGGCTCCGTCGAGGGTCCTACCCCGACCCGTTCGGCTCCCTAGCTCCGTTCTGGATCAGATGGGGTGCACCTCGCTCGGGGAAAGGTATTTCGATCACGTCGAAGTCGCGCGGGGCGATCGTCGGCTCGAAGACCTCTGTCGCCTCCTCCAGCACCTTGCCGACGTGGTAGCGGGAGGAGATGTGGACCAGCGCCAGCAGCTTCACGTGCGCCTCGGCGGCGACGGCGGCTGCCTGGCCGACGGTCGAGTGCCCGGTTTCGGCGGCGCGCTGGACCTCCTCCTCGGCGAAGCTGGCGTCGTGGATCAAGAGCTCGGCGTCGGCGGCCGCGGAGACGGTGGCCGGCGAAGGCGCGGTGTCGCCGGTGACGACGATCGTGCGGCCGGCGCGGGACGAGCCCATCACCTGCTCGGGAGCGACCGGGCCACTCGAGCCCTCGACCGTCTCCCCGCGCTGCAGCGCCGCAAAGGCCGGCCCTTCGGCGACCCCGGCGGCGCGGGCGGCCTCGGGGTCGAAGCGGCCGGGCCGGGTCTCCTCGACCAGGGCGTAGCCGTTGGCGCGGGCGCTGTGGGCGGCTTCGAAGGCGCGCACCTCGTATCCGTCGTGCGCGACCGTCTCCCCCGCCTGCAATTCGACCAGGTCGAGGTCGAAACCGAGCCGCCCGATGATCGGTTTCAGCACCGCGAAGAGGTCACGTAGCCCCGGCGGCCCGAACACAGTCAGCGGCACCTGGCGGTCGGTGAGGTCGTAGGTCTTCAGCAGCCCCGGCAGCCCGAGCACGTGATCAGCGTGGAAGTGCGTCAGAAAGATCTCGTCCGCCTGAACCAACCCCAGCGAGCGCTGCATCTGCCGCTGCGTCCCTTCGCCGCAGTCGAACAGCAGCCGCTCCCCCCCACGCGCAACCAGGACGCTCGCCGTCGAGCGCCGCGCCGAGGGCACCGAACCGCCGGTGCCGAGAAAAGTCACAGACAGATCCATCGGCAGGCGAGCCTACGCGAAGCTCAGGCTCGGTTCAGTCGATGGCTGGGCCGTGATCGCAACTTCGCGAAGCCGCTCCGGAGTCCAGCGATCAATCGCGTAGTCGGCGGCGAAACGACAGCCCTTCCTCTGGTTGTTCAGCGCGGGCTCCAACCTCAGCCTCCCCTCGAAGTCCGCGACCCCGTCGATTGGTGCCAGATACACCCCTTCAGTGGGCGGAAAATAGACGCCGAAGATGTCCGCCAGCCCCCGATATGACCCGGGGCCCTTTCCGTGGTCGGTGCTCCTGGCGTTGAACACGATGCAACCTCGAACAGGCCACGCCCTCTTGCATTGGACTCGGAGAAAAACCGACTTCAGGTCAACCAGCAGGTCGTAGCGATGCCCACTTCCAAATGGGACCAGAACCTCGAACCCACGGCTGACCAACGCGCTCAGCACACAGGCCTCCGCAGCATTTCCTCGGGTTGCAGTTTCCATAGCGAAAGTTTATGTCTGAGGCCGGACCGAACATATGTTCGCCCGTGCCGCCGGCGCTCGGAACGGGCTAAGCTCCCCCGCGAGCGCCCGTAGCTCAGCTGGATAGAGCGGCCGCCTCCGGAGCGGCAGGCCACAGGTTCGAATCCTGTCGGGCGCGTCTAAGCCGGCGCGATGCATTATGCCGCGCACCGTCGCCGACTCGGCAATCCAGTGAATCGCTAGCGCTGCATCATCCCATCCACTGGTCACCACCCTTGGCACTAAGTCCAGGGATCCGTCGGCCGTTGAAGGCATCGGGGGTCATTTCCTGTCCGCTTCTGTCCCTCCCTGTCCCATTCCGTCCGATGTGGGCACCATTCTTCTCCTGGTTCGTGCATCCCGGAGTCCCCACGCCGGGTTAACAGCATGCCTCCGACCACTACGCCCGAGAACGCTGCCCGCTCAGCCAAGCACCCCTGCTTGGCGCGACAAATAGAACAAGAAAAGGCTCACGACCCCCAGCAGGTGCCAAGGAATCGTGAGCCGGGTACTAGGCCACTAGGCGAACAGAGGATTCTTCCCCCACCTGGACGAACCAGAACGGGGATTCCAAGTCCTCAGACACGATCGCCAGCGGTAGCCGCTCGCCCTTCTGGCACCAGACAGCGAAGTTCGTGGCTTCGCCGAAGTGCCCCACGAGGGCGTACGTGCCGTCTGCGGGAACCACATCTCCCGCTTCGTGACGGACTATGGCCATGACGGCCTCTCTTTCTACTTAGAGACGCGCCCCTGGGTAACCGAGGAGGTCGGCAAGACAGGGGGCTATTTGCCGCTAATCAGCGGACTAGCCGGATCATCGCCGGGCGGTCGGACGTTCCCTCTCTTCAGCAAATCCTGCAAATACCGGGGGGCTTGCCTGTAGCCGCGGGTTGAGGCGCGCTCTCTCAGGCGGTCTTGAACCGGGCCCGCCACTCCTTGCGGTCGAACTTGGCGGGTTTGGTCTCGGCCAGGAAGCGCTCCATCGCGGCGACGAAGCGGGCCGGGGCCTCGAGCTGGGGCAGGTGGCCGACGCCCTCGAAGATCTCGAGGCGGCTGTCGGGCAGGGTCTCGTGTGCGGCTTCGGCGTGGGCGACGGGGATAATCGGGTCGCGGGATCCCCAGAGGATCAGGATCGGCAGCGATTCGGCCAGGTAGAGGCGGTCGCCGGCGGCGACGCGCTGGCCGGAGACGCCGACGACCGAGCGCAGGGTGGCGAGGAAGGCGGCGCGGCGCTCGGGGTCCTCCAGCGACGCGTAGCCGCGGGCGACCTCGGCGACGTCGGCATTCGGTCCCAGGCCGAAGGCGCCGAGCCCGCGGCCGACTGCCGAGCCGACCCAGCGACCCGGGCCGGCGGTGGCGGAGATGAAGAGGTCGGCACCGGGCAGGGCCGCGGCGCGCAGCACGAAGCTGACGTCGGGTCCGAGGCCGCCGCTGGAGACCAGGGCCAGGCGCTCGACCATCTCCGGGAACTGGTAGGTGAACTGCATCGCGATGCCGCCGCCGAGCGAGTGACCGACCAGGGTGGCGCGCTCGTGGCCGAGCGCGATCAGGAGGTCGCGCAGGCCCGCCGCCAGGGCGCCGAGCGAGTAGTCGCCGCCGCCGGGCTCCGACTCCCCGTGGCCGGGCAGGTCGGGGACGATCACGGTGTGGGCACGGGCAAGCGGCTGCACCACCTCGCGCCAGTTCTCGGCGCTGCCTGCCATCCCGTGGACCAGCAACAGGACCGGCCCCTCCCCCGCCTCGAGGTAGTTGACGCTGCGGCCGTGGACCATGGCGCTCATCGTCCGCGCTTCGGTCCGGTTCAGGGGCGTCACTTTCTTGGCCACGCCCGCACGGTACCCGCGCCGGCGGCCGAAGACCGCAGGATCGCCCCTGTGTGACGGATTCCAATACTGTCGCGGCCGTGAGCGACGAGAGCCCAGCGGACTCCAACATCCCCCGCGGCGCCCTGGTGGTCGTGGCCATCGGCCTGCTCGCCTGCGTGGTCGCCGCGGTCGCCTCGACCGACAAGTCGAGCGGGTCCTCGTCCGAAGTCGCGTGGGTGGAGGAAAAGCCGATGCCGGACTCGCGCCCGGTCACGGTCCCGGGCGGCAAGGGCAAGATGCAGCTGGTCGAAGCGGCCCTACGCGCGACCGGCGTCAACGAGGGCGGCTACTCGCTGTACCGCTCCTCCGCGGTGCTGCGGGTCGACGGCGGCTCGCCGATCGGCAGCGCCCGCATCCGCTGCGCGATCGATGTCCCAAAGGGCACCGAAGTCGCCCAAACCCCCGGCTCGCGAGCGTCCTACCCGCGCTCCAGCGACGACCTCTTCCACCAAGAGGTACCGGAAGTCGTGCTGGCCCTGTTCGCCTCGCACGGGGCCGAACTCGGGGTGCTCGAATTCGGCGACCTGTTCGAAAACGGGTTCTCCTCCGAGCGCGACGTAAAGGTCGAATGGCCCGAGTACGTGGTCGGCGAAGAGGCCTGGGAGTGGTTCCTGCCGCCGGGCAAGCCGAAGCAGGACCTGGTGCTGCCGTTCGCCTCGGTCTGGAAAACGACGAAGATCCCAGCCGCAAGTATTGCCTGCGAGATCACCACCGGCGCCGGAAAGGCTTCGGTCGGCACCAGCGGCGCGCTCGCCCACCGCACCGAAGCGATCAACGAAGACGAAGAGACCGACGAGGACGAATGAGTTAGGAAGCCGGAGCGACCAACAGCTCCGGACCCTCCTCCATACCTTTGCCGACCTTGTTCAGCTTCGGGTTGGCCGGGGCGCTGGACATCCGCCGCGCGTCGAGCGGCCCGCACATCGCCACCGCGTCCTCGACGCTTAGATCCGGACGCAGCCAGGCCGCCTCGGCCTCGGCCGAGGGCAGGATCGCCGGCATCCGGTTGTGGACCGGGGCGACGACCTCGTTCGGCGTCGTGGTGACGATCGTCGCGCTGTAGAGGAAGCCGTCGTCGTCGTAGCCGCGGTCCTCCGGGTCGTCCCACTCCTTGCGGGTGCAGATCCCGGCGAAGGCGAAGGGCTCGCCGCCGTCGACGGTGAAGCGCCAGGGCTGGCGCGGCTGCTTGGGATCCTCGGCCCGCATCCACTCGTAGAAACCGTCGGCGACGATCAGGCAGCGGTGGCGGTACTTGCCGACCAGCGGCCCGTAAGCGCGGCTGGAGGTCAGGTTCTCGGCTTTGGCGTTGATCATCTTGTAGCCGACTTTGAGGTCCTTGGCCCAGCGCGGGACCAGGCCCCAGCGCATCAGCCGCGCCTCGCGCTCTCCCGCCTCGGCCTCCTCGGGCTCGGGCGAGGCCCGCACCACCAGGATCTCCTGGGTCGGGGCGACGTTGAAGCGGCCCATCCCCGGCGGCGATTTTTTGCCTTTCGCCTTCGCACCGCCGTCGTCCTTCGCCGCCTTCGCCTGCTCTTTGGCGCCACCGCCGCCGCCTTTCTGCAGCGCTTTCTCCAGCTCGACCTGAAAGCGATCGGCGATCGTCTTCGTGTCTTTCGCAGTGACCGTGAAGCGTCCGCACATGGCCCGTCAGCCTAGCCGGCCGGTGCCGCGGCCGGCCGCACTTCCGGGTGGTCGCGGTACCAGTCGAGGGTGCGGATCAGGCCGTCGCGGAGGCTCACCTCGGGGCGCCAGCCGGTGAGCTCGCGCAGCTTGGTCGAGTCGACGTACTGGCGGTCGATCTCACCGGGCGGGTTGCCTGTTCCGAGGAACTCGGGCTCGAGGCCGCCGGCGACGTCGCCGATCGTCTCCAGGATCTCGGCGACCGAGTAGGGGCGCTCGCCGCCGGCGTTGAATGCCTCCCCCGCCCCCGGTCCGCCGGCGCCGACCGCGCTCTCGACCGCGAAGTAGGCGGAGACCGCGTCTTCCACGTAGAGGAGGTCGCGTTCGGGGCTGCCGTCGGAGCGGATCTGGGGACGGCGGCCGTCGAGCACGGCGGCGATCGCTTCCGGGATGAGGCGGCTGAAGTTGAGGTCGCCGCCGCCGTAGATGTTGGCGAAGCGGGTCACCGCCACCGGCAGGCCGTAGGCGGGCCGGTAGCTGAGCGCGATCGCGTCGGCCGCGGCCTTGCTCGCCTCATACGGCGAGGCGGGGCGCAGCCGCATCTCCTCGCGGTAGGGCAGCTCGTCGCTGGGCCCGTAGGCCTTGTCGGAGGAGGCGACGACGACCGCCGGCACCTCCGCCCGGCGGCAGGCCTCGAGCAGGGTCCAGGTGCCGCCGACGTTGGTCTCGAAGGTCGCCGTCGGGTCCGCCATCGCCGGCCCGACCAGGGTCTGCGCGGCGAGGTGGAAGACGGAGTCGAAGCCGCCGGCCTCGATCGTCGCCCCGACCGCCCGCGCGTCGCGCAGGTCGGCCTCGACCAGCTCGACCTCGGCCTCGATCCCCTGCAGGGCCAGGCCCGAGCGCTGTGACGGCAGATCGAGCACCGTCACCGCATCGCCGCGCTCGAGCAACCCCCGCGCCAGCCGCGAGGCGACGAACCCATGAGCGCCGGTGACCAGAGCCCGCTTCACGACCCCTCCACCCCCGCCGCATCCCAGACCCGCCAAGGCGCCTCGCCCCCGCTCCAAAGATCGTTCAATTCGACCGCGTCCTTATAGGTGTCCATGCAGTCCCAGAACCCCGCGTGCCGGTAAGCCCGCAGCTCCCCATCCGCCGCCAGCCGCGTCAACGGCTCCCGCTCCAACACGCTCTCGGCGTCGAGGTAACCGAGCGCGCCCGGCTCGAAGCAGAGAAACCCTCCATTGATCCAGTGCTCGCTCCGCGGCTTCTCAACAAACCCAGTCACCCGCTCCCCCGCCAACTCCGCCACACCCCACTGCAGATCAGGCCGCACCGCCGTCAACGTCGCCAACCCGCCTGCCTCAGCGTGGAAATCCAGCAGCGCCCCGAGGTCGACGTCGGCAACCCCATCGGCGTAGGTCGCGCAGAAGGTGCCGCCCTCGAGCCGATCCGCAAGCCGAGCGATCCGCCCCCCGGTCGGCGTGTCGAGCCCGGTGTCAACACACTCGACCTCCACCCCATCCGGCCAGCGCGTCGCCGCTGCGAACTCGGCCACCGACTCCCCGAGATACCCCGTCGCCAGCAGAAACCGCTCGAACCCGTGGGCGGCGTAGATCTGCACCACGTGCCAGAGGATCGGCCGGCCGCCGATCTCGACCAGCGCCTTCGGCACCGACTCGGTCCGCTCCCTCAGCCGCGTCCCGCGCCCACCGCAGAGGATGGCTACAGGTGGTTTCAGCCGCCCGCTACCGCTGGGAGGATCGTGACCTCGTCGCCGTCCTTGATGCCGGTGTCGAGGCCCTGCTGGAAGCGGATGTCCTCGCCGGAGACGTAGACGTTGACGAAGCGGCGCAGGTCGCCGTCGGCGGTGATCCGCTCGCGCAGGTCGCCGTGAGCGTCGAAGACGGCGTCGAGCACCTCGCCGACGGTGGAGCCGGAAACCTCGAGCTCTGCCTCGCCGCCGGTCGCGGCGCGCAGCTGGGTCGGGATCTTCACGGTGACTGCCATCAGACTGCTACCTCCTGGCGGAACTCGGCCTCGAAGCTCTCGAGGGCGGGGTCGATCTCGTGCATCTGGAACGTATCGCGAGTGGCGTCGAGCGTCTTCAGCCCCTCGCCGGTGATGTAGACGACGACCCGCTCGCCGTCGGCCAGCTCCCCGCGTTCGGCCAGCTTGCGCAGGACGCCGACGGTGACGCCGCCGGCGGTCTCGGTGAAGATCCCGGTCGTCTCCGCCAGCAGCTTGATCGCGGTGCGGATCTCGGCGTCGGTGACCGAGTCGATGCCGCCGCCGCTGCGCCGCGCCTGCTCAACCGCGTAGGGGCCGTCGGCGGGGTCGCCGATCGCCAGGCTCTTGGCGATCGTGTCCGGCTTCTGGGGCCGGCAGACATCCCAGCCTTCGGCGAAGGCGGTCGCAACCGGGCTGCAGCCCTGCGCCTGGGCGCCGTTGAAGACCGGCTGCGAGCCGGCGACCAGGCCGAGGTCGAGCCACTCCTGGAAGCCGCGGCCGAGTTTGGTGAAGAGCGAGCCGGAGGCGATCGGCGCGACGACCCGGTCCGGCAGCTTCCAGCCGAGCTGCTCGACGGTCTCGTAGGCGAGCGTCTTTGAGCCCTCGGCGTAGTAGGGCCGCAGGTTGACGTTGACGAAAGCCCAGGGACGGGCCTCCGCCAGCTGCGTACAGAGCCGGTTGACGTCGTCGTAGTTGCCGCGGACGCCGACCAGGTTGGTCCCGTAGACGCCGGTGGCGAGCAGCTTCTGCTCCTCGAGGTTGGCGGGGACGAAGACGTAGGAATCGAGCCCGGCCGCGGCCGCGTGGGCGGCGACGGCGTTGGCGAGGTTGCCGGTCGAGGCGCAGGCGACGGTGTCGAAGCCGAGCTCCTGGGCTTTGGCGACGGCGACCGCGACCACCCGGTCCTTGAACGAGTGGGTCGGGTTGGCGGCGTCGTTCTTGATCCAAATCTCCGCCTCGACCCCGAGCCGCTCGGCCAACCGGTCGGCGCGCACCAGCGGCGTCAGCCCCGGCTCCAGCGGGTCGTTCGGGCGTCCCTGGAAGGGGAGGAAATCGGCGTAGCGCCAGATCCCCTGCGACCCGGCCTGGATCCGCCGTTTCGCCGCCTCGGTGTCCAGTGTGGAGTGGTCGTAAACGACCTCCAGCGGGCCGAAGCACTGCTCGCAGAAATAACTGGCGCCCAGCTCGTAGACGCTGTCGCACTCCTTGCACTTCAGGTTCTCGACTGACATCCGATCCTCGTTTCCACTAAAAAAACCTCCGCCTTGTTTGTGGGGCAGAGGTCCGGATCGGACTTCCCCCACATCTTCCAGGTCCTTCGAACCGCGACCTGCTGGAGTTGGCACCTCTCTCCGAACCGAAGTTCGAAGTGGTTGCCGGGGCTTCACTGGGCCAGTCCCTCCACCCCTCTAGATGTGGCGCTTATGTGGGTAGAACTTTACCAGGGCCCTCCCGATCCTTTTGGGAACGGCCGTGGCGGCTAACCTTGTCCGACGATGACCCCCCTGCACGACGAGACGATGGGCCCAGGCGATGCCGAACCTTCCGAAGCCGAGGCTGCGTCGATCGGGCCGGCGCCGCGATCTCGTCGGCCCGGCTGCAGCACCTGAGCCCCAGACCCCGCGGGTCGAGCAGATCGACTCCGGCGGGTTGCGCTGGATCAACATCGAGCGCCCCGGCGCCCTCGAGCGCGCCTGGCTGGAGGAGCACTACGACTTCCACGCCCTCGACCTCGAGGACGTGCTCTCGCGCAACCAGCGGCCGAAGATCGATGTCTACGACGACTACCTCTTCATCGTCCTCCACCTGCCGGTCTTCGACCGCGCCGCCGGCCGCCTCGGCAGCGGCGAGCTCGACCTCTTCGTCGGGCCCGACTACCTGATCACGATCCCCAATCAGCCGCTGCAGCCGGTCGAGTACCTGTTCGAGCGCTGCCGCAGCAAGGAGGAGCTGCGCGAGCAGCTCTTCTCCCGCGGCTCCGGCTACCTGCTCTACCGCCTGGTCGACGACAGCTTCGACTACTGCTTCCCGATGCTGCGCAAGATCGGCAACAAGCTCGATGCGCTCGAGGACGACATCTTCGACGGCCGCTCCGAGGAGGTCGTCCGCGACATCTCCAACGTCAAGCAGGAGATCATCAACTTCCGCAAGGTGATCCGGCCGCAGCGGCCGGTCCTGCGCGACCTCGAGAAGGTCAAGCAGCGCTACCTCGCCACCGACCTCGACCTGGAGATCTACTTCGACGACATCGTCGACGCCCACGAGCGGATCTGGGACATGCTCGAGAACTACAAGGAGGTCTCCGAGGCGCTGGCCGAGACCAACGAGTCGGTGATCTCCCACCGCGTCAACGACATCCTCCGGGTGCTGACCTCGATCAGCGTCATCGTCCTGCCGCTGACCCTGATCGCCAGCATCTGGGGCATGAACGTCGGCGTCCCCGGCGAGGAGGACATGACCGCCTTCTGGATCGTCCTCGGCAGCATGGTCGCGCTGCTGCTCGGCATGGTCGGCTACTTCCGCCGCCGCGGCTGGCTCTGAGCCCGGCCCTCTCATAGGATGCCTCGCCCGTGGCAAATTTCCGCATCTGGGCGCCCTGGCGCCTCGCCTACGTGAAGGACGCGTCGAAGGACATCGAGGAGGAGTGCATCTTCTGCGCCAAGCCGGCGGCGGGAGACGACGAGGCGAACCTGATCGTCCACCGCGGCGAGACCTGCTTCCTCATTCTCAATCTCTACCCGTATACCAACGGCCACCTGATGGTCGCCCCTTATGACCACATCGGGCGCCTTCAGGAGATCCCGGCGGCGACGCTGGCGGAGATGATGAGCATGGCCCAGCAGGCGATGAACCGGCTGGAGAGCGTGTACGAGCCGCACGGCTACAACGTCGGCTTCAACCAGGGCCGGATCGCCGGCGCCGGGGTCGAGCACCACATTCACATGCACGTCGTCCCGCGCTGGTCGGGCGACAACAACTTCATGCCGGTGATCGCCGACACCAAAGTGATGCCGCAATCGATCGAGCAGAGCTACGCGGCTCTGAAGGGAGCGTTTTGAGCGAGGCAGCCCCGCTGGCCCCGGCCGGCATCTTCAAGGCCTACGACATCCGCGGCCTCTACGGCACCGAGATGGACGAGACCACCGCGCACGCGATCGGCCGCGCCTTCGCCCGGGTGCTGGGACGGCTGCGTGGCAAAGAGCCAAGCCAGCTGCGGGTCGGCCTCGGGCGCGACATGCGGCTGACCGCGCCGGCGATGGCGGCGGAGCTGCGCGACGGCCTGATCTTCGAGGGCGCGACCGTGCTCGACGCCGGCATGGTCGCGACCGAGATGCTCTACCACCTGGTCGGCTCGCGCGAGCTCGACGGCGGCGCGATGGTCACCGCCTCGCACAACCCGAAGGCCTACACCGGGGTGAAGCTGGTCCGCGAGGGCGCCCTGCCGCTCTCCGGCGACGCCGGGATCGGCGACGTCAAGGCGGAGATCGAAGGCGGGCTCGGCCACGCCCCGGGCGGCGGCGCCTTTGAAGATGTCGACATCTGGGAGGAGTTCCGCGCCCACGCGCTGTCTTTCATCGATGCAGAATCGGTGAAGCCGATGAAGGTCGTGGTCGACGGTGGCAACGGGATGGGCGGGCCGATGGTCGGCCCGATCCTCGGCAAGTTGCCGCTCGACCTCGAGGAGATGTACTTCGAGCCCAACGGCGAGTTCCCCGACCACGAGCCGAACCCGCTGTTGCCGGAGAACCGGCAGATGATCATGGACCGGGTGCGCTCGACCGGGGCCGACCTCGGGATCGCCTGGGACGGCGACGCCGACCGCTGCTTCTTCATCGACGGCAGCGGCGAGTTCTGCGATGGCGACTTCATCTGCGCCCTGCTGGCTCGCTCGGTCCTGGGCAAGAGCCCGGGCGCGACGATCCTCTACGACCCCCGCTCCAGTCGCGCGGTGCCGGACCTGGTCGCCGCCGAGGGCGGGCGCTCGGACCTCTCCCGCGTCGGCCACGCCTTCTTCAAGGCGCGGATGCGCGAGGAGCAGGCGGCCTTCGGCGGCGAGGTCTCCGGCCACTACTACTTCCGCGATTTCTGGAACGCCGACTCGGGCACGATCCCGGCGCTGCTGGTGCTGGAGCTGCTCTCGCTCGACGGCCGCACCCTCGGCGAGCTGATCGACGAGTTCCGCTCCCACTACTTCATCTCCGGCGAGATCAACTCCGAGGTCGCCGACCAGGAGTCGAAGATGGCGGAGATCGCCGAGCGCTACGGCGACGGTGAGATCACCCGCCTCGACGGCGTCTCGATCGACTTCCCCGAGTGGCACTTCAACGTCCGCCCCTCCAACACCGAGCCGCTGCTCCGTCTCAACCTCGAGTCGCTGGTCTCCTACGAGGACATGGAAGCCAAGCGCGACGAGGTGCTGGGACTGATCCGGGCGTGAGCGCCACCCCCGAGGAGGCGCTCGAGCAAGCGGCGCTGGCCGGGATCCACCGCTTCGCGATCTCGACCCCGTTCGCGGTCGGCAAGGTCAACTGCTATCTGATCGAGGACGAGCCGCTGACCCTGGTCGACACCGGGCCCAACTCCGGCAAGGCGCTGGACGAGATCGGCGCCATGCTCGCCGCCCGCGGCCACTCGATCGACGACCTCGAGCTGATCGTCGTCACCCACCAGCACATCGACCACCTCGGCCTGGTCGAGATCCTGGTCGAGCACTCCGGCGCCGAGGTCGCGGCCTTGGGCGCGGCGACACAGCGGCTCGCCGACTTCGACGAGGACGCCGAGAAGGAGGACCAGTTCGCGGTCGAGGTGATGCTGCGCAACGGCATCCCCGAGGACGTGACGGTCGCCCTGCGCACGGTCAGCCGCGGCTTCCGCGGCTGGGGCTCCCATGTCGGGGTGACGCGCCCGCTGCAGGACGGCGAGACGATCGAGCTCGCCGACCGTCGCCTCGAAGTCCTGCACCGGCCGGGCCACAGCCCCTCCGACACCCTCTTCTGGGACGCCGAGCGGCGGATCCTGATCGCCGCCGACCACCTGATCGCCCACATCTCCTCCAACCCGCTGATCAGCCGTCCCCTCGATGGCTCCGCCGGGCGCCCGCAAGCCCTCGTCACCTACATCGAGTCCCTGCGCAAGACCCGCGAAATGCCCGCCGAGATCGTCCTCCCCGGCCACGGCGAGCCGATCGTCGACCACGTCGAGTTGATCGACACCCGCCTCGCCTCGCACGAGCGCCGCAAGGAGAAGATCTTCCGGCTGATCGAGGAGAAGCCGCGCAGCGGCTACGAGCTGGCGCAGGCGATCTGGGGCAACGTCGCCGTCACCCAGGCCTTCCTCACCCTCTCCGAGGTGATCGGCCACGCCGACATCCTCGTCAACGAAGGCCGGGTGCGGGAAGCCGACGACGGCAGCGTCATCAAGTACGAAGTCGTCTCCTAGCCGTCCGTCGAGACCGGACGGCGATTTCCTCTCAAACGGTCGTCCGTTTCCTTTGGCCCAGCGGTAGCGCCCATTTACGTTCTCCCGCCTGACCTACGCGCGACGGTTACTGGTTCTTCACGAATCCCAGCGCGGTGACCCCCACGGAGGCCTGATGGACGACGAGATGCTCACTCAACTGCGCGACGTCTCCTTTACCGAGACCCGGAAAGGATTCGACAAAGAGGAGGTGAGCAGGTTCCTCGCCGAGGTCAGCCGCTGGGTCGAGGGCGGCGGCGGCGACGTCGTCCGGCGCCGGCTCGAGCGGATCGCCAACAAGTCGGCCCAGATGCTGGCCGACGCCGAGGACGGCGCCGAGGGCCTGCGGCGCGAAGCCGAGGTCGAAGCGCGAGACCTGCTCGACCGCTCCAAGAGCGAGGCCGACGCCTACCGCACCGAGGCCGAAACCGAAGCGCGCGAACAGCTCCGCGACGCCCGTTCCGAGGCGACCGCCGCGCGCGAGTCGGCCGACCGCTACGTCAGCGAGACGACCGAGAAAGCCGACGAGTACTCCGAGCAGACCCGGCTCGAAGCCAAGCAGGAGAGCGACGAGCTGCTGGAGGAGGCGACCCAGCGCGCCAAGCAGACGACCCGCAGTGCCGAACAGCGCGCCGACCAGATGATCGCCGAGGCGACGCGCCAGCGCGAAGCGATCGAAACCGTGATCTCCGACCTCGGCGACGAGCGCGACGCCGTCGTCAGCAACGTCCGCAAGCTCGCCCGCGAGCTGGTCGAGACCGCCGACCAGGTGGTCAACGAGGCCGCCAAGGCCGACTCGGTCCGCCCGCCGGCCCCGACGCCGGAGCCGATCGAGCCGCCGCAGCTGGCCGCGATCGAAGCGGTCGACTCGACCGAGCTCCCGACCGAGCTCGTGCCGGCGCGCCAGCGCAACGGCTCAGGCGCCGCCTGAGCCGCCGTTCGCGGGTAGTCCGCGCTCAGACGACGGTGGCCTGAAGCAGGACGCCGACCAGCCCCGCGACCGCCATCACGTAGACGACGGTCAGTTTCGAGTGCCAGCGGTTGAGCGCAGCGAAGGCGCCGAGGGCGATCAGGCCCGTCCAGACGTCGACGACGCTGGTTTCGAGGATCGTCACCGTCACCGCCGCGATCAGCCCGATCACCCCGGCGGCGACGCCGAGCAGGAACGGGTGCAGGCGGTCGTTCTCGGCGATCGCGACGAGCTGGCGGTGGAAGAAGATCGGGAAGACGAAGGCCGGCAGGAAGATGCCGAGGGTGATGACCAGCGCCCCGCCGAGGCCGCCGGCGATGTAGCCGACGAAGGTGGAGAAGATGATCAGCGGCGCCGGCAGGATGCCGCCGATCGCCAGTCCTTCGACGAACTGCGCTTCGGTCAGCCAGTGATGACTGGAGACGGCGCTCTCTTGCAGGTACGGGATCACGGTGAAGGCGCCGCCGAAGGTCAGTAGGCCTGCCTTCAGTCCCTCGATGAAGATTTCCGCCGTCAGCGAGACCGTCAGCGCCCCGGTGACGACGAGGAGCACCGCGAGCGGGCTGACCGAGATCGAGTTGGCTCGGTGGGTCCAACGACGACCGTTCTGCCAGAGCTCATAAGCGATGCCGGCGCCGAGCAGCACGAGGACGAAGTTCGCGTCGAGAAACACGGTCACGGCGAAGCCGGCAAGCGCAAGGATCGCGAGCGGAACGTCGGAGATGAAGGTTTTCGAGAGCCGAACCAGAGCTCGCGCGACCAGCGCCCCGACCGCTGCCGTCAGTCCGTAGAAGAGCTCCTCCAGGTGGCCGGCGAGGTTCGCCTCGACGTAAAGGACCGAGAGGCCGAGCATGAGGATGAAGCCGGGCAGCATGAAGCCGAGGCCGGCGAGGAAGCCGCCGAGCTTGCCGCCGCGCAGGCGGCCGAAGTAGACGCATAGCTCGTGCGCCTCGGGGCCGGGCAGGATTTGGTAGACGGCAAGCTGCTTCTTGAAGGCAAGCTCGGAGACCCACATCTCCTCGTCGACGCACTCGCGCTTGATCATCGCGATCTGCGCCGCCGGCCCGCCCCAGGCGAGGCAGCCGAACTTGAAAAAACGCAGGAAGATCGCGGAGCGCGATTCGCGCTCCGCGGCGGAGGTCTCAGTCACCGGTGCAGCGTATGCATAAGTACGCGTATGCCTCACGACCACGGGCACCCCCATTCGCATGCTGGCCATGGCCATAGCCACGGCCTCGTCGACCCGAGCATCAAACGCTCGCGCGCTGGCATCCGGGCGGTCCTGCTCTCGCTACTGGTCCTCGCGCCACCGCGCTGATCCAAACCGCGATCTTCCTCACCAGCGGCAGCATCGCCCTGCTCGCCGACCTGATCCACAACTTCGGCGATGCCGCCACGGCGATCCCACTCGGCGTCGCCTTCGCCCTGCGCTCCGAGCGGGCCGAGCGCGGCGCCGGCTACTTCGTGGTGCTGGCGATCTTCGTCTCCGCCTGCGTCGCCGGCTACGAGGCGGTCGACCGCCTGCTCAACCCCGAGGACGTGCACCTCGGCGCCCTGGCGGCGGCGGGAATGCTGGGGTGGGTCGGCACAACATGATCGCCGCCGTGATCCGCACCCGCGCCGGCAGGGCGCTCGACAGCCCGGCCCTGATCGCCGACGGCAACCACGCCCGCGCCGACGCCTACGTCAGCCTCACCGTCGTCGCCAGCGCGATCGCCGTCGCCGTCGGCCTCCAGATCGCCGATCCGTTGATCGGGCTTGCAATCACCGTCGTCATCCTCAAGATCACCTGGGACTCGTGGTGGACCGTGCGCGGCGGGCACGATCACCGTCATTAGGCTGCACCTCCACCCCGCTGTGCCCCGCCCCTGAATGACCGCGAAAATCCGCGAGTGGCGCACATGGTTTCCGCTGCCGTGGTCCGACCGCTCGGCTAGATTCGGCTCTGGGTGGGAAAGGAAGGCGCAAGAGCAAAGGTCAGGAGACGCCTCCTCGCGTCCCTGCCCGGCGCCGCGGTCTTCGTTGCTCTGGGCCTGATCGGTGGCGCAGAGGACAGCCAGCCGTGGCTGTTTGTCGGCATCGGCATGGCCCTGTCGGCAACGTTTCTCGAACCATATTTCTCCACTCCCCGAGCGGCGACGGTGAATTCAGTCGGTGGCATCGCCGCCTGCGTTAGTGCTGACGTTGGTGAGATTCAGAGTCTTTGGACCGGACTCATCGTCTTTCTCGGGATTGTCTTTCTTGCCGGAGCTGTTGCTGCGCTTACCCCGGACGGCCGACTGAACTCGGCCTGCGGCCAGTTCGCCCGCCGCTTCGGGCACGCCGTAATTGTGGGCGGGTCCGTCCTGCTTCTGATCGTGCTCACTGAAGCCCAGCAAGCCAATCAGGGCTTCGAACTCCTAGCAGTAGGAAGTGCGGCGCTCGTAATTGCGATCTCCTTTGACTGGGTCGATCTCTGGTCCCGGGTCATAAGCAATGCGAGAATGGCCACCGCCATCTCCGCAATAGGACCCCGGATGCTTCTGCTCTCGGGAAGCCCTTCCCCTCTCAGAGAGGGAGACGGGGTGATTCTCGAAGCAGCCGGCGAAAGACAGGTCGAGGCAACGGTGGCCGCCCGTCTGCCCCACGCCGACGGCGTGCGCTTCCGGCTGGCACTCGCCGAGGACTGGACGACGATCTGTGACGGCTTTCCTCAGGAGTTGACCGTTCAGAATCTGCCATCGGATAGAGGCCTGGTTGGGGCCGTCGGTGAGGGCACGACTCAGCGAACGTTGCAATTCGAGCCGTTCGACAGACTCGGAGTTGGTGATCCGGTTCTCCTCAGGCCCCCGGGAAAAGAGCTGCTCTACCAAGTCGCCCGTCTTCGCCTAGTCGATTCAATGTGGCTGGGCTCAACCGCTGTGCGCCCATCAGCCACCGCGCATCTCGTGGGGTCGCCAGAGGCGGGCCATATCCGCTCGACGACCTATCTCCCCGGCGCCCACGACCCGATTCACCAGGCCGACGACCTTGCTGGGGCGCTCGGAACGGAGTATTTCGAAATAGGCCAGATCAAGGGAACGGCAATTCCAATCGGGCTCAGGGCCGACGATCAGCGACGCGGCCACATCGCAATTCTCGGAATGTCCGGCATGGGCAAGACTGCCGTCTCGCAAAGAATCTGCGCGGCCCTCGGGCTCGACCACGTTGTGGTCGCTCTCGACACTACGGGGGAGTATCTGAGTCGTCTCTCCTTTCCGAGCTGGACTACTGACGACTTCGACACCAAAGGCCATTTTGTGCATCAACCAGCCGGCGATCCGCCTGCGAAAGCCAGGCAGCTCATCGAAAGTTTCATGAAAGCTGGCTCGGATGAATATCTAGCCAACACCGAGCCGGCTAGACGGATGATCACGCTGGAGGAGGCGCACACGTTCCTACCGGAGTGGAACTTTGGTCTTCAGTCTCATAAAGAGCAGGTGGCAAACAGCACGCGCATGATTATGCAAGCCCGGAAGTTCGGGCTGACGTTCATGCTTATTTCCCAGCGAACCGCCGTCGTCTCCAAGTCGGCGCTAAGCCAATGCGAGAACTACATCATCCTGAAGACTCTCGACCACACCGGCCTTGAGTATCTGGAGTCCCTGGTTGGCTCGGAGATGCGGGATGCCATCCCTGCTCTCGGCCGATTTGAGGCGATGTGCGTCGGCCCCGCGTTCAATGCGGAGGAGCCAGTGATTATCTCGCTGACCCCGCCCCCGCAACAAGCACCGGCGGCGAACCCCGAGGACTAGACCGCCTGTCGCCCCTGATCGCGCTGGCCGGCGGGGAGCTACCAGTCAACCGACCGAGTGCTCGTCCCCGAGCCTCGATTTTCACCAATCGTCGGCGCCTACCGCGGACCGAGCGGTTCCCGATGCCCTGATCGGAATACGCTGCTCGGCGCCCCCTTCTCCCGACCTGCCATTGACCCTCCCATGACCGCGAAAATCCGCGACCGCATCCACCGCAAGCCGCATAAGAAGCGGATGCTGATCATCGTCAATCCGTATGCGACCACGGTCTCGGACCGGCTGCGGAACCTGGTGGTCTACGCGCTGCAGGGGCGGTATGAGGTCGAGGCTGTGTCGACCGAGGCGCAGAACCATGCGACCGAGATCGGGCGCGAGGTGCGCGACCACGGTTATGACGTGGTGGTCGCCTTCGGCGGCGACGGGACCCTGAACGAGGTGGCCAACGGGCTGACCGGGACCGACGTCCCGGTCTCGATGCTGCCGGGCGGGTCGACCAATGTCGTTTGCCGCACGCTGGGTATCCCCAACGACGTCGTCGACGCGACCGAGCACCTGCTGGCGCTCGCTGATGACTGGAAGCCGCGGCGGATCGACCTCGGCAAGGTCGACGAGCGCCACTTCGTCTTCGCCTGCGGGGTCGGGATCGACGCCACCGTGGTCAAACGGGTAGACGAGCACCCGAAGATCAAGTCCAAGGCCGGCCCCTACTACTACAGCTGGGCCGGGATCTCCGGCTTCTACCGCCGCTACCTGATGAACGCGGTCCGCGTGCGGGCCGAGATCGAGGGCGCCGAGCCGGTCGAGGGGATCACCGCGATCGCCCAGAACTCCGACCCCCTCACCTACTTCGCCAGCCGCCCGATCCGGGTCTGCGAGGGGATCGAGATCGACGACGGCACGCTCTCGATGGCGGTGCTGAAGCGCGCCACCCAGCGCGACATGCCGGGCCTGATCGGGCGCTTGCTCGGCGGCAAGAAAACCGCCGCCGGCCACCGCCAGGTCTCCCACTTCGACGACGTCGCCTCCGCCCGGGTCGTCTCCGTCAGCAAGGACAAGAACGGCGCCGTCCGTCCCTTCCCGCTCCAGGTCGACGGTGACTACATCGGCGACCACGCCGAGATCGAGCTGCGCGCGGTCCCCGGCGCGCTCACAATCATCGCCTAGTCGAGCAGGCCCTCTTCGCGGGCGCCGACCGCCGTCTGCAGCAAGGTCTCGGCGGCGTCGAAACGGGGCTCCCAGCCGAGCTCGAGGCGGGCTTTGCGAGCGTCCATCAGGACCGGAGTGCGGAGTGCGGTCGCCCACTCCAGCTGCGGTGAGGCGAAGCGCAGTCGCTTGGCGACGCCGGCACCGAGGTTCGCCGCCGCGTCCGGAATGCGGACCGAGCGCCAGCCGATCGAGCGGGCGACGTCGTCGATCCGGATCTCGCCCTCGCCGGCGAGGTTGTAGGCGCCAGGGGGGCCTTCGCCAGCGATTGCGGCCGCGAGCCCGCGGGCGACGTCGTCGTGGTGGACGAGCTGGAGCGGGACGCCGATGTCGGGCAGGACCGGGGTCAGCAGCGGCAGCCGCCCGAGCCCCCGGCGCAGGCGCGGCGCCGGGTCGCCAAGACGGACGCTCTCAACCGTCTGCCGAATCAACATCGTCGCCCGCGGCCCGGCGACGATGCAGGGCCGAAAGACGTAAGCATCGACCTCACTCCCAGCGACGATCTCCGCCAGCACCCCCTCCAGCTCTGCCTTCTGTGCCGAGTAATAGAAGTCGTCGCTGCCACGAGCCGGCACGTCCTCGGTCAGCGGCTGAGGGTTGTCCGGATAGAAGCCATAGGCAGCCACCGAAGAGGCATAGACGAGCCGCTTGACCCCAGCCTGGATAGCCGCTTCAAAGACGTTCCGGCTCCCCTCCAGATTCACCCGCCGAGTCTGCTCTCGCCCCCCGAAGATCGCGAAAGCGAGATGGACGGCGACGTCAGCGCCATCGAAGAGGGCTGCAAGCGATCCTCGATCAAGCACATCCCCCCGCCGATAGGCCACCTTCTCCCAACCTTCCCGTGCCGGATCGAACGGCCGCCGCGCCATCCCCCGGACCTCCCCAATCTCGGACACGCCCTCCAGCTCGGCCAGCAATGGCAGCCCGATCTCCCCGGTGGGGCCGGTGATGGCGACGGTCAAGGACATCTGCCTTCCCGGTCCGCCGCGCCGTCGTCAGGCGGTCGGGGTTATGCGGTACGCGTCGAAGACGCTCTCCACATTGCGAAGGCGGGAGATCGTGCTTTTCAGCTGCTCCGTGTCCCCCACTTCGATCACGAACTTGTTCTTCACCATCGGATGGTTGGTCGTGCAGGTCGCGCCAATGATGTTGACCCCCGCCTCCGAGAACGTCCGCGAGAGATCCTCGAGCAACCGAGTGCGATCGTAAGCGTCGATCTGCAGCTCGACCCGATACGTCGACTCGTTTTCGCCTTCCCAGCCGACCTCGACGAAGCGCTCGGGCGCCTTCTGCAGCGCCTTCACGTTCTTGCAGTCGGCGCGGTGGATCGTGATCCCCCGGCCCAGCGAGACGTAGCCGGCGATCTCGTCGCCGGGCACCGGCCGGCAGCACTTGGCCAGCCGCACGGCGACGCTGTCGACCCCCTTGACGGCGATCCCGTAGGTGGAGGCGTCCTTGGTCCGGCGTGCCTTGTCCTCGCGGCCGTGCTGGGGCTCGTCGAGGCCGTCCTCGACCGCCTCGCCCGCCTTCAGCCGCTGCATCAGCTTGTTCGCCGCGGTCTTGGTCGAGATCTTGCCCTGGCCGAGGGCGATGTAGAAGTCGGTCGCTTTCCGGTGACCCATTTCGCGGATCACGTCCGCGAGCAGCGGCGAGCCGGCCACCTTCTGCATCGGGATGCCGCGCGTGCGCAGCGCTTCCTCGAGGTGTTCGCGGCCGTCGCGCTCGGCGTCCTCGCGGCGTTCCTCTTTGAACCAGGCGCGGATCTTGTTGCGGGCGCGGCTGGTCCGGACCAGTTTCAGCCAGTCCATCGAGGGCCCGCGCTTCTGCTTCGCGGTCATCACCTCGACGATGTCGCCCGAGCGCAGCTGGTAGTGCAGCGGCACGATGCTGCCGTTGACCTTGGCGCCGACGCAGCTGTGGCCGACTTCGGTGTGGACCGCGTAGGCGAAGTCGAGCGGGGTCGAGCCGGCGGAGAGGTTCTTCACTTCGCCCTTCGGGGTGAAGACGAAGACCTCGTCCTCGAACAGGTCGACCTTCAGCGACTCGAGGAACTCGGCCGGGTCCTGTTCGCCCTCGGCCTCGACCAGCTGCCGCAGCCAGGTCATCTTCTCCCGCTTCGGGTCGGCGCCGCCGCCCTCTTTGTAGGCGACGTGGGCGGCGATCCCGTACTCGGCGAGCTTGTGCATCTCCTCGGTCCGGATCTGGATCTCCAGCGGCTTGCCCTCGGGACCGATCACGGTCGTGTGCAGCGCCTGGTACATGTTGGCCTTCGGCATCGCGACGAAGTCCTTGAAGCGGCCGGGCAGCGGCTTCCAGAGCGAGTGGATGATCCCGATCGCGCCGTAGCAGTCCTTGACCGAGCCGACGATCACCCGCATCGCCGTCAGGTCGAAGATCTCGTTGAACTCGCGGCCCTTCTTGGCCATCTTCGTGTAGATCGAGTAGAAGTGCTTGGCGCGGCCTGAGATCTCGGCCTCGATGCCGACGTGCTGCAGCTCTTCGCCGAGGAAGCTGCCGGCGTCCTCGACGTAGTTCTCGCGCTCGTCGCGCTGCTGGGCGACCAGCTGTTTGATTTCCGCGTACTTGCGCGGGTGCAGGGTCGCGAAGGCAAGATCCTCCAGCTCCCACTTGATCGCGTGGATCCCGAGCCGGTGCGCCAGCGGGGCGTAGATCTCCAGCGTCTCGTGGGACTTCGCCATCTGCTTCTGCTTCGGCAGGGCGCCGAGCGTGCGCATGTTGTGGAGACGGTCGGCCAGCTTGATCAGGATCACCCTGACGTCGGTGGCCATCGCCACCATCATCTTGCGGTAGTTCTCCGCTTGGTGCTCGTCGCGGCTCTCGAAGGTGATCCCGGTCAGCTTGGTGACGCCGTCGACCAGCTGGGCGATTTCCTCGCCGAACTCGGCCTGGATCTCCTCCAGGCTGGCGCTGGTGTCCTCAACGGTGTCGTGCAGCAAGGCCGCGCAGAGCGTCTCGGTGTCCAGTCGCATCCCGGCGCAGACCTGCGCCACCCCGACCGGGTGGGTGATGAACTCGTCGCCCGAGTGGCGGAGCTGGTCGGCGTGGCGGTCGCAGGCGAACTCGAAGGCGCGCTCGACCCTGGCCCGGTCGATCCTCGCCACCGCCACCGCGGTGCCGGTGCCGCCATGGCCGTCGCCATTGCCGCCGTGACCGTTGCCGCTCGCCTCGCTCGGGGCCGAGTCGAACTCCTCGACCACGGCAAAGAGATCGGCGAGGAGCGCCGAGTGCTCTACCGCTGCTTGGGTCTTTCGAGAAATTGCTTTGCCTCCGAGAATTCTTCGCTGTAGGCACGGAACGCGGCTGAGCGCTCCAAATCGGTCCCCTCGGAGGATACGGACCCGACGGCGCCAGCACCTGAGTTGGGCTCGCCCCGCACGAGCTCGAGCTCCCGCAAAACGCGGAAGCAGCGGGCTGCGGTCTCAGGCGCCAGCTGGTGGGGGCCGTCGCCCACAAGCGCTGCGCGCAGCTCGGCGCCGGTGTGCTCGGGGGCGGCGCGGAGACCTCGGTAGACGCCGGCGATGACCTCTCGCGAGGGAGCGCGGGAGGCGGTGACGCCGAGCGCGAACTCGAGCTCGGCCTCGGTCCAGAGCTCGTGCAGGAAGCCCTCGCCGGCGAGGATCCCGGCGGCCGCGCTCGGCGGCGGGTCGACGAGGATCACGTGCTCAAAGGGCTCGGTGATCGCGCGGCCGGTGCGCTCCAGGGTCGCGTAGTCGACGAGCGCAAGCCCACCGTCCGCTTTCGCCTCCAAGCCTCCCAGCGCGCCCGCGCCGCAGCGGCTGCAGGCGATCCGGGCGCCGCCGCCGTTGAAGCGAGCGAGGCCGGCGGCCCCACCGGCCAGCTCCGCCCGCCGCGAGGCGTCGGCGCACACCGCAAGCACCCCCGCTCCGCTGGAGACGAGCTCCGCGACTCGCGCGATCGCCGAGCCGCCGTTGGTGACGATGGTGCGCGGAGGTGCGCCGCCGCCGTCCACCTCGGATGGCTCATGTCGACTTTGTCCGCCTATGGGTGACAAAGTCGACACGCCCGGCGCTCCCAAGTCCCTCGCGAGCTCCGCTTCGAAACGCGCCCACCACTCCGCGTCCTCGCACTCGCACGAGTGCGCGGCGACGGGAGCCTCGTCCTCTTTGTTCTCGAGCGGATAGAGCTCGCGCAGGACGAGGCGCGGCTCGACCGAGCCGTTCCAGTGGTTGACCTCGAGCCGAACCGCGGCGTCGACCGGCTCGCCGTCGCCGACTCCGAGGGAGGAGCGGCCGAAGGCAACTCCGAGGGCGCGGTGGGAGCCGCTGTGGAGGCTGAAGCGCGCGTGCTTGCCCTCCCCCATCGTCCGCACGTCGCTGACCTTGGCCGCCGGCACCATCAGCCGCACACCCGGGTTGCCCATCCCGAAAGGCGCCAGCCGCCCCAGCTCCTCCGCCAGGTCGAGGCCGATCCCGGCGCCGCCGACCATCGCATCGACCCGCTCCGTCCGCATCAGATCCTCGGGAGCGAGGACAGACGCGGCGTGCGCCGCGAACGCCTCGCGGAACGCCTCCAAATTCTCGGCCTTCAGCGTCAGCCCGGCGGCGGCCCGGTGCCCCCCGAACCCCTCCAGGTGCTCCGAGCAGGCCTCGAGCCCCGCCAGCAGATCGAATCCCGAGATGCTGCGGCCCGACCCTCTCCCCTCTCCCTCCTCATTGAGAGAGATCACGATCGCCGGCCGGTGATGGCGCTCGACCAAGCGCGAAGCCACGATCCCGACCACGCCCGGATGCCAGCCCTCGCCGGCCACGACCAGCGCGGGCGCCGCCAGCAGCTCCTCGGAAAGCTCCCGTCTCGCGGTCTCGGCGGCGTTGTCCACTTCCCGCTCGGTGGCCCGCCGCTCCGAGTTCGCCCGGCCCAGCTCCGCCGCGATCTGCTCCGCCCGCGCGGGGTCCTCGGTCAACAACAACTCCACTCCGGCGTCCGCGCGATACAGCCGCCCCGCCGCATTGATCCTGGGGGCCAACCGGAACGCCAGATCCCCCTCGTCCAACCGCGTCGGCTCGCATTTCGCCGACTCGATCAGCGCGCGCAGTCCGGGCCTCCGTACCCGCCGGAGCTCCGCCAGTCCCTTCTTCACAAGCGCCCGGTTCTCGCCCACCAGCGGCACCACGTCCGCCACGGTCGCCAGCGCCACCAGATCCAGATCGGCCTCCGCATCCCCCCGCAGCGCGCAGGCCAGCTTCCAAGCCACCGCCGTGCCGCAGAGCGACGCAAACGGGTAGTTGCTGATTTCGGGATGGAGGATCAAGCAGTCCGGGAGCGCGTCCGCAGCTTGGTGATGGTCCGTGACAATCACGTCCATGCCCAGCTGCTGCGCCTGCTGGACCTCCGCAACCGAGGTGATGCCGCAGTCGACCGTCAGCAGCAGTGAGGTGCCGCGCTCCGCCAGCTTCTCGACATTGGGACCGCTCAGCCCGTAACCGTCCGCCAGCCGGTCCGGGATCAGCCAGTCGCAGTCCGCCCCCAGCTCCCGCAGGGTCGAGACCATCAGCGTCGTCGCGCAGACGCCGTCGACGTCGAAATCGCCGTGGACGGTGATCCGTTCGCCGGCGGTGATCGTCGCCAGGATCTGCTCGACGACATCCTCCATGCCCTCGAACGCCGTCGGCGGGTGCGACTCGTCCGCCTCCAGAAATGCCCGCGCCTGCTCCGGCGTGTCGTAGCCGCGCCGCACCAGCGTCACCGCCACCGGCTCGCTCAGGCCGAGGTCGTCGGCAACCGCGCGCACGGCGGCGTAGGAGTAGGGCTCGGCGGCGAACGCCTTGAGGGGCTCAGGCACCCACCCAGGCTAGGAACCGGAGCGGCGGATTCCGGGACCTGCCGCGCCCGCAGGATGCAGGGAAATGCGGCCCGGAGGAGCTAGTCGAGCTGGCGCTCTTCGCGTACGCCGAAGAACCAGACGATCGAAAGGCCGATCGCCGTGCCGGGGATCGCGAGCAGCGCCGTCCCCAGGTCGGTGTCGCCGAGGCTGCGGCCCATCGCCTCGTGCACGATCAGGCCGAAAATCACCGAGCCGAGGACCGCGCCGAGGAAGGCGCCGACGATGCCCTGCCAGAAGCGCTCCGGCAGGAACACGGTGAAGTGCCAGAGGGCGATCCCCATCGTGAAGAAGACGACCAGCGCCATCAGCAGACCTCCCTCTTCATCGCTTCCTCCCGTGTTTGCGTCGCGCCTGGCGGCGCGCTTTGCGGTCGGCGTTGCGCTGCCGCCGCTCGGCCGAGGCGGCGTTGGCGCCGTCGTCGACCACCGGGTCGCCGCCGTTGCCGCCAGTTCGCTCCGCCGTCGCCACCGCGCCGGGCTCGGGCTCGGCGGCCGCGTCCGCAGCCTCGGCTTCCGCTTCGACCGCAGCCTCCGCTTCGAGTTCGTCGTCGCCGGCCAGCCTGGCGGTCTCGATGTCGTCGGCAAAGGCCGGCACGACGCCGCCCTCGAGCTCGGCGATCCGCAGGCGTCGCCTGACGAAGCCCGGCTCGCGTTCCTTCCAGGCGGTCAGGACCGGCGAGGCGATGAAGATCGAGGAGTAGGTACCGGAGGCGATTCCGACCAGCATCGCGAAGGCGAAGTCCTGCAGGGTCGAGCCGCCGAAGATCAGCAGTGAGGTCACCGCGAGGATGGTCGAGAAGCTGGTCGCCAGCGACCGGGTCAGGACCTCGCTCATCGAGCGGTTGACGATCTGCGAGAACGCCGCCCGCGGCATCCGCGGCACGTTCTCTCGTATTCGGTCGAAGACGATGATCGTGTCGTAGATCGAGTAACCGAGGATCGTCAGGAAGGCGGCGACGGTGCCGCTGGAGACCTCTTTCCCGGTCAGCGAGTAGACGCCGGCGGTGATCAGGATGTCGTGGAAGATCGCGATCAGGACCGGCACCGCGAACTTCGGGTCGAACCGCAGCGCCACGTAGCCGGCGATTACCAGCAGCGAGAAGATCAGCGCCTTCAGGGCGCTGTCCGCCACCTGTTGGCCGAAGGTCGGGCCGACGCTGGTGCTGTCGAAGCCGTTGTCGACGACGCCGTACTCGTCCTCCAGCGCCGTCTCGGCCTCGCGTACTTCGCCGGGGCCCAGTTCGCGCGACTGGATCTGGAAGACGTTGTCGCCGAGGACTGGGTCTGAGACCTGCTGGATCTCCTCGCCGCTGAGACCGGCGGCGTCGAGCGTGTCGCGCACGCCTTCCTCGTCGGTCTGCTGCTGCAGGGCGGCGGTGATCCGCGTGCCCGACTCGAAGTCGATGCCGAAGTTGAGCTGCTCGGTCGCCAGGGCGATCGCCCCGATCGCCAGGATCACCCCGGAGAAGGAGAAGAACCAGCGGCTCGCGCCCATGAAGTCGAAGTGCCAGCGTTTGCCGGGCCCGGAGGCACCGAGCACGCTGGGCGAGCGCAATAGGCGCGAGCGGCTCATCGATCCCAGCAGCGCCTGCGTGAAGACGACCGCGGTCAGCAGCGAGACGATCGTGCCGACACCGAGGGTGAAGGCGAAACCCTTGACGCCGGCGGTCGCCAGCACGAAGAGGATGAAGGCGGTCAGCAGGGTGACGACGTTGGCGTCGATGATCGTGCTGATCCCGCGTTTGTAACCGGCGGCGATCGCGCTGGACATCGTCCGCCCAGCCCGGACCTCCTCCTTTATTCGCTCGAAGATGACGATGTTCGAGTCGGCGGCGACGCCGATCGTCAGCACCAGCCCCGCGATCCCCGGCAGGGTCAGGGTGATCGGGATCAGGTCGATCAGGGCGAAGAAGATGATTCCGTAGGCGCCGAGGGCGATCGAGGCGATCAGGCCGAGGAAGCGGTAATAAAGGAGCAGGAAGATGACGACCAGAGCGATGCCGATCAGCGCCGCTTTGATGCCGTCGTCGAGCGCCTGCGAGCCGAGCGTCGCCGAGACCTGGGTCTCCGAGATCAGTTTCAGGTTGATCGGCAGCGACCCGATCTTCAGGGTCGTCGCCAGGTCCTGCGCCTCCTGGACGTCTTTGAAGCCGCCGGAGATCTGGGCGCCTTCGCGGCCGTCGATCCCGTCCGGGTTCTGGTTGAAGTTGATGATCGGACGGGTCTGGACTTCGTTGTCGAGGACGACCGCGAAGTGGCCGGAGAGCGCTTCCGCCGCTTCCCCGGTGACCGGGCCGATCGCCTGTTCCTGACCGCGCTGGGCGATCCGCCGGGTGACGTCGTGGAAAGCCTCTCGCCCGCTGTCGGTGAAGTTGAAGTTGACGTTCGCTTCGCCGAACTGACCGTAGGCCTGTTCGGGGTCGCTGATGTCGGTGCCCGAGAGCGCCGGTTCGTCGTTGAGCGCGAACCAGCCCGGCTGCGCCGTTTCGTCGACTTTGCCTTCCTGGTCGGTCGGGTATTCGGAGACGACGATCGTGCCCGCCGGGACTTCGATCACCTCGCCGTTTTTCGGCAGTTTTTTCCCGGTCGGGCTGATGTAGAGGTCCTTTTCCTCCAGCTCTGGACCGGCCAGCAGTTTGTGCGGGGCTTTCGGTTCGAACAGGTAGTAGCGCGGCTTCGCGACCGAGCAGGTCTCGCAGTTCTCGACCGGTTCCTGTTCTGCGGCGAGCAGCGCCGCCTCGTAGGCGTTCGGGTAGGCGCCGGCGAAGATCAGCTGCTGGCTCTCGAGGCTTTTGGTTTCGCGCCCCGCGTCTTCCCAACGTTTTTCCGATTCTTTGAGCGCTTTTTCAGGCGGTTCCTGGCCGGGGAAGCCGCCGATCGCTTTCTGCGGGCCGATCAGGTTCGGCTCCCAGTCGTAGAAGAAGAGCTGGGCGGTGGTGCCGACCTGTTCAGCGGCGCGGTTGGCGTCGGTGATGCCCGGCAGGCTGACCGTGATCTCGTCGGTGCCGAGGCGGGCGACCTCGGGCTCGGAGACGCCGAGGCTGTTGATCCGCTTTTCGATGATCGAGATCGAGTCGTCGATGTCTTCGCCGCTGACTTCGGTCGAGGTTCCGGTCGGCTGGCCCTGGTAGACGAGCTCGAGGCCGCCCTGCAGGTCGAGGCCGAGCTTCGTTTCCTTTTTGGAGATGACGACGGCCGAGACGATCACCAGGCCGAGCACGAACAGCAGGACAAAGAGGTAGCGCCGCCTCTGAACCATGGCCCCTTAACCCTCCGGGGTGAGGACGAGCAGGAGCCCGCCGTCATCGTCGTAGGCGGGAAACACGTCGGCTACGGCCTGCGCCGGCAGGTCGCCCTCGGCGTTGACGGAGACACGCTTGCCCAGCGATCGCACACCCCACTCCAGCGAGGTCTCGATCGGATCGGTGACGCCGTCCCCGTTGGTGTCGGAGGCGGTGTCGCCGTCGCCGGCGTCGACCCAGTCGAGGCCCAGAACCTCGCGCACGGGCCGGCCGATCACGTCCTCGTCGGTGAGGCCGGTCAACTCATAGCTCCCTTTTCCGGCGTCGATCACGCGCTGCTCCCTGTCACAGACGAAGAATGCCGCATTAGGTGCCGGATAATAATCGTCGAGTAATTCGAATACGAACCCGAATCCACATTTCGAGCAACCCTTGGGGCGCGTGCTGAAGCCAGCGGTGCGGGAACCACTCACCTCGCGGTGACCGCAATTCGGGCAGATGAAGAACGGCATGTTCGACAGGCTAGCGACGCCGGCTCAGAAGAGGCTGGCCGCGCCCTCGGGGGCGGGCAGACCGAGATGGTCATAGGCCCGCTGGGTCAACACCCGTCCACGCGGGGTCCGCTTCAGCAGGCCCTGCTGGAGTAGATAGGGCTCGAGCACGTCCTCGATCGTGTCCTGCTCCTCGCCGATCGCGATCGCCAGGGTCGAGAGACCGACCGGGCCGCCGCCGAACTTGCTCGCGACCGTGTCCAGCAGGGCGCGGTCGGCGCGGTCGAGGCCGCCGGCGTCGACCTCCAGCATCTCCAGCGCGTCGGCGGCGACGGCGGCGCCGATCGTGCCGCTGCCCTTCACCTGGGCGAAGTCCCGGACCCGCTTCAGCAGGCGGTTGGCGACGCGCGGGGTGCCGCGCGAGCGCGAGGCGATCAGGTACGCCCCCTCGGCGTCGATCTCGACCTCGAGGATGCCGGCGGAGCGCTCGACGATCTCGGCCAGGTGCTCGGGGCTGTAGTGCTCGAGCCGGTGGGAGACGCCGAAGCGGTCGCGCAGCGGCGTCGTCAGCAGACCCGCGCGGGTGGTCGCCCCGACCAGCGTGAACGGCGGCAGCGGCAGGGTCACGGTGCGGGCGCCGGCGCCCTGGCCGAGCACGACCGGCAGCTCGCCGTCCTCCATCGCCGGGTAGAGCGTCTCCTCGACCGCCCGTCCGAGGCGGTGGATCTCGTCGATGAAGAAGACGCTGCCGGGCTCCAGCGAGGTGAGGAAGGAGGCGACGTCGGCCTTGCGCTCCAGCGCCGGGCCGGCGGTCTGAACCATCGGCACGCCGAGCTCGGCGGCGACGATGTTGGCGAGCGAGGTCTTGCCGAGCCCGGGCGGGCCGGCGAGCAGGACGTGGTCGAGCGGCTCGCCGCGGCCGCGGGCCGCCTCGATGAAGATCGCCAGCTGGTCGGTGACCTGCGTCTGGTTGACGAAGTCCGCCAGCGTCGGCGGTCGCAGCGAGCGGTCGAGTTCCTCGTCCGGCGCCTCGGCGCGGGCGTCGTGGACCTTGACCTCGGCGTCGACCGGGACCGGCTCGCCGATCCCCGGCGTGCGGATCCGGTTGGCGCCGATGTCGGGCGAGTCGCTCATTTGGCCGAGCCCGCCTTGCGCAGGGCGCTGGCCAGCAGTTCCTGCGGGTCGTCGCCGTCGACGCCGTCGAGCAGTTGCTCGGCTTCGAGCGGCGCGTAGCCGAGGTTGACGAGGCCGTCGCGGGCGAGCGCACGGGCGTCGCCGCTCTCGGCGACGGCGACCGCCACCGCCTCCTCGAGCGCGCCGGTCACCTTCTCGCGCAGCTCGACGATGATCCGCTCCGCGGTTCGTTTGCCGATCCCCGGCACCGCCTGGAAGCGTTTGGCGTCGCCGGCGGCGATCGCCCGCAGAAGCTCGCGCGGGGCGCCGCCGGAGAGCGCCGCGATCGCCACTTTGGGGCCGATGCCGCTGACCGAGATCAGCATCCGGAAGAGATCGCGCTCCTCCTCGGAGGAGAAGCCGTAGAGGGCGAGCGAGTCTTCGCGGGCGATCAGCTCGGCGTGGAGGAAGCACTCACTCCCGGCCGCCGGCACCGCTTTCAGCGTCTCCGAAGAGACCGCGAGCCGGTAACCGACGCCGCCGGCGTCGATCACGACGTGGTCGGGGCGGCGGACCAGCACCTCGCCTTTGACCGCGGCGATCATCCGGCCAGCTGCCCCGCCGGCATGCCCTGGGCGACCGCGACCGCCTGCCGGTGGCCGCCGGCGTTGCCGTGGCAGATCGCCACCGCGAGCGCGTCGGCGGCGTGGTCGGGGGTCGGTGGCTCGGGCAGCCCGAGCAGGGTCCCGACCATGCGCTGGACCTGTCCCTTGTCGGCGCCGCCGGAACCGCAGACCGCCTTCTTGATCGCCTGCGGCGTGTAGGCGAAGCAGCCGATCCCGCCCTGCGCCGCGGCCAGCATCGCCACCCCGCTGGCCTGGCCGACGGCCATCGCCGAGTGCACGTTCTTGCCGAAGTAGACCTCCTCGATCGCCAGCGCCTTCGGCTCGTGCCAGGCGATCAGCTCCGAGAGCGCGCGGTGGATCCGCTCCAAGCGCCGCTCCATCGGCTGCTCAGGGGTCGTTTCGACCACACCGCCGTCGAGAGCGACCATGTGGTTGCCCTCGACCCGGACGATGCCGAAGCCCAGATTCGCTGCGCCAGGATCGACGCCCATTACGACCTGCATAAGGAAGTGATTCTGGGGCGAAGATCGGATGCCTTCCCAGGGACTAACGACTGCGAAAAGCCAGGCTCTAAGCGGCCAGCTGCTCCAGCACGTCCTCGGGGATATCGAAGTTGGCGAACACTTCGTCCACATCGTCCTGCTCGTCGAGATCGTCGAGCAGTTTCAGCAGGCGCTCGGCGTCGTGGCCTTTGACCTCGACGCTGCTTTTCGGTTCGGTCGCCAGCCCTGCCGACTCGATCTCGACGCCGGACTCCTCCAGCGCGGCGCGCACGGCGGTCAGGTCGGTCGGCTCGCAGAGCACCCGCAGCTTGTCGCCGTCCTCGCGCACGTCCTCGGCGCCGGCGTCGATGGCGACGATCAGGTCGTCCTCGCTGTAGCGGCCGGCGTCGACGACGATCGCGCCCTTTTTCTCGAAGATCCAGGCCACCGAGCCGGGCTCGCCGAGGCTGCCACCGTGCTTGGAGAAGGCAAAGCGGATCTCGGCCGAGGCGCGGTTGCGGTTGTCGGTCAGCGCCTCGACCAGGACGGCGACGCCCGCCGGGCCGTAGCCCTCGTAGACGATCCGTTCGATCGCAGCGCTGTCGGAGCCCGCACCGGTGCCGGTGTCGATCGCCTTCTGGATTTTGTCCTTCGGCATCGACGCTTCGCGCGCCTTCTGGATCGCGGTCCCCAGGGTCGGGTTGTTGTCGGGGTCGCCGCCGCCGTCGCGGGCGGCTACGGTGATCGCCCGCGCGAGCTTGCTGAAGAGCTTGCCGCGTTTCGCGTCGGCAGCGCCCTTCTTGTGCTTAATCGAAGACCACTTGGAGTGTCCGGACATCGCCTGCCATTCTATGAGTAGGGAGATGGCTTCGAAGGCGAACACCCACCGCGCAGGTCACGCGCTGGCCGCGGGCACGATTTTCGTGGCGATGCTGCTCGCCGCGTTCTCGCTCTGGACCGCGATTCCGCTGAGCTGGGTCTACATCGGCTCCAAGGTCTCCCAGACCCAGTTCCCCAGCGGCGGGCCCTACGCGGTGGTCGCGGTCGGAATCATCGCCTCGGTCCTCGTGGTCGCCTGGCTGATCGGCCGGCTCAACAACCTCTACGTCCGCGTCACCGGCACCAACCGGCTGGAGCCGATCCGCCCGACCTGGCTGCGCAGCATGCGCGACACCGCCCCGATGGCCGGCTCGACGACCGTCGTCGAGGCGGTGCTGATGGGCTCCGTGATGCTGGCCGCGGTCGCCCTCACCCTCTGGTTCTTCCTCCTCGCCGGCTCGCCGATCCCGAACCAGTAGCGCCTTTCGCGCGAGAGTTGGCACGAAACTTTTTCGTTTCGCGCACAACACGTTACATCTGATTTCTTAAAATGGCATGATGGCGGTGATGGCAAGGGAAGCGTGGACCGACGAGCGGCTCGACGACTTGAAAGAGACGGTCGACGCCGGCTTCGCGGAGATGCGAGCCGAATTCAAAGACCTCCGGGTCGGGCTCAAAGACATGCGGGATGAGTCCCGACGGGAATCGCGGGAACTGCGCGCCGAGTTCAAAGAGGGGATGAGGGAAATGCGGGTGGAGTTCCAGCAGGAGATGCGAGAACTACGGACGACCACGGGCGAAACCCAGCGGCTCGTGTTTCAAACCGCGGCGGCGATCTGGATCACGACCCTGGTCGGCTTCCTCGGCGTACTCGCCACCATCCTTACCAAGGTCTGATGCCGTCTGGCCAGGCAGTTCTAGGACGCAGGGAGCGAAGCGTGCTCTGCACGTGAGCGACCGAGGACGCCGAAATGCGCTGGCCAGACGTCGTCAGACGACGAACTTGCCGTTTTCCTGCATCACCACGCCATCGACTTCTAGCTTGCCGCCGAGGCGGAGGTCGCAGACGAGGTCGGTGTGGACGGCGGACTCGTTCTCGCCGCCGGACTCGGGGTAGCTGGTGCCGACCGCCATATGGACGGTGCCGCCGATCTTCTCGTCGAGCAGGACCTCGCGGGTGCCGCGGTCGATCCCGTAATTGGTGCCGATCCCGAGCTCGCCGAGGCGGCGGGCGCCCTCGTCGGTGTCGAGCAGCTTCAGCAGGTACTCCTCGCCGCGCTCGGCGGTCGCGTCGACGACCTTGCCGGCCTCGAAGCGGAGGCGGACGCCGGAGACCTCGCGGCCGCCGATCACCGCCGGCAGGTGGAAGCTGACTTCGCCCTCGACCGAGTCCTCGACCGGGCCGGTGAAGAACTCGCCGTCGGGCATGTTTTTGTCGCCGACGCAGGGGATGAACTTGCGCCCGGCGACGCCGAGCGTGATGTCGGTGCCCGGTGCGGTCACCCGTACCTCCTCGTGTCCCTCGATCCACTCCGCCAGCCGCGTCGTCTCCTCCGAGGCGCGCTTCCACGCGGTCAGCGGCTCCGGGTCGGTGGCGAGGCAGGCGCCGTAGTAGAAGTCCTCGTAGTCGGCCAGGCTCATCTCCGCCTCGGAGGCGTAAGCGCTGGTCGGGTAGAGCGTGTAGCACCAGCGGAAGCTGCCCTCGGCACTGCGCTTCATCGCCCGCGCCATCAGGTCGCCGGTGACCGACTGGCGCAGGGTCTGGCGCTCCGGCGCCACCCCGGAGAGCTCGCGCGTGTTGGTGCTGGCGCCGATCGCGATCCGCACGTCGACGTTGTCGACCATCCACTCGGCGAAGGGCGAGATCCATTCCAGCTGGGGGTCGGAGGCGTGCTTGAAGTAGGCGGCGATCTGGCCCTCTAGAGCGACGTTGAGGACGGGATTGGCGCCGGCCCGCAGCACCTCTTCGTAGACGGCGAGCAGCAGCGGTGCGGCGGCGCTCTCGCCGTCGATCGCGACCACGTCGCCCTCCTTCACTTCGGTCGAGTAGCCGACCAGGATCTTCGCCAGGTTCTGAGTCCTCGGGTCCCCGCTCATCGTGCCGTCTCCTCCTCGCGCTCGCGCGCGCTGGTGGTGGTCATCGCCATGAATATCGCGTGGAAGCGCGGGTCCTCGGTCAGCTCCGGGTGGAAGGCGGAGGCGAGCACGCTGCCTTCCCGAATCGCCACCGGGTGTCCCTCGTAAGAAGCCAGCACCTCCACCCCGGGCCCCTGGCTCTCGACCCAGGGCGCACGGATGAAGACGGCGCGCAGCGGCTCGTCGCCGATTCCCTCGACTGCGACGTCGGCCTCGAAGCTCTGCAGCTGGCGGCCAAAGGCGTTGCGGCGCGCCCTGGCGTCGATGAAGCCGAGGTGGTCGGCGTCGCAGACGATCATCCCGGCGCAGGTGCCGAGGATCGGCCGCCCGGCCTCGTGGTGGGCGCGCAGCGCCGGCTCCAGGCCGGCCGACTCGATGCCCTTGCCGATCGTCGTGCTCTCGCCGCCGGGGATGACAAGGCCGTCGAGGCCCTTCATGTCCGCGGGGGTGCGGACCTCGCTCGGTTCGGCGCCGAGCTGGCGCAGGGTGTTGGCGTGCGCCTCGAAGCCGCCCTGGACGGCTAGGACGCCGACCTTCAGGTCAGGCCCCGCGGTTCTGCAGCAGCGCGTCGGCGGCCGCCAGGTCGGCGATCTCCAGGCCGGGCATCGCCTCGCCGAGCCCGATCGAGGCGGCGGCGACCCGCTCCGGGTCGTTGTGGTGGGTGGTCGCCTCGACGATCGCCCGGGCGCGGCGCTCGGGGTTGGCGCTCTTGAAGATTCCGGAGCCGACGAAGTTGCCCTCGGCGCCGAGCTGCATCATCAGCGCCGCGTCGGCCGGGGTGGCGATGCCGCCGGCGCAGAACAGCGGCACCGGCAGGCGCCCCGCGGCGGCGACCTCCTGCACGACTTCCAGCGGCGCCTGGTGCTCTTTGGCGGCGGCGGCCAGCTCCTCCGGGCGCAGATGCGCCAGGCGCTTGATGCCGGAGTTGATCTCGCGCATGTGGCGGACCGCCTCGACCACGTTGCCGGTCCCGGCCTCGCCCTTGGAGCGGATCATCGCCGCGCCCTCGCCGAGCCGCCGCAGCGCCTCGCCGAGGTTGGTGGCGCCGCAGACGAAAGGCACCTCGAAAGCAAGCTTGTCGATGTGGTTGCGCTCGTCGGCCGGGGTCAGGACCTCCGACTCGTCGATGTAGTCGACCTCGAGCGCTTCCAGGACCTGGGCCTCGGCGAAGTGGCCGATCCGGGCCTTCGCCATCACCGGGATCGAAACCGCCTCCTGGATCCCTTTGATCATCGCCGGGTCCGACATGCGGGCGACGCCGCCGTCGCGGCGGATGTCCGCCGGCACCCGCTCCAGGGCCATCACCGCGCAGGCGCCGGCCTCCTCGGCGATCTTCGCCTCCTCGGGCGTGACCACGTCCATGATCACGCCGCCCTTCAGCATCTCGGCGAGGCCGGTCTTCAGTCGAAACGTCGCGCGCTCAGTCATGCGCCCATCTTACGTGGGCGACTGCGCGGAAGGCGGCTCGACTACTTGAGTTTGTAGGCGCGGATCCGGTCTTTGTGCGCAGCTTCATCCCGCGCGTACAACCCGTAGGCCAAAGCCTGTACCAATGCCATCAAAGCGGTGTTGGAACGGGCGAAGGACGGGCTGTTGGAGGAGAAGTAGAGAGTCAGCTCGGCGTGCTCCCCCACCTCCGACATGGTCGCGTCGGAGATCGCCAGGGTGCGGGCGCCGCGGTGCAGCGCCAGCTTCATCGCCCGTAGCAGCAGCGGGTGGGCGCGGCCGGCGGAGAGCGTGATCACGAGCGTGTTCTCGTCGATCCGGCCCAGCCGCTGCAGCGACTCGCCGCCGGTGCTGGCGACGATCTCGGCGCGGATGTCGAGCAGGCTCAGGGTGTGGCGCAGGTAGCTGGCGAAGAAGGCCATCTGGTCGACGCCGACGATCACGATGCGCTGCGCCGTCGCCAGGGCGGCGACCGAGTCGTCGACCTGCTCCGGGGTCAGTTTGCGCGCCGTTTCCTCGAGGTTCGCGTAGTCAGCCGAGAGCGAACCCTCGAGCTCGGAGTGGTCGAAGGAGAAAAGGGCGCCGCCGGCGGCGGTGCTGTTGGCGGCGATCGTCGAGCGGTACTCCTCGATCGCCGCCTGCTGGAGCTCCGGGTAACCCTCGAAGCCGAGGGCCTGGGAGAAGCGCACCACCGTCGATGACGAGGTGCTCGCTCTCCTGGCCAGCTCCTCGGCGGTGAGGAAAGCTGCCTCGTCGAGGTGATCGACGATGTAGCGGGCGACGTCTTTCTGGGAGCGCGAGAAGTCTTCGAAGCGCTCCTGGATGTAGTCGGAAAGGCTTTTAAGTTGTGGGGACTTCGTTGCAGTCTTGGTCACGGCGGTCCATTTCGCCGAACCTGACGCTTTCCCTTCTGGTTGGATTGAGAGATGACCCTCGAAGAAGCCCTGCGTTTGACGAACCGGAACATGATTGCCTTCGACCTGCTGCTGGGCAGCGCGGCGATCGCGGCTCCGGAGGCGACCCTGAAGGTGCTCGGTCACGACGAGCCCTCCCCGGACGCTGCCCACCTGTTCCGCCGTTGCGGACCGATCTGGCTCACCTTCGCCGCCGCCCACCTCGTGGCCGAGCGCCGCGGCAGCGCCGCGGACTGGCAGTCCCTGGCCTGGCTGCGGGGCACCGAGATCGCCACGGACGCGCTCTGGTCGCGGTCTCCGGCGGTCAGCCGCCCCGGCGCCAAGCTCGGCCTCTGCCTCGCCGGAGCCGCCAACGTGGCGATGGCCGCCGGCTTCGCCTGGATGTCGAAACGGCGCTGACGAGATGTCCGAGTTCGATGGCCAGCCCAGCATCCGCTGGAGTCTTCGTGGCCTGAACGAAGAGGGCGACGAGACCTGGCTGATCCGCGGAATCGCCCGCAAGCTCTACCGCTGCCCCGGATGCCACACCGACATTCCGGTCGGCGAGGACCATACGATCGTCCAGTACGTGCGACGACTCGGCGGCACCGACCACCATCACTGGCACCGGCAATGCGCCGAAGAGTGGCTGATCCCCGAGCTCGGCAGCCTGAAGAAGGTTCCCGCGTCGGAATCGAGCCAGTCGAAGCTGGAACGGCGGGGTCGGGTCCCGTCCGGCCGCCGGCGCCGCTGAGATGAGCGGCGTGCGCGGGGTCCTCTCCTTCTACGCGCGGATCGCCCGCACGTACTGGGCCTGGGCTCCGTCGCTCCTGCTGCTGGCGGCCATCGTCTTCCTGCCGCTGGGCTTGATCGACGCGCTCAGCGTCACCCTCGACGTCGACTCGCTCGACCTCGACAGCGGCTTCAAGATCGCCGCAGTGATCGCCGCGGTCAGCGCCCTCGCCGCGACCAGCCTGCTCGGCGAGGTCTTCTACAGCGGCGCGATCGCTGTCGCCCTGATCCACCCCGAGGGCGAGCCGGCGCCGAGCCTGCGAGAAGTCGCCCGCCGGCTCGATTACAAGCACCTGATCGCGGTCGACCTGATCTACGTCGCGCTGGTCGTCGTCGGGCTGCTGGTCTTCTTTGTCCCCGGAGCGCTCGCCTTCGTCTACCTCGGTCTTGCCGGGCCGGCGGTCGAGATCGAAGGACACGGCGTCCGCGCCGCCCTGGCCCGCAGCTGGCACCTCGTGCGGGGTCGCTTCTGGTTCGTCGCCGCGATCCTGGTCCCGATCGAGATCGTCGGCGACGCGATCGGCGAGGCTGCCGGCCACGAGGTGCACCAGCTGCTCGGCGATACTTTCATCGCCAGCTGGCTGGCCGGTTCGGTCTCGAACTTCCTCTTCAGCCCCGTCTTCGCCGTCGCCGCCGTCCTGCTCACCGTCCAGCTGATCGCGGAGAAGGACGGCGAGGGGCCGTCGGTCAACCTCAAGCCCCAGCACTCGCAGGCGGCCGCCGCGTGATCACGGCCGCGGCGATCACCGGCTTCTGGGACCGTCTGGTCGAGCACGACGAGCAGGCGCTGTTCATGGTCCTGGTCGGCTTCATCCTCTCCTTCGCCTTCATCCGCATGAGCACGCGGCTGATGCGCAGCCCCAGGGTCCCCTGGTGGCCGGGCAGCATCGTCAGCGACAGCGGCGTCCACCTCCACCACCTGGTCTTCGGGATCGTGACGATGATGATCTTCGGGTCGCTCGGGTTCCTCGCCCACGGCCACAGCCCCTGGGCCGAGATCTGCGGCTTCTTCTTCGGCGTCGGCGCCGGGCTGACGATCGACGAGTTCGCGCTCTGGGTCTACCTCGACGACGTCTACTGGGCCGAGGAGGGGCGGAGCTCGATCGACGCCGCGGTGATCGCTGCCGCCGGGATGGGCCTGATCCTGCTCGGCTTCCTCCCGTTCACGGTCGAAACCGGCTCCGCCAGCGCCGTGATTGGCACCATCGTCAGCGCGATCGTCGTCTTCGGCCTGGTCGCCGGCTGCTTCGCAAAGCAGCGGGTGATGCACGGCATCGTCGGCTTCTTCTTCTTCCCGATCGCTCTCTACGCCGTCTGCCGGATCGGCAAGCCCGGGTCGGCTTGGGCGCGGCACCGCTACGGCGAGCGGCGGCCGGCGAAGCAGACGAAGGCGGAGGAGCGATTCCCGCCCGACCGCCGCACCGAGCGCTTCAAGAACGCCTTCCGCGACATCGTCGGCGGCAAGCCGAGCGAGGGCGTCGCCGCCGCCAAAGAGGAGGCCTTCGCCGCGACCCGCGAGGCGACCGAGGAAATCCGCCAGCGGGCCGAGCGCATCACCCACCCGGGCGAGCGCGACGACGACGAGTGATGCATTGACGTCGCTATAGGGCCATCAATGCATCACTCGACCTGGGCGAGCCGGCGCTCGAGAGTGGCGCGGACGGTCGGCCACTCGGAGTCGATGACGCTGAAGAAGGCGGAGTCGCGCTGGCCGACGTCGGGGACGATCATGTGGTTGCGGAAGATGCCCTCGAACTGGGCCGGCAGGGCGGCGATCGCGTTGCGCGAGCGTTCGTTGCGGGCGTCGGTCTTGAACTCGACGCGGACGCACTCGAGCGTCTCGAAGGCGTGCTCCAGCATCAGCAGTTTGGTCTCGAGGTTGATCCCGGTGCGCCAGGCCGCGGGGTTGAACCAGGTCCAGCCGATCTCCAGCGCCCGGTCGGCAGGGCGCACCGCCAGGTAGCGACTGCTGCCGACCACGACGCCGTCGGCGCGGCAGCGGACGGCAAAGACGCCCTCGCGGCCCTCGGCGACGGCGGCGAGCGAGAGCTCCATCCACTGCTCGAAGCGCCGGCGGTCGGCGAGGTTCGCCAGCCAGCTCCAGGTACGCGGGTCCTGCGCCGCCTCCCAGAGCTCCTCCGCATGGCGCGACTCCAGCGGCTCCAGCGTCACGAGCGCGCCGGCGGGGCGAGTTAGTTCGCCTATGGGAAACAAACTCGCCCCGCTCACAGCGTGCTGCCACTGCAGACCTGGAAGCCGATCGCTTCGGCCATCCGCGTGCGGTTGTCCTCGGTGTCGTTGCGGTTGTCAAAGGCTTCCTGGTAGGCGAGGATGTCGCCGGCCTTGGCGGCGGCGAGCGCGTCCCAGTCCCACCCGGCCACTTCTTCGCGCGATTCGAGGTATTCGTCGAACTCGTCCTGCTTGCTCTTCGGCGGCACCAGCTTCTCCATTTCCCGGACCTGCCGGGAGGAGTTGGCGACGAGCTGTTTCGCGTACTCGACGTCGGGCGTTTCCTCCGTGGCAGCTTCGGGCAATTCTTCACGGGTCTGCTTGAAGGCGTCCTGACTGCGTTCGCAGATCCGGTCGCCCTGGGTCACTAACTGCGAACTCGTGAGCCGGTCCGGTTCGGGCTTTGGTTTTTCCTGTTTCTGCGTCTGCTCTCCCCCGCCCTGATCTTTCACCGTCGTCTGGCCGGTCGCGGTGCTGGGGTCCTCGCCACCGCCACCGCCGAGCAGAATCGCGGCCACAGCCACGGCGGCACCCAGGCCCAGCGCGAGGCCGCCCGCGAGCAGGCCGCGGCGACGACCCTTCTCCTCAACCCGGCGGGTCGGCTCGGTCGGCGGAGGTGGAGGCGGCGGGGCCGGCGCCACGACCTCCGACTCGCGGGTCGCGGCGGCGCCGGTGGCGACGGTCCGCTCCGGGATCGCCACCGCGGTGCCGCTCAGCGCCGCGATCGCGGCGCGGCCGAGGTCGCCGGCCGAGGGGTAGCGGTCGCCCGCCGGCTTCGACATCGCCCGGGCGACGACGTCGTCGAGCGCCATCGAGACCTCGGGCACGTACAGCGAGGGCGCCGGCGGCGGGTCGTGCAGGTGGGCGTAGAGGCGGGCGGCCTCGCCGTCGCGGGGGAACGGCACCTCCCCGGTCAGCAGCTTGTAGAGCAGGCAGCCGAGCGCGTAGACGTCGACCCTGGCGTCGATCTCGCCGCCGGAGATCTGCTCCGGGGCGACGTAGTCGAGGGTGCCGACGAAGCGCCCGGTCTGGGTCAGCCCGGACTGGGTGGCGACGTTGCGGGCGACGCCGAAGTCGGTGATGTAGGCGTGCGCCTCCGCCTCGTCGCCGCCGAGCAGGACGTTGGCCGGCTTGACGTCGCGGTGGACGAGGCCGGCGGCGTGGATCGCGTCGAGCCCGTTGCCGATCTGGGCGATCAGCTCCACCGCCCGCGCCGGCTCGATCCGGCCTTCGCGGGCGAGGCGGCGGCCGAGGTCGGAGCCGGCGACGTAGCGCATCGCGATGAAGGGGACGCCGCTCTCCTCGCCGGCGGCGTAGATCGGGACCACGTTGGGGTGCTCGATCGAGGCGGCGATCCGCGACTCCTCGGCGAAGCGCTTGGCGAAGACGTCGTCGGCGGCCGCCCCCGGGGCGATCAGCTTCAGCGCCACCCGCCGGTCGAGGCCGGGCTCGACGGCCAGGTAGAGGATCCCCATCCCGCCGCGACCGAGCCGTCGCTCGATCCGGTAGCCGGCGAACTCGTCGCCGTCTGCAAGCTCGATCCAGCCGCTGCCCTCAACCATCGCTCAACCCTAGCCGTCGATTCCGCGGCCTAAACTGCGGACGGGGAGATGCGCAGGAGACTTGGCATAACGCTGCTCTTCGTCGCCGTGATGCTGGCCGGCGGCGCCGCTCAGGCAGAGATCTTCCAGAGCGGCAACCTGCGGGTGACGCTCAGCGGCGGCTTCACGCCCCACCAGCTCCCGCGCGACCGACCGATCCCGGTCACGATCAGGATCGACGGCCGCATCGGCACCCTCGACGGCACCCGCCCGCCCTCGCTGCGCAACCTCGAAATCGGGCTCAACCGCAACGGCATCCTCACCACCCGCGGCCTTCCCGTGTGCGACGTCTCAGTCCTCCAGTCGACCAGCACCGACGCCGCCATGCGGCTCTGTGGGCCGGCCCTGGTCGGACGCGGCAGCTTCAGCGCCGATGTCGACATCAGCGAAGAAGGCCTGCCGGTCGAAGGGACGATCCTCGCCTTCAACTCGCGGGTCGGCGGCGGCCCGGGAGTCGCCCTCCACTTCAACGGGACCGTGCCGGTTCAGGCGACCCTGGTGCTGCCGCTGAAGGTAAGGCACCAGCCCAAAGGTCCGTTTGGCACCGTGCTGGCGACGAAGGTGCCGAAACTCGCCGGCGGACTCGGCTCGGTCACCCACATCAAGTTGGCGATCGGCCGCACCTACACCTACCGCGGCCAGCGGCTCGGCTTCATCAGCGCCAGCTGCTCCGCTCCGGCCGGCTTCAACACTGCCCTCTTCCCCTTCGCTCGCGGCAGCTTCGAGTTCGTCAACGGTCGCCTCTTGGACATCGCCCTGACCCGCTCCTGCCGGGTCCGCTAGCCGTCAGAGGCCGAGGCCGCCGACGCCGCGCTCGTCCCAGCCGAGGTGGTGGGCGAGCTCGTGGCGCAGCGTCTGCTCGACCTGGCGCGCCAGCAGGGCGCGGTCGTGGCCGAAGTCGCGTTCGAGCGTGTCGCGGTAGATGAGGATTTTGTCCTCCCAGTACTCGCCGGCGAGGCCGTCGCCGAAGTACTCGCCATAGGCATGGTGCTCGGTGCCGAGATCGGAGACGACGACGGCGACGTTCTCGAGCAGGCGCTGGAACTCCATCGGCAGGGCGTCGATCGCGTCGGCGACGAGGGATTCGAAATTGTCCGACTCAGTCTGATTCACTGGCAAAACGTTAACCAGCCACCAACCGGGGGGAGCAAGATGAGGGACCTGGAGCCGAAGACCACCGTGAGGCCACGGGTCATCCGCACGGCCGTCGCCGTGCTGGCGATAGTCGCCGGCGGCGTCGTCTGGTCCGGATGCGGCAGCGACGACACCACCGACGCCTCCGAAACTGCCAAGCAGCAGATCGAAGAAGGCGCCTCGACCGCCGAAGAAGCGATCAAGGAAGGCACCAAGGAAGCGGAAAAGGGCCTGGAAGAAGCCAAGAAGCAGATCGAAGAAGGCAAGGGCAGCGCCAAGAAGGGCCTCGAAAAGGGTCAGAAGCAGGCCGAAGAGGGGCTCGAAGAAGGCCTGAAGCAGGCCGAAAAGGGCGTCGAAGAAGCGAAGGAAAAGGCGGAAGAATATTTGCCGTAGGCGCCGCCCCCGCGGGGGCTAGTTAGCGGCGACGAAGTGCCGGATCGCGCCCACCGCCGGCGAGCGGAAGGGGAAATACAGGCTCGAGGCGTGGCCGCGGTTCGGCACCACATAGAGACGCGAGCGGGGGAAGCGCCGCGCCACCTGGCGCGCCTCCGCCGGCGAGGTGATGTCGTCGATCTGCCCGGCCAGGACCAGGGTCGGGAAGCTGGTTGGAGCGCGCCAACCTGCGGGGATCGCCGGCGCCAGCCCGCCCGGCGGCGGCGCCGGCCAGGTCAGGCAGTTGGTCAGGTGGGCCGCTTCGGAGAGCAGGTACTCGCGGCGGCCGAAGGGGGCGAACGTGTCCTTGGGCACGCCCTTGACCGCGGCCGAGAGCTGGCGGATCCGCTCCTGGACCGGGGCCGTCCTGTCCCAGAGCAGCGGGTAGTCGTTGCACTCGACCGCGATCTCGAGGCCGTATGAGAATTCCGAGAGCGGGCCGTGGCCGGCGGCGCCGGGGGCGAGCAGGCGGTTGAGCCGGCGCGGGTCGCCGGCGAGGAAGCGGCGGTTGCCCCGGTCGAGGCTGAGGTAGGAGCGCGGCGCCAGGGTTCCGGACTGCAACAGGAAGGAGAGCAGCGCGTCGGTCGAGCGCGCGGCGGCGTGGAAGCGGTGGACGACCCGGGCGAGGCGGGCGACCGGGTCGCCGGAGCACTGGGGCGAGTTGCGGCAGGCGATCCGCAGCCCGTCGAGCCCGGCCGGCAGCAGGGTCCGGTAGTAGGGCTCGTCGCCGGGATAGGCGGAGTCGAGGACAAGACCGCGCAGCGAGCCCGGGTAGTGGGCGGCGTAGGACTGGCCGAAGTAGGTCCCGTAGGAGTCGCCGTAGAAGAAGATCTGGCCGAGGCCGAGGGCCTGGCGCACGGCCTCGAGGTCATGCGCGGTTTCGGCGGTGGTGTAGCCGGCGAAGCGCGGGCCGAGCTGGTCGGCGCACTCGCCGACCGCGATCGCTTCCTGGGTCAGGCCGCGCTGCAGCGCCCGGCAGTTGATGGCGTCGGAGCGGCCGGTGCCGCGGGCGTCGAAGACGACGAGGTCGTGGCGGCGCAAGAGCGGCGCCAGCACCGCGACCAGCGAGCGGGCGAAGGGCGCTCCGGTCGAGGCGTAGCCGGGCCCGCCGTCCATCGCCACGATCGTGCCCAGCGAGCGGTGGCTGCGGTCGGCGCGCAGGCGGACGCCGAAGGCCACCTTGGCCGTGCCGAGCGAGGGATCGGCGCGGCGCATCGGGACCTCGATCGCGCCGCACTGGAAGGGGCGCGGCAGGCCGAGGTCGCAGCTGTGCAGCTTCGGGGCGGCGTTTGCGCCCGGCGCCGCCAGGGCCAGCGCCGCCAGGACCAGCGCGGTCGCGAGCAGGAAGCGGCGGGCGGCGATCACCAGCACACGGTACTGCGGTGGCGGCGTCGCCAGTCGTGGCTAGGCTGACGCCCGTGAGCGCCGTCCCCGAGGCCGCTGCGGCCCAGCCCTCGCAGCCGCTGCGGCGGCGGCTGGAGCGGATCGCGCTCTGGGTCGGCGGCGTCGCGCTGGCGATCTTCGTCCTCGACCTCCTCGGCATTCCCGTCGACGACTGGATCCGCGACCTCTTCCGCAAGCTCGACGAGATCCCGGCCTGGGCGATCGTCGCCGGCGTCGTCCTGCAGAGCGCCCAGACCTCGCTTGCCGCGGCGGCCTGGTGGGGCATTCTCCGCGCCGCCCTCCCCCAGGCCGGCGTCCCCTACCGCCTCGTGCTCGCCTGCTACGCCGCCGCGGTGGCGCTGAACAGCTTCCTCCCGGCCAACATCGGCACCTGGGTGATGCTGCTGATGTTCACGACGCTGATCGCCGGCGCGACCTTCGCGATGGTCTTCTCCGGCCTGATCGTCGAGAAGATCCCCTTCACGATCCTCAACCTCAGCCTCTACCTCTACCTCTTCCTCTCGGTCGAGGGCTCCTTCTCGATCAAGCTCGGCTGGCTCTCCGACCACACCGGACTCGTCGTCATGCTCGCGATCGGAGCGATCGTTCTGTTGGTGCTGCTGGCGCGGATCTTCTGGCGCAAGCTCGAGGGCCTGCGCAAGCAGGTCGTGCTCGGCGGCGCGGTCCTGCGGCCTCCGCGGCGCGCCCTCCGCGACCTCTTCCTGCCGCTGCTCGGCAGCTACGCCGCCCGGCTGGCGATCGTCGCCGTCTTCCTCGGCGCCTACGGGATCCCGGTCAGCTTCCACAACGTCGCCACCGTCACCGCCTCCAACTCGATCTCCAACAGCGTCTCCGCCACCCCGGGCGGGGTCGGCGTCACCCAGGCGATGAACTCGGTCGCCCTCTCCGGCGAAGCCGACGCCGCCACCGCCACCGCCTACTCGATCAGCCAGCAGCTGGTGACCTCGGCCTGGAACGTGCTCTTTGCCGTCGCCCTCGTCTCCTGGGTCTTCGGCTGGAGCGGCGGCAAGACCCTGGTCGAGTCCTCCTACACCGACGCGAAGGCGAAAAGCCGGGAGATGCGCTCGAAACGCAAACGCGAGCGCGAACCTCCCCAGGCGAAGTGAGAACTTCCTCCGACTGGCCAGCCAGCCAGTAAGATCGGCCGAACCGATTCGGGCTAGGAGGAGGGCGAGATGGACACCGCGCAGGAGGACCTCAAAGACGTACTGGTGATCGAGCGCGAGCGCTGGGCCGGCGGTCCCCCCCACGAGCTCTTCAAACGGATGCGCGGCGAGTGCCCGGTCCACTGGAGCTCGCACGTGCCGGAGTTCCCCGAATCGGCCGGCTACTGGTCGATCACCAGCGCCGACGACGTCCACACCGTCAGCCGCGACTGGGAGACCTACTCCTCGGAAAAGGGCGGCATCGTCGCCGTCACCGCCGGCTTCCCGCTGGAGCTGATCCGGGCGATGTTCATCGGCATGGACCCGCCCAAGCACGACCGCGTCAAGGCGCTCTTCCAGGCCGGGTTCACGCCGAAGCGGATCGCCGACCACGAGGATGAGATCCGCCGCATCGTCGTCGCCACGCTCGACAAGCTCGAGGGCCAGGAGACCTGCGACCTCGTCCTCGACGTCGCCCAGCCGGCGGTCTCGCGGGTGATCGGCAGCTTCATGGGCATCCCGCCCGAGGACGACGCGATCTGGGCCGAGCTGATGAACGCGTCGCTCGGCGCCTCGGACCCCGACCTCAACGCCGACGGCCCCGAGGGCGTGATCGAAACGACGGTGCCGGAAATCTTCGAGCGCTGCGGCAAGATGATCGCCGCCCGCCGCGAGAACCCGACCGACGACCTGACCAGCGTCCTCGTCCACGCCGAAGTCGAAGGCCAGAAGCTGGAGGAACACGAGATCGTGATGGGCTTCTTCCTCCTGGTCGCCGCCGGCAACGACTCGACCAAGGCGACCTACTGCAGCGCGATGCGAGCGCTGATGGAAGACCCCGAGCAGATGCAGCAGCTGCTCGACGACCCCTCGCTGGTCCCGAGCGCGGTCGAGGAGGCGCTGCGCATGTTCCCCGCCTTCGGCCACTTCCGCCGCACCGCCACCCGCGACACGGTGTTGAACGGGCAGGAGATCAAAGACGGCGACAAGGTCGTGCTCTGGTACACGTCCTCCAACCGCGACGAGAGCCGCTACGACGACCCCGACCACTTCGACGTCCGCCGCAACCCCGAGCACCAGGCCTTCGGCGCCGGCGGTCGCCACTTCTGCCTCGGCACCGCGCTGGCCCGGCTGGAGCTGAAGATCCTGATCGAGGAGACGATCGCCCGCTACCCGCGGATCGCGATCGACGGCAAACCGCTCTTCGTCGAATCGGTCTTCCTCAACCAGCTGAAGACGCTGCCGGTGCGGCTCGCGGCGTAGCGACTAGGGGGCCCTGAAAAGGGCGAACATGTAGGCCGCGTCGGCGGCCTGGTCGCCGCCGAGAAAGCCGGACTGATCCGTGGTCACGCGGAATTCGCCCGACCCGAGCGGCGTCACCGAGGCCGTGTTCTGGCCGGCCAGGGGCGTAACGATGGGGATGCCGTCGGGGACGCCCGTCACTTTGACGATGGTCTCGCCGGTCCGTACCGACCTGACGGTCACCCTGCCGTCGGTTTCGCCGCCGGCACAGGTGAACTCCTGGCCCCGAAGCGGTTCGAACCGTCCTTGGCCGAGGAAGCCGATCAGCGCCGCTGCCAAAACGGTTTGATCGGCGCACCTCTGCAGGTAAGCGCCCGCGGGCACGCCCCCGAGCGATGACGTGTCCGGCGCCCGCGCCGCCCGCGCCGCCTGCTTCGCGTGTTCGGCCTCGTCGGCGTGGCTGGCGCTGTCCGCGGCCTCGACGACCCCTGCCTTCGTCGCCCTTGCCGCTCGGGTGGCGGTCATTGCCTGGGCCACCTGGGATGCGTGGCTCGCCGTGGTCGCGCTCACGGCGCTCGGCACCGTGCCGAGCAGCTGCTCGTTGATCTCGAGGCCGGTAAGGCTGTCCGTTTTCAGCCGGTCGGCCGGGATCGACCCCTTGCGGATCGTCCTGCCGTTGATCTTGGCGGCCGCATAGACGGTTCCGCCGAGGGCGATGAAGAGGGCGATCAGCGCGATCGCGTTGGCGAAGGTGAGCTTTGGTCGGGTCATATTCGTGCTCGCTCAGAAGACGACGAGGCTCCACTTCTCGTTGCTGAGGTCGCGGTCAGGGCCTTCGCTGGACCTCAGCTCGACCTCGAAGACGTTGGGTCCGGCGAGGAACCTGACGCCGATCAGGCTGTGCAGGCCGAACGCGGTGCCGACCCCGATGTTCGCGCCGTTGGTCGCCCCGTTCGCACCGGGGAAGGTCACGTTGTAGTCGCCATCCACTTTCTGGACCTGAACGGCCGCACCCGAGCAGTTGAATTCGGAGAGCTTCGGGGCACCGGCGCGCTGCGGGTCGAAGAGCACGTACCCCTTGACGGCACCGCGCCCCTCGCAGTCGCGGAGGTAGGAGCTGGGTGGCACCCCGCCCAGCGCTCCGGCAGCCTGGGCGAACCCGGCCGCGTCCGCGGTCCCGGCGTGGGTGGCCTCGGGGACGGTTCGGGCGGTGGCGGCGCGGTCCGCCGAGGCCGCCGTGTCCGCCTGGTCGGCGGCGCTGGCCCGCGGCGCCGAGCCCGCCCGCAGCGCGTTCTTGGCCTCGACGGCGCGCTCGGCTCTAGCCACCGTGTCGAGGGAGCCCTCGTTGATCTGGACGCCGGTCAGGCTGTCGGCCTGGAAGCGGTCGGCCGGGATCGAGGCTTTGCGGATGGTCTTGCCGTTGATCTTCGCCGCCGCGTAGACGGTCCCGCCGAGGGACGCGAAAAGGGCGATCAGCGCGATCGCGTTGGCGAAGGTGATCTTGGGGGTTCGCGTCTTCATCTCGCTCAGAAGGCCGCGACCATGAATCGTTCGGCCGGGATCAGGTTGCCGCTATCGCCCGAATAGACTTTGACCACGAAGACGGGCCCGGCGCCGGCGATGGAAGCGGCGCTTCCTTTTGCAAAAGCACTGGCGGTCGCCGCGGTTCCTTCGATTCCTCCGAGAGTGACCTGGTATTCGCCGCCCTGGGCCACCCCGTTCCGGACCACCCGCCTAACGTCAATTCCGCCCGAGCAATTGTTCCCCTGGAAGGCGATGGTGGCCTGTCTGGGGTCGACGACGATCGCGGCGCGGACGGCTCCGGACTGGCAACGCCGGAGAAGGTCGTTCGGTTTGACCCCGCCCGTCAGCTCAGCGGCGTCCGAGGCTTGGGAAGCGGTGTCGGCGAGATCGGCGAGATCGACCTCCGCAGTCCGGGTGGCGATCGCCGCCGTGGTCGCGCTTTTTGCGCTTTTCGCGAAATCGGCCGTCTCGGCCCGGTCCACCCGGTTCGCGGTGTCCGCCCGGGTCACCTCGTTGGCGGCGCTTGCGCTTGAAACCGTGGCAAGGGTGCTCTCGTCGATCAGAGCCCCCGTCAGTCTCTGTTCCTGCACCCGGTTGCCGGGGATCGAGCCCTTGCGGATGGTCTTGCCGTCGATCTTGGTGGCCGCGTAGACGCTGCCGCTGAGGGAGACGAAAAGGGCGATCGCGGCGATCACCGTGGCGAAGTTGAGCTTGGGTCGCACCGTCAGCACCTAGGGAGCGGTTCCGAAGATCGCCAGCGTGTACTGGATGTCGTCGGGTTCTGGGGCGCCGAAGCCGACGAAGACCGTGTTCACCCTGAACCTGCCCCCAGCTTGCGGCTCCACCGAAGCCACGTCCTGGCCGTGTTCGGCCGAGACAATGGCGGTGCCGGCAGGCACATTGGGGACGGTGACGATCGTTTCCCCTTCGCGGAGCCGTTCAATTGCGATTCTGGGGCCGGCGCAGTTGAATTCGCGATCGTCGACGACGAAGGGCACCTTCGACTGGAAGTTGATGTCGACGGTCACCGCGGCCAGGACCGTCTGGCCGGCGCACTTCCGCAGGTAGTTCTCCGCGGGCACGCCGCCCAGCGCCGGCACATCCGCCACCAGCCCGGCCTGCGCGGCCAGTCCCGCCCGATCGGCCCTCTGCGCGCTCTCGGCGCTGCCCGCCGACACCGCCACCTCCGCGTTCGCGGCCCTGGTCGCCCGCGCGGCGCTCGGCGCCCGGCCGGCCTGTGCGGCCCGGGGCACCGTGGATGCCCGCATGGCGCTCGGCACCGTTCCGAGCAGCTGCTCGTTGATCTCGAGGCCGGTGAGGCTGTCCGCCTTCAGCCGGTCGGCCGGGATCGACCCCTTGCGGATCGTCCTGCCGTTGATCTTGGCGGCCGCATAGACGGTTCCGCCGAGGGCGATGAAGAGGGCGATCAGGGCGATCGCGTTGGCGAAGGTGAGCTTTGGTCGGGTCATATTCGTGCTCGCTCAGAAGACGACGAGGCTCCACCTCTCGTTGCTGAGGTCGCGACCGATTTCCTCGCTGGAATCGAGGAATACGCGGAAAGTCCTGCTGGTGGCGTCGAAATCGACACCCGAGAGGCTGTGCAGTCCGAAGGCCGTGGTGACTCCCATATCCGCCCCGTTGGAACCCGTCCCGTTGGCACCCGGGAAGGTCACCGTGTAGCAGGCGCAATCCCCATCCTTAGTCACCTGCACTTGTCGGCCCGAGCAGTTGAATTCGGAGCGTTTCGGGGCACCGGCGCGCTGCGGGTCGAAGAGCACGTATCCCTTGACAGCGCCGCGTCCCTCACAGTCGCCGACATAGGCCCCCGGCGCCTGCCCGCCCAGCGTTTCGGCATTGACGGCGGTATCGGCGGTATCGGCTCGGGAGGCGGTGGGGGCGAAGGAGGCCCGATCGGCGGCCTGCGCGCGGACGGCGGTGTCAGCGACGTCCGCCTCGTCGGCTTCCGGCACCTGCGGCACGAAGCCCGCCCGTGGGACGTTGTTCACCTGGGCAACGCGATCGGCTCTCGGCACCGTATCGAGCGTCCCCTCATCGATCTGCGCGCCGGTCAGCCCGTCGGGCTTGAAGCGGTCGGCCGGGATCGAGGCCTTGCGAATCGTCTTGCCGTCGATCTTCGCCGCCGCGTAGACGGTGCCGCCGAGCGAGGCGAAGAGGGCGATCAGGGCGATCGCGTTGGCGAAGGTGAGCTTTGGGGTTCGCATCTTCATCTCTCTCAGAAGACCGCGACCAGGAAGCGTTCGGCGGGAAGAAGGGCCCCATTCGCGATCGAGTAGACCTTGACCACGAAGTTGGGGCCACTCAGGTTGGGACCGGTTCCGGCGATGGAAGCGGCGCTGGACCGGCCGAAGGCGCTGGCGGTCGCCGCGGCATCTCCGATTCCCGGCAGGGAGATTTCGTATTCGCCGCCACGGATTCTGCGGACGACGATGTCGTCACGGCTGACGCAGTTGAATCCCACTCTTGCCGGGGTCGCGGGCCTGGGATCGACTTCGATCGCGGCGCGGACGGATCCCGGCTTGCAGCGTTGGACGAAGTCGTCGGATTCGAAGTTCGCCTCCCCCAGGCGGGCGGCGTTGGGCGCCTGGCCGGCCGAATCGGCTTGCTCCACGCGATCGGCGAAGGGCACCGAGTCCGCGGCTTTCGCCGTCGTCGCCCTGCTCGCTTTCTTCGCCCGAGCCGCCATGTCGGCCCGATCCGCCCGGTTCGCCGAGTCCGCACGGGCGGCTTCGTTGGCCACGGCTGCGCTCGGCACCGGGGCGAGCGAGCTCTCGTTGATCAGCGCTCCGGTCAGGGCCTGTTCCTGCACGCGGTTGCCAGGGATCGAGCCCTTGCGGATGTTCTTGCCGTCGATTTTGGCGGCCGCATAGACGGTGCCGCCGAGCGAGACGAAGAGGGCGATCGCGGCGATCACCGTGGCGAAGTTCAACTTTGGGAGCAGGCGTTTTATGCACGGCAATACCGGCGCGGGGCCATTCGCGTTCGACGGCTGGACGAAAGGTCCAGTCGAGCGCTGCCGGTGCGGTCCGTAGGCTGAGCCCGATGGGCGAGCTCTCCTACGAGGGGCACCGGATCAGCTACGACTCCTACGGGGAGGGCGAGCGGGTGATCGTGCTCGTGCACGGGCTGCTGATGAACCGCCGCATGTACGCGCGGCTGGGGCCGGCGCTGGCCGAGCGCGGCAACCGGGCGATCTGCGTCGACCTTCTAGGGCACGGGCGCTCGGACCGGCCCGAAGACCTGCGGCTCTACTCGATGCCGCTGTTCGCGCGGCAGGTGGCGGCGCTGCTCGACCACCTCGAGCTCGACTCGGCGGTGGTCGGCGGCACCTCGCTCGGGGCCAACGTCGGGCTGGAGCTGGCGACCCGGCAGCCGGACCGGGCCCGCGGGCTCTTCATCGAGATGCCGGTGCTGGACAACGCGCTGCCCGGCGTCGCCGCCACCTTCGCGCCGCTGATGCTGGGCATGCGGCTGGCGCGACCGGCCTTCGAGCTGACCTCGCGGGTGACCTCGGCGATCCCGCGCACGCACCACCTGGTCGACATCGGCCTAGACTGGGTGCGGCAGCGGCCGGGGCCCTCGCTGGCGGTGCTGGAGGGACTGCTGCTGGGCGAGACCGCGCCGCACCGGGAGCTGCGGCGGATGATCGAGGTGCCGACGCTGATCGTCGGCCATGGTCACGACCCTCTCCACCCCTTCAGCGACTCCGGGATGCTGGCCGAGGAGATTCCCGGCGCGCAGCTGGTCGAGGCGAACTCGATCTTCGAGTGGCGGGTGCGGCCGCAGCGGCTCGACGACGAGCTCTCGGCCTTCCTCGAGTCCGTCTGGGCGCTGGAGGCTCTGGCGGGCTAGGACTGCCAGTGACGGCAGACGCTGGCGACGTGGCGCGCGTCGGTCCCGCAGCAGCCGCCGAGCACGCGGGTGTTCGGCAGAAGGTCCCTGAAGGCGCGGTATTCGGTGCCCAGCTCCTCCGGGTCGCCGCTGTCGATCTCGGTCATCTCGTCGAGTTCGGCGTGGCTGCGGCGGGAGGCGTTGGCGCGGATGCCGCCGAGTCGCTCGATCCAGGGCCCGCCGGCCGCGAGCACCGAAGCGAAATGGGTCGGGTGGGCGCAGTTAACCATGAAGTAGGCGGCGGCTCCGGCGGTCGCGGCGTCGACCTTCTCGATCGCCTCGCCCAGCTCTTCCCCGCTTGGTAGGCGGCCATCGGTCTCCAGGGTGAAGGAGATCGAGACCGGGATGCCCTCGGTGCCGGCGGCGGCGGCGATGCCGATGGCCTCGTCGGCGTAGGTCAGCGTCAAGGCACCGACCATGTCGACGTCGGCGGCGGCGAAGGCCCGGATCTGGTCTGAGTGGTACTCCTCGGCTTCGGCGGCCGAGAGCACCGTTTCGGGGTGGTAGGCGTCGCCCTCGGGGCCGATCGCGCCGCAGATTGCGATCAGGGTCGATTGGCTCTCCTCGGCGGCGCGGATCTCCATCGCCAGCTCGACCGCGTCGCGGTTGACGTCGGCGATCGCGGCCCGCGTGTAGCCGAGCTTCTCGCCCCAGCCGGGGCTGGCGCGCCAGGTCGGGGTGTCGAGGACAAAGCCGGTGCCGCCCTCGCGGGCGATGCCGATGTAGTCGCGGTAGTAGGCACGCAGGGCGTCGCGGCCGTCGGAGTCGCGCAGCATCACGAAGGAGGCGAATTCCGGCAGCTCGAAGCCGCGCTCGCCGATCATCGTCGTCTCCAGCCCGCCGTCTCCCAGGTACAACAGGCCGCCGTCGGGGACACGGCTGCTGGCGGTCTCGACGTCCACGGGTCAACCGTAGCGGGCTACTCCAGTTCCGCCAAGCGGCGGCGCAAGAAGCGGCGGTCGGGCTCGTTGTGCGTCAGCTCGAGGGCGCGCTCGTAGGCGGCGCGGGCCTCCTCCGCTCGCTCGAGGCGGCGCAGGAAGTCGGCTCGCGTGGCGTGCAGGAACGGATATGAATCGAGCTCGGCGTCGAGGCCGGCGATCAGGTCCAGGCCCGCCTCCGGTCCCTCGACCTCGGCCACCGCGACCGCGCGGTTGAGCTCGACCACCGGCGAGCCGGTGCGCTGCGCCAGCTCCCCGTAGAGGGCGGCGATCTGCGGCCAGTCGCGCGACTCGGCGGCGTGCAGCGAGGCGATCGCCGCCTGGATTGCGTAGGGACCGTCGCCGCGCAGGGCAAGGGCACGGTCGAGCGCCGTCCGCCCCGCCCCGATCTTCTCCGCGTCCCAGAGCGAGCGGTCCTGGTCGGCCAGCAGCACCATCTCCTCGCCCTCGAAGCGGGCCGCCCGCCGCGCCTCGAGCAGCATCATCAGCGCCAGCAGGCCGTGGACCTCGGGCTCGTCGGGCATCAGCTCTGCCAGCGCCCCTCCCAGCCAGAGTGCCTCCGCCGAGAGCTCCTCGCTGCCGCCGTAGCCCTCGTTGAAGATCAGGTAGACGACGGCGAGCACGGCGGCGGTGCGCTCGGGCAGCAGGTGGCCGGGCGGGACCCGGAAGGGGATGCCGGCGGCACGGATCTTCTTCTTGGCCCGGACCAGGCGCTTGGCCATGGTCGGCGCCGGGACCAGGAAGGCGCGGGCGATCTGCTCGGTCTCGAGGCCGCCGAGGGTGCGCAGGGTCAGCGCCACCTGAGCCTCGGTCGAGAGCGCCGGGTGGCAGCAGGTGAAGATCAGCTCCAGGCGCTCGTCGGGCCAGCTCGTCTCGTCCAGCTCGTCGCTCTGCACGAATCCCGGCTCCTCCAGCAGCTTGGTCTTCTCCGCCAGGGTGCGACTGCGGCGGATGCGGTCGATCGCGCGGTTGCGGCCGGTCGAGATCAGCCAGGCGCGCGGGTTGGCCGGCTTCCCCTCGCGCGGCCAGCGCTCGGCCGCGGTGGCGAAGGCCTCCTGGGCGGCCTCCTCGGCGAGGTCGAAGTCGCCGAGGAGGCCGATCAGGGTGGCGAGGACCCGCCCCCACTCCTCGCGGAAGACCTGCTCGATCAGCCTTCCACCACCGGGCGGATCTCGATCGCCCCGCCCATCCGCGCGGCCGGGATCCGGGCCGCCAGCTCGATCGCCGCGTCGAGGTCGTCGGCCTCGAACAGGCAGTAGCCGCCGAGCGCCTCCTTGGTCTCGACGAAGGGGCCGTCGGTGGTCAGCGTCTCGCCGTCCGAGACCCGGACCGTGGTCGCGGTGTCCGGGGACTCCATGCGCACGCCGGGAGTGACGCCCGGGGTCGCGGCGAGCGCCTGGTAGTCGGCGTAGACCTGGCCCTGCTCGGCCTCGGAGAGGCCGTCCCACTCCTCCGTGCCCGGCAGCGGGGTCGTTCCCTGGTGGATCAGCAGCAGGTATTTCATCCTTCCTCCTTTTGCAGAGTGTGAACGCTGCCTAGACGAACGGGAAGGGGCTCGATGGACACCTGTCGGGCGCAGCCTCCGATCCAGCGCCTACGCGGGGAGGTCGGCGGGGTCCATCGGGTGCAGCTCGCCCTTGAGCAGGGCTTCGGTGCGGAGGTGGGCGATCGCCAGGTAGGCCTCAGAGCCGATCATCTCCAGGAAGGCGCGCCGAGTCGGGTATTCGACCAGCAGCACCTGGTCCCAGCTGCCCTCGCCGAGCAGCGCCGCCGCCGGCTCGGCGAAGTAGACGACCCGGCCGCCGGCCTTCTCCAGCAGCGGCGCCACCGCGGCGCCGTATTCGGCGTAGCGCTCGCGGCCGCCGTCGGCGTTGAAGGCGAGCAGGTTCAGCATCACCACCGGGGCGCCGTCGTCGGCTCGCGCCGCGAAGGCGGCAAAGCCCTCCTGGTTCAGCTGCTCGGGCTGGCGCGAAGCGTCCATTTCCGCGCCAGCCTAGTCGCCGGCCGCAGCCCTAGCGGCCTTTTTTCCCGGATTTCTTCTTCGCGACTTTGAAGGAGACCGATTTGACCGTCACGTTGCCGGCGACGTCGCGGGCGGTGATCGTCACCCGGTAGCTGCCCGGGGCGAGTTTTTTCACCGGCAGCGCAACCTGGTTGGCACCGGCGGCGCCGGGGCCGGCGAAGGCGCCGCCCACGGCCTTGAACCGCGAGCACTTCTTGCGGGTTTTGTTTTTCGCCGTCTGCGGGGCGCATTTTTTGCCGACCTTGCGGCCCGGCAGCTTTTTCTCCAGCAGCAGGCTCACCGTCGCCGCCTCGCTCAGGGTGTAGGAGACCTTGCCGCCTTTGACGCCGAGGCCGGTGACGCCGGGGGGCGTCACGTCGCAGGCGCCCTGGGTCGTCGCCTGGCTCGGGCACTGGTCCTGGGTCTCGTCGCCGAAGCCGTCCTTGTCGGCGTCGGGCTCGATCACGGCCGCGACCAGCAGCTCGCCGGTCGACTGGGTCGAGCCGCGGGCGCCCGCTCCGTCGACCAGCGGCGGCGCAAAGATGTAGCTGAAGTCGTCGCCGCTGTCGTTGACGGTCGCCTGCACGTTGGTGCCGTCGATCGCCAGGTGCTGACCTTTTTTCACCGAAAGCCGGCCCGGGAACTCGCGGATCGGGGTTTCCGGGTCTTCGGTCGTCTGAAGGGTCACGGTCGGCCCGGTGCCGGCGGCGGTCGCCAGCGCGCTCTCGTCGTTGTTCGGGTCGGGGCGGGTGATGTCGGCGAGGCGGAAGGTGACCTGCGAGGCCTCGGGGACGAAGGCGCGGATGCGGAACTTGACGATCACGCCGTCGACCGGAGCGCCGCCCGAGTAGGGGTCGCCGTTGGGGTCGGACGGGTGGATGAAGGAGACGATCGTGCAGGGGCCGAGTTCCTGGCACTCGCCCGAGTTGGCCGGGTCGTGGTTGAGGCGACTGCCGAATTCGGTCGCGGCCTGACCGGCGGCCGGAACCAGCAGCAGCGCCGCGAAGGCGCCGAGCGCGGCGGTCGTCAATTGCCTCTTCAGCTTCGACATGCGGATCCTTTCGAGCGGGGCGGCTATTCGGAGACGATCGTAAAGGTCGGGCCGGTGCGAGGCTGCGCGGCGTTGCCGGCGGCGTCGCGGGCGCCGACCAGGAGCCGGTACACACCCGGAGCGAGGCTCTTGGAGCCGCTGATCCGGCCCTGGAACTTGACCTTGTTCGGGCCCGCCTTGGCGGCGAAGCCGAGCGCCCCGGCGCCTACGTATCGGGTGCACGGTTTGCGGCTCTTGTTGGCGGCGGTCGGCTTCTGGCAGGACTTGCCGACCTTCCGCCCCGGTTTGGCGCGTTGGAAGCTCAGGGTCGCGCGCGCCGCCTCGCTGAGCCGGAAGGAGATCGTCGTGCCCAGCGGTGCTTTCGAGATGCTCGCCAGTTTCGAGCCGAGGCGCCAGCGCTTGGCGGAGAGCTTGAGGCCGGAGATCGCGGGTGGGGTTTTGTCGACGGCGGGGCCGCCGGCGAGCCCGACGGTAACGGTCACGGTCGCCGGTTTCGCGTCGGAGGTGCCGTCGCTGCCGGTGTAGGTGAAGGTGTCGGTGCCTTTGAAGTCCTTGTTCGGGGTGTAGACGACTTTGCCGTTGTCGAGCCCGCCGAGGGTGCCGTTTTTCGGCGGCGAGACGATTTCCAGCGCGTCCTCGTCGAGCGGCGTCGGGGTCGGCGGCGCTTTGCCGAAGCCGAAGTCCGGGTCGGTGCAGCTGAGTCCGAAGGTCGTGAAGGCGTTGACCGCGATGGTGGTCGACTTCGGGTCGCAAGTTGGCGAGAAGTTGGTCGCCCAGTCGGCGTTGCCGTCGAAGTGTTTGTCGACGTTCTTCGAGGTCAGCGATTCGAAGTCGTTGCCGTTGACGTCACGGCTGGAGAGCTGGCCGGCGGCGAAGGCGCCAAAGGTGAAGAGGACCCTGGTCCCGTCCGGGGACCAGACGCAGTTCAGCTCTCCAACGGTCGCGTTGGTCGAGAACGGGGTCGCGCCGGTGCCGTCGACCCCGACCGTGTAGAGGTCGGCGCCGTCGCTCTGCGGGCCGCGCAGGTAGCAGAGCCGTTTGCCGTCGGGCGAGAGCGAGGGCTGCCAGTCGCTGGTCGCACCGGTGAGGATCCCGATCTCCGAGCCACCCGGGGTCACCGGGCTCTTGCGGTAGAGGTCGCGGTCGGCGGCGGGGCCGCGGTTGTAATAGAGCGTGTTGCCGTCGGGGCTCCAGACCGGCCGTTCCTCGGTGATCCCGACCGTGTTGGTGATCTGCTGCGGGATCGAGCCCGGGCTGACGCCCTTGACCCAGAGGTCGCCGTTGGAGCCGTAGGCGATCGTGCTGCCGTCGGGCGACCAGGTCGGCCGGTCCTGCAGCGCCACCGCCGGCGCGAATTCGGTCTGTTCGCCGGTTTTGAGGTCGGCGATCCAGAGCGCGTATTTGCCTTCCGCGTTGAACGCGACCCCGGCCGCGTAGACGATCTTCGTGTGGTCCGGAGACCAGTTCGGGTGGCGGTGCTGCAGCCCGGGCGGTTTGGTCGTCACCTGCACAGGCGTCCCGCTCGGGTAGTCGGCGACCCAGATCCGGGCCTGCGCGTCGTCGCCGTCGGCGGGATTCGGCACGTCGCTGCTGGCGCGGCCGCTGGCGAAGACGATCTTGCCGTTCGGCCCGGCGATGAAGGTTGCCGAGCTGACGGCGGCGACCGAAGTCACGGCAACCGTCACCAGAAGACCAAGGAGGGCAGCTCGGCGCAGCATCTGCGAGGCAACGTATCGCAGACGGAACCGCTGTCAATCGAGCGGCCCTGGGGCAGCTAGAAGAACGCGAGGACGAACGGGCGGCCGACCAGCCCCTCGATCACGGTCCCGTACACGGTCACCGTGAAGGTGCGGCCGTCGGGCTGGGACTGCACGGCGGCTTTGCTGCCGCTCGACATCGCGCCGACGACAGGGATGCCCTGTGGCGCTTTGTCGAAGGTGATGACGTATTCGCCCTCCCTGGGCACCGTCACCCCGACACCGCCTGCGGCGCAGTTGAAGTTCTTGCCGGTGGTCACGTTGGTGGTTCCCGTGACCGGTTCGACCAGCACCGCGACTTTGATCGTCTGCTCGGCGCAGCCTTGCCGCAGGTAGCTCGAGGGCTGCAGCCCGCCCAGCTCGCGGGCGTCGTTCGCCAATGGCGCGAGCTCCGCGCGGCGCGCGTGGTCGGCCTCCGCGGCGAGGTTCGCCCTCGTCGCCTCGGTCGCGCTGGCCGCGGTGGTCGCGAGATCGGCGCGGCCGGCGCTGGGCGCGTCGTCGACCCTCAGCGCCTTCAGGGCTTTCTCGGCCCGCTGGGCCCGCGGAACTGGTGCGAGAGCCGCCTCATCCACCTGGGCACCGCCGACGCTGTCGGGCTTCAGCCGGTTGGCCGGGATCGATTCCTTGCGGATCGTCTTGCCGTTGATCTTGGCGGCCGCGTAGACGGTGCCGCCGAGCGAGATGAAGAGCGCGATCAGCGCGACGACGTTGGCGAAGGTGAGCTTTGGCTTCATCCCGTCATCCCCTAGAAGACCACCAGCGCGAACGGTTCGTCGGGCAGCCGTTGGCCCCCGTTCGTCGAGGCGACGATGACTTCGAAGAGCCCTGCGCCCGTCACATGCTCCGCCGTCGCCGCCGTGTTGTTGCCGGCGGTCGACACGATCCCCATCTCGGCGTTTTGCAGGCTTGCGAAGGTGATCTCAAAGCGCCCGTTGGTTTTGTCGTCGACGGTGACCGCGGCGCCGGTGCAGTTGAACTCGCGGACCTTCTGGTTGGCCGCGTTGACGAGCACGTAGCCCTTCACGGTGCCGTCCTCGCAGCGGACCCCGAAGTCGTCCGCCGGCACGCCACCGAGGTTCAGCGCGTTTTCGGCAGACGGCACCAGGTCCGCCTCCTTGGCGCGATCGGCCTCGCCCGCGAGTGCGGTCCTCAGCACCTCGTCGGCGTTCGTGGCCAGAGCCGCGGACTCGGCCCGGGAGACGTGTTTTGCTCGCTCCGCCTCCTCGGCCCGGCCCGCCTCCTCCGCCTGCGCGGCGTTCGGCACGGCGCCAAGCGAGCTCTCATCCACCTGGGCACCGCCGACGCTGTCGGGCACCAGCCGGTTGGCCGGGATCGATTCCTTGCGGATCGTCTTGCCGTTGATCTTGGCGGCCGCGTAGACGGTGCCGCCGAGCGAGATGAAGAGGGCGACGAGCGCGACGACGTTGGCGAAGGTGAGCTTTGGCTTCATCCCGTCATCCCCTAGAAGAACGCGACCCGGAACGATTCGTTGGGCAGACGCGTCTCGGTGGCGGTGTTGAAGACTTTGACCCTGAAGACCGGGCCGGCGCCGCTGATCGAGACGGCGGTGTCGCGTTTGAGCGCGCTGCCGATCGCCGTCGGGTTCCCGAGCGCCTGTCCTTCCAGCCCGTCGACCCTGAGCTCGTATTCGCCCGGTTCGCCGCCGGGCACGCGTCCGATCGCGAGCTTGTTCTCGCCGGTGCAGCTGAACCCGGTGATCGTCGGAACTGCCCCTGACGCATCGACGGTGGCTGCCGCTTTGACGGCTCCTTCGGCGCAACGGAGGATGTAGAGCCCAGCAGTCACGCTGTCCAGCGTGCCCACGCCTTCCGCCACCGCAGCGTGGTCGGCTTTCTTCGCGTGCTCCGCCTCCGTGGCCGTCTGGGCCCTCGCCGCCTCGGTGGCCTTGTCCGCTTTCGCCGCCACGTCGGCGCGGTCGGCGCTGGCGGCCCGCTCGGCGCTCGCAGCCGTGGTCGCCTCCTGCGCGCTCGTGGCGCGCGGCACGGCGCTAAGCGAGCTCTCGTTGATCTGGGCGCCGGTGAGGCTCTCGGCCTTCAGCCGGTTGGCGGGGATCGAGCCCTTGCGGATCGTCTTGCCGTCGATCTTCGCCGCCGCGTAGACGGTGCCGCCGAGGGCGAAGAAGAGCGCCATCAGCGAGATCGCGTTCGAGAAGGTGAGCTTTTGCCGCAGGCGGTCGATACCGAGCAATACGCGAGGCCGCCGCCAAGGTTCAGCCGCGGACGAAAGTTCCGAGAGTAGGAACGCTGCGCGGCTAGAAGATCGCGATCACGAAGGGCAGCGCCCGCAGGCCCGTCGGCGGCCTGGCGCTGTACACGACCACCCGGTATTCGTCCGTCGGGGGACTCCCAGGGACCCGCGAGGCCGACACCTCGGTGCCGGGCTCGAGCGGCGAGACGACCGGGATCCCGTTCGTCAGCCGCGGGAAGGTGACGATGTATTCACCGGCCCGGGGCACCCTCACGGTGGGTTTCACGCCGGCGCAGCTTCCACCCAGATCGATTTCAGCCGAGGGAGGGAAGGCCCCCCTCGGTGAGACCTTGGCCGTGCCCTTGATCGCCCCGCCGTTGCACGCGTGCGGGAGGAAGCTGGTGACGGGGTCGCCGCCGAGGCGCTGCGTGTCGCCGGCGGCGACCGCGGTGACGGCTTCCGCCGCGTGGTCGGCCGCGGGGGTGAGCGCCGCGCTGAGCGCGCGATCGGCTCGGTCCGCCCGCTGTGCCTCCTGCGCCCGCCCGGCGCTCTCCGCGCGCTCGGCCCGCTCGGCCCGCACCGCGACGTCGGCCCGGGCCGCGCTCGGCACCTGGCCAAGCGAGCTCTCGTCGACCTGCTCGGCGCCGATGCTCCCTGGCGCCAGCCGGTTGGCCGGGATCGAGCCCTTCCTGATCTCCTTGCCGCTGAAGCCGCCCGCGGCGTAGACGCTGCCGCCAAGGGAGATGAAGAGCGCCAGCAAGGCGATCGCGTTGGCGAAGGTGAATTTGGGAAGGAGTCTGCTCATCGTGGATCGGGGTTAGAAGACGACAAGGACAAAGGGGCCCCTCGGCACCCGGGGTTCCCTGACAGTCGAGCCGACGACGACTTCGAACATCGCCGAGTCGGTGACGTTGACCCGGGGCCGGGTCTTCGCCGAGGCCCAGTTGAAGACGTCGGTGCTGGTGACGATCCCGAGCACGACCTCGTCCAGGAGACCGCCGAAGGTGACGAGGTATTTCAGGTCCTGCTCGTCACTGTGCTCCGGGACCGGCTCGATCGAGACCCCCCTTCCGAACTTGCAGTTGAAGCTCTTGGCAATCCTGGAGCCGGAGGGGCTGGGTTCGAAGATCACCCATCCCTTGATCGAGCTGGGACCACATGGCTTTTCGAGCTCGGACGCCGATAGACCGGCGAGGGTCAGCGCGTCGTCGGCGGTCGCGGCGACGTCCGCCCGGGGGACGAGCGAGGCGACGTCCGCCAGATCGGCGCTCGCCGCCTGCGCGGCCGTTTGCGCCCGCTGCGCCTCTTCGGCGCGCCCGGCGCTCTCGGCCCGCTCCGCCTGCTCGGCGCGCGCCGCCTTATCGGCCCGCGCCGCGCTCGGCACCTGGCCCAGCGAGGCCTCGTCGATCTGCGCGCCGCCGATGCTTCCCGGCACCAGCCGGTCCGCCGGGATCGAGCCCTTGCGAATTTCTTTGCCGCTGAAGCCGCCTGCCGCGTAGACGGTGCCGCCGAGCGAGGCGAAGAGAGCGATCAGCGCGATCGCGTTGGCGACGGTGAGGTTGGATCGGAGTCGGTTCATCGGGCCTGGCTCAGAAGACGGCGAGGACGAACGGTTCGCGGGCGAGGAGGAAGGCGCCGGTGACGCTGAAGACCTGGACCCTGAAGATCGGCCCGGTGCCGGTGACCACCGCGGCGCTGTTGATGCCGAAGGCGTTGACGATCGGAGCGGCGCCGAAGACGCCGTCGAGCCGGACCTCGTATTCGCCCCCTTCCGGGTGCCCGTCTCGGGTGACGCTGAGCCCGCCTTTGCAGTTGAACCCCTTCGGCCGAGGCAGTTCCTCGGCCCGGGCGTCGACTTCGATCACCGCTATCGGCGAGCCGGGTTCGCAGCGCTGCAGGAAGCTCGCGGCGTCCAACCCCCCAAGCCGTCTGGAGTCCGCCGCGGTGGGCGCGAACTCGGCGGTCGTCGCGGAGGTCGCCTCGGTTGCGTGGTCGGCTCGGTCGGAGCTCTCGGCGACGCTCGCGTGGTCAACCCGGTCGGCGCGGTTTGCGCTCTCCACTCGCTCAGCCTTCGCCGCCACCGCGGCGGTCTCCGCCCGGGCCGCGCTCGGCACCTGATCCAGCGAGGCCTCGTCGACCTGCGCGGCGCCGATGCTCGCGGGCGCAATCCGGTTGGCCGGGATCGATCCCCTCTTGATCGTCTTGCCGCTGAAGCCGCCACCCGCCGCGTAGACGGTGCCGCCGAGGGCGAAGAAGATCGCGATCAGCGAGATCGCGTTGGAGAAGCTGAGGTGGGTGCGGAGTCGGGCGATGCGGCGTTTTACACCGGGCTGGCGCAGATTGGACGAACGTCGACGTACCTCCAACGAATGTTCCGCCCTCGTGCCAAACGGCTGCAAGTCCCGGGGTGGGACGGGTGGGAAAGTCGGGGACCGGCGCGATAGAGTGCGGGCGCAATCGAGCGGCGGTGCGAGGAAGTCGGTGCAAGTCCGACGTGGTCGCGCCACTGTAACCGGGGAGCGCTTCCTCAGATGCCACGGGCGAGAGCCTGGAAGGCGAGGAAAAGCGGTGATCCGGAAGCCAGGACACTTGGCCGTCGCGAAACCGCTGAAAGGGACGCGAAATCCCGAGGAGGATCAGATGTCGAACCTAGCTACTTCCGCCCCCGAATCCGTCCACCCGCCCGCGATCGACCTTCGCGAGCTGGCGCCGTGGACGCTGTTTGCCGGGGCACTGCTGCTGCTCTTCTACTTCGTCGGTGTCGAAGAGGGTGCGGCTTCGATCGTCAAGGGCACGTTCATTCACGAGCTCGTCCACGACGGTCGCCATCTGCTCGGCTTCCCCTGCCACTGAGCCGGGGCTGAGAGATGATTCGCACCCTGCTTATCTGCGGGCTGCTGGCCGGTGTCTGCGGTGGGATCCTGGCGACGGGATTTGCCGAGATCGTCGGCGAGCCGCCGCTGGAACAGGCGATCTCCTTCGAGGAGGCCCAGGGCGAGGAGCATGAGCACGGCGCCCAAGCCGCCGCCGGCCACAGCCACGAGGAGTCGGCGCCGGTCTCCCGCGACACCCAGCGCTTCGTCGGCCTGCCCATAGCGGCGATCGTCTACGGACTGGCGATGGGCGGCTTCTTCGCGCTCGCCTTCGCCTTCGCCTACGGCCGCGTCGGCAACGCCAGCCCGGCCAAGACGGCGCTGTGGATGGCGGCGGCCGGCTTCGCGGTCTTCTTCCTGGTGCCGTTCCTCAAGTACCCGGCCAACCCGCCGGCGACCGGCGACCCGAACACGGTCGCCGAACGGACGCTGCTGTTCTTCACGATGCTGGCGACCTCGCTGCTGGCGGCGGTCGCGGCTGCGCGGCTGCGGCGGCCACTGGTTCGCCGCTACGGGCCGGGCACCGCGACCGCGGCGGCGATCGGCGCCTACCTGGCGATCGTCGTGATCGCGGGCGTGGCGCTGCCGACCGTCAGCGAGATCCCGGCCGGCTTCCCCGCCGATGCCCTCTGGAAGTTCCGCATGGCCTCGATCGGGACCCAGGCCGTGCTCTGGACGACGATGGGCCTGGTCTTGGCGGTGACTGCGCCGCGCGCTCTCGCCGGTAAGCCGATACTGCAGAGGTGAGCCGCTGCAGCCCCCACCGGACGAGCGAGGACCGCTGTCCCGGCGTCCTCGCCGTCCACGAGGCGGAGGACGGCGGCCTCGCCCGAATCCGCCTCGCCGGGGGACGGATCTCGGCCCCGCAGCTGGCCGCGGTCGCCGCGGCGGCGCAGGCCGGCAGCGGCCTGGTCGAGATCACCGGGCGAGCCAACCTTCAGCTGCGGGGGCTCCCGCCGGGGGCCGAGGCGGAGCTGGCCGAGGCGCTCGAAGCCGCCGGCCTGCTGCCCTCGCGCGAGCATGACCGGGCGCGCAACCTGCTCGCCAGCCCGCTGGCCGGGCGCCATCCCGACTCGCTGATCGAGACCGACGGGATCGTCGCCGGGCTCGACGCGGCGATTTGCGCCGAATCGCGGCTGGCCGAACTGCCGGGGCGCTTTCTCTTCGCGGTGGATGACGGCAGCGGACTTGGGCGCTTCGCCGGGGCCGATCTGGCGCTGGCGCCGCGGGCGGAGTCGCCTGAGGCGCTGCGGTTCTGGATCGGCGGCGCCGAGACCGATGCCGTGGTGAGCGCGGCCGAGGCGCCGGCGCTCGCCTGCCGCGCCGCCCTCGCTTTCCTTGATCTTTGTGCGGCAGACGATGTCGTCGCCTGGCACGTGCGCGAGCTGGAGAACGGGCGCGAGCGGGTTGCCGCTGCGCTGGAACTGGAGCTGGTCGATGCCGAGGGCGAGCGCGCGAACGCCCCGGTCCCCGGCATCCGCCCCGGCTTCCAGCGCCAGCGCGACGGTCGCGAAGCGGTGACCGCGCTGGCCCCACTCGGCCGCCTCGACGCGGCGGCGCTGGCCCGGCTGGCGGAGCTGCTCGACGAGCTCGGGGCCGAAGCGCGGCTCTCGCGCTGGCGCACTCTCACCGTCGCCGACCTCGAGCCGGAGCAGGCGCGCTCGCTCGCCGCCTCGCTGGAGCTGGTCGACCTGATCGCCGAGCCGGACTCTGTCTGGGAGGGCCTCTCGGCCTGCGCCGGGCTCGGCTACTGCTCGAAGGCGCAATTCGACGTGAGGGCGGCGGCGGAGCGGCGCGCCTCCGAGCGACACGGCGGCGCCCCGGCCGAGCACTGGTCCGCCTGCGACCGCCGCTGCGGCGAGCCCGCCAGGGCGCCGATCGCCGTTGCCGCCGAGGGCGGCGCGATCTCCGTCCGCGCCGAGGGCCGCAGCCGCCTTGCCGCCGACGAGCGCGAGGCGCTGGCGATGCTGGCCGAGGTGGGCTCGTGAGCGACTACCTGCGCGACGGGGCCGAGATCTACCTGCGCTCGTTCGCGACGATCCGGGCCGAGGCCGATCTGGCGGGGCTGGGCCCGGTGATGGAGCGGACCGTGGTGCGGATGATCCACGCCTGCGGCATGGTCGACCTGCGCGGCGACGTCGGTGCCTCCCCTGGCTTCGGCACCGCCGCCACCATTGCGCTCGCGGCCGGCGCACCGATCCTCTGCGACACGGCGATGGTCGCCGCCGGGATCACCCGCTCGCGCCTCGAGGCCGACAACGAGGTCGTCTGCACCATCGGCGACCCGGGCGTGCCGGAGCTGGCGAAAGAACTGGGGACGACCCGCTCGGCGGCGGCGCTCGACCTCTGGGGCGACCGGCTCGACGGCGGCGTGGTTGTCGTCGGCAACGCCCCCACCGCGCTCTTCCGGCTGCTGGAGATGATCGATTCGGGGGCACCGCGGCCGGCCGCGGTGATCGGCGTCCCGGTCGGGTTCGTCGGCGCCGCCGAGTCCAAGCAGGCGCTCTCCGAGAGCGACCTCCAGTACCTGGTCGTGCGCGGCCGGCGCGGCGGCAGCGCGATCGCCGCCGCTGCCGTCAACGCCTTGGCGACGGAGCGCGAGTGAGCGGCCGGCTGATCGGCGTCGGCACCGGCCCCGGCGACCCGGAGCTGGTCACGGTGAAGGCAAAGCGGGCGATCGAAGCGGCCGAGGTGCTGGCCTACCCGACCGCCAAGCACGGCAACGGCGTCGCCCGGCGCACCGCGGAGCCCTATCTCTCCGGAAACCAGATCGAGCTGCCGCTGACCTTCCCGGTGACGACCGAGGAGAGCGACCACCCCGGCGGCTACGAGGCGGAGCTGGAGGAGTTCTACGACCGCAGCGCCGAGCAGCTGGCCGAGCACCTCGACGCCGGCCGCGACGTGGTCGTCCTTTGCGGCGGCGACCCGCTCTTCTACGGCTCCTACATGTACCTGCACGAGCGGCTGTCCGGGCGCTACCCGACCGAGGTGATCCCGGGCGTCACCTCGTTCAGCGCCGCCGCCGCGGCGGCGGGCACGCCGCTGGTCAAGCGCGACGAGGTCTTCTCGGTGCTGCCGGGCACGCTGCCCGAGGCCGACCTGCAGCGGGCCCTGGAGCAGAGCGACGCGGCCGCGGTGCTGAAGCTGGGCGGCAACCTGCCGAGCGTGCGCGAGGCGGCCGAGCGGGCCGGCGCCGGCGAGCGGGCGATCTACGTCGAGCGGGCGAGCGGCGAGGCGCAGCGGGTCGAGCGGCTGGCCGCGGTCGAGGGCGAGGTCCCCTACATGTCCCTGCTGCTGCTGCCGAGCGCCGCCGCCAACGGCAAGCGCCCGACCGGCGGCTCCGTCGCCGTGGTCGGCCTCGGGCCGGCCGGGCCGGACTGGCTGACCCCGGAAGCGCGGGCCGAGCTCGCCGCCGCCGAGGAGCTGGTCGGCTACGAGACCTACCTGGCGCGGGTGCCGCAACGGGCCGGCCAGCGCCGCCACGCCAGCGACAACCGCGAGGAGGCCGCGCGGGCGCTGCACGCGCTGGAGCTGGCCGCCGGCGGGGCGCGCGTCGCCATCGTCTCCTCCGGCGACCCCGGGATCTTCGCGATGGCGACCGCGGTGCTGGAGGCGGTGGCGGAGGACGGCGAGCGCTTCGGCGACCTCGACGTCCGCGTCGTACCCGGCGTCTCGGCGATGCAGGTCGCGGCCGCCCGGGTGGGCGCGCCGCTCGGCCATGACTTCTGCGCGATCTCGCTCTCCGACCGGCTGAAGCCGTGGGAGGCGGTCGAGGCGCGGCTCGACGCGGCGGCGGGCGCCGACTTCGTGCTCGCCCTCTACAACCCCGCCTCGAAGACCCGCCGCGAGCAGCTGGAGCGGGCGCGCGAAGTGCTGCTGCGCCACCGCGACGCCGAGACCCCGGTCGTGCTCGCCCGTGCCGTCGGCAGCGCCGAGGAGTCGGTCCGGGTCGAAACCCTGGGCGGGTTCGAGGCCGAGGCGGTCGACATGCGGACGCTGGTCATCGTCGGCTCCTCGCGGACCAGGGCTTTCGAGGACGGCGCGGGCCGCGCCCGCGTCTTCACCCCGCGGCGTTACGACTGACCCAGGCGACCGCCTCGGCGACGGTGGCGACGGTCGGCACCTCGGGGCGCGCCGGGCGCCGCACCACCACAACCGGCAGGCCGCGCTCGCGGGCGGCGGCCAGCTTGGCGGCCGTCAGCTCGCCGCCGCTGTCCTTGGTCACGAGCAGGTCGATCCTGTGGGAGTCGATCAGGGCGAGCTCGCCCTCGAGCTCGTAGGGGCCGCGGTCGAGCAGCAGCTCGTGGTTCGGTGGCAGCGGCACCTCGGGCGGGTCGACACAGCGGATCAGGAACCAGGCCCGCTCGTTGCCGGCGAAGGCCGCGAGGCCCTGGCGGCCGCTGGTCAGGAAAACGCGGGAGCCGAGCCCGGCGACCGCGGCGGCGGCCGCGTCGAGATCGTCGACCCAGCGCCAGTCGTCGCCGGGGCCGGCGCTCCAGCCCGGGCGCTGCAGCCGCAGCAGGGGCGTCCCGGCCAGCGCGCAGCCCTCGGCCGCGGTGCGGGCGATGCCCTCGGCGAAGGGGTGGGTAGCGTCGACGACGGCACTCGTCCCCTGCTCGCACAGCCAGCGCTCCAGGCCCTCCGGGCCGCCGAAGCCGCCGACCCGGACCTCGCCCACCGGCAGCCGCGGCTGCTTCACCCGGCCGGCCAGCGAGGAGACGACGGAGACGCCGTCGCCGTCGAGCTCGGCGGCGAGCCGGCGCGCCTCGGCGGTGCCGCCGAGCACCAGAACCGCCGCGCCGCTCACCGCCGTCGCAGCAGGTAGGTGTCCATGATCCAGCCCTTGCGCTCGCGCGCCTCGGCGCGGACCGTTTCGACCTCTTCGGCAACCTCGGCCAGCGGCCCGGCGACGAGGATCTCATCGGCGGTGCCGAGATAGGCGCCCCAGTAGATGTCGAGATCTTGGTCGACGAAGCCTTTGAAGGCGAGCCCGGCATCGAGCATCACGACGACGTCCGCGTCCTCCGGCAGGCCCTCGGCCGCGAGGCGGCGGCCGGTCGTGACCAGCATCGAGGCCGCGACCCGGGTCAGCGAGATCCGGTGCCGGGCGGCGAGGGACTGCACGCTGCTGATCCCCGGGATCGAGTCGTACTCGAGCGCCGGGTCGCCGGCGGCTGCGATTCGCTCCAGCACCGCCAGGGTCGAGTCGTAGAGCGCCGGGTCTCCCCAGACCAGGAAGGCGCCGCGCTCCCCCTCCCCCAGCTCGGCCGCGATCGCCGCGCCCCAGGCGTCGGCGCGCGCCTGGCGCCAGGCCTCGACCGCCTCGCTGTAGGCGGCGGCCGCGCGGTCGCGCTTCGGGTCCGGGATGAACACGGTGCGGAACTCGCCCTCGACGTAGCGGCGGCAGATCTCCTCGCGCAGCGCCGCCAGCTCCGCCACCTCTTTTCCCTTGTCGACGACAAAGACGACGTCGAGCCCGTTCAGCGCCCGCACCGCCTCCACCGTCAGCTGTTCGGGGTCGCCGGCGCCGATCCCGATCGCGGAGAGCTTCCTCATCGCGGCGAGCGCTCGCGCTCGGTCGAGTAGAGGTGGCTGTCGCGGAAGCCGCTGGCGGCGAGCGCCGGGCCGACGACGATCGTCGCCGTGCGCTTGACGCCGGCTTCCTGCACCTGGGCGGCGATCGTCGCCAGGGTCCCGCGCAGGACCAGCTCGTCGGGCATGCTGGCGCGGGCGACGACCGCGGCCGGGCAGTGCTCGCCGTAGTGGGGCGACAGCACGGCGGCGATCTCCTCGATCGCGGCGGCGCCGAGGTGGACGACGAGGGTGGCTCCGTGGGCGGCCAGTGAGGCCATCTCCTCCCCCTCCGGCATGGGAGAGGCGCGGCGGCTGTAGCGGGTGAGGATCACGGTCTGGGCCAGGGCCGGCACGGTCAGCTCGCGGCCCAGCGTCGCCGCGACGGCGCCGAAGGCGGGCACGCCGGGCGTCATCTCCCAGGGGATCTCGAGCCGGTCGAGCCGGCGCGCCTGCTCGGCCACGGCGCTGTAGATCGAGAGGTCGCCGGAGTGCAGGCGGGCGACGTCGTCGCCGCGCTCGTGCGCTTCCCGCATCGCCTCGACGATCTGGTCGAGGTCGAGGTCCTGGGTGTCGAGCAGGAGAGCGCCATCGGGGGCGAGCTCCAGCACCTCGGTCGGGACCAGGGCGCCGGCGTAGAGGCAGACCGGGCAGCGTTCGATCAGCCGCGCCGCGCGCAGGGTCAGCAGCTCCGGGTCGCCGGGACCGGCGCCGATGAAGTGGACGGTCATGAGTCCTCCTTGCGGGCGGCCCACTGCACGATCGGCCGCCGCGGCACCCAGCCCGTGAAGGACCCGAGCGGCTCGGCGCTGGCGATCTCGAGCCGGGTCAGCTCGCCGCCGTGCGCGGCCTGGGCGGCGATCAGCGCCGCCTCGCCCTCGAGCGTGACCGCATCGGCAACAAGGCGTCCACCGGGGCGGAGCGCCTCCCAGCAGCGGTCGAGCAGGCCGGGCTCGGCGACGCCGCCGCCGACGAAGACCGCGTCGGGCGGGTCGAGATCGGCGAGCGCCTCGGGGGCGCTGCCCTCGACAACGCGCAGGCGCGGCACCCCGAGCCGGGTCGCGTTGGCGGCGGCACGCTGGGCGCGCTCGGGGCGCGGCTCGATCGCCACCGCCTCGGCGCTCGGCTCGGCCCGCAGCCACTCGATCCCGATCGAGCCGGAGCCGGCGCCGACGTCCCAGAGCAACTGGCGCGGGGACGGCGCCAGCGCCGCCAGGGCCAGCGCCCGCACCGGCCGCTTGGTCAGCTGGCCATCGGTCTCGAAGGCGTCGTCGGGCAGGCCGGGAGTGCGTGGGTGCAGCGGCGCGCCGGGCTGCGGCCGGCACTCGATTGCGACCGCGTGCAGCGGGTCTGCCTGGCCCGTCCCCCACTCCTCTGCGGTGCTCTCGTGGATCTGCTCGCCGGGCCCGCCGAGCTGCTCCAGAACGACGAAGCGGCTCGGCCCGTATCCATGGGCGCAGGCGACCGCGGCCAGCGAGGCCGCCCCGTCCTCGCCGCTGGCGTAGGCGACGATGCGGCGGCCGGGCTGCAGGTCGCGGGCGAGGACGTCGGCGGGGCGACCGACGGCGCTGACCAGCTCGACCTCGGCCGCCGGCCAGCCGAGCCGGGCGCAGGCGTAGGCGAGGGCCGAAGGGTGCGGGTGGACGGTCATGGTGGCGCCGGGCGCACGGCGGGCGAGGCTGGCGCCGACCCCGTGCAGCATCGGGTCGCCGCTGGCGAGGACGCAGGTCGGGCGCTCGACACCGGCCGCGAGCTGCTCCAGCAACGGCTCCAGCGGCGAGGGCCAGGGGCGCAGCTCCGCCTCGCCCGGCGGAAGCAGCTCGAGCTGGCGGGCGGAACCGACGATCAGCTCGGCCGCGGCCAGCGCCGCGCGCGCCGGCTCGCCGAGCCCGGCCCAGCCGTCGGCGCCGATCCCGACCACGGTCAGGGTCGCGGGGGCGCTCACGCCAATGCCTCCCCCAGCACCTCGACGAGGCGCTCGTTCTCGGCCGGGGCGCGAGCGGTGATCCGCAGGTGGTTGGGGCCGAGGCCGGGGAAAGACGCGGCCGGGCGGACGGCGATGCCGGCGGCACGCAGCGCCGCCAGGGCGGCGGAACCGTCGCGGAGCTCGACCAGGCAGAAGTTGGCTGCCGCCGGCCAGGTGCGAACCCCGGGGAGGGCGGCAAGGCGGCGCTCCAGATCCTCGCGCTCGGACTGGGCGCGCTCGGCGACCTCGGCGAGGACGTCGGGGCGCACCGCCGCGGCGGCGAGCGCCGCCAGCGCCAGCGCGTTCGCCGACCAGGGCGGCCGCACCGCCCGCAGCCGCTCGGCCAGCGGCGGCGGCGCCAGCGCATAGCCGGCACGCAGGCCCGGGATCGCCAGGGACTTGGTCAGGCTGCGCAGCACGATCGTGTCCCCGAGGCGCTCGCGCGCCAGCGAGCCAGGCTCGCCGGGGACCATGTCCATGAAGGCCTCGTCGACGACGAGTACGCGCCCCGGGCGCCGGGCGGAAAGCAGCGCCGCCGCCGGGTCGAGGGTGCCGCTGGGCGAGGCAGGGTTGCCGAGAATCACTAGGTCCGCGTCGTCAGGGACGGCGGCGGGGTCGAAGGCGAAATCGCGCTCGGGGTCGCGCTGAACCCGGGCGATCGCGATTCCGTGCGCGCGCAGCGCCGCCTCACCCTCGGTGAAGGCCGGGTGGACGCAGGCGGCAAGCCGCGGCCGCAGCGCCGCCGGCAGCAGCCAAAGCGCCTCGGCGGCGCCGTTGGTGGGCACGACTTCGGCCGGTTCGCGCCCGTGGAGCGCGGCGAGCGCCGCCACCGCCGCGGACTCGTCCGGGTAGCGCTCGGCACCGGCGTCGAGCGCCGCGTGCAGCGCCTCCCGCAGCCACTCCGGCGGCCCCCCGGCGAGCACGTTGACCGCGTGGTCCGTATCCCCGGCCCGCAGCTCGGTGTCGCCATGGCTGCGCAAATCGTTGATGTCGTAGTTGATCCCGGTATGCGGGACGAAGTGCGACCTCACGGCAGGCGCGCCGGCGACGCTCGTCCCCTCTCCGGCGGCGCTCGGCCCGTTCAGCGCTAGCGGCCGCCCGGCGACCATGAACTCGACACGGTCGGCCCGGGTCGAGAGCAGCTGCACCGCCTCGCCGAGCAGGTCGAGCCAGGCGCGGGACGGCGCATCGGCGGGGAGCACTCCCTGTCCCGCCTCCTCGGCGACGACGATCAGCTCGGCGCCGTCGGCGTCGGCGAGCTCGGCGACGTCGCCGAGCAGCCGCTCGTGGAGGCGCCGTTCCTCCTCCGGCCCGAAATCGCCCTCGAAAGCGCCGGCGCGGTGCATCGCGGTGGCGATCCAGGGGCCGAGGCCGTCGAGCAGGACGCAGGCCCCATAGGGAGCGGCGGCGAGCGCCTCGGTCAGCGAGCCGTTGACCTCGGCGGTGCTCCACTCGGGCGGGCGGCGCTCGACGTGGCTGCGGATCCGCTCCGCCATCGAGGGGTCGGCGGAGTCGGCGGTGGCGAGGTAGTGGACCGGGAGGCCACTGGCCGTCGCCAGCTGCTCGGCCCGGGCGCTCTTGCCGGAGCGGGTGCCGCCGATGACCAGGGTCAGGCTCATGCGGTCAGTGCGCCGGCGCGAGCCGCGGCGGAGACGAGACGGTGCGCGAGCTGCGGGAAGGCCGCCCAGTGCAGGTGCAGGTAGCTCGCCTGAACGCCGTCGCGGACGAAGCCCTCGCTCCACTCGGAGCCGCCGGCGGCGAGCTTCCAGGCGGCGGTCTCCGGGGCGGAGAGCGGCTCGATCGCCGAGTAGTGGAACTCGTGCCCGCGCAGCGCCTCGCCGGGCTCGCAGAGCGGACCGGCGGCGACGGCGGTCGCCTCGCGGTAGCCGAGGGTGAGGCGGCGACCCATTTGGCCCTTGGCGGGCAGCACGCCACACATCGGCTTGCCGTCGAGTTCCTCGCAGAGGTACAGCAGCCCACCGCACTCGGCCAGGACCGGGTGGCCGGAGCGGGCGAAGGCGGCGACCTCCTCGCGCAGCGGCCGGTTGGCGGATAGCTCGGCGGCGAAGACCTCGGGGAAGCCGCCGGCCAGCAGCAGCGCACCGGTGCTCTCGGGCAGGCGGGTCTCGCGCAGCGGGTCGAACGAGACCAGCTCGGCGCCCGCGGCCCGCAGCAATTCCAGGTTCTCCTCGTAGTGGAAGCTGAAGGCGGCACTTTCGGCGACCGCGATCCGCGGCGATCCCGGGACCGGCTGCGCCGGCTCGGGGCTCCATGGCGTCGCCGTCAGGGGCGCCGCCGCCCGCGCCAGTCCCAGGATCTCCCCGACCTCGACGCTGCGCTCCAGCGCCGCGGCCAGCGCGTCGAGCATCGCCCGGCTCTCCCCCTCGCGCTCCCCTGCCGGGACCAGGCCGAGGTGGCGCTCCGGCACCGCCAGGCTCTCGTCGCGCCGCAGGCAGCCGAGCACCGGCACCCCGAGCGGCTCGATCGCTTCCCGCAGCAGCAGCTCGTGCCGCTCCGAGCCGACCCGGTTGAGGATCACCCCGGCGAGATCGAGCTCGGGGTCGAACTCCCGATACCCGTGGACGATCGCCGCCACCGAGCGCGACATCGAGGATGCGTCGAGGACCAGCACCACCGGCGCCCCCAGCAGCTTCGCGACCTGCGCCGTCGAGGCCAGCTCGCCCCGCTGCGAGGCGCCGTCGAAGAGTCCCATCACGCCCTCGACCACCGAGATGTCGGCGCCGGCGCTGCCGTGGCGCGCCAGCGGCGCGATCAGCTCGGGACCGCAGAGGTAGGCGTCGAGGTTGCGCCCGGGCCGGCCAGAGGCGAGCGTGTGAAACCCGGGGTCGATGTAGTCGGGCCCGACCTTGAAGCCCTGCACCGCGAGCCCCCGCGCTCGCAGCGCAGCGATCAGCCCGCTGGCCACCGTCGTCTTGCCGACATTGGAGGCAGTCCCGGCGATGACCACGCGCGCGCTCACGCGGCCACCGCTTCCCAGTCGATGCAGGGGACGGGGTCGGCGCAGTGCTCCCCCGTGCGCGGGTCGCAGCCGTGGTCTGGACAGACCCGCAGCGTCCCTCCCACCGCGGCGACGGCGCGCGCCAGCCGCGGCGTCAGCTCGGCGTCGATCCGCTCCAGGGCCTCAATCTTGGCGGCGCGATCGCCAACGTGGCTCGCTTCGTCGGGGGCGCCGACGTGGACGACGACGCGTTCGGCCCCCTCGCTTATCGCCCGCTCCGCCGCCCTTGCCTTGGCGCCGAGGTCCGTGTCGGTGCCGCCGGTGGCGCCGAACGGGATCACGACCCGAGCGCCGAGCAGGCGCGCGACCCCAGCTGCGGCCCCTTTCGCGGCGACCATCACCGTGCGCTCGTCGAGGATTCGCGGCGGCACCACGCCCTCGGGCCAAGCGAGCAGCTCGGCGCTCTCGAGCGGCGGCAGCGGCGGCGGTCCCAGCACCAGCAGCCGGTGACCGTGGAGCGGCCCGACCCGGTAGCCCGGCAGCCGTCCCGCCAGCTCGGCTCGGGCACGCTGCGTCGCCGCGTCGTCCGCCCGGGCGCCCTCGGCGTCGAACACGTCCACCCGCCAGGCCCGCTCGCCCTCCCTCGGCTCGATCCCCAGCGCCGCAGCCTCCAGGGCGCCGCGGTCCACGGCGGCAGGCGGCGTCCACCCGAGCAGGGCCGGGATCGCCGTCTCCGACCCGACCGGCAGTCCCTCCGGCACCGTCCGCAGCTGGCTCAGCCGGCCCTCGGCGGCGAGCCGGTCGAGGTTCGGGCTGTAGGCCGCCTCCAGGCTCGTCTCGCCCTCGAGCGGCTCGCTCGCGCCGTCGAGGATCAGCAGGACGTCTACCACTCGATCCCCTGCTGGGCGCGGATCCCGGCGTCGAACGGGTGCTTCACCTTCTGCACTTCGGTGACCAGGTCGGCCGCCTCGATCAGCTTCGGGTCGGCGTCGCGACCGGTGAGGACGATGTGCTGGAAGCCGGGCCGGTTGGCGAGTACCTCGACCACCTCGTCAACGTCGATCCACTCCCAGTTGATCGGGTAGGTGATCTCGTCGAGCACGAGGAACTCGTAGCGCTCCTCGGCGATCGCCCGCTTCACTCCCTCCCAGCCCTCGCGGGCCATGTCGGCCGACTGCGCGAGGTCGCGCGAGGTCCAGGACCAGCCGTCGCCCATCTTCTCCCAGTCGATCCCGCCCAGCGCCGCCGCGGCTTTCGCCTCCCCCACCTTCCACTTCGCCGACTTGACGAACTGGAAGACGCCGCAGCGGTAGCCGCGCGCCCAGGAGCGCATCAGCATCCCGAAGGCGGAACTGCTCTTCCCCTTTCCATGGCCGGTGATGACGATGGTCAGCGGCTCGTCGCGCGGCTTGCGGCGCTTCGGCTTCTCCTCGGTCGCGGCGGGCTGCTCGGTCATGCGGCTCTCCTTCGCTCGGTCGGGGGCGTTGCGAGGCGGTGCAGGGAGCCGCCGGCCGCGCGGGCCAGGTCCGGGGCGATCCCGAACCGAACCATGCCCTCCTCGGTGTCGACGACGTGGACGGCGTCGGCGGCGCGGCCGAGGCGTTGCGCGGCGCGGCGCGCGGCTCCGTCGGGGTCGGCGACGCGGCCGTCGGTGACGACGATCGCGATCGCGCGGCGGCCGGACTCGCGGCGGCGCTCCCGCGCCAGCTCCTCGGCGGCGAGCCGCAGGCCGGCGTCGAGCGGCGAGCGGCCGCCGGTCCCGAGCCCGCGCACCGCCTCAGCCGCGCACTCCAGCGGCGCCCCCGGCGCGACCACGACCTGGGCCTCGCTGTCGCGGAAGGCGACGACGGCGACGCGATCGCGGCGGGCGTGGGATTCGCGCAGCAGCCCGAGCACGGCGCCCTTGACCCGGGCCAGGCGGCGGCGCGCGCCCATCGAGCCGGAGGCATCGAGGACGAGGCAGATCAGCGCCCCCTCGCGGCCCGCCCGCACGTGCTCGCGCAGGCTGCCGGGCTCGGCCCCGAGCAGACGCGCCCGCAGCGTCGCCAGCACCGCCAGGTCCTCGCTCTCGGGACGAGCCGGAGCGGAGTCGATCGAGCCCGACTGGGCGGAGACGCTGCGGGCGCGGCGGCCGCTGGGACCGCCACCGGTGCCGACCAGGGTCAGCGCCGCAGGGGGCAGCAGCGCCGGAGCGGGCGCGTCGCGGCGCTCGCGCGCCGGGATCGTGGGATCGGCCGGTACATCGGCCTCGGCGGCCGGAGCCTGCTCCGGGGCGCCGTCCTCGCGCGCGCCCTCGGCTCGCTGCCCATCCGCGGAGGGGTCGCCGCCGTTGCCCTCGCCCTCGCCACGCGAGCCGCGCCCCCGCGGCGGGGCTCCATCCGGCCCGTCATCGTCCGGGCCCTCGTCCTCCCCGGCGCTCTCCAAGGCACGTTCGATCTCAGCCGGGTCCTGCGGCGTCCCGTCGAGCGGGTCGGCGCGGCGCCGGTGCGCGAGCGCCAGCAGCACCGCCCGGCGCAGGTGCTCGTCGTTGACGTCCTGCTCGCCCTCGAGCGCAGCCAGGGCCCGCGCCGTCCGCGCCGAGACGATGTCGCCGCGGACGCCGTCGACGCCGAGCTTGGCGCAGGCGATCGTGATCCGGGTCAGCTCACGCTCACCCAGCCGGACCGCGGGCAGCCGCTCGCGCGCGGCGGCGATGCGCCCAGCCAGCTCGCGCTCCTCCGCCTCCCACCCGGCAGCGAAGGCCTCGGAATCGCGCTCGAAGGCGAGGCGGCGGCGGACGATCTCCGCCCGCTGCGCCGGTTCGGCCGGCGCCCGCACCTCGACTCCGAGCCCGAAGCGGTCGAGCAGCTGCGGCCGCAGCTCGCCCTCCTCGACGTTCATCGTCCCGACCAGGAGGAAGCGGGAGGCGTGCTCGGCGGAGACGGCCTCGCGCTCGACCCGGGCGACCCCGGAGGCGGCGGCGTCGAGCAGCGCGTCGACCAGGTGATCGGGCAGCAGGTTCACCTCGTCCACGTAGAGGATCCCGTTGTGGGCGCGGGCCAGCAGGCCGGGCTCGAAGGCGCGCTCGCCGTCGACTGCGCGGCCGAGGTCGAGCGAGCCGATCAGGCGGTCGAGGGTGGCACCGAGCGGGAGCTCGACCAGCGGCGCCGGCCGCGACTCGGTCGGCGCGTCCCCAGGCACTATCCCGTGCGGACCGAGCTCGCCGGGGACGAAGGCGTAGGGCTGGCCGGCGGCCGCGGCGACCGGCGGCAAGAGCGGCGCCAGGCCGCGCACCGCGGTCGACTTGGCGGTGCCGCGCTCGCCGCGCACCAGCACGCCGCCGACCTCCGGCGAGACCGCGTTGACCAGCAGCGCGTCGAGCAGGTCGCGCTGGCCGACGATCGCGCTCAGTGGGTAGGCGGCGCTCACGTGCCCGCCTCCTCGAGCTCGCCCTCGAGGGCAAGGAAGCGATCGCGGATCGCATCCACCGTCCCCTCCTCCGGCTCCGCCCAGAGGCCACGCTCGGCCGCCTCCAGCAAGCGCTCGGCGATCGCCCGCCCGGCCCAGGGGTTGGAGCGGGCCATGAACTCGGCGACGTCGGGGTCGAGCAGGTAGCTCTCCGCCACCCGCTCGTACATCCAGTCCTCGGCAACGCCGGCGGTGGCGTCATAGCCGAAGAGGTGATCGACGGTGGCCGCCAGCTCGGCCGCGCCCTTGTAGCCGTGGCGGATCATCGAGGCGATCCAGCGCGGGTTGGCAACGCGGGCGCGGAAGACGCGGCGGGTCTCCTCGGCCAGGGTCCTGGTCTGGGTCCGCGACGGGTCGGAGCTGTCGCCGAGGTAGGCGGCGGGCTCGCGCCCGCTCAGCGCCCGCACCGTCGCCACCATGCCGCCGTGGTACTGGAAGTAGTCGCCGGAATCGAGGATGTCGTGCTCTGCGTTGTCGACGTTCTTCACCGCTGCCTCGATCCGCGCGTGGCAGTCGCGCATCGCCTCCCGCGCCGGAGCGCCCTCGAAGCCGCGGCCGTAGGCGTGCCCGCCCCAGGCCTCATAGACCTCGGCGATGTCGCCGTCGTCGCGCCAGTCCCGGGCTTCGACCAGCTGCATCAGCCCGGCCCCGTAGGCCCCCGGCTTGGAGCCGAAGACGCGCGCGGTCGCCCGCCGCCAGGCGCCGTCGCCGAGCTCGGCCGTGAGTCGCTCCGCGTCCTCGCGGGCGTGGGCGGCGACATAGTTCTGCTCCGCCGGCTCGTCCAGTGCGGCGACCGCGGCGACGGCGTCGTCGAGCAGCCGGATCAGGTGCGGGAAGGCGTCGCGGAAGAAGCCGGAGATGCGGATGGTGACGTCGATCCGCGGCCGTCCCAGCTCCTCCAGCGGCACCACCTCGAAGCCGGTGACCCGGCGCGATTCCTTGTTCCAGGTTGGGCGCACGCCGAGCAGGGCGAGGATCTCGGCGACGTCGTCGCCCTGGGTCCGCATCGCCGGGCTGGCCCAAGCGACGACCCCGACCATCTTCGGCAGCTCGCCCGTGTCGCGGCGGTGGCGGTCGAGCAGGGCATCGGCGAGCCGCTTGCCGACCTCCCAGGACAGTTCGGAGGGGACCGCGCGCGGGTCGACCGAGTAGAAGTTGCGGCCGGTCGGCAGCACGTCGAGGCGGCCGCGGGTCGGCGCCCCGGCGGGGCCGGCGGGCACGTGGCGGCCGTTCAGGGCGGCGACGACGTTGCCGACCTCCTCCCCGGTCCGGCGCAGGCGCGGGACCAGCTCGGTCGCGGCGAAAGTGAGCGTGCGCTCGACCCCGGCGTCGCCCCGGCCGAGCGCCGCCCCGCAGGCCTCGCCGACCGCGCCCGGGTCCCAGCTGCGCTCCTCCAGCCTCAGCAGCAGCGCCGCCTGGGCGTCCTCCAAGCGGTCCACCAGGTCGCCGTTGCTCGCCGCCGGGCCCGGGAAGCGCTCCGTCAGCTCCGCCGGCGCGTCCCCACAGGGCTCGCCCGGCGCCGCGACCAGCGCCGGCTCGTCCAGCCCGAAGGCCGACCCGACCGCACGCCGCAGCCCCGGCACCTCGCCGGAGCCGAGCCGCAGCATCGCCGCCACCAGGTTGCGCAGCTGCTCGCCCTCGGGCACGGCGCCGAGCACGTGCAGCCCGTCGCGGATCTGGATGTCTTTGACCTCGCAGATGTAGCCGTCGATGTGCTCGACCAGCGCGCCGAGGTCCTCCGGCCGCTCCTCGACACCGAGGTCGGCCTGCAGGTTCGCGCGCTCGATCGCCGACCAGATCTGCGCCGCCAGCGCCGGCAGCTTGCTCGGGTCGAGCACCTCCACCCGCGCGTGTTCGTCGAGCAACGACTCCAGCTCGGCCAGCTCGTCGTAGGTCCCGGCCCGGGTCATCGGCGGCACCATGTGGTCGACGATCGCCGCGTGGGCGCGCCGCTTCGCCGCCATGCCCTCGCCCGGGTCGCTGACCAGATAGGGATAGACGAGCGGGACGTCGGCGAGGGCGGCGTCGGGGCCGCAGCCCTCCGAGAGCGCCAGCATCTTGCCCGGCAGCCACTCCAGGGTGCCGTGCTTCCCGAGGTGGACGATCGCGTCGGCGCCCCAGCCGCTGTCGATCCAGCGGTAGCAGGCGAGGTAGTGGTGGGTCGGCGGCAGCTCGGGGTCGTGGTAGATCCCGACCGGGTCCTCGCCGTGGCCGCGCGGCGGCTGGATCGCGACCAGCGCATTGCCCAGCTCGACCCCGCCGAAGACGAAGTCATCGCCGTCGACGAAGAGGTCGCCCGGGGCCGGTCCCCAGCGCTCCTCGACCGCCTCGCGCAGCGCCGCCGGCAGGCCCTCGAACCACTGCGTGTACTCGGCGACCGGGAGCCGCGATGAGGAGGAGGACAGCTGCTCGTCGGTGATCGAGTCGGGGTCGTGGCCGCCGGCCGCGATCAGCTCGTGCATCAGCTCGTCGCCGCTCTCGAACCGGTTCTCGACCCGCATTCCCTCGGCCGCGAAGGCGTCGAGCAGGCGCAGGGCGCTGGCCGGGGTGTCGAGCCCGACCGCCATCCCGACCCGGGCGTGGCGGGTCGGGAAGCTGGTCATCATCACCGCGACCCGGCGCTCGGCCGGCGGCGTGTGGCGCAGTTTGGCGGCGCGGACGGCGAGCCCGGCGACACGGGCGCAGCGCTCGGGGTCGGCGACGTAGCGGGCCAGCGGCGCCGCCACCGGCGAGTCCTCGGCCGAGCGCTCCTTGAAGGAGACGACGCCGCCGAGCAGGCGGCCGTCGAACTCGGGGATCGCCACCTGGGTGGCGGCGTCGAGCGGCGAGAGGCCCGAATCCGAGGCCTCCCACGCCGCTCGCGAAGCGGTCGTGCAGACGGCCTGGAAGGCGGGGACGCCGAGCGACTCCAGCGCCGCCGAGTCCCAGCTCTGCCACTGCTCGCCGACCCCCTCGCCCTCGGCGTGGGCCGCCTGGCCAGCGCCGGAGCCGCCGCTGGCCAGCATCGTCACCAGCAGCGCGTCGACCTCGCCGGCAAGCAGGTCGAAGACCGGCACCCGGCGCTCGGGGTCGGGACGGAGGCTGTAGCTCCAGACCGCCAGCGGGTTGGCGCCGGCGGCATCGATCGAGGCGCAGATCGAGGCGACGAACTCGGTGTTGCCGGTGATCCGGTGCGAGCGGTAGAAGCAGACGGCGACGGTCGGGCGCTCGGGATCGTGCCCGGCCTTCGCCTGCTCGAGGCTGACGTCGCCCGTGCCCGGCAGGTAGATCCCCAGCTCCGGCAGCTCGCGCGGCGGCTCGAAGCCGTGGCCTTCGAGCAGGAAGGTGTCGGCGAGGAAGCGCAGCAGCTGCTCGACGTTGTCGATGTCGCCGTGGCGCAGGTACTCGCCGGCCTCGGCGACCGCTCCGGCCGGAGCCGTGGAGAGCGCGGTCATCTCCGCATCGGGCTCGGCCTCGCCGCCGAGCGCCAGCAGCACGATCCCGCGCTCCTGGCAGCCGGCGCGCAGCGCGTCGAAGCCCTCCGGCCAGCCGCGACGCCCACCGAGGATGCGGCAGAGGACAACGCGAGCGCCGTCGAGCAGCTCCTCGGCCAGGGCCACCGGGTCGGCGCTCAGCGCAGGGTTGGCGCAGCGCACCTCGGGGAACTCGTCGGGCAGCCGCCGCACGGCTTCGGCCGTGGCGAGGATCTCGGTGTCGGCGGTGGTCAGGAAGCGAAGCAAGCGCTCATCTCCGTTCTCAGGCTCGGCAGGTCGGCCGGCGGCCCGTTTTCGATCAGGTCTTCAAGGCGGGTGGTGTCGAGATGGTCGGCGACGAGGTCGCCGAGGGCGTCGAGCCGAGCTTCGCGCACCGCGGCGAAGGGACGCTCGCCGGGCTCGAAGCCGCGGCCGCGTTGCTCCGCCACCCAGGAGAGCAGCGAGCGCCGCAGCTCGTCCCCCTCCAGGAGTCCGTGCCAGGAGGTGCCGGCAACGCTGTCGACCCGGCAGCCCTCCTCCTCGCCATCGTCGGCCCCGAGCAGCGGCTCGCCGCCGTGGCGGGCGACGCGGCCGTGGCGGATCTCGTAGCCGGCGGCCTCGGCGCCGAGCCACTCGCTGCGCCCCTCGCGGCGGCGCAGCAGCTTCTCCTCCGCGAACTCGGTCGCGACCGGGAGCAGGCCGAGGCCGGCGCTCTCGCCCTCCCCCGACTCGACCCGGTCGGCGATCCGCTCGCCCAGCATCTGGTAGCCACCGCAGATGCCAATCAGGGGCGCGCCGGCCGCTGCGCGGCGGGCGAGGGCGCGGTCGAGGCCGTCGGCGCGCAGCTCCTCGAGGTCGCGCACGGTCGCCTTCGTCCCCGGCAGGACAACCAGGTCGGCGCGCTCGATGTCGGCGGCGGAACGCGTGTAGTGCAGGCGCACGCCGGGTTCGGCGGCGAGCGCGTCGAAGTCGGTGAAGTTGCTGATCCAGCGCAGGCGGACGACGGCGAGGTCGAGCGCGTCCTCCCCGGCCTCCGGTTCGGCCGCCGGCCCCTGCAGGGCGAGCGAGTCCTCGGCTTCGAAGGCGATCCCCTCCAGCCACGGCAGCACGCCCAGGGTCGGCCGGCCGGTGGCCTCGGTCAGGGTCTCGATCGCCGGCGCCAAGAGCGCCTCGTCGCCGCGGAACTTGTTGATCACGAACCCGGCCAGCTGCGCCTGGTCGGCGGCATCGAGCAGGGCCAAGGTTCCGAGCATCGAGGCGAAGGCACCGCCGCGGTCGATGTCGGAGACGACCAAGACCGGCAGGTTCGCCGCCCGCGCCAGGCCCATGTTGGCGAGGTCGCCCTGGCGCAGGTTGATCTCGGCCGGGCTGCCGGCGCCCTCGCAGACGACGACGTCGAAGCGCTCGCGCAGATCGGCCAGGGCCCCGGCGACGAGCGGCGCCAGCTCGCCCTTCAGGCCCTGGTAGGAGCGGGCGTCGGCCTCGCCGCGCGAGCGTCCCATCACCATCACCTGGCTGCGGCGCTCGCCGGTCGGCTTCAGCAACACCGGGTTCATCGCCGCCTCCGGCTCGACCCCGGCAGCCGCGGCCTGCATCGCCTGGGCGCGGCCGATCTCGCCGCCGTCGAGGGTGACGACCGAGTTCAGAGCCATGTTCTGGGCCTTGAAGGGGGCGACGCTGACGCCCTGGCGGTGCAGCCAGCGGCAGATGCCGGCGGCGACGACCGACTTGCCGGCGTCGGAGTGGGTGCCGCAGACGAGGATCGCGCCCTTCATCGCCGCCTCCGGGTGCGGGTGCGCAGGGCGGCGCAGAGGCCGGCGCCGCAGATCCCGACCGCAAGCGAGAGCCGGGCGGCGCGGTGGACGTCGGCGCGCTCGGGCGGGCGGCCGTCGCCGAGCGGTGGCCGGTTCTCGACCCTGCCGCCGTAGGCGAGCGGGCCGCCGAGGCGGAGGCCGAGGGCGCCGGCGAAGGCCGCCTCTAGCTGGCCGGCGTTGGGGCTGGGATGGGCGCCGGCGTCGCGGCGGACCGCGCCCCAGGCGGCGGCGGGCGAGCCGCCGACCAGCGGCGCGCAGAGCGCGGTCAGGCCGGCGCCGAGGCGAGCCGGGGCGAGGTTGAGGCCATCGTCGAGGCGGGCGGCGGCCCAGCCGAAGCGCAGGTAACGCTCGCTGCGGTTGCCAACCATCGCGTCGAGCGTGTTCGCGGCCCGGTAGGCGGCGATCCCGGCCGGGCCGGCGACGGCTCCCCAGAAGAGCGGCGCCAGTACCGCGTCGCCGGTGTTCTCGGCCACCGACTCGACCGTGGCCCGGCAGATCTCGGCCTCGCTGAGCCCGGCCGGGTCGCGGCCGACCAGCGCCGGCAGCGCCGCCCGCGCACCATCGAGGTCGCCGCGGTCGAGGTGTCCCGCCACCCGCTTGGCTTCGCGGACCAGCGAGCGGCCGCCCAGAGCGACCCAGCAGACCGCGGCCAGCGCCGGTCCCTCACCGGCCCCGAGCCGGCGGCAGAGCCGCGCCGCAAGCTCGCCGCTCAGTGCGGCCAGCGCGACCAGAATCGCGGTGTACAGCGCCCCGTTGCGCCGGCTCGGCGCGTACAACGGCGACTCCAGCGCCGTCGCCAGCTGCCCAAACCCGGCAACCGGGTGGTGCCGCCGCGGGTCCCCAAGTACGAGGTCGGCCCCGTACCCCACCGCCAGCGCCCCCCCGCTCACGCCACCGCCCCCGGTTGAGGTCGTAGTTCGTCCCGCATACCGGGACCAACTACGACATCAAGAGCGACGTTGGCGCGGACCAGGGTCCAGCGGCCGTCGTGGGCGTGCAGCTCGGTCAGGGACAGCGGCGCCACGTCGACTCGCCAGAAGGAGAGCAGCGGGGCGCCGAGGGCGGAGACGATCGCCGCCTTGACGACGCCGCCGTGGGTGATCGCGAAGGTCGAGCCGTCGGCGCCGGCCTCCTCGCCCAGCCAGCCGGCGACCCGGTCGACGAAGCCGGAGAGGCTCTCGCCGCCGTGCGGGCGCGCCTCGGGGTCGGTCATCCAGGCCTCTGAGCCAGCCGGGTCCTCGCGGCAGACGTCCTCCAGCGAGCGTCCTCCCCACTCGCCGAAATCGCACTCGGCCAGCTCCGGCAGCGTCACCGGGTCGAGCCCGGCGGCGCGGGCAGTCTCCAGGCAGCGCACGGCGGGGCTGGCGCAGACGTCCGCATGGCGGGGGACAACCTCGGCAAGGCGACTGGCCTCAGCTAGCGCAGCATCGTCCGGCCGCTCGTCGAGCGGGAACGCGGCGGCCTTCGTCGCGGCAGTCGGCGCGTGGCGCACGAGGAGCAGCCGCTTCATCTGGAAAACCGCACCTCCCGGGGATCGAGCGTCCCCATTCGAAGGATCCGCGGCGGACAAGTGTCCTGACTCCCGGATCCTCGTTTCCCCCGCCTTCCCAGGCCGTTCGCCCAGTGGCTTGATGGGGTTCGCTCCCCGGTTACAGTGGCGCCACCGTTCCGGACTTTCACCGGCTTCCTCGCGCCGCCGCGCTGACGCCGCCAGTCTATCCCTCCCCTGGCCCCGGCGCGGAGGCGCTTTAGTGTTGGCGCTGTGAGCGCCGAGGATCGCCTGCAGCGACCGCCGACCCCACCCGGCTTCGACCCCTCGCGGGCCGCCGAGCGGGCCGAGGACCCGCGCGGCTGGGCCTACGAGGGGGACGACCGGGAGGCGGTGCACCGGGTGATCGCCGAGCGCCGCGACGTCCGCCGCTTCCGTCCCGACGAGATCCCCGAGGACGTCCTGCAGCGAGTGCTGGAGGCGGCGCACCGGGCGCCATCCGTGGGACTGATGCAGCCCTGGCGGATGATCGTCATCCGCTCGATGGAGACGCGGATGGAGGTGCGGCGGCTTGCCCAGCGCGAGCGCCTGCGCCAGGGCGGCAAGTTCGAGGGCCGCGCCGCCCAGTTCCTCGACCAGAAGGTCGAGGGTGTGGTCGAGGCGCCGCTGGGGATCTGCGTCTGCTGCGACCACGGCGAGCCCGGCGAGGAGGTACTCGGCCGCGGCACGATCCCCGAGACCGACGTCTACAGCACCGCCTGCGCGATCGAGAACCTCTGGCTGGCGGCCCGCGCCGAGGGGCTCGGCGTCGGCTGGGTCAGCTTCTACCGCCCCGAGGACATGCGCTCCCTGCTCGAGATCCCCGCGCGCGTCGACCCGATCGCCTACCTCTGCCTCGGCTGGCCCGACGAGCGCCCCGTCCGTCCGGGCCTCGAGGCCTCCGGCTGGTCCTCGCGAATGCCGCTCGACGATGTGGTGATGGACGAGCGCTGGCGCCAGGACGAGCCGGAGCGACGGGACGAGCCAACGCGTGGTTCCTTTTTCGCGCCGGAGGCGCAAAAGGAACCACGCGGCGAGACCGCGCCTTCGCCCGGGCCCGACCGGGCCGCGGCGATTGCCGCCCGCGACCGCTCCGACCAGCTAGTGAAGCCGCCGGGCAGCCTCGGCGCGCTCGAGGGCCTGGTCGAGCGCTGGGCCTCGATCACCGGCAAGCCGCCGCCCTCACAGCTGCGCGCCGGTGTCCTCATCTGCTGCGCCGACCACGGCCACCTCCATCGTGGGACCAGCCTCTACTCCTCGCGCGTCTCCCCCCAGGTGGCGGCCGCCGCGGTCGCTGGCGAGACCGCGGCCGGAGTCCTCACCCGCCGCGGCGGTCACGAGCTGCTGGTCGCCGACCTCGGCCTGACCGGGGAGACGCCGGAGGGAGTGCGGGACGCGAAGGTCGCCGAGGGCTCCGCCGATCTCTCCGCCGGCCCGGCCTTGACCGAGGCCCAGCTGATCGAGGCGCTCGACACCGGTGCCGCCCTCGCCGCCGAGCTGGCGGAGCGCGGGGTCGATTGCCTCGTCCTCGGCGAGATCGGGATCGGCAACACGACCACGACCGCCGCGCTCGCCTCGGCCCTGACCGGTGCCCCCGCAGCGCTCACGGTCGGCCGCGGCGCCGGCGTCGACAGCGCCGGGATCGAACGCAAGCGGGCGCTGGTCGACGACGCTCGCGACCTGCACGGGGCGCCGCTGCCCGCTCGCGAGGCGCTGCTCGCGGTCGGCGGACTCGAGCTGGCGGCGCTCGCCGGGGCGATCGGCGAGGCGGCCGGGCGGCGGCTGCCGGTCGTCCTCGACGGCTACGCGGTCGGGACCGCGGCGCTGGCCGCGACGCTGCTCGAACCGGCCGCCGGCGAGGTCCTCATCGCCAGCCACCGCTCGGCCGAGCCGGGCCACCGGCTGGTCCTCGCCGAGCTCGGCCTGGAGCCGCTGCTGGACCTGCGCCTGCGCCTCGGCGAGGCCTCCGGCGGGCTGCTGGCGATCTCCCTGATCGAGTCGATGGGCGCTCTGCACCGGCAGATGGGCACCTTCGAGGAGTCCGCCGTAGAGCGCGCCCGATGAGCGAGGGACCCGTCCGCCGCGCCCTCGGCGGCCTCACCCTCGCCTTCTCCTTCCTGACGATCGTCCCGGTGCCGACCCGCGAGCCCGGCCCGGGCGGCCTAAGCGCCTCCGCCGCCTGGTTCCCCCTGGTCGGAGCCGTGGTCGGCGCTTTCGCCGGCGGCATCCGGGTCGGCGCCGCACCACTGGTGGGAACGAGCGTCGCCTCGGTCCTCGCCCTGATCGCCCTCGTCGCCGTCACCGGCGCCCTGCACCAGGACGGCCTCGCCGACTCCGCCGACGGCCTCGGCGTCCGTGACGACCGCGAGCGCCGCCTCGCCGTCATGCGCGACTCGGCCGTCGGCGCCTTCGGCGTCCTCGCCCTGGTCGGATGGGCCCTACTCATGGTCACCGCCTTGGCCGCTCTCGACGACGGCGAGGCGATTCTGGCGCTGATATCCGCCGCCGCCCTCGCCCGCTGGGCCGCCCTGCTCCACGCCACCGCCGCGCCCCCAGCCCGCCTCGACGGCCTCGGCGCCGGCTTCGCCCCGGCCCAGACCCCGCTGGCAATCGCCACCGTGATCGCGCTCGCGATCGCCGTCCTCTCCTGCGGCGCCCTCCCAGGCCTCGCCGCCATCGGCGGCGCGCTCGTCGCCACCGCCCTCGTCACCCTCTGGGCCCGTCAAACCCTCGGCGGCCGCACCGGCGACACGCTCGGCGCCACCGTCGCCCTCGCCGAGGTCGCCGTGCTGCTGGCGCTCGTCGCCTGCTGGGCGAGCTGACTAGTCCCCCCAACCCACACCGAAGTCCAACGGGCCGAGGCGCAGGTAGACCAGCCACAGCAGAATCGTCACGGCGACCAACAGCAGGGAGACAAACGCGGCCCGCCGGGCCCTGCTCTCCATCCTGCGACGCTCCCTCGCTCCTTCGGCCGCCGCGATCTGAAGACCTCGGGCCATCGCGTAGCAGAGCGCACCGGCACTCAGGCCGCTGAAGATTGACGCGATCCAGATCTCGTCAAGCATTCGCGTCCCGATCGGGCTGGGCGCGGCGAGCACGGTCGAGCAGCGCCGCGGCGGCCTGCTCCAACGCCGGGGTCGAGAAGCAGTTGGCCTCGGCGAACTCCTCCAGCTTCAGCGACTGCTCCCAGGGGGCGTCGACGGCGGCGCGCATTAGCGCCTTGGTCATCTCCGGGGCGTGCGGCGGCATCGCGATCACGCGGTCGCACCATTTCGCCGCCGTCGAGAGCAGCTGGTCGTGCGGGCAAACCTCCTCGACCAGCCCCATCTGCAGGGCGCGCTCGGGGTCGACGTGCCCGGCGAGCGCAAACGCGAGCCCGACCCCGGCCGCGGGGCCGTTGACGGCGGCGACGAAGGTCTTGTCGCTGGCCGCGATCCGCCGCGCGACGCCGCCGAACTGGCGCCGGATCCAGCGCCACGGCGTCGTCGTGTCGATCTCCATCTCGCCGTCGCGGACGTTGCGGGTGCTGCTGGCGATCATCTCCAGGTCGCCGCCGGAGCAGAAGGCCGGGTCGGCGCCGGTGAGGATCACCGCCCGCACCGTCGGGTCCTCGTCCACCTCGGCAAGCGCGTCGAGCAACTGCAGCATCAGGCCGGCGCTGAGCGGGTTGAGGCGCTCGGGGTCGGAGAGGGTCACGGTCGCCCGCTCGCCCTCGCGCTCGACCAGCACCAGTTGGCGCTGGTCGGCGCGTCCCTCTGCGATCAGGTCTGCGTAGCTGTCCACGGGCCCCCAGGCGCGGGGATGCTACTCGGCGACCTCCACCCCGCGCCGCCCTCTCATTCCCTGGTCAGATACATGGGCGACGGGGCCGAGATGTTGTAGGTCGCGGTCCACAGCATCGGGTTCGTGCACCCCACCGGACCCACGGACTTCGGAATTGCTTCTTTGGAGATCGCGAAGGTTGCCGGTGCGCCCCCGCCGACCAGGGCTTTGACAATGTCTTCGTACTGACAGATGTCGATTCCGCAATCGAACTTCCACTCATTGTCGAATTCGGCGAACCCGCCGTTACCTTCGGTCCATTTGAATCCACCGTTCCAGGAGACCCTCAGGGCTTCGATTTCGCAATTGAGGCAGTTTTCCCACGTCCTGGTTTTGAAACTGAATTTGACTTCCGTTCCCACGCCGCCGCCGTTGCTGGTGGTTGCGCCTTCGAGCGTCGAGGTGTTGCAGTCCACTTCGGCGAGGCCGATCTGGAACGGCGTATAGGTTTTCTGAGTCAGTTTCAGGGGGGTGCCGCTTTTCAAATCTTCCCCCGCAGGACAGGCGTTCGCCACAGCTTTCACTTTGCACAGCTTGGTCGCCGTCGCCGAGCCGGCGCCGAGCGCCGCGAACAGACCCACAAGGACCAGCAGAACCACAGTCGTTCCAGTCACCAGCCGCATCTCTCCCACCTCCGGATCGCCTTTGATCCCCGCCGCTGGGTGATTGCTTAACAGTTCTGTTTCGGTCGCGCATTAAGGCGCGAACAGCGTGCGCTCCGCGTAGGCGGTGTCGAAGTACTCGCGGACTTCCTGGATCTTGCCGTCGCGGACGATGAAGATGCCGCAATAGGAGTTGTCGTAGTCCTCGCCGCGAGCGGTGAGCGCGCGCACCCTCCACTCCAGGGACACCGTCTCGCCTTCGCCGATCAGGGTCGGGAACTCGAACTCCTGGCTGCCCTGCTGGTAGAGCGTGCCGCCGAAGTGGACGAGGAAGTCGTCGACGATCGCGTCGCGGCCCTTCCACGGGCCGGCCATCGGCAGGTCGGCGTGCATCCTCCAGACGGCGTCCTCGGCGAAGCACTCGCGGATCGCCTCGATGTCGCCGGCCAGCAGCACGTCGAGGTAATGCTGAACCACCTCTTTCGAACTCTTCTCCATCTCCACTCCTTTTTCGGCTGGGTTGAGGCTCAGTTGGAACTGACGGTGAGTACGGCGTTGCCGCGGACCTGACGCGCCAGCAACTCGGCGATCGCGTCTCCGGTCCGGGTCCAGTCGGCGTGGAACCCGATCTCCGGGTTGAGCCGGCCGGCGGCGAGGAGCCTGACCAGGGTCGCCAGGTCCTCGCCGTCGCTGACGCCGCTCTCGACGTAGTGGAACTTGCGGATCGTCGCGTTGGCGCCGCCGCTCCAGTCGAAGAAGTCGAGCTGCGGCGCCTCGCGACTGGCCTGGCCGAACCAGACCAGGAGGCCGTCGTCGCGGAGCCGGCGCAGGACCGCGCCGGTGCTGGCGCCGCCGACCGAGTCGAGGCCGACGTCGAAGGGTCCCTGCGCCCGCTCGACGTCCGCGACGACCTCAACCGCGCCGAGCTCCCGCAGCCGCTCACCTCTCCCCGCCGAGGAAACGGCGGTGACGGCGGCGCCCTGGGCAGCCGCGAGCTCGACGAAGTAGTGCCCGACGCCCCCGGACGCGCCGGTGAGGAGGACACGGCGGGAACCCAGGGGGCCCGCGGCCCGAGCCAGGCGCAGCGCCGTCAGCCCGGCCAGCGGCAGCGCCGCCGCGCTCTCGAAGGCGACGTGGTCGGGCAGCGGCGCGACCTTGGCCAGCGGGACCGCGACCCGCTCCGCCCAACCACGCGCTTCGGGGTGACCGACGACCCGCTCGCCGACCCGTGGCCCACCGCCGCAGGCAGCTGCCTCGACGACGGTTCCGACCACGTCCTTCCCCGGCCGCCAGCCCGGCTGCAGGCGCTCGAACAGAAACGTCTCGCCGCGGTTGACCGAGAAGGCGGAGACGGCGACAACCAGCTCGTCGTCGCGCGGCCGCGGCTCCTCGACGTCGGCGAACTCGACACTCGGCTGGGGTCCGTCTGCGGGGACGAGGGCTTGCACGGCGCGGCATTCTGGCAACGATGCTCTCCTTTGGGAAGAGAGCAGCAAAAAGTGCTATACACACCTTTTAGTGACTGTGAGCGAGCAAACCGCCTCCGCCGACGGCCGCTTCGACGTGATGGCGTCGGCCTGCCCGACCCGCCAGGTGGTCGGTCGCATCGGGGACCGCTGGACCCTGCTCGTCCTCTACGCCCTCGGCCAGGGCACCCGCCGCTTCTCCCAGCTCCGAGCCGACGTCGACGGGATCAGCCAGAAGATGCTGACCCAGACCCTGCGCGCGCTCGAGCGCGACGGCCTCGTCGACCGCCGCGTCTACCCCGTCGTCCCGCCCAAGGTCGAGTACTCCCTCACCGCCCTCGGGACCAGCCTGACGATGGAGATCGCCGCCCTGCGCACCTGGGCCTACGCCCACATGGATGAGATCGCCGCCGCCCGCGAGGCCTTCGACACCCGCAGCGAGCCCGCCTAAGGCGCGTCAACTCAGTGGTGCCAGCGCAGGGTGGAGCGGAACTCCTCACCCACCACCAGCCTGAACAAGGCGACCAGGCCGACGACGGCCAGTAGCGAGGTGACCATCGTCAGGACGAGTCCCATCCCGCCGCCGATCGATACGGGGTCGAACGAGGGAAGCGAACTGTTGGATGCGGCGGACTGCTGCGCCAGCGCGACCGGCGGATCGGGCTGAGCGCGCACCTCCGCAGGTGTCGCAGCTACGACAGGCTCGACCCCGGCGCCAGCCGATCCCCCGGAGCCAGCGCCAGCCCCAACGCGAGCGGGCCGATCTGCCTCCGCAGCCTCCCCCGTGACCCTCGCCACGGCGCCGATGCCATCCGATTCGGCATGGGGAGCTGGATCGATGGAAGGCAGATCGGCATCCGGACTCGCGACCTCGGTTGCGCCGCCTGCTGGGGCGGGCGCCGAGCGTGAGGGGGGCGGGGCCGACGGCGCCGCCGCGGGCGGACTACCCGGGGCCGGACTGGCAGCGGCCTGGGGCACACCAGGAGGCTCGGCCGGCGCCGGACCGGTGACCGGCGGCAACACGTTGGGAAGTGACGAAGTGGCGTCGGCGACGACCGTTTTGCCGGCTTCAACCACTTCTTCCACCAGGCCAGCCGACGCGGAGGCAACCCCGACGACCCAGGTCACCAGGACAACTCCGACAATCGAAACCCCGAGGCGTCGTACAGAACCCATGCTCCACCCGACCTTTGTTTCTTGAAAGCTGGACCTTTAGTCCCTACCTAATATTTGGACAGGTATACCGCATTTTAGGTAAAGTACAAAGAACCTGAGTGTCTAAGGACACGGCGGAGATCTGTCGAGGATTGCCCCACCGATGATCCGCGCCAACCAGAGCCCGGCGGCCCTCAAGATCGCGGGCGCCCTCTTCCTCGCCGGCCTCTGGGCCCCCGCTGTCTTCAATCGTGGCGACGCCCCCGCCTCGACCTTCCTCGCCGCCATCCTGGTCACCGCCCTGGTCGTACTCGCCGTACTCCGCGGCAGTCGCGTCGGATGGGTTCTGATACTGCTCGTCGTGGTAATCGGCGTTGTCGCCGTATCCCTCGTCGGCTCCTGGTGGGAAGTCCTCCTCCGACTCCTACCCCTCCCCTTCTTACTAGCGCCCGAATCGCGCGGCTACGTCTGGAATCGCTAAGGGCGAGCGGCGTCACCCGATACTCCCGGTGCTGCACAAATGCCGAACGGTTAGCCAGGAGAAAACAACACGGTTCATTGCCTGTGATTTAGTACTTGACCGATGAACGTCAGTCGGCGAACTTTCAACCCTCAATGAGTGATCCTCGCGATACGGGTGCGTATCGCATTGCGGTTGGAACCGTAGGATTTGCCCTGATCGTCGTGTTGGCAGGTCTTTGTGTGATCGTCGCCGTCGGTAAGGGTGCGGAGATTCCGAAAGAACTCTGGACCATCACGAGCGCCCTCGGAGGTGGCCTGCTGGGGCTTCTCGCACCTTCACCCACTCCATCGTCCGCTGCCGAAACGGATAAAGGCGAGAGCCTCCCGGGGAAGCTGGCGAGACCGGTGAAAATCCTGGTCAAGGATGCATGGGCCAATCGCTCGGTCGTGATCCTCCTTGCTGTCTTTGTGTTCGCAGTCGTGTTCGGAGCGACCAACGATTCCACGCAGCTTCAAGCGCTCGCCGGCGCAAGCGGAGGAGCGCTCATCGGTCTGATCGCACCAGCGCCCGGCAAAGGCTTGACGGAAAACTAGTTTGCCGCCCTCCGCCTTTCACGGGCTGATCCAGCATTCCTTCGCGTTGCGGCTCGCGAAAAAGCACAGCCCGTTCGTCGGCTCAAGCATCGAAGCCCGGATCGGGGAGCGCTTTGCTCTCCCGGCCAGCGGGGGAGCCGCCTTCGACCTGAGGTCGGTGCGCGACCGCTGCCCCGCGGATGCCGCGGACCACAGCCCGCTGGTCCGGAACGGGCGGACCACGGTTCAGCCCCTACGGATCAGCTTCTCCGGGGCTGACGGCGGCCCCCCGGTACCCGACCTGCCGTCCGCGTTCGAGTGGGCAGGGGAAGGGAAGGGGAAGATCGATCAGAGGCAGGAGGGGCCAACCTTCGTCTTTGCCGGCGCCGACCCCGAGACCGGGAAGGTCGAGTGCAACGACTATCTGGTCGAACAGTCGGGATGCCCGGCGGAGGCGCAGTCGATCTCATCGACCCTGCTCGAGATCCTCGCCCACAAGCGCTCGCGGCTGCTGGGCCTTGCACTCGCCAACCAGATCGTCAGCGTGTTGCTTCCGCACGCAGTATTGACCCCTGCGGACGAAGGCGGACGGCAGACCATCGACAAGTCGTGGTTCGTGCAGCCACTCGTTTCCCTGATCCGTGACGGTGGGACGAAGACCGAGTTCCGCGACAGCTACTCGTTGACGCTGCTGCTCATTCCGATCACAGACAGCGGATACGGGAAGCGAGAAATGACTCGCGGTGAGATCGACCGAACCGTCAACGCCGGCTGGGGCCTCGCGACCGTCCCCACCCGCGAGAAGCCATCCCGGTTTCAGGCGAGCGGACCGCTTCTCGACTACTTGTCGCGCCTCACTGCGCCCTTCGACCCGACGACCCTGCTGCGGCCGCCGGACGCGCCCGGAGCAGGCCGCTGTGGGGGGCCGCTGACCCTGAGGCAGGGCACCGAGGTGCTCGCCTTTGGCGTCGGGCTGAGGCTGGCCCAGGGCTCCCTCGGCGGTGCAAACGAGCGGACGGTGCGCCGCATCGGCGACGATGTCGTGACCGCGCTCGGGAGCGCGAGGGTCTCGTCGGTCCTGGTGGTGGACAAGGGGCTCACAGAGAAGGACATCGTCGGGGAAGAGAAGGCGCCGCTCAAGAAGCACCGCGCCCTGATGGCGAAGATCTCCCGGGAAACCCGGCGCCCCCCCAAGCGCGCCCGAAGCCGAAAGCACAGGCTCGACCGGGCCTTCGTGGACGACAAGACCTACGTCGTCGGGGTGGTGCCCGCGAAGCGCTGCCTGGTCGTCTCCTGCGCGGCCGAGTCCCAGCACGGCTGGTACCAGTCAGGATTGATGCAGGCCGGCAGCCTCACCCACATGACCATCGGAGCCGCAACCGCGATTGGGACGCTGCGGGCGATCGACAGGGATCTCGAATGCCTGGAGGCGGCGGACCCGAGCAGGATCGCCGAAATTGACGGTGAAATCGCGACCGACCTCCGTGAGGTCTACGACCTCGACATCACCAGTGAGGAATATCGGAGCCTGTACCGTCTCCTGCGCGAGCATCTCGGCATCACCAGGGACTACAAGGCTCTTCAAGACAAGATGGCAACGCTGTACCGGGCGACGTCCACGAAGCACGAGGTCAAGTCGCAGCGACAGCTGAACTGGCTGACGGGGGCGATCGTTGCGCTCACCGTCCTGATCGTCATCATCGAGGTCTTCTTCAAGTAACCCTGGTCAGGGCGAGAGGATCTATGGGGCGGGAAGGACTCGAACCTTCGACCGACGGATTATGAGTCCGCTGCTCTAACCAACTGAGCTACCGCCCCTCGCGGGCGAGGGTACCGCGGGACGCTGGGGTCAGGCGCTGAAGAGCTGGGCGAGGGAGCGGCCGACGTCGGGGGGCTCTTCCTCGCCGCGGGCGGCTGCAGCGGCGCCCTCGGCCAGGGCCTTGGCGGCGTCGGCTATCTGGTGGTCGCGGCCGCCGCGGATCGAGCCGGTCTTCTTGGCTTCGGCCAGGTCGGACTCCATCAGGCCGGCAAGCTCGGCGAGGCGGCGAAGGCCGACGACGCCGGCGGTGCCGCGCAGGGCGTGGGCTTCGGCCCGCATCGTCTCGAAGTCGGTCGTCTCGGTGGCCAGGCCGGCGGCGATCACGTCGCAGCGACGGCGCGCCTCCTCGGCGAAGGACTCCAGCAGCTCGGAATCCTCGACCGCGCCTTTCTCCGCTTTCTCGCTCATCCTTCAGCCACCGCCTTCTGCAGCACTTCGTCCATCAGTTCGAGCCCGAAGGCGCCCTCGACCGCCGAGCTGATCACACCTTTGCTGTTGATCGTGAACAGCCACGGCTCGGTCGGCAGCTTGTACGTGCGCACCTGCGGTCGTACTTTGGTACCCGGCTCGTTGTTTTCCCAGATCTCCATATGGATGAAGGCAGCCTCGTCTCCTGATTCCTGCTTCGCCTGCTCGGCCACGTCGACGACGGGGCCGCACACCCGACTTTCGCAGAACTGGGGGGTCGCAAACAAGAGCACGATCGGTTCTTTGCCGAGCGCATCCGCGTAATCCACCTTGTTTTGGGTGTCCGGCGGGATCCTGGTGGTGATCTTCGAGAGGTCGCCGCCGACTTCGTCGGCCGTCGGGGTGTGCATCTTCGGGGCCGGATCGCCGGGGCGCGGGATGCCGGAGAATTCGCCGACCACGGCGCTCGGCAGCAGGGTCGCGGTGAGTTCGTCCCCCTGCTTGATCAGGGCCGCGATCCGCCACTCGCCGTTGCTGGGGAAGTTGATCTGCGTCGAATAGGCGACGGTCGCCGCGTCGGGGTCGTCGGTCGTCGTCTGAGCGCGGAAGGCGGGCTGGGTGGCAATGCTTTCGATCTTCGCCGGGAAGGGCCCGATCGCCGGCTCTTCCAGCGCGTTCGCTTCGGCCTGCGCTTCCGCCCCTTTGCTGCCCGGCGCGGACTTGCCCTTCTTCGCGCCCGGCTTGGCTTTCGGCACCTTGGAGAAGTAGAGCGCCACTTCGGCGTCGGGGACCTGCGTGCGGTCGCTTTCGAAGACCCCGAACGGGTAGCGGTTTTCGCCCTTGTAGAAGACCATCGCGGCCGGCGAGACGACCAGTTCCGAGCGCGCGTCGGCGAATTTCAGGACTTCCTCGAGACTGCGGCCGTGGGGCGTCGGGAAGGCGCTTTTTGGCGGCGCCGGGCGGCTTTCGGCGCTGCCCGTGCTGGCGGTCGAGCCGGTGGAGTCGGAATCGCCGCCGCAGCCGGCCAGAAGGGCCGCCGCAAGCAGGCAGGCTAAAGCTGGGGCGAGGCGGGTGGCACGCATCGGCGGCATGTTCTCAGAGTCGCCGCGGCCGTTGCTGCCCGGGGGCGCTCAGGCGAAACGATCTATAGGGTGGCGGCGTCGTCGAAACGGAGGAGTGGGAATGGCGGACAAAGCGGCTCTGGTGACGGGTGGTTCCGGCGGGATCGGGCTGGCTATCGCCCGCACGCTCGGCGAGGAGGGCTACGCGCTGACCCTCTCGGCCCGGCGCCCGGACAAACTCGAGGAGCAGGTGCAGGGACTGCGCGACGACGGCTTCGAGGTCCTCACGGTCCCCGCCAATGTCAACGAGGAGGACGAGCTGCTCGCCGTCTTCGCCGCCCACAAGGAGCGCTACGGCCGCCTCGACGCCCTCGTCAACAACGCCGGGGTCGGGATCGGCGCGCCGATGCACGAAATCCAGACCAAGCACCTCGACATGCAGCTGGGGATCAACCTGCGCTCGCTGATCGTCGCCACCCGCGAGGGCCTGCCGCTGCTGCGCGAGGCCGGCGCCGAGCACCACAAGGCGCTGCTGGTCAACACCGCCTCGATCGCCGGCAAAGCCGGCCAGCCCTTCCTCTCCGTCTACGCCGCAACCAAGGCCGCGGTGATCAACTTCACCCAGTCGACCGCTCGCGAGACCAGCGGCAACGGCATCCAGTGCACCGCCCTGGCGCCGGGCTTCGTCGACACCGCGATGACCGACTTCGTCAAGGGACAGGTCCCGGCCGAGGAAATGATCCAGCCCTCGGACATCGGCGAGGCGGTGCGGCTCCTGGTCCACCTCTCCCCCAACTGCCACATTCCCGAGATCGTGTTCAACCGCGACGGCGAAGGCCCTGACGCGCCCTGACCAACCGCTGCGGGTACTAGTCGCCGCTTTTGGCGACCCTGGCCACGTCTTTCCGGCGATCGCGCTGGGGCGGGCGCTTTCGCAGCGGGGACACGAGGTCGTGGTCGAGACCTGGGAGGAGCGGCGGACCGCCGTGGAGGGCGCCGGGCTGGGCTTCGCCGCGGCCGAGGAATACCAGATGTTCCCGCCGCCCGAACCCGATTCGGAGGACGGGCTGCACGCCGCCGAGGCGGCCCGGGCGCTGCTGCCGCTACTGGAGCGGATGCGCCCCCACGTCGCCGTCAGCGACATCCTCACCCTCGCCCCCGCTCTCGCCGCCGAGAAGGCCGGCGTGCCGCTGGCGACCCTCGTCCCCCACATCTACCCGGTGGTCGAGCCGGGGCAGCCGTTCTTCGCGATCGGGCTGCGCTCGCCGCGGACGCCGCTGGGCCGGGCCGTCTGGCGGGGCGGGCAGCGGGCGCTGAACGTCGGCCTCGAGCACGGTCGCCGCGACCTCAACCTGCAGCGCCAGCGCCTCGGCCTGCCCGCGGTCGAGGGCTTCCACGGCGGCATCAGCTCCGAGCTGGCGCTGGTCGGGACCTTCCCCCAGCTCGAGTACCCGCGCGAGTGGCCGGCCGGGGTCGAGGTGACGGGACCGATGACCTTCGAGATCCCCCACCCGGAGATCGAGCTGCCGCCGGGGGACGCGCCGCTGGTCCTCGTCGCACCCAGCACCGCCCACGACTCCGAGAACCATCTGGTCCGCGCCGCCCTGGCGGCCCTGGCGGATGAGCCGGTGCGGGTGGTGGCGACTACCAACCGGGTGCGTCCGCAGCGGCCGATCGAGGTCCCCGCCAACGCCGTCCTCGTCGAGTGGCTCAGCTACTCCCAGCTGATGCCCGCCGCCTCGCTGGTCATCTCCCACGGCGGCCACGGCACCGTCGCCCGCGCCCTCGGCGCCGGCACCCCGGTCCTGATCAGCCCGATCACCGGCGACATGAGCGAGACCGCGATGCGGATCGACTGGGCCGGCGCCGGGCTCTCGGTGCCCTGGCGGCTATGCCGGCCGGCGGCGCTGCGCTGGACGACGCGGCGGCTGCTCGCCGAGCGCAGCTTCGCCGCCCGGGCCGAGGAGATCGCCGCTTGGGGTCGGGAGAACGATGGCGCCGCACGTGGCGCCGAGCTGGTCGAGCGGCTGGCCCTGCGGCACGCCAGCCCGTGAACGAAGCTCCGGGGGTGGGACTCGAACCCACAACCCTTCGATTAACAGTCGAATGCTCTGCCGATTGAGCTACCCCGGACCGGCGGTCCGGCGCAACGTCCGGCCCGCCCGGAATGTACCGACTCAGGTCTCGACGCGCTGGGTGTGGGCGATCCGCTCGACCAGGGCGGCGCGTTCGCGGCTGAGCGCGGCCCGGCGCTCGTAGTCGCCGCGCTCGCCGGCGGCGGCCAGCTCGTCTTCGAGCCGGCGCTGCTCGAGAAGCAGGAAGTTCAGCTCCATCGCCTCGCGCGAGGCCGGCTGGTCTGAGGCGAGCATCACCAGCTCGGCGATCAGCCCGGCCAGCTCGGCGTCGTCGTGCGGCAGGTTCGAGGCGGGGTCGTCGGGGTGCTTTCGCAGCCAGCCGAGGGCGCGCATGCCGATCGGCGAGAGGTGAGCCTCGGTCAGCTGGCCGAGGAACTCGGCGCCCTCGTCGGGCAGCTTGATGCACATCGCCAAGAGGGCCCGCTCGCGGCGTTCGCGCGAGGTCAGCTCCGCCTGGCGCCGCGGTGGCGAGGCCGGGTCGCCGCCACCCGGGCGGCGCTCGCTTCCGCCGCCCGGATCGGGCTCGCCACCGCTCGCCGGCGTCGCCGCCACCACCCGTCCCATCACCATCGCCGGCTCCAGGTCGAGCCGTTCGGCGATTCGCCGCACCAGGTCGTCGCGGCTGACCGACTCGCCCATCCCGGCCAGCACCGGCGCGACCTCGCCCAAGGCGCGGTCGCGGTCGGCCGGAGAAGCGACGTCGGTCGCCTCCAGCACCAGCCCGACCTGGAACTCGGCCAGCTCGGCCGCTCCCGAGACCAAGCCGCGGAAACGCTCGTCCCCGCCCTCGGCGGCCAGCATCTCGGCCGGGTCCTCCCCGGCCGGCATCGCCGCCACCCGCAGCCGCATCCTGCGCCCGGCGGCGACACGCTGGGCGCGCAGCATCGCCTCCTGGCCGGCGGAGTCGGCGTCGAGCGCCAGCACCACCTCCTCGACCATGCCCGAGAGCGCCGCCACCTGCTCGCCGGTGATCGCCGTCCCCATCACCCCGACGGCCTCCTCGACCCCGGCCTGGTGCAGGGCGAGGACGTCGGTGTATCCCTCGACCACGACCGCCCGCGCTGCCTTGGCGATGGCGGATTTGGCCCGGTCCACGCCATAAAGCATCTGGCTCTTGTGGAAGAAGTCGGTCTCCGCCGTGTTCACGTACTTGGCGCCCTGGTCGGAGCGCATCGCCCGGCCGCCGAAGCCGAGGGTGCGGCCGCGCCGGTCGCGGATCGGGAACATGATCCGCTCGCGGAAGCGGTCGTACTCGCCGCCGCTGCGGCCCTTCTGCGCCAGCCCGACCCCGCGCAGCTCGGCGACGCTGAACCCGGCCTGCTGGCCGCGGACGAGGATCTTGTCCCAGGCGCTGGGCGCGAAGCCGACGCCGAAGTCCCGCAGCACCTGCTCCCCCAGCCCGCGCTCGGCCAGGTAGTCGCGCGCCTTCGCGGCCTCCTGGGACTCCCAGAGGTAGTTGGCGTAATAGGAGGCGGTCCGCTCCAGCAGCTGCTCGAGCCGGCGCCGCTGCTGGCGCTTGGCCTCCGCCCGCGGGTCCTCCTGCTCGCGCTCCAGCTCGACCCCGTAGCGGTCGGCCAGGACCTCGACCGCCTCGGCGAAGCCCAGCCCCTCCTTCTCTTCGACGAACTTGATCACGTCGCCGCCGACTCCGCAGCCGAAGCAGTGGTAGAGCTTTTCCTGCGGCTCGACCGAGAACGACGGCGTCCGCTCCTCGTGGAAGGGGCAGAGCCCGACCATGCGCGCGCCTTGGCGGCGCAGGTCGGTGTGGGCGGAGATCACCTCGACGATGTCCGCCGCCTGCTTCACCCGCTCGAGGCTGTCGGGAGAGATCAGCGCCATCAGAAACGCGACTCCTCCGGGATCGTCAGCTCGGCGAACTTGGCGATGCAGTAGCGGTCGGTCATCCCGGCGATGTAGTCGGCGACGCGCTGGCACTCGCTCGCCGCCGGGTCGCGGCGCGGCACCTCGTCGGGGTTGGCCAGGTAGTGGTCGAGCAGGCCGCGCATCGCCCGTTCGACCCGGTCGTGCTCGCGCCGCGCCTCCGGCCCGAGGTAGACGCGGTCGAACATGAACTTGCGCAGCCGCAGCATCGCCCCGCCCACCTCCGGGCTCTGGACGATGTCCCCAGCCCCGGCCGAGCAGTCGACGATGTCGCGGACCAGGGTGTCGATCCGCAACGACCCGGTCGGCCCCAGCGCCTCGATCTCCGCCGCCGGCAGATCCTCCTGGCGCAGGATCCCGGCCCGCAGGGCGTCGTCGATGTCGTGGTTGATGTAGGCGACGCGGTCGACCAGCTTGACGATCCGGCCCTCCAGCGTGGCCGGCTTGTTCGGCCCGGTGTGGTTGAGGATGCCGTCGCGCACCTGCTCGGTCAGGTTGAGGCCGTGGCCGTCACGCTCCAGCACGTCGACCACGCGCAGCGAGTGCTCGTTGTGGCGGAAGCCGGCGCCGCAGCGCTCGCGCAGGGCCGCGTCGAGGGTCTGCTCGCCGGCGTGGCCGAAGGGCGGGTGGCCGAGGTCGTGGCCGAGCCCGATCGCCTCGGTCAGGTCCTCGTTCAGCCGCAGCGCCCTGGCGACGGTGCGGGCGATCCCGCAGGCCTCGAGCGTGTGGGTGAGGCGGGTCCGGTAGTGGTCGCCCTCGGGGGCGACGAAGACCTGGGTCTTGTGCTTGAGCCGGCGGAAGGACTTGGAGTGGACGATGCGGTCGCGGTCGCGCTGGAACGGCGTCCGCAGCGGGCTGTCGGGCTCCGGGGTCGCGCGCCGCGCCGGGTAGGACCGGGTCGCCTCCTCGGCGAGGAACTCGTCCTCGAAAGCGCGAATCCTGTCCTCGAAGGTGGCGGTGGCGGGCACCGACCGATCTTAAGCGGCAGCGCGAAGCTGCACATGTGCGTGATGCTCGAGCGTCTCGTTGATGGCGCGCTCGACCTGGCGCAGGGCCAGCGGCTCCGCCTCCGGGGCCTCGGCCAGAGGCTTTGCCAGCGCCTCGACCATGAAACGGTGCGCTTCCTCCGAGAGTTCGAAGGACCCTGCCTCGCAGCTGGCGCAGACCACACCCCCGGCGGCGCCGGAGAACCCGGCCAGGTGCTCGGCCTCGCCGCAGCGGGTGCAGGAAGCGAGCTCGGGCGCGAATCCCGCCACCAGCGCCAGCTTCAGCCGGAAGGAGAGCGCCGCTTCGAGCCCAGCGCCGCGCGGCTCCGTCGGGTCGTCGAGCAGGGCCAGGTAGCGGCAGAGCAGGTTGTAGGCGGGCGGGTTGGCCTCTTCGGAGTCGAGCAGGCGCAGAACCGCGTCGCAGGCGCGGGCGCCGGCGGTCAGCGCCGGGCCGGAGGAGCGCAAACGCGGATAGCCGTCGAGCGTGGTCACCCCAGTCACCGTCAAGAGGTCGCTGCGGCCTTCGTGCAGGATCAGGTCGAGGCGGAAGAACGGCTCCAGCCGGCCGCCGAAGCGCGAGCGCGGTTTGCGCGCCCCCTTCGCGATCGCCCCCAGCCGTCCCCGCTGCTTCGAGTAGAGGTGGAGGATGCGGTCGGCCTCCCCATAACGGATGCTGCGCAGGACGACCGCCTCGGTCTTGACCGTGGTTCCGGGCACATCACCAAAGGTGACCGACGGACCGGACATGTCGACTTTGTCCGGTATAGGCGGACAAAGTCGACACTCAGCGTTTGCGGCGCGGTTTGCGGCGCAGCCGCACCTGGCAGCTGGGGCAGAAGTAGGTCGAGCGGCCGCCGACGACGATGCGGACGATCTCGCCGCCGCAGGACGGGCACGGCTCCCCCTCGCGGGTGTGGACGAGGAACTCGTCCTGCATCGTCCCCTTCTCGCCGCGGCCGTCGCGGTAGTCGTCGATCGAGGCGCCACCGCCGTCGATCCCGGCTTCCAGCGCGGCGACGACCGCGTCGCGCAGTGCCACCAGGTGCTCGGGCTTCATCGAGCCGGCGGGGCTGAGCGGGTGCAGGCGGGCGCGGTAGAGCGCCTCGTCGGCGTAGATGTTGCCGACCCCGGCGACGCCCTTCTGGTCGAGCAGGAAGGACTTCAGCGGCGCCGTGCGACCGGCCGCCATCTCCCCCAGCGCCTCTGGCGTGAACTCGTCGGAGAGCGGCTCGATCCCAACCCAGCCGGCGAAGCGACCGTCGAGATCACCGTCGTCGATCAGGAAGGCCTCGCCGAAGCGGCGCGGGTCGGTGAACCAGAGCTCGCGGCCGTCGTCGAGCACGAAGCGGGCGCGCAGGTGCCGGGCCGAGGTCGAGCGCTCCCCCTCGTACAGCCGCCGGCCCTCGGAGGGATCGAGCATCTCCTCCCCCTCGACCAGGATCAGGTTGCCAGTCATCCGCAGGTGCATGACCAGGGTGCGGGCGCCGTCGAGCGCCAGCAGCAGGTACTTGCCGCGCCGCCCCAGCCCCTCGATCGTCGAGCCCTCGACCGCCCTGCTCAGGCGCTTGCCCGGGACCGGCCGCGACCAGCGGTCGTCCAGCACTTCCAGCGCCTCGATCCGCCGCCCTTCGATCTCCGGCTCCAGCTGCCGACAGACGGTCTCCACCTCGGGCAGCTCAGGCATGCCCGAGTTCTACTCGATCAGCCCTCGCTGGCCCGCGGGTGCGCCTGGAAGTAGACCTCTTTGAGGCGGTCGCCCGAGAGGTGCGTGTACATCTGGGTGGTGGCGATGTCGGCGTGGCCGAGCATCTCCTGCACGGCGCGGAGGTCGCAGCCGCCGGCCAGGAGGTGGGTGGCAAAGGAGTGGCGCAGGGTGTGCGGGCTCATCCGGCCTTCGAGCCCGGCGGCGCGGGCGTGGCGCTGGACGATCTTGTAGAGCCCCTGGCGGGTCAGCGGGCCGCCGCGGAAGTTGACAAAAAGCTTCACCTCGTGGCGCTCGCCGATCAGCTGCGGGCGGCCGCCGCGCAGGTAGCCCGAGATCGCCGCGATCGCCTGGCGGCCCAGCGGCACCAGCCGCTCCTTCGAGCCCTTGCCGCGCGCCCGCAGCAGGCCCTCGCGCAGGTCGACGTCGGCCATCTCCAGCCCGATCGTCTCCGAGGCCCGAAGCCCGCACGCGTACATCACCTCCAGCAGCGCCCGGTCGCGCAGCGCCGTCGGCTCGCTGCCGCGCGGCGAGGCGAGCAGGTTCTGCACCTCGGCGTAGTTGAGGACCTGGGGAAGCTTCTTCGCCCGGCGCGGCGCGCTCAGCGCGGCGGTCGGGTCGTCCCCAATCAGCTCGTCGCGGCGCAGGTGCTTGTAGAAGGAGCGCAGGCAGGCGGCCTTGCGGTGGATCGTGGAGGCGGAGACGGCGGGCCGACCCTCCCCCGTAGCCAGCACCGCGAGGAAGTCGGCGACGTCGGCGGGACCGACCCGCAGCGCGTCGAGCTCGTGCTCGGAGAGGTATTCGCCGTACTGCAGCAGGTCGGTGCGGTAGGCGTTGAGGGTGTTGCGCGAGAGGCCGCGCTCCAGCTCCAGGTAGGAGAGGAAGTCGAGGACCAGGCCCTCGAAGCGGGCGTCGGCGCCGGGGGATGCGGGCGCAGACGAGGGCGCAGGTTTGATCGCGACAGCCATGGGTCGCTGCTTTCTCCCTGGGTGGGCACAACCCTTGGCGCGCAAGGGACCGTGCGTGACCATCCAGCGAACTCCGGCCCGCGGGTCCTGACACAGGGGGAGGGACCTGCGGGCGAGGTTTACGTTCTCGGCCCCTCCCCCTGTGCCACCCGCGGGAGGAGTGAAGGATGGGGACCCCGGTTACTCGGTGAGGAGGTGCCCTGCCGCGAGGGGAGCTGCGAAGAAGAGGGGGTCGTCCTGAAGCTGGCGGCCCATGGTCGTGCTCGGCAAGCCCGAGGCGGCGTAGGCGGCCAGGTCCGCCGGGGCTTCGAGGAGCAGGTGGCGGGGTGCGAACGAGCGGAGTTCTTCGAGGGCCTGGCCCCCTCGCTCCAGATCGGGATTGGCTGGCGCCGCGATCCGCACCGAGGCCAAGAGGAGTTCTAGGACGGTGTGGGTGTGGTGGCTTAGGGCTTGGTGGCGTTCGCGGGGGTCCGAGGAGGAGAGGCGTGGGGAGATCAGGGTTGGAAGGTTTAGAGAGAGGGACGCGTGGGCGGTGTCCAGGGCGGCGATGCCGCCGTGGCCGAACTCGGTGTTGGAGCCGATGATGCCGGGGCCGGGGCCGGCGAGGATTGCGTCCCAGCCGAGGCGGTTGGCGGCGGCGTCGAGGGCGCCGACGGTGCTGAGTGCGTCGTGCTCGCCGCCGTAGGCGGGAGCCGCCGTGATGTGGCCGCAGAGCAGGCCGCGCTCGCGCAGCTCGGCGACGTCGCGGGAGAGCGAGCCGGGCAGGGCGCCGCCGGCCGTCTGCACGTAACCGACCCGCAGCCCCGGCGAGGCCTCGGCCGCAGCCCAGGCCGCGGGCGCTAGGTGCCCATGAAGCGGCAGCACCAGCACCGGCACCTCCTCGGACAGCGGTGCGCCTTTTCCGCGGATGGCGCGGTTTTCGCGCACCGCTGTGCCCTCCACCGGCTCGACCGCATGCTGAAGCGAGCTGTAGTTGAGCTTGATCACGTGCTCGTCACCCGCGCCGCCGCCATCCAGGCCGCGGGTGAGGTTGACGTGGACTACGTCGAAGCCGCCGGAGCCGAGGCCTAGGTCGAGGGCGGCGACGTTGACGACTACCTCGTCGCCTTCGCGCATCTCCCCCAGCAGCACCTTGTCGGCCCAGGCCGGGCGGCGCTCGCTGGCGACCTCGACCAGCAGCGGATCCTCGGAGACGACGGTGCCGCGGCGCAGCTCGAGGCGGCCGCTCACGCCTCGCCCGCGCCGGCCCGGTCGATCTCGCCCGCAGCCGCCGCGGCGACGATCCCTTCGCAGACCTCGAGCATCTTCTCCAGGTTGGCCGCCGGAACCATCTCGTCGGAGGTGTGGACGGCATCGGTGCCGTTGGAAAGGAGGACGCTGTCGTAGCCGTCGCGGCGGAAGGCGTTGGCGTCGCTGCCGCCGCCGATCGCGACCCGCGCCGGCTCCAGGCCCGCGCCGCGCAGGCCCGCTTCGGCGAAGCCGAGCGCCTCCGAGGTCGACGGCACCTCGTAGCCGCGGAACAGCTCTTCGATCCGCACGTCGACGTCGCAGCCGTGCTCGCTGGCGCCCCAGGCGCAGGCCTCGGAGATCTTGCCGGCGACCTCGGCCGCGCGCGCCGCGTCGAGGCTGCGCGCCTCGGCGTGGATGCCGCAGTGGCCGGGGACGACGTTGCCCGAGGTGCCGCCTGAGATCAGGCCGACGTTGGCGGTCGTGCCCTCGTCGAGGCGGCCGAGCTCCATGCGGTGGATCGCCGCCGCCGCGGCGGCGATCGCGCTGGAGCCGTCCTCGGGGCGGATTCCGGCGTGGGCCTCGACCCCGGCGAAGTCGGCGAGGATCTTCTGCTGGGTCGGCGTCTGCACGATCACCTCGCCGACCGGCCCGGCGTGGTCGAGGACGAAGCCCTGGCGCGAGCGCAGCGAGCCGACGTCGAAGGCTTTCGCGCCGCGCAGCCCCTGCTCCTCGGCGACCGTCAGCACCAGCTCGATCCCGATCGGCGGCGGCGAGGACGCGTGGCGCGCGACCAGCTCCATGAAGACGGCAACGGCGGCCTTGTTGTCGGCGCCAAGGATCGTGTCGCCGCGGCTGCGGAAGACGCCTTCGTCGTCGATCACCTCGACCCGCCCCCGATGCGGCACGGTGTCGAGGTGGGCGCAGAACATCACCCACTCGTCGCGCTGCCCCGGCAGTCGCGCCAGCAGGTTGCCGGCTCCCGCTTCGGCCGGGCCGGCGGCGTCGTCCTCGCTGACCTCCAGCCCCAGCGCCCGCAGCTCGGCCGCGACCGTGTCGGCGACCTCGCGCTCCTCCCCCGTCGGCGAGCGGATCTCGCAGAGCCGAACGAAGGTCTCGAAGAGCCTCTCCACAACCGCAAGGCTAGCCGCGCCGCGCGTCAGGCGGAGCGCTGAACGCCGGCGTCCGGCTCGCCGACCTGCTCGGCGGGCTCATCAGCCGTCTCCAGCTCGCCGCCGTCGGCCGGGCGGGTGCCGGCGTGACGGGCCGCGGCGCCGACGAACTCGCGGAACAGCGGCTCGGGGCGGTTGGGGCGGGAGTTGAACTCCGGGTGGTACTGGGAGGCGACGAAGAACGGGTGGTCGGGCAGCTCGACCATCTCGACCAGGCGCTCGTCCGGCGAGGTGCCGCCGCAGACCAGGCCCTCGTCTTCGAGCCGGCGCCGCAGCTGGTTGTTGACCTCGTAACGGTGGCGGTGGCGCTTGTAGATGACGGCCTCGCCGAAGATCTCGCGCGCCTTCGTGCCCTCGTGCAGTTTCACCGGGTCGGCGCCGAGCCGCATCGTGCCGCCCATGTCGGAGACCTCCTTCTGCTCCGGCAGCAGGTCGACGACCGGGAACGGCGTCTCGGGGTCGAACTCGGCCGAGTTGGCGCCCTCCATGCCGCAGACGGTGCGGGCGAACTCGACCACGGCGATCTGCATGCCGAGGCAAATGCCCAGGTATGGGATCGAACGCTCGCGGGCGATCCGCGCCGCCGCGACCTTGCCCTCGATGCCGCGCTCGCCGAAGCCGCCGGGGATCAGGATCCCGTCGCAGCCCTCGAGCGCCTCGGGGTCGAAGTTCTCGGAGTCGACCAGCTCGACGTCGACGTTGACGCCGTGGTGGAAGCCGCCGTGCTCGATCGCCTCGATCACCGACTTGTAGGCGTCTTCCAGCTGCACGTACTTGCCGACGACGGCGATCTTGACCTCGCCGCTGGCAGAGTCGGCGCGGCGCACCATCTCCTCCCACTCGGCCAGGTCCGGCGAGGGCGCCTCCATCCCGAAGTGGTCGAGGACGAGGTCGTCGGCGCCTTCGGCGCGGAAGACCAGCGGCACCTTGTAGATGTTGTCGACGTCGTGGGCGGAGATCACCGCATCGACGGGAAGGCTGGCGAAGAGCGCGATCTTGCTGCGGATCTCACGGTCGAGGCGGCCTTCGGAGCGACAGACCAGCGCGTGCGGCTGGATCCCGATCCGGCGCAGCTCGTTGACCGAGTGCTGGGTCGGCTTCGTCTTCAGTTCGCCCGCGTGGCCGACGTAGGGCACCAGCGTCAGGTGGATGAACATCGCCCGCTTCGGGCCGATGTCCGTGTAGAGCTGGCGAATCGACTCGAGGAAGGGCAGCGACTCGATGTCGCCGACGGTGCCGCCGATCTCGGTGATGACGAAGTCGACTGCCTGCGACTCGGCGACGATGAGGATTTTCTGCTTGATCTCGTTGGTGATGTGGGGAATCACCTGCACGGTGGCGCCGAGGTAGTCGCCGCGGCGCTCGCGCCGGATCACCGAGTTGTAGACGGAGCCGGCGGTCACATTCGAGGCCCGCGAGGTGTTCTCGTCGGTGAAGCGCTCGTAGTGGCCGAGGTCGAGATCGGTCTCCGCCCCGTCCTCGGTGACGAAGACCTCGCCGTGCTGGAACGGGCTCATCGTCCCCGGGTCGACGTTGATGTAGGGGTCGAACTTCTGCAGCTGGACCCGGAAACCGCGGGATACCAGGAGGCGTCCTATCGACGCTGCGGCGATCCCCTTGCCGAGAGCCGAGACCACCCCGCCGGTGACGAAGATGAACCGCGTGTCGCCTTTGTTGGTCGGACTCATGCTCTGCCGAGCGAGTCTAGCCAGCGCAGTGGCGGAACCGATTCGATCGTCGCCGAAATAGATCGCAACTCGCCGTAAATGGTGAGCGCGGCGACCGCCGCGAGGGCGATCAGGCGGCCGTCGCCGCCGAGAACGGTGAGCAGCCAGACCCCGGCGATCGCCCCGATCAGGTTCGAGCCGGTGTCCCCCAGCATCGCCTTCTCCCCCAGGGTCAGCCAGGCCCCGACCAGGACCGGCCCGGCGAAGATCCCCAAGAGCTCGATCGGCGCCAGCGTCCAGGCGCCGAGGCAGAGCCCGGCGCCGAGCAGCGCCAGCGCCTTCTCCGCCCGCCCCGGCCGCAGGTCGAGCAGGTTGAAGAGGTTGGTGGCGAGGACGAGCAGGGCGACGTCGGCGACGTAGCGCCAATCCTCTAGCCCGCGCCCCGAGACCACATACGCCGCCAGCGCCAGGGCCCCGATCGCCTTGATCGCCCCGGTCGAGAGCCGCCCCTCGCGCAGCGCCCGCCAGTGCCCGCGCCAGCCGCGCGGCGTCTGCGCCGCCTGTCCCTGGCCGAGGGCGTCGTCGAGGAAGCCGAGGAAGGCGATGCCCAGCAGGTAGGGCAGCCAGCGCCGCAGCTCCGGCTCCAGCAGGTCGAGGTCGGCGCGGTCGTCGAAGAAGGCGAGCGGGGCCAGCGCCACCAGCGCCGCCGTCGCCAGCACCGCCCCGAGCGGGAAGGCGAGGCTGGCGCCGCGGTAGTTCTCCCGCACCAGGCCGGCGTCGCGCAGGCCGCGCGCCCCGGCCGGGACGACCAGCAGCGCCACGCCGATCGCCAGCGGGAACCCGATCCAGTAGACGGCTCAGCCCCCCTGGGTCAGCAGGTCCGGCAACAGCCGGTCGGCGCTGCCCTTGACCCCGAAGCTGCCCTCGGCGCCGAGCATCGCGAAGACCATCGCCAGCTTGCCCGCGGTGACATCGACGTCGTCGACGCTGGAGAGGTCGTTGCCCTGGAAGAAGGTGATCGAGGAGGGATCGGTGGAGGTCGTCTCGATCCCCACCGCCGCGGTCCGCGTCGCCGCGATGCCGCCGATCAGCGCCGCTTCGAACTGGCCGGCTTTGGCCTTCTGCACCGGGCCCATGTCCTGCGGCTGGTCGCGGACGACGATCACCCCGTCGAGCGCGCCGAAGCTGCCGCTGGCGCGGGAGAAGAGGTGGCCGCGGACGACTTCGGGCAGGGTGCCGCCGATCACCAGCTGCCGTCCCAGCGCGGTCCCCAGCGCGGTCAGCTGGTCGGGGTTCGTCTCCAGATCGAAGAAGCGGGTTTTCGAGAGGTCGCCAGCGAGCCCGTTCACGTCCACCGGCTCGCGCACCACGCCGACCCCGACCAGCCGCGCCCCGGTCGGCGCCAGCGCCTCCTCGACCGCCCCGGTCAGCTCGCTCGGCAGCCCGCCCAGGGCGACGATCGCGATCCGTTTGCCCTCCAGCCGCTCGCTGGTCAGCACCGGGTAGACGCGTTCGGCGAACTCGTTCGAGCGGCCGAGTTCGGCGTTCAGGTCGCCCGCCTTGGAGCGCGCGTCCTGGAGGTTGCCGACGAGGCTGTTCTCGAGGTCCTTGCGGGTATTGGTCAGCGCGTCGCCGCCGAACTCGGCGCCGATCAGGATCCCGATCGCGAGCGCGAGAAAGACCGCGATCAGCGAGGCGGTGTGGTAGCGGGCGCTGTATCCCATCAGCGACCGAAGGCTAGATGGTCCGAGCTCAGAGGCTTAGATCCCAAGCCAGATGCGGACCTTCAGCCAGAAAAGCTCGAAGACGTCGTTCAGGGCCGGCGAGGTGATGATCAGGATCGTCAGCAGGATCGCGAAGGCGACCGCGAAGAAGGCGACCGGGGCCAGGGTCGAGCTCGGGTTGTAGAGCCGGCTCACGCCCTTGGCGTCGACCAGGCGCTCGCCGATCCGCAGCCTGGTGAGGAAGGTCGAGGACATACCGCCGCGCTTGCGGTCGAGGAACTCGATCAGGTTGAAGTGGGCGCCGACGCTGACGATCAGAGCCGCCCCCTTCTCGAAGGCCATCAGCATCGCCACGTCCTCGCTGGTCCCGGCGGCGGGCACGACCTTGTGCGGCAGGCCGGCGTCGAGCAGGCGGTCGCAGCCGGGGGCGCGGCCGTCCGGGTAGGCGTGGACGATCAGCTCGGCGCCGCAGGCGAGGGCCGCGTCGGAGGCCGAGTCCATGTCGCCGAGGATCACGTCCGGCTTCAGCCCCGCCTCCAGCACGCCGTCGGCGCCGCCGTCGACGGCGACGATCAGCGGCCGCACGTCGCGGATGTAGGCGCGCAGCGCTTTCAGGTCGCGGCGGTGGCGCTCGCCGCGGACGACGATGAGGACGTGGCGGTCGCGGAAGGAGGCCTTGGTCGAGGGGAACTCGACGGCGCCGGTCAGCAGGTCGGTCTCTTCGCGCACGTGGGCGACCGTGTTCTCGGCGAACTCGGCCAGCGCCGCGTCGATCCGTTGCTTCTGCTCCTGCAGCTGGCGTTCGAGTTCGGGGACCTCGAGCTCGCGGCCGCGCAGCACCTCCTGGTCGGCGATCCGCACCGTGCCGCCGTCGACCACGATCTGCTCGCCGTCGTTCAGCAGCTCGAACAGCCCGGCGCCGGGCGCGTCGATCAGCCGGACCCCGGCCCGGGCCAGCATCAGCGGCCCGGCGTTGGGATAACGGCCGGTCGAGGACGGCGCCGCGTTCAGCACGGCGGCGACGCCGGCTTCGATCAGCTCCTCGGCGGCGATCCGGTCTATGTCGACGTGGTTGATGACCGCTACGTCGCCCGGGCGCAGGCGCTTGACCAGGTGCTTGGTCCGCTCTCCGAGCCGGGCCGTGCCTTCGATCGGCGCGTCCGGCCTGGCCCCGTTACGACGCCCGAGCAGTGCTGGGAGACGCCGGCGGGAGGTCGTTGCCATCAAGGGAGACTAGGCCAAGCGACGGGCGCTCGGCAAGGCTTCAGGCGGCCTTCAGCAGCTCGCGGGCGTGCTTGGTCGCCGCCTCGTCGGCCTGCTCGCCGCCGAGCATGCGGCGGATCTCCTCCACCACCGCCTCGCCGTCGAGCCGCTCCACGCTCGCCACCGCCTGCCCGCCGGCGACCGCCTTCTCGATCCGGAAGTGGACGCCGGCCAGGGAGGCGACCTGCGGCAGGTGGGTGATGCAGAGGACCTGTCGCCCCTCTCCCAGCGCCCGCAGCCGCTCGCCGACGACCCGGGCGGTGTTGCCGCCGATCCCGGCGTCGATCTCGTCGAAGACCAGGGTCCCGGCCTCGGCCGCGGCGCCGAGCCCGCTCAGCGCCAGCATCACCCGCGAGAGCTCGCCGCCGGAGGCCGCGTCGCGCAGCGGCGCCGCCTCGATCCCGGGGTTGGGAGCGACCCGCAACTCGACCGTCTCGCGGCCCGCGGCGCCGTACCCGTCGGGGTGCGGCTCCAGCACCACCTCCAGCGTGGCGCCGGCCATCGAGAGCCGATCCAGCTCGGCCGCGACCCGCTTCTCCAGCGGCCGCGCCGCCTTCTCGCGGCCGGTGCTCAGCTTCTCGCCCAGCTCGGCCCGCCGCGCCTCGGCCGCGGCCAGGGCCGCCTCGGCCTCGGCGCCCCGCACCTCGGCGCCCTCCAGCCGCGCGATCTCCTCGCGGCAGCGCTCGGCGTGCGCCAGCACCGACTCGACGCTGCCGCCGTGCTTGCGCTCGAGCCGGTCGATCGCTTCCAGCCGCTCCTCGATCGTCGCCAGCGCCCCCGGGTCGGCCTCCAGCCCCTCGGCGTAGTCGCGCAGCTCGGAGCCGACGTCGCCGAGCTCGACCGCCAGCGCCGCCACCCGCTCGGCCACCGCGTCGAGCTTCGGGTCGAGCCCAGCCACGCCCTGCAGCAGCGATTCCGCCTGCGCCAGCGCCGCCGTCGCCCCGCCACCGTCCTCTTCGGCACCGGCGAGCCCAGCATGGGCCCCGGCCGCCGCCTCTCGCAGGCCCTCGGCGTGGCGCAGGCGCTCGCGCTCGGCCGCGATCCCGCCCCGCTCCTCGGGGTCCGGCGCCACCTCCTCGATCTCCGAAAGCTCGTAGCGGTACAGGTCCAGGTCGCGCTCCCGCGACCCCTCGCGCTCGCGCAGCTCCACCAGCTCGGCCGCCAGCTGCCCGCACTCGCGGTGTGCCTCGCGGTACTGGCGCCGCAGCTCCAAGTGCTCGGCACCGGCGAAGCCGTCGAGGATCTCCAGCTGCGCCGAGGAGATCGTCAGCTTGCGGTGCTCGTGCTGGCCGTAGAAGGCGAGCAGCCGCCCGCCGAGCAGCTTCAGGTCGGCCGCGGTCGCCGCCCGCCCGGCGACGAACGCACTGGTCCGCCCACCCGCCGAGACCCGCCGTCCCAAGACCACCTCGTCGGCTCCCTCCGGCAGCCGCTCCGCCAGCTCCTCGAACTCCGGCTCGCCCAGCAGCCCCGCCGGCAGGTCGAAGACGCCCTCGACCCAGGCCTCCCCCGCCCCCGGCCGCACGATCTGTCCTTTCGCCTTGCCGCCCATCAGCAGGTCGAGCGAGTGCGCCAGCACCGTCTTCCCGGCCCCGGTCTCGCCGGTGATCGCGTTCAGTCCCTCGCCCAGCCGCAGTTCGGCCCGCTCGATCAGCAGCAGGTTCTCGATTCTCAGCTCGCGCAGCACCAAATCTGTGTACCAGCGAAGCCGGACCGATCCGGGCCGTTTTCGCGCTATGTGCGGCACCCCGGCGCGCACTCCGGCCGCAGATAAACCCACCGGTACTGATGAGAGATAGTTGAATACTGAAACTATGGCTGTAGTCCCAGCCGGATCGGTGGGGAGCGCGATCTCAGACACCGCGGAGTGGCTCCGCGGTGCGGTCGTGTCCTTCTGGAATGGACTCGACCGCGTCTGGGAGATCCTCGCCGACCTTTGGCCACCGGTCGCGGCGGTGATCGTCACCGTCGCCCTGCTGCGCATCATCCGCTGGGTGCTGCTCCTCTGGCGGGGCCGCAAGCCCCGGGTCCAAATCTCCAGCTTCGCCTGGGCGAAGTCCGGCGATGCGGACTCCGAGTCCGCCTGGGTGACCTCGCTGTTCCGCGAGCAGTTGGCGGCGCTGCGCCTCGACGGCCTCGACCCGCTACCCGAGCGCGCCCCCGGGGCGCCTCTGGTGGAGATAGTCGAAGGGGTCGGGCAGGGAGTCAGCCGCGACATCGCCAGCGCCGCCGGCCGCATCCTGAAGGCGGCCTGGCCGGACTCCGCCTACGAAGTCTGGGCCACCCTGCGCCCGCGTGAGGGCACCGGCGGCCGCATTTCCGTGCAGCTGATCGAACGCCGCCGCGGCAACCGCACCCTGCTCAACGTCGCTCTCGAAGAGGCGAGCTGGGAGAGCGGCGCGCGCGCCGCGGCGATGGCGGTGGCCGGTGCCCTGTATCCAGAGGTCAGGAAGCGGGACCGCGGTCCCTGGACCCAGTGGAAACGCCCGGTCCCACTCACCTTGATGAACCACTACCACTCGGCCAGGGAACACGAAGAGGCGCACCGCCTCGAGCAGGCCCTCGACGCGTACCACAGCGCCCTTGACGAGGACCCCCTCAACCCGAACCTACGGCTGAAGATCGCGATGCTCCAGGAGCGGCTCGAACTGTACCTCGATGCCTGGGTCACCTATGAGGCGATCGTCGGCGAGGCCAACCATGAGGTCTGGCGCGGCCCCGACCGCCGCGTGTACCTCCTCGCCCTCTACCGACTCGCAGTGATGCTGAGCAACGGGCGCGTCGCCAAGCAGTGGGTGAAAGGCGCGGCCAGCGCCAAAGACAGCGGCAACCTGCGCAACCAGGAGCGACACAAGCGCCGCGAAGAGCTGCTGATCGCGCTCGAGTGCGATCCGATGTTCGCCGCGGGGCGCCACCTCTCCCCCAACGAACTCCCCGACCGCCTCAAACGGGCGGCGTCCTCCGTGATCACCAGCTTCCGCTCGAACTTCCTCCTCTCCCTGCTGCGCACGATCGACCACGACGCCACCAAGCCACAGGACTCCCTGGAGGCGTTCAGGGCGGAGACCGAGGACACCGAGCGGGAGCGGCGGATCGAAGCCGTTCTGCAGATCCTCAGCCTGCGGCGGCTGGAGCAGTTGGAGGGCTGGCAACGGACCTGGACCAGGCGGCCCGAGTTCCCCCGGCCGGCGATCAGGACGTCGAAGCTGCTGGTCAGGACCCGGATCGCCGCCAGCCTCGAAAGCCAGGTCAGGCGCCGGTTCGCCCGCGAACAGAACGCCGCCGAGCAGGACCGCTTGATCGGCGAGATCCGCGAGGCCCATCGGGCCCTGACCAAGCGCTGGCCGTTCCCCACCAGTTGGTGGCGCGAGGCGATCCGCCACTTCGCCCCCAGGCGCTACCTCTCCAACCGGCGCGAAGACGCCTGGCAGCTCTACTACAACGCGGCCTGCGCGACGGCGTCGCTCCTGCGCGACGACTCCGTCGTCCACAGCCACAAGGAGGAACACCGGACCGACGGACGCTTCCGGGCCCTGAAGGCCGGGATCGGGAAAGACGACATCACCCGCCAGGCGATCTCGCTGCTCGAGGAGTACGCGCACCACGCCGGCAGCCAAAGGGTCGCCGCCCAGGCCGATTGGGTGGCGATCGACGACGCCGACCTGCGCGGGATCCGCGGCGAGGACGAGTTCAAGCTCTGGGCCAGCCACCACCTCCCCCGCACCCTGCCCAAGGGCCTCTCCTCTCGCAAAGCCGACGTCAAGCGGTTCACCCTGCGGGTGATGCACGAAGGCGCGGAAGTCTTCGCCGCCGCCTGGCGGGTGCGGGCGAGTCAGACCTGCCCCGACGCGAGCGAGGTCGCGAGATGGTGGCGATTCGAGGCGAAGGTCTGGTCCGCCCTAGGCAAGGCCAGCCGCGAGCACCTCAGCTGGCAGGAGCGCCTCGTCTGGCTCGGCCTGCTCGAAGAGTGGCTAGGCTCGGCCGAGGTCAAGCGGGAACTCGACTTCAGCCACGAAGCGCGCGGCACCGGCGCCGCCGACTCCATGTCCGAGGGTCTCTTCGACGCGCTCGCCGAGCTCGCGGGGGACCCGGGCTCCAACGGGTCCGGGCCGGACCGGGCGAGCGTCCTCGCCTGGGCCGACCGGAGGGCTCGGCAGGTTCGGGCCGCGCGCGAAAACGGCGAAGACCGCGCCGACGAGAGCGGCGAACTGCGGGTCGAGAGAGAGCGGGCGGAGGCGCTGCGCGCGGCCAAGCTCTGGACCCGCCTGGCCGAAGCGCTCGAAGTCGAGCTGGACGGCTCCTGCGAGGCGGACTCCGACGAGCAGCTGCGGAAACGCATGGAGACCGTCCGCGTCGAGCTCTCGTCCCGGCCGTCTCAGGAGCCCCGCTCGAACGGCCGCTGGCGCCTCAGGCGCTGAGTCGCGCGGTTCCTTTTGCGCCTCCGGCGCCCAAAAGGAACCGCGAGTTGGGCTCAGCCGACGCCGGGCTCGGCCGGACCGTCGGTCGGCTGCACGAAGTCGCGCGAGCGGACCAGGAAAAAGCCGAGCGCCGCGCCGACGAAGGAGAGCACGGCGGCGATCAGGATGATCTCGTTGAAGCCGCTGACGAAGGCCGTGTTGGCGGCTTCGACCACCCGCTCGTGCCCCGGTCCCGGCGCGACCGCCCCAGCGGCACGCGAGCCGCCCGAGGCGACCAGTTCGCCGAGCCCGTCGGGGGCGTTCGGCAGCAGTTCGGCCAGCTTCGAGTCGACCCGCGACTGGAAGACGGCGCCGAGCGCGGCGATGCCGGTGGCGATCCCAACCTGGCGGAAGGTGGTGTTGATCCCCGAGCCCATCCCCGATTTCTCCACCGGCACGACGGCGATCGCGGCCTGGCCGATCCCCGGGTTGGTGACGCCGATGCCGACGCCGGCGATCAGGAACCCGGCGAGCAGCGCCGTCCACTCCGAGTCGGCGTCGACGCCGTGCATCAGCAGCAGCCCGACCCCGACCAGGCTCAGGCCGAGCCCGAGCAGGATCCGGATCGGGACTTTGTGCGAGAGCGCGCCGGCGATCGGCGAGGCGATGAACGAGAGCAGGGTCAGCGGCAGGAAGCGCAGGCCCGCCTCCAGGGGCGAGAAGTCGAGCACACCCTGCATGTAGATGGTCAGGTAGAGGAACATCGCGAACATCCCCGCCGAGAGCCCGAAGGCGACGGCGGAGACGCCGTTGAAGGCGGGCTTGCGGAACAGGGTCAGGTCCAGCATCGGGTGGGCGCTGCGGGCCTCGATCGCGACGAACGCCGCCATCAGCACCACGGCGCCGGCGAGGCAGGCGACGATAAGCGGGCTCCCCCAGCCCTCCGGGTTACCGCGGATCAGCCCGAAGATCAGCAGGAAGAGGGAACCGGAGAAGGTGACCAGGCCGGGCAGGTCGACCGGCTCGGGGTCCGGGGAGACGACGTTGGCGATCTTGCGCTCGGTGAGAACGATCGCGGCGACTCCGATCGGGATGTTGACGAAGAAAATCCACTCCCAGCCGAGGTGCTCGGTGATCAGGCCGCCGACCAGCGGCCCGATCGCCACGGCGCCGCCGACCGTCGCTCCCCAGACGCCGAACGCGGTGGCCCGGTCTTTGCCGTGGAACTCCTGGCCGATCAGCGCCAGCGAGGTGGCAAACATCGCGGCCCCGCCGACACCCTGCAGGCCGCGGGCCAGGTTTAGCAGGGTCGGGTCGCCGGCGATCCCGCAGAGGAACGAGGCGACGGTGAAGAGGACGAAGCCGAGGGTGAAGACGCGGCGGCGGCCGAGCCGGTCACCGAGCGAGCCGGCGGTGAGCAGGAAGGCGGCCAGCGTCAGCGCGTAAGCATCGACGACCCACTGCAGGCTGGAGAGGCTGGCGTTCAGTTCGCGCTGGATGTCGGGCAAGGCGACGTTGACGACCGTGATGTCCAGCAGCAACATGAACGTCGCGGTCGAGATCAGGACGAGGGTCCACCATTTGCGCTCCATACGACCTCCGGACGAGACGTGACTGGGTGCGGGCCAGGCTACCTTGGCGGCACCGCCGGCCTGGCGAAACCGCTCTAGACAGCGAGATGCCCGAACTTGTCGCGGATGCGCTGGTAGAAGCTCGAACCCGGCAGCTGCGCCAGCCGGCCGACGCCGTCCACGAACCGGACCTCCAGCATCGCCCCGCCTGCGAGGTCGGCCAGGTGCTCGCCGTCGATCGCCACGTCGACCGGCTCGCGATCCTCGGCGTTGCCGACGTGGAGGACGTCGCCGGGGGCGACGACGAGGGCGCGCGCGGTCAGCGAGTGGGGCGAGATGTAGCTGACCACGTATCCCTTCACCCCCCAGGCCAGGATCGGTCCCTGGTTGGCGAGGTTGTAGCCGGTGGAGCCAGCGGGGGTGGCGGCGACGAGCCCGTCGCAGCGGACGTGGCCGACCTCCTTGCCGGCGATCCGGTAGCTGAGCTCGGCGACCCGGTCGTGCGGGCGGCGGGCCAGGGTGACGTCGTTGAGGCCGAGCCCGGTGACCTCGCCGACGCTGACCTCCAGCCCGGGGAGCTCGATCGTCTCCAGCTCGCCGGCGAGGGCGCGGCGGATGCCGTCCTCGGCCTCGTCGCGCTCGACCGCGGCGAGGAAGCCGACGGTGCCGAAGTTGACCCCGAATACGGGAACCCCCTGGCCGGCGAAGCGGCGCAGGGCGCGGAGGATCGAACCGTCGCCGCCAAGCACCAAGCAGAGGTCGGGCGCGTCCGCCTGCTCGGCGCCCACGATCTGCCACCCGGCCTCGGCCGCGAGGCGCTCGGCGAGCGCCACCGCCTCCTCGGTCCTCGGCGGGTGGTCGTGGGTGAGCAGCGCCGCGGTCTTCACTCCGCCTCCTCCGCCACCAGGATCGCCGCCTCGAGGTCCTCGACCTCCGGGCCCTCGCCGCCGCAGCGGACGAAGGTCTCGCGGTTGCCCTTCGGGCCGGGCAGGCCGGACGAGGCGAAGCCGCGCACCGGCAGGCCGATCTCGCGGGCGGCTTCGGCAACGGTGAGGATCGCCTCGCGGCGGTCGCCGGCGTCGCGGACGACGCCGCGGCCGACCCGCTTGCGGCCGAGCTCGAACTGCGGCTTGACCATCGCCAGCGCCTCCCCGCCGGGCGCCAGGCAGCGCGCCACCGCCGGCAGGATCTTGGTCAGGGAGATGAAGGAGACGTCGACCGTGGCGAAGGAGGGCGCGAAAGGGATGTCGCCGGGCAGCAGCTCGCGCGCGTTCAGCCGCTCGATCACGGCGACCCGCGGGTCTTCGCGCAGGCTGACGTCGATCTGCCCGTAGGCGACGTCGACCGCCGCCACCCGCGCCGCGCCCCGCTGCAGCATGCAGTCGGTGAAGCCGCCGGTCGAGGCGCCGACGTCGAGGCACTCGCGCCCGGCGAGGTCGATGCCGAGCGCGTCGAGCGCGTTCTCCAGCTTGGTGCCGCCGCGCGAGACGTAGCGGGGGCCGGCGTCGACGATCAGCGCCGCCTCCGGCTCGACCAGCTGGCTCGGCCGCAGCGCGACCGGCCCGTCGGGCCCGACCCGCACTTCTCCCGCCCGCACCGCCCCGGCCGCGGCCGTACGCGATGGGAACAGCCCCTGCTCCGCCAAAACCGCGTCTATCCGGGCCTTCTTCACCGCCGCAACGCTACAGCGAGACCCCCCGAACGGCCGTTTCTCCCCCGCGTCGGGCGCCAATGCAACAAATTCTTTACCGGAGGGAAAGGGAAATCCGCTCTACTTGGCTCCAAGCGGCACCCAGAGCCGCGAAAGAGGCCAAAAGCCCCCCCGTGCAGGGGGTCTCTGTGACCCCCCTCACACACAAACCGCACGTATGTTCGTACCTTGAGTCAAGGATTCGTACGGAGCAACCGATTAAGGAGCAACACCAAGACTTTTTGGCTGAGTCCCGCGCTGAACATATGGCCCCCGCTGCTTCCCACAGCAGGCGCCCTCAGCACAACTGGGCTCACCTACCTCCCACGGATCCACATATATAGAGATACATATCTCTCCTCCCTGTAGTAACCCCAGAAGCGCCCCGCCTCCCCGGCGGGGCGTTTTCTGTTGTGGAGCCAAATGCGGGCAGTTCGGCGCTTTCGGTCAAGTTTGACGGAGCGCTCGTGCGCCAGTCCGTGCGCCAGTCGTGCGCCAGTTTTGCAGCGGCCACGAGCGTCCTCAGTCGCGAAACGAGAGTCCGCATCGAACGCTGACCTGGGTTCCAACGTCAGCGACACATTTTCTGTTATTCCTTTTGCTACATTCCGAGCTATGGCCTTTGAGACTTTCGCGAAGAACCGCATGCCCTCGAAGGGGCAACCTGCGGTTACCATTCAGAAGCGCGGCGCTCTGTCCTTGAATAACGCCGCCTTCGAGGCCATCGGCGCGCCCGCGTTCGTAGAGCTGCTGTACGACCCAGACGAGCGCCTCATTGGCATACGGAAATCGGACGAGGACACGCCCCACGCTTATGCCGTTCGCGGCACCGGCATTAATCAAGCAACCCGCGTCGTGTCCGGAAAAGCCTTCCTGTCCTACTACGACATTCCCCGCAAAGTTGCCCGCCGGTGGATTGCCGAAGAGCGTGACGGCATGCTGGTCATCGACCTCAAGCAGCCGGGCACCGAGGTTTCTGGCCACAGCAGTCGCGCCCATGAGGGAGGCGGCTAAAAAGACTTCCAGGGCGCGGCCCTCGCGCTGTTAACGCGAGGAGCAATCCATACGCACCCGAGGAAGGTTCGAGGGGCGGAGCCTATGGACTCCGTCCCTCGTCCCCATCCCAATTTAGCTCAGCCGGGCCGCGACTCATCTCTGAGATGCACGGCTGGGCGGATTAGGCCGAGGCGAGGTAGGCGTCCATTCGCTCGCGAACGTCGTCGTAGCTGCCCGGGAGCAGATGCCCGTAAATGTCAAAGGTCGTCTGGATTTTCGAATGGCCCATGACGACCTGAATCGCCTTTGCGTTGGCCCCGGTGTCGATCAGCAACGACGCGAAGGTGTGGCGGCACTCGTGGAAGGTCAGGACGGTCAGCAGCTCGGGCTCGCAACCCTCGTCTTCGGCCCGCGCCCGCTCGGCGGTGTTGTGGCCGCGCCAGGCGCGCTTCGCTCGGTATTCGACAGTTGACGGGTAGAAGACCTCCTGCGCCGCTCGACCGAAAATGCGGTCCTCCCCGGTCCGCCCGGTCCGTTCCAGGTCGTCTTCTACGAAGCGCCGGAGGATCGCGAGCAGGGGAATTGCTCGGATGCCGGCCTCCGACTTCGGCTCGATCTCGCCCTCCTTCTGATCCCATCCTTTCCTGACGTGGAGGAGGCCAGCCGTGAGGTCGACGTCGAGGGCGCGGAGGGCTTGCAGCTCTCCGCGCCGGAGCCCGGCATAGAAAGCAGTCGCCCAGAGCGCTCGGTCCTCCACGGGTAGTTCGCCGATCAGCCGCGCGGCCTCGGCCGGCGCGACGATGCGGCGAGGTTTGGCCGACTTGCCGGCCGGGAGGTCGATGCCCGTCGTCGGGTTGTCGGTCAGTTCTTCACGGAAGATCGCGCGGCGGAAGTACGCCTGCAACGGATTGAGGACGTTGCCCGCGCTCCCAGAAGACATTTGGGCGAGCAGCTCGTCCACGAAGTTCTGCACATCTGCGCGCCGGACCTGAGACGGCTGGAGCTGCGCCAGTTCGGAATCGCGGACGTGTAGGCGTACCGCGCGCTCGTAGGAGCGAACCGTGTTCGGCTTGTAGCGCTCGCGCCCCTTCGGGCGGGCCTTGCCCGCTTCCATGTCGGCGACGAACTCCAGGAGCGCTTCGTACAGGGTGCGCCGGTCCCCGGTTGGGGTCGCGGGATGGCCGTTGCGGATTTCTGCGGCGGCGTCTGATCGCCACGTCTTCGCCTCCGATTTCTTCGCGAAAGTGCGACGGACCTTTCGGCCCTCCCGCGCCAGGTAGATCGACGCCTCCCAGCCTGCATTGCAGTTGCAACGTCCTCCCGCTCGGGCACGACACCCCTTCGAGTGGCGCTTCCTGACTCCCTCAGCCATCGGCCCGCCTTTCGGTTTGGCCGTGCAAGGGCTGGGGCACCCAAAACGCTCCCCTTTTGGGGTTGCGCCGATCTGGGATCCACTCGATTCCCTCCAAGAGATCGCCGGGCTGAACTTCCAGCGAGCCAACCAGCCTCATCAAAGTGTCGATCCGTGGCGTTCGCTTACCGGCCTCCAGCAACCCGATCTCGGTCCGATGCATCGCGGCGAGGAGCGCTAGATGCTCCTGGCTCAATTCGGTGAGCCGGCGGCAGTGGCGCAGGTTCGAGCGGAAGCGGTCGGTTAGCTCGTGTGGCGGCGGAGCCATCAGGCCACCGCCTCGATCTGAGCGAGCAATCCCCGAAGGGCGTCGTGCTCGAATGCAACTCGGGCGTATTCATTCTCGTGATCCACGGACTCGGCCAGCCGCGCAAGGACGCCTCGGAGTTCGTCGTCGGGAATAACCCGACTTCGGTCAAGGGCATCGAGGAGCGAGACATATGCGGTCTCCTCCAAGAGCAAACTGCTTCTTGGCTCGTTCAGCCGATCGCCGAAGCGCTCCAACTCTTCGCGGAGCCCGTCCCGCGCAGCACTGATGACGCGGCGCAAGAAAGCCTTGTTGCCGGCGGGGATCGTGAGGGAGACAACACAGCCGTCACCCGTAGGGTTCTCGGTAGCCATGAGGAGTGCACGCTCCTTGTGGTTAGGCCCTCGGTTGGCGTGACAGCGCCGGCCGGGGGTCGCTTTGTCGTGGTCATCCAGAGTACCACCAACTGTTGTGGCACCCTCGACAGCTAGCGGAAGGCTACTTGCCCTTGATGATCTGGTTGACGCGCGAGCGGTGAAGACCGACGGCCTCGCCGATCTCGGCCATCGAGAGCCCTGCGTCAGCGGCGCGCTGGAAGCTCTCCCTCCGCTCCTTGACCGCATCGTCGAGCTGCGTCGTCTTGCGCTCGAAGCTCGCTTGCGCTCGGCGGGCTTCGGCCCGCGCCTGCTTCTTGGCGTCCCCCATCGCCGCCAGCCTAGACCCCACCGACCCGTCACAACCTCTCCCCCAGCGCGTACTCCGCGTTCTCGGAGATCCACCGTTCCAGTTCGCCCACCGGAACCAGACGCTTGCGGCCACGACGAATCAGCCGAAGCTCGGGCGCGACTCTGGCCTCGAAGAAGTCAGGGCCAACCCCAATCGCGGCCGCCGCCTCGGCCGGGGTCAGGGCGATACGAGGGATCGCCGTGGGCAGCTTCTTGGCCACCGCTTCACCGCCTCGGGTTCTCGGACGGCCAGATCTTGACCACCTCTGCCGGCCGCTTCGCCGTCGGGTTGATCACCACGGCCTGGCCGGTGGGCAGACGCTTGATCTGATCGGGGAGCACCTCGAATTCGCGCTCGCGGGTCCGCGTCCCCTCGCCAATCCCGCCGAGCGCAGCGGGCAAGCGGCCCACCCGCCGGGTCACCGACCAGGAGGGTCGCGTCCCGGCCATCCGCGCCAGCCGCTCGGCAGAGTCGGGGTCGGCCTCGCGATGGACGACGGTATAGGTGACGTTGGTGAATACCTGCTCGGTGAAGGCATCAGAGGGATCGTCGGGGTCGGCGCCACGCAGGTCGGCGAGGCTCTGGGTGCCGAGCAGGAGGCTGAGCCCAGCCGAGCGGGCCCGGGCAAAGAGGCGGGAGACCTGGGCGGCGGCGAGCGCCGCGAACTCGTCGATCACCAGGAGGCCGCGCAGCTCCCCCTCCTGCAGGGAGGCAGTCAGCGTCACGAGGTCGCTGACCAGGGCCGCCGCCAAGAGCTTCGAGGCGGCCGGGTAGCGGTCGGCGTCGAGGTGGAAGTAGACGACCTCCCCTTCGCGCAGCGAGCGCTCGAAGCTGAGCAGCTCACCCTCGCCCAGCGCGGGATCGAGGCGCGGGCCGAGCTCGCCCTCGGCGAGCACCGCGAGGCGGTCGCGACCGCCGCCGAGATCAGCCTTGGCGCGCGCCGAGAGGCCGTCGACATAGGAGGCGACGTTCTCTGCCACCTCGCCGCCCACCTGGGTAGCCAGTGCGTCGAGTCGCTCGGGGTCCATGTTGGCGACGATCCCCGAGATCGTGGGCGGCCATTGACCCCCCGCGCGCATCGTCAACAGCACCTTGCCCAACAATCGCTGGGTCGCCAACTCGTAGTGGGGCTCGGTCCAGCGCTGCCCGATCAGGGCCTTGTCCGCGATCTCGGTAGGGCCGCCGCGTTCGAGCGGGTTGTAGATGGTGGAGCCGGCGGGCGACCATTCGCGGAACGCCATCCCCGCGCGCTCGGCGGCGTCGCGCAAGACGGCTCGCAAGGCGCTGTCTCCCTTCGGGTCGATGACGATCGCCGGCAGGCCGGCGAGGATGTGGATCTGCGCTATCGCCGCCTGGGTCACGGTCTTGCCGGAGCCGGTCGCCCCGAGCACCAGGGCGTGGACTCCGCGCGAGTGACCAAAGGGAACCCAGCAGGTGGTCCCCAGCGTGGTGACTCCAAGCGCGATCCGACCCTTGAGGAGCCGGCGCTCGCCGACGCGGCCGGCTCGCAGCCGAGACCAGAGCCAGCGCGCGACGCCAACCGACTCGCGCGCCCGCTGCGCGTCCTCGCCGCCGCGCTCCAGATCCTGCAGATGCCAGAGAAACCCGGCGCCGGCCGCGATCACGGTCGCCCATGCGAGCGCCAACCCGACTCGCCAGTCGAACTGCCAGGAGAGATAGGCCAGTGGCGCTCCCCAGAGAGCCCAGGCGAAGCGCAACCGCGCCGCGCGCAGACAGAGCAACGCCCCGAAGCCGACAACGAAGCCGATCCCGATCAAGACGCCCACAGCGGGTGCCTGCTCGGAGAACAGGTAGGTGGGCGGAGGGTCGCTCAGGCGCCGCACCGGGACACCACCTCCAACAGATGGACCCGATCGCCGGCGTGCGTCTTCTCGACTGCTCGCTCGAGCGCCCGCCGGGTCACGCCGGGCGTGCAGTAGTAGCGGATCTCGCTGACCCAGCTCGCCCGCCGCCAGGCGCGGATCAACGCCTCAAGGCGCCGGGGCGCCTTCGGGGTCAGCTCGACCTCTACCGCCAGCAAACCAGCGTCGGTGCTCACCACCAGATCGGGACGGTGCAGACGGGGGGCGCCGTGCGGCCCGGCACCGAGCTTGGCGCTCGCGATCGGACGGCCCTCGATCCGCTCGACGAGCCTCAGCTCGCGCTCGCTGAGGACGCAACCCGAACCGAACTCCTGGGTAAGCACTAGCGCCGTCGAGGCGCAGCGCAGCCAGTGGTCGACCGAGCCGGGAGAGACCTTGGCGACGCCGAGCCCAAGACCGGCGTAGCGCAGGCCCGCTCGGGTCGCGCGCAGGAGGCGCGGCTCATCCCGCAGCAGGTCGAGGCGCTCCAGTAGCCCGCGCTCGACGCAGGCTGCGACCCGCCGATATGCCGCCGTGCGACCGACTCCGAGGGCCGCCATCACATGAGGGATCACAACCGCCCCATGGCAACCAACGAAGTGCACCAACTCCCGATCGCGGCACCGCCCCCCGATCGCCAGCCGCGCCCGCGTCGCTCGTGTCTTGTCCACGTGCCCGCCGGCCGCCGCGACGCTGCCCTCTCTCGCTCTCGAATCGCTCACACTCCCTACACGGATCAGCTCTGTATCTCGCCACCCGGTCCACCGCCCCTCCGCTCACCTTCATGCCTCCGCAGCAGCCGACCCCGGTCGGACTCCCATGGTGGGCGGGCGGGGTCGGCTGCTGTGGAGGCCCGCAAACCTCATAGGCAAGCGGCGGGGCGGTGGACGGGCAGTCCACGGGTCAGTCCACCTCCAAAGCGCACCCGAACAAGCCCCTCTCCCCCGCCGACCTACCGGCGATTGAAGCACCGTGGAGCCGGCCGTCAACCCCTTCCGGGGGTCGGGCGCTGCGCGCCCTTGACGGCCGGCTCCACGGTGCTATCGCTGCGAGTAGGTCGGCGGGGTCAACTATCGGCGACGGCAGCCACCATCGTGATCTTGCACGGGCCCTGCTGGCGCCGGGGGCTACATGGATCGGAACCGCCGCGCCAGCCATGTCGTCTCGAGCCACTCTCCGGGTAGGTGGTTGCTGTGGACACCCCCCGTCTCTATGGCCCCAGTTGGCGTCGGGAAGCTCAACTCGGAACATTTCCTGGACGAAAGCGCGTTTTGCCGAGACCGGGGGCCGGCCACTCCACGCCGCCCGAAGTGCGCTATCGGACCATTCGGTGGTACCGATCCTTCTCAACCTCGGCATAAGGGGGTCCTATGAGCTGGTAGCCCTGCCTTTCCCAAAACCGCCTGCCACGGATGTTGTCGACATGGCACGTCAGCGTAAACGGCATGTCTTCTGATGAATCAGGATGAGAAAGAGCAAGCCCCTCCAGGGTCGCGTAGAGGAGATCAGCCGCCCTGTTCCCCTCTGGGTCCTCGACCCCCTTGTAAGCTGACGCGACGCCAAACCAGGCGATCTCGATATGCGTATCGGCCGGCAGGTCCAGGAAAGCCTCTACGTGCTCCCAGGTCCCATAGCCGACGATGGCGTCCTCGGCATCCCGATCAAGGCCGATGATCGTCTTCTCCTGGGCTTTCGGCTTACTCCAGATCCAATCTCGGATCCACTTCGCAACCTCGGTCTCGTAAGTTTCGGGCCCGCAGTCGAAGGCGCCAAGCAACTCTTTGTCGGCGACCTTAAGCCGCCGAACACGGAGATCGATTGGATTACTCGTCGTCGAGAGGGAGCGCAGCGACTCGCAAGGGCCGGCGATTCTGCGTTGCTAGCCGAATGACATCTGCCTGGTCGCTGGTATAGGCCCTCGGCCCAAATCTCATTGAGTCCTGGCTATCGAAATAAATCGAGGTGGAGTCCAACTCGATGAAGTCGCTCTCGGCAGGGGCGTCGGGTACCACGGGATCCATGACCGTGAATTCCTCAAACTCAATCCACTGGGCGCCCTCAACTTCGGTCGGAGGCGGCAATACGGCGGCTTCACTCATCCGGATTTAACCCTCCTCAAATCGTCAGCCATCAACTTTGAGTGTAGCCCAGCGACCAACTCACCCATTTCTTCACATGAAGCATTCCAGAAATCTCGCGCGGTCGCTGCGAGTCCGCCGTCGGATATTTGCTCAAGGCGCCTTTCGACTCTGACATCGGCGAATAGCGCAACCGCCGGGAATTGGACCGAATTCCAGAGCTGCTGGTCGCTGCGGCCTGAAGCGTTCCCCATCCTCCCCGCATCGCGGGATAGACGAGCTGGCGCCTCCGAGTCTCGAATCAGGCCGAATTCGATCTGCCCGATAGACGGAAACTCGCCCTGAGGAGGCATGTCGATCAGAAGAGCCCAATCACCAAGGCGCCCATTTGCGCCTATGTCTCCGAGGACTCTGCCATAAGCAAGGCTGACAGCCTGGTCGAACTCCAGATCTAGGTCGATCAGGTATTGGAAAGTGCACTTAATGTTCCAGGGGCTTCTCGGGCCGATCGAATCCAGCGCAATCTTCAGCGCCTCCAGTGCCCGATCCCGCTCGGCGTTTACGGCGAGAAGACGCAAATCAAGGCCATTTTGGCGGACGGTAAGTCGGTCCCTGGACACAAAAAGCTGAACGTCCACGGAACTCTCTTCGACCCGAAACGCTTTCAATATCCCCTGCTCCTCATAGGCCTTCAAGAGATCGACTCGTTTCTCATAGAAACTGAGCTCCGGTCGCCACGCGATACTTAAGCCCTGGGTCCAGGGGGAGGGAACTGGCACCTCCCCACTTTATCCACCTGGACCGAATCCATGCGGAGCAAGCGCGGAAAGCGGGTCTTTTTTAGCAGCGCTCCGCCTATCTTTCGCTGGGATGCAGAACGGCGTTGCATTAGTGCAGGTGACCCAGGCCGCATCTGGGACAGGCTAAATCTGGGCACCGACATGCGCCTGCGATTGGACAGGCGCTGTCCACTGTGCGATCACATGGGCCAGTGAGGCCACAAAAAGCCGGCGGGAACCAACTGGACAAGACATGGCCGAAAAATTGAGCCGCAACTGGCTCTAGCAAGCCAAAATCCCGCTCAAACCCAAAAGGCGCCAACGGGGATCGAACTGGTGTAAATGGCTTTGCAGGCCCTTCCCGAAAGACAGACTCCGGCGGCGCCCGCCCCAGGGAATCCAGAGCCAATGCGCCAGTCATGCGCCAGTGCCGCGACCAATCGACCGGCTACAACCGGAACCAACCGGACGAGATCCGCATCAGCAAGCCAAATTTGGCTCTGCGGCTGACGGGTCGCAGTTCTCTCCTCCCTGTAGTAACCCCAGAAGCGCCCCGCCTCCCCGGCGGGGCGTTTTCTGTTGTGGGACTCTGCAGAATCAAATCTACGGTCCTCGACGACTCACCCGAGAGCGGGCGAGTGGCCGCCCAACCCGCTCCTTAGTCCCCTTCAGGTCATCCGCTTGCCACTCCCCCGCCTAGAGCACAAGGGAATCAGTCCGCTGCTGCCGCCACGGAGATCTCAGTGGTGTGCTCTCCGAAGCCAATCACCTCCACATAGGGCGTGCTCTCACGTAAGAACCTGGCCAAACCGCGTTGGTGTAGCTCGTCGCCGAGGCTCTCGTGGTCGATGTAGCCCTCGAGTCCGTCGTAGGACTTGAGCCAAACCGGAAATTCGATCCGGGGGTATTGGTGGGCTTGCTCGTATTCGATCCAATCTGCCCCCGACCCCGCCATCGACAGCTTGAGGCCGAAGCCCTTCACTTTTACTGCTTTGTCTGAGGGATTGAAGACCTCGAAGCGGAGTCCCTCGCGGTAGCCAGATCCTGGGTCGAACTCGGTCTCATCGCGACAGGTGAAGCGAAGCGGGAATGGTGCGGCGACATCCACCTTCGCCTTGCGCGAGCGCAAGCGCCCACGGCCGAATCTGATCCCGGCGATGACCCCAGCGCCGATGAGCGACACGATCAAGGCTCCGAGCATCGTTAGCGGATCCACAACCTTGATCCTAATGACCCCGCCCCACCTGATTCCTTCACAGCAAACTGTTGTAGGGGTCCCCTACCATCGGGCACATGACCGTCAAACGGATGGAACACGTTGGCATCGTGGTTGACGACCTCACGGCCGCGACTGAGTTCTTCGTCGAGCTTGGACTCGAGCTGCGGGGCGAAGGGTCGGTCGAGGGCAGCTGGGCGGACCGCATCGTCGGGCTCGACGGAATCCGGTCGGACGTCGTGATGCTTCGGTCCCCCGACGGCGGAGAAATCGAGCTCTCGAAGTTCCACTCCCCGCCAAGCCCGGGCGACAACCCGCCTGCGCCGGCGAACGCTCTGGGCATCCGCCACATCTCGTTCCTCGTCGAGGACATCGACGCAATGGTCGCCGGCCTGCGAGCCCGCGGCAGCGAGCTCGTCGGCGAGCTGGAACGCTACGAGGACATCTACCGGCTCTGTTACGTCCGCGGTCCCGAGGGGATCATCGTCGAGCTGGCGGAAGAGATCAGCTGACGGACTCGGAGGAGCTGTTCGATCGCTCGGTCGCGACGCTCGTCCAATCCTGGGCCTATCTCGCCACCGGCTCGCCCGGGGCCGAGGCGATCGAGACCGACGGGGCCGCGATCGCGATCTTCATCCGATCGCCGGAGCGCGAGTTCCTCAACAATGCCGTCCTGGCGCGGGGCGCTGGGAACCCCTCCGCGGCACTCGACACGATCGAGCGTGCCTACGCGGACCGCGGTGTCGAGCGCTACGCGGTCTGGGTGCACGAGTCGGAGATGGCCGCCGCGGACGAGATCAACGCCCGGCGCTATGACCACGACACCTCAACCCGGACCTTGGCGATGCGGACCGCCGATCTCCGCGAGATGGACACCTCGAGGCTCGACCTGGTCGAGACGAGTCTCTGGGAGTTCTGGGCCATTGTCGGCGCCGACGGCCTAGTGCCGGAGCTTCAGATCGACGGAGCGCACTTCTACGTCGCTCGATTCGAGGGCGAGAACGCGGCGACGCTGATGGCCTTCGATCACGACGGCGACTGCGGCCTCTACATGGTCGGCACGGCGCCCGCCGCACGCCGCCATGGTCTCGCCACCGCACTCTCGGCGCTCGCGGTGGCCGAGGCGGTCGAGCGCGGCTGCACGACCGCCAGCCTGCAGTCGACGAAGATGGCCGAGGGCATCTACACCTCGGTCGGCTTCCGCGATCTCGGGCGCTTCGACGAGTACGTGCCGGGGTCCTAGCGAGGATTCAAATCAGGTCGAAATCGGCCCAGCCGTAGCGCACGCCGTTGAGCTGGAGCTCGATCGCGTGCGGGCCCGCGTGGTACCTGCGGGTGCTGATCTGCTTGAACGAGTGCTCGCGGACCACGGAGGTTCGCTCGCCGGGGCCGAGTTTCCTCGTCGTCAGCTTGAAGACCTTGGGGCTGAGGCTTCCGTTGGCCTTGCGGTGGTGGATCACGTAGTCGATCGCGAGGTTCTGCGGGGCCGAGTCGAGATTGGCGATCTCGACCTCGAAGCCGAGGCGGTCGCCGACCGCGACGGTCGCGGTCCGAAGCCGGGGGCCGTCGACCGTGACCTCGCGGGGCGGTGAGAAGCCCAGCAGGGCGAGCGCTTCCGCGTCGCCTTTCTTGACGAGCGTGCGCAGTGCGCGCTTGACGAGCCTGGTCGCGTCCGTCCCGCCGGGCTGCAGCCACCGCGCCGCCGCCTCCACAGCGAGCGAGGGGTCGATGTAGCTGATGTCATTGAGGTGGTTGGCAACCGAGCGACGGACGTATTCGGACTGGTCCCGACAGAGGGCATCGAGGATCGGCAGCGTGGCGGAGGGGCGCTGCAGCAGAGCCGGTACCCGCTTGGCCCAGGGCAGGCGCGGCCGGGTGCCCTCGCTGGCGAGGCGCCGAACGTGCTCGTCGTCGTGATCGGTCCAATCGACCACGGTTTGCAGGGTGCGATCGAGGTCGGCGTCGAGGAAGAGCCGCAGGGCGAACTCGCTGGTCAATCGACCGGTCAGCGCGGCGAGCATCTCCAGCCCGGCCTCGAAATCCGCTTCGCGACTCGACGCCAGCGCCCGCACCGCGATCGCCTCCGTCATCGGCCAGATCATCCAGCCCGTGAAGGCCTCGTCCCGCAGGGCACGCTTGACGATCCGCGCCGACGCGCTGTAGCTGCCGGGCAGGTCCTCCAACAGCGCCTCTCGAACCGCCCCCACCCGCTCGCCGAGTCCCTGCTCGTCGAAGGCAGCCGCGCTGCGGCCGACCGCCGGCCAACGGCGGCCGTTGTCCGCCCTTGCCAAACAGGCCTTCAGACTTCGCACCGCCGCGGCATTCAGGAGTTCGTCGGCGGTGGGCATCGGCGCGGCGACGATACCTGGGCGCTCAGAACAGCCGGCACCCCTTCCGACGGATGTCCCACCCCAAGGAGCGCCCCGCCACCACGGCGGAGCGCTCCCGGCGTGGCGCGTCTCAGCCCAGGGTGACGTTCACCTTGGTGCCGGGGGCGAGGAGCTTGCCCGGTTTCGGGTTCTGCTTCGTCACCTTGCCGGTTTTGGAGGTGACGCCGTTGGTCTTCTTGACTTTGCCGGGCTTGCAGCCCTTGTTCTTCAGGGTCTTCTTGGCTGCTTTGAGCTTCTTGCCGCCGAGGCCCGGGACCTTGCAGCCTTCGTAGGCGTAGGTCTGAACGCTGGTGGTGGCTCCGGCGACCGTGGTGATGCTGATCGGCACTTTGGCGATCGTGGCGCTCGCCGGGGAGATCGCGGTGATCTGGCCCTCGGAGTTGACCGTGAACGATTTCGCTGGCGTGGTGCCGAAGCTGACGGCGCTGACGCCGGCGAAGTTGACACCGGCGATGACGACGCTGGTGTCGCCCTTGATCGACCCTTTCGCCGGGGTGACCGCGCTGATCGCCGGCGGCGGCAGCAGGGTCGCCGAGACGTTGAGGCGGTTTCCGACGAAGCTGCTTTCGGGACTGAAGGCAGCTCCGTCGGGAGCATGGCCTTCGCGGTAGCTGATCGTGTCGGCGGGAATTTCGGTGAAGAATGAGCAGGCGGTCGGAACTCCGCCAAATTCCGGCTCTCCGGGCGTGTTCGATATCCCGAGGATGTCTCCGGGCAGGACCGGAATGTTGATCCCAAAGGTGTTGAGGACATTCGGCGCGAGCGGCCGAGGACCGTCGTGGGCCACGATCTGGAAAACGCCGGGGCCCAGCGGACGGAAGATCTTCAGGCCGAGCGTCTGGCCTCCGCCGGCACCGGCGTTGGTGCTCCACGAGGTCAGCACGCCCGCGGTCGGGACGGTGTAGCTCGCGCCCGACGCGACCGAGTTCTGGAGTTCGTCATAGGGATCGCTGTAGTCGCAGTTGAGCGACGGGCTCACGCCAGGCGCCGTCTGGCCGACGACGATCTGGGCCGAGGCGACCGGGCTGATGGCAAGGAGAAGCCCGAGGATCGCTAAGGCGATCACGGGGAGACGAGACAAGCTGCGCATGCAACCTCCATTTAGTCGGACGAATTGTCGGCCGTCAGGCTCCCAGAGGACTCGGATGTCGTCAACTAAACGAAGCGTCCAGGCGTCGAACGCGGACGTAATCAGGGCCGTAGCCACCCAGAGCACCCGTTCACCCCCACATCCCTGGAGGCGCACCTTGAAAGCACTTCGCTCACGACTCACCTATGCGAACGTGATGTCGACCATCGCCGTATTCCTCGTCCTCGGCGGGGCCACCGCGTTCGCGGCCGGCCAGCTCGGCAAGAACACCGTCGGCAGCAAGCAACTGAAGAAGAACGCGGTGACCGCGGCGAAACTGAAGAAGAACGCCGTCACCGGCAGCAAGATCGCCAAAGACGCGATCACGGCGGAGAAGATCAAGAACGGCTCGGTGACCGGTGCCAAGGTCGATACCGCATCGCTCGGCACGGTCCCCAAAGCGGCAAGCGCCGCGACGGCGACCACGGCGGGCAGCGCAGGCACCTTCTCGGGCTACAGCCGCAAAGGCTTGGTCCGCGTCACCGCGAGCCCGGAAGGCGCGTCATTCGAAGCTACCCGCGCGGCTTCGCCGGAGATTGCCCTCGTCACTGCGGGTCCGTTCACGATCTACGGGAAGTGCTTCAACTTCGGCGGGACGGAAGCGGAAGCCTTCATAAAGACGAGTGAGGACGGCTCGATCTTCTCCAGCGATTTCGAAGAGCTGGACGGCTCGCCTTCGTTTCTAAATGCCAATACGGCCGAGGACGCGCGCGAGGTGTCCAGCGAGTTCGCGGGCGCCGGCGAATCCAACTACTTCGGAGTCCACACCACCGAGTTCACGGCGATGGCACCAAGTGGAACCGCGGTGCGCGGCGATGTTCAGATCGCGGCAAAGGGCGGCGATTTGGCCGGCGGCAACGGGATCTACGGCCCCGGCGACGTCTGCCTGTTCGCCGCCGAGGCCACCGCGCTGAACGGCTGAGCGCTACGCGGCCAGCAGTTCGTCGAGGCGGGCGAAGGTTTCGTTCATCCCCCGCTCCATGCCGGAGTCGAGCATCCCGTCGCGCTCGGCTCCGGTGTGGAAGACGGTGTCGGCGATGACCTTGGTGCGGCCGTCGCCGAGATCCTCGAAACGGGAGGTCTCGACCGAGACGTGCCCCGGCATCCCCTCCCATTCGAAGGTCCAGACGATCCGCTCCGGAGCGACGACCTCGCGGAAGACGCCGCGGAATGCGGCCTCGTCGCCGCCTGAGTCCTGGCTGACGAAGCGCCAGCGGCCGCCGGCCCTCGGCTCGAACTCGTCGACCACGGTGGTGGTCCCGTACGGGCCCCACCACTGCGGGATCAGCTCCGGGTCCGTGTAGGCGGCGAAGACGCGCTCGCGCGGCGCCTCGAAGATTCGCTCGACGTGGATCTCGCGCTCGCCCGGCGTGCTCAGCTCTGCTTTGACATCGGTCTGCTCGCTCATCGCGCATCCTCCTTCGTTCGCTCGAGGAACTCCCCGAGGCGATCGAACCGCTCCTCCGCCATCGTCCGGTAGGACTCGATCCAGGCCTGCAGGTCCTCCAGGCGCTTCGGCCCGAGGCTGCAGACGCGGGTCCGCCCCACCTTCTCGGTGCTGACCAGCTCGGCCTCCTCCAGCACCCGCAGGTGCTTCTTCATCCCGGTGAGGGAGATGCCGGCGGGCTGCGCCAGCTCGGTGACGCTGGCCGTGCCCTGCTGGCCGAGGCGCTCGAGGACGCCTCTCCGAGTCGGGTCGGCGATCGCGGCGAGGGTTCGGTCTACGGATTGATACTGAACCATTCAGTTCAGTATAACGGCGGGCGAAGCAGACTGCAAGGGCTTCCATCTCAAGGCGCTACTCGGCCCGTTCGGCGGCCGGGTCGTCGCCGGGCCAGCTCCCGGTGACGGCGGCGAAGCTGGAACGGGCGCCGCGGTCGGTCAGCCCTTTGACGATCTTGAAGACCGCGCCCTCCAGCGCCAGGGCCGCGATCAGTTTCGCCCTCGGCACCCCGCGGACGTCCGGCTCCGGCGGGTCCTCGTCGTCGATCGCCGCCCAGATCCGCTCGAAGACCTTCTGGGCGAGGAAGCCGGCAATCAGGCCGGCGACGATTCCGACAGGGGCGAAGAGGAACTTCATGCCCGCCGGCTACCCCTCGCTCCAGCCGCACAAACCGGCGCGCATCCGGCAACCGGTCCCGGGCGCGCCTCGCGGCCGGTGGCTGAGCCCCGGGCCGCGAGAAGTCCGCTCCCCTTGCGGACCCACACATATAGAGATACGCATCTCTCCTCCCTGTGGTGATTCCCCAGAAGCGGACCTTGCGGACTCGCTCCCCACATCACCGGAGAGATTGGGGCAGGCTAATCGATAGCGCCGATTGAATCAATCATCAATTTTGGTGATGGTCGTCACACAAGCGGCTAGGCCGAAGCTGGCGACTCGGAGGCCTAGTAGACGACGATCGTGAAGGGTTCGTCGGGCAGCGGGTTGTTGGTGCGAGTGGAGAAGACTTCGACCGAGCAGACCGCCCCGGGGGTCGCCACCACGGCGCTGTTGATGCCCTGGGTCGAGGCGAAGACGTCAGAGCACTGCGCCGACCCGAGGGAGACGCGGTACTGACCCGGCTGGGGCACCGTGGCGTTGAAATTGCCGGGATCGCCACAGTTGAAGCCTTCGACCCCCGGCTGCGGGGTCCCGTTCGGGATCACTCTCACCACGGCCAGCGCCGCGCCTCCCTCGCAGGCCTTGACGAACTCGTTGGCGCGGGCGCCGGCCAGCCGGTCGGCGCTGTCGGCCACATCGGCAAACCCGGCCGTGGATGCCGAGTCGGCTTCTTGGGCGACGTCGGCGGCTTTGACCTCGTCCGCTTTCATCGCCAGGCTCGCCCGATCCGCTTTGGCGGCTCGAAGGGCGCTCCCCGCTCGCGCTGCCCGGGCCGCCTCGACGGCCCGGCTCGCGCTCGGCACCGTCTCCAGCCCCGCCTCGTCGATCTGCGCTCCGGTCAGGCTGTCCGCCTTGATCCGGTTGGCGGGGATCGAGCCCTTGCGGATCGTCTTGCCATCGATCTTCGTCGCCGCGTAGACGGTGCCGCCAAGGGAGACGAACAGCGCCAGCCAGGCGACCGCCTGGGTGGCGCTGATCCTGAGGCGCGGCTTCGGGGACTTGCTCGAGCTCACCGGAATCCGATCAGAAGACGAGGACCTGCGCCGCCAGGGTGCGGGTCAGATTCGAGGTTTCGAAGATCGTGAGGATGAAGGTGGGCGGCGCGTCGGCCGCGACCGTCTCGTCGGGGACGATCGAGGCGCCGGTGTCGTCGACGCGACTGTTCGCCACCGCGACCACCGGCCGCGACAAGCCGGGGAATTCAATTTTGAAGCGCCCCCGGCTCAGTTCCACGACCGGCACGCCTCTCCCGCCGCAACTGAATGAGCCGCCTTCGGGACGGCCCACTTCCACGAGCGCGGATGCCAGGATCGCGCCGCGCTCGCAGGTCCGCAGGTAGTCGCTGGCCGGAAGCCCGCCGAGCAGGCTCGTCCGCGTCGCCCTGGCCGCCGTCTCCGCTTTGTCGGCCTCGTCGGCCTCGGTCGCCCGCAGCGACGAGGCGGCGGTGCCCGCCGTGGCGACCTTCTCCGCTACCAGCGCTTTGTCGGCGACCTCCGCCAGCTTCGCTTCGGTCGCGCGATCGGTTTCGGTCACCCGGTTCGCGCTGGCAACGTTGCCCAGCGACCCCTCGTCGATCCGCGCCCCGCCGAGGCTGTCCGCTTTGATTCGGTTGGCCGGGATCGAGCCCTTCTTGATCGTCTTGCCGCTGATCTTCGCGGCGGCGTACACGGTGCCGCCGAGGGAGACGAAGAGGGCGAGCCAGGCGATGACCTGAGTCGCGTTGAGCCTGAGGCGCGGGACCCTCACTGTTCCGCTCCGTCGAGAACCGCGATCGAGAACGGTTCGACTCGCAGCAGCTGGTCGGAGGCCGCGGAGAAGACTTTGACCCTGAATTTGCCGAAGCCGCGGGAGGCAACGACGGCGAGCGCGTTCGGCCCGAACGCGCTGACGAACGCGAACCCGGCGGCATCGGGCCCGAAGTCGACTTCGTATTCGCCGTCCACGGCAACGCCCTGCGCGTTCTTGGCCCTGGTGACGGATATCCCCAGGTCCGTGCAGTTGAACCCCGATCTGACTTCGGGGTTTTCCGCTCTTGGCCCATCCGGATCGGGGTGCACGGTCGCGGCGGCAAGCACCGAGCCGGACTTGCAGGATCTCTGGAAGCCCTCGGGCGCGATATTGGAAAGCGCGAGCGCGTCGCCGGCCTCCTCCGCGCTGGTCGCGCGACGGGCGCTCTTGGCGCTGTCCGCGGTCTCGGCCTTTTCGGCCTGGTCGGCGCTGGTCGCACTCGGCGCCTCCGCGGCGGTGCCGGCTTCAAGCGCCCTCGCCGCGACGTCAGCCGTCCGTGCCTCGTCCGCGCTCCGTGCCCTTGGCACCATCCCCAGCGATGCCTCTTTGATCTGCGCCCCGGTCAGGCTGTTCGCCTTGACCCGATCGGCCGGGATCGATCCCTGCTTGATCGTCTTGCCGTCGATCCTCGCCGCGGCGTAAACGCTGCCGCCGAGCGAGATGAACAGAGCCAGCCAGGCGATCACCTGGGTCGGGCCGATCTTGAGGCGTGGGGTTCTCAACTACCGGGGTACCGCCCCCAGCCCCGCATGGTTCGTCCCTAGACGAACGGCGTAGCTCGGCGCTAGCCGAGGACCGGCTGCGCCGAGGGGCGCGCGGCGAGCACGCGCTCGGCGACCGACTCGCCGGTGAGGCCGACCTCGGCCCGCAGCAGCGCCGGCTTGCCGTGGGTGACGTAGCGGTCGGGCAGTCCGATCCGCAGCACCCGGGCGCGCTCGGCGGGATCCTCGGCGAAGGCGTCCTCGAGGTGCTCCAGCACCGCCGAGCCGAAGCCGCCGGGCAGCACGTTCTCCTCGATCGTCACCACCAGCTCGTGGTCGCGGGCCAGCCGCTCCGTCAGCTCGCCGTCGAGCGGCTTCGCGAAGCGGGCGTCGGCGACCGTGACCCGGAGGCCGTGGTCGGCGAGGATCGCCGCCGCCTCCAGGGCCACCGCAACCCCGTAGCCGTAGCCGAGCAGGGCCACGCGCTCGCCCTGCGCCAACACCTCGCCGCGGCCGATCGGGATCAGCTCGGGCTTCGCCGGCAGCTCGACGCCCTCGCCGGCGCCGCGCGGGTAGCGCAGCGCCGCCGGGCCGTCGTGGGCGACGGCGGTGTGAAGCATGTGGACCAGCATCGCCTCGTCGCGCGGCGCCATCACGACCACGTTCGGGATCGGGCGGAAGTAGGAGACGTCGAAGGCGCCGTGGTGGGTGGGGCCGTCGTCGCCGACCAGGCCGGCGCGGTCCATCGCGAAGGTGACGTCGAGCTCCTGCAGGCAGACGTCGTGGACGATCTGGTCGAAGGCGCGCTGGAGGAAGGTCGAGTAGATCGCGCAGACCGGCTTCGCCCCCTGCAGCGCCAGCCCGGAGGCGAGCAGGACCGCGTTCTGCTCGGCGATCCCGACGTCGTAGTACTGCTCCGGCACCTCGTCGGCGAGCTTCTGCAGGCCGGTCCCCCCCGCCATCGCCGCGGTGATCCCGATCACCCGCTCGTCGCGCTTGGCTTCGTCCACCATGGCGTCGGCGAAGACCTTGGTGTACTGGGGCGGCGAGCCGGCGGCGGGCGGCTTCTCCAGCCGCTCGATGCCCTCCGGCGAGTCGGTTTCGGTCACCGGGACCGGCTTGGCCGCGGCCGGGCGGCCGTTGACGATCGAGTTGGGCTTGGCCGCGTGCCACTCCTCCATCGACTCCAGGCCGCCCTCTTCGGCCGGCTCGAAGCCCTTGCCCTTGACCGTGTGGATGTGGACGACAACCGGGCGTTCGGCTTCGAAGGCCTCGCGCAGCGCCTCCCGCAGGGCGCCGACGTCGTGGCCGTCGATCACGCCCATGTAGGCGAGGTCGAGCTCCTCGAAGAAGAGTCCCGGCGCCCAGTAGGCCTTGATCGCCGACTTGATCTCGGGCCCCAGCCGCTCGATCCGCCGCCCCAGCCCCAAGGGCAGCTTGGTCAGTCGGTCCTCGACCCCCTCGCGGGCGTGGTAGAGGCGCGGGTTGAGCCGGATCCGGTTGAAGTAGCGCGAGAGCGCGCCGACGTTGGGGGAGATCGACATCCCGTTGTCGTTGAGCACGATCACAACCGGGGTCTGCAGGCCGCCCGCCGCGTGCAGCGCCTCGTAAGCGACGCCGCCGGTGAGGGCGCCGTCGCCGATCACCGCGGCGACCTTGCCGTCGGGGCCGATGCCCTTGCGCATCGCCTCCTTCAGCCCGACCGCGTACCCGATCGAGGTCGAGGCGTGGCCGGCGCCCATGATGTCGTGCTCGGACTCGGGGATCGAGCAGAACGGGGCCAGACCCTCATACTGGCGGATCGTCGGCAGCTCGTCGCGGCGGCCGGTGAGGATCTTGTGCGGGTAAGACTGGTGGCCGACGTCCCACAGCACCTTGTCGCGGGGCGAGTCCATCAGGCTGTGCAGCGCCACCGAGAGCTCGCAGGTGCCGAGGTTGGCGCCGAAGTGGCCGCCGATCTCCCCGATCGTGTCGATGATGTAGGTGCGCATCTCCTGCGCCACCTGGGTCAGCTGCTCGTCGCTCAAACCGTGCAGGTCGGCGGGCCCGTCGATGCCGGGGAGCAGCGGCTCCGATCTGTCGTCTTGGTTGCCCTGGGTGGGGGGCTGATCGCTCATTCGTTCCTCGTGAAGATGTAGTCCGCTACGCGCCTCAGGTCGTCGGTCTCCCCCCCGGCCTCGGCCAGCGCCGCGGTCGCCTTGGCGTGGGACTCGGCGGCCAGCTCACGGGCCCGGTCGAGCCCGAAGAGGCTGACGTAGGTGAGTTTTCCATGTCGCGCGTCGCTTCCATGTGGCTTGCCGAGCTGCTCGTCGCTCTCGGTCACGTCGAGGATGTCGTCGACGATCTGGAAGAGCACACCGAGCTCGTCCGCAAAACGGCGATAGGGCATTGTCTCAGGTTCGCCGACACCCTCGAGGATCAGTACGAGACCGACGCTGGCGGCGATCAACCGGCCGGTCTTCAGCGCGTGCAGCCCGCGCAGGCCCTCGGCGTCGTCCTCCCTGCCGATCACGTCCACGTACTGGCCGCCGACCATGCCGTCGACCCCGGTCGCGGCGGCGAGCTCGCGCAGGGCGGCGAGCACCCGCACCGGCTCGCCGGGCTGCTCGCAGAAGAGCCGCACCGCCTCGGCGAAGAGGCCGTCTCCGGCGAGGATCGCCACGTCCTCCCCGTACTTGACGTGGGACGTAGGCAGACCGCGGCGCAGCTCGTCGTCGTCCATCGCCGGCAGGTCGTCGTGGATCAGCGAGTAGGTGTGGATCAGCTCGACCGCGCAGGCGACCGGGAGGAAGCGCGCCGGGTCGGCGCCGAGTGCGCGCGCGGTCGAGAGCGCCAGCACCGGCCGCACCCGCTTGCCGCCGGCGAGCAGCGAGTACCGCATCGCCTCCTCGAGGCCGGCGGTCGGCGGCGAAGCGGCGAAGCGAAGCTCGGCAAGCGCGTCGTCGACCAGGGCGCGCAGGTCGTCGGGGTAACTCACAGGTGGACGGGGCTCACTCGGCGCTCGCCTGCTGCTCGCGGGCCTGGCGGTTGGCCTCCTCGACCGCCTCGGCGGAGAGGTCGGCGGCCTCGGCGGCCAGCTCGGCGGCGCGCTCGTCGCTCGCCCCCTCGCCCTCGAGCTCGGTCGAGATCTCCCGCAGCCGTACCGCGATCTCCCTCAGCCGGCTCATTTCGCCGGCTCCCGCTCGCGCACGATCGCGCCGAGCACGCCGTTGATGAATTTGGGAGCGTCGGCACCGCAGTACTCCTTGGCGATTTCCAGCGCCTCGTCGATCGCCACCTCGACCGGCGCCAGCCCTTCCTCGATCTCGTACAGCGCCACCCGCATCACGTTGAGGTCGAGCGGCGCGATCCGGTCCACCGTCCAGCCCTTGGCGTGGGTGGCGATTTCCTCGTCGAGCTCTTCGCGGTGCTCGTCGACGCCCTCGGCCAGTTCCCGCGTCAGCGGTTTCGCCTCGGCGATCAGCTCCGCCAGCGGGCGGCCGGTGACGTCGCGCTGGTAATTGGCGAAGACGGCGTCGCGGCGTTGGTCGGACCTGCGCATCGGCCTATTCTCGCGCTTCGGTCGGCGAGGCGCGCACGGGGCGCGGCGCCGGGGCGCTAACGCAGGATCTCGACCAGTAGGACCCAGGCGTTGGCGACGGCGCCGACGATCGCGAAGGCGATCCCGGCGACGACCCAGTAGAGCCCACCGCCGCACTCGGCGAGGACGCTGGCGCCGCCGACGATCAGCGGCAGGGTGCCGGCGATCCGCACCGCCCAGCGGGTCCGTACCCGGGCGCGATCGGCGACGGTGGCGGGGTCAGAGCTGGTGGCCGGCTGCCGCGCGACCACGATCCCGATCGCGCCGCCGACGAAGAGCAGCTCCAGGCCGAGCGCGACGTGGCTCTGCCCCGGGATCAGCCCGACCAGGGAGATGAGCAGGACGCCGACCAGCAGCACGACCGTTTCCAGCGCCCGTTCCGGCAGCCCGGGGTACTTGAGGATGCGCTCGATGTTGATCGATACGGCGACGAAGACGAGGCCGGCGAGCGCCGCCGAGGCGCCGGCAGCGGCGACGAAGAGGTCGTTCCACTGGCTCGGATCGTAAGCCGTCACGCCGCCTCATCGTAGGCGCCACGGTGGTCGCTGCGAGCGCTAGGCGCGGGAGACGTACTCGCCCTTGCGGGTGTCGATGCGGATGGTTTCGCCCTCCTCGATGAAGAGCGGCACCTGCACCGTCACGCCGGACTCCAGCGTCGCCGGCTTCGAGCCGCCGCCGGAGGCGGTGTCCCCTTTGAGACCGGGGTCGGTCTGGGTCACCTTCATGTCGATCGCGCTCGGCACCTGCACTTCGGAGGCCTGCTCGTCGACGAACAGCACCTCGACCTCGGAGTTCGGCAGGACCCACTGCATCGAGTCGCCCAGCGTCTCGCTGGGGATTTCGATCTGGTCGTAGTCGTGGCTGTCCATGAAGACCGCCGCGTCGCCGGAGTCGTAGAGGTACTGCATCTTTTTCGATTCCGTCCGCACCGGCCGGAACTTCTCCCCGGCGCGGAAGGTTTTGTCGATCACCGAGCCGTCCTCGATCCGGCGCAGCTTGGTCCGCACGAAGGCACCGCCCTTGCCCGGCTTGACGTGCTGGAACTCGATGATCTTCCAGATCTTGCCGTCGATCTCGATATGGGTGCCGTTCTTGAACTGATTCGTCGAAATGCTCACGGCGGCCATCCTAGAGTGGATTGACGGCGGGGCGCATCTCACGTCCGGGGCAGGCGCCACGTTGATTAAGCATGGACCGTGAGGATCTCGAGTTCCGCTCCGGCAGGGAGAAGTGCGCCGCCTGGCTATATCCGGCCGCGGGCGACGGGCCGGCGCCGGTTGTGGTGATGGCGCACGGGCTCTCGGGGACGCGGCGCGACCGGCTTGGGCCGTTTGCCGAGCGCTTTGCCGCGGCGGGGTTCGCGGCGCTGGTCTTCGACCACCGCGGCTTCGGGGAGAGTGGCGGCGAGCCGGACCTGTTCGAGCCGCAGCGCCAGCTAGAGGATTGGCGGGCGGCGATCGCATTCGCCCGTTCGCTACCGGGCATCGACCCCGCGCGGGTTGCGACCTTCGGCTCCTCGATGGGCGGCGGCAACGCGCTCGCCGCGGCGGCTGGGGACCCGCGGGTCGCGGCTGCGATCAGCCAGGTCCCCTTTCTCGACCTGCCACGCCAGGCGCACCGCGCCTCGCCGCGGGTCTCGGCGGCGGTGATGCTCGCCGCCGCCCGCGGCCGCCACCTCCCCGCCGTCGGCCAGCCCGACGAGCCGGCGCTGATCAACGCCCCCGGCGGCGAGGAGGGCTGGCGCGCCGTGGTCGCGGGCGGCGAGGACTCGCGCTGGCGCAACCGCGTCTCCAGCCGCTGGCTGCTCGGTCGTCCCTACCGCCCGGTCCGCCACGCCGCCAGCCTGCACTGCCCATGGCTGGTCTGCGTCGGCGAGGCCGACCGGGTCGCCAAGCCCGGCCCCGCGATCGCCGCGGCGCGGCGGGCACCGCACGGCGAGCTCCGCACCTACCCCGGCGTCGACCACTTCGACGTCTACGACGGTCCCGAGCACGAGGCGCTCGTCGCCGACCAGCTCGCCTTCCTGCGACGGACGCTCAGCGGTAGGTGAGGAGGGCGCCACCGCCCTCGTCGATGTGGGCGTGCTCGTTGAAGGTGACGAGCGAGGCGCCGGAGCGGCCGACCGCGATCTTGGTGATCCCGGTGTTGACGAGGACCCGGTTGAGCCGCGGGAAGAGCTCGCCGTCGCCGCCGAGCAGGCGGGCGCAGCACGCGGCGATGACGCCGCCGGAGGTGAAGACGAGGCCGGTCTCGCCGCTGCCGAGGCCGGCGGCGAACTCGCCCAGGGCGCTGGCGCGGGACTCGAGGAAGAAGGGCCAGCTCTGGCCGGCCGGGGTCTCCTCCCCGCTCGACGCCCAGTCGGCGAGGGCGCCGTCGAGAATCGCCTGGAACTCGCGCGAGGTGATCTCCTGGCCGCCGGTGCCCGTGCCGTCGAGCGCCGCGGGCGCGGTCGCGTGGTGGGCGAGCACCTCCTCGGTCTCGTACTCGTCCCAGCGCTCGTCGGTCTCGACCTCGAGGCCGGTGGCGGCGAGACAGGCGGCGGCGGTTTCGCGCTGGCGGCGGGCGGTACCGGCGACGGCGCGGCCGATCTTCAGCTGGCGCCGGTCGAGCGCGGCGGCGAGCAGGGCCGACTGTTCGAGCCCGGCCGGCGAGAGCACGTCGTAGTCGGCGCTTCCGAACGACGCCTGCGCGTGGCGCACGAGGAGGACGGTCGGCACGCGCCCAGCCTATGAGTTGCCGGCTTCGGCGCCCGTGCTCGTGGTCAAGCTGGAAGCGGCGCCGCCGGTGAGGATGCGGCGGACCATGCGCGGGGCGACGATGCGGGCGACCGCGGCCAGCGCGTAGCCGCGCGGCACGTAGCGCTCGGGCTTGCCGCCGGGGCCGGCCTCGTAGATCGCCGCGGCGACGTTCTCCGGCTTGGAGACGATCCAGCGGGTCAGCGCTTTCGCCTTCAGCTCGGTCGCCGGGAAGCCCTCGGTCTCGATGAACCCGGGCAGGACCATGCCGACGTGGACGCCGTGCGGCTTCTCCTCCGCGTAGAGCGAGTCGCTCCACCCGGCCAGGGCGAACTTGCTGGCCGAGTAGGCGCCGGTGCCGGCGCGGGCGACGCGGCCGGCGGTGCTGGCGACGTTGACGATCGCGCTCGGGGCCGATGCCCGGAGCAGCGGCAGCAGCGCCTCGGTGAGGCGGACGACGGCGTCGAAGTTGAGGTCCATGTTCTGCTTGACGTTGGCGTAGCCGTCCTCGCCGAAGGTGCCGCGCCAGGCGGCGCCGGCGTTGTTGACCAGGAGGTCGAGGCGGCCGCCGTGCTCGGCCTCGAGATGGGCGCGGACGCGCTCGGGCGCGTCGGCGGCGGTGAGGTCGACGGCGAGCACGCTCGCCGGGCAGGGCAGCGACTCCGCCAGCTCGCGCAGCAGCGGCTCGCGGCGGGCGACCAGGACCAGCTCGGTCCCGGGCTCACGCGAGAGCCGCACCGCGGTCGCCTTGCCGATCCCCGTCGAAGCCCCCGTCACCAGTGCGATTCCCATGCGCAGCACGGTATCCCAGATCGAGTGATGAGTTGATGGGGCTATAGCCACTAAAACCCATCACTCGACCCTGAGAGGATGAGGGCGTGCCGGCGCCGGGACATACGTCGCGACTCAGCGCGAGCCGCCGCGAGGGCGAGCGGGTGATGCCGCTGGAGCTCTTCTTCGACCTCGTCTTCGTGCTGGCGCTGACCCAGTGCACGGCGCTGATGGCGCACCACCCGACCTGGTCGGGACTGGCCCAGGGATTGCTGGTCCTCGGCGTGCTCTGGTGGGCCTGGACCGCGTACGCCTGGCTGACCAGCGTGATCGACCCCGAGGAGGGCGCGGTGCGCCTGGTCATGTTCGGCGCGATGGCCTCGATGCTGATCGTCGCCCTCTGCGTGCCGGACGCGTTTGGCGACCTCGGCCTCGTCTTTGCCCTTGCCTACGGCGCCGTCCGCGTCTCCCAGATCGGGCTCTTCATGCTCGCCACCCCCGACGACGACGCCCTGCGCCACTCCATCCTCGGGCTCGCCGTCAGCACCGCGATCGGGGTCAGCCTGCTCGCCCTCGCCTCGCTTTTCGACGGGCTCGCGCAGGGGGCGCTGTGGGGGCTCGCCCTCTTCCTCGACATGGCGGGGCCTTACTTCTTCGGCTCCGAGGGCTGGAAACTCGTCCCCGGCCACTTCGCCGAGCGCCACGGCCTGATCGTGATCATCGCCCTCGGCGAGTCGATCGTCGCGTTGGGGATCGGCGCCGCCGGCGAGCTCAACCTCGGAACCGGCGCCGTCGCCGTGCTCGGCGTCGCCCTCGCCGCGGCGATGTGGTGGATCTACTTCGACGTCGTCGCCCTGGTCTCGGCTCGGCGACTGAGCGAAGCCGAGGTCGGCCGAATCCAGAACGAGCTCGCCCGCGACTCCTACTCCTACATCCACTTCGCCCTGGTCGCCGGGATCGTGCTCGTCGCGCTGGGGATGAAAACCTCGATCGGCCACTACGACGAGCACCTGCACGACGTCCCCGCCTTCGCCCTGCTCGGCGGCGTCGCCCTCTACCTGCTCGGCCTCGTCGCCTTCCGCTACCGCCACGTGCAGACGATCAACCGGCACCGGCTGGGGATGGCGATCGTCCTGCTGATCCTGATCCCGGTGGCGACGTCGATCCCGGCCCTGGCCACGGTGGCGATCGCCGTCGGGCTGATCTGGGCGATGATCGTCTACGAGCACCGCAGCTACGACGAGCGTCGCGACCAGCTGCGCCACGAAGCGTACGGCGCCGCCTGAGCAGCTTGCGTGCAGGGATACGTACCAGTCAGGCATACTGCGGAACCTTGAGCGCCACCCCGCCCCTACTCGACCAGCTGCTGCGCGCCGGAGCCCCTTCCGGCTACGAGGGACCCGCCGCCGCCGTCTGGCGCGAGGCCGCCTCCTTCGCCGAGCAGAGCGCCGACGGCCTCGGCTCCTCGATCGCCCGCGTCGGCGACGCCTCGCCGCTGCTCGCCGTCGTCGGCCACATCGACGAGATCGGGTTGGTGATCACCCACATCGACGAGAAGGGCTTCCTCTGGTTCGCCTCGATCGGCGGCTGGGACCCGCAGATCCTGGTCGGCCAGCGGGTCGAGGTGCGCGGCAAGGACGGGCTCGTGCCCGGCGTCGTCGGGCGCAAGCCGATCCACCTGCTCGAGCCCGACCAGCGCAAGAAGGTGGTCGAACTCAAAGGCCTGCACATCGACGTCGGCGCGAGCGACCGCGACGAGGCGGCGGAGCTGATCCGCATCGGCGACCCGGTAGTGATCCGGGCCGAGCCGATGCCGGTGATCGGCGAGCGGCTGGTCTCGCGGGCGATGGACAACCGGCTCGGCGCCTACGTCGCTCTGGAGTCGCTGCGCCGCTGGAACGAGACCGGCGCCAAAGGCGGCTCCTTCGCCGCCGTCGCCGCCGTGCAGGAGGAGATCGGGCTGTTCGGCGCCCGCACCGCGGCCTTCGAGGTCCGCCCCGACATCGCGATCGCCGTCGACGTCACCCACGCCACCGACGCCCCGGGCGTCGACGAGAAGGAGCTGGGCACGAGCCCACTCGGCTCCGGCCCGGTGATCGGCCGCGGCTCCACCCTCTCCCCCAAGGTCTTCGAGCTCCTGGTCGAGGCGGCCGAGGCGGAGGGCATCGAGTACTCCATCGGGGCCAGCGGCCGCGGCACCAGCACCGACGCCGACGTGCTCCAGATCTCCCGCTCCGGGATCCCGACCGGCCTGGTCTCGATCCCGCTCCGCTACATGCACTCGCCGGTCGAGATGGTCGACCTGCGCGACGTCGAGGCCGTGGTCGAACTGCTCGCAGCCTTCGCCAGCAGCCTCACGGCTGACGTAGACCTCAGCCGCTAGTCGACGATCGTCAGCTCTTTCGAGAGCCCGCTGAAGTTGCGGTAGCCGTCCTCGGTGACGGTGACCAGGTCCTCGATCCGCACGCCGAACTTGCCGGGCAGGTAGATCCCCGGCTCGACGGTGACGACTTCGCCCGGCTCGAGCACGTCGTCGGATTTTTGGGTCAGGCGCGGTCCCTCGTGCAGGACGAGGCCGACGCCGTGGCCGAGGCCATGGCCGAAGCGGTCGCCGTGACCGGCGGCGGCGATGATCTCGCGGGCGACGGTGTCGACGTCTTCCCCCTTGGCGCCGGGGACGACCGCGCGCAGCGATGCCGCCTGGGCCTCGCGCACGACCTCGTAGACGGCGCGCGCCTCCTCCCCGGGCTCGCCCGTGGCGAAGGTGCGGGTGCCGTCGGAGCAGTAGCCGTCGACCTTGGCTCCCATGTCGAAGACGATGAACTCGCCGCGGCCGATCTGGTGCTGCCCCGGCCCGGCGTGCGGCAGGGCGCTGTTGGAGCCGGCGGCGACGATCGCCGGGAACGAGGCGGCGGAGCCGAGCTCCAGCATCCGCGCTTCGGCGGCGCCGGCGACCTCGCGCTCGGTACGGCCGGCAAAGCCGCGTTCGATCGTCCATTCCCAGACCGAGTCGGCGAGCTTCGCCGCCTCGGCGATCGCCGCCAGCTCGATCTCGTCCTTGACCCGGCGCAGCTCCTCGACGGTGCCGCCGGCCGCGACCGGCTCGACCCCCTCGGCCAGTTTCGCCTTCAGTTTCTCCAGCATCCGCACCGAGACCTGGTCGTCCTCGAACCCGACCCGGCCGCTGAGGTGGGCGGCGATCTCGCCCAGCCAGTCGCCGCTGACGGTGACGATCTCCCAGCCCTCGACCTCCCCTTCGGCCCGCTCGGTGTAGCGGAAATCGGTGAAGAAGAGGCGCAGGCCGGCGCCGCAGACGCAGGCGCCGTTGGTGCCGGTGAACCCGGTCAGGTAGCGGACGTTGACGAGGTCGGTGACCAGCATCCGCTCCAGCTCGAGCGCTCTCAGGCGGGCCTCGAGGCGGTCGCCGCGGCCGCGCATCAGCCGCTGACCCCGAGGTCTTTGGCCAGCAGCTGCAGCGCCTCGCGGTAGCCGTCGGCGCCCTTGCCGGAGATCTTCGCCAGCACCAGCCCGTCGAAGACCGAGACCTTGCGCCAGTCGTCGCGGGCCTCGACGTCGGAGAGATGGACCTCGACCGCCGGCAGTCGGGCGACGTCGAGCGCGTCGGCGATCGCCCGGCTGTAGTGGGTCCAGGCGCCGGCGTTGATCAGCGCCGAGTCGGCCAGGTCCGGCAGCCGGTGCAGGTATTCGACGAACTCGCCCTCGGAGTTGGTCTGGAAGAAGATCGGTTCGAGCCCGAGCTCATGCGCCCAGCCCTGGATCTGATGCTCCAGCGCGGAAAGCGAGAGGCCGCCGTAGACGCTGGCATCGCGGCGCTCGAGGATGTTGAAGTTGACCCCGTGCAGGACGGCGACGCGGTTCTTGGTGGTGGTCATGGCAGCAGCTTCTCCACGGCGGCCCGGACCTTAGCCGGATCGACCAGCTGCCCGGTGCGGGGCTCGCCCGGCTCGGAGAGGAGGACGAAGCCGACGCCGGCGGCGGTGCGCTTCTTGTCGCGCTGCAGGATCTCGAGGATCGCCTCGACGTCGGCCCCGGGGTCGAGCCGGACCGGGAGCCCGTGGCGACGCAGGGTCGCCTCGACCTCGTCGCGCAGCTGCGGCGCGTCGGAGAGGTCCAGCGCGGCCAGTAGCCCGATCCCGATCGCCTCGCCGTGGCGGTAGCGGGTGTACCCGGTGGCGGCCTCGACCGCGTGGCCGACGGTGTGGCCGAGGTTGAGCTCGTGGCGACGGCCGCCGTCGCGCTCGTCGGCGGCGACGACCTCGCACTTGTACCGAGCGCAGGCGAAGACGACGTCGTCGAGCGCGGCCGGGTCGAGGTCCTCCACCGTCCGCACCCGCTCCCAGAGCGCGCCGCCGGCGAGCAGGCCCGTCTTCAGCGCCTCGACGAAGCCAGCCGCGAGCTCCTCCGCTGGCAGGGTCGCGAGCGTGCCGGTGTCGGCGACGACGGCCGCTGGCAGGTGGTAGGCCCCGGCGTAGTTCTTGCCCTCCGGCAGGTCGACGCCGGTCTTGCCGCCGTAGGCGGAGTCGACCTGGGAGACCAGCGTCGTCGGCACCTGGACCACGGGGACGCCGCGCTGGTAGAGATGGGCGCAGAGGCCGGCGAGGTCGCCTACGACGCCGCCGCCGAGGGCGACGAGGTGGTCGCCGCGGGTCATCCCCGCCTCGGCCAGCTCGCGCAGCACCCGCTCCGCCTCGGCCAGCGTCTTCGCTCTCTCGCCCGGCTCGACCTCGACCGTCGCCTCCAGCCCGCCGAGGCGCTCCGCGTACAGCGCCCCGACGGCACGGTCGGTGACGCAGAAGCGACGGCCGGCGGCGGCGCCTGCCTCGCTCCCAAGCAGATTGGTCCCGACGAGCACCGGGTACTCGCCAGAGGCGCTCGACGCCCAGAGCATCTTCGTCCCGCTCGGCAGCTCGGCCAGTGTCTGCAGCGACGGCAGCGCCCGCTCGACCACGTCGCGGTCGGCCATCGGCACCACCGCGTCGGCGAGCTCCTCGTAGAGCGGCAGGCGCGTCTCGAACAAGCGCCGCACGTCCTCCTCGCTTTTTGCCAGCGGACGGTTGCTGTGGGCGATCCGGCGCCAGGCCTCCTGCGGGTCGACCTCGAGCCAGACGACGATGTGGTCGGCAAGCGCCGCGCGAACCCGCTCCGAGAGGATGCTGCCGCCGCCGAGCGCGATCGCGCCGCCGTTGGCGTTCTCCAGCAGGGAGCCGACAACCTCAGCCTCGCGGGCGCGGAAGCCCTCCTCGCCGTGCTGCTCGAAGGCCTCCGGGATCGTGGAGCCGAACTCAGCTTCCATCAGCGCGTCGATCTCGGTCACCTCGAGGCCGGCGCGACGGGCCGCCGCCAGCGCGGTGCTCTTGCCGGCTCCCATGAAGCCGATGAAAACGATCGCCGGCCGGCTCACCGGGTCATCCCCGCCAGACGATGCGGGACCTGTAGGCGTCGACGGCGGCCAGAACGTCGTCGATGTGGTCGCCGCCGAACTTCTCGCGGTAAGCGCGCGCCAGGGTCAGGCAGACCATCGCCTCGGCGACCACGGCGGCGGCGGGGACGACGGTCGAGTCGGTGCGCTCGCGCAGCGCCTGCGCCGGCTGCTTGGTCTCGGTGTCGACCGAGCGCAGCGGCTTGGTCAGGGTGGAGATCGGCTTGATCGCGCCGCGGACCGAGAGCGGCTGCCCGTTGGTCATCCCGCCCTCGAGACCGCCGGCGTGGTTGGTTTCACGAAAGTAGCCGTCCTTCTCCGACCAGAAGATCTCATCGTGGGCCTCGGAGCCCGGCCGCCCGGCGACGTCCCAGGCTTCGCCGATCGCCACTCCCTTGACCGACTGGATCGAGGCGACGGCGCCGGCGAGGCGGCCGTCGAGGCGGTCTTCCCAGGAGATGTGGGAGCCGAGCCCGGGGACGAGCCCGAAGGCGATCACCTCGAAGGTGCCGCCGAGGCTCTCGTTGGCCTTGCGCAGGCGGTTGATCTCGGCGACCATCGCCTTGCTGGCATCGGGGTCGAGGCAGCGGACCGGGTCCTCGTCGACGGCGGCGAAGTCGGCGGGCGTAAGGCCGGGCCGCTCGCTCGCTTTCACCGAGGCGATCTGCAGGACGTGGCTGTGGATCTCCACCCCGAGCGCTGAGAGGAAGCCGCGGGCGATCGTGCCGGCGGCGACCCGGGCGGCGGTCTCGCGGGCGCTCGCCCGCTCCAAGACGTTGCGGATGTCCGAATGCCCGTATTTCTGCGCGCCGACGAGGTCGGCGTGGCCGGGGCGCGGCAGGTGGACCTCGTCCGGCGAGAAGCCCTCGACCGGCCACGGGTTCATCCGCTCCTCCCAGTTGGCGTAGTCGCGGTTGGCGACGAGGACGGCGATCGGCGCGCCGAGCGTGCGGCCGTGGCGGACCCCGGAGCGGACCTCGACCGTGTCGGTCTCGATCTTCATCCGGCCGCCGCGCCCGTGGCCGAGCTGGCGCCGCGCCATGTCGCGATCGAGCGCCTCGCGGTCGAGCTCGAGCCCGGCGGGCATGCCCTCGACGATCGCCACGAGCCCAGGCCCGTGCGACTCGCCAGCGGTGGTGAAGCGAAAAGTCGTCACGGCCGCAAGGCTATCGGTGGGCGTCGCCGCGGGCCGCGGCGCGCATTACGTCGACCGGCGGCTCGCGGTCGGTCCAGACCTGGAGGGAGATGGCGCCCTGCTGGACCAGGACCTCGATGCCGTCGACGGCGCTGGCGCCGGCCTCGGCGGCGACCGCGAGGAGCGGCGAGGGCGCGTCGCCGTAGACCATGTCGACGACGACCTGACCCGGCCGGAAGCCGTCTCGGCGCAGGGGCAGATGGGCGAAGGGATCCTCGCCGTGGAGACCGACCGCGGTGGTGTTGACGATCAGGCCGTAGACGCTCTGGTCGAGCTCGGGCGGACGCTCCGCCTCGACCGTCCCGACCTCGATCGAGACCTCCAGCTCCTGCGCCCGCTCGGTCACCTCGAACCGGATCGTCTCCGCCCGCGCCGGGGTGCGGTTCCAGATCTCGACGCTGGCGCCGACCTTGGCCAGCGCCCAGACCGCCGCCCGCGCCGCGCCCCCGGCTCCCAGGACCAGCGCCCGCTGGCCGGCCGGGTGCACCGGAAGCGAGGCGATCAGACCGCCGGCGTCGCTGTTGTGGGCCTCGATCCCCTGCGGCCTGAAGATCAGCGTGTTGGCGGCCCCGATCTCGCTCGCCATCTCGCTCGCCACGTCGGCGATCGCCAGCGCCGCCAGCTTGTGCGGCACGGTCACGTTGGCGCCGACGAAGCCTTCGCCGGGCATCGCCCGCACCCGCGCCTCGAACTCCTCCGGGGCGACCTCGATCGCCTCATAGCGCCACTCGTCCGCCAGCCCCAGCGCCTGCAGGGCAGCGTTCTGCATCGCCGGCGAGCGCGAGTGCCCGACCGGGAAGCCGATCACCGCCAGTCGCGGCATCAGCTCATTCCCCGCAGGTGTCGGGAGAGTTGCCGCCGGCTTCGTCGCGGGCGGTGTTGTATTCCTCGACCGCCTTTTCGAATTCGGCTTCGGTCTTGGCGAAGGTCAGCTTGCCGCACGTCCCCGGATCGGTGACGTAGAAGATGTAGCCCGTCTTCTTGGGATGGGCGGCGGCCTGGATCGCATCGAGCCCGGGGCTGTTGATCGGCCCCGGCGGCAGACCGGCGTTGGTGCGCGAGTTGTAGGGCGAGTCGACCGCCAGTTCGGATTCGGTCAGGGGCTCCGTGTAGTTGCCGGTGGCGAAGCGGATCGTCGCGTCGATCCCGAGCGGGATCCCTTCGCGCAACCGGTTGTAGATCACCGAGGCGACCAGCTTGCGTTGGCTGGCGACGCCGGCCTCGTCCTCGATCATCGAGGCGATCGTCAAGACGTCGAAGACCGTCAGATTCTTCGACTTCGCGTAGGACATGTCGACCTGCTTGATCTGGCGCTTGAAGTCCTTCAGCTGCAGCTCGACCAGGTCGGCGGCGGGCGCGCCGGGCTTCAGTTCGAAGGTGTTCGGGAAGAGGAAGCCCTCCAGGTCCTTGGCCTTCTTACCGCCGTAGTCGGCCGGGTCGAGGAACTTCGACTTCACAGTCGCCTCCGTGTAGCTGCCGGGGACGCCGACTTCCTCGACCAGTTGCGCCGCCTGGGAGCGCGAGTAGCCCTCCGGCACCGTGACCGTGATCGTCTTCTTCACCGGCGGCTTGGAGAGGGCGTCGATCGCGGCGCCGTAGCTCATCCCCTCGGCGAGATTGAAGCGGCCGGCGTAGAGCTCGGAGCGCTTGCCGGCGAGGGTGACGCGAATCTGGAACAGGGTCGAGTTGTCGATCACGTCCTTCTCGCTCAGCAGGTCGCCGACCTCGCTGACACTCGACCCTTTCGGGATCGTCACCGGAACCTGGCCGGAGCCGTCGCCGTGGAAGGGCTGGAAGAGCGAGACCAGGAACCAGGCGACGAAGAGCGCGGCGATCACGGCGAAGATCAGGAACGGGTGGCGGCGCAGGGCGCCGAGCACGGCGCCGCCGCGGGGCGGGCGGCGGCCGTCGCCGTTGCGGCGCTCGGCCCGGGCGGCGCCGGCCATCGCCGGGTCGCCCTCGTCGTGCACGGCGGGCGCGGGGGCCGCCCCGGGCTCGGGAGTCGGCGCCTCGACCGGGTCCTCGTCCCAGAACTCCTCCTCGGGGGTGCGCGGTGGAGGCGGCGGCGCGGCCGGCTCCTGCGGCGTCGGCGGAGGTGGCGGGGGCGCAGCGGCGGCTTCCTTCTCCTGCTTCTTGACTTCCCGCTTGCGGCGCTTCTCCTCGCGTTCGCGGCGGCGTTCCTCGCGCTCGCGCGCGGCCGGGTCCTGGGGGTCGGCGAAGGGGTCGCCGCCGGGGATCTCGTCGCTCACGCCTCGGTCCCCTCGGGGTAGTCGTCCTCGTCGGGAGGTGAGGCCGCCAGGTAGGCCTCGAGCAGGTGCGCAGCGGCGATCGAGTCGCGCGCCGCGGTCGCCCCGGCGCGGCGGCTGGCGTCCGCCATCTTCGTCGTCAGGCGCTCGTCGTAGGTCTCGACCGGGACCTTCAGCATCGCTTCCAGTTCGGCGCAGAAGCTGCGGGCGAGCGCTGCCTGGCTTCCTTCCTCACCGCTCAGGTGCAGCGGCAGGCCGACCACGACCCGCTCCACCCCGTGCTCCTCGACCAGCTCGGAGACCGCGCGCGGCTCCGGCGGCTCGATCACCGGCAGCGGCCGCGAGAGGGTGCCGCTCGGGTCGGAGATGGCGCAGCCGATCCGCACGGTGCCGTGGTCGAGCGCCAGGACCCGCATCGCGCTCAGCCGAGCTCCCGCTCGAGCGCGGCGCGCATCGCCGCCAGGGCGTCGTCCAGCTTCGAGGCGTCCTTGCCGCCCGCCTGCGCCATGTCGTCGCGCCCGCCGCCGCCGCCGCCGATCAGCGGCGCGCCCTCGCGCACCAGCGCCCCGGCGGAGGCTCCGCGCTCGACCATGTCCTTCGAGGCCAGCGCCACCAGCCCCGCCTTGGCACCGAAATCGCCGCCGAGAGTGACGACCACGCCGCTGCCGCCGAGCTTGGACTGGACCCGGTTGGCGAGGTCGAGCAGCTGCTTCGCGTCGCTCGGGCTGGTCGCCTTCGCCTGCACCAGGACCAGCTTGCCATCGCCTCCGGCCAGGTCCAGCTCGACACCGCTCCCGGCCAGCTCGTCCGCCTCGCGGCTGATCGCCTCAGCCGCCGCCTGCTCGGCGCCGGCACCGGCCTCCTTCAGCTTCTCTGAGGCCTTGCGGGCGCCGGCCAGCGGGTCCTGAGGGTTGCCGAGCAGCTCGCCGGCCTCGCGCAGATCGCCCTCGCGCTGGCGGAAGAAATCAATGGCGACGGGACCGGTGATCGCCTCGACGCGGCGCACGTTGGCGGCGCTGGATCCCTCGGAGCTGATCTTGAAGATGCCGACCTCGGCGGTGTTGGCGACGTGGGTGCCGCCGCAGAGCTCGCGGGAGACGCCGTCGACCTCGACCACCCGCACCCACTCGCCGTATTTCTCGCCGAACAGGGCCATCGCGCCGAGTTTCTCCGCCTCGGCCCGCTCCATGTTCATCCAGCGCACCGGCGCGCTCGCCTTGACCCACTCGTTGACCAGGTCCTCGACGTCGCGCAGCTCATCCGGGGAGAGCGCTTGGCCGTGGGTGAAGTCGAAGCGCAGCTTGTCGGGCCGGACGGCGGAGCCGGCCTGGCGCACGTGGGTGCCGAGCCGCTCGCGCAGCGCCGCGTGCAGCAGGTGGGTCGCGGTGTGGTTGCGCATCGTCGCGTGGCGGGTCTCGCGGTCGACCTCGGCCTCGACCGCGGCGCCATCGGGCAACGTCCCGCCCTCGACCTCCAGCGCCTGGTCTTCGCCGACCCGGTAGACGTCGAGAACGCGGGCCTCGCCGCCGTCCCAGCGCAGCACGCCGGAGTCGGCGACCTGGCCGCCGCCTTCGGCGTAGAAGGGGCTCTCCTCGAGCTTGACCAGGGCGCGCCCGTTCTCGGCGTCGATGGCAGCGAGCCCGGTCGTCGCCCGCAGCGACTCGTAGCCGACGAACCGGGTCGCCGGCGCCGAGGAGGCGAAGGCGATCACCTTCTCATGGCGATCCTCGGAGCCGTGGGCGGTGGCGGCGCCGCCACGACCGCGCTGGCGCTGTTCCTCCATCAGCTCCTCGAAGCCGGAGTCGTCGACCGAGAGGCCTTCTTCGGCCAGCAGCTCCTTGGTCAGGTCGTAGGGGAAGCCGAAGGTGTCGTGCAGCTTGAAGGCGTCGGCGGCGTCGATCCATGAGGTCCCGGCCTCCTTCGCCTCGGCGACCAGCCGCTCCAGCAGCTCGGTGCCGCGCTCCAGGGTGCGGCCGAAGCTCTCCTCCTCGTCGTTGACCCAGCGCGCGATCGTGTCCCGCTCGGCGACCAGCTCCGGGTAGGCGTCCCCCATCAGCTCGATCGTGCGCTCGGCGAAGCGGCCGAGCCAGGGCGCCTCGAGGCCGAGCGTGCGGCCCTGCTGGATCGCCCGCCGCATGATCCGCCGCAGGATGTAGCCGCGGTCCTCGTTGGAGGGAACGACGCCGTCGGCGATCAGGAAGGCGGCGCCGCGCGAGTGGTCGGCGACGATCCGCATCGCCCGGGTCACCGCGGCCCCCTCCTCGTAGCCATGCCCGGACAGTTCCTCGGCGAGGTCGATCAGCGGCCGCACGTGGTCGGTCTCGAAGAGCGAGGGCACGTCCTGGAGGATCGCCGCCATCCGGTCCAGGCCCATGCCGGTGTCGATGTTGCGCATCGGCAGCTCGGTCAGGCTCCCGTCCTCGGCCAGGTCGTAACTCATGAAGACGTGGTTCCAGAACTCGAGGAAGCGGTCGCCGTCGCTGCCGGGGCGCTCGTCGTCGTCGCCGAACTCGGGGCCGCGGTCGAGATAGAGCTCCGAGCAGGGGCCGCAGGGGCCGGTCGGGCCGGCCTGCCAGAAGTTGTCGTCGCGGCCGAGCTGGACGATCCGCTCGTCCGGCACGCCGACCCCGCGCCAGATCTCGATCGCCTCCTCGTCGGGGCCGAGCCCGAGCTCCTCGTCGCCGCCGAAGACCGTGACCCAGATCCGCTCCGGGTCCATCCCGAAGCCCTGCGTTGCCAGCTCCCAGCCCCAGGGGATCGACTCCGCCTTGAAGTAGTCCCCGAAGCTCCAGTTGCCGAGCATCTCGAAGAAGGTCATGTGGCGGGCGGTCCTGCCGACCTCCTCGATGTCGGTCGTGCGGAAGCATTTCTGCACATCGGCGAGGCGCGACGCCGGCGGCTTTTCGCGGCCGAGGAAGTAGGGCTTGAAGGGCTGCATCCCGGCGGTCGTCAGCAGCACCGAGGGGTCGAGCGAGGCGGGAACCAGCGAGGCCGAGGGCACGATCTTGTGGCCGCGCTCCTCGAAAAAGGAGAGGTACGTGTCGCGGATCTCCTGGGCCTTCATGTGAGGAAGCCTAAATATTGCCCCGGCAAAGGGCGTTCGCCCTCTGTTGGGTCGAGCGGATCAGACGGCAATCGTGCCGTGGCCGACGATCGTCTCGCCTTCCATCAGCACTGCCGTCTGGCCCGGCGAGGCGCCGGCGAAGTCCTCGCCCAGCCGGACCTCGATGCTCTCGTGGCGGCCGCTCGCGGCGGGCTCGATCGAGGCCGGCAGCGGGCGCGAGCGGTAGCGCAGGCGGACCGCGTCGACGCGACTGCCGTCGCGGTGCAGGACCGCGTTGCGGACCTGGACCCGGCGCGTCTGCAGATCGTCGCGGGTGCCGACGGTGACCGTGTTGGCGCCGGCGTCGGTGGCGAGCACGTAGAGCGGCTCCGGCGCCGAGACGCCGATCCCGCGACGCTGGCCGACGGTGAAGTTGTGGTGGCCGCGATGGCGGCCGACGGTGCGGCCGGCCGGGTCGATCACGGCCCCGTCGCGGTCCTCGAGCCCGCCGTGGCGGCGCAGGAAGCCGCGCTTGCCCTGGCCGGCGAGGAAGCAGAGGTCCTGGCTCTCGGCCTTGCGGGCGACCGAGAGGCCGTGGCGCTCGGCGATCGTTCGGACCTCCGGCTTGGTCAGCTCGGTCAGCGGGAAGCCGAGCCGTCCCAGCAAGTCGGGCGGCAGCGCCGCAAGCATGTAGCTCTGGTCCTTCGCGGCGTCGGCCCCTGCGGCCAGCAGCGGCCCGTCCGCGTCCTCGACGATCCGCGCGTAGTGGCCGGTCAGCAGGCGGTCGGCGCCCGTCCGCTCGGCGAGGTCGACCATCGCAGCCAGCCGCACCTCGCCGTTGCAGAGGATGCAGGGGTTGGGAGTGCTGCCCTCGGTGTAACCGTCGATGAAACGGGCGACCACGCGGCGGCGGAATTCCTCCTCGAGGTCGAGCGTGAAGTGCGGGATCCCGAGCGAGTGGGCGAGCGCCCGGGCGCCGAGCACGGCCTCGGGCGAGCAGCAGGCCTTGGCGCCGTCGGTATCGGGATCGGCCCAGAGCTTGACCGTGATCGCAACCACCTCAGCCCCCCGCTCGCGCTCGAGCAGCGCGGCGACAGCACTGTCGACCCCGCCGGACATGGCGACGGCGACGCGCTCGGGCGAATCCGCACGGGAGGGGGATGGACGACCGCCTTGGGCAGGTGTGGTCGCCCATCCCCCTCCCTCCGGCGAAAATGAAGAGAGAGGGAGATTCGAAGCCGCTGCGCCAGAGAGGGCGCGGTGCAGAGCGTCGGTGGCGAGCTGGGCGGCGTGACGCTTGGCGGGGGTGAGGGCACCGATGGCGGCGTCAACGTCGTCAATGCTGAGCCGGGCCGCGTCAAGGACCGGAGCGCCGTCGATGGTCTCGGCCACGGCCGCCGTGGCGGCCCGCGTCGCCCCGCAGCCCTCGGCGTCGAAGGTGACCGAACCGATCCGCCCGTCCTCGACCAGGAACGAGATCCGCGAGAGATCGCCGCAGGCAGCGCCGCCCGCCGCGCCCGTGAAGGCGTTGTCGGCCGGCGGCCCAAGCCGACTCTCGTCGCCCAAGTAGTGCTCAAATAACTCGCGGTCCATGAGACAAGGGTAGGAGGTCCCGCGCCAGGCGGCTTCTCAAGCCAGATCTCGCTAGGCAGGGACCGCGAGCAGGTGGCCAATATCGGCCGCAATCGCATCCGGTCGTCCCGCAGTTGCCGCCAGGTGATCCGCGACGACCGCCATCCCTCCACCAACAGCTCCCGGTCCCGCCGCCGATCACCCTCGAAGGCGATGTCGCCCCCATGCACAGCGCGCCCATCCAACTCAACGATCAAGCGCTCCTCCTCCCACATGCAATCGGGCCGCAACAGCCGCCCACGCACCGCCAACGTCCCGTTCAACCGCGGCCGCGGAAACCCCCGCGCATCAAGGAAGGCAAGAAACCGCTCCTCCAACTCGCCCTCGGTAACCCCCACCGGCTCCTTCTTCCCGAGCAGTGGCCGCAGGATGCCGACCCCCCGATGCCCGGGATAGCGCTCAATCAATTCTGGCAACGAAACCCGCCCGGTCAAGCCCTTCACTTCCGCCTCATGGAAGGCCCGCTCCAGCTGCCGCGACGAGAGTTTCCGCATCGACACCAAACTCGCCAAGTCGAAGACCGTCCGGAAAACCGCGGTCACCGCAATCCTCCGGACCTCGTCGATCTCGTCGGCAGGGAGAACGGCCACGTGAGCCTGAATTCCCTGTCGCGCCTTTGATCTCCTGGGCCGAGTCACTTCCGGATCGAGATCCCAACCTGGCGCGATCCCCCAGAGCTGCGCCGCACTGCGATGGCTCAGCACCACCCCCGGCCCCGACGCGAGCACCGCCGCCATCCACGACCCCTCCCGATCAATTTGCCTGCGACCGACGGCATAGACCCCCTGGTGGAGGCGATACAGGTGCCCGCGCTCGACTAGTCCTTCGACCTCCCTCGACGAGAGGCCCGCTTCGAGCAATTGTCGCCTGGCCACGATCCCGTACTGCGCATCGGCGAGCCGCGCAACACGATGCCCCAGCCCCGCTCCCGTCGCAGGCGCCGATTGAGTGATCCCTTTTCCCTCCATGGGGTGGAAAAGGGATCACTCACCCTGGGCTCTCCCCCTCATTCTCAATTCGGCCGGTCGAGGGAGGGCGCGGCGAGTGGGTGGCGAGCGCCGGAACAAGCCAGGCAAGGACGCAGGGAGCCCGAATAGCAGCGCTATTTGGGCGACCGAGGACGCCGCATGGCGCCGTTCCGCCGCCGCCACCCGCCGCCCCGCCCGACCGAGCCCGGCCAAACAAAAAGGCCCCAGTCCGCCGTTGCCGCCTCTGGCTTTGATCCCTTCAAATGAAGGTGGGTGCCTGCTCATGACCCCAAGAGGCCCTGAGACGATGGCTCCCGCGCCGTTTGTGTTGGGTCAAACGGTGAGACGGCTCTCGTACGGACTCGAGCCTGGTGCGAACCGTAGCACCGGCGGGGCCTTGTCTGGGGGTTCCGGCGTGGGTGGCTGGACGCCTAATCGTCGAGGTTGGAGAGATGCCACTCGGCTTCGCTCCAGCGGTCGCCCGGAACTCGCAGGGCGATGTCGCCGCGGCCAAAGCGGTCGATCGGCCAGTCGGAGGTGAGGACGGCCTCGATCTCGGCCTCGATCAGCGCCTGGTGCCAGGCGCGCGCGGTCCGCAGGTCGCCGAAATCGCGCACGACCTCCCAGCTGTCGAATGTCGGGTCGTCAACGAAGACCGGGGTCTGGCCGGGCCCGGGTCCCGAGCGCCATTTGCGCGGAATCCAGTCCCCGAGGCCCATCTCAGTGCCCGGCGAGTTTGCGCTGGTGGATCGCGATCCCGAGCTCGCGCAGCTGCAGGTCCTCGACCGGGGCCGGGGCGCCGGTCAGCAGGTCGAAGCCGGAGGCGGTCTTGGGGAAGGCGATGACGTCGCGGATCGTCTCCGCGCCGGAGAGACGCTGGACGATGCGGTCGATGCCGTAGGCGATGCCGCCGTGCGGCGGCGCCCCGAAGCGCAGCGCCTCGAGCAGGAAGCCGAACCGCGCCTCGGCCGTCTCGGCGTCGATCCCCAGCGCCGCGAAGACCTTCTCCTGGACGTCGGCGCGGTTGATGCGGATCGAGCCGCCGCCCAGCTCCTGGCCGTTCCAGACCACGTCGTAGGCCTGCGCCCGCGCCGCGCCGGGGTTGTCCGGGTCGAACTCGCCAGCCGGCGCCGTGAACGGGTGGTGCAGAGAGTCCCAGCGCTTCTCGCCCTCGTTCCACTCCATCAGCGGCCAGTCGACGATCCAGACCAGGCGGTGCTCGTTCTCGTCGATCAGCCCGAAGCGCTCGCCGAGGTCGAGCCGCATCTGGCCCAACACGGCGTCGGTGACCCCGCGCTCGTCGGCGACCAGCAGCAGCAGGTCGCCCTCCTCGGCGCCGAGCAGGCGGTTGAGCTCCGCCAGCTCGGCCTCGCTGAGGAACTTGGCGGTCGGCGAGCGCCAGCCGTCGCCCTCGCGGAAGGCCCAGACCAAGCCCTTGGCGCCGAGCTCCTGGGCGCGGGAGATCAGGCCGTCGAGCTCGGAGCGCGGCATCTCGCGCTTGCCGGCATTGAGGCCACGGATCGAGCCGCCGCCCTCCAGCACCGAGCGGAAGACCTTGAACTCGGTCTCGCCCAGCGCCGAGCCGAGGTCCACCAGCTCGAGCCCGAAGCGCAGGTCCGGCCGGTCGGTGCCGAAGCGGTCCATCGCCTCGTCGTAGCCCATCCGCTGCATCGGCAGCTCGATCGCCGGGCCGCCGGCGCGCTCGAAGAGGTGGGCCAGCAGCCGCTCGTTCGCCGCCAGCACGTCCTCGACGTCGACGAAGGACATCTCGACGTCGAGCTGGGTGAACTCGGGCTGGCGGTCGGCCCGCGTCGACTCGTCCCGGAAGCAGCGGGCGATTTGGTAGTAGCGCTCGAACCCGGCCACCATCAGCAGCTGCTTGAACAGCTGCGGCGACTGCGGGAGTGCGTAGAAGGCGCCCTGCTGCTGGCGGCTGGGGACGAGGAAGTCGCGCGCGCCCTCCGGCGTCGAGCGGGTCAGGATCGGCGTCTCGATGTCGACGTAGCCCTCGCCGTCGAGCCACTCGCGCATCGCCGCGGTGACCTTATGGCGCAGCATCAGCGCTTCGCGCATCTGCTCGCGGCGCAGGTCGAGGTAGCGGTGGCGCAGGCGCGCGTCCTCCCCGGCCTCGCCGGAGAAGCCCTCGATCTGGAAGGGCGGCGTCTCCGAGTCGGCCAGCAGCTCGGCCGCGGCCACCTTGAGCTCGACCGCACCGGTCGGCAGCTCCGGGTTGACCGTGTCCTCGGCGCGGCGGACGACCGGGCCCGATGCCGTCAGCACGTCCTCGGCGCGCAGCTTATGAGCGAGCTCGAACGCCTCGCCGGAGGTGTCGGGATGGAAGACGAGCTGGACGATCCCGGTGCGGTCGCGCAGGTCGATGAAGATCAACCCGCCATGGTCGCGGCGGCGGTTGACCCAGCCGGCGACCCGCACCTCGGAGTCGACCCGATCGGGCAGCACCTGGCCGCACCAGGTGTCGCGGTACGCGTTCGGGCTCAGGGTCGGGACGTCGCTCAAGATTCTCCTCCGGTCATCTCATCCACCAAGTTGCCGGGATCGACGGCACGCTGCTCGCCGCTCCCCATGTCGCGCAGCTGGGCGCTGCCGTCAGCCTCGAGGATCAGCACCCGGTGGGCGCCGATCCGGTTGGCGTGCTTCAGCTGCCCCTTGAGCCCGCGCCCGGCGAGGTCGACCTCGGCCGAGAGCCCGGCGTGGCGCAGCTCGATCACCAGCGCCATCGCCCGCTGCCGCTGCCCGGGGTCGGCGATCGCGACGAAGGCGTCGCGCCCGGCCGGCTCGTCCTCCTCGTCCAGCGCCAGCAGGATCCGCTCGATCCCGGCCGCCCACCCGACCGCCGGCGTCGCCGGCCCGCCGAGCTGCTCGATCAAGCCGTCGTAGCGACCACCGCCGCCGACCTCCGACTGAGCGCCGAGGGCGTCGCAGACGAAGGAGAAGATCGTGCGCGTGTAGTAGTCGAGGCCGCGGACCAGGGTCGTGTCGACGACGTAGGAGATGCCGGCCGCGTCCAGCAGCCCACGCACCTCGGCGAAGTGCTCGGCGTCCTCGCCCCCGAGGCTCTCGACGATCGTCGGCGCGCTCGCCATCACGCCCTGGGTGCCCTCGTCGTCGGAGTCGAAGGCACGCAGCGGGTTGACGTCGATCCGCTCGCGCACGTCTTTGGAGAGGTCGCCCTCGTGCGCATGCAGGTGCGCCTTCAGCTCCTCCAGGTAGGTCTGGCGGGACTTGAAGGAGCCGAGACTGCCGAGCCGCAGCTCCACCCCCGGCACGCCGAGCTCGCCGAGCAGATCCGAGAGCAGCATGATCGCCTCGGCGTCGGCCAGCGGCGAGTCGGTGCCGATGCACTCGACCCCGAGCTGGTGGAACTGGCGGTAGCGGCCGGCCTGGGGGCGCTCGTGGCGGAAGAAGGGGCCGAAGTAGGAGAGCTTCACCGGCTGCGCCAGTTTGTGCATGCCGTGCTCGAGGTAGGCGCGGCAAATCGGCGCCGTCCCCTCCGGCCGCAGGGTGAGGCTGCGTTCGCCCTTGTCCTCGAAGGTGAACATCTCCTTGCGGACGATGTCGGTCGAGGCGCCGACCCCGCGCTCGAACAGCTCGGTGTCCTCGAAAACCGGCGTCGCCACCATCTCGTAGCCGGCGCGGGCGAAGATCTCGGCCGCCGCGCGCTGAACCCGCGCCCGCGCTCGCGCCCCCTCGGGGAGCACGTCGAAGGTCCCGCGCGGCGCCTGGTACTTGCTGGCCATGGTGGCGCCGACCTTAGTCGACAGCGACGCGCCGCCGCCTACCGCGCCAGCGAGCCGAGGAAGGGGTTCGTGGCGCGCTCGGCGCCAAGCGTCGTCGACCCCATGTGGCCGGGATGGACGACCGTCTCATCGGGGAAGGAATCGAGCAGGGTCCCGATCGAGGCCAGCAGCGTCGGGCCGTCGGCGCCGGGCAGGTCGGTGCGGCCGACCGAGCCCTGGAAGAGCACGTCGCCGGAGAAGATCACGCCCTCGCCGCGGACCGCGTAGGTGACGTGGCCGGGGCTGTGCCCGGGGGTGAAGACGACGTCGAGCTCCATTCCCGCCAGCTCCAGGGTCTCGCCGCCGGCGACGGTCTCGTCCGCCTCGTAGCTCTCGAACGGGCCGAACCCCTCCCAGGGGACGAAGGCCATGATGTCGCGCAGGATCGGGACCTCGATCTCCGGGCAGTAGACCGGCGCCCCGGTCGCCGCCGCCACCGGCGCCACGGCGCCGATGTGGTCGAAATGACAGTGGGTGACGAGGATCGCCTCGGCCTCCGCGCCCATATCGTTCAGCGCCGCAAGGATTCTCTCCGCCTCCTCGCCGGGGTCGACGATCAGAGCTTTGTCGGAGCCGCTCTGGCGCAGCAGGAAGCAGTTCTCGGCCACCGGGCCGACGGTCAGCATCTCGACCTCGAGGCTCACTGCTGTTCCCGAGCGCGGATCCGCGCTCGCTCGCGCCGCCTCCACATCGTCATGTCGATGAAGTAGCCGGCGGGGATGTAGAAGGCGAGCATGAAGGCGCCTAGCGCAAGGGCGGCGCCCATCGGCCGTTTGAAGACCAGCAGCAGCAGGACGAAGAAGACGACGGCGGCGATGAGGCCGCGGACGATCGAGCTGCGCCAGGTCGGCGGCATGTCCGCTTTGGGGCCGGGTTTGCGTTTGGAACGGGCGCGGGCTTTAGCTTCCTCGCGGCTGCGCGGGCGCCCGGCGCGACCGCGGGTGTCGACCCGCCCGCCCTGGGTGCCGCGCTGCTTGCGGCGACGCTTTTTCTTGGTTTGTGCCATGCCCGAAATCTAATCGGTCGGGGCCGCCAACCGCCGCTCGATCAGGTGCTGCTCGGGGTCGAAGCCGCGGATCGGCACGTCCTCCGGGTAGTCATCGAGCGCCGCCGCCGGGGCCAGGCCGACCAGCTCCGCCTCCAGCGGCCGGGCGCCGAGCGGCGCCGCCAGCTCCCGCACCGCCTCCACCACCCTGCCCAGTGGCAGCGCCAGCGGGTCGTGGACGTTGGTCGAGACCTGGGCGCGGCCGCTGGAGAGGACGAGCCCGATCGCCCGCACCCCGCGCAGCCCTCCCCCGGCCTCGCGCAGCCCGGCGGCGACCGCGCGCGCGACCTCGAGGTCGCCGCTGTCGAGCTCGACGTTGAAGGCGGCCAGCGGCGGACGGGCGGTGACCAGCGTGGCGCCGGCGCGCGGGTGCGGCAGCGCCGGCCCGAAGTCGGGGCGCAGCTCGCCGGACTCCATTCGCAGCCACAGCTCCGCCAGACCGCCGTTGCGGAAGTAGGCGCGCTCGGCCCGCACCGGCTCGCGCGCCAGCTCGCCGTAGAGGAAGACGGGGATGCCGAGGCCGCCGATCTGTGAGGCGACCGCGACCGCCTCGGTGCGCGCGGCGTCGCGATCGGCCGCATCGAACCAGACGACCGGGCAGACGTCGAGCGCACCGATCGCCGGGTGGGCGCCGGCGTAACGCGCCATCTCGATCGTCTCCGCCGCCTCCTCGGCGCCGGCGACCAGCGCTTCGGTCAGTGGCCCCGGCTCGCCGGCAAGGGTGAAGACGGTGCGGTCGTGGTCGGCGTCGGTGTGGCGGTCGAGCAGCCGGGCGCCGCGCTCGAAGGTCTCCTGCAGCAGCCCCAAACGCTGCTCGTCGCTGCCCTCGGCGACGTTGGGAACGGCGAGCAGGGCCGGCATGCCCGCAGGCTAGCCGCTGCCCACGGCTTAGACCAGCAGCTCGCCGTCGCGGGTGATCGTCTCGCCGTCGATCTCGACCGTCGGCTCCAGCAGCACGCAGTCGAGGTGGACCGGGACCTGGACGGTGCCGCCGATCGCCGCCGAGGCGCCGAAGGCGAGGTGGATGGTGCCGAGGATCTTCTCGTCCTCGAGCACGTTGCCGGTGAGGATCGCCTCTTCGTTGGTGCCGATCCCGAGCTCGGCGACGTTGGTCGCGTCCGGCCCGTGCGGCGCCAGCAGCTGCATCAGCTTCTCGCCGCCGGGCCCGTCGCTGTCGACCAGATGCCCCTCGCGGATGCTGAGCGAGGTCGGCGTGTCGAGCAGGCCGATTTCGGCGATCGAGCCGTCGATGACCAGAGTGCCCTCGGCGGTCCCCTCGATCGGGGCAATGAAGCCCTCGCCGCAGGGCAGGTTGCCGAAAGCGCCGCGGTTGCTGAGTTCGCCGGCGTCGACGATCCCCATCCGTCCCTCCAGGCTCAGCCGCAGGTCGCTGCCGTGGCGGCAGGTGATGTGGACCTCGGAGCCGGAGTTCATCGCCGAGACGATCGCCCAGCCGCGGCGCCGAATCTCGTCCATGTCGGCGCTCATCAGCCGCGTCAGCATTTCCTCGGTGACCCCGGGCAGGGTGCCGATCCGCACGCCCGCCTCGCTGGCCGCTTTGCGCGCGGCGGTGTGTGAGAGCGACTGGATCGTCGGCGCCAGCACCACGTCGGCCGCGGCCATCGCGGCGGCGACCGCCCGCGGCGGCTCGCCGGCGGCCGAGTCGCGCTCGGAGATCACGGCCAGGGTCGCGTCGGCGCCGTCGCCCTGCGCCTCGATCCGCATCAGCGCCCCGATCTCTTCGGTGACCTGGTTGCAGACGACCAGCACGTCCTCGCCCGGCGAGACGCCCATGCACTGCCGGACCACAGTGCGAACCGCCCTGTCCAGCTCCGCGCTCACCCGCTCACCCTACCCCTCGCCGTTTCCAATCCATTCAAAACCCCTGCAACCGCCGCTCACACGCCCCCGACCGAGAAACTCTCTTCAAGTAAAACCGATCCCGCGCCCAAGCGTCGCCCCCGCGCACGGACCAGCGAGCGGCGCCCCCAAGCCCGCCGCTTACTACGATGCCCTCCCCGCCGGAGTAGCTCAGCTGGTTAGAGCAGCGGAATCATAATCCGCGTGTCGGGGGTTCGAGTCCCTCCTCCGGCATGGCTCTGTAGCAGGGAAAGAGCAATTTGAGGGCACTTTCAGGGAGCCGTTGTGTCCCGAATGTGTCCCAAGTGGAGCGGCCTTCTGCCGACCCCGGCCATAAATTGGCCCTTATGAGCCTGCTGCACATTCAGCCCATCCTGGAACTCATCAACGCGGGCGAAAACGAGACCGCCAAATGGGAAACGGCGTACTTTTTCATCAAGGACGCTGAGCTTGTCCCCCGCGACGTTGTCCGTGACCTAGAGAACAAATGGCTACAGGCGGACACTGAGACCGACAGATGGAAGGTGGTCGCTGAATGTCGCCGCGCCATCGTTGCCAGTGAGGCAAATTTCGTCGCCAGTCGGATCAAGGGGATGAGGGGGAGTCCCATCTGGAGGGCAGCCATCGCTCTCGACAGGCGTTCCGTGCGACGAGTTGCAGAGGAGTACGGGGTTTCGAAGAGCACCGTTTCCCGATTTCGTCAGGCCTTCGGAGCAAGCCCCCGAGGACGGGGCCGACCTACAGGGGGGAATGTGCCTGAGATTCCGCCGCTCCACCTGATCTAATGTCCCAATTAGGCATTGGGCGAGCTATGCCCTTAAACGGTCTCAGCCTTCACATCGGCTGATGACGGCCTTCTCCGGCCGGGGAGATTTAACGCTCTGGTCCTCTCGATAAGACGCCGCCCCTGGGCGGCTCTTTTTCTGTCCACCCCGCCACCACGGAAGGGGTCTGCGTTGTCAGACCTTGATGCCGTGCTGCGCCTGCTCCAGATCGCTGACCTGGCTACCCGCCTGGTCGCTCGCTGGCGGCAGAAGAAGCGCAGCACTCGCTAGGAGACCTCCTGGCCTACTCCTCTTCATGGACCCGTCAACCGTGGCCGCGGCCAGGTCAGCGTCAGCCTGCCATTTTTGAGCTAGACCTGGAACGGGTTGTAGTGGTCCTGACCGGTGGTCGCCTCAAAGAACGGATCAAGCATTCGACTAGTCACCGCTTCCGGATCGAGCAGCGCCGCGGCGGCTACCTGGTCGGTTCGCGGATATGAGTCAGCCCTGTAGGGACCGGGGCCGAATCCTCCGAAGTCACTGGACTTGCTCACCGAAGTTCCACCCCTAATGCCCGTCACACTCACACCGAGATCGACCTGGCCGTGGTATTCGCCTAAGTCGTAGACCTTCCCCATGACTCCAAGGAACGCGGCAAAGTTTCCCGCGATCAGGTCCTCAAAGATCGCGATCTCCCCCGAGCGCGTCCGGGCTCCAGCGCGACCGCAGAACAAATGACCCCGACCATCTACGTTGATCCGAACATCTACGGCTTGATCGGCGCGGTCTGGCTCCTCCCGCGCATCCGTGTCTGGCAACGTCGAAAAGAGCCACTCGTCCGCCCCTTGCTGGCGCCAGTTCGCGGCTCCCCTCAGATCGGGGTCATATCCACGACGAGGTCCAGTGCTTGCGGCGACCTTCCGAAGCGCATCCTGAAGCTCACGCCGTCCCCCGGCTGTCTGGATAGCGCGTTCCCAAATGGCCCGGTCGGGTGCTAAAGGTCGAACGAAACCGTGCAGATAGCCAAGATCGTTGTGCGGCGGGAAACGAGCCTGCTGAATTGCCTCAACAAGAAGTGCGTCCCGATCCTGCTCCCATGCGAGCCGACGGCGGTACAGACGTGCAACCTCGCCCTCAGCTAAACGACGGTTCCCCTTGGCATTACGACCGTAGTACCTCTTGTCGTCTCCAACGATGACCTGATGCGGTGCTCGTGCTGACTGAGGCACCAAGATCGTCAGATACCCCTCAGAAGGGTTGGCGTCGGAAGGGTGTTCCCGGATCTCTACGTAGGGCACCTCCGCTATCGAGGTGCCGATGATCTGACTGATCCGGTCGGCAGCGCCAGCGAGTTCTATCGGCGTCAGCCGGGACAAACGCTCCTGCTCGTCCTCGCCAACCCCATAGAGCAGCAGACCTCCATCCGTGCTCATCGCAGCGACATCGATGGCGAGGTCGATGTTCCTTTTCGGAGCCGGCAGCGCCTCCTTCCCGTCGAAGCTGGACGTCTCCTCGAGGGAACCAGACTGCACCAACTGCTCGATCTCCCGCGCGTCCTGTGGCACCCACATTCCTTTCACGGTAGTCGGCGAGGAAGACAAAGCGCAAACAGCTCGCGCCCACTACCGGAAGGTGTTGGCTCTGACCCACCCCGCTAGATCTTGTCGGGTAAATCGAAGGCCGCGCCCCACTCGCACATGCGGAAGATGCCGGGAGCGAACTAGCTCGTAAAGGGTGCTCCGAGGAACGTGAAGCAGCTCAGCCGCTTCGTCGGCATTGAGCAGCGGTTCGTTTAGCCAGCCGCTGCTCGGTCGATCTTCGGCTTGCTGCGTCATCGGCCAATCCCGAGACCCTTGGAGCGCACAAGAGTTTGTTGTTTCAGTTTCAACTCGCGCTGTGCGCGCTGCAATCGTTCTCTTGCTCGCCTCTGCTCTGCCTGCGCCGCCCGGTCCTTCGGCTTCGGCCCAAGCGCGCTGTCTCTGTCCACCACGCCGTTTCTGACCCGGTAGCCCTCGATCCCTCGCACCGCCCGATCCCACACCGCCGCCTTCTTCGGGTCGCTCGGCCGCTCGCCAAGCTCTGACTTGATGTAGCTGGGAGGAGAAAGACGGGCGGCGGTCGCGGCGGCCCGCTCGCGCTCGGCAAGGACGTGTTCGGCGACCGCCACCTTGGCGCGGGCATCATGGCCGACCTCGGGCAACTGCTCCCGCTCCGCCCTGGCCGCCTCGATCCTCTCCTGGGCCGATTGCTCATTGGCGGGATGGAAGCGCCCCGGCTGTGAGCGGATCGACTCAAGCCGCTCGGTGTCCCTGCTGATCGCCTCCTCGGAGCGGAGGTGCCGGGCTTCGTTGTGGTGCTCGGCGCCGGCCTCGGCACGAAGCTCACGCACGCGACGGGCGAGCTCGTCGGCGGGAAGCTGGCCGAACTCCTGGCGCAGGGCCTCGTCATGGGCCGAGACCTGGGAGCCATCGCGCTCGGCGGCTTCGGCGATGTGGTCGAGCCCGTCGCGCAGATGCGGCGAGCGCGGCGCGTACTCGTCGCGGTCGAACTGAACCTCGGGGGTGGCATAGAGAAAGGTGCCCTCCCGGCTGCGAGACGTGGCGACGTAGAACTCCTGCCGATCCATCGAGGGGTCGGCCATGACAAAGGCGGTGTCCACCGTTGCGCCCTGGGCCTGGTAGGTCGTCGCGGCGTAGGCGTGTTCAATCGCCGGGCCTCCGTCCCTCTCCCGCAGGCGCCCCAAGTAGTCGGAATCGACACACACCCGCCCTCGGGTGTCGATTCCGACCAACCGCAAACGCTCCGAAGCCGCATCGACCTCCGCCACTTGCCAGCGCTCGCGGTTGTAGATGTTCTGGCGTTGGTCGTTGATTCGCGTGATGACTTGATCGCCGGCAGCAAAGCGGGCGCCGCCGACCTCGATCTCGTCCCCGCGCAGGCGGTCCGCCGCCTTCATCCGCTGCCGCGCCAGCGCGTTTAGCTCGGCGACCTCGACGTTTCGCTTCGCGATCATCAGCGCGTCCTCGCCCCCCTCGAAGCTGCGCCACCAGTCCTCGACCATCGCCTCGCGGCGGGCGGTCGGATCCTCTGACACCGTGACGCGCTCCGCTCCCTGGTAGATCGAAAGCGCCTCCCCTCCCGCCCCCTCTCGGATCAGCTTCGCTCCTTCGCGCTCAAGCTCATGGCGATGGCGGATCACTTCATCGAGGACGACTGGCTCGGTTCTCGCCGCGATCGACGCGAACAGGCCACCCGCCTCGATCTCCCCCAGCTGCGCGGGGTCGCCGATCAGCACCAGCTTGGCGTCGGCCTCTTGGGCGTGGTCGATCAGGCGGGCGAGGTTCCGCGAGTCCACCATCCCGGCCTCGTCGACCACCAGCACCGCTCGGCGGCCGAGGGTCCCCTCGCCCCGCGCGGCAGCACGGTCGAGATCGCCGAGAAGCGAGGCGACGGAGGTTGCCTGTAAGCCCTCCGAGCGCAGGACGTTGGCGGCCCTCCAAGTCGGTGCCGCGACCCGAAACTCCGCTCCGCTCGCCATCCATCCCTGAGCCGCGGCGGTCAAGGCATAGGTCTTCCCGGTCCCCGCCTCGCCGACGACGACGATCACGCCCTCGCCACCGCCAAGCAGCCGCTCGACCATTGCCCGCTGATCGGGCTTCACGCTCGGCCGCTTGGCGAGGACGCGGGCGACGACGATCTCCGAGACCACGGCGGCGTCGCCCCGGGCGGCCATGACCTCAACCCGATCGAGCGCTCCACGCTCAAGCTTCCAGATGGCGCGGGTCGTGAAGCGCTCGCCCTTGGCCGTGGCCGCGATCCCGATCACGTCCGGCGTCGTCAAGAAGGCATCGGCAAGCTCGCAGACCTCCTCCCCTGGCGCTCCCGCCGGCAGGCAGTTCGCTACCGCCTGGATGACGTCGCGACGGTCGAAGTGAGAGGCGTGGGCAGTGAGGTCGGCCTCGACGTCTGCGAGGGCCACCCGTCCCTCGGGAGCCTGGCGGGCATGGCCGAGAGTGGCGCTGATCGACTCTCTACTCAGGCCGATCTCCCCGGCCTTCGCCCGCCACATGTCGCGCAGGCTCTCGGTAGTGAGATCGCGGTCCTTGGCCTCCCGCGTCGCCAAGGTCGCGATCTGCCGAGCACGGGCGCTGGCCCCCTCCCCCGCCGCCTCGAGTATCTGCTGGCGGCGAGTCGAGAAGGCGCGCAGATGATCGGGATCGAAGCCCTCGATCTCCGCGATGCCGTTGACGACCTCGCGCCAGCGAACGCCGAGCCTCTGCGTCAACCCGTCGCGCAGGTGAGCCTCGTAGATGTAGCTGGCGGTTTTCGCGTGGTCGTAGATCGCCGGGTGGTAGAGCCGGGTCCAGCGGCCCTCGGCGAAGGTCGCGTTGGCGACGAGGACATGCGTGTGGATCTGCATGTCGCCGGCGCGGGAGGAGCGGTGGACGTAGCCGGCGGCGAGGAAGCCGTTGCCATTGAGGAATTCCCGGCCGCCCGCTCCGCGCCGGGTCCAGCACGCCTCTCGCTGGAGGTAGCCGAGCGCGGCTTCGACGGCGGCGGCGTGGGCGGCTTTGACCTCGGCGGCGACAGGGTGGCCGCCGAGCGCCCACAGCACCGAGACCGACTTCGGCGCTGAGAAGGTGAGATCGAAGCCGGGGACCGGGCCGCCCTCGACGTGGCGGAGCCCAAGCGACTCGCCGCTCGCCGGGTTCGTCCCGGTCAGCATCGCCGTCAGCTGGTCGGGATCGACCTTGCCCTGGAGGCCGAGATCCTCGGCGGCGTCACCGAGCCAGTAGCCCTCGGCCTCGCCCTCGCCGGAGTAGTAGTCCTCCGCGCCTTCGGCGACCTTGCCAAGGTAGTAGCCCTCCTGGCCCGCCCCCATCTTTCCGATGGAGAGCATCAGCGCGAGCCTCGGGTGACGGCGGCGGCCATGCCGTTGCTGTCCAGCACGGGGACGGTATGCATCGGCCGCTCCGGAAGGGGCAAGAGTCCCGGCAGATTGCGGCAGCAGTCCACGCAGCGGAAATGCCGGAAGCAGCCGCGCCGGCCCTGGCAATCCGTCCAGCCGCCTTGCCCCCCGCCGGGAGGGGATCACCTAGTGATAGGGCGTGAGGGGGTGGTTGTTGTCGTTGTTGGGGAGTCTGAGGGCTGCTGACTGGAGGCTGAGTTCGCTGGGTGGTGGCTCTGGCTTGGGGTTCGGTGGTGCCTCTGGATTTCTCGCTATGGATCTCTGGGATTGGGCAGTTGGCTTGCTAGCGACATCTGGCCGTTCTTGACGAAGGAGCCCTGGTGCAGATCGCCGCAGACCCACATGACCCCATCCGCCAGCTCGTCTAGGTCGGCTTCCACGGCGGAGGCCAGCTTCACGGCGGTGTCGAAGCGTGGAACCCGCAGTCCCCGCTCGATGAAGCTGACCTCGGTGCGGTGAAGCGAAGCCCTGCGGGCGACCTTTTCCTGGGAGAGCAGAACTCGGCGCCGGCAGCGGGCGAGGTTGGCGCCGAGGATGTCGGCGATCTCGCTCATTGAGCAACCTCCCCCAGGCGGGAGAAGTGGATCGCGGCGCGGGTCGGCAGGATGAGCGATCCGCAGCGAAAGACGAGGCTCGCTCCGATCAGGTCGCGAACGGCGCGCTCGACGCGGTCGCGCTCGGTGAAGCTACCGGGGTCATTCACGATCTCCCGCAGAAGATCGTCAAGTGCCAAGTGGGTGGGCCAGTTCGTCAGAACCTGCGTGAGGACGACGGCCTGGTCGCGGAGGTCTTGGGCTTCGGGCGCAGGAGGCCCGGCGGCGCCCTTGCCCGTAGGGTTCTCATCAGCCATGAGGAGGTGTCTGCTCCTTGTGGTCAGGCCCCCGGTTGGCGTTAGCGCGCCGGCCGGGGGCTGCTTTGTATGTCCCGCCAACCTAGCAGGATGTCGAGAATTTCTCGACAGTTATTTCCCGTGGATGATCTGGGCGATCCGCGAGCGGTGCAAGCCGACCTCCTCGGCGATCTCCCGCAGCGAGAGACCTTCGCTCTGGGCCCTGGCGAATGCTTTGCGTCGCGCCCGCTGAGCAGCATCGGATTCACGCTCAAACTGTTTCTGGGCGGCGCGGACTGCTTGGCGAGCAGCCTTGCGCTTCGCGTCGTCAGGCATCAAGTGATCCTAAGTCCTCCTGGCCGCCCGCAAGGCTTCCGCCATCCACGAATCCCTTGCATTGAGCGCTGCCAGTGCTGCCCTCGCGGCAGCCTCAAGCTCATCCTCCGCAACCTCCTTCGCAGCGTCTCTAGTAGGCGGCTGAAGCCTGGCACGGAGGCGTTCCGTCGCAACCTCCGTATTCCTGGCCATCTCGACCTTTGCCTGGGCGCAGATGCCCCACACCTCGGCATAGGAATTTACGATCCGATGGTCAGTGCCGAAATGAACCTGGAGGACGGCGACAGCTTCCGACAACCCCTCGGCCAAAGGCAAAATCTCCGGGTGATCCCCTAGGAGGCTTCCCGGCGGTGCATCGAACTGATCCCCATCCGCCTTCGACTTTGCGAGGGAAAGCGCAGCTTTTTCAACGGCGCTCAAACGCTGCGCACGGATCTGGCTTCGACGGTCACGATTGACTCCTAACTGGTGGGTCAAAAACTGCGCTAGCAAGGTTGAGCCAGCGCCTACACCAGCCCCAATAAGTGCGGCGGAAGTTGCAGGGTCCATCCTCCCAATGCTTGTACCTTCCCCGGACTGATCGACGGCGGCGACGCCGTCGATGCCGCCCTTCAGCAAACCGCCGCGAGATCACAGGTAGGCCGTGGGGTTCGGAATGTGAGGAGCTGGAGGGATGCGAACCCTCAGGCTGGGCTTTGTTTACGGGGATTCCCGCAGTAGAGAAGACCACTAGAAACGTCGGTACTAGTGATCGGACTGGAGGCCTAGGTTGCCGGAGCTGCTTGCGAAGGACGGCTTCGTATCCGGCTTGTTCCTCAGACTCGGTGACGGTGGGATGCATGACACGGAATCCGATTGCGGCGGCGCTGTGAAATCCGATCATGTCAACGCAGAAGGGGAAGGCCAGCGGGCGGGTCCGCCCCAGGCGTTCTGGATTCCGTTGATCTCCACCTTGGTTGGCGCGCTTGCGGCCCTCGCAGGGACCTACCTTGCAACCGACTCTTCTCGGTCGGCCGAATCTCGCGCGGAAAAGGTCGAAGCACGTGGCATCGCGCGTATCTATATCCGCTACTTCAACGCGCAAGGCGTTGCAATTCAGAACCGCCTCCTTACGGGTGGCGCCCAAAGATGGCGCCCAGAGCCGCCCCCTCTTTCCGAGCGGGACCGTCGGGTCCTAGCGTCTCAGCTCTCGGGCGAGCAATGGAACTCCTTGTCCACCGCAGAACTGGCGCTCGACCTCGTTGACTACGGTTACGATTCCAAGCAATGTCAAATGGCCAATGCCCAGTTGTCATTGATCTATGCAAATCGGGCTTTGGCGCAAGTCGCAGAGGTTTCAGCCCCTTTTCGCAGACCCATGCCTTTCTCCCCCGGATTCGATTGCTCATTTTGAGGACCCCGATGGGTCATCTGACTCCTCCCCAATTAACAAAGGCGTTCATCCACCAGTCCTCCCCGAAGATGAAACCTGACCGGCCTGCGGCTACAGAAAGTCGCGCTCCTCGTCAGTCATGCGACGCGGCGGCCTGCGTGGGTTGCCGCACCTCATCTTCGCGGACCACCTTGACGTGGACGTTCAGCCACGGCTCAGGAGGACCAACGCCTCCAGTGAGCTCCATGCGACGGTACCCGGCGTAGACGATGAGCCCCTCGACTTTCAACCCTTGAAGGAGCTCACGCAATCTCCTTGCCGCGTCAAAGTGGCCTTCTGGGCCGATGTCGCCGTAGATTTCGCTCCAGTCAAATGCCTCTTGAAGGAAGCTCCCGACAAGCTCTAGCTGGGAGTCGGTGAGATCGGGTGAAGTCTCATGCGTATGGGACAGCGAGTTTGAGAGAACGCGGATGAACTGATCCCCGTCATCCATTCGGTCGAGTCGAATGGGTTCTTGGGGATTCACAGTTTTAAGGCGAGGCCGGGCCGGTTCTTGGGCTCTCTGCTCGACCAGCTTCTCGTGCTCGCTCTTGATCCGAAGCAGCTCAGCCCTCGGGAAGAGATCCGGACGAGCATCGACAAGGGTGTGGCAGTTGGAACAAAGCAGAATCAGATTCTCGTATCCGTTGAGGTCGATCCGCGCGCCTTCTTGGCCACGGGGACCGTCTATGGATAGAGAGATGATGTGCGCCTCCTCCCCGATCACTGCTGGGGCACCCGGCGCGACTTCCTCTGGCGCAATGAGGGCAGTCCTACATTTGGCGCACTGATTACCCGACCGCGCCCAAAGAATCTTCCGCGTTTGGACCGAGATCGCCACTACGCCGCCATCTGCCGAGTCGGGACAGGCAAAGGGCATGCTTTCCGCAGTGCGCTCGACAGCTTCTCCGCCGCATCCACCCGCGGAACATGGTGGACGTAGATCATCGTCGTCGCAATGTCGGCGTGGCCCATGTAAGCCTTCACATCGGTTAGGGGGAAAACCTGGACGGCCAGGGTGCCGAAGCTGTGGCGCAGGTCGTGAAATCGGAGGCGCTTGAGCCCCGCGGCCTTGAGCGCTGCGTAGAAACGACGCCGTAAGGCGCTGTCCTCGATGTGGTCGCCGGCCGGGCTGACGAAGACGAGATCGTCTTCGCTGGTCCAGTCGTTGCGGCGGCTGAGTTGGTCCAGCTCGGCTGCCACCTGGTCAATCATGGGCACGCTCCGCACACGGCCGGACTTCGGCCGATCCTCTGCGCCCATCACGTAGGAGTGGCGAACGTGAATCAGGCGCTTCCCGAAATCAAGGTCACGCCAGCGAAGGCTCCGTAACTCGCCAAGGCGCAGCCCGGCATAGGCCGCAGTGAGGAAGATTGCAGCGTCCTGCTGGTCCTGTTGGCGCAGTTTTATTCGCCACTCCAGCCCGGTCGCGTGCTTTGCCGGCTTCCTGTGCCTCCCCTCGCGGGCGGCCCGACCAAGCGCCTCCACCTCGACCGCCGAGAGGACATCGAAGTCACCGGATCGACTAACGGGCTGACGCTCCGCCCAAGCCGCCGCGTTCGCCGACAACCCAAAGACGCGCTGGGCGCGTCTGAGAATGCTGTGCATGACGCCGAGGTACTTGTTGATCGTTCGGGCCGAAAGGCCCTCGCCGTCAGCGATGCCGCCTGAGGTGACCAGCCCGACCCGCCATGCGTCGATCCGCTCCGTCGTGACCGATTCCAGTGGGGACCCACCGAAGTCGGGGAGCAGGCGTTTCTCAACAATCCAGCGGTAGTCATTGATCGTGGAGGGTCGCCGCTTGCGGTCGTGCTCGACGTAGCGCAGCCACTCCTGCGCCGCCTCGCCGAACGTCACGGTGCTGGAGCGCCTCGGACGGCTCGTGAGTTGGCTTTGCCTCGCGTCGGCGAGGATTGCGTCAAGCTCGCGCTGGGCACCTTGCTTGGTCAGGTAGCCCTCGGCGGGCTTGCCTCGCTTGGTCCACACGCGCCCGAGGACGATCTGATGCTGCCCCTCGCCATCGCGCCACTTAGCCATCCAGCGGTCCCCGGACTTCCGGGCTTTCCGGAAGATGTGCCCGCTGACTCGCGCTTCGCGGAAGTGGATCGAGGACGACGCCATTAATCGAGAGTAGTCCGGCCATCGGACCGAAAACGTGTCCCGATCTGTGTCCCCGACTAGGCAAAAACAACTGGACTCAGCCGGTCTAACCGGACCAGAATCCGCTTAATCAAGCGAATCTTCCCTCGAATGACGCCGATCATAATCCGCGTGTCGGGGGTTCGAGTCCCTCCTCCGGCATGGTTTCCAGAGCGGAATCGGGAGCCCATCCAGGATCGAAAAATGGGCCGATTCGACAGAGGCGGCAAGGAAGTGGCAAGGGTTTGAGGCGGCACCGCGAACACAACTCTTGCCCCCCCAGAAGCGGTACGCCCCATCTTGCCGAAGTCCGGTCCCGTCGCGCTCCAAAGCGGATTGGCAGACTTGGCGCCTGTGTCGGCCTAGTTTTCCTGGCCCTCTGGAGTCCGAAGCAGTGCTATCCGCATCTGCTCAGCAGTAGGCCGTGCGGTGGGGTCGCTGCTCAGCACCCTGTGCAGGACCCGCTTCAACTCCTCCGAGGCGGAGAGCGAGGAGATCGTCTTCGCGAGCGCCGGGGGCGTGCGGGGACTGGGGAGCTCTCCAGCCAAGAGCTCAAGCAAGAGTATTCCGACGGCCCAGACATCCGACGCCGCGGACGCTCGCTCGCCGAGGAACAACTCGGGCGGCATGTAGGCAGGGGTTCCAGGGACGATATCCCGAGTAACTCCCTCGGATCCCGGTTCCGAGGTCATTCGCGCCGTCCCAAGATCGACCAGGACCGAACGAGACTGGGTACGGATGATGTTCGACGGCTTGATGTCGGCGTGGACGATACCCCGCTCGTGGAGCGTCTCGACGGTCCGCAGGACATCGAGGACAATCGCGACCGCGAGCCGGGCGGGCAGGGCCTTCAGCTCAGCGAGGCTCTCGCCCTCCACGAGATCGGTGATGATCATCGTCCTGTCCGGCCAATCGATCGCCTCGCGGACCCGGACCACGCCGGGATCGTCGGCTTCCCGCAGCATCTGGATCTCGCGCTGGACTCGCTCCCGGGCTAAGCGATTGCCGGTCCGGATCACCTTGATCGCGACCGGGTCGCCGCTGTTCAAGTCGACGCCCTTCCAAACCGTGCCGAAGCCCCCCTGGCCGAGCCTCTCGCCGATCATGTACCTCGTCCCGACGAGTTCTTCGACCGTCCGCCGCGCTTCGCCGCCGAGCTCCCCTTTTTCGCTCAGCTGGTCCTCGCGACCGAACTCCGCCCGCCCCCGTGGCGAGGCTTGGGCGATCAGCGCCAGCCGCTCCTGCAGCCTGTGCGACAGGGCGTACTGCTCGGGGTAGGGATCGGCTTCTGGCCCGTGCGTGGCGACATCGGGGTCCCGCACCGTCATCTCGAGGTAGCCCTCCTCGGTCAGGGCTTTGAGCACCGCATGGACAACCTCCTGTGACGGCCTCAAAACCGAGTCAAGCGGGGTGCCGCGGCCGGGGTCCATCACGTCGGCGACGGTGAAGGCGTCCCTCCCCGCTCGCAGCACCCAGTCCGCCGTGAAGTACGCAGCCTGCTTGAAGCGGTCCTTGTCGCTGGGCGCCGCGAGCATCGAGTCAGCGAGGTCGGCGAACCGGCGTTGGAGGACGTCCGAGAGCTCGCCCAGCAGCCGCACCCTGTCCTCGGCGATGCCATCGACCTCGATGAAGGGGAGGCCGCCTTTCCATTCGACGAGCTCGTTGAACTCGTAGAGGACGTTGCGAATCACGCCGCGCCCGCGGTACTCGAGATAGCCCGCGAGGACTTCCCGGTCTGCGGGCTGGGCTGAGGTCTCGGCCGCCTCAAGCATCAACTCCGCGGCCTGCCAGCTGCAACCGACGTAGCCTTGCCAGGCGAATACGGAGCGGTAGAGGCTGTTCGCGGTCGCGCTCTCGCGCAGCCACTCGTCGTGGAGGTCGACCCCGGCGACGACGACGAAGTGGACCCCGGCGCTGGCGAGCAGGTTCTTGAGACCGCCGAGCATGGCCTCGAACGCCTTCAAGCCGCCATCGGCCTCGGTCAGCTTGTCGATCTCGTCGAAGACGACGACGATCTGTGCGTCGAGGGGTTTCGTCGCCTTGCTCAGCCTGAGCCGGCTGCCGAGGCGGGCGACCAGCCCTCGTCTCGCGGCGTCGTCGCGGCCGAGCAACTCGACGATGCGGAGGAAGTCGTGCTCGACGTCGGTCTCGGTATAGGCAAGAAAGGAGAGCTCGACTGCCTCGCTTTCGGCGCGCTTGCGGCTCCGCGACCACTTCGAGGAGATTCCCAGCTTGCCAATGGGCAGCGACCCGCCCAACTCGAAGCCCCGCTGCGTCTCCCTGCTCTGGGTCGAGGTCTGTTTGTACGCCATCGACGTCCGCCGATATGCAGTGAGCAGGGGGCCGCCTACCCCTGGTGAGAGTGAAGCGAGCGTATTGGTCTCGGTCAGCCGCTCCACGAGCCTTCTGGTCACCTCGAAAAGCAGCGCCGTGGTCGTTGCTGGGCGTGCGACTGGGATGGTCACGTCGATGACCCGCTGTCCGCCGTCTCCGGAGAGCTGACGCAGGGCCTGTCGCACCGCGGTCGTCTTGCCGACACCACGGAACCCAGTGATCAGGAAGGCTCCCCCAGTCGAGTGCGCCAACCGCTCCCGCAACTTCAGCGCGACCTCCGCCTCCTCCTTGAAGATCTTTGCGTCGACGTCGGAATCGGTGATCGGCTCGTGCACGAGCTGGAAGCCCTCGCGCAAGGGGAACGATATCGGCATTTGCCGATCATATTGGCGAGTAGTGAGGCTTTTTAGTTGGAACCCTCGGCCTTCGACCGATCTGGTTTCGACGCGAGCCGAGCGACTTCGAGAAGGCCCCGTCATGGGGGCGCCCCGGTCGTCCTCGAGCGGCCGCTAGCCGAGATCCGAGATCGCCAGCCCACACACTTGCTCGGCAGCGGCTGGTGGCCCCGTAGGTCCTCCACGCCTGGATACGGCATCCCCAAGGCGAAAATACGGTGGTTTCGCTGATGCGAAGGGCTGATTTCGGCCGTACGGTCGAGTTGTAATCGGCAATTCGAATCAGGAGGAACTGAAATGCAGCTGTACGGAATTCTTCGGCGCAACGGTTGGGCCACGGGGGCGGACCTCGAGGTCGCCGGTAAACGGTCGGCGGAAGTCGGCGACGAGCCCGGTTCGGGCGTGCGCTGGATCCGCAGTTACGTGATCGCCGAGGAGAGCGGCGAGGTCGGGACCTTCTGCGTCTACGAGGGCGACAGCAAGGACACGGTGAGGGCGCACGCGGAGTCCGCCGGCCTTCCCTGCGACGAGATCGTCGAGATCGCCGACACGGTGATCGTCCGCCCGGACCCGGTCGCCGCCGCAAGCTGAGCTCGGCACCGGCGCCCGGCAAACCTGCTGGGCGCCGGCCGGGACCGGCCTAGACTGAACTCGATGAGTTCCCAAACCCCGCTCGTCGGCAGGGCGGCCGAGTTCGCCCAGATCGCCGATGCGACCGAGCGGGCGCGCCAGGGTTCCGGCTCGCTGCTGCTGCTCGGCGGCGAGGCCGGCGTCGGCAAGAGCAGGCTCGCCGAGGACAGTGCGGCGACTGCCGACCTGGTCCTGCGCGGAGCTGCCGCCAGCGGCCTCACCGTCCCCTACGGGCCGGTCGTCGACGCGCTGCGCTCGCGGCTGCGCACCGACCCGGAGGCGCTCTCGGGTTGCGGCCCGCTCCTCCCCCACCTCGCCCTGCTGCTGCCGGAGCTCGGCGCCGCCGCCCCGGACACCGAAAAGGCGACGATCTTCGAGGCGGTGCGCTGCGCGCTCGCCCACCTCAGCGCCGAGGAACAACTGACCGTCCTCCTCGACGACTTGCACTGGTCGGACGAAACGACGATCGAGCTGCTCGCCGCACTCGCCCCGGCACTGCCCGAGATGCCCGTCCTGGTCATCGCCGGCTACCGCTCCGACGGGCTGCCGCGCCACCATCGGCTGCGCTGGCTGCGCAACGAGCTGCGCCGCGGCGGTCAGCTGCAGGAGCTGGTCTTGGAGCCGCTCGACCGCGATGGGGTCGGCGCGCTGCTGGGCGAGCTGCTGCCCGAGCAGCCCTCCCCCTCCCTGGTCGAGACCGTCTACCACCGCACCATGGGCTCACCCTTCTTCGTCGAGGAGATGGTCGCGGCGCTGCGCCTGCGCGACTCCCTGCAGCCCGGGCCCAAAGGCCTGGAGCTGGCGGAGGGAGGAGAGATCCCGATCCCCGACACGATCCGCGAAGCCGTCCTCGTCGGAGCTTCCGAGCTCTCCGGCGAGGCGCGCGAGGCCGCGGCCGCCACGGCCGTCCTCGGCCAGCAGGTCGACCTGCGCCTGGCGGCCGAGCTCGCGCCGGAGGCCGGCCTCACCGAGCTGGTCGAAGTCGGGCTGCTGGAGGAGCGCGAGCCCGGGCACGCCGCCTTCCGCCATGCCCTGACCCAGGAGGCCCTCTACCTCGACGTCCCCTGGGCGCGCCGGCACGACCTCCACCGCCGCTTCGCCGAGGCGATCGAAGCCGCCGACGGGCCGAGCTACGAGGTCGCGACCCACTGGCTCGGCGCCGGCGACACCGAGCGCGGCCGCGAGGCGCTCGTCCGCGCCGCCCGCGAGTCGGAGCGGGTCCAGGCCCACCGCGACGCCGCCCGCGCCGCGCAGCGTGCCCTGGAGCTGTGGCCGGAGGGCGACGGCGACGGGTCCTACGAGGAGACGCTGGAGCGCTACGGCCGCTGCTCCGAGCTTGCCGGCGAGCTGGCCGAAGCGGCGAAAGCCTGGCGCGAACTCGCCCGCAGCCGTGACGCCGGCGGCGACCTCGCCGCCTACGCCCAGGCGCAGAGGCGACTGGCGGCGGTGCAGGACCTGGCCGGCGAACGGGACTCCGCCTTCGCCTCGCGCCGGCTCGCCGCCGACGCCTTCTCCCAGGCAGGCCTCGCCGCCGAGGCCACGCTGGACCGCCTGGAAATGGCCGACCACCACCGTCGCAGCGGCAACTACGAGGAGGCGATCGAGCTCACGGCCGTCGCCGCCGAGGAGGCGAGCGCCGCCGGCCGCACCGACCTGCGGGCGCGGGTGCTGGGGCTGCGCGGCGTCGCCCAGGCCAAGGGCGGCCAGTTCGACGAGGGACTCGCGTCGGTGCAGTCGGGCCTGGCGCTGGCGCTGGAGGAGGACCTGACCCCGGTCGCGGCCGAGCTCTACCAGCGGCTCAGCCTGGTGCTCTACCAGGGAGCCGACTACCGCCGCGCCGAGGAGGCGCTCGACACCGCGCTCGGTCTATGCCGCACCGGCGACGACGCCGGGACCGAGCTCGCCTGCGTCACCTGCCTCGTCTACGTGCTGCGCCAGCGCGGCGAGTGGCTGCGCGCGGAGGAGCTCGGCCGCGAGCTGATCGACGCCGGGACCGCGGTCTGGGTGGCGGAGGGACTGATCGGGGCGATCCACGCCTTCCAGGGCAAGCTGACCTCCGCCCGGCGCATGCTCACCGCCTCGCGCGCGATCTCCTCCTCGCTCGGCCACTACAACATGTACGTCGACTCGACCACCGGGCTGGCGATGGTGGCGGCAGCCGAGGGTCTCGACGACGAAGCGGCCCGGCACTGCCAGGAGCTGCTCGCTCGCTGGGAACAGAGCGAGGACCACCACTACGCGATCTGGGGGATCCGCTGGGCCGCCAGCTGGTTCGCCGGGCGCGGCGAGCGGGCCGGCGCCAACGCCTGCGCCGAGGCGCTCGGGCAGATGGCCTCGCGGGCCGGGCACCCCGACGCGCTGGCCGCGCTGGCGCAGGCGATCGGCGAGCTGGCGCTGCTGGAAGGGGACGCGGCGGCCGGCGCCGAGCACCTGGCGCGAGCGGTCGAGCTGCACCAGGGCCTGGCGATCCCCTACGAGCGGGCCCAGATCGAGCTGCGCGCCGGCGTCGCCCTGGCCGCCGCCGGCGAGCGCGAGGCGGCGCTGGAGCGCCTCTGCGACTCCTACCGCAGCGCCACCAAGCTCGGCGCCCGGCCGCTAGCGGCCGAAGCGGCGAAGCAGGTCGCCGAGATGGGCGAGTCGGTGGCCCAGCGGCTCGGCAGCCGCGCCGCCACGGCGGCGGACGGCCCGGGGCTGACCCGGCGCGAGCTCGAGGTCCTGCGCCACGTCGCCGTCGGCCGCACCAACCGCGAGATCGCCCAGGTGCTGTTCCTCAGCCCGCGCACGGTCGACATGCACGTCCGCAACCTGCTCGGCAAGCTCGACTGCCGCTCCCGGGTCGAGGCCAGCCACCGCGCCGGCGAGCTGGGGCTGCTGTAGGCCCCGTCAGCCGGCGACCCAGGTCTTCGCCGCCTCCAGCTCCGCCGGCGGGAAGACCTTGACTTCGCCGGGAGCGAGCCAGGTGAAGGTGCGCATCGCTTTGGCGACCCACTCGACGTCGGTGACGAGGGCGAAGCGCTTCCAGGCGGAGTGGTGCTTAGCCCAGGCGCTGAGGCCGGTCTTGGCGTCCTCGATCCAGGCGCCGGGCTCGAGGCCGTCGAAGTCGCTGAGCAGGAAGAGGAGGCGGATCTCGCCCGACTCGATCGCCTCGTTCAGAGCCGGCTCCAGCACTTGGGTGTAGTCCTCGCGGGAGAGCTTGCCGCTGGATCGCAGCCCGATCGTCCCGCTCGGCATCTCCACGATTCGCTCGATCACGCCTCACGAGACTAACGGCCGTCCAGATCGGGAGACAAGGGCTGCCCGGCGTGCCTAGACTGCCGCGCGATGAGCGACCAGACCAAGACCTTCGAGTCGACCCCGGTGGTCACCGACCGCGGCCACGTCCGCTTCCCCTTCCCCTTCGACCCGCGCGAGGAGTGGAACGCCGGCGCCCGCGCCAAGGTCTCCGGCACGATCGCCGGCGAGGCCTTCGAGGGCACCATCGGTATCCGTGACGGCCAGGCCTTCCTGGTCCTCAACGCCGCCTTCCGCGAGGCCGCCGGCATCGAGGTCGGCAAGGCCGTCAAGGCCTCGCTGGCCCCACTCTCCTAGCGGCGCTTCAGCAGCTGACGGGGCGGGGGTCGCCGCCGTCGACGATCGCTTCGTCGAGGCCGCCGGGGCCGCAATCGATTCGCGTGTCGCGGCCGCCATCGCTGGCGTCGAGGAAGTCGTTGCCACTCTTGCCGATCATCGTGTCGGCGCCGAGGTGGCCGAGCATGCCGTTGTTGCGGGAGTCGCCGATCAGGACGTCGGCGCCGTCGGAGCCCTCTAGGCCCTCGTCGGCGACGATCTGGTCGAGGCTGGCGCAGCCGGGAGGGCCGCCGGTGCCGCCAAGCGTCACGTGGACGCCTTCTTTGGAGCGGGCGTAGGAGACGGTGTCCTCGCCGGCGCCGCCGTCGAAGCTGTGGCCCTGGCAGAGCTGGGCCGAGGAGACCAGGAGGTCGTTGCCGGCGCCGCCGCGCAGCTGGTCGCCGCCCGGGTCGCTGAACAGCGCGTCGCTGCCGCCATTGCCTTCGAGCACGTCGGCGCCGGTGGTCGGGTTGACGAAGGTCTCGCCTGCTTCGAGCACGTCGTCGCCGTTGCCGCCGGCGATCAGGTCGCCGCCCGCGCCGCCGTTGACCCGCACCGTCACATCGGCCGGAACTCCGGGGTCGACCGTCACCGAGTCGTCGCCGGCACCGCCGGTGACGACGATCAGCGCCACGCCCGCGCCGGTGCAGGTGACCCCGGTCGAGCCGGGCGCGGCGGCGCAGCCGTCGCCGGCGACCGTGCGCCCGTCGTTGCCGACGGCCCAGCTGTCGCCGCCGCCCGAGATCCGCAGGTGGTCGGCGCCAGGCCCACCCTGCACGATCAGGCTTGAGCCGTCGAGCCCGCGGTTGAGAATCACGAAGGCCGCGTCGGCGGGCGGGGGCGCTTCCGGGCCGCAGGAGTTCTGCACGGCAAAGCCGGTGCAGCTGTCGCTGCCGGGACCGCCGAACGCTTCGCCACCGCCGCCACCCTCGACCAGGGTGTCGTCGCCGACGCCGCCGTCGATCCGGTTCGGCCCGGCGTCGCCGGTGATCGTGTCGCCCTGGGGCGAGCCGACAACGTCCTCGAACTCGGTGAGGGTGTCGTGCCCGTCGCCCTTGGCCAGCTGGGTGGCAAGGCTGATCACGATCCCGCCACGCGTGGCGCTGGTGTAGGAGACGATGTCGAGCGCCCCGGGGCCGCCCGAAAGCGAGTCTTTGCCGCCGTCGCCGCGGACGACGTCGCCGTCGCCGGAGCCGCCGCTGGCCCGGTCGATCCCGGCGCCGCCGATCACCACGTCGACGCCCGGGCCACCGTCGAGCGGGGTGTCGTCGCCGGCCCCGCCGTCGATCTCGTCGTCGCCCGCCGCGCCGCCGACCGCGTCGTTGCCCTTGCCGCCGAGCAACTGATCGGCGCCGCCGGCGCCCTTGATCTTGTCGCTGCCCTGTTCGCCGTCGATCGCGTCGTCGCCGGAGCCGCCGCTGAGCTGGTCGGCGCCCTTGTAGCCGACGATCGTGTCGGCTCCGCCGCCGCCGTTGATGCTGTCGCTGCCCTTGCCGCCGTCGATCTCGTCGTCACCGGGGCCGCCGCAGATCCGGTCGGCGCCGCCGAGCCCGGAGACGACGTGGCTGCCGCCGCCCTTGACCACGATCGTGTCGGCGTTCTTGGTGCCGACGATCCGCTTCGCGGCGGAGGCAATAGTCGCCCGCTTGCCCTGACAGGTACCGCCGCCGGCAGCACGGGCCGCATCGCCGGCCCCAAGCGCAACCAAGACAGCAACGCAGGCCGCAAGAGCGGCGAGGACGAGCGCGAGGCGAAGGTGGACGCGGGCGGACAAGGCAGAGCGGCATAACGACCGCCCCCGCGGCCGGGTTCAAGCGCTGGACGACCGATCTACTCCAGGCCGCCTCCGCGGAGCGACCAAATCGGCCGGCGACCCGACCTGTCTAGGCTCCGCCGCCGATGTCCTCCCCCGTGAGAATCCTGCTCGTCTCCGGCAGCCTGCGTTCCGGCTCGACCAACACGTCGGTGCTGCGAACCGCAGCGGAGCTGGAGCTGCCCGGGATCGAGACGAAGCTCTACGGCGGGATGAACGACCTGCCGCACTTCAACCCCGACGACGACGCCGCCGGCGCCGAGCTGCACCCTGCGGTGGTCGCGATGCGGGCCCTGCTCGACAAGACCGACGCGATCCTCTTCTGCACCCCCGAGTACGCCGGCGCCCTGCCGGGCTCGTTCAAGAACCTGCTCGACTGGACCGTCGGCGGCGGCCAGACCTACGGGATGCCGGCCGCCTGGGTCAATGTCGCCGGCCCAGCCGCCCCGGCCACCGGCGCCGACGCCCTCGCCTCGCTGCGCAAAGTGCTCGGCTACACCCACACCGAAGTCGTCGAGGACGCCTGCGTGCAGGCGCCGATGACCCGTGACATGGTCGGCGAGGACGAGAAGGTCGCCGACCCGGAGGTCAAAGCCGCGCTGGAGACCGCACTGCGCGCCCTGGCCAACGCGGCGATCGCCCGCCGCGCGCGCGACGCCGAGTAGCGGACCCTCCTAGCCCGCCAGCTCGCGAATCGCTGCCGCGACCCGCGCCGGCTCCTGCGCCATCAGCGCATGGCCGCAGCCCTCGAGCACCTCGACCCGAGCCCCGGGCAGGCGAGCGCTGAGCAGCTCCGCGTTGGCGGCCGGGATCACCTCGTCGAGCTCGCCATGGAGAATCGCTGCCGGCATCGCGGCACCATCGAGCGGAGGCCGCTGCTGGTGCCACGCTTCCATCGCCCGCTCCTGCGCCAGCAGCGTTCGGGTCGCAAGCCCGGCGCGAGCCGCGGCAACGACCTCGCCGAATTCGCGGTCGATCTCGGCCGCCAGCGGCGGCGGGAAGAGCAAAGAGATCAGCCGGGTCGCCTGCTCGCGCGGGCTCCCCGAGTGGTCGCAGAGCCGCGCCCAGACGGCGGGATCGGCCCGCACCGCCCCAGGCCCGCCGGGGTCGGTCGCGAGCAGAGCCAGGGCCGAGACCCGCTGCGGCGCCCGCGCCGCCAGCACCTGGGCGACGAACCCACCCATCGACCAGCCCACCACCGGCAGCGCCCCGACCCCGAGCGAGTCGAGCAGGGACTCCATGTCGGCCGCCATCGCCTCGACGCTCAGCTCCGCCTCCCCCAGCTCCGAACCGCCGACGCCACGGTTGTCCGGCGCGATCACGCGGAAGGAGTGGCCGAGCTCGGCGAGGAAGGTGGGATCCCAATCCGCTCCGGTGGCCGCGTACCCGTTGATCAGCAGCAGCGGCTCCACGCTCAGACCTCGAGCATCAGCGTCACCGGGCCGTCGTTGACCAGCGCCACCCCCATGCAAGCGCCGAAGACGCCCTTGGCGGCGCCCAGGCGTTCGCAGACCCGGTCGTAGAGCGGCTCGGCGACCTCGGGCCGGGCGGCGTCGACGTAGCTGGGCCGGTTGCCCTTGCGGGCGTCGCCGTAGAGGGTGAACTGGCTGACGCAGAGGATCTCGCGCTCACCGAGCGGCTCGTTCATCCGCCCCTCCGCGTCATCGAAGATCCGCAGCGCCCGCAGCTTGTCGGCGAGCCGGTCCGCCTCGGCCTCGGTGTCGCCGTTGCCGACCCCGAGCAAGACCAGCATCCCCGGCCCGATCTGCGCAACCCGCTCGCCCTCGACGTCGACCGCCGCCTGGCTCACCCGCTGGACCAGCGCCCTCATGCGCCGAACCTAGACGATCCTGCTCGCGCCGAGACCGCGCTCAGCGGTCGAACAGATGGCGGAGCTCGGGGCTCGGGGCGCCGACCGTGGTGACGACGCGCCCTCGGTGGTGCTTGCGCTTGTGCCACTTCACCTTGACGCAGCGAACCTTGCCGCGGACCTTCTTGCGTCGGAAGCCGGCCTTGCAGCGCTTCGGCTTCTTCGCGGTGACCGTCAGCGGCGGTCGCGGCGCGACCGGCGGCACCGCGACCGGCGGTTTCGGCAGCGGCGCCGAGCTGTCCAGGCGCGCGTCGATACCGGCGAAGGCACCGCCCACAGGCAACGACAGAGCTTCGGCGGCAGCCAGGGTCGGCTTGTCGTTGTAGAACTGGGTCAGGTAGCCATCGTTTTCGCCAACTTCGACTTCTTCGCCGAAGAATTCCCGCAGTTCGACCGAGAACCCGACCTTGAACCCGCCCGGAGGCAGACCGGTGAGGGCGTAACCGCCGTTGAATCCGGTTTCGGTGCAGCTCCAGAGCAACCCGGTCGTCGCTTCGATCGAGCAAACAACCGTTTCGTCGACCGGCTGGCCGTTCGCGTCGGCGACGACGGTGCCGGAGATTTCGCCGCCCGGATCGAGAGCTGCGTCGATCCCAGATTCGGTTTCCCCCTCCGTCACCGCGAGCACATCGGCGTCGCTCCAGACGTACTTGTGGTCGTAGAACTGGGTGGCGAGGTTCGCTTCGGTTGCCCCGGTCCAGAATTCGACCTTGTATTCGCCGGTTTCGAGGCCGACCAATTCGTAGGTCCCGTCGAAGCCGGTGAAGAAGCAGCGCGCGAGTTCTTCGCCTTCTTCGCCGTTGACCCGCCAGGCGCAGACTTCGACTTCGTTCACCGGTTTACCGCCGACAGCCGTGGTCACGGTGCCCTCGATCCGGCCGCCGGGCTGCATCGCGGCGTCGATTTCGGTCGCCGCAACGGCACCGACCGTGACCGGATCCGCGTCCAGCCATTCTTCTTTCCCGTCGTAGAACTGGGTCCTGTAGCCCAGGAACGGAGCCCAGAATTCGACTCCGTATTCGCCGGCTTCCAGGCCCGAGATCGTGTAGGTCCCGTCGGCGGCGCTTTCCGCGCATCCGAAATCGTCTTCGTCCGGGAGCTGCCAGGCGCAGATTTCGACTCCCTCGATCGGGTCATCGGTGACGACGTCCGTCACGGTGCCGGAGATCGAGCCGGTGGCGGCCAGGGCGCTACCCGGGACAAGGACCGCAAGTGCGAGCAGCGCAGCGCAGAGCGCCAACGCCCCGCTGAACCCCCTGCCTTTGCCTCCCCAGATGCTCAAGAGGCGGGCAGTATATGAAGTTGCCTCGACGAAAGCGGGTTTTCAGGCTTCCAGCACCTCGACCAGCGACGAAGCGTCGTAGGCGCCGAAGAAACGCTCGCCGTTGACGAAGAAGGTGGGCGTGCCGGTGGCGTCGCTGGCCCCGGCGGAGGCGAGGTCGCGGGCGACGCGGTCGCGGTGAGCGCCGGAGTCGATCTCGGTCGCCATCCGCTCGGCGTCGAGGCCGAGCTCGCGACCGACCTCCAGCATCGTCTCCCGAGAGAGCCGCGGCTGCGCCGCGAAGAGGGCGTCGTGGTACTCCCAGAAGTCGCCCTGGGCGGCGGCCGCCTCGCTCGCTTCGGCGGCCAGCGGCGCCAGCGGGTGGCGCTCGGGGATCGGCAGGTGGCGGAAGGCGAAGAGCAGGCGGCCGTCGAGCCGCTCGTGCACCCGGCGCAGGACCGATTGGGCGCCGAGGCAGAAGGGGCACTGAAAGTCCCCGAACATCACCAGCTCGAGCGGCGCGTCGGGCTCGCCACGCACGTGGTCGAGGTCCTCCAACGGGGGTGAGAGCCGTTCCGCCACCGAACCCGATGTTATGTGCTGGTGCACGACATCGAGTCAATCCTCGTGCTGCTGCTGGCGGCGGCGCTGCTGGTCCGCCTTGCCGACTTCGGCAAGATCCCGGCGCCGATCGTGCTCGTGCTCGGCGGCCTCGCGATCGCCCTGATCCCGGGCCTGCCGGAGGTCCAACTCGACCCCGACACGATCTTCCTCGTCTTCCTGCCGCCGCTGGTGTACGCCGCCGGCTGGCGCACCTCGCCGCAGGAGCTGCGGGCGCTGATGCTGCCGCTCGGCCTGCTCGCGGTCGGGCTGGTCTTCCTCACCGCCGCCATAGTCGCCCTCGTCGCCCACGCCCTCGTCCCGGAGCTGAGCTGGGCCGAGGCGGCGGTCCTCGGCGCCGTCCTCGCCCCCACCGACGCCGTCTCCGCGACCTCGATCTTCCGCCGCCTCGGCGCCCCCGAACGGGTCCGGCTACTGGTCGAAGGCGAGTCGATGATCAACGACGGCACCGCCCTCGTCCTCTACCGGATCGCAGTCGGGGTGGCGACCGGTAGCGCCTTCAGCTTCGGCGACGCCGCGCTGGAGTTCGTCGCCGTCTCCCTCGGCGGCATCGCCGCCGGGCTCGCGGTCGGCTGGCTCTCCAACCGGGTGATCAGGCGCCAGAGCGACGCCGGCCTCTCGATCTTCCTCTCCGTCCTCACCGCCTACGGCGCCTACATCGGCGCCGAGGAGATCGGCGTCTCCGGCATCCTCGCCGCGGTCGTCGCCGGCCTCTACGGCGGCTACCAGTCGCCTCGCTCGCTCGACGCCGATGTCCGCCTCAGCGCCGTCGCCTTCTGGGGCGTGCTCATCTTCGGGCTCGAGATCACCCTCTTCGTCCTGCTCGGCTTGCAGCTGCCGGAAGTGGTCGACACGCTGGAAGAGGCAGGCTCCGGCGTCAGCGAGCTGCTCTGGCCGGTGGCGGCGATCGCCCTCGCCTCGATCGGGGCCCGCCTCGCCTTCGTCTTTGCGATGGGTTCCTCCGCCGGCGAGTCCGCGGGGCAGCGCTTCGCGGTCGGCTGGAGCGGGATGCGCGGCGCCGTCTCGCTGGCAGCGGCGCTGGCGGTGCCGCTCAGCGTCAACGGCCGCCCGCAGATCATCTTCCTCACCTTCGCCCTGATCCTCGTCACCCTGGTCGGCCAGGGCCTCTCGCTGCCGTTCATCGTTCGCGCCCTGAAGCTGGAGGAGCCGCGCAGGTGGAGCGACGAAGAGGCAGTCGCGCGGATGGAGGCGGCGCAGGCGGCGCTCGACCGGATCGACGAGGTCGAGGTCGAGGAGCGCGCCTCGGAGGCGCAGCTGAAGCGCCTGCGCGACCTCTACCGCGCCCGCTTCCGCATGTGCGCGGCAATCCTCGGCGGCGAGGACCCGGAGGCCGCCGCCCGCGAGCAGCGGATCGCCGATTACGGCGAGTTGCGGCGGGAGCTGATCGGGATCGAGCGCGAGGAGCTGCTCGGCCTGCGCGGCAGCGGCCGCCTGACCAACGCGACGATGCGCCAGATCGAGCGCGACCTCGACCTCGAGGAGGCCCGAATCAGGACTTGAGGTCGTACTTGGTCCCGGTATGCGGGACGAACTACGACCTCAAGCCGGGGCGAGGAACTCGCGGGCGCGCTCGACCACGAGATCCGGTTGCTCGTCGACGATGAAGTGGCCGCAGCCGGGGACCAGCTCGACCCGCATCTGCTCGGCGTGGCGCTGGTAGCCGGCCAGCATCTGGGGACGCAGGACGAAGTCCTCGGTCCCGAACAACATCAGGGTCGGGACCGTCAGCCGCGCGTCGGCGTAGCGGCCGCGGGCGATCGGCAGCGCCTCGCGCCAGTTGAAGACCCGGTACATCTGCACCGCCGCCCGCGCCCGCGCCGGCTCGGTCAGGTTGTCGGCGAAGACGCTCAGCGTCTCCTCCGTCCAAACTTCCTTGTTCTCCGAGCCGCCGACCAGGACCCGCTTCACGAAGTCGCCGCGGCGGTGCAGCCGGTAGCCGATCCCCGGCGCCAGCACGACTTGCTGGTACCAGAAGCGCCAGGCGTGGCCGATGACGCTGCGCAGCCGCACCCAGGGCGGCACGATGTTCAGCACGAAGAAGCGCTCGAAGCGCTGCGGCGCCCGCAGGCAGAGCAGGAACCCGATCCAGCCGCCCCAGTCGTGGCCGACCAGCTTCACCCGTTCGAGCCCGAGCGCATCGAGCACGGCCAGTACGTCGGTCGCCATTTCTTCCTTCGCGTAGCCGTCGCGCGGGGCGTCGGACCAGCCGCAGCCGCGCAGGTCCAGCGCCAGCACCCGGTGGCGGTCGGCGAGCGCCGGCATCAGCTGCCGCCACTCGAACCAGTTCTGCGGCCAGCCGTGCAGGCAGAGGACGACGTCGTCGCCGCTGCCGGCTTCGGCTACATGGAAATCGAGGCCGCGCGCCCGAACCGTGCGGTGGGTGACGCCGTCTACGTGCGGGGGCTCGCTCACGCGGTCAGGCTAGTGCGAACGCATTGGCGGGCGCGGCGACCGGCTGCGCGCCGGGAGCTCGCGCCGGTCACCCGCCCCCCTTCCACCTAGTGCAGCGCGGCCGCCGCCGCCTGGCGGAAGTCAGTGAGCATCGCTCCCATCGTCTCGACGTCGCAGGCGACCATTTCCGGCCACGGCTTGTCGGGATGCTCCTGAAGCGTCTTCAGTCCGTTGCCGCTGATCACCGCGACGACAGTCTCGTCGGCGCCGATCTTGCCCTCCTGCGCGAGCCGCGCGGTGGCGGCGATCGTGGTGCCGCCGGCCGGCTCGGTCAGCAGGCCCTCGGTGGCGCCGAGCAGGTCGATCGCCTCGAAGATCTCCGGGTCGGTGGGGCCGGCGGCGGATCCGCCGCGGGTCCGCACCGCCTCGAGCACGAGGTTGCCGTCGCCGGGAGCGCCGATCGCCAGCGAGTGGGCGGCGGTTTCCGGCACCTGCTTCTCCAGCTCGCCGCCCTCGCGGATCGCGGTCGCGATCGGCGAGCAACCGCCCGCCTGGGCGATGTTGATCTTGGTACCCGCGGTCTCCGCCAGGCCGACGATCTCGAGCTCGTTCAGCCCCTTGTGGACGCGCGAGGAGAGGGTGCCGCCGGCGGCCGGGATCACCATGTGGTCCGGCGCCTCCCAGCCGAGCTGCTCGACGATCTCGAAAGCCATCGTCTTCGCCCCCTCGGCGTAGAACGGGCGCAGGGTGATGTTGGCGAACTCGATCCCGCTCTCCAGCGAGAGCTCGCGGCAGGCGGTGTTGGCCTGGTCGTAGTTGCCGTCGAGCTGGCAGACCTGGGCGCCGAGCGCACGACAGGCCTTCGCCTTGCCCTTCTCCATGTTGCCCGGGTAGAAGATGTAGGCGGTGGCCCCGGCCTTGGCGGCGAGCGCCGCGACGGCGGTGCCGACGTTGCCGGTGGAGACGCACCCGACCTCGTCTTTGCCCAGCTCCAGCAGGCGGGCGATCGCCATGCCCACGACCCGGTCCTTGTAGGAGAGGGTCGGGCGGTTGGTCGAGTCGTCCTTGAGGTAGAGGTTCTTGAGCCCGATCTCGGCCCCGAGGCGGTCGGCCCGGATCAGCGGCGTCTGGCCGGCGAACTGGCCGACCCGCTGCTGGGCGCTGCGCGAGACGATCGGCAGCAGCTCCTCGAAGCGCCAGATGTTCCAGGGACGATCGTCGAGGCCGCGCTCGGCGATCAGCGCCTTGGCGCGGTCGTAGTCGTAATCGATGTCGAGACCTTCGCCGCAGGCCGGACACTTGAAGGCGCTGTCGAGCAGGGGCGTCAGGTAACCGCACTCGCGGCAGACGAGTTCGGTCGCGCAGGAAGTGGTCCGGGGCCCGTCGGGCCCGCTGAGGTGCGGGTCAACCGCGTCGCTCATGACTCCTCCTTGCTCGTCCAATGGATCGCACGGGTATAACACATAGCTTGTCAGCGCTCAACGTTTACTGCGTAAATATCTCGCGATCCGTCGCGGATCGTCGACTGGAAGGTAGCGGAAGCGCCCGGCTGCTTTGCCGGAGCGACCGCTGAAGCCGGACGCTGTGGTGAAAACGATGAAGAGGGGCGGGGCGGCGTCGACGTATCGTCCGACGCGGCCAGGATCCGTCATGACGATGGAAGATCCTGACTCTGACTGGTCCTCCTTTGCCACCCCAAGGCGGTTTCCCATGTCTGAGAACCCCGCCCCCTTCACCGGTAATCGCCCGGCCCGAGAATTCATAACATACGCTGATGTAACAATCAAGGGGTCTTGCTTAATCGAGCGGGCTCATCCTTCAGTTCGCGCCCGCGGGACTCTCGGCGGCGACCGGAATCGAGGCCGAGTCGGGCCAGGCCTCCAGCTCCCCGGGCCGGCCGAAGGCCAGCAGCAGCTCCTCCGCAGCGTGCGGCGCGAACGGGGCCAGGGCCTGGGCCAGTAGGGCCAGCGCCGCCAGCTGCGCCTCGGCGTCGGCGCGGCCGAGCTGGCCGCGGCGCTTGACGACGCGCTTCTCGTAGTCCTGGATCCGCTCGAAGAGGCGGGTGATGTTGCGGATCGCCTTGTGCATCTGCAGCTGCTCGACGTCGTCGGTGATCCTCTCCAGCCCGTTCTCGCACCATTTGCGCAGGCGGTCGCGCATGTGCTCGGTGTCGGCCGCCGCCTCCTCGTCGTGCTGGGTGTCCTCCAGCGCCGCGAGGCGGTCGTGCGAGTAGGTCCAGAGGTTGCGCAGGAAGCGGTTGGCGAAGCGCAGCGCGCCGTCGCTCCAGTTCAGCGTCTTCGCCGGCCCGGCGGCGTAGAGGATCGCCATCCGCACGGTGTCGGCGCCGTACTGCTCGACCAGCTCGTCCGGGTTGACGACGTTGCCGAGGTGCTTGCTCATCTTGCGCCCGTCGGCGATCACCATCTCGTGGAAGAGGCAGCCGGCGAACGGCTCGCCCTCGGTCATGAACTCGAAGGGGCCGATGTCGCGCAGCGCCTTGGTCACGATCCGCTGGTCGAAGACGAAGCCGCCGCTGTCGCCGCCGGCGACCAGGCGCTCCGCCGGCAGCCACTCGCGCAGGTCGGGGTGGGAGAACATCTGCTCGTCGCGCGCCTCGGGAGGCACCACGGCCGGCACCCAGAGCCAGAGCGCGTCGAAGTGGCAGTCGAGGGTGTCGGTCTCGCGCTTGGCCGGCTCGCCGCACTTCGGGCAGGCGACGTCGACGAAGTCGGGGCGCTCGGCCAGCGGGTTGCCCTCGCCGGTGGCGATCAGATCGCGCGGGAGCACGACCGGCAGGTCGGCCTCAGGGACCGGCACCGGGCCGCAGGCCTCGCAGTGGACGATCGGGATCGGCGTCCCCCAGGAGCGCTGGCGCGAGATCGAGAAGTCGTTGGCGCGGTAGCGCTTGGTCTCGCGCGCCCCGTCGACCGGCGCCGGCGCCGGAGAGGCGTCCGCCTCGTCCTCCTCCCCATCGGCGGGCGCCTCCCACTCGACCCGCTCGATCCGGTCGGCGATGTCGGCGTCGGCCTCGTCGACGGCGGGGATGCCGAGCGCGGCGGTGGGACCGAAGCGGGCGTCGACCAGGGGCGAGACCAGCACCGGCAGCTCCTCCCCACCCGGCCCGAGCACAGTCTCGCCGGTGTCGATCACCGGGACCGAGCGGGCGTCGCGGGCGCTGCGATCCCAACCGCCGGAGCGCATGCCCTCCAGCTCCTCGCGGGCGCCCGGGTCGGCGAGCCAGGCCTCGACCTCGGGGTGGCGCGGAGAGAGCAGGACGAAGCGGGCCTCTGCGAGCGCGCCCCGATGCGGGCTGAAGACGGTGAGGGTCTGGCCGTCGGCTGTCGCCAGGTCGAGCTCGACGCCGTCGGCGCGGCCGAGGATGTAGCGCTGGGTCGCGAGCGAGAGCTCGTCCCAGTTCTCGAGCCGCTCCGTGTTGGCGTCGTTCTCCTCCAGGTAGGGAGTGATGCGGAGGAACCAGGTGGGGCGCCGGATCAGGCGGACCTCGTTGTGGCAGCGCCAGCAGGTCCCGTCCTCGACCTGGATCGAGGCCAGGGTCGTGTTGCAGGTGTCGCACCAGTCGACGGTGGCGTCGTCGAGGTAGATCATGTCCGCCTCATACAGCTTCAGGAAGAGCCACTGCGACCAGCGGTACTGGCTCTCGTCGGAGCTGTAGAAGACGCGGTCGTAGTCGAAGGAGAAGCCGAGGCGGCGCATCTGGCCGAGCATGCGCTCGCCGCACTGGGCGACCCAGTCGGCCGGCGGCTCCTGGCGCTCGATCGCCGCCAGCTCGGCCGGCAGGCCGAAGGCGTCGAAACCGAAGCCGAAGAGCACGGCGTCACCGCGCGCACGGCGGAAGCGGGCGTAGGCGTCGCCGATCGAGTAGTCGCGGACGTGTCCCATGTGCAGGTTGCCCGAGGTGAACGGGCTCGAGGGCTTGACGTAGACCCGCGCCTGCCCGTCGGCCGGCTTCGGGGCCTCGAAATCCCCGCGCTCGACCCAGGCGGCCTGCCGGCCAGCCTCGATCCGCGCCGCGTCGTAGCTGGGCTTCCCCGCGCTCATACCTCCAAGGCTACTGACGGGCTGCAGGGCCAAGCAGATCGGCGGACGCAGGGAGCGTGGCGTGCTCTGCACGCGAGCGACCGAGGACTCCGAGATGCGCCGGCCCTGGAGTCCGTCAGGTGAAGGTCCAGAGCTTGTTGCCGAGGAAGTTGAAGGGCATCGCCGCGGCCACGGCGATCGCCTGAGCGGTGAGGTCGCCCATGCTGCCGGAGGCGACCAGGGCCTGGAGGACGATCAGGTTCAGGCCCAGCGAGGCGGTGCTGACGACGAAGAACCTCGCCGCCTGGAAGTGCGCAGGGCCCTCCCCGGGCTCGAAGGTCCAGTGGCGGTTCCAGAAGAAGTTGCTGGAGACGGCGACGCAGAAGGCGCCGATCGCCGCGAGCACGTGGTGGAGGCCGAACGGGCCGATCAGGATGGCGAAGACCGCGAGGTTGATCAGGTAGCCGGAGGCGCCGACAACGCCGAATTTGGCCAGCTGCAGCCAGCTTGCCGGCCGGCGCGCGGCGGCGCCGAGGCGATCTGCGAATTCGGAAGCCCCACCCATTCGTTGTCACGTTATCGGGGCCGGCGGGCGCGGTCACGGAGGCCGCCACGTAATCTTCCCGCTCCGATGCGGCTGAGAAAAGGAACCCTGGCGGCGCTCGCCGCCACCGCGGTGGCGCTGGCCCTGGCGCTGATCTTCGGCAGCACCGAGAGCTCCAAGCAGGCGAGCGCCGGGGAGGCGCCGGTCGAGGGCCAGCCCCGGGTCGAAATCGTCTCCCCCCGCAACGGCGCCCGCCAGACCAGCCACGCGGTGGTGGTCAAGGTCGAGATCGAGAACTTCCAGCTGGCGCCGCACCGCTTCGAAGGCGAGCCGCAGCTCGGCGAGGGCCACCTCCGCTACAGCCTCAACCGCGTCCCCGACTGCGTCGACCCGGTCAAGCTCGAACACGCGATCAACAGCCCGATCGGCAACGGTCGGTTGGTCGGCGCCTCCTACGACTTCCCCGAGTTCGCCGGCCCCAACGGCGTCCTCGCGGAGCGGATCGGGACCGACGGCAGCTACTCCCCCGGGACCCGGCCGGCGATCTTCTACCACGACCTCAAGCCCGGCTTCTACCGGATGATCGTCAACCTGACCCAGAACAACGGCAGCACGACGCCGTACCACGCGGTGACCAACTTCCAGATCCTCGCCCGCCCCGGTCACGGCCCGAAACCGTGCGAGGACGGCAAAGTCCCCAGCGCCAAGGCCGCCGCCCGGCTCCGCTAGCGCCGCGCTGACCCAGCCGCGAACCGCGGTGGGTCCAATACTTCACTTTGTATAGTCGGTTGGATGCGTACCTATCGCCGGCTGATGGGATTCCTCCGTCCCTACCGCCTCTCGCTCTGGGGCTCGCTGGTCTTCGCCTGGGCGGCGATGGGCATGACGGTGCTGATCCCGTGGCTGGTCGGCCGCGCCGTCAACGCGATCGAGGACGGCAACAAGCCCGACCTGCTGCCGCTGGCGCTGGCGATCCTCGGAGCCGCCGTGCTGCGGCTGGGGCTGACCGTGGTCCGGCGGCTGGTCGCGGGCAAGGTGTCGCTGGCGGTCGAATTCGACCTGCGCCAGACCTTCTACGCCCACCTGCAGCGGCTCGAGCTCGGCTTCTTCGACGGCCAGCAGACCGGCCAGCTGATGTCGCGGGCGACCGTCGACCTGCAGTCGATCCGCTTCTTCCTCGGCTACGGCCTGATCTTCATCACCCAGAACCTGCTGACGATCGTCCTCGCCAGCGCCGTGATGTTCGCGATCAATCCCTGGCTGGCGCTGATCGCGCTGGCGCCGGCGCCGCTGATCGTCTTCACCGCCTCCCGCTACAACCGCGTCTCCCGCCCCGCCCTGCAGGAGGTGCAGCAGCGGATCGCCGAGTTGACCGCGGAAGCGGAGGAGAACGTCTCCGGGATCCGCATCGTCAAGGCCTTCGCCCGCGAGGAATACCAGCTGCACCGCTTCAGCCGCGCCGTCGACCGGGTCTTCGACCAGAGCATCTACTCGACCAAGCTGCAGGCCTTCTTCTCGCCGCTGATCGGGCTGCTGCCGCAGCTGGGGATCGCGCTGGTGCTGCTGATCGGCGGCCGCGAGGTGATCGCCGGCAACCTCAGCCTCGGCGATTTCACCGCCTTCTACACCTACCTGGTGATGCTGGCCGGGCCGATGCGGATGCTGGGAATGACGATGGCGATGGCGCAGCGGGCGATCGCCTCCGGCAACCGCCTCTTCGAGATCCTCGACCGCGAGCCGCGGATCGAGAGCCCGCCGGAGGCACCGGAGCTGCCCGCCGGTGGCGGCCGGGTCGAGCTGCGCGGCGTCACCCTGCGCTACCGGGGCGCGAGCGCGTCGGACGGGGACGAGCCGATCGCGGCGCTCCACGATGTCTCGTTCGAGGTCGAGCCGGGACGAACCGTGGCCCTGGTCGGGCCCTCGGGGGCGGGCAAGACCAGCCTGGTGGCGCTGATCGCCCGCCTTTACGACCCCGACGAGGGCACGGTCCTGGTCGACGGAGTCGACGTGCGCGGGGTCGACGTGCCCTCCCTGCGCTCGGAGATCGCCTTCGTCGCCGACGACAGCTTCCTCTTCACCGCCAGCGTCGCCGAGAACATCGCCTACGCCCACCCGGAGGCGACCCGGGAGCAGGTCGAAGCGGCGGCGCGCCGGGCCCAGGCCGACGCCTTCATCCGCGACCTCCCGGACGGCTACGAGACCCGGGTCGGCGAGCGTGGCCTCACCCTCTCCGGCGGCCAGCGCCAGCGGGTCGCGATCGCCCGCGCCCTGCTCGCCGACCCGCGCATCCTGATCCTCGACGACGCCACCTCCTCGGTCGACGCGACCACCGAGGCGGCGATCAAATCCGGGCTGGCCGAGGCGATGGCCGGCCGCACCACGTTCATCATCGCCCACCGCCTCTCGACCGTCTCCCTGGCCGACGAGATCGTCGTCGTCGACCGCGGCGAGATCGTCGACCGCGGCACCCACGAGGAGCTGATGCAGGGCTGCGGCTTCTACCGCGAGATCGCCGAGCACGGCCTCGCCGACACGGTCTTCCTCCAGCGCGACCTCGAAGAGCGCGAGGAGATGGCGCGGCTGTGAACCCCCAGCCCGAGAGCCGGCTGCGCAACATCGCCCGCCTCTTTGCGGCGCTCTGGAAGCTCGTGCGCGGCGAGGACCAGCGCGGCCGCAAGGTGCGCTGGCTGGTCGCCCAGCTGCGCCCCTACCGGGGCCGGGTGGCGCTGATGTTCATCGGGCTGCTAGCGGCGACCGCGGCCGGGCTGGCGCCTCCCTACCTGGCCGGCAAGGCGATCGACTCCGGGATCCTCACCGGCGACGCCGCCGCCCTCGACCTGATCGTCATCGCCTTCGTCGCCGTCGCCGTCGTCTACGCCGTCGCCACCTACCTGCAGACCTACATGGTCGGGTGGGTCGGGACGCGGGTGCTGCAGGACCTGCGCGAGCGCGTCTTCTCTCACCTGCAGTCGATGTCGATCGGGTTCTTCACCCGGCGCAGCCCCGGGGTCCTGATCTCGCGCATGACCAACGACATCGAGGCGCTGAACCAGCTCGTGACCAGCGGCGTGGTGACGATGTTCTCCAGCACCCTGACCCTGGTCGGCGTGGTCGTGATCATGCTCCTGCTCGACGTCCAGCTGGCCCTGGTCACCTTCCTCACCTTCCCGCTGCTGGCGATCGCCAGCGTCATCTTCCGCATCGCCTCGCAGGGCGCCTACCGGGCGACGCGGGAGCGGATCGCGGCGATCACCGCCTACCTGCAGGAGTCCCTCAGCGGCGTCCGCGTCGTCCGCAGCTTCGGCCAGGAGCCGCGCCACGTGGCCGAGATGACCGAGCTGAACGAGGCCAACCGCGAGATCAACATGAAGACCGTCTACCTCAACGCCTCCTACTTCCCGGCGGTCGAACTGCTGGCCGCGGTGGCAACCGCGGTGATCCTCGTCTACGGCGGCTCGCAGGCGATCGACGGGGCGATCCAGATCGGCGTCATCGTCGCCTTCGTCGGCTACCTGACCACCTTCTTCGAACCGATCCAGCAGCTCTCCCAGCTGTACACGACCTACCAGCAGGGCATGGCCGCGCTCGACAAGATCTTCGACCTGCTCGACACCGCACCCGACATGGTCGACGCCGAGGGCGCTATCGACCCGGGGCCGCTGCGCGGCGAGATCGAGCTCGACGGCGTCTGGTTCTCCTACGACGAAAGCGACGAGCCGGCCGAGGACGCCTGGGCGCTGCGCGACGTCGACCTGCACGTGCCGCCCGGCCAGACCCTGGCCCTGGTCGGCGCCACCGGCGCCGGCAAGTCGACCTTCGCCAAGCTGGTCGCCCGCTTCTACGACCCCCAGCGCGGCCGCGTGCTGGTCGACGGCCACGACCTCTGCGGGGTCCAGCAGCGGGCGCTGCGGCGGCAGCTGGGGATCGTGCCCCAGGAGGGCTTCCTCTTCTCCGGCAGCGTCCGCGAGAACGTCGCCTTCGGCCGGCCCGAGGCCAGCCTGGAGGAGATCGAGGCGGCGCTGGCAACCGTCGGCGCCACCGAGTTCGTCGACTCCTTGGCCGAAGGGATCGAGACCGAGATCGGCGAGCGCGGCGTCCAGCTCTCCGCCGGCCAGCGCCAACTCGTCGCCTTCGCCCGCGCCCTCCTGGCCGAGCCCCGGATCCTGATCCTCGACGAGGCGACCTCCAACGTCGACGTCCGCACCGAGAAAACGATCGAGCGCGGCCTCGAGCGCCTGCTCCAGGGCCGCACCGCCATTGTCATCGCCCACCGCCTCTCCACGATCCGCAGAGCCGGCAAGATCGTCGTCCTCGACGGCGGCAAAATCGCCGAGCAGGGGACGCATGACGAGCTGATTACGGCTGGTGGGCCGTACTCGAAGCTGTACGGAGCGTGGGTCGAGAGTTCAGCGGCTTAGGAAGGGGCGCTCCCAGGGGAGCGCTCGGGGGTCCCTCCTGCTTGCTGGGATTTTCGCCTTTAACTGGCCATCTCTCGCCGATTGCTCCGCTGCGAAAATCAGGACGCCGCTGCGCTGGAGGGACCCCCGACCACTCCCCAACGGGCCATCCCTCGCAAGCTGGAAGCAACAGGGCTCGAACCGCTGCGCTAGAAGCGCAAGCCGCGTGGTTCCTTATCGACGCCTGGGGACCAAAAGGAACCATGGGACGGGCGCTGGGGGTTGGCCGGGGGTGTCGGTACCCCTCCGCGGGAATGTCGCGAAGCGGCGATATGCAATCTGTCTATTGCCCGCCATAGGCGGGCAGCATGTTCGGGAGCTGTCCCGATAGGGACGCGACTGAATTTCCGCGGAGGGGTACCGACACCCCCGGCCTTCTCTCTGCTCGGTCCCTAGCTGGATCAGCCGGGTCCGACGCCGCCGGATTCGGTGCCGCCGCCACCGGTTTCCGGTGCGGGTGCTTCTTCTTCGACGCCACCGCCCGCGCCACCCGTTTCGGGCGCCACTTCTTCGGGAGCGACTTCTTCCGGTGCCACTTCTTCTTCGACTTCCGGAGCCGCTTCGACGCCGCCTTCTTCGACTTCTTCTTCGCCGCCGGTGCTGGGCGCGGCGGTCGGGGCGCTGGGGCCTTCGCTGCAGTCTTCGAAGCCGTAGATCGCGGCCTGGGCTTGGAATTCTTCGAGGATCGGGGCCGCTTCGGTGGCGACTTCGCCCAGGGCCGCGGTGTCTTCGCGTTCGGCCGCCAGTTTCGCTTCGCCCTCGACTTTGGCAAGTTCTTCGGCGGCCTGGATGAAGTCGGAGTAGCCGGCCGAGTCTTCCGGGGTGCCGAGGTCCGAGATGCTTTCGACCATGCCGGTGTAGAGGTCGGCGGTCTGGGTCACCTGGGTCTGGGTGTCGGCTGCGGAGGCGCCGATCGAGCCGATCGCGGCGTTCACCTCGGAGCAGATCGCGTCGCCCTGGGAGATCAGGTCTTCCTTGCTCAGGCTCGCCGGCGCTTCGGTCGTTTCCGCGACCGTCGCCTGGGTCGTGTCGTCGCCACCGCCACCGCAGCCGGCAATTGCCAGGGCGACCAGCAGGGAGGCGAGGGCTAGGAGCTTGGGAGGTCTCATCGGAGGGGCGACGCTAGCAAAGCGATTCGACGGCTTTGCAGGCAATATCACTGCGGCCCAGGGACTCGAACCCCGACTACCTCGTCCAGAGCGAGGCGTGCTGCCATTACACCAGGCCGCAACAGTCAGCCAAGGATATCGATGGCCAGGGGGGAGAGTTCGGGCGCTCCCGGCCCTTTGGGGGTCGATGCGCCTCTCAGACCGTTGTAAACAGAAGTGTAGACTCGCCCCATGGCGATCGTTGAGACGACCACGATTCGGGTCAGGCGCAGTACCCATGAGCGCCTCACCAAAGAGGCCGAGCTGGAGGGGAAGAGCGTGACTCAGATTGTGGAAGAGGCGATGGACATGCTCGAAGAGGTGCGGATCCTCGAGAGCGCGAAACGTGCGTGGCAACGCATGGGCGAACTGCCGGACGAGGTCGTTGCGGCCTCCGGAGCCCTCACGGACGAGGAAATCGCCCAGATCGAGTCCAAGGAGGACTGAACGTGGCTTCCCCGCGAACGCGACGGCGCGAGCCGCCGAAGCGAGGGGAGGTGTACCTCGCCGACCTCGATCCAACCGTCGGGAAAGAGCAGCACGGGAAACGACCGTTTCTTGTCCTCTCCATCGGTGGAATGAACGGTGCTCCAGCCGAATTGGTGATCGGCCTGCCGCTTACGACCGCCGACTGGAGCAGCAACCTTCACGTGCGGATCGGGCCCGATCAGAGCGGCCTCCCGCGGGTCAGCTACGCGATGCCAGAGATGATCCGCTCAGTTTCCATCCTGCGCTTTGGACGCCGCATTGGCAGGGTGCCACTGGAGACGGTCGAAACCGCCGCGGCCCGCAGCGGCTACCTCACCGGCCTCGGCAAGATCCGCGTCTAAACGATCTCGGAGAGGTCCGAGTCGGCATCGGCGAGCGCCTCGCGGGCGCCGGAGACGTCGACCCGGTCGGCGAGCATGCGGCGCGCTTCGGCCAGGTCTTCGGAGCGCTCGACGCTGAGGGCACCGGCGACGCGGTCGTCCTTCAGGTACCAGACCGAGAACTCGCCGCCGTCGCGGTCGCCGCGCCAGATCTCCTCGTCCCACTCGTAGGCCGGGCCCACGTACTCGAGGCTGGCCCAGTCGGCGAGATCGCTGAAGAAGTAGGGGACGACGTCGTAGTCACGGTCGTCGCCAAGCATGTTGGCGGCGGCGTGCATGCCCTGCTGCATCGCCACGTCCCAGTGCTCGACCCGCAGCCGACGGCCGTGGACGACGCTGTCGTAGGAGCAGCAGTCGCCGGCGGCGAAGATGCCAGCCGCCGAGGTCTCCAGCTTGGAGTCGCAGAGGACGCCGTCGTCGACCTCGAGCCCGGCCCGCTGCGCCAGCATCGCGTCGGCTTTGACGCCGGCGCCGACGACGACGGTGTCGCACTCGATGCTGAGGCCGCTCTTGGTGACGATCGCGCCGACCCGGCCGTCGCCCTCGAAGGCCTCGAGCTCCTCGCCGCCGTGGAAGGAGACCCCGTGCGATTCGAGCCGTTCCTGGAACCAGCGGCCGGCGTCCTCGCCGAAGGTGCGCGAGAGGGCGACGTCCTCCATCGCGACGATCGAGCACTTCGTGCCCCGCTCGGCGAGCGAGGCGGCGACCTCGCAACCGATGTAGCTGCCGCCGATCAGGACCACGTGCTCGGCCGCCTCGGCGTCGGCCCGGATCGCGTCGGCGTTGCCGAAGGCGCGCAGGTAGTGGATGCCCTCGTTCTCGGCCCCCTCGACGCGGAGGATGTTGACCATCGCCCCGGTGCCGATCAGCGCCTTGCCGAAGGCGACCTCCTCCCCGCCCTGGATCTTCGCCGTCCGCGCCTCGGGGTCGAGCGACATCACGTTGCGCCCGCTCAGCAGCTCGACGCCGTTCTCCTCGTACCAGGAGGGCGGGTTGACGTAGGCATCGGCGCGCTCGGCCTCGCCGCGCAGGTACTCCTTGCTGATCGGAGGCCGTTCGTATGGCGGTTCCGGCTCGCGACCGACCAGAAGGATCGAACCCTCGGCGCCGCGCTTGCGCAGCTCGGCGGCGCAGTTGGCCGATGCCAGACCGCCGCCTATGAGAAGAAAGTCGACCTCGCGAGAGGCCATTTCAGGAACTCCTAGTCACCGTTGCTGCCGTTGCTTTCGGGTCCGAAGAGGATCTTCAACTCGTCCTCTTTACCCGGGTCGAGCACGGCGAGAACCTCGTCGCCTTCCTCCAGCACGGTGTCGGCGGTGGGGACGAAGCCCTTGCCGGAGCGCAGGACCGAGATCAGCAGGCTGCCTTCGGGCATCTGCAGGTCGCCGACCCGGCGGCCGGTGACGCTGGAGTCCTTGCCCAGCAGCATCTCGATGATCTCCAGCTGCTCCTCCTGCAGGTCGAGCAGGTGGACCAGGCCGTACTCGGGCACCTCGTGCTCGAGCAGGCGCAGGATCAGGTCGGTCGCCGAGACCGACGGTTTGACCCCGAGCAGGTCGAAGTGCTGGCGGTTGCGGGGGTTGTTGACGCGGGCGATGATCTGGCCGACCAGGTACTTCTCCTTTGCCACCTGGCAGATCAGCATGTTGTCCTCGTCGTCGCCGGTCACGGCGATCACCATCTCCGCCCGCTGGATGCCGGCCCGCTCCAGGACCCAGAGCTCGGAGGCGTCGCCGTAGGTGACGTTGTGCTCGAGCTCCTGCTCGACCGTGAGGTAGCGGCGGCGGTCGCTCTCGATCAAGGTCACCTCGTGGCCCTTGTCGAGCAGCTCCCGGGTCAGGTTCCAGCCGACCTTGCCGGCGCCGATGACGATGATGTACATGCGGCCCAGTCCTCGCTCTCTAGGCGGCTTCCGCCGAGTTGCCGGGGGTCCCGTCACGGCCGCCGGATTCGCGCACAGCGCCCTCCAGCATGTCGATCGCGACCCTGGTCGGACAGACCGTCTGCAGCCCTTGGCGCTGGTACCACTCGGCCCGCAGCGGGTCGAGCACGCGGGCGATCACGGTCGGCACCTCGTACCGGCGCTGGGCGATCTGAGCGATGATGATGTTCGTGTTGTCGCCGTCGGTGGAGGCGATGAAAACGTCCGCCTTCTCGATCCCGGCGGCGACCAGGGCCTCGGACTCGAGGCCGGCGCCGACCGTGAACTGGCCGCCGAGGTCCTCCCAGCCCTTCTCCAGGCCGACCTCGAGCCGCGCGTGCGACTCCGGGTCCTCGTCGAGGCAGGAGACTTCGTGTCCGTCGCGGAGCATCGCCCGCGCCACCGAAGAGCCAACGCGGCCGCAGCCGACGATCAGGATGAACATGGGCCGCATACTAGGGCCAGGCGTGGACTAGGAGGTTTCCGGCGGGGCGGTGAGCAACACCCGGCAGGGAGCCTTTTTCAGCACGTACTCGGTGGCGGCGCCGATCTCGGCCGGCTTGGCGGCGCCGATGCCGCCGATCGTCGCGCCGCCGCGGATCCTCGACGGCGGCTCGCCGCCGATCACGATCGCCTCGGCGCCGCTGCGGCGGGCCGCCTCGAGGATCCCGGCGCCGACCTTGCGGGCGCGGATCACCTCGGTGGTGACCTCGACGTCCTCGTACTCCTCCCCCACCTCGCGCGCCCGCTCCAGCGCCCGCTTCGCCTCCTCCTCGCGCTCGGCCGGCAGCTCGGCGTCGAGCGGCAGGGTCAACGGCACTTCGATCACGTAGATCACGTCGAGCCGGGAGTCGTCGCTGCCCTTGTCCTCCTGCTCGGCCGCGGCGAGGCGGCCGGCGGTGGCGACGATGTCGTCGTCGAGCTTGGTCCCGAAGACCGGCACGAGGATGTTGCTGAAGGCGACCTCGGGGACCTGCTTGGTCAGCGCATGCTCGGGGACCGAGACCCGCTTGGTCAGCGTCGTCCCCTCGAAGACCTTGCGGTAGACGACGTAGAAGGTGAGGCCGAAGAGCATCCAGCCGAGCCCGACCCAGCGCGCGGTCGTGTGGAAGGCGAGCACGCTGAGGAAGGCGAGGAAGCTGACAACCGCGGCGACGATCGCCGGCAGCGGCAGCTCCGCCGTCCCCCAGCGCACCCCGAGCGGAACCCGGAAGGGACGCCGGCGGTCGGGATCACGGACGCGCAGGCGGATGATCGAGAGGTGGGCGATGGTGATCGCCAGCGTCGCCCCGAAGGCGTAGATCCCGGCCAGCAGCTTGACGTTGGTCGGGATCACCAGGCCGAGCGCGATCACGCCGCAGATCACGATCGCCACGTAGGGCGTCGCCTGGCGCTTCTCCAGCTTGCCGAGCCAGCTAGGGATCTGGCGGTTGATCGCCAGCGTGTAGATGTGGCGGGAGACGCCGAGCATCGAGGTGCTGGCGGCCCAGAAGAGGACCGGCGCGGCGACCAGCGCCACCATCCAGCGCATCGTGTCCGCGACCCAGTCCGGGTGGAAGGCAGAGACGACCCCCAGCACCGGCTCCTCGACGAACTCGCCGCCGAGCGCGGTCTCGGGGCCGCCGGGGCCGGCGACGACGGGAACGGCCATCAGCGCGATCGCCGCCATCCCGGCGTAGATCAGCGGCACCGCGATCGCCCCGAGGCCGGCGATCCGCTTCAGGTCGCGGCGGCTGACTTCGACGTCGGGGGCGAGGTCGGAGGCCGCCTCGATCCCGGCGTAGGCGAGCATCGCGACGACACCGGCGTAGACGGCGTCCTTCAGGGTCGGGTCGCCGAAGACGTGGAGCTCGGCGGTGAGCCGGTCCGGGTGCATGACGACAAAGAGGCCGACGACGATCACCGCCAGTTGCAGGACGAGGTCGGCGAGGGCCAGCACGGCCAGCGAGCGGCCGCGCTCGCGACCGGTGACGTTGAAGATGTTGAGCGCGCAGACCGAGGCGATGACCAGGGCGGCGATGCCGATCTCCCAGCCGGGCCGGGCGAACCCGCCCCAGACCGGCTGCAGGTAGTGCGGGACCGAGATCGCCGCCAGGGCGATCACCAACAGGTAGTCGAGCAGGATCGCCCAGCCGGCGATGAAGGCGACGAGCTCGTTGAAGGCGTGGCGGGCGAAGCTGGAGGAGCCGCCGCGTTCGCGGAACATCGCCCCGCCCTCGACGTAGGTGAGCGTGGTCAGGCCGAAGAGCAGGCCGGCGGCGAGGAAGATCAGCGGCGTCAGACCGAGACCGCGGTCGGCGACAACCCCGAGCGCGAAATAGATCGAGAAGCCGACGGCCGAGTAGGCCGCCGCGAAGAGCCACGGCAGCCCCTTCATCGCTCCATCCGCGACTGCAGCCAGAGGCGCCCGAGCCCGACCGCGATGAAGGCGATGCCCATCAGGAACCCGACCGAGGCGGGGCCGCCGCCGGCGGCCAGGGTCGCGACCAGCACGGCGAGGCCGATCAGGACGAAGACCAGCGAGAAACCTCGAACCGCCCGGCGGTAGGTCATCAGGTGATGTCCGCCACGGCTGCGGTCGGGGGCGCCGCGGACTGCTCGACCGGATCGGAGACGACGATCACCCGGCAGGGGCGCTCGCCCAGCACCGTCTGCAGGGTCTTGTCGTAGAGCGGGACGCCGGCGCGGCGGCGCAGGCCGACGACGATCGCCTCAGCCTTGATCAGCTCCGCCTCCTCGGCGACCGAGTAGCCGGCCTGGCCGGGCCGCACGCGGGCGACGTGGCCGGTCACGCGCTGGCCGCCGATCAGCCTCGCCTCCTCGACCTTGCGCTGGGCTTCGGCTTCCTGCTCGGGCATCTCCGCCTTCAGCGGCAGGTCGGTGGGCACGGTCAGCATCGAGTGGATGTGGATTCCGCGGCGGCGCTTGGAGGCGAGCTTGACCGCGGTCGCGACCATCTCCGCCGAGAACGCTTCGTCGTCCTCGAAGCCGACCAGGACGCTGCGGTACTCGACCTCCTCCACCCCCAGCGGCTCTGGCAAGACGACCTTCACCGTCTTGGTCAGCGGCAGCTTCTGGTTGCGGCGGTAGAGCACGTAGACGGCGATGCCGAGCGCCATCCAGCCGAGGCCGACGGCGAGCGTGCGCGGGTTCAGCGCCATCACCACGATCCAGGCGGCGAACGTGCCGAGGCCGCCGAGCACGGCGGTCATCGGCACATCGAACCCGAAGGCGCGGACGTTGAAGGGCGGCTTCCAGGCGCGCTCGACGTCGGCTTTGCTGCGGCGCAGCTGGATCACCGCGACGTGGGCGATCGTGAACGAGAGCATCGCCCCGAACGAGTACATCGTCGCCAGGAAGTCGGTCTGGCCGGGCAGCAGGGTAACGATCGCGATCGCGGCGAAGATCAGGATCGCGATGTAGGGGGTGCGGTAGCGCGGGTGGACCTGGCGCAGCTTCTCCGGCAGCTGGCGGTGCTGGCCCATCGAGTAGGTGAGGCGGGAGACGCCGATCAGGCCGGCGTTGGTGGCGATCAGCAGGATCACCGCCGCCAGCACACCGACGTAATAGCGGAGGATTTCGGTCGGCCCGTTGGCGAGCCCGAGGTTCTCGACGATGCCGAGGATCGGGTCGTCGGCGAAGGTGGTGCCCAGCGCGGTCGTGTAGTGGCCGGCGGCGTCCTGGGTGACCGGCATCGCCGAGAGCGCGACGATCGGGATCAGCAGGTAGAGACCGAGAACCGCAACCACCGTGAGGCCGACGCTGCGCGGGATCGTGCGCGAGGCTTCCTTCGCCTCCTCGGCCATGTTGGAGATCGTCTCGATCCCGGTGTAGGCGATCATCCCGACCGCGATCCCGAGCGCGAAATCGCTCCAGGTCGGGGCGACGCCGAAGCTGACGTTGTCGACCAGGATCTCCGGGTTGAAGACCAGCACGAGGCCGATCCCGACCAGGACCACCTGGGTGGCGAGGTCGGCGATGGCGAGGATCAGGTTGAGCCGCGCCGACTCCTCGGTGCCGCGGATGTTGAGCACCGCAAGGGCGACGATCAGCGCCGCGCCGCCGACGATGTCGCCGGGGCTGCTGCCCAGCCAGGGCCAGAAGACAGCCAGGTAGTGGGGCACGAAGAAGGCCGAGATCGCGACCGTGATCGTGTAATTGAGCATCTGCCCCCAGGCGGCGACGAAGCTGACGAACTCGTTGAAGGCGTGGCGGGCGAAGCTGGAGGACCCACCCGCCTCCGGGTACATCACCGTCGCCTCGGCGTAGGTGGCGGCGGTGGCCGCGAAGATCAGGCCGGAAATGACGAAGGCGACCGGCGTCAGGCCGAGCGCGAAGGCGGCGGTGACGCCGAGCGCGTAGTAGATCGAGGAGCCGACGTTGCCGTAGGCGGCGGAGAAAAGACCGCCGACGCCGTGGACCCGGCTCAGCGACTCGTCCCTGGGTATCCGTTGTGCCACTAGTTGCTCACGGCGCCGAATATACGGAGCAGGCCGGTGCGTTCCAGGCGATCATCGCCGCGAGACTAGCCATTCGCGTGCGTGGGAGGGCTGGGTGCCCCTTCCCCGGAGACCGTCGCGCAGCTGGGGCGGCTGCGAGGGCGCAACCGTCTGTCCATGAGCCTCCGTGAAAGGGGCACCCAGCCCTCCCACACGGAACGGTTCCCCAGGCCTTCAGATCCGAGGCGTCGGGCGGTCACTCGGACGACTGTGGTGCCACCGGTGCGAGCGAAAAGCAAGGCCGGGAAGGACGCAGCCCGCCGGAATAGCAGAGCTATTCAGGCGGTTGAGGACGACCCGGGCGCCTTCGGCGGAGCGCGGATCTGGAACGACTACGGAGACGAGGACCCGTTCCGCGTCTACAACGAAGGCTTCGTCGACGCCCTTGAGGCGAGCGGCACCAACGTCAGCGCCCACTCATGGCCAGGCGGCCACGAGGGCTCCTACTGGACCAAGCACTGGCCCGCCTACCAGCGCTTCTACGCCAACTCCCTGGCCCACTGCGGCTAGCCGTCAGTCCGATCCACAAAAAAGTTGAGCGAGGAGGGGTACCGACCCCTCCCCGCCCGAATTCTAGAAGTGAACGATCGGAATGATCAGGATGGCGACGATGTTCGCCACCTTGATCATGGGGTTGATCGCAGGCCCAGCCGTGTCCTTGTACGGATCGCCGACCGTGTCGCCGGTAACCGAAGCGGCGTGCGCCTCGGACCCTTTGCCGCCGTGAGCGCCGTCCTCGATCAGCTTCTTCGCGTTGTCCCAGGCGCCGCCGCCGGCGGTCATCGAGATCGCGGCGAAGAGGCCGACGACGATGACGCCGATCAGCAGGCCGCCGAGCGCATCGACGCTGAGCAGGCCGACGATGACGGGAACGATGATCGGGATCAGCGAGGGCAGGATCATCTCCTTCTGCGCGGCGCCGGTGACGATGCTGACCGTCTCCGCGTAGTTCGGTTTTTCCGTCCCCTCCATGATCCCGGGGTGCTCGCGGAACTGTTTGCGGACCTGCTCGACGACCTGTCCGCCGGCGCGGCCGACCGCCTCGATCGCCAGGGCGGCGAAGAGGTAGACCATCATGCCGCCGATGATCAGCCCGATCAGCACGTCGGGGCTGGTCAGGTTGAACAGGCTGTTGAGGTCGAAGCCCTGTGGGGCCTCGTCCGCGAGCTCGCTCTTGAAGGCCGCGAACAGCACCAGTGCCGCCAGTGCGGCGGAGCCGATCGCGTAACCCTTGGTCACCGCCTTGGTCGTGTTGCCGACGGCGTCGAGCGGGTCGGTGACCGCCCGCACGTCCTCCGGCAGCTCGGCCATCTCGGCGATGCCGCCGGCGTTGTCGGTGATCGGCCCGAAGGCGTCGAGGGCGACGATCAGACCGCAGAGCGAGAGCTGGGACATGACGGCGATGCCGATGCCGTAGACGCCAGCGAGCTCGTTGGCGCCGAGGATCGCGAGGGCGAGAACCAGCGCCGGCGCGGCCGTCGACTGGAAGCCCTGGGCGAGCCCCTGGATGATGTTCGTCGCGTGCCCGGTCTCAGATGCCTTGGCGATCGACTTCACCGGATAGAAGCGGGTCGACGTATAAAATTCGGTGATCACGAAGAGCAGCGCGGTCACCGCGATGCCGATCACGGCGCAGAGCCAGAGGTCGGTGACGGAGACAGCCGCGGCGGCCGTGTCGAGCACGCCGATCCGCACCGGTTCGCTCATCAGCCAGTCGGTGATCGGGTAGAAGGCCGCGATCGAGAGCAGCCCGGCCAGGATCACGCCCTGGTAGAGAGCGCCCTCGACCCGGTCCGTTTTGGTCCGCACGACGAGCGCCCCGACGATCGAGGCGATGATCGCGACGCCGCCGATGACCAGCGGGTAGATCGCGACCTCGCGGGCGAAGTCGGTGTTGAAGGTGAGTACGCCGAGCAGCATCACCGCGACCGAGGTGACCGCGTAGGTCTCGAACAGGTCGGCGGCCATGCCGGCGCAGTCGCCGACGTTGTCGCCGACGTTGTCGGCGATCACAGCCGGGTTGCGGGGATCGTCCTCGGGGATCCCCGCCTCGACCTTGCCGACCAGGTCGGCGCCGACGTCGGCGGCCTTGGTGAAGATGCCGCCGCCGAGACGGGCGAAGACGGAGATCAGCGAGCCACCGAAGCCGAGGCCGATAAGCGCGTCGACGGCCTCCTTGTCGGTGCTGCCGGTGACGATCAGGAAGCCGTAGTAGCCGGCGACGCCGAGCAGCGCCAGGCCGACGACGAGCAGGCCGGTGACCGAGCCGCCTTTGAAGGCGACGTCGAGCGCCGGCGGCACACCGCCGCGGGCGGCCTCGGCGACCCGGGAGTTGGCCCGGACCGAGACGTTCATCCCGATGAAGCCGGTCGCACCGGAGAGGATCGCCCCGATCAGGAAGCCGACGGCCGTCTCCCAGTTCTGCAGCAGGAGCAGCAGAACCGCGATCGGCAGGGCCAGAGCCGCGATGATCGTGTATTGGCGGCTCAGATAGGCCTGGGCGCCTTCCTGGACGGCGGTCGAGATTTCCCGCATCCGGTCGTTGCCGGCGGGCTTCGCCATCAGGCGCTGGGTCACGATAAGTCCGTAGACGACGGCGGCGCCAGCGCAGACGAGCGCGACGACCACCCCGTAATCGGTCAAGAAGTCGGTCAAGTTTCGTTCCTCCGGTGGATTTAGCGGCGCGGGAGTCTATAGACGGAGGCGGCGACGACGCCGCCAGACCGCGCTATACCCGCTCTGCGGGCTCTTCGGCGCCCGCGTAGGTGCGCTTCGTCTCGGCCACGGCGTCGCGGTAGATGTCCTCGATCGAGGCTCCGGCGGCGAGTGCCTCGCGCGCCCGCTCGGCCCCATTTCGCTCCGGCAGCTCGGGCTCGATCCCAAGCTGCGAGCGGGCTGGCTCGGTCCAGGCGAGGATCTGCTCCAGCAGCGCCCGGGTCTCGACCTGCTCGCCGCGGCGGAAGTCGATCATGCGCCCGCCGGCGCCGTGGCGGATCGCCCGCCAGAGGTTCTCCTCGATCTCGCGGTCGGCCCGCGGCCCTCCCTGCCCTTCGTAGCCGTGCTCGTCGTAATCGAGCGCGGTCTGGGCGATGCAGGCGGCGATCAGCCCGGCCAGGGCGAAGGACTCCTCGCCGTGGGTCTGGGCGTCGCAGATCCGCACCTCGACGGTGCCGAAGCTGTGGTGTGGCCGCACGCTCCACCAGAGCTGGGTCGACTCGACCACCGACCCGACCCGCTCCAGTGTGCCGACGAACTCGGCGTAGCTGCGCCAGTCGCGGAACGGCGAGGGGATGCCGCAGCGCGGGAAGGAGCGGGTGAAGATCTCCGTGCGCACCGTGTGCAGGCCGCTGTCGCGGCGGTCGAGGAAGGGCGAGTTGGCGGAGACCGCGAGCAGCAGCGGCAGCAGCTCCCGCAGCCAGTCGCAGACGGCGATCGCCCGGTCGGCGCCGCGCACGCCCATGTGCACGTGCAGGCTCCAGGTGTTGTTGCGCTGGGCGACCCAGCCGAGTTCCTGGCGGAGGCGGTTGTAGTGCGGGGTGTCGATGATCCGCTGGTCGAGGTAGTTGGCCCAGGGGTGGGTCCCGGTCGCGCCCAGGGTGAGGCCCATCCCGGCGACCAGGTCGAACAGCCGCGCCCGCCGCTCGCGCTGCAGCCGCATCGCCTCCTCGAAGCTCTCGGCCCGGCCGGAGCGGATCTCGACCTCCGAGGCGATCAGCTCGCCCGCGGCCGACTCGGCCAGGAGCTCGTCCTTCTCACAGGCGGCGTAGACGTCCTCGAAGCGGTGCTCCAGCTCGAGGCTGGCGGGGTCGAGGATCGCGAACTCCTCCTCGAGCCCGATCGTGAAGTCGGTCGAGGACTCGAATCGCTCGCGCGCGAGGTCGAGATCGAGAGACAAGGCTCGGCGGCCGCTCAGGCCAGGTAGAAGTAGAGCGCGTACAGCAGGTCGACGGCGGGACTGGAGGTGTGCACGGTCACCTCCGGCGGCACCTGCAGCAGCTGCTCGGAGTAGTTGAAGATGATCTTGACGCCGGCTTTGACGAGGCGATCGGCGACCCCCTGGGCGGCCTCGGCCGGAACCGCGAGCACGCCGACGACGATCTCCTCCTCGCCGACGATCGCGTCGAGCTCGCCGATGTCGCGCACCCGCAGCTCGCCGATCTGCTTGCCGACGACGCCCGGGTCGACGTCGAACATCGCCACCACCTGGAAGCCGTGGTCGGCGAAGATCGCCGAGCTGGCGATCGCCTGGCCGAGGTTGCCGGCGCCGAAGAGGGCGATGTTGTGCTGGCCGGAGGTGCGGAGGATCTTGCGCACCTCGGAGACCAGCGACTCGACGTTGTAGCCGACCCCGCGCTTGCCGAACTTGCCGAAGCCGGAGAGGTCGCGGCGAATCTGGGTCGGGTTGATGTGGGTGTACTCGGAGAGCTCCTGCGAGGAGATCGTCTCCCGCCCCATCTTCCGTGCCTGGGTCAGGACCTGCAGGTAGCGCGACAGGCGCGCCGCCACGCCCAGCGATAGGCGCTCGCCTTCGACCGGGAACGGCGAAGAGGCTTCGAGGTCATCGATCAACTCGACCATGCCCCCACAGTATCGAGCATGCCCCGCACGCCGGCCTCGTCGAAGCGCAGCTCCGAGACGACCCTGCCGTCGACCTCGACAACGGGAATCTTCTCGAGGAACCGCCGCAGCAGCAGCTCGTTGCTGTCGATGTCGATCTCGTGCAGGGAGAAGCGGTAGCCCTCGCCGTGGAGGGCGACGAGCGCCTCGATCGCCTCCTCGCAGAGGTGGCATTCGGGCCGCGAGTAGACGACGACCGTGGGCGGCTCGGCGGTCAATGGGCGACGGCGGGGCGATCGCCGGAGGCGAAGGCGTCGTAGGAGAGGTACTCGGGATAGGCGATGCGCGGCGCGAAGCGGGCGGCGGATCCGATCATCGCCGCGTTGTCGGTGCAGAGCTTGATCGGCACCAGCTTCAGCTCCACCCCGTGCTCCTCGCAGAGCCGCGCCACCGCCTCGCGCAGGGGCCCGTTGGCGGCGACGCCGCCGCCGAGCGCGACCGCATCCCACTCGCCGCGCTTCAGCGCCCGGCCGAGCTTCGCGGTCAACTGGCCGACGACCGCCGCCTGGAAGGAGGCGGCGAGGTCGGCGCGGCGCTCGGCGACGCCGTCGTCGCCGAGCTCGCGGCAGCGGTAGACGAGCGCCGTCTTCAGGCCGCTGAAGCTGAAGTCGAGGCCGGGGTCGCGGGACATCGCCACCGGCATCTCGAAGGCCTCCGGGTCTCCCCCGGCCGCCTCCTTTTCCAGCGCCGGCCCGCCGGGGTAGCCGAGGCCGAGCAGGCGGGCGGACTTGTCGAAGGCCTCGCCGGCGGCGTCGTCGAGCGTCTGCCCCAGGAGCTCGTAGCCCTCATGGTCGCGCACCGCGGCCAGCAGCGTGTGGCCGCCGCTGGCGACCAGGCAGAGGAAGGGCGGCTCCAGCGGCTCGGGCTCGAGGAAGTTGGCGGCGACGTGGCCCTGCAGGTGGTCGACCGGAATCAGCGGCAGCCGCCGCGAGGCGGCGATCGCCTTGGCGGTGCTGACGCCGACCAGGAGGGCGCCGATCAGCCCCGGCCCGGCGGTGACCGCAACCGCCTCGATGTCGTCGAGGGTCGCTTCTGCCTCGGCCAGCGCCGCCTCGACCACCGGCGCCGCCAGCTCCAGGTGATGGCGGGCGGCGACCTCGGGCACGACGCCGCCGAAGCCCGCGTGTGCCGCCGCTTGCGAGGAGATCAGGTTGGAGAGGATCCGCGGGCCGTCGAGGACGGCCGCGCAGGTGTCGTCGCAGGAGGTCTCGATCGCCAGGATCAAGCCGCTCAGTCCAGCCACATGATCAGCGCGTCCTCGCCGTTGTCGTGGTAGTAGCGGGGACGGACGCCGGCGGAGCGGAAGCCGAACCGTTCGTACATGCCGATCGCGCCGTGGTTGGAGACGCGGACCTCGAGCGTGAACGGGAGCACGCCGCGGGCCTCCTCGAAGAGGCGCCGCAACAGCGCCCCGGCGACGCCGGCGCGGCGCTGCTCGGGAGCAACGGCGATGTTCATCAGGTGCCAGACCTGGTCGTAGCGGGAGCAGATCACGTAGCCGGCGACCTCCTCGCCGGTACTTGCGGCGAGGCAGATCCCGGTCGGCTTCGAGAGCTCGAGCACGAACATCGCCAGCGACCACGGGGTCGGGAAGGAGCGACGCTCGATCGCGATCACCGCCGGCAGGTCGCTGTAGGCGAGCCGGCGCACGCGGAGCTCTTGCGTCAGCTCACTTTGCTCTCTGGAAAGAATCTCGCTCACGCCACCGCTCCGCGTCTGGAGGTCTGAGGTAGATCGGGACCGGCGGGCCTGCCTCGCCGTCGTCCGCGGCGGCCGCGAGCGCGCAGAGGTGCCGCGCGGCCACCCGGTGGACGGGATCGGCATCGTCCACTATCCGGACGCCGTCTCGGGTCAACTCGTGCCGGAATCGTACCGCCCCCGAACCGGCGACCGTGGGGGGCGTGTCGAGCGCGGCGACCCTTGCAGTCAGCTCCTCCGGCGCGCAGACCAGGGGCTCCCAGATGCGCTCGCCCGCGGCCGAGTAGAGCGCGGCGAAGACCTCGCCGCGGTAGCCGTCGAGCACGGCCAGGCGCTCGCCCTCCGCCCCGGCCTCGCCGATGCCCCGTGCCAGCACGTCGAGCGTGCAGACGCCGCGCACCGGCAGGCCGAGGCTGACGCCGAGCCCGCGGGCGGTGGCGATGCCGACCCGCAGGCCGGTGAACGAGCCCGGCCCGAGCCCGACCGCGATCAGGTCGACCCGGTCCCAGCCGCCGGCCGCGGCGGCGGCCCGCTCGACCTCGTCGAGCAGGCCGGTCGCGTGCAGGGGCCTCCCTTGCGGGGAGAGCCCCAGCCGCGACTCGTGCAGCGCCTCGCCGTCGCGCCAGGCGCAGGCGGCCGTGTCGGCGGTGGCGGTATCGAAGCCGACGACGACCAGCGTCTCGTCCTCCCTAGCCGGTGACCCGGAAGGCGAAGGACCCGACTTTTTTGCCCTGGACGAACCAGCTGACGACGTGTTTGCCGGGAATCGTCGAGGTGATCTTGTTCACGTACAGCGTTCCCTGTTCGGCTTCCTGGGCCTGGGCGCAGAGGTTTTTGCCACTGGGGAACTTGACGCAGACGCTGTAGGAGACGCTGGCCTGCGTGCTTTTGAAGAAGGCGCCCTTTTTGCTGCCCTTCGGGCAGGAGTGCGACGGTTTGCCGTTCTGGGAGAGGCCGCAGGCGACGTAGTGCTGGTAGGCGGCCGCCCCGGCAGTCGCCGGCACCAGGCTCACGAGCAACCCGCTCGCCACCAGTACCGCCGCAAACGCCTTGATTCCCTTCATTGGGGTCCCTTCTCTTTTGTAGTTCGAAATTTGTGCGCCGATGCTACAAGCTGGACTCACGTTCTACGGAACACACCTGTAGGGCATTCGGTGCGACTCGGACCCCCGCGTCCGCCTAGCCCGTGACGCGGAAGGTGAAGGACCCGATTTTCTTGCCTTTGACGAACCAGCTGGCCACGTGCTTGCCGGGGATCGTCGAGGTCAGCGTGTTCACGTAGAGCGAGCCTTCTTCGGCTTCCTGAGCCTGGGCGCAGCGGTTCTTACCGTCGGGGAACTTGATGCAGACGCTGTAGGAGACGGTCGCCTGGGAGCTTTCGAAGAAGGCTCCCTTCTTGCTGCCCTTCGGGCAGACGTGGGCCGGCTTGGCGTTCTGGGTGATTCCGCAAGCGACGAAGTGCCGGTACGCGGCCGCGCCGGCGGTCGCGGGTACGGCGCTGGCCAGCAGTCCGCTCGCCACCAATACCGCCGCGAGCGCCTTGATTGCCTTCATGAGATCTGGTCCTCCTCTGGTTGGAATTTGCCTGCAAGCTGCGCTTGCGGGCTAGGCAACACCGCTCAGCGCGGATCGGTGCGCTCGGTCCAACCGATGTCCACCCCGCGGCGCTCCTCGCCGCGGTGCTCGAGGCGGATCTCCAGCGCCGGACGGCCCAGCCGCGCCGCTCCGGCCGCCGGCCACTCGACGAAGGCGACGCCGTCGGGGCCGAGGTAGTCGTCGAGCAAAGCGGGATCCTCGCCCTCCAGGTCCCGCAGGCGATAGAGGTCGAGGTGGGAGACCGGCAGGCGGCCGCCGCCGTAGCGCTGGCCGATCGTGAAGGTCGGCGAGGTGACCGGGTCGGCGATGCCGAGTGCCCGGCAAGCGCCCCGGATCAGCGTCGTCTTGCCGGCCCCGACTTCGCCGTAGAGGACGACGACGTCGCCGGGCCGCAGCCGCTCGGCGATCCGCGCCCCGAGCGCCTCGGTCTCGGCGGCGGAGCTGGTCTCGATCCGCTCCACTAGCCGAACATGTCGAGCTGGTCGGCGGGCGGCGGCGGGGTCGAGCCGCCCTCGGCCTCGGCCTCGGCGATTTCCTCGGCGCTCGGGACCGGCTCCGGCGGCGGCCCGGCGAGCAGTCCCGGAATCGTCGCGAAGTCGCCGCGCAGGGTCTCCTTCATCGCCGGCGTCCGCAGCGCCGCCGCCGGGTGCAGCAGCGGCAGCAGGAAGACGCTGCGCCCGCCGAGCTCGTGCAGCTGCGGGGTGCCGCGGACCTTGGTGATCCCGACCGGGCTGCCGGTCAGGAGCTTGGTGGCGAAGTTGCCGAGCGTGCAGACGACCTTCGGCTCGATCAGCCGCACCTGCTCGAACAGGTAGGGCTCGCAGGCGGCGATCTCTTCCGGCTGGGGATCGCGGTTTCCGGGCGGCCGCGACTTGAGGACGTTGGCGATGAAGACGTCGTCGCGGGCCAGCCCGATCTCCTCCAGCAGCTGGTTCAGCAGTTGCCCGGCGCGGCCGACGAAGGGCAGTCCCTGGCGGTCCTCTTCGGCCCCCGGCGCCTCGCCGACGAACATCAGGTCGGCGTCGGCGTTGCCGGCCCCGAAGACGGTCTTGGTCCGGGTCTCGTGCAGGGGGCATTTAGTGCAGGCGGAGACCTCTTTGAAGAGGTCGACGAGCCGCTCGCGCCGCTCCTCGGCAGTGGCGCTCACGGCTTCTCCCCCGCCGCCCGCCGCTTGCGCGACTCGGTGATCCGGTCGGCCCGGGCGGCTTCGCGCTCGCCACGCCGCGATTCGTCCGAACGCACCGCGGCGCCGCGCGGCTGGCGGCCCGGCGGCGAGACGCGCGAGTAGACCCTGGCGGTCCGGGTCGAGCCGCACTCGGCGCATGCCGCCGCCGCGTCCCCGGCGCCCAGCAGCTCCTCGAAGCGCGCCCCGCACTCCTCGCACTCGAACTCGTAGATCGGCACGCGGCTCATAGTAGTTCTGTCCAGCGACGCCGGGCGAGGCAGTAGCTTGGCGCGCCGATGCTCAACTACGTCTTCGCCAATCGTCTCCGCTCCGCCCTTTCCGGGTCCGCCCTGGCACTGCTGCTCGCGGCACTCACGCCGGCGCTGGCGACGGCGGCCCCGAAGGACGCGGACGAGCCGCCGGACTTCAGCGTGTCGATGGAGGTGCGGGGGACCCACGGCTACACCATCGGGATCGGCGCCGACGATCACCGCACCGTAAGCATCACCACCTTCAAGGGCGAAGGCTCCGCCACCTACTCGGTCCGAGGCCGAGCGACCAGCGACCGCATCGAGGCCAACTTCGGCAAGTTCGGGCGCGTTTCGGTTCGCTTCACCCCGGCGGGGAAGCGGAAGGGCCGCAACTGCGGGATCATCCCCGGCTACTTCGACGGTGTGATCAGGTTCCGCGGCGAGCTGGGCTACACCGAGGTGAGGGCCAAGCGGACCCGCGGCGAGGTCAACCCTCCCGGCGGCGGGCGCCGCTGCGACGCCCGCGCCGCCGCGCGACCCGGAGTTGACTCGCGCTCCGGCGTTCGTGACCTCTTGGCCAAGGCGAGCGAACCCGATCTCGGCATCACCGCCCTGGGAGCCGTCGCTCGCATGGGGGGACGAACCATCAGCTTCAACGACGTAGAGCTGACCGAAATCCACGCCAACGGCGCCGTCGAACCAGTCCTCGTCATCTCAGTCGGGGCAATCGAAGAACGCCGAGGCCGGATCTCGATCAGCCGCCTGGTCCTGCTCGTGCCCAACCGGCCCGTGACCGTGCCCAGCCCGCCCGGGCAGCAGCCGCTGACCGCGATCGTCAAGGCCGCGAAACCGTTCCAGGGCACCGGCTCCTACCTCGCCGTGCCCGGAGCCGAGCCGTCCTGGACCGGTGACTTCAGCGTTTCGCTCCCCGGCGCCGGGCTGGTTCCGCTGACCGGTCCCGAGTTCGACGCCCTGCTCTGCACCGGAGCCCTGACCAAGGCGAACGAAGCCTGCCTGGACGACCTCGAAGGCCTTGTCGACTCCCCCGCGGGGAAGTCGGAGTCGCTCTCGAGCCTCGGGGCGCAGGCAGCTGCGTCGTCATTCCTCAAGTAGAGGTGGCGAGATGACGGCCAGGGGACGAACGGCTCTGGCGATGCTCACGCTGGTCGCGTTGTCACTGCTCGCAGCGCCCGGCGGCGCCGCCGCCAAACCCGGTTACTACGTCTTGCCCGAGTCGCATCTCGCGATCGCAGAATTGCCTGGCAGCAACGGCTACCGAATCACGATCGCCGCCCTCGGCCCGCGCTACGCGGCGCTGCTCGCCAACGGGCGCGGCGGCTTGGTCAGCTACTTCGTCCGGGCGCCGTTTCACGGTAAGCGGCTCGACGTCAGGTTCGGAAAGCTGGGCCGGGTCTCCGTTCGCTTCGAGCCCACTGGCCCGCTGGAGCGCGAAAGCGAACCGGGAGGGCCGTCGTGCAACGGGCCGCAAACGACCACCAGCCAGCCCGGCCGTTTTGTCGGCACGATCCGGTTCCGCGGCGAACGCGGCTTCACGACGGCGCGGCGCAGTGCGGTGAAGACCACGGTCTTCCACAGCTCCCGCCTGGTCTGCAAGCGACCGCCGGAAAGCGAGGGGGGCGAACCCGAGGACAAGGCGACCAGTGTCCGCGCGTTCGTCAAGGGCAACCCGGAGGGGCCGGTCTTCACCGCGTACTCAGACTCCCCCGTAGCCGGCCCGCGGGCCGAAGGCCCGAGCTTCGGCGTTTCCATCACCGACCGGCGCCCGTCGATGACGGTCACCCACAGCGCCGGCGCCGGAGGCGAACCCGATGCCTTCGCGGTCAGCCCGCTCGGCGATGTTCCGGCGACGGCGACCGTCTCGCCTTCCTTCCCCTTCGACGGCAGCGCCACCCTGACCAAGAGCCCGGGTGCGGCAACGACCTGGACCGGCGACCTCAGCGTCGAGCTGCCCGGCCGCGGCACCGTCCCGCTCGCCGGCCCGTCCTTCAGCGCCAAGCTCTGCCGCAACATCTCCTGTGCCTGCAACCGGCGCCAGCCCTGCCTCTCGATCACCGAGGTGGGACGCCTGCAGCAGCGCCTGCTGCGCCTGCGTCGCCGCTGAGACCGACCCAGGGCCTGACCGCCCCCCTGAGAACTCCGCAGGTACCCATCCGCATGGTTATCGTGCCCGCCTCGATGCGTCGCGCCCTCGCACTTGTCGCCGTTGCCGCCCTGCTCGTGGCCGCCTCCGTGGCCCACGCCGCGGGGCTCGGCAGGGTGCTGGCGACCGACACCGCGCACGGCACCGAAGCGATCGCATCGGAAGCCGGCTCGATCGATTCTCCGAAGGCGATATTCGTGAAAGTAACCGCGAGCCCGAAGCAGGAAGTGCTCGGCAGCTACAGCACCATCTGCTCCAAGGGCACCCGCACGAAGAAAAACTCGGTCGATTTCGACGGCACCAGCCCGGTGACCGTGAAGGTGCAGGCCTCGATCCCCGGGGCTGACACCTGCTCGATCGGGGCAGCCGCTGGCCTCAGCGAAAGCGGCAGCATCACCTTGAAGATCTTCGGCCGCTAGGCCGAAGGCTTCGACTTACTGCGAACGGCGTGGTTCGCAAACGCCGCTAGATTGCCGCAAGATGCACGCAGCGCTCATCGTTCACCGAGCGATCTTCGTGGTGGGGGCCGCGCTTACGGCTCTGGCCATGCTTGCCGCGCCTGCGAGCGCCGCCGGAGTCGCGCGTGACGGGCCGACGGCCTCCTTCAGCGTGCGCGGCAGTCACGGGTATCCGATCGCCGTCTCTGTCGAAAACGGATCTGCGTCGGTCTTCGTGCGGGACCCCGCGGTCACCGGGGACTCCTACTCGACCGCCAGTTACCACGCCGACGAGGGGAAAGTCGGCAAGGTCTGGACCCGGGTCGAAATCAGGTCCCAGCTCCTTGTCCGCGCGCGCTTCGAGCCGAGCGGAGGGACCAAGCGGGGACGGACGCCGCCCGGCTGCAAGGGAGGATTGCGGGAAAGGCGGTTTGGGCACTTCGTCGGCCGGATCGTGTTCTACGGCGAGGGCGGGTACACCGTGCTCAGGCGCACCCGGGTGCCGGGGACCCTCACCTTCGCGTCACAGCTGAACTGCCCCCCGTCCCGACCGGGCAGCCGGGCACCGCTCGCGCTCCCGTGGGAACCAGGCTCGTCTCGTGGCCCGGCAAGGCGGGTGACCAGGTTCGAAGCAAGTGCCAGGTCGAGTGGCCTGTACTTCGCCGCCGGGCGCAAACCGTCGAGACCGGATTCAGCACTGCTGGTGGCGCTGAGCGTGGAGGATCGAGTCGGGTTCGATGCGCTCCGCGAAACCGTGCTGTCCGCCCCCGCCGCGGCCTTCGCATTCGACCCCGGCCTCAGCTCGGCGACGATCGCACCCCCGTATCCCTACGCCGGCAGCGCCAGCTTCCAGCGCCTCGACGCCTACACCAGTCGCTGGGAAGGGCCACTGACCATCTCTTTCCCGGGCCGCCCGAACACGCCGCTGACCGGCCGCGAGTTCAGCTGGGGCCTGTCCTCGGCCCGCGAGCGAGGCGCCTCGTACCTCCACGTCGGCAACGTCCTCCACTCGATCGGCGACTGGGCACGGTAGGCAGCCGCGCTCGGTCGCACCGACTAGATCAGCGGCTCCCAGTCCCAGGATCTCGGCGAGGCCAGGCTCTCCTGGTCGAGATAGCGGCGGAACTCGGCCAGCTCGGCCGGCTCGACGCTGTAGACGTGGTCGGGTTCGGGGAAGTGCCGGGTCCGGACCTCGTCGCCGTAGCGGCGGACCGCGTCGACCATCGTCTCGTGGACGTCGGCGTAGCGCTTGACGAACTTGGCCATGTGGCCGGTGGTGATCCCCAGCAGGTCGTGGAAGACCAGGACCTGGCCGGAGGTCGCCGGGCCGGCGCCGATCCCGATCGTCGGCACCTCGAGCTTGTCGACGATCGCTTCGGTGATCGCTGCCGGGATCGCCTCGAAGACGATCGAGAAGCAGCCGACCGACTGCAGTGCCAGGGCGTCCTCGAGGACGCGGATCGCGGCGCCGGCGGTCTTGCCCTGGGCCTTGTAGCCGCCGAGCGCGGTCGCCGTCTGCGGGGTGAGGCCGACGTGGCCCATCACCGGGATGCCGGAGCGGACGATCGCCCGGGCGCGCTCCACCGCGATCCCCCCCGCCTCCAGCTTGACCACCTGGCAGCCGGTCTCCTTGACCAGCCGCTGGGCGTTCTGGACGGCGAGCTCGTTGCTCGACTCGTAGCTGCCCATCGGCATGTCGCCGACCATCATCGGCGTGCGCAGGCCGCGGCGGACGGCCTTGCCGAGCATCACCATCTCGTCCATCGAGACCGTCTCGGTGCCGGGGTAGCCGAGCACGACCATCGCCGCCGAGTCGCCGACCAGGACCATGTCGACCCCGGCCTCCTCGGCCACCGTCGCCGAGGGATAGTCGTAGGCGGTGACCATGACGATCGGTTCGCCGTTGGCCTTCATCTCGGCCAGCCGCGGCAGGTTCACCGGCTTGCGGCCGTCGGGCGGCGGCGCCGTGTGGGAGCGGGCTCCGGTGCTCATGAGAGCAGCACCTCGGGGCGACTGTCGACGGCGACGGCGCGGTTGTCCTCGTCGACGTGGACGACGACCGGCGAGTAGCGCTCGAGGTCGGCCTCGTCGTAGGCGCCGAAGGAGGCGACGATGATCTTGTGGCCGGGCTCGGTCAGGTGGGCGGCGGCGCCGTTGACCTGCATCGTCCCGGAGCCGGGCTCACCGTCGATCACGTAGGTGACGAAGCGAGAGCCGTTGTCGATGTCCCAGACGTGGACCTGCTCGTTGGTGATCAGGTCGGCACCGGCCATCAACTCGGTGTCGATCGTGATGCTGCCGATGTAATCGACGTCGCAGTCGGTCACGGTCGCCCTGTGGATCTTCGACTTCAGCATCTGTCTCTGCACTGGCGCTCCCTTCGAGGTGGCGTTTTCAAGGCTCGATCAAGACGTTGTCGATGAGGCGGGCGGCGCCGACCCGGGCGGCGACGGCGACCAGCACCGGGCGCTGGCCCAGCTCGGCGACCGGCGCCAGGGTCTCGGCCTCGCGCGCCTCCAGGTACTCGGGCTCGATCCCGGCGGCGGCGAGCTCGCGGCGCGCGGCGTCGAGGCCGGCGGCGAGCGAGCCGGCGCGGGCCTCGCGCTCGGCGGCGGCGAGCGCACGCGATATCGCCGTGGCGCGCTCGCGGTCGGCGGGCTCGAGGTAGGCGTTGCGCGAGCTCATCGCCAGCCCGTCGGGCTCGCGCACGGTCGGCAGCACCTCGATCCGCACGGGGAAGTCGAGGTCGCGGACCATGCGGCGGATCACCGCCGCCTGCTGGGCGTCCTTCTGGCCGAAGTAGGCGACGTCGGGGGCGACGATGTTGAAGAGCTTGGCGACGACGGTGGTGACGCCGCGGAAGTGCTCTGGGCCGCGGCGGGCGGCGTCGCCGTCGAGCACCTCGGTCAGATGGCCGCCGACCTCGACCCCGGAGGCGAAGCCCTCGGGGTAGACCTCGGCGACGTCGGGCGCGAAGACGAAGTCGGCGCCAGCCTCGGATGCGAGGCGGAGGTCGCGCTCCTCGTCGCGCGGGTAGCGCTCGAGGTCCTCGCCGGGGCCGAACTGGGTCGGGTTGACAAACAGGCTCATGACCACGACGTCGCACTGGGCGCGGGCCGCGTGCAGCAGCGAGAGATGGCCCTCGTGCAAGTAGCCCATCGTCGGCACCAAGCCGATGGTCTGGCCTTCGCGCCGCGCTTGCGTCAGGGCAGAGCGAAGCTCGGCCTTGGCGCGCAAAACGCTGGCAGCCGCATTCGTGGGGAGGGTGTCGCCGGTAAGGAGGTTCGAATTCATCGGTCCATGCCCTTCAGGGGTCACGGCCATTCGGCTGCCGATTATAGGGCTACGGGGGGTTGATTACCCGAACTCGATCTCGCGAACCGGCTTTGCCGGCGCGCCGGCGCAGATCGTCCCCCCCGGCAGGTCGCGGGTGACGACCGAGTTGGCACCGACCACGCAGCGCTCGCCGACCCGGACGCCGCTGGTCACGGCGCAGTTGACCCCGAACCAGCAGTTGGAGCCGATCTCCACCGGCCCCTTGGTGGTGAAGCCCTGCCAGGTGATCGGCTGCTCGCGGTCGTCGAAGCGGTGCTCGGCGTCGCCGACGAAGCAGCCGTTGGCGAACATCGTGTGGTCGCCGATCGTCACCTTGGCGAAGGCGGCAATCATCGTGTTGCGGTTGAGGAAGCAGCCCTCGCCGATCTCGATCTCCGCCTCCGGGCCCAGGGTCAGCCAGCATCCCGGCTCCAGCAGGGTGCCGGCGCCGATCCGCAGCCGGCCCTGGTCGAGCGCCTCCAGCACCTCGCCCTCGACCGGGTGGCGGATGAAGAAGCCGCCGCGGGCGGCGTGGCGGTCGATCCGGCGACGCCGCAGCCAGCGGTGGTTGCGCTCGTACCAGCGGCGCTTCGCCCACCACAGCCTCCACCCAGTCGCCTTGGCCACGGCCCTAGCTTTCCAGAGGCCCCGGCAGTAGGGTCCGCCGCGTGAACGCCGCCGCTGCGCCGCGCGGAGGAATCGACCTCGGCGGCACCAAGATCCAGACCGCGATCGTCGACGCCGGCGGTGAGGTTCTGGGCGAGGCCCGGCGGCCGACGCCGACCGAGGGCGGCCCCGAGGACGTCGCCGCCGAGATGGCCGCTGCGCTGCGCGAGGCCGCCGAGCAGGCCAGCGTCGAGACCGCGGCCCTGGAGGGGATCGGGGTCGGCTCCCCCGGCGACGCCGACGAGCGCACCGGGGTCGTCTCCGGCGCCCGCAACCTGCCCGGCTGGGAGGGCAGCTTCCCGCTGGCCGAAGCGCTGAACAAGGAGCTTGGGACGGAGGTCCGGGTCGGCAACGACGTCCAGGTCGCGACCGAGGCCGAGTTCCACCTCGGCGCCGGGCGCGAGTTCCAGAGCCTGATCGGAGTCTTCTGGGGGACCGGGGTCGGCGGCGGCCTCGTCCTCGACGGCAAGCCCTGGCTGGGGCGCGGCGCGGCCGGGGAGATCGGCCACGTCGTCGTCAAGCGCGGCGGCGCCAAGTGCCCCTGCGGGCGCAAGGGCTGCATGGAGGCCTACGCCGGGCGCTCGGCGATGGAAGCCGAGGCCCGCCGCCAGCACGAAGAGGGGGTCAAGACCGATCTCTTCAAGCTGATGGAGAAGCACGGCAAACCGCGCCTGACCAGCGGCATCTGGGAGCGTGCCCTCGACCACAACGACCACCTCGCCGAGGACCTGATCCACCGCGCGATCGAGGCCCTGGGGACCGGGATCGCCTCCTCCGTCAACCTGCTCGACCCCGAAGCGGTGATCATCGGCGGCGGCCTCGGGGTCCGCTTCGGCGACCGCTACATGGAGCCGCTGACGCGGGAGATGGGCAAGCACCTGTTCCTCGACGAAAAGCCGCCGGCGGTGCGAGTCGCCTCGCTCGGCGACCTCGGCGGCGCGATCGGCGCCTCCCTCCTCTTCGCCCGTTGAACCCGGTCGGCACCGAGCATGTGCGGGTCCTCCGCCCCGCCGAGGGAGTCCTGGCCTTCTACGACGGCCGGGTCGAGGGATACCGCTACTCACCCGAGCCGAACTGGGTCGACGAGGGCGCGATCTCGCTCGGCATCGCCAGCTACGCGCTGATCGAGGGCGACGAGGCGCTGGTCTACGACACCCACGTCTCGGTCACGCACGGCGAGCTGATCCGGCGCGCGGTCGAAGCCGAGGGGGCGAAGCGGATCACCGTCCTGCTCAGCCACTGGCACCTCGACCACGTCGCCGGCAACGAGGCCTTCGCCGACTGCGAGATCCTCGCCAGCGCCCGCACGGCAGAACAGATGCGCAGCCACCGGGAGGCGATCGAAGCCGGCGAGTACGAGGGCCCGCCGGGGATCGCGCCGCTCCTCCTCCCCACCCGCACCTACGAGGAGCGCATGGAGCTGCGGCTCGGCGGGCGGACCCTGGAGCTGATCCAGGTCGACATCCACAGCGACGACGCGACCGTCATCTGGGATCCCGAGCGACGGCTGCTGTTTGCCGGCGACACGGTCGAGGACCCGATCACCTACGTCGACGAGCCCGACCACTTCCTCCAGCACCTGCGCGACCTCGAGCGACTGCTGGCGCTGGACCCGGAGCGGATCCTGCCCGCCCACGGCGAAGCCGAGGCGATCGCCGAAGGCGGCTACGGCCCCGGCCTGCTGCAGGCGACCGCGGACTACGTCCAGATCCTCCAGCGCTGCCGGGAAGAGCCGGCGTTGCGCGAGGCGCCACTGGCCGATCTCCTGGCGCCCTCGCTGGAGGCCGGCTGGGTCCGCTGGTTCGACCCCTACGAGGCCGTCCACCGGGAGAACGTGAAGACGGTGCTCGCAGCCTGATCGAGTGATCCCTTTTCCACCTATGCGGGGGAAAAGGGAGCGTTCGAGCTAGACGCGGCCCGAGGTTTGGCGCTGCTGGCGGGCGATCGCGTCGACCAGGACGGCCAGCAGGAGGACGCCGCCGGTGACCATCAATTTCACCGAGGAGGAGAGCGAGAGCAGGTCCATCCCGTTGGAGATGGAGCCGATCACGAGGGCGCCGAGCAGGGCGGTCCAGACGGAGCCGCGGCCGCCGAAGAGGCTGGTCCCGGCGATCACCGGCCCGGCGATCGCCAGCAGCAGGAGTTCGTTGCCGCCCGAGTTCTGGTTGACGGCGAAAAGGCGCGAGGCGGCCATGATCCCGCCGATCGCCGCCATCGTGCTGGCGATCATGAAAACCGCGATCCGCACCCGGTTGACGCGGATACCGGCGCGGCGCGCCGCCTCCGCGTTGCCGCCGACCGCGTACACGTGGCGGCCGAAGGTGGTGCGTTTGACGACGTACTCCATGCCGACCACGAAGCCGAGCAGGATCATCACCGCCAGCGGCACGCCGCGGTCGGAGTTGAGAATCGCGACCGCGGCGATCACGATCGCCGCGAGAAAGACGAAGCGGACGATCAGCCCCAGCGGGTTGGAGTCGCCGAGACCCGCGGCGACCCGGCGCCGGTAGCCGAGCGCCAGCACCGCGCCGTAGCCGGCGATGATCACCGCGGCGAAGATCCAGCCAACCGTGTCCGAGTAGAAGATGTTGGCGAGGCCGGTGATCTTCGGGTCGTTGATGTTGAGCGAGCCGGTCTGGCCCAGCACCTGCAGCAGCGCCCCTTCCCAGGCCAGTAAGCCCGCAAGGGTGACGACGAAGGAGGGGACGACGAAGCGGCTGAAGAGCGAGCCCTGCAGGCACCCGATCGCGGTGCCGACGGCGATCGCGGCGGCGATCGCCAGGTAGGCGTTCCAGCCGTGTTTGACGCTCAGCACCGCCATAACCGCGCCGCAGAGCCCGCTGACCGCGCCGACCGAGAGGTCGATCTCACCGAGCAGGAGGACGTAGACCACGCCGACCGAGATCAGCCCGATCGTCGTGATCTGCAGCATCAGGTTGGTCAGGTTCTGGGCGGAGAGGAAGCGGTCTTCCTGGACCTGGAAGATGACCGCGATCAGGACCAGGCCAAGGATCACCCGGACCGAGGAGAGGTCGCCCTGGACGATGCGGCGCAGGGCCTGGGCGGTGGTCGAGCGCTCGGCGGTCTCCTCAGCGGTCGCTGCCTCGGTTGCGCTCATGCGCTCTCCCCCTCTTTAGGCGCCGGCTGATCGGGCTGCTCTTTCTGGTTGCGGCCGTCGCCGACGCCGGTGATCGCGCTGACGACGTGCTCCTCGGTCGTTTCGTCGGCTTTGAACTCGCCGGCGGCGCGGCCGAGGCGGAGCACGAAGACGCGGTCGGCGACGGCGAAGACGTCGACCAGGTTGTGGCTGATCACGACCACGCCGAGCTCGCGCTCGCGCAGGCGCCGGATCAGCTGCAGGACCTGTTTGGTCTGCGGCACGCCGAGCGCCGCGGTCGGCTCGTCGAGCAGCACGACCCGCGGCTCGCCGAGCAGGGAGCGGGCGACGGCGACCTGCTGGCGCTGGCCGCCCGAGAGGGTCCCCACCTCGCTGCGCAGGCTGGGGATCGTCACCGCCAGGTTGGAGAGCAGGTCGCCGGTCTCGTGCTCCATCCTCACCTCGTCGAGCTGGCGCGAGACCCGGCCGGTGCCGGGCGAGATCTCCTCGCGGCCGAGGAAAAGGTTGGAGACGACGTCGAGGTTGTCGCAGAGCGCCAGGTCTTGGTAGACGGTGGCGATCCCCAGCTCGGTCGCGTCCTGGGGGCGGGAGATCGAGACCTCCCGACCTTCGAAGCGGATCGTGCCCTCGTCGGCGCTGTGGATGCCGGCGATCGCCTTGACCAGAGTCGACTTGCCGGCGCCGTTGTCGCCGACCAGGCCGACGACCTCGCCGGCGCTGACGGCGAAGTCGACCCGGTCCAGAGCCTGGACCGGGCCGAATCGCTTGCTTACTCCCTCCAGCTCGAGGAGCGGAGTGCCGGCCTCCATCTCAGCCCGAGATTCCCGCTTCTTTGCAGGCGGCCGCGTAGGGCCCGGTGCAGAGTTCGGCGGCGGTGACGAACCCGTCTTTGACCACCGTGTCTTTGACGTTGTCTTTGGTCACGGCAATCGGTTCAAGCAGCACCGACGGCACGTCGGTCTTGCCGTTGTTGATTTCTTCGGTGATTTCGCCCTGTGGGACTTCTTCGCCGTTGGCCAGTGCGATCGCGATTTCGGCGCTGACTTTCGCCTGCGGCGGGATCGCCTTGTAGATCGTCAGGTACTGCTGGCCGGCGAGGATTCGCTGCAGGCCGGCGACGGTCGCGTCCTGGCCAGTGACCGGCCGTTCTTCGGGGTTGATGCCCGCGCCTTTCAGCGCCGCGATCGCGCCGCCGCCGGTGTCGTCGTTGGCGGCGTAGATGCCGGCGAAACCGTCGTTACCGAGCGCGGTGATCGCCTGCTGCGCCTCGCGCTGGGCGTTTTCGGCGGTCCAGCCCGGCGTGTCGTACTCCTTCGCGACCTCGACCCCGGCCGCGTCGAATGCGGCGTGGGCGCCTTTTTTGAACAGGGCGGCGTTGGGATCGGCCGGATCGCCGTTGATCATGATGATCGGGCCTTTCGGCGCGCCGTCTTCTTTCAGTTTTTTGGCCAGGGTTTCGCCCTGGAGTTTTCCGACTTCTTCGTTGTCGAAGGAGATGTACGCGTCGACTTCGCTGTTTTCGATCAGGCGGTCGTAGCTGACTACCGGAACGTCCTGGGCGTTGGCGCGTTCGACGATCGCCGCCGCCGATTTGGAATCCATCGGGTCGAGCACGAGCACGTCGGCGCCTTTGGTCAGGGCAGCTTCGCCCTGCGACTGCTGTTTTTCAGCATCCCCGCCGGCGTTGAAGTAGATGACTTCGCAGTCGGGACACAGTTCTTCGACCGAGCTTTCGAAGTCGGGCCGGTCGTTGGTTTCGTAGCGGGGCGTTTCGTTTTCCGGCAGCAGGAGAGCGATCGTCGAACCGCCGCCTCCACCTCCGCCACCGCTGGTGCCACCGCCGGTCGTGTCGTCGCTGTCACCGCAGCCAACCCCCACCGCAGCAACCAGCAACAGCACCCCCACGGCAATCCCCAAACGACTCTTCAGCACAGATGCGGACATGGTCTCCCTCCGGTTCTTCCCGCCTGGTTTCGCCCTGCATCTACCCAGGAGCGGGGGATTCACACGTCCCTTTACGGAGACTGCGGGATCTTCGTCAGGCGGCGACGGGCAAACGGCGCCGGCTGCGCTTCGGTTTCGCCGGCGTCACTAGGCCGGAGAGGAAGCTGCCGGTGTAGGAGCCCGCGGCCGCGGCGACCTCCTCCGGGGTACCGGTGGCGACGATCTCGCCGCCCTCTTCGCCGCCCTCGGGACCGAGGTCGATCAGCCAGTCGGCGGTCTTGATCACGTCGAGGTTGTGCTCGATCACGACCACCGTGTTGCCGGCGTCGACGAGGCGGCCGAGCACGTCGAGCAGGCGCTGGACGTCGGCGAAGTGGAGGCCGGTAGTCGGCTCGTCGAGGATGTAGAGGGTGTCGCCGGTGGCGACTTTGGAGAGCTCGGTGGCGAGCTTGATCCGCTGCGCCTCGCCGCCGGAGAGCGTCGTCGCCGGCTGCCCGAGGCGGATGTAGTCGAGTCCGACGTCGTGCAGGGTCCGAAGCCGGCGGGCGATCTTCGGCACGTTCTCGAAGAAGCCGACCGCGTCCTCGACCGACATCTCCAGGACGTCGGCGATGCTCTTGCCCTTGAACCGGACCTCGAGCGTCTCGCGGTTGTAGCGCTTGCCGTGGCACTGCTCGCAGGGCACGTAGACGTCGGGCAGGAAGTGCATCTCGATCTTGATCTGGCCGTCGCCCTTGCAGACCTCGCAGCGGCCGCCCTTGACGTTGAAGCTGAAGCGGCCCGGCTTGTAGCCGCGCGCCCGCGCCTCCTGGGTCTGGGTGAAGAGCTGGCGGATGTGGTCGAAGACGCCGGTGTAGGTGGCCGGGTTGGAGCGCGGCGTGCGGCCGATCGGCGACTGGTCGATGTTGATGATCTTGTCGATCTGGCTGAGCCCGTCGATCCCCTCGTGCGCGCCGGGCCGCAGCTTCGCCTGGTGCAGGCGGTTGGCGACCGCGTGGTGCAGGGTCTCGTTGACCAGGGTCGACTTGCCCGAGCCGGAGACGCCGGTGACGCAGCAGAAGACGCCGAGTGGGATGGTCACGTCGACGCCCTTGAGGTTGTGTTCGCGGGCTCCGCGCACGAGCAGAGCGCCGCGCGGCTCGCGTCGCTCCTCCGGGACCTCGATCTTGCGCTTGCCGGAGAGGTACTGGCCGGTCAGCGAGGCCGGGTCCTTGGCGACGTCGGCCGGCTTGCCGGCGGCGATCACGTGGCCGCCGTGTTCGCCGGCGCCGGGACCGAGGTCGACCAGGTGGTCGGCGGCCATCATCGTGCCCTCGTCGTGCTCGACCACGATCACCGTGTTGCCGAGGTCGCGCAGGCGATTGAGGGTGGCGATCAGCTTCTCGTTGTCGCGCTGGTGCAGCCCGATGGAGGGCTCGTCGAGCACGTACATCACCCCGACCAGGTGCGACCCGATCTGGGTCGCCAGCCGAATCCGCTGCGCCTCGCCTCCGGAGAGCGTGCGGGCCGAGCGCGAAAGCGAGAGGTAGCCGATGCCGACGTTCTCGAGGAAGGAGAGGCGCTCGGTGATCTCGCGCACGATCAGCCGGGCGATCGCCCGCTCGGTCTTGGTCATCTCCAGCTCGTTGATCCAGCGCGACGCCGCCGCCGCCGAAAGGGCGCTGTACTCGGCGATGCTGATCCCGCCGACCTTGACCGCGAGGCTCTCCGGCCGCAGCCGCGCGCCATCGCACTGCGGGCACGGCTGCTCGGCCATGTAGCCCTCGATCCGCTCCCGGTTGGTCTCCGAGTCGGTCTCCTCGTAGCGGCGCTGGAGGTTGTTGACGATGCCCTCGAAACGGACTTTGTAGGAGCGGCGGCGGCCGAAACGGTTGGTGTAGGTGACCAGGTGACGGTCCTCGCCGGTGCCGTAGAGGAAGATCTCTTTCTCGCTCTTCTTCAGCTTCGACCAGGGCTTGTCGGCGTCGACCCCGTACTCCTCGGCCACTGCGGCGATCAGCCGCTTCCAGTAGGCGGTGATGCCGCGGTTCCACGGCTGCAGGGCGCCCTCGGCCAGCGAGAGGGTCGGGTCGGGGACGACAAGGTCGGGGTCGATCACGCGCTGGAAGCCGAGCCCGTGGCAACGGTCGCAGGCGCCATGGGGGGAGTTGAAGGAGAAGATCCGCGGCTCCAGCTCCGGGATCGAGGTGCCGCAGTTGAGGCAGGCGAACTGCTCGGAGAAGAGCAGCGCCTCCCGCGTCTTCTCGCCGTCGAGGATCTCGACTTCGATCAGGCCGGCGGCGAGGCCAGCCGCCGCCTCAACGGACTCCGAGAGCCGGCGGCGCAGGTCGGTTTTCATCACCAGCCGGTCGACGACGACGGAGAGGTCGTGTTTGTACTTCTTGTCGAGCACGATCTCCTCGTCGAGCCGGCGCAGCTCGCCATTCACCTTGACCCGCGAGTAGCCCTCCAGTCGCATCTGCTCGAGCAATTTCCCGTACTCGCCTTTGCGCCCGCGCACGACCGGGGCCATGACCATGAATTTGGTCCCCTCCTCGAGCGTCATCAGCCGGTCGACGATCTGCTCCTGGGTCTGGCCGGTGATCTCCTCGCCGCACTCGGGGCAGTGCGGAACCCCGATCCGCGCCCAGAGCAGCCGCAGGTAGTCGTAGATCTCGGTCACCGTGCCGACCGTCGAGCGCGGATTGCGTGAGGTCGTCTTCTGGTCGATCGAGATCGCCGGCGAGAGCCCCTCGATCGAGTCCACGTCCGGCTTCTCCATCAGCCCGAGGAACTGGCGCGCGTAGGCCGAGAGCGACTCCACATAGCGCCGCTGCCCCTCCGCATAGATCGTGTCGAAGGCCAGGCTCGACTTCCCCGAACCGGACAGCCCCGTAATCACGATCAGCGCATCGCGCGGCAGCTCCACGTCGACGTCCTTGAGGTTGTGCTCACGGGCGCCGGAGATGACAATTCGGTCAGAGGCAGGCACTCGCCCACAAGTCTACCGAGGCGAACAGATGTTCCCCCAGGGGAGACTTTCCCTTGATGTCGCACTTAGTCCCGGTATGCGGGACGAAGTACGACCTCACGGGGAGCTGGCGCGGCTTGCGGCCGAGCAGTACGGCGTCATAAGAAACCGCGCGCTCGACTCCACCACTCCACGATCCTCGAGGTCGCCGACCTTGGCGGGTGCCCCGGCCCGCTCTCAACACCTTCGTCGCCGGAATCGAGATTGATGCGTACTGGGAGGCAGAGCGCTTCGCGGTGGAAATCGACGGCTGGGGGCCGCACCGCACCAGAGCGGCGTTCGAGGGGGATCCCATCCGCCAGGAGAACATGAAGCTCGCGGGAATCGACTCGATTCGCATCACCGCCCGGCGAATCGAACGCCACCCAAGCCTGGTTGCGGAACACCTCAAACAGCTGCTCGCCCAGCGGCGTCTTCAACTCCAACACCAGCCATCCCAACTGTGAGGTCGTAGTTGTGCCCGCTATGCGGGACGAAATACGACATCAGCGGGGAGCGAGGGGTTAGGTTGGTACTGGCGGGGACAACAGAGGAGGAGAGATGTCCAATATCGACACCGCCAGGTCCGCGTACCAGGCGTTCGCGCAAGGCGACGCGGCCACCCTGCAGGACTCGCTCGCCGAGGACGCCGTCTGGATCACCTCGGACGAGCTGCCGCTCGGCGGGGCCACCGAGGGCCGCGACGCGATCATGGGGAACTTCGCCCAGATCCCCAATTACTGGACCTCGTTCAGCGTCGAGCCGGAGGAGTTCATCGAGGCCGGCGAGTACGTGGTCGTCCGCGGCACCCAACGCGCCGGCAACGACAAGGGCAGCTTCGAGGCTCCCTTCGCGCACGTGATCAAGTTCGACAGCGACAGCAAGATGGCCCGCAGCGAGTTCTTCGCCGACAGCGCCAAGGCGGCGAAGCTGGTCGACTGAGGTCCAACCCCGAACGCCCTGCCGAGACCTGACCAAGCAGGTCAAGGACGCAGGGAGCGCAGTGTGCTCTGCACACAAGCGACCGAGGACGCCGAGATGCGCCGGTCAGGTCTCGGCAGCGGTCATGCCATCCAGGTCGCGGCGGAGCTCGCGCAGCTCGTCGCGGATCCGCCCCGCCTCCTCGAAGCGCAGGTCGTCGGCGGCGGCGAGCATTTCCTCCTCCAGGGCGACGATCGTCCGCTCCAGCTCCTCCGGGGTCTCGAAGTCGTCGCCGCGCTTGCGCCGCCGTTTGCGCGGCGCCCTGTCCTCCATCGCCAGGAACTGGGACATCTCGGAGATCCCTTTGCGGACCGTCTCCGGGGTGATCCCGTGCTCCTCGTTGTAGGCGACCTGGATCGCGCGGCGGCGGTCGGTCTCGCTCATCGCCGCCCGCATCGCGTCGGTCTCCTTGTCGGCGTACATCAGCACCCGCCCGTTGACGTTGCGCGCCGCCCGCCCGATCGTCTGCACGAGGCTGGTCTCGCCGCGCAGGAAGCCCTCCTTGTCCGCGTCGAGGATCGCGACCAGCGAGACCTCGGGCAGGTCGAGTCCCTCGCGCAGGAGGTTGACGCCGACCAGCACGTCGTACTCGCCGAGCCGCAGATCACGGACGATCTGGATCCGTTCCAGGGTGTCGATCTCCGAGTGCAGGTAGCGCACCTTGACCCCGTACTCGAGCAGGTAGGCGGTCAGGTCCTCGGCCATCTTCTTGGTCAGGGTCGTGACCAGGGTGCGGTCGCCCTGCTCGGCCACGACCTTGACCTCGTTCATCAGGTCGTCGATCTGGTTCTTCGTCGCCCGCAGCTCGATCTCGGGGTCGACGATCCCGGTCGGGCGCACGATCTGCTCGACGGTCCGCGTCGCTTCGGCTTTCTCGAACGGGCCCGGCGTCGCCGAGACCATCACCAGCTGCTTCACCCGCTCCAAGAACTCGTCGAACTTGAGCGGCCGGTTGTCGATCGCCGAGGGCAGCCGGAAGCCGTAATCGATCAGCGTCGTCTTCCGCGAGCGGTCGCCCTCGAACATGCCGCCGATCTGCGGGATCGTCTGGTGGGACTCGTCGACCATGACCACGAAGTCGTCGGGGAAGTAGTCGATCAGGGTGTGCGGCGGGCTGCCGGCGGGGCGGCCGTCGAGGATCCGCGAGTAGTTCTCGATCCCCGAGGTGAAGCCGAGCTCCTTGATCATCTCGATGTCGTAGGCGGTGCGCTGGCGCAGCCGGTGCGCCTCCAGCTGCTTGCCTTCCTCCTCCAGCTCGGTCGTGCGCGATTCCAGTTCGGCGCGGATCTCCTCGACCGCGCGCTCGACCGTCTCGTCCCGGGTCACGTAATGGGACGCCGGCCAGACCGAGACGTGGTCGATCGTGTCGAGGACCTCGCCGCTGAGCGGGTCGAAGTGCTGGATGCCCTCGATCTCGTCGCCGAAGAGGGCGATCCGGTAGGCCGACTCCGCGTAGGAGGGCATGATCTCCAGCACCTCGCCGCGGACCCGGAAGGAGCCGCGGCCCAGCACCTGGTCGTTGCGCTGGTACTGCATCTTCACCAGCTTGCGCAGGACCTCGTCGCGCTCGATCGATTTGCCGACCTGGAACAGCTGCATTTTTTCGTTGTAGACCTGGGGCGAGCCGATCCCGTAGATGCAGGAGACCGAGGCGACGATGATCACGTCGCGGCGCGCGAACAGCGCCGCCGTCGCCGCGTGGCGGAGGCGGTCGATCTCGTCGTTGATCGAGGAGTCCTTCTCGATGTAGAGGTCCTGGGCCGGGACATAGGCCTCGGGCTGGTAGTAGTCGTAGTAGGAGACGAAGTACTCGACCGAGTTCTCGGGGAAGAACTCGCGGAACTCGTTGCAGAGCTGCGCGGCCAACGTCTTGTTGTGCGCGATCACCAGCGTCGGCCGCTGCACCTCGGCGATCGTCGCCGCCATCGTGAAGGTCTTGCCGGTCCCGGTCGCCCCCAGCAGCGTCTGAAACCGTTCCCCTGCCCGCAGTCCCTCGGCCAGCCCGGCGATCGCCTTCGGCTGGTCGGCCGTCGGCGTGTAGGCGGGGTTGAGCTTGAAATCAGGCACCCCTACGAACATAGCGGGCGCGGAAGCTGTGCCGAAAGTTGAAAGACTCTGACGCCTGATGAGCCGTTCGCGCGCCGCACTCGCCGCCTTCTTCGCCTTCGCCGGGACGATGCACTTCCTGCGGCCGAGGTTCTTCGAAGCGATCGTGCCGCCGTCGATCGCCGAGCGCAAGAAGGAGATCGTCGCGATCAGCGGCGCGGCGGAGCTCGCCGGCGCCGCGCTCGTCCTCCCCCCTGCCACCCGCCGCCTCGGCCGCTGGTGGCTGCTGGCGCTGCTGCTCTCCGTCTTCCCGGCCAACATCCATATGGCCGTGAATCCGGAGCAGATCAAGGGGCTCGATATAGAGAAAATCCCGCGCTGGGCGCTCTGGGCACGGCTGCCGCTGCAGCCGCTGGCGATGCTCTGGGTCTGGCGAGCGACCCGGTCCTGACATGCGACCGATATCCGCCGGTATTTCAATCGAAATGGTTTGTCTGTAGCCCTTCTGTCTTCTAATACAGAAGATTCACAGTCCATGGACAAACGCGAGCGTTTCGCCTCAAATCTGCGACGGGCCCGTCAGGCCAAAAAAATCTCTCAGGAAGAGCTGGCCTCCCAGTGCGACCTTCACCGCACCGAGATCTCCCTGCTCGAGCGCGCCGGCCGCGAGCCGCGCCTCGGCACGATGGTGAAGCTGGCAACGGTGCTGGAAACCACGCCCGACGCCCTCTGCGCCGGGATCTCCTGGGCCCCGAAGCAGCAGCGCTACAAGATCGACAAACCGAAGTAACGGCGCCGGGCTCCGGCCTCAGGGCAGGAACTGTTCGAGCAGGGCGCCGGCGGGGCCGAGGAAGCCTTCCGCGCTGGAGAGCAGGCTGCTGGCGTCGTTGACCAGTTCGATCGCCTGATCCAGCGGGATCTGCTTCAGGAACGAGCGCAGCGGGTCGGCCAGCAGCGGGCTGAGGGCGCCGGCCTGTTCGGCGTCGTCGACCGTGCGCAGCAGGCTGGCCCGGATCGCCCGCGCCAGCTCCTTGTCGGAGATGTCGTAGCGGTCGAGGAATTCCTCCCGCGCCTCCGGCGTCGCCAGCGCCTGGGCCAGGGCCTCGCGGCTGACCCCTAGCTGGCAGGCGGCGCCGTCGAGAGCGGAGACGGAGAACTGGTTGGCGAAGTCGCCGAGGCTTTCGGGGTTGCTCCACGGCCGGTGCTTGCAGGGGTCCTGGGTCTTCTCCGGGGTGTAGGAGGCGCCGCCGGCGGCGAAGTAGATCCCGACCAAGAGCAGGGCGGCGACAACCGATCCGCCGACCAGCAGCCAGGCGCGGTTGCTGCCCTCGGCGGGCGCGGGCGCGTTCACAGGTCCACCCGGCGCGAGAGCCCGATCGGGATCAGGGCCAGCAGCCCGATCAGAGCGGCGAGGCCGAAGGAGGGGCTGAAGGCGTGGGTGGCGCCGCGGTCGAGCTGGTCCTGCAGTTCGTCCTGCAGCGTTTCCACTTCGGCCCGCTCGTCCTCGTTCTCGGGCAGCGGCTCGAAGGCGGGCCCGATCGTCGGCACCTTGCCCTTCTCGTCGTCGAGCCGGTCGGAGATCTTCTCCGCCAGGGAGAGCTTCAGCAGGGGATCGACCTTGGAGTCGAGGATCACCGCGGTGCCGGCGTCGATCGCGTCCTCGCGCTGCTGGGCGATGTCGGCGGTGAAGACCGGGGTCAGGGCGAGCAGGCCGATGACGACGCCGGCGTGGCGAGCGGAGATCGTCCAGCCGCCGTGGATCGCCTGCGGGGCGCGGCCGCCGAGCGCGGTCTCGGTCAGCGCCGAGAGCACCAGCGCGAGCCCGATCCCGACCAGGATCTGCGGCGGCAGGGTCAGCACCACCTTGGCGCTGGGCAAGAGGGCAAGCCCGCCGAGGCCGCCGGAGACGAGGATCGCGCCGGCCGCGGCGCGGGCGCGGGCGTCGGGCACGTGAGCGTCGAGCCGGCTGCCGAGGATCGCGGCGAGCGGCATCACCGAGACGACGATCGCCGCCCCGATCGGGCTCAGGCGCCAGCCTTCGATCAGCAGCAGGACGAGCAGGAAGAGCGCCGCCGCGATCGCCGCCGAGACCATCGCCAAGGCGACGTTGGCCCAGAGGTGGGGACGGCCGGTCTGGCGCAGCTCGGTGTCGATGATCCCGGTCGCCGCCTCGTGGCGGGCGACGGAGAAGATCGGCACCGCCGCGGCAAGGGCCACCGGCACCTGCAGGAGGAAGATCGACTGCCAGGAGATCAGCTCGGTCAGGATGCCGCCGACGGCCGGCCCGAGAGCGGCGCCGGTGGCCCCGGCGCTGGCCCAGATGACCGTGGCGCGGCGCTCGGAGCCGACCGTGGCCGGCAGCAGCTCCAGCGAGGCGGTGACCGCCGCGGCGCCGCCCAGCGCCTGCACGCAGCGGGCCAGGATCAGGGTCGAGAGCTCGTCGGCGACGCCGCAAGCGAGCCCGGCGCCGGCGAAGACCGCGAGGCCGACGGCGGCGGTGCGGCCGGGACCGGCGCGGCGGGCGATCAGCGCCGCTGGCACCGCCGCCAGCGCCATAACGAGGTTGAAGGAGATCAGGACCCAGGTGACGCCGGCGATGCTGGTGTCGAGCTCGCGGTAGATCTCCGGCAGCGCCAGGACGACGATCGAGGAGTCGGCCAGGACGAGGCCGACGGCGAGCGCCAGCGCGGCTACGCGGGGTCGGGGGGCCTCGGGGTTCAGTAGCCCAGCTCCTTCGAGTATTTGTCGCGGTAGGCGCGCTTTTTCTCCAGCACCTCTTCGACGTAGGCGCGGGTTTCCGGGAAGGGGATCGCCTCGACGGTCAGGCCCGACCCGCCCCACTCGTCGGCGTTGCCGGGGCCGGCGTTGTAGCCAGCGAGCGCCGCCGCCTCGTCGCCGTCGTAGCGGTCGAGCAGTTCGCGCAGGTAGAAGGTGCCGTAGCGGATGTTGATTTCGGGGTCGCCGAGATCGTCCAGCTCGAAGGTGGTGCCGCCGCTCCGCCGCTCGATGAATTCCGCCGCTTCTGGGGTGATCTGCATCAATCCCCTCGCTCCCGCGCTCGAGGTTTGGTCCTCAAACTTCGACTCGGAGTAGATCACGGCTGCGATCAGCGCGGCGTCGACCCCCTTTTCATCGGCCTGCTGGCGGATCACGTCCTCGTGCCGCAGCGGCAGCGTCAGCTCCTGCAGGGCGTCGTCAAAAGCCCCGCTGGCGACCATCAACCCGGCCCCGAGCCCGAGCACCACCGCGACCGTGCCGAGGGCGATCCAGCGCCGGCGCCGGCGGCGGGCGGCGGCTTTCTTCTTCATCGCCCCAGTTCCGCGAGCAGGGCGGCGAGCGCGCGCTCGAGGTCCTCGACGCTGCCGTCGTTGGCGACCACGTGCTCGGCCCGCTCCGCCTTCTCGTCCTGGGAGAGCTGACGCGCCTCGCGCTCGTCGACCAGGGCGTGGCCGCGCGCCTCCGCCCGCTCGCGTCGCACCTCGTCGGCGGTGACGACCGCGACCGTGGTGTCGAAGACCTCGTTGCGCCCGACCTCGAACAGCAGCGGGACCTCGACCACGGCGACCGCGGTCTCGGCGGGCAGCGATGTGAACCAAGCGGCGGTGCGTTCCGCGACCAGCGGGTGGATCTGCGACTCGAGCCAGGTCAGCTGCTCGGGGTCGGCAAAGACGACCTCGCCGACCTTGGCGCGGTCGATGGCGCCGTCCGGGGCCACCTCGGGCCCCCAGCGCTCGACCAAACGACCCAGTAGGGGTTCGGATTCCAGCAACTCGTGTACAACCGCGTCGCTGGAGAGAGTTGCGGCGCCCAGTCGGCCGAATGCCGCAAGCGCCTCGGACTTACCGGCTGCGATCCCGCCGGTGAGGCCGATCTTCAGCGGCGCCACGGCGCCGCTCAGTCCTGCTCGGTCTCGCTCGTCTGCGCGTCGTCGCCGGAGGACTCGTCGCCGGCAGCCTCGTCGACGTCGTCGGGGGAGTCGGGACGATCGGCAACCGTTTCGCCCTCCTGCTCCTCGCCCTCGGCGTCACCGTTCTCGGCCTCTGCCTCAGCGGCGGGCGGCTCGGCGGCCGTCTCGGCGACAGCCTCTTCAAGCGCCTGCCCACCCTCGTCCGCAGCAGCCGCGTCGACGTCAGCAACCTCGGCCGGAGCCTCCTCAACGGCGGGCTCCTCCTCGGCGACCTCGGCGACAGTGTCCTCAGCCGGCGCCTCCTCGGCGGCAGGGGCCTCCTCGGCCGCAGGCTCCTCGGCCTCAGCCTCGGGCGCTGCCTCAGTCTCAGGCGCATCTGCCTCGGGTGCCGCAGCCGCAGAAGCCTCAGGGTCCGCAGCCTCAACAGCCTCGTCAGAGCCCTCATCGCCAGCCGCAGCGGCCTGGAGCTGGTCGCCCAGGTCCTGCATCGGCATGTTCTGGCCCTCGACTCGCTTGATGCTGAGCGAGAGGCGGCGCCGCTCTTCGTCGATCTCGAGGATCTTGACGTTGAGGCTGGCGCCCGGCTCGACAACTTCGCTCGGGTTCTCGACGTGGTGGTCGGCAAGCTCGGAGATGTGGACCAGACCCTCGACGCCGGGCAGGATTTCGACGAAGGCGCCGAAGGCGACGACCTTGGTCACCTGGCCCTCGAGCACGTCGCCCGGGCGGTGGGTGCTGATCACGCGCTGCCAGGGATCCTCCTGGGTCTGCTTCAGACCCAGGGAGATGCGCTGGCGGTCGCGGTCGATGTCAAGCACTTTGATCCGCACCGTGTCGCCGATCGCGACGACTTCGGAGGGGTGGTTGACGTGACTCCAGGAAAGCTCGGAGATGTGGACCAGGCCGTCGATCCCGTCGAGGTCGACGAAGGCGCCGAAGTCGACGATGTTGGAGATCTTGCCTTCCACGACCTGGCCCGGCTCGAGGCGGCCGAGGATCTGCTCGCGGACCTCCTTGCGCTCCTCCTCGAGGACCGCGCGGCGCGAGAGCACGACGTTGTTGCGGGAGCGGTTGAGCTCGATCACTTTGCACTCGAGCGTCTGGCCCATGAACTCGTCGAGGTTGTGGACGCGGCGGATGTCGACCAGCGAGGCGGGCAGGAAGCCGCGCACCCCGAGGTCGAGGATGAGGCCGCCCTTGACGACCTCGATGACGCTGCCTTCGACCGGTTCGCCGGAGTCGGCGGCGATCTCGATGCGGCGCCAGGCCTTCTCGAAGCGGGCGCGCTTCTTGGAGAGGATCAGGCGGCCCTCGGCGTCCTCCTTGGTGAGGACGAGCGCGTCGATCTCCTCGCCCAGCTCGACCTCTTCGGCCGGATCGACCGACTTGCGGATCGAGAGCTCGTTGGACGGAATGACACCCTCGGCCTTGTAGCCGATGTCGACGAGAACCTCGTCTTTGTCGATCCGGACGACCTTGCCGTTGACGACGTCGCCCTCGTCGAAGGAGACCATCGTGGCCGCGTAATTCGGGACGATCTTGCCGTCAATCTGCAGCAGCAAGCCGCCGGAGCCCTCTACGGGGGTGGCGCTCGGTGCAGGGGTCAGGGTCTCGGTCGCGGACACGGCGGCGAATGATGGCAGAATCGACGCCGATGCCGACCCGAGCCACCAAACGCGGCGACGAGCGCACGCCCCTCGACGGCAGCCACGACGTGCTGATCTGCGGCGCAAGCTTTGCTGGGCTGGCGATTGCACGCGAGCTGGCCGGCTCCGGCGCCGACGTGATGATCGTCGACCGCTACGAGATCGGCGAGCGCCAGACCTCCGCCTGCGGCATCCCGACCGAGTGGATGCAGCGCCTCGGATTGATGGACTGCGAGCGGCAGCGCTTCGACACGCTGGTCATGCACACCCCCCACGGCGACGCCCGCTACAAGCTCCCCTGGACCTTCTCCACCTTCGATTACCGGGAGATGTGCCAGTTGCTCTGGGCCGATTGCGACGCGACCTTCGAGACCGCCAAGGTGAACGGGCGCGCCGCGCCGCGCAACGGCGACGGTGAGATCGCGATCGAGACCGACCGCGGCGTCATCTCCGCCCCGCTGGTCGTCGACGCGCTCGGCTGGCGCCGCATGCTCGCCTCGGGCGACGGCTACCAGCCGCCCGACGCGCCGCTCTCGCGCGGCCTCGAGGTCCACCCGGGCGGCAACGGCGAGGACCTGGAGATCTGGATCGACCGCCGCTACGTGCCCGCCGGCTACGGCTGGTCGTTCCCGGCCCGCGACGAGGTCCGGGTCGGCGTCGGCTCCTTCGACCCGCGCTTCCACGTGCGCCAGACGACCGAGCTTTTGGCCGAGGACCTCGGCCGCGACCGCGTCCGCTACCAGGGCAACTGGATCCCCCACAAGCTGCGCCGCGCGACCGAGGGCGGTGTCTTCTTCGCCGGCGACTCCGCCGGCCACTGCCTGCCGCTGAGCGCCGAGGGGATCAGGACCGCGCTCTACTTCGGGATCGCACTCGGGCGCGAGCTGCGCGGCGTCGTCGAGGGCCGCCAGACGCGCGAGCAGGCGGCCGCCGCCTACGCCGAGTTCAACGACTCGCACGAGTGGAAGTTCAAGTGGATGCTGCGCGTGCAGCGGCTGGTGCCGCGGGTCCACCCACGGGTGCTCGGGCCGCTGATCCGGCTGTTCGGCTCCAAGCGCTTCATCAAGTGGTCCTTCAACCACTACCTGCAGATCGCACCGCCGGACTTCGTGCCGGAGCGCCAGGAGGCGCCCCAGCCCGAGCCGATTCCCTCCTAGGCGTTCGGGGGGACGATCCGCGCCTCGCGCAGGTGGGCGAAGGTGTCGCGGAAGGTGTCGTCGGTGCGGCGGAAGCTCTGGAAGCCGAGCGCCCGCGATTTGGTCATGTCGGCGAAGGTCTCGATCGGCCGCCCGAGGTCGGCGTCGGAGTGCCACCAGGTGGCGACCTTGGCGAGCGGGTTCGGCGCCAGATCGTACTTGGCGACGATCTCGTCCCAGACCGGCTCCATGCCCTCCATCTGCTCGACCAGCGGCGTCGGCTGGCCCGGGTAGGGAGCGGGCTCGACACCGAGGTCGGCGGCGACCACCTCCCACATCCGCTTCCAGCGGAAGACGTCGCCGTTGACGATGTTCAGCGCCTCGTTGGCGCCATTCGGGTCGGTCGCCGACCAGGCCAGCTGCTCGGAGAGGACGCGGGCGTCGGTGACGTCGGTCACCCCTTCGTACTGGGTGGGAGAGCCGGGGAAGACGAAGGGGCGGTCGAGCTCGCGGCAGATCGCCCCGTAGGCGGCCAGGGTCGCCCCCATGTTCATCGAGTTGGTCGGCGCCCACCCGATCACGGTGTGGGCCCGGTGGACCGACCAGGTGAAGCCGTCGCGCTCGGCGGCTGCGAACAGCTCGTCCTCCTGGTCGTAATAGAAGTTGGCGATCGGCAGCCGCTCCTGGTCCTCGCGGAACGGGGTGTCGGCGGGGGCCGACGCGTAGGACTCGAACGGGCCGAGGTAGTGCTTGAGGCCGGTGACCATCGCGACGTGCTTGGCGGCGCGGGTCGGTGAGAGGCCGTCGAGCACGTCGCGGACGATGCCGCTGTTGACCCGGCGGTTCTCGTCCTCGGTCTCGTTGCGGATCCAGATACAGAAGAAGACGTGGCTGAAGTCGGCCCCCGCGAGCGCCGTCGCGACCGCCTCGCGGTCGGTGACGTCGACGTGGATCGGGACCACGCCGTCGAGGCCGTCGACCGGCCGGCGCGAGATCCCGTGCACCTCCCAGCCCTGGTCCAGCAGGTGCCGCGCCGTCGTGTAGCCGGTCGTTCCGGTGACTCCGACGATCAGCGCTTTGCGCTCAGACATGCCAACTCTCCTCTATCTAGACGTTTCTTCATTTCAGGTCAAAGCGCGAGGCTGACCGGCTCCTCGAGCAGGGTGCGGACCCGGGCGAGGTACTCCGCCCCCTCCGCCCCGTTGACGATCCGGTGGTCGCAGGCAAGCGTCACGTTCATCAAATGGGCAGGGACGATCTGGCCGTCGCGGACAGCCGGCTTCTCCTTGATCGCCCCGACGGCGAGGATCGCCGCCTGCGGCGCGTTGATCACCGCCGAGAAGTCATCGATCCCGAACATCCCCAGGTTGGAGACGGTGAAGGTGCCTCCACTGAGTTCTGGCGGGGTGATCGAGCCGTCGCGGACCTTGCCAGCCACTGCGCGCGAATCGGTTGCGATCTGTCTCAGCCCCTTCTTGTCGGCATCGAAGACCGTCGGCACGATCAGCGCTTCCTGCGCCGCAACAGCCACCCCGACGTTGACCCGCGAATAAAGCTCGAACCGCCCGTCCTTATAAGCACCGTTGACCTTCGGGAACTCGCCCAGGGCGATGGCACAGGCCTTGACGACCATGTCGTTGAAGGATGGGACAACGTCCCCTTCCTTCGAAGCGGACTTGATCGCCGCACGCGCGGTGACAGCCTTCGACATGTCGATCTCGGCCGAGAGATAGAAGTGAGGAGCGGTCGCCTTGGACTCGGACATGCGGCGGGCAACCGTCTGCTGCAGCTTCGAGAGCTCGCGAACCTCGACCTCACCCTTGGCCGTTTCCGCCACGGGTCCCGCAACCTCCTTCTGCTGGGTAGAGGTTGCGGGACCCGCGGCTCCTTCGACATCAGCCTTGACGATGCGACCAGACGGACCCGACCCTCGGAGACCGGAGAGGTCGACCCCTCGCTCCTTGGCCAGCCGGCGAGCTATGGGAGAGGCCTTGACCCGAGCCGACCCATCCTCCCCACCTGCGGGTGGCGTGGTGGCGGGGGTCCCCCGCGGCGCGGAGGCAGCTTGACTGCCGAGCACCGTGGGGGATGCCGCCGCGACAGGACCCGCAGTCGGAGAGCTTGGTCCCTCGGATGAACCCTCACCACCAATCCGCGCAATCGGACTCCCGATCGCAACCGTCGCCCCCTCCTCAGCCAGAATCTCAGTGAGAGTGCCCGCAAGGTCAGCCTCGTAAGCCATGTTCGCCTTGTCGGTTTCGATCTCCACCAACTCCTCGCCGACCGCTACCTCGTCCCCCACCTGCTTCAGCCAGGCGAGGATCGTGCCCTCCTCCATCGAGTCGGAGAGCCGCGGCATCACCACGTCCTGAGCCGTCATCTGGGCCATCGGGCTAGGCCCCGCTCTTCAGCTCGGCGGCGGCGCCGAGGCGGGCGGCGACCTCGGCGACGATCCGGCCCTCGGCCGGGAGGAACTCGTCCTCCAGGGAGGGGCTGTAGGGGATCGGGGTCTCGGGGCAGGGGATCGCCCAGGCGTCGTCGAGGTCGTGCAGGCCCTCGGCGGCGACGATGCCGAGCAGGCCCGACGCCCAGCCGCCGATCAGCGGGCCCTCCTCGACCGCGACCAGGCGGTTGGTCTTCGCCACCGAGCGCAGCACCGTCTCGGCGTCGAGCGGGCGCAGCGAGCGCAGGTCGACGACCTCCGCCTCCACCCCGCGCTCGGCCAGCTCATCGGCGGCGCGGAGGCAGTCCCGCACCCCCTTGGAGACCGAGACCAGGGTGACGTCGGCGCCCTCGCGGACGACCGCGGCGACGCCGAGCGGCAGCGTCTCCTCAGCCGGGACCGGGTCCTTGACCGAGTAGAGCCGCTTGTGCTCGAGGAAGACGACCGGGTTCTCGTCCCGGATCGAGGCCTTCAGCAGCGCCTTGGCGTCGCCGGCGGTGGCCGGGGCGACGACCTTGATCCCGGGGATTCCCTGCAGCCAGGGGATCGGCGACTGCGAGTGCATCGCTCCGAAGCGGCCGCCAGCGCCCATCGCCGAGCGCACGACGAGCGGCACGCTCGCCTGCTCGTCCGAGATGTACCAGTACTTCGCCGCCTGGTTGATCAGGCTGTCCATGACCAGCGGCAGGAAGTCGGCAAACATGATCTCCAGCACCGGGCGCAGGCCGGTGACGGCGGCGCCGAAGGCACCGGTCGCCATCGCCAGCTCGGAGATCGGCGTGTCGAAGACGCGCTCTGAGCCGTGCTTCTCGTCCAGCCCCGGGGTGACCGCGAAGACACCGCCGGCGGCGGCGACGTCCTCGCCGAAGAAGATCACCCGCTCGTCGCGCGCCATCTCCTCGTCGAGCGCGGCGCGGATCGCCTCGCGGTACTCGATCGTCTCGGCCCCGCTCACTTGAACTCACCTCCGCTCAGAGCCGGGTCGGGGAAGGGAGCGGCGAGGCTCCTTTCCACCACCGTGTCCATCTCCGCCGTGACTTCGGCGTCGGCGGCGTCCAGCTGCTGCTCGGTGATGCCGTAGCGCTCGGCCAGCGAAGCCCGCGCCAGCAGCAGCGGGTCGCGCTTGCGCCAGGCGTCGAGCTCGCCCGGCTTGCGGTACTTGCCCGGATCGCTGCGCGAGTGCCCGACGAAGCGGTAGGTGAGCGTCTCCAGGAAGGCGGGGCCCTTGCCCGAGCGGGCGTGCTCGACCGCCTTGGCCGCTGCCTCGCGCACGGTCCAGATGTCGTTGCCGTCGACGGTCTGGGTGTGGATGCCCATCGCTTCGGGACGGGCGGCGATCGCGCCGGCGGTGACGTCCTCGATCGGCGTGAACTCCATATATAGGTTGTTCTCGCAGACGAAGACGACCGGCAGGCTCTCGACCTGGGCCCAGTTGAGGCACTCGTGGAAGTAGGCCTGGTTGCTGGTGCCGTCGCCGAAGAAGGCGACCGCGACCGTGCCGGAGCCGAGGATCTTGGCGCTGAGCGCGGCCCCGGTGGCGGCACCGATGCTGCCGCCGACGATGCCGAAGCAGCCGATCAGGCCGTTCTCGACGTCGATCACGTTCATCGACCCGGCGCGCCCGCCGCAGACCCCCGTCGCCCGTCCCAGCAGCTCGTCCATCAGCCCCTGCGCCGGGACGCCCAGCGCCAGGGTGTGGCCGTGGCCGCGGTAGGTGCCGGCGACGCGGTCGCCCTCGCCGAGGCAGGAGCAGACGCCGACGCCGCTGGCCTCCTGGCCGGAGTAGAGGTGGGTGGTGCCGTGGACCTCGCCCTTCTGGAAGAGGCTCTGGACGGTGTCCTCGAACAGGCGGATCAGGCGCATCTGGCGGTAGAGATCGAGCGCGGCATCGGCGTCGACCCCTCCCGGAGGCGCCTTGGTGAGTGGCTTCTGTGCCATCGGCTCGCTCCTAGCTCTCGTGGTTCGCAGTTTGTGAAAGGACGCCGGCGGGTTGCTTGTAGGCGACCTCGACCAGCTCGAGCACGATCCCGAAGGGGTCGCGGAAGTAGACCCAGCGCCAGCCGGCGAGCACGCCCTCGTCGACGACGTTGACCTCGCTGAGGAATTCGACGCCCTTGGCTTCGAGCTCGGCTTTGGTCCGCTCGGCGCTCTCGACGTGGAAGGCGAGGTGGGTGGCACCTGTGCCGTTGGCGGGGACCGGCCGGCCGATCGGCGAGGGCGGCTCGGTGTACTCGAGCAGCTCGACGATCGCCTCGCCGCAGGCGAGGTTGACCTGGCGCAGCTTCGCTCCCGGCACCCCGACCGCGGGGCCGAGGTTGGGGTCGTCGAAGACAGGACTGGGCGGATCGGCGAGCTCGAGCCCGAGCACGCCGGTGTAGAACTCGATCGCGCGGTCGAGGTCGGGCACGGTGATGCCGACGTGGTGGATCGCCTTCACTGCGCCTCCTCCCCGGTCTCATCGCCGGCGGCGACCCGACGCAGCGCGTCGGCGACCCGGACCAGGTCCTCGTCGCCGCCCTCCAGGCCGGCGGCGAGAGTCATCGCCTCGGCGGCCGCGGAGGCGGCCAGCATCGGGATCCCGGCGCGCTCGCCGAGCTCGAGCGCCAGCGCCAGGTCCTTGCGCATCAGGTCGAGCGCGAATGCGGTGGGAACGCCGTCGGGGTCGAGGAAGGCGGTTTCCTTGTAGCCGACGAAGGGCGACGCGACGGCGCTCTCGGCGACCACCCGGTAGGCCTCGCCGCGCTCGATCCCGGCGCTTTCGGCCAGGACCAGGGCCTCCGACAGCGCGTGGGTCGTCGAGGCGATCATCAGGTTCAGGGCCAGCTTCATCGCCGCTCCCGAGCCCGACGGCCCGAGGTGGAACTGGGCCTTGCTCATTGCCCGCAGCACCGGCAGGGCCCGCTCGTAGGCGTCCGCCTCGCCGCCGGCCATCACCGTCAGCGCCGCCGCCTCGGCGACGCTGGTGCTGCCGGAGACGGGGGCGTCCACCATCCAGATGCCGCGCTCGAACGCGAGGGCGGCGAGCTCGCGGGCGGCGGTCGGGCCGATCGTGCTCATCTCCAGCAGGACCAGGTCCGGCTCGGCGCCCTCGAGGATCCCCTCCGGCCCGGCGATCAGGGAGCGCGCAGCCTCGCCGTCGGCGACCATCGTCACCACTACCTCGCTGGCGCGAGCCAGCTCGGCCGGGTTCGTGGCCAGCTTCGCCCCCGCGTCGAGCAACGGCTGGCAGCGCTCCTCGGTGCGGTTGAAGACGGTCAGCGGGAAGCCGGCGGCCAGCAGGTTGCGGGCCATCGGCAGGCCCATGCGGCCGATCCCGGCGAAGCCGACTGTGACGGGCGAGCTCACGCGGCGACCTCGACGACGATCTTGCCGGCGGCCCGTCCCTCGGCGAGCGGGACGAGGCCGTCGGCGACGATCCGCTCCAGCGGGATCACCCGGTCCAGCACCAGCTCGGCGATCTCGCCGCCGGCCAGCACCTCGAGCGAGGCCGGCAGGTCGGTGCCGCAGACGTGGGCGACGGTGGTCTGCAGGTCGATCTCGCGCAGCGCCGCGTCGAACAGGTCGACCTCGGGCGGCTTCGCCTGCAGGCCGACGATCACGACCCGGCCGCCGCGCTTGGCGGCGTGGATCGCGGCGCTGGGGCTGCCGGGCGCCCCGGAGGCCTCGATGACGACGTCCGCGCCCTCGCCGCCGGTCGCCTCGCGCACGGCCTTGGCAACTTCCTGCTCGCGGGCGTCGACGGTCGCGTCGGCGCCGAGCGCCCGTGCCACCTCGAGCCGGTGCGGGTCGATGTCGATCCCGATCAGGCGCTCGAGCCCGCGGCTGGCGGCGGCGCCGAGGACGAAGGCGCCGATGCCGCCGAGCCCGATCACCGCCAGCGTCTGTCCGGCGGCGACGCCGCCGCGCTCGAGCGCATGGATCGCGACCGCCAGCGGCTGCGCCATCGCCGCGGCGTCGTCGTCGATCGCCTCTGGGACGACGCGGCAGATCGCGGCCGGGCTCAGCACCTTCTCCGCCAACCCGCCCGGAGCACTCAGGCCGAGCGTGTAATAGGAGGCGCAGAGGTTGGTCCGTCCCGCCCGGCACCAGCCGCACTCCCCGCAGGAGACGCCGGCGCCGGAGACGACCCGCTCGCCGCCGCTGAAGCCCTCGACTTCGGAGCCGACCGCGGCGACGCGGCCGACGAACTCGTGGCCGAGGATCAGCGGGCCGATGTGCCCGCTGGCGGGATGCGCGTCGCGCAGCGGCACCATGTTCGGCCCGTGCGCGTACTCGGAGGAGTCGGTGCCGCAGATCGCCGCCCGCACCGGTTCGATCAGCAGGTCGGCCGGCCCCGGCGGCCCCGGCTCAGACACACGCTCGACCCGGACGTCGCCGGGCCCGTGGAACACTGCGGCGCGCATCATGCGCGCTGGCCCGCGTTCCTGGCCTGGGTGTAGACGCCGGCGGCGAGCAGCACCAGGAAGCCGACGATCCAGTACTGCCAGGACTGGCCGAGGTCGAGGAAGGTCGTGGCGTTGATCGCCTGCTGCAGGAGCGCCGCGCCGAGCAGCACGCCGAGGAAGGAGCCGCGACCGCCGAAGAGGCTGGCGCCGCCGAGGACGACGGCGGTGATGCTGCTCAGCGTGTAGGTCACGCCCTGGCTGGGGTCGCCGACGCCGATCTGCGCCATCAGCATGATCGCGCCGAGGAAGGTGAAGAGCGAGCAGAGCACGTAGGCGCCGATCACGGTGCGGTTGGTCTTGACGCCGAGCCGATGGGCGGCGTCCTCCTTGGAGCCGACAGCGCGCAGGTTGAGGCCCCAGCGGGTGCGCCGCAGCACGAACTCGAGGGCGACGCCGAGCGCGACCGCGACGAGGAAGGCGACGGGTACGCCGCCGACCTTGGTTTTGATCGCGTCGGTGATCCCGGTGCTGATGAAGCCGCCCTGCTGTTCGCGGACCAGCAGCGAGACGCCCTGCAGCGCCACGTACATCGCCAGGGTGGCGGCGATCGGCGTGAAGCGGGCGTACCTGATCAGGGTGCCGTTGACGGTGCCGACGAAGACCGCGGCGCCGACCATGATCGCGAAGCCGAGCACGACGGTCCCGGCCGACTTGCCTTCCACGGCGAAATAAGAGGCGATCACCACCAGCAGCCCGGCCAGCGGCCCGACCGAGAGGTCGATCCCGGAGGTGAAGATGACCACCATCTGGCCGAAGCCGATGAAGGCCAGGGCCGAGATCAGCAGCAGCACCGAGTTGACGTTGATCGCGTTGAGGACGAGGTCGTTCTGGCTGTAGGTGTAGGCGCCGAACAGCGCGATCACCGCCAGCAGCACTGCGCAGGGCGCGAAGTCGCCCTTGGCGAAGCTGCGCAGGCGGGAGCGCCGGGAGTCGGGAGCGGACGCGGCGGCGCGGCCCTTCTTCGCCTTCTCCTCGCGGTGGGTGTTGGCGGTTACGATCTCGCGCGCGATCCCCTCCTCGCTGACGCCCTCGTCCTCGAGCTCGGCGACGACGGTGCCGCGGGAGAAGACGACGATGCGGTCGCAGAGACCCTCCAGCTCGAGGCTGTCGGAGGAGGCGATCACGACCGGGATGCCGCGCTCGGCGATCTCGCGCAAGTTGCGGTAGATCTCGACCCGGGCGCCGGCGTCGACTCCCTGGGTCGGCTCGTCGACGAGGACCAGCGCCGGATCGGAGAGCAGCGCCCGGGCGAGCGCGACCTTCTGCTGGTTGCCGCCGGAGAGGCTGGCGACCTGGGTCGCGATCGAGGGGGTCTTGACGTCGAGCGCCTGGCTCTGCTCGCGCACCGCAGCCGACTCCTCGCCGCGGCTGACGAAGCCGAGGTGGGCGAACTCGGGCAGGGCCGAGAGCGCCGCGTTCTCGCGCACCGAGAGGGACATCACCAGCCCCTCGTTGTGGCGGTCGGCGGAGATGTAGACGATGCCGGCGTCGTGGGCGGCCTTGGAGCGGCCGAGCTTCAGCTTGGCGTCGCCGAGGCGGACTTCGCCGGAGGCGCGCTCGAGACCGGCGAGCGCGCGCAGGAACTCGGTCTGGCCGTTGCCGGCGATGCCGGCCAGCCCGACGATTTCCTTCGGGCCGACCTCGAGGTCGACGTGGTCGAAGTCGGAGCCGCCGAGGCCCTTGACGCTCAGCGCCGGGGCGCCCTCGCCGCGCTTCGCGCTCGACTTGTCGGGGAAGGCCAGGGAAAGTTTGCGGCCGACGATCAGGCGCAGCATCTCCTCGTCGGACATCTCGTCGATCGGGGCGCTGCCGCGGACCTCGCCGTCGCGCATCACGGTGACGCGATTGGCGATCCGGCGCACCTCGGGCAGGCGGTGGGAGATGTAGATCACGGCGGCACCGCGGGCGGTCGCCGCTTTGACCTGCTCGAAGACGCGCTCGACCATCTGCTCGCCCAGCGGCGCGGTCGGCTCGTCGAGGATCAGCACCTTCGGCTCCAGGGCCAGCGCCTTGGCCAGCTCGACCAGCTGCCGCTGGCCGATCGAGAGCTCCTCGACCCGGGTGCCGAGGCGGACCTCGCTGCCGACCCGGTCGAGCTGCTCGCGCATCCAGGCAGCGCCGGCGGCGCCCCCGGTGGCGACGTCGCGGGGAGCGGCGATCGCCATGTTCTCGGCCACCGTCAGGTCCGGCAGCAGGGCCGGGTCCTGGCGCACGATCGCCACGCCGGCCTCCTGCGCCGCGATCGGCTCGATGCTCTCGTGGCGCTCGCCGCCGAGCTCGATCGTGCCCTCGTCGGGGGAGATCGCGCCGGCGGCAACCGCCATCAGCGTCGACTTGCCGGCGCCGTTCTCGCCCAGCAGGGCGTGAACCTCGCCGGCCGCGGCGGTGAAGGTGACGTCCTTCAGCGCCCGCACGCCGGGGAAGCTCTTGGAGATGCCCTCCAGGCGCAGGACGCCGCTGGCCTTCGGCGGCGGGCCGGTCTCGGTGGTCTGGTTCTCAGTCGTCAGGCTCATATCTGTTCGTTCGTGAGGCGGGCCGCGGGCGCGGGGACGATCCCCGCGCCCGCCCGCCAGCCGCTATTTCAGGGACGCGGCCAGTTCTTCTTCGCTCAGGTGGGACGAGAGAATCGCTTCGCCTGAGATTTTTTCGTTGCATTCCACGGGGTGCGGCTTGCCGGTGATCGAGTCCTCGAACGGCTTCTGCGGGACCTCGGTCGAGGCGGGCGGCTCGCCGCCGGTCGCCTTCGCGACGGCGAACTGGATCGCGGTGCGGACCATCCAGTTCTGCGAGTCCACGGTGTACAGCGGGAACCCGATTTTCTTCTGATCGCAGGAGAGTTCGTTCGAATCCTCGGTTGCGATCGGCGGGATCTCGCGGCCGGCCTGTTCGAACGCCGGGAACGCACTCGCGAGCGCGGCGCCGAAATCGGTCGTGATCGCGTCGATCTCGGGGTTCTTGGCCAGCGCCGCGGTGATCACCTGCTGGGTTTTGGCCGGATCCCAGTCGGTCGCCGCGAACGGCTCTTCGCCGATCGTTTCGATTTCGGTGCCCTCGAGCACTTCGGCCATGCCTTCGTACTCTTCGACGCTCTGGGTGTTGCCGGCGGGACCGCCCAGCCTCAGGACCTTGCCTTTGCCTTTCAGGGCCTTGACAAGCCATTCGCCCCAGAGGATTCCGGCCTGTTTGAAGTCGGTGGTGACGTAGTTGTCGTAGTTGACGCCTTCTTCACCGCCGGGGAAGACCCGGTACGGGACCGTGACGACGCCGGATTTGTACATGTTGGTGATCGCCGGCAGCATCGATTTGCCCGCGTCGGGGAAGACGACGGCTGCGTCGACTCCCTGGGCGGCGAGACCTTCGATGTCGGAGATCGCCTTCTGGGTGTCGCCCTGGCCGTCGGTGTACTTGAACTCAGTCACGCTCGGGCATTTGGCGGCCTCGTTTTCGGCCTCGGCAGTGGTGATCTTGCGCCAGTTGTTGTCGCCGAAGCCATCGGCCAGCGCAAGGGTGATCTCGTCTTCGCCGCACCACGAGGGCGCGCTGCTGCTCGCGGTGGTGTTTTCGCCGCTATCCGAGCTGCTCGTTTCGGGTTCGCTCGAGCTGCTGTCGCTCGACGATCCCCCGCAGGCGGCAAAGGCCAACGCGAGAACCAGAGCCACGGCCATCAGGACCGTGCCTCGTTTTGGGTCCAGCTTGCGATTCATCTCCACTCCCTCATCCATTGATTCGTTTTTTTCAATGTCATTTCCCACGTGTGCCCCGAAGGAAGATCACGTTGGTGCGGTGCTGGTGGCCGGGCGGCTCCCTCCCTCCCGGCCGTCGCTGCGGAGCCGCTCCTTCAGGCGACCCCATGGCACGCTGTAAATCGCGATGCCGATTGCCAGTGCCCCTGCCTGAACCAGGTACTGAACGGCGGACTTGACGCCGCTGGTCAGGACGAACTGGTCGAGCTGGCTGATGAAGAGCGCGCCGACGGCGGTGGCGATGACGCTGCCGCGACCGCCGAGCAGAGAGGTGCCGCCGAGGACCACCGCGGCGACCGTGGGCAGCAGGTAGGTGTCGCCCTGGAAGGCGCTCGGCGACTGCACGATTCCCGCGAGCAGGACGCCGGCGCTGCAGTAGAGGAGGTTGGCTCCGACGTAGGCACCGATCTGGTACCTGGTGATCTCCAGGCCGGCGGCGCGGGCCGCGCGCGGGCTCGCCCCTACCGCCTCGAAGCGCCGCCCGATCACGGTGCGCTTGATGATCAGCGCGACGATCAGGGTGATCCCGATCGCGACCGCGACCGGGGTCTTGATCCCCAGGACCGAGCCGGAGACGAACTCCTGCAGGGTCGAGGTGGTGGTCGCCGTGGTGCCGTTGGAGACCTGCAGGTTGACGCCGTACTCGAGCGCGTTCATGCCCAGGGTGGTGACGATCGCGGTGATTCCGATGCGGCTGACGATGGTGCCGGCGATCAGGCCGGCGACGATCGCGCAGCCGTAGGCGAGCAGCAGGGCCTCGAACAGCTTGCTGGAGTCGCCCGCGGGGTGGTGGGTCATGATCACCACCGTCAGCGAGATCATGCCCGGGACCGAGAGGTCGATCCCGCCCTGCTGGATGACCAGCGTCTGGCCGACGGCGGCGATTGCCAGCACCGCCGCGAACGGCAGCATGCCGTCGATCGCGCCCTTGCTGGTGCTCTGCGGCTCGACGATCGCGCTGATCGCGAACAGCAGCACCGTGCCGACGACGATCACGGCCGAGGCCGGCCAGGCCCAGTCGGCCCGGATCGCGCTCAGGCGCTGCACGACCCTCTCCATCGCTCGCAGCGCACGTCAGGCCCCCGCGGTCACGGTCTGATCGACCAGGTCGGCGCCGCGGACGTAGGTGCGCCCCGCGACCAGCAGCTCGTCGGCCGGGAAGCGGGTGAGGATGCGGCTGCCCTCGGCGGTGACGAGGACCTCCTCCTCGATGCGCGCGGCGGAGACTCCGTCGCCGGCCGCGCAGTAGGTCTCGAGCGCGAAGACCATGCCCTGCTCGATTTCAACCGGGTTATCGAAACTGTGCAGGCGCGAGATCATCGGCGACTCGTAGAGACCGACACCGAGGCCGTGCCCGAACTGGAGGCCGAAGCAGGACTCCTCGTCGTCGAAGCCGAGCTCCTGGGCGGTCGGCCAGACCGCGGCGATCTGGTCGGTCGTGGCCCCGGGCCTGACCAGGTCGATCGCGTCGTCGAGCCACTCGCGGCACTGCTTGTAGGCGTCGATCTGAGCCTGGTTGACGCCGCCGACGCAGAACGTGCGGTAGTAGCACGTCCGGTACCCCATGAAGGAGTGGATGATGTCGAAGAAGGCTTGGTCGCCGGGCCGCAGCAGGCGGTCGGAGAAGACGTGCGGGTGCGGGATGCAGCGGTCGCCGGAGACGGCGTTGATCGCCTCCACCTGCTCGGAGCCGAGCTCGAAGAGCAGCTTGTGCGCGTCGGCGACGATCTCGCGCTCGGTGATGCCGGGGCGCAGCATTTCGTAGATCCGCTCGTAGACGGCGTCGACGATCGCGGCGGCGTGGTCGAGCAGCGCCACCTCCTCGTCGGTCTTGATCGCCCGCGACCCCAGCATCACCTGGGAGCCGTCGGCGGTGACGACGCCGGCGCGGTTGAGGGCGTTGAGCGCGACCATGTCGGTCATGTCGATCCCGACCGGCTCGCCCTCGAGGCCGCGCTCGCGCAGCTCGTGGGCGATCTTGCCGGCGAAGGAGTCCGGAACCCCGGTTTCGTCCGGCATCGCGCCGCGCATCGGGGTGACGCCGCCGCGGAAGTTCTCCGGCGGCAGCCAGGGGGCGTACATCTGGTGGTGGCGGGCGGCCGAGCCGAAGTCCCAGAGGACCGGGTCGCCGTTGCGGGGCAGCAGCACGAAGCGGGCGTTCTTGTCGCGGGCCCACTCGCCGATGTGGGTGCTGGTGACGTAGCGGATGTTGTTCGGGTCGAACAGCAGCAGCGCGCCGAGATCGGACTCCGCGAGCGCAGCCTGAGCCCGGGCGAGCCGGTCCGAGCGCAGCTTGGCGAAATCGATCCGCTGCTCCCAGTCGACACCCATGGTGGCGCCCCGCGAAGCGATGTGAGTCATCGGCTAACTGCTCCTTTCTCTCCGTCAAAGAGGGCGGCACCCTGTCGCCCGCGCGGTAGTTAATCAGATTGAACGGCAGCGTCAAGTCTGTCGAGTTTTATTAACGAAATGTCCACGCGGCGCGCCTAATCCGCGATGGATCGCCCAGTCTGAGTGCCTCCCCCCGAATGTGGGGGGTTGTTTAGTAACTTTGAAACATGATGGTTCCGGGACCTGTCGGGGAGCGCCTGCGGGAGCACCGCCAGGAGGCCGGGATGAGCCTGCGCGGCCTCGCCCGCGCGGTCGGCGTCTCCCCCAGCCTGATCTCCCAGATCGAGCACGGCAAGGCGACGCCCTCGGTCGGGACGCTCTACGCGATCGTCTCCGAGCTCGACATCTCGCTCGACGAGCTCTTCTTCGACGGCCCGCGCGGCGCCGCGGCAGCGCCGGCATTGCCGCCGGAAGCCGACCCGGCCGGCGACCCCGCCTCGCTCTCCAACCAGTGGGAGGCCCCGAGCGAGGGACCGGTGCTGCGCGCCGCCAACCGCCTCACGCTGACGCTCGCCACCGACGTCCGCTGGGAGCGGCTCACCGCCTCCCACGATCCCCGGGTCGAGTTCCTCTACGTCACCTACCCGGTCGGCGGCGAGTCCTGCCCGGCCGACGACCTGATGCGGCACAGCGGCACCGAGTACGGCCTGGTGCTGTCGGGGCGGCTCGGCGCCACCGTGGGCGAGGAGTCCTACGAGCTCGGCCCCGGCGACTCGATCGCCTTCGACTCCACCACCCCGCACCGCATCTGGACGACCGGCGAGGAGCCGGCGACCGCCGTCTGGACCGTGGTCGGCCGCGAGGGCGACCCACGCGTCAGCTGAACCCCGCCGCGCCCTACTTGGTCGCGACGAGGATCTTGATCTGGTCGCCCTCGGGGTCGATCAGGCGCTCGAAGCCCGCGACCGTCTCCTCGAGCGTGGTGCGATCGCTGACCGCGCGCTCCACCGGGAAGGCGCCGGAGGCGACCATCGCGGTGATCCGCGGCCAGTCGTGGACCGAGTAGCACCAGTTGCCGACCAGGGTCAGCTCGCGCTCGGCCAGGTCCATCGCGTCGAACGACGCGTCCTTGACGTGAAGCCCGACCTGGCTGATCGTGCCGCGGGCGCGGGTCCCGTCGAGGCAGGCGCGCAGCGCGGGCTCGTTGCCGGCGCACTCGATCGCGACGTCGACGCCGAGCCCGCCGGTGCGCTCGCGCAGCTCCGCGGCGACGTCGGTCCGGGTCGGGTCGAAGGCGGCGGTCGCCCCGAGCGGCTCGGCCCGGGCGGCGCGACGCGGGTTCGGCTCAGAGAGGTAAACCTCTCCGGCGCCGGCCGCCCGGGCAGCTAGCACGGCAAGGGCGCCGATCGGCCCGGCGCCGGTGACCAGCACGCGGTCGCCGGGCTGCACGCCGGCGCGGGCGACGCCCCAGGCGGAGACGGCGGCCGGCTCGATCAGGGCGCCCTGCTCGTAGGAGACCTCGTCCGGCAGCGGCCAGGCCTGGTAGGACTCGACCACGGCCGCGCTGGCCAGGCCGCCCCACTCCCAGCTGAGGCCGACGCAGCCCATCTTCACGCAGAGGTGGTTGAGGCCGCGGACGCAGAAGTCGCACTCGCCGCAGTAGGCGAGCGGCATGATCGAGACGCGGTCGCCGGGGCGTACCTTCTCGACCGCGGAGCCGACGGCGACGACGTCGGCCGAGAGCTCGTGGCCGAGGATCTGGGGCAGTTGGGTCCCGGTCAGCGGGTGCGGCTCGGTCGGGGTGACGATCGGGCCGGCGACGTACTCGTGCAGGTCGGTGCCGCAGATCCCGCACCAGCGCGGCTCGATCAGCACCTGGGTGGCGCCGAGCCGCTCCGGGTCGGGCGCGGGGACGTCCTCGACGCGGATGTCCTTGACGCCGTAGTAGCGCGCCGCTCGCATCTCACTCATTGACCATCTGCACCTTGACGTTGCGGTCGGTCTGCTGGGCCGCGTCGAGCGCCTCGGTCGCCTCGGCCAGCGGGAACCGCGCCGTCACCACCGGCGCCAGGTCGATCCCGGTGCCGGCGAGAAAGCGCAGCGCCGCCGGCCAGACGTTGGGCGAGCCGATGATGCCGCGCGCGGTCAGCGACTTCGACTGGATCTGGCCGAGCTTCGTCTCGGCGCTGCCACCGGTGTCGATGCCGACGAAGACGACCCGCGCCTCGAAGCCGGCGATGTCGAGCGCCGAGGCCATCGCGGCGGGGGCGCCGGAGGCCTCGAGCACGACCTGCGGGGCGGCGCCGGCGACGGCGGCGATCTTCTCCGCCAGGTCGGGTCCGGGCTCGACCGCGGCGATGGCGCCCATCCGAGTGGCGATCTCGCGCCGCTCGGCGACCGGGTCGACGACGATCGCGCTCGCCCCTTTGCCGGTGCAGGCGGCGAGGCAGCAGAGGCCGATCGGGCCGGCGCCGAGGATCGCGACCGTGTCGCTGGCGTCGACCCCGCCGGCGGCGACGGTCGCGTAGTAAGCGACGGTGAAGGGCTCGACCAGCGCGCCCTGGGCGTGGGAGAGCTCGGCCGGCAGCTTGTGCAGCCACTCGGGGCGGACCTTGAAGTACTCGGCCGCGGCGCCGGAGATCGAGAAGCCGAAGTGGTCGGTGCCGATCACGCACTCGCCGACGACGCGGTCGCCGGGGGCCACCGAGGTCACCTCCCGTCCCACCTCGACGACCTCTCCGGACCACTCGTGGCCGGGGATCATCGGGTACTCGACGGGGATGATGTAAGTGCCGTCCAGGAGCTCGAAGTCCGAGTGGCAGACCCCCACCGCGCGCGAGGCGACGAGGACTTCGTCAGGCCCGATCTCGGGGCGATCAACGTCGACCACCTCGGCCCGGCCTGGCTCGCGGATCATCAATGCCTTCAAGGCGACCTCTCCTTCCCATCGTTTGCTGTTTAGCTATGTTAAACGAAATTAGGCAATGTCAACTGCCGTGTAGTCAAGCTTAAAACCTGCTTGTTTCTCGCGGCTAGGAACCAGGAGAGAACATGAGCGCCGAGCCGCTGTCATCGCACCCGATGAAGGTCACCGTCGACGGGACCCCCCAGGACCCGGCCCTGAAGGCCGAGGACGGCTGGGTCGACATGGACGTCAGGTGGCTGGTCACCTCCGAGACGGTCGGGTCCAAGGACTCGGTCTTCGGTCTCACCGTCTTCCCTCCCGGCGCCAAACACGACATCCACCGCCACCCGCACGCGGAGGAGATCGAGTACATCGTCTCCGGCTCCGGCGTCGCCCAGGTCGGCGACGACGACGTCGAGATCTCCGCCGGCGAGCTCGTTTTTGTGCCTGCGAACGAGTACCACGGCTTCCACAACACCTCCGACGGCGAGACCGTGATGGTCTGGACCTACGCGCCCGCGGCCAGCCTCGAGGAGGCCGGCTACATCCGCAAGGTGGATGACGAAGCGAATTCCGCGTGATCTTCGCGGGGTAGGGGTGTTCACACTGTAGGAATGCCTCCGCCCCCACCGCCCGCAGAGCCCTTCGCCTCCCGGATCTTCGTCGGGCCGGCGCTGCGCACGCAGCCGGACCGCCGGCTCGTGAAGCTGGTCCACGAGGGCTACGAGACCGCCTTCGAGGAGATCGTGCGGCGCTACCGGCGCCCGCTCGACCGCTTCGCCGCGGCGATCGTCGGCAGCCGCTCCGAGGACGTCACCCAGGACGCCTTCTCGAAGGCGCTGCTGGCGCTGCGCGGCTCCGAGACCGACATCGAGCTGCGTCCCTGGCTCTACCGGATCGTCCGCAACACGGCGCTGAATGACCTGCGCGACCGCGGCCCGGTGACCGAGGAGCTGGCAGAGGCGCTGCCGGGCGGCCTCAGTGCCGCCGAGGAAGCCGAGCGGCGCGAGGAGATGGCCGACCTGACCGAGCGCCTGCGCTCGCTGCCGGAGCCGCAGCGGGCGGCGATCGTGATGCGCGAGCTGGAAGGGCTGAGCCACGAGGAGATCGCGACCGCGCTCGGGGTCAGCGGCGGCGCGGCGCGGCAGGCGATCTACCGGGCGCGGGCGGCGCTGCGGGAGAGCCTTGCAGTGCTGGTCCCGCTGCCGTTCCTGCGCATGCTCTTCGACCACGGCGCCGAAGCGGCGGCCGGCGCCGGTGGGCTCGCGGCTGGCGCCGCCGGAGCGAGCGCCGCGGGCGGCGGAGGGGCCCTCGGCGGCCTCGGCGCCGGCGGCGCACTCAAAGTCGGCGCGGCGACCCTGCTCGTCGCCGGGACGGTCGGCGCTGGGGTCGCGATCCAGCACGACCGCAACGGCAACTCCGGGCCCGACCGCGCGGCGGCCTCCTCGTCATCGTCGTCAGGGTCTGAGGCGGGCTCCAGCGGCGAGGGATCGAGTAGCTCGGGCCCTGGCTCCAGCGGCGAGGATCGCGGCGGCGACAGCAGCGGCCCCGGCTCGGGCTCCGAACGCGGCGACGACCGCGGCGGCCACGGGAAGGAGCCGGGGGACGACGACTCCGGCGGCCCCGGCAGTGGCTCCGGCTCCTCGGGTGAGGACGACTCCGGCGGGCACGGATCCCGTCATAGCGGCACGTCGGGCCACAGCGGCTCCGGATCGAGCGGCGACGACTCCGCCGATGACCTCGACGACAACTCAGGCTCGGGCAGAAGCCGCTCGGGTAGTGACCACTCGGGCGGGGACGACAGCGGATCTGGGATCTCCGGCGGCGATGCCTCGAACAGCGGCTCCGGGAGTAGTGGGTCCGGGAGCAGCGGCTCCGGAAGCGGTGTCTCTGGGTCCGGCGAGGGTGACGCGAAGGTCACCACTCCCCCACCCCCGGCGCCGCTCGAGGAAGGCAGCAGCGGCTCGGGCGACGACGACTCGAGCAGCGGCTCGAGCGGCGACGGCTCCGGCGACGACTCCTAGCCGCTACTTGGCGTCGAGCCAGTCGCTGCCGATGCCGATGTCGACCTCGAGCGGCGGGTCGAGCTCGTAGGCGGTCGTCATCTCGCGCTCGACTAGCTCGGTCGCGGCCTCCATCTCCCCCGGCGGGCCCTCGAAGAGCAGCTCGTCGTGGATCTGCAGGACCAGCCGGGTCTCCCCCCCGGCCTCGCGCAGCGCCGTCTGGCAGCGCACCATCGCCACCTTGATGATGTCCGCCGCGGTCCCCTGGATGACCGTGTTGACGGCGAGCCGCTCGCCCAGCCGGCGCGTGTTGGGGTTGCCGGAGCGCAGCTCGGGGATCGCCCGCCGCCGTCCCATCAGCGTGGTTACGAAGCCCTCCTCCTGGGCTCGCTCGACCACCTCCTCGCGGAAGGCGCGGACCGCCGGGAAGCGCTCCAGGTAGCGGGCGACGAATTCCTCTCCCTCCTTGCGGGGGATGTTCAGCCGGTCGGCGAGGCCGAACCCGGTCAGCCCGTAGACGATCCCGAAGTTGACCATCTTCGCCTTCGAGCGCTGGCCGACGTCGACCTCGTCGCGGGAGATCTCGAAGACCTCCGCCGCGGTCGCCGCGTGCACGTCTTCGCCGGCGTGGAAGACGTCTTTCAGCACCTGCTCGTCGGCGACGTGGGCCAGCACCCGCAGCTCGACCTGGCTGTAGTCGGCGGAGAGCAGCTGGGCGCCCTTCTCGGCGACGAAGCAGGCGCGGACGGGGCGGCCGATCTCGGTTCTGATCGGGATGTTCTGCAGGTTCGGGTTGGTGCTGGAGAGGCGGCCGGTGGTCGTCGCCGCCTGGTTGAAAGTGGTGTGGACGCGGCCGGTCTTGGGGTCGATCAGGTCCGGCAACGAATCGAGGTAGGTGTTCTTCAGCTTGGTCAGCTCGCGCCAGGACTCGATCTTCTCGACGATCGGGTGCTCGTCGCGAATCTGGGCGAGCACGCGGGCGTCGGTCGAGAACCCGGTTTTGCCGCGGCGCTTGCGGGTCAGCTCCAGCTTCTCGAAGAGGATGCGGCCGACCTGCTGCGGCGAGCCGATCGTGAACTCCTCCTCGGCCAGCTCGAAGATCTCCTTCTCCAGGGTCGCGATCCGCTCGCCAAAGCCGGCGCCGACCTCGGCGAGGCGCTCGGCGTCGAGCTTCAGCCCCTCCCGTTCCATCGCCGCCAGCACCGCGATCAGCGGCAGCTCGACCTCGTTCAGCAGACCCTCTAGCCCGAACTCCTCCATCCGCGGCCGTTGCACTTCGGCAAGCGCCGCGACCAGGCGCGCCTCCTCGGCCGGGTCGAGACCGGCCTCGACCTCCTCGCCGAGCGAGAGCTGGCCATCGTCCTCGGGCTCGGCGGCGGCGCCCTCGGCGAGGCCGATCCCGGCGTCGGCGGCGAGCTCGGTCAGCTCGTAGGTGCGGCGCTGGGGCTCCAGCAGGTAGGCGGCGATCATCGTGTCGTGGCCGAGGGTGAGGTCGGCGCCCTCGCGGGCGGCGGCGGCGAGCAGGCCGTGGCGGCCGCCGCCGAGCGACTTCAGGTCGTGGCCGGCGATCGCCCGCGCACCGAGCCCGACCGCGAGCTCGTCGAGGGTCGAGGCGCCGGTGAGAATCCGCTCCGCCTCGGCCGCGGCCCAGCGCTCGCCGTCGATCGCCAGCGCCACCGGCCCCTCGCCGAGGTCGGCGACGGTTCCCTCCGCGGCCTCGACCTCGAGCTCGGTCTCGACCTTGCGCCCCGGCACCGCCGCGCCCTCCGGCAGCGCTTCTTCCAGCCGCTCCAGCACCGCCCGCAGCTCGAACTCGCGCATGAAGTCGCGCAGGGCGCCGCGGTCGGGCTCGCTCTCCATCGCCGCCGCCAGGTCGACCCCGGTCTCGATCTCGTACTGCAGCGTCGCCAGGTCCTTCGACATCCGCGCGTCGTCGGCGTGCTCGGTCAGGTTCTGCTTGCGTTTGGCGCCGGAGATCTCGTCGACGCTTTCCAGCACCTTCTCCAGCGTGCCGAATTTCTGCAGCAGCTGCGAGGCCGTTTTCTCGCCGATCCCGGGGACGCCGGGGATGTTGTCGGAGGTGTCGCCGCGCAGCCCCATCAGGTCGGTGATCGACTCCGGCGGCACCCCGTAGCGCTCCTCGACCGCGGCCGAGTCGTAGATCTTGGTCTCGGTGATCCCGCGCGAGGTGCTCATCACCCGCACCCCCTCGGCGACCAGCTGGTAGGCGTCGCGATCGCCGGTCACGACCATCACCTCGATCCCCTCTTCGCGCGCCTGGCGGACCAGCGAGGCGATCACGTCGTCGGCCTCGTAACCCTCGACCTTGACGTTGGTGTAGCCGAAGGCCTCGACCAGCGGCATCAGGTGCGGCCACTGCTCGCGCAGCAGGTCGGGACGCGGTTTGCGTTGGGCCTTGTAGAGGTCGTAGGTGACCTCGCGTCCCGACATCCCCGCGTCCCAGGCGACGACGACGCCCTGCGGGTGGTGCTCGTCGATGATCTTGACCAGCATCGAGGCGAGCCCGTAGATCGCGTTGGTCGGTCGGCCGTCGCTGGTCCCGATCGACTCCGGCAGCGCGAAGAAGGCGCGGTAGGCGAGCGAGTTGCCGTCGATCAGGAAGAGCTGCGGGGCGTCAGCCATCGGCGCCACTCTATGAGGACGGGACTACGGACCCCTTTGCTCCTCCGAGGGCTTCGCCGGTCGCTCCGAAAAGGACTTCGCCCAGCTCCGCAACGACTTCGGCCGGCTGGTTGCGGAGCTGGGCTCCGGTGTAGCGGTGGACGGTGTAGTTCTGGCGGCGGAGGTGGAGGTCGCGTTGGTGGTCGTCCTCGAAAGAGATGCTGCCGCGGTGGTAGCGATAGCCGTCGGTTTCGACGATGAGTCGATGGGCGCGCCAGAGGAAGTCAACGGTGAGGCGGCCGATGCGGACGTTGACCTCGGGGGTGGGCAGGCCGTGGCGGCCGCAGAAGCGGAGGAAGTCGCGCTCGAGGTCGCTGCGCGTGCGTTCGGAGTCGGCGTTGGGGAGGCGGTGCCCGGCGAGCTCGGCTTGGCGGTGGGCGCGGCGGTAGAGGTGCGAGGGGACCGATCCACGCAGGTCCTCGACGGTGCGAGGGACGGTGGTTACGGGAATGCGGTTGCGGACGGTGATGAGGGAGGGCGGGGCGGCCGTCCGATGACCGGGGGCGTCGGTGTCAGCAACAGCGGCAATGAGGGAGGGGCAGCGATGAATGGTGATCCCGATTCGGCTCGCCCTCCCAGTCTGTGAGGGCACAGAGACGTCGATCGGGCCGTCGAGGGGACGCAGAAGTCCCCATAAGACCGCCGCGCTCCCATGACTCAGCACCGCCCCCTCCCCACAAGCGAGCACCGCCGCCATCCACCACCCCTCGCGACTTACGGGCGCGTGTCCCACCGAATAGACGCCGCGATGCACGCGATGCAATCGCCCACGCTGCATCCGCTTCGCGATAGACGGGCGTCCCAAACCAATCGCCTCCAACTGCTTCGTGGTCACGATTCCGTGTTGGCGCGACGCCAACTTCGCAATCGCAGCGTCCCTGGAGCAGCACGAGTCGACTTTGTTTCCCATAGGCGAACAAAGTCGACTACGGCCGAGAACTCGCCCCCCTTTGGGAGCTAGGGGAGCGTCGAAGGTGCGGCGAGTCTTGGGAGGCGGAAGGGGTTTGGGGTGCTTTCGGTGGCCCTTACTAGGGCCGCTTTCGTGCCTAGGGGCGTGAGGGGGACGTTCGAGTGGCCGGGGAAGTCCACGTTGAGGCTGCCGTGGATCCGCTTCTTCCTCGGGGCGGCGCCGTTGAAGGTGGCGCTGCCGGAGAAGGGGGAGCCCGGGTGGACGGTGGCGCGTTGGCGGTTGACGTCGTATTTGAAGGCCCCGGTCGGGACTCGGCCACTGATGGCGCGCAGGATGCTTATCGGGCCGCGGCGTTCCTCGATCGAGGCTTCGAACGTCGCCGGGCTTTTCGGCGAGCGCTTGGAGAAGGTGAGTTGAGTCGCCGTAGCGCCGCTACGCCGCGTTGCGACCAGCTCACCACCGGCGGTGCGCCTGTATGAGACCGAAGTGAGCTCGGCGCAGACGAGGCTTTCCAGCACTCGCAGTTCACCGGGAGCTCGGGTCGCGTTCGCTCGCATGTATCCCTCCTCGCCTTCGAGGGAGATCGTCCCTTCGTAGAAGCCGGAGTCGAGGCGCTGCGGCTTGGAGTCGCAAGCCGCAGCTTCGGTCTTCGCCCGACCCGACGGCACGAAACGCAGATCGATCGACCCGAGTGCGCCTAGATCGGCCTTGATCGAGCCTTCTCCCTCGGTTTCGTTCACCTCCGCCGGCGCCACGTAGAGGACTATTGAATTCCGGCCCTCGACAAGAAGGAGCAGTTCGTCGCGGTGTTCCTGCGAAGTTCCGTCGAACCCGATTCCATGCACCGTGTAACCGTTGCTCGCCTCGACGCGGAAACCGGGAGGCACGATCGGGCTCGCAGCCGACGATGACTCGGCGGCGATGAAGACCGCGAGGCAGAAGACCGCAAGCAGCGGCGCGAGCAGGGACCAGCGGCGCGCGCTCCTACTCCTATCCCTACCCAGCCTCACCCGCCGGATCCTATGCGGACGAAAGCGGACGACTCATCGACGCCGGTCCGACGAAGCGGACCTGGGCACCGTGAACGAGCGGACGATCGATTCGCGCGCGGCGCCGGATGGTGCGAAGCGCGCCTCGAGGCGGACCCGCAGTCGGTGCGAAGCGCGCAGGCGCTTGGCCTCGGCCGAGAGCGGGCAGCGGACCGTGCGCGAGCCGGCGGCGATGGGCGCGTCCGCCGCGCAGATCCGGGTGCGGGCGCGCCGGGGCCCGGTCGTCCCCTTCAGGTCAAGGCGTCCCGGGAGCGCGACGGCGACCCGCGCGACCAGCGCACCGTGCTTGAACGAGACGCGTTCGAGGCGCAGGCCACCGGCGGGCGGCGCCGGCGGCCCGGCGACCGACGCGCCGGCCTGCGGTCCGCCGTCGCCCGGTTTCCCCGGCTCTTCGGGCTCCTTGCACGGCGCATCCGCCGCTGGCACTTCGGGCGCCTCCACCCCGAGCCAGTCCGCCAGTTCGACCGGCCGCGAGGCCAGGTTCTCGCGCGTCTCCTCCACCACTTCGGCGATCTCCCGGGCGTCGTGCAGGCGCAGATCCTCGTCTTCGAGCTCCTGCCACGGCGCCAGCAGCTCCGCCGTGCAGGCGGCGACCTTGCCGAGGTCGAGCGGCGGGATCGTCGCCAGCGCCTCCGCTCCGGCCGCTTCGTAGGTCGCGGCACAGCTGTCGTCGGCGAGGCACTCGTTGAAGAGGATGCCGCCAGGGTCGTCGAAGGCGAGCAGCGTCTCCCAGGTCTGGTCGGTCCCCCAGGGCAACATCTGGAATTTGCCCGCCGCGTCGCTGTAGAGGAAGTAGTTGTTCGGCACCTCGGGGCGGTCGTCGCCGGCGTAGCCGTCCCACTGGCCGGTGTATTTCTCCAGCGCCCACATCCGCGTCATCTCCTCCAGGTCGGCGTGCAGAGCGACCCGTTCGGACCAGTCGGGCGCAAGCGGATCGTTGGCGGCTTCGATCAGCGCCTCCAGGTCTTTGATGTCTTCGTCGTCGCCCTCGTCGACCTCGAATTTGCCGGCTTCGCCCGGGGCGACGTCGATCCCGTGTTCGCCCTCGTAGAGGTGCTGGGGATCGTCGAAGGGGCCGAACCGCTTTTCCAGCGAGACGTCGTCGAGGTCCTCGACGTTGAGGTACATGCCCAGCGGCTCGCCGTTGAGCCGGACCCAGGCGTAGCCGCTGCGGCTGCTGGGCACGCCGGCGGCGCGGAACGAGCGGTAGGCGAGGTTCTCGTGCAGCATCGAGGCGTCCTGCTTCATGTTGTTCAGGGTCATCTTCTTCAGGCCGAGGAACTTCTGTTTGGGAACGAAGCTGGCGAATTTGATCTTGAAGGCCGACTTCTCCCCCAGCGGCAGGAAGGATCCGATGCCGCCCTTGAGCCTGATCCCGACTTCGATCGGCGTGCTGAAGGTGCCGACCACGCCCGGCGTCCCGTCGCTGCTCGCGAGCGAGAAAGTGCCCGGTTGGTAGTCCTCCTCCGGCGCCGCTTCCAGCGCTTCGATCGAGCTCTGCGGCAGGGTCAGGTCGATGACGACGATCGAGCTCGGCGAGTACATCGACTCCGGCGGATCGCCTTCGGGCGCCACTGCTCCGGCGGCGCCGGCGAACGCCAGCGAAACCGCCACGGCAAGCAGCATCGCCGCCGACAGGACCCCTCCCATTCCGTCAGACATATCTCGCGAAGGCTAGCTGCCGGCGGCCCACCGATGGGCCGGGGCTCCGAATCTGATTCGATAGCCGCTCATGGCGGTCAGCGCTCAATACAGCGTCACGATCCGCGTCGAGCTCGACGCGCGGCAGGAGCCCCTGGGCAAGTTGACGGCCTCGATCGCCGAGGCCGGCGGACAGCTGCAGGGCGTCGACCTGGTGCCGGGCGCCGGCCCCGAGGGCAAGCGCGTGCGCGAGTTCACGATCGACGCCACCGACCGCGAGCACTGGGAGCGGATCCTGCGGGCGATCGGCTCGACCCGCGGCGCCCGCGTCCTCGAGTACGTCGACCGCACGATGCAGATGCACCGCGGCGGCAAGATCGAGGTCACCAACAAGTACCCGCTGAAGACGCGCGACGACCTCTCGATGGCCTACACCCCAGGCGTCGCCCGCGTCTGCATGGACATCCACGACGACCGCACCAAGGCCTTCGAGTACACGATCAAGAAGAACACCGTCGCCGTCGTCTCTGACGGCAGCGCCGTGCTCGGGCTCGGCAACATCGGTCCGGAGGCGGCGATGCCGGTGATGGAGGGCAAGGCGATGCTGTTCAAGGAGTTCGCCGGCGTCGACGCCTTCCCGGTCTGCCTCGCGACCCAGGACACCGAGGAGATCATCCACGCGGTCGAATTGATGGCCCCGACCTTCGGCGGCGTCAACCTCGAGGACATCTCCGCCCCGCGCTGCTTCGAGATCGAGGAACGACTGACCGAGTCGCTCGACATCCCCGTCTTCCACGACGACCAGCACGGCACCGCGGTGGTGACTATGGCGGCGCTGTTCAACGCGCTGAAGATCGTCGGCAAGCCGATCGAGAACCTGCGGGTTCTGGTGGTCGGGCTCGGCGCCGCCGGCGTCGCGGTGACGAAGATGATGCTCGCCTCCGGGGTCACACAGGTCGTCGGCTGCGACCGCAAGGGCGCCGTCTCGACCGGCCGCGAGGACTACGTGTCGGGCGAGATGAACGCGGCCAAGCGCTGGTACGCGGAGAACACCAACCCCGACGGCGTGCTCGGCAGTCCCGACGAGGCGCTGGAGGGCATGGACATCTTCATCGGCCTCTCCGGCCCCGGGATCATCCAGGCCGAGTCGCTGGGCAAGATGAACGACGACGCGATCGTCTTCGCGATGGCCAACCCGACTCCAGAGGTGATGCCCGAGGAGGCCGCCCCCTACGTGCGGATCATGGCCACCGGCCGCTCCGACTACCCGAACCAGATCAACAACGTGCTCTGCTTCCCCGGGATCTTCCGCGGCGCCCTCGACGCCGGCGCCCCGACGATCACCGAGGAGATGAAGCTGGCGGCCGCCAAAGGCATCGCCGAAGTCGTCACCGACGAGGATCTGGCCGAGGACTACATCATCCCCAGCGTCTTCAACCGCGACGTGGCGCCGAAGGTGGCGGCGGCCGTGGTCGAGGAGGCCAGGCGCGACGGGATCGCCCGTCGCAGCGAAGAGACCGGGACTTTCAGCACCCTCGAGACCGGGTAGAGGATCCCCATGAAGGTCCTCGTCACTGGAGCGAGCGGCCTGATCGGATCGGCGCTCTGCGACGCCCTGCTGTCCAGGGGCGATGAGGTCGTGGGACTGACCCGAGACCCCGACCGGGCTCGCTCCAGCAACCACAGAATCGCCTGGCACGCCTGGGAGCCGACCCTGGAGCGCCCGCCCGCGGCGGCCTTCGAGGGCATCGACGGCGTCGTCAACCTGGTCGGCGAGAAGATCAACCAGCGCTGGAGCGACGAGGCGAAGCAGCGGATCATGGAGACCCGCCGCACCGGCACCCACAATCTCGTGCAGGCGATCACCGCGCTGGAGCAGCGCCCGCGCGTGCTGGTCAACCAGTCTGCCGTCGGCTACTACGGCGACCGCGGCGACCAGGTGGTCGACGAGACCGCCGGTCCCGGAACCAGCTTCGACTCCGAGGTCGTCGCCGAGTGGGAGAAGGCGGCCGGCGAAGCCGAGGGCACCGGCATCCGCCTGGTGATCCTCCGCACCGGCCAGGTGCTCGATGCAAACGGCGGCCTGCTCGGCGAGCTGCTCACCCCCTTCAAGCTCGGCGTCGGCGGGCCGATCGCCGGCGGCTCCCAGTACTTCTCCTGGATCCACATCGAGGACGAGGTCGCCCTGATCCTCTGGGCGCTCGACAACGACGAGGTCAGCGGGATCCTCAACGCGACCTCTCCGAACCCCGCTACCAACCGCGACTTCTCGAAGGCACTGGGACACGCCCTTGGACGCCCCGCCGTCACCCCCGTCCCCGGCTTCGTCCTCGACCTCAAATTCGGCCGCGAGTTCGGCCGGGTGCTGCGCGGCGGCCAGCGAGTCGTCCCGCGCCGAGCCCTCGACATGGGCTTCGAGTTCCGCTACCCCGACCTCGACGGGGCGCTGGGGGACCTGCTCTAGCTATTCGGATTCGAGCGACTCGGCGAGCGAGTCGCGGAGGGAGCCGGAGTCGGATTCGGAGATGGCGGTGAGGACCTGGCGCATGGCGGCGGCGCCCGAGTTCGAGCCGATCCAGGGGATCGATGCCGAGTCGAGGATCGGGTGCGAGAAGCGGGAAACCGTGCGATCGTCGGCGGGCTCTATGACCGCGACCGCAGTTGCGTCCTCGGTGGCGCGACGGGCGTTGGCGCCGATCCGGGCGAGCGGCGATTCGCCGGCAGCGGGACGGGGAAGGCAAGCGGCCTTGACGCGGAGATCCCCCGCTTCGCCGCCAGCGTCGGCAAGCGCCTGCTTCGCCCCGGCGCAGAGCCCGGAGTCGACGTAGACCGTCACCGTCGCCCCCTCCGAGACCCCGCCCTCTCCCCCACAGCCGGCGACCAGCGCCGTCAGCGCGAGCGCGGTGAGAATTGCTGGGACGCAACGCACGGGCGACGACCCTACACTCGCTCGCTATGCGAATCGGAGTACTCACGGCGGGTGGGGACTGCCCGGGGCTGAACGCGGCGATCCGCGCGGTCGCCCGCTCCGCGATCTACCGCGGCGACGAGGCAATCGGGATCCGCCGTGGCTACCACGGGCTCGCCAAGGGCGAATACCTGCCGCTCGACATGCAGTCGGTCGGCGGCATCCTCCACCAGGGCGGGACGATCCTCAGCACCTCCAGCTTCGAGCCGCTGCGCGAGGGCGCGATCGAGGCCGTCAAGCAGGCCTTCGCCGACCAGCGCCTCGACGCCGTGGTCGCGATCGGCGGCGAGCACACGATGGAGATCACCCGCCAACTGCACGCCGACCACGCCCTGCCGCTGGTCGGGGTGCCGAAGACGATCGACAACGACGTCGGCGGCACCGACTTCACCTTCGGCTTCGACACCGCCGTGCAGATCGTCACCGACGCGATCGACCGCCTCCACACCACCGCCCAGTCGCACGACCGGGTGATGGTGGTCGAGGTGATGGGCCGCAGCACCGGCTGGATCGCCGCCTACGCCGGCCTCGCCGGCGGCGCCGACGGGATCGTCATCCCCGAGGCGACGACCACGGTCGAGGAAGTCGCCGAGTGGATCACCCGCCGCCACGACCGCGGCAAGGACTTCTCGATCATCGTCGTCGCCGAGGGCGCCAAGCTGGCCTTTGCCAGTGGCGAGGAACGGCTGATCCAGCCCGTCAAGGAGACCGACGAGTACGGCTACCCACGGCTGGGCGGGATCGGCGGCGCGCTCGCCTCCGAGCTGGAGGCGCTGACCGGGTACGAGACCCGGGTGACCGTGCTCGGCCACGTCCAGCGCGGCGGCACCCCGACCTCGACCGACCGCGTCCTCGCCACCCGCTTCGGCGCCTTCGCCTACGAGCTGGCAAAACGCGGCGACTTCGGGCAGATGGCGGCGATCCACGGCACCGAGATGGTCGGGATCCCGCTCGAGCAGGCGACGCGGGTCAAGAACGTAGACCTCGAGATCCTGGACATTGCCAAGCGCTTCTATTCCTGAGAAGGTTGGACGGATGACCGATCCAGTCGACTTCGGCGCCGTCACCAAGATCCAGCAGGGCATCTGGTCCAAGGGCGACTTCGCGATGGTCGCGAACATCGTCTTCAACGCCAGCGAGATGCTGGCCGAGCACCTCGACATCGTCCCCGACGAGCGAGTGGTCGACGTCGCCTGCGGCAGCGGCAACGGCGCGATTTCCGCCGCCCGGCGCAGTTGGGGCGGCACCGTCGGCAGCGACTACGTGCCCTCGCTGCTCGAGCGCGGCCGCGAACGCGCCGAGGCCGAGCGGCTCGACGTCGAGTTCGTCGAGGCCGACGCCCAGGACCTGCCCTTCGGCGATGGCAGCTTCGACGTCGCGATGTCGATCTTCGGGGCGATGTTCGCCCCCGACCAACCGAAAGCGGCGGCGGAGCTGCTGCGCGTGGTCAAACCCGGCGGCCGCATCGGTATGGCCAACTGGACCCCCGGCGGCAGCGTCGGGACGATGTTCAAAACGATCTCCAAGCACGCGCCGCCGCCGCCGGGCGTCGAGTCGCCGCTGCTCTGGGGCACCGAGGAGCGGGTCCGGGAGCTGTTCGGAGACGGCGTCTCCGAGATCCAGTTCGAGCGCCGCATCTCGCGCCAGCCCTTCCGCACGCCCGAGCACTACGTCGAGTTCTTCCGCACCTACTTCGGTCCGACCCAGACCGCCTACGAACGGGTCGGCGAGGAGGGCGAAGCGGCGCTGACCGAGGACCTGCTCAGCTTCCTCAACGAGGCGAACACGGCCGGTGACCGCGCGATGGTCCTCGAGGCGGAGTACCTCGAGGTAATCGCGACCCGCGCTTAGTCAGCTCTAGGACTTCGGCTGCAGGACGCGCATCGCGGCTCCGACGAGGAGCACGAGGAAGAAGACCATGCCGGCAACTGGCCCGCCCTGCCCGAAGGCGTAAGAGAAGACCATCGCGGCGATCGCGAGGAAGAGAGTGATGACCATTCCCATTGCGGCCGGGAGCCTATCGTCCGAGGGCGACGCGCGCCTCGCTGAGGAAAGAGGCGACCGCGTCCGCCGCGGCGGCAGGCGAGCCAGCCTCCTCGACGGCCCTGACCAGGCGACTGCCGACGATCACCCCGTCGGCGATCCGCCCCACCTCTGCCGCCTGCTCGGCGCTGCCGATCCCGAACCCGACCGCGACCGGGGTCGAGGCGTCGGCCTTGGTCGCGGCGACCAGCTCGGCCAGGGCTGCAGGCACCTCCGCTCGCTCGCCGGTGGTGCCGACCGTGGAGACGACGTAGACAAAGCCTCGCGCCACTTTGCAGATCTCGGCCCGGCGCTCGGCCGAGGTGGTCGGGGCGACCAGCGGCACCATCGCCAGCCCCTCGGCGGCAAACGCCTCGCGCACCTCCTCGGCCTGTCCCAGCGGCAGATCGGGGACGATCGCCCCGGCGGCGCCAGCGGCCCGGATCAGCCCGGCAAACTCAGTCGCACCCCCCTGCGCCAGCACCATGTTCGAGTAGACCATCACGACTACCGGGATCCGGTCGGCGACCGAGCGGCAAGTCTCCAGCGCCGTCGACAACGTCGCCCCACCCTCCAGCGCCGCAGTAGCCGCCGCATGGATCACAGGCCCGTCCGCGAGTGGATCTGAGAATGGAACCCCCAGCTCAATCAGATCGGCCCCGGAGTCCACATACGCCCCAGCCACCGCCAGCGACGTCTCCAAATCGGGGTACCCGGCCATCATGTAAGGCATCAGCGCTGCCCTGCCTTCGGCCTTCGCAGCCTCAAACGCAGCAGCGATCCGCTCATTGCCTGCGGCGCTCGTGGAGGGGTCCGGGGGGTGGCTCTCCGGAGCCTCCCCGCTGTTGCTCCGGAGAGTCACCCCCCGGACCCCTGCGCAACAACCTCAGCCAAATCCTTGTCACCGCGTCCCGAGAGACACAGAACGTCGAAACCCGACTCCCCAGCGTTGTCGAGCAACCACGCGATGGCATGACTGCTCTCCAGCGCCGGGATGATCCCCTCCAGCTTGCAGAGCTCGCCAAACGCCGCCAGCGCCTGCGCGTCGGTGATCCCCACGTACCGCGCCCGGCCGGTATCGCGCAGGTAAGCGTGCTCCGGCCCGACGCCCGGGTAGTCGAGCCCGGCCGAGACCGAGTGGGCCTCGAGGATCTGCCCCTCCTCGTCGGCGATGATCGCCGAGAGCGAGCCATGCAAAACGCCGGTCTTGCCGCCCTGCAGCGAGGCGCCGTGGCGACCGCTCTCCAGGCCCTCCCCGGCGGCCTCGACACCGATCAGCTCGACCTCGGAGTCGGCGACGAACGGCGTGAAGATCCCGATCGAGTTGGAGCCGCCGCCGACGCAGGCGATCACCCGCGCGGGCAGCGAACCCTCAGCGGCAAGCGCCTGCTCACGCGACTCGTCGCCGATCACCCGCTGCAGATCTCGGACCAGCGCCGGGTAGGGCGCCGGACCGACCGCGGAGCCGATCACGTAGTGGGTGGTCTCGACGTTGGCGACCCAGTCGCGGATCGCGGCGCTGACCGCCTCCTTGAGGGTGCGGGCGCCGGCCTCGACCGGCGCCACCTCGGCACCCAGCAGCTTCATCCGCTCGACGTTGGGCGCCTGGCGGCGGATGTCCTCGCTGCCCATGTAGACGACGCACTCCAGCCCCAGCAGCGCGCAGGCGGTGGCGGTGGCGACGCCGTGCTGTCCGGCGCCGGTCTCGGCGATCACCCGCGGCTTGCCCATCCGCTGCGCCAAGAGTGCCTGGCCGATCGCGTTGTTGATCTTGTGGGCGCCGGTGTGGCAGAGGTCCTCGCGCTTCAGGTAGACCCGCGAGCCGACCCGCTCCGACAGGCGCTCCGCCAGGTACAGAGGGGTCGGGCGGCCGATGAAGTCGCGCCGCAGCAGCTCCAGGTTGGCGACGAAGCCCTCGTCCGCGCGCGCCTCGCTCCAGGCGGCGGTCAGCTCGTCGAGCGCGCCGATCAGCGTCTCCGGCACGTAGCGCCCCCCATAGGGGCCGAAGCGCTCCTCGATCGCGCTCATGAGGCGGGGCTGACGGCCGGCTGCGCAGCCTCGAAGAAGGCCGTCATCGCCGCGTGGTCCTTGCGGCCGGGCTCGGTCTCGACGCCGCTGGCGACGTCGACCGCGTAGGGCTGGACGACGGAGATCGCCTCGGCGACGTTGTCGGGGCGCAGCCCGCCGGCGAGGATCTCCGGCACCTCGGAGCGGTGCCCGCGCAGCAGCTCCCAGTCGAAGCTCTTACCGGTGCCGCCCCAGAGGCCCTTGCCGCGGCGGTCGAAGAGGTGGAAGTCGGTGCGGTAGGCCTCGGCGCCGTGGACGTCGGCGGCGCTGGCGACGTGGATCGCCTTGATCACCTTCAGCCCCGTCCGCCGCGCCACCTCGGCGCAGAAGGAGGCGCCCTCGGCCCCGTTCAGCTGCACCATCGTCAGGTCGGCATTCTCGGTCGCCTGGTCGACCTCCTCCAGGGTCGGGTTGACGAAGACCCCGACGACCTCGCACTTGCGCCTGAACGCAGCGGTTATCTCCGCCGCCGCGGCCGGCTCGACGCAGCGCGGGCTGCCGTCGAAATGGATCAGCCCGACCGCCCAGGCGCCGAGCCGCACGGCCTCGGCCGCGTCGTCCAGATTCGTGATTCCGCAGAACTTCACGCGCATACCCTGAGACTACGCAAGCGGGAGGCGAAGCGAACCAGCGCGGGGTCGCGGCCCGCGACCCCGCGCCCGATCCGCAATAACTGATTGGTCCGCGGGCGCGGACCAATGTCAGTTACCCGGATTCCCTATTTCCAGTCGCCTGCGGGAGGTCCGGCTTATTCGGAGCTCTGGCCTTCGACCGAATCGGGCCGCTCGCCGAGCTTGACGGTGACCTTCCTGGTCTCGCCGTCGCGCAGGATCGTCAGCTCGAGCTGGTCGCCCGGCTCGGCTTCGTTGACGATTTCGACGATCTCTTCCATCTCCGTGACCTTCTTGCCGTCGACCTCGGTGATGATGTCGCCGCCGAGTTTTACTTCGACGCCTTCGATCGTCGCCGAGGTATCCCCCGCTTCGATCCCGGCCTTGTCGGAGGGACCGTCCTTGACCACTTCCTGGACGATCACGCCTTCCTTGAGGGGCAGGTTGAGCGCCTTCGCCATCTGCTCGGTGATCGTGCCGCCGCTGATCCCGAGGTAGGCGTGTTCGACTTCGCCGTCGGAGATCAACTGGTCGATCTCGCTGCGGACGGTGTCGATCGGGATCGCGAAGCCGATGCCGACGTTGCCGTTGCCACTGCCGCCGGTCTGGATCTGGGAGTTGATCCCGATCACTTCGCCCTCCGCGTTGATCAGCGGCCCGCCGGAGTTGCCGGGGTTGATCGCCGCGTCGGTCTGGATCACGTTCGAGATCGAGAAGCCGTTGGGAGCCTGGATCTGGCGCTGCAGGGCGGAGACGATGCCGCTGGTGACGGTGCGGTCGAGCCCGAAGGGGTTGCCGATCGCGACCACCGGGTCGCCGACTTCCATCGCGTCGGAGCTGCCGAGCTTGAGCGGGTGCAGCTGCTCGGGGGTGGCGTCGACCTCGAGCACTGCGAGGTCCGTGGCGGGGTCGGTGCCGACGACTTCAGCCGAGTGGGCGGTGTCGGAGGCGCCGAGAGTTACGCGGATCTTGTCGGCGCCTTCGACCACGTGGTCGTTGGTCAGCACGTGGCCTTCCTCGTCGATCACGAAGCCCGAGCCGGTGGCGGTGCCGCCGCCTTCGGATTCCGGTTCGCCGAAGGGCGACAAGGTCTGTTCTTCGGGCGCCGAGACCTCGGCTTCGATGAAGGCGACGCCGTCGCCGTCGGCCTTGTAGATCTGGTTGACGACGTTGCTGCCCTCGTCACCGCCGTTGTCGGAGACGGGAGCCGCAAGAGGCGCCGCGATCGTGGTCGTCGTACCGCCTTCGGACTGAATCCAACCGGCCGCGATTGCGATCCAGCCGAAGGCGGCGACGATTACCCCACCGAGGAGGGCGGAGAGAAATGGGGTGCGGAGGGACCTCTTGGGCTTAGGCATGACGGGAAGGATCGCTACTGGGGCTGATCCGACCCTAAATGCTCTTAAAAGATTTTCTAAATTCGCCGACGCTAGTAGAGGTGCTCGCGAGTGCCTTCGTCGGCACCGGTCAGCTCGCGCGTCTTCGCCTCGGGGTCGGCCGCCGACATCAGCGCGCCGCCGATCAGGACCGCGTCGACGCCAACCCGCTCCAGCTCTTCCAGCTCCTCGCGGCCGGAGATGCCGCTCTCGGCGACGACCGTCTTGCCGGCGGGGACGTCGGGCATCAGCTCGTAGGTGGTGGCGATGTCGACCGTCTGCTCGTCGAGGTTGCGGTTGTTGATCCCGATCACCTCGGCGTCGGCCTCCAACGCCCGCTCCAGCTCCCGCTCGTCGTGGACCTCGACAAGGCAGTCGAGGTCGAGCGAGCGGGCCTCGGCGTGCAGCGAGCTCAGCTCCTCGTCCCCAAGCGCCCAGACGATCAGCAGCACCGCGTCGGCCCCGTTCACCGCCGCCTCGTACAGCTGGTAGGGGTCGACGATGAAGTCCTTGCGGATGATCGGCATCCCGCAGGCCGCGCGGGCCTCGCGCAGGTCCTCCAGCGAGCCGCCGAAGTGCGGCCCGTCGGTCAGGACCGAGAGCGCGGCGGCGCCGCCGCGCTCATAGGCGGCGGCCTGGTCGGCGACCCGCGCCGTCGCCGGCGCGAACTCGGCGAAACTGGGCGAGCGGCGCTTGAACTCGGCGATCAGCGAGAGGCCGGGGCGCACCAGCGCCTCGTTGAAGGGGCGGTCCTCGCCGCGTGCCGACAGCCGCGACTCGAGGTCGGCCTGTGGCACCTCTCGGCGCCGTTCCTCCACGCCCTCCCGGGCACCTGCGATCAGCTGCTCGATCATTCCCACTTGAACTTGTAGAGCCTAGAGGGAGCTGGCGGCGGTTGCCGCGATCAGCCCCTCCAGCACGGCGGCTGCCGCACCGGAGTCGATCGCCTCCGACGCCTTGGCGACGCCCTCGGAGAGGTCCGCGGCGAGCCCGCCGACGTAGACAGCGGCGGCCGCATTGAGCACGACCAGGTCGCGCCTGGGCCCCGGCTCGCCGGCCAGCACCGCGCGCGAGGCGGCGGCGTTCTCCTCCGGCTCGCCCCCGGCCACCGCCTCCAGCCCGGCCGGGGCGAGGCCGAACTGGCCGGGCTCGACGAACCACTCGGAGGTGCCGCCGTCGGCGACCTCGATCACCCGGGTCCGGGCCGAAATCGAGAGCTCGTCGACCCCGTCCTCGGCGCTGACGACCATCGCCCGCACGCTGCCGAGCCCGACCAGCGCCTCGGCGATCGTCTCCTGGTAGTGGCGGTCGGCGACGCCAAGCAGCTGCCGGTTGGCCCCAGCCGGGTTGGTCAGCGGCCCGAGGAAGTTGAAGATCGTGCGCACGCCGAGCGCTTTGCGGGCGGGCACCACGTGCGCCATCGCCGCGTGGTGGCGGGGCGCGAACATGAAGCCGAACCCGACCTCGTCGATGCAGCGCCCGACCTGCTCGGCGTCGATCTCGACGTTGACGCCGAGCGCCTCCAGGAGATCGGCGGAGCCGCATTTGCTGGTGTTGGAGCGGTTGCCGTGCTTGGCGACCGCGCAGCCGGCGCCGGCGGCGACCAGCGCCGCCGTGGTCGAGACGTTGAAGGTCGAGGGCCCGCCGCCGGTGCCGGCGGTGTCGACCAGGTCGATGCGGCCGCTGGAGACTGGCGTGGCGAGGCTGCGCATCGTCCGCGCCAGCCCGACCAGCTCCGGCACCGTCTCCCCCTTGGCCCGCAGGGCGATCAGGAAGGCGCCGGTCTGGACCGGGTCGGTCCGGCCCTCCATGATCTCCGCCAGCACGCTGGCGGCGTGGTCGGCGGTGAGGTGGTCGCCGGCGCAGACCGCGTCGATCGCCCGACTGACGATGTCGTTAGGCATAGAACCCCCCGTTGAGGTCGTATTTCGGCCCGGTATGCGGGAACAACTGCGACATCAACGAAGGAAGTTGGCCAGCAGGTGCTTGCCCTGCGGGGTCAGTACCGACTCGGGGTGGAACTGGACGCCCTCGGCCGGCAGCTCGCGGTGGCGGGCGGCCATGACGACGTCGCCGAGGCTGGCGCTCAGTTCAAGCGCGTCGGGCAGGTCGGGGTCGGCGACCAGCGAGTGGTAGCGCCCGGCGACCATCGGTGTCGGCAGCCCGGCGAAGACGGTCCTGCCGTCGTGCTCGATCTCGGCGTCCTTGCCGTGGATCGGCTCGCCCTGGACGACCTTGCCGCCGAAGACCTCGACCATCGCCTGGTGCCCGAGGCAGACGCCCAGCACCGGCGTGCCGGCCTCGGCGAAGGCGCGGATCGCCTCGCCGGAGATCCCCGCCTCGGCCGGCGTGCAGGGCCCGGGCGAGACGACCAGCCGCTCGTGGCCGCGCTCCAGCAGCTCGCCGACCTCGGCCTTGTCGTTGCGCACGACCTCGACCTCGGACCCGAGCTCGCCCAGGTACTGGACGAGGTTGTAGGTGAAGGAGTCGTAATTGTCGATCACCAGCACGCGCATCGCCTAGCTCCAGTCCGGCTGGGCGCAGGCGATCTCGACCGCGCGGAAGACGGCGCGCGCCTTGTTCACCGACTCGGTGTACTCGTAGGCCGGTTTGGCGTCGGCGACGGTGCCGCCGCCGGCCTGCACGTGCAGCTGCCCGTCCTTGGCGACGACGGTGCGGATGTGGATCGCGGTGTCGAGGTCGCCGTTCCAGGAGAGGTAGCCGATGGCGCCGCCGTAGGAGCAGCGCTTGACCGGCTCCAGCTCGTCGATGATCTGCATCGCCCGCACCTTCGGCGCCCCGGAGAGGGTCCCCGCCGGCAGGGCCGAGCGCAGCACGTCCATCGCGCTCACCTCCTCGCGCAGCTTGCCGGAGACCTGGCTGACGATGTGGAGCACGTGCGAGTAGGTCTCGACCACCATCAGCTCGTCGACCGAGACGCTGCCGTACTCGCAGACCCGGCCGAGGTCGTTGCGGCCGAGGTCGACCAGCATCACGTGCTCGGCCCGCTCCTTGGGGTCGTTGATCAGGCGTTCGGCGAAGCGGCGGTCCTCCTCCTCGCTGCGCCCGCGCGGCGAGGTGCCGGCGATCGGGCGCGCCTCGACGCGGCGGCCGCTGACCTTGACCAGCGGCTCCGGCGAGGCGCCGGCGATCTGGAAGTCGCCGAACTCGAGGAAGTACATGTAGGGCGAGGGGTTGACCGCACGCAGGCCGCGGTAGACGGAGAAGGCTTCGACCGGCGCCGGCGCCGAGAAGCGCTGCGAGGGCACGACCTGAAAGGCGTCGCCGGCGTGGACGTACTCGACGATCCGCGAGACCGCCGCCTCGAACTCCTGCCGCTCCATGTTGGAGACGAACTCGGGCGGCTCGGCCAGGCTCGGGCTGGCCGGCGCCGGGACGGCGCCGCGCAGGCGCTCGCGCATCGCCGCGATTGTCTCCGCCGCCTGTTCGTAGGCGGCGTCGATCCCGCCCTCGTCGTCGGCGAAGGCGCAGGCGAGGATCGTCAGCTCGTGGTTGAGGTGGTCGAAGACGAGCATCGCGTCGGTCACCATCAGCGCCATGTCGGGCAGCCCGAGGGTGTCGGGATTCGGCTCTCCGAGCGGCTCCACGGTGCGGACGAGGTCGTAGCCGAAGAAGCCGACGGCGCCGCCCGCGAACGGCGGCAGGCCCTCGACCGGGGCCGGCTGGAAGGCCGCCATGCGCTCGGCGACCGCGGCGTAGGGGTCCGGGGCGGGCTCGGTGTGGCTCGGCGCCGCGCCGGCCGCCGCCTCCTCCCCGCTCCACTCCGAGAGCGTGCCGTCGCTCCAGCGCAGAACCGAGCGCGGCCGCAGCCCAACGAACGAGTAGCGCCCGACCTGGCCCTGCTCGGCCGACTCCAGCAAGAAGCACGGCGCGCCGTCGGGCTCGCCGGCGCGCAGCTTGAGGAAGGCGGAGACCGGCGTCTCGCAGTCGTCGACGAAGCTGGCACGCACCGGCACCACGTTGCCCTCGCGGGCGAGCTCGCGGGCGCGCTCGAGGCTCGGCTCGAGCCTCAGCTCGGAGTCAGCCGCTACGGGCATTCAGCACTTCCAGCACGTCGGCCTGGGAGACGCCGCGGGAGACCAGCAGCACACTCAGGTGGTAGAGCAGGTCGGCGGCCTCTTCGGCGACCCGCACGTCGCTCTCTTCGCGACCGGCGCGGATCACCTCCTCGGCCTCCTCCTCGACCTTGGCGCCGATCAGCTGCGGGTCGTCGAGCAGCTTCACCGTGTAGCTGCCGTCGGGCCGTTCGACGGCGCGGCTGCGCAGCGTCCGCTCCAGCGCCGAGAGCGCTTCGTAGGTGACCGGGAAGGGCTCGCCGGGGGCCGGCGGAGCGTCCTTGCGAATCGAGGCCGAGCCCAGCACCTCGCGGTAGAAGCAGCTGCGCTGGCCGGTGTGGCAGGCGGGACCGGCGGGGTCGACCATTGCCACCAGGGCGTCGCCGTCGCAGTCGTAGCGGAGCTGGCGCAGGTGCATGAAGTTGCCCGAGGTTTCGCCTTTCTTCCAGAGTTCGTCGCGCGAGCGGCTGTGGAAGTGCAGGTCGCCGGTCTCCAGCGTCATTTCCAGCGACTGGGCGCTGACGTAGGCGAGCATCAGCACCTCGCCGGTGGCGAAGTCCTGCACCACGCAGGGGGCCAGGCCCTGCTGATCGAATTCGATTTCCCCGAACACCGGTTCAATCGTAGTGGCAGGGCGACGATGCGATACGGCGGTACCGCTACTCGATGCCGAGCCGGTCGAGCATGTCCTCGTCCCGGCGCCACTGCTTGCGTACCCGCACGTTGAGGTCGAGATGGACCTTGGCGCCGAGCTCGCCCTCCAGCGAGCGCCGCGCCGCGGTGCCGATCTCTTCGATCTTGGCGCCACGCTTGCCGATCAGGATTCGCTTCTGGGACTCGGTCTCGGCCCAGATCTCGGCCCCGACGGTGACCAGGCCGTCCTCGCGCGGGGCGACGTCGGAGACGACGACCTCGACCGAGTGCGGGATCTCCTGCCGGGTCCGGTTCAGCACCTGCTCGCGGATCAGCTCGGCCAGCAGCAGCTCGCTCGACTGGTCGCTGGAGTCCTCCGGCGGGTACATGTACGGGCCCTCCGGGATCAGCTCGCCGAGCCGCTCCAGGAGCGGCGGCAGGCCTTCGCCGCTGCGGGCGCTGATCGGGAAGACCTCGTCGACGCCCTGCAGGTTGGCGGCGTCGGCGAGCGCCGGCACCATCTGGGTCGGGCCGATCCGGTCCGCCTTGTTGACGGCGCAGATCAGGGGAATGCCGGAGCCGGCCGCGAGCAGCGTGCGGGCGATGAAGCGGTCGCCGGGGCCGACCCCCTCCTCGCCGTTGACGACCAGGAGGACGACGTCGGAGTCGGCCAGCTCGCGCTCGACCCGGTGCTGCATGCGCTCGGTCAGCTCGTCGCGCGGGCGCTGCACGCCCGGCAGGTCGACGAGCACCAGCTGGCGCTCGGCCTCAAGGTCGGTGGCGACGCCGCGGATCGCGCGGCGGGTCGTCTGCGGGCGCACCGAGACGATCGCGACGTGGGTGCCGACGAGGGCGTTGACCAGGGTCGACTTGCCGACGTTGGGCCGGCCGGCGAGTCCGATGAAGCCGCTGCGGGTCATCCCAGCCCCGCCAGTACCCGGCCCTGCAGATCGAGCATCTCGCCGGCGTCGGTCTCGTGGTCGTAGCCGCAGAGGTGGAGGACGCCGTGCACGGCCGCCTCGGTCACGTCGGTGCAGTGCTCGGGGCAGATCGCGACGTCGCCGAGCTCGCGCGGGCCGGCGACCGGGCCGGCGCCGTCGAGCGGGAAGGCGAGCACGTCGGTCGGCGCGTCCTTGCCGCGGTGCTCGCGGTTGAGCTCGCGGATCCGGCCCTCGTCGACGATCTCGACGGCGAGGTGGCCGTCACTGACGCCGGCGGCCCCCAACGCCGCCTCGACCGCGCCGCGCAGGTCAGGGGGAACGTCGGAGAGGTCCGCGCTCAAGAGCCCCCGTGCTCGTCGTAGGCGGCGACGATCCGCTGCACAAGCTTGTGGCGGACGACGTCCTCGCCGCCGAAGCGGACGAAGGAGATGTCCTGGACGTTCTCGAGGATGTCGCTGACGGCGATCAGGCCGGAGCGCTGGTCGCTTGGAAGGTCGATCTGGGTGATGTCGCCGGTGACGACCATGCGCGAGTTGAAGCCGAGCCTGGTGAGGAACATCTTCATCTGCTCGGGACTCGTGTTCTGGGCCTCGTCGAGGATCACGAAGGAGTCGTTGAGGGTGCGGCCGCGCATGAAGGCGAGCGGTGCCACCTCGATCACGTCGCGCTCGAAGTAGCCGTTGACGCGGTCGGGGTCGATCATGTCGTAGAGGGCGTCGAAGAGCGGCCGCAGGTAGGGGTCGACCTTGGCCTGGATGTCGCCAGGCAGGAAGCCAAGCCGCTCGCCGGCCTCGACCGCGGGCCGGGTGAGGATGATCCGCTGCACTTTGCGTTCGGTCAGCGCCGCCGCGGCCATCGCCACCGCGAGGAAGGTCTTGCCGGTTCCGGCAGGGCCGATCCCGAAGGTGATCGTGTGCCGGCGGATCGAGTCGACATAGCGTTTCTGGGTCAGCGTTTTCGGCGCGACCTTGGTGTTGCGGTGGCGCCAGACGACGTCGTCGAGGATCGCCGCGGGGCTCTCTTCGGCGTCCAGCGCTCCGGTCACCGCTTGGATCGTGCCCGGCGCGACCTCGTGGCCCTGCTCGATCAGCTCGACCATCTCGTCGACGATCGTCGCCGCCTCGGCGACATCGTCGGGCTCGCCCTCCAAGGTCAGCACGTTGCCGCGCAGGTGCAGGTCGGCCTCGAGGCGACCGCGCAGCTCCCGCAGCACCGTGTCCTCCGAGCCGGCCAGCTCGGCGGCGATCGTGTTGTCCAGGGTCAGCTGCCGCCGGGCCAACGCTCAGGCACCCAGCTTCGCTCGGACCGCGGCGCTGACCCGCTTGCCGTCGGCGCGACCGCCGAGCTTCGGCATCAGCGCCGACATCACTTCGCCCATCTGGCGCTGCTCGGTGGCGCCGGTCTCGGCGACTGCGTCCTCGACCAGCGCGGCAAGCTCCTCGTCGGAGAGCTGCTGGGGCAGGTAGCCCTCGATCAGCTCCGCCTCGAAGCGCTCGGCGGCGGCCTGCTCGGCGCGGCCGGCGCCCTCGTAGGCCTCGGCCGCCTCAACCCGCTTCTTGCGCTCCCGCTGCAGCACAGCGACCTCGTCGCCCTTGCCCAGCTTCGCGTCCTGCTGGAGCACGTCGACGACCATGCGCAGCGCCGCCGCGCGCTCGCGGTCGCGGGCTTTCATCGCCACCCGCACGTCGCTCTGCACCTGCTCCAAGACGCTCATCGAACTAAGGGTAGTCGGCGTCGTCGGGCGCCACCGCCAGGCCCTTGGAGACGAGGTCGGCTATGTCGGCGCTGACCAGCGTCATGCCGTGGCGCCGCGCGGCGGCGACGTAGGTGGCGTCGTAAGCGGTGAGGCCGTGCTCGGCGGCTACGTCGAGGGCCGATTCGACCAGGGCCGAATCGACTCTGACCAGCCGGTCCCCACAGCGTGAAGCGATCGTCCGGATCAGTTGGCCAGCGGCGTCGAGCTGACGCCAGCGGGTGCCGACGACGTTTGCCACCTCGTACACGGTCAGGTCAAGAGCCGATACCGGTAGGTCGGAATCGACGACCAGCGGCCGAGCCACCGAGCAATAGCGGTCGCTCGCGTCCTTGGCCGCGATCCAGACGCTGGCATCGAGCAGGAACACGTCAGTGCGATTCACGGTCTTCGCGGATCAGCTTCGCCGCATCGCCGCCCATCGCCACGGGAGGACCGAGGAGGTCTTCGAATTCGCGGCGGAGCTTGGCGTTTTCGGCGTCTATCTCGCGCTCGGCCAGGCGCCGCAGGAAACCGCTGCGGGTCTCACGGGAGTCGCGCACGTGGGCGTCGATCCGCTCGAGCATCTCGTCGGGAATGGAGATCATCACCTTGGCCACAGGGCGAGTATATATACGGTATTGCCAACGGTCAGAACAGGCATGGCCGAGATCGTTGCCGATCAGAGCGCACGTGTGGCGCGCAGAACGTGCCAATTCAGTGAAATTTGGCGCGCGGAAGCGCGAATTCAGCCGATGTCGACCCGCTCGACCTCGCCCAGCGGCATCTGCAGGAAGCGGGTGCCGACCGCGCGGAAGGCCTCGGTGTCGCCGGTGCAGAGGAAGTCGTAGCGGCCCTCGACGCCATCGGGACGGGCGATCCCGGCACCCTCCAGGGTGCGCTGCACGGCGGCGGCGACGGCGTGGCCGCCGCTGACCAGGCGGACGTCGCGGCCGAGGATCCGCTGCAGCATCGGCGAGACCAGCGGGTAGTGGGTGCAGCCGAGGATCAGGGTGTCGACTTCCGCCTTCTTCAGCGGCGCGCAGTAGGCGCGGGCCATCGCCATCGTCTCCTCGTCGAACAGCGAGCCGTTCTGGATGAACGGGGCCAGGTCCGGCGCCTGCACCTCGGTCACCTCGAGCCCGCGGCCCTGAGCTTCCAGCGCCCGCCGGTAGGCGCCGCTCTCGACCGTGTTCGGCGTCGCCAGGACCCCGACCCGGGCGTTGGCGGTGATCGCGGCGGCTATCTCCGCCTGCGGCTCGACCACCGGCACCACCTCCACCCCGCGCTCGCCGGCGGCCGCGCGGGCAACGTCCTGGCCGACCGAGGTGGCGGTGTTGCAGGCGATCACCAGCAGCTTGGCGCCGCGGTCGAGCAGCAGCTCGGCGATGCCGCCGATGCGCTCGCGCAGGAGCCCGCGGTCACGGCTGCCGTAGGGAAACCACTCCGTATCCCCCAGGTAGAGGAAGTCCTCCTGCGGCAACGAGACAAGGCACTCGTGCAGAACCGTCAGCCCGCCGACCCCGGAGTCGAACATCGCCACCGGCAGGGCGGCGTCGAGCTGGCTCAGAGGAAGGGCTTATAGGTCATGAAGAAGATCGTGACGACGACGATGACCCCCGCCAGCCCCCCGACCTGCCCGAGTTTCTGGCCAAGCGCTTCGAACTCCGGGCTGAGCGTGTCGCCGGCCTTCAGATCGCGTTCGGCGAGCGCCTTTGCTTCGCGCGTCTTCGGCTGGAAGAAGGCGTGCTGGAGCCCGAAGAGCACGATGATCGCGAGGAAGCCGAAGCTGATGAACGCGTCGCTGGTCTTCCAAGCGTCGTCGCTGGCGACCAGCAGGTAGATCCCGGCCAGCAGCAGGACGATCATGCCCGGGTTGACGAGGTAGCGGTCGATCCGCTGAATTCCGCTGAGGATCGCCGGCGTCGCCCGCGGGTGCTGGGGAACGATCGAGAACAGGAACGCGTAGCCGAAGGTCGGCCCGAAAGCCAGCACGACCGCCAGCACATGCAGGAAAAGCGCGATCTTGTAGTCGGCGTCGACGATGGATGCGAGGGGCATCGCCGAAAACCCTATCTCTCAACTCCGACGGAGCAAGAGGGCGGCCCAGTCGCCGTCGATCCGGCGGGTGGACTCGGTGAAACCGGCGGCTGCGAACACATTCGCGACATCATCGAGCTCCGCCGGCAAGATGCCCGATAGGACCAAGGTTTGGGGACTCGGACCTCCCATGCGGCTCGCCACTGCGATCAGGATCGGGGAGGTCATGTTGGCGACCAGGGTTGGAGCAAGCTCGGGGAGTTCTTCACGCAGGTTCATGCGCTCCAAGGTGAGATCGACGCCGTTTTCGGCGGAGTTGGCAGCTGACGCCTCGATGGCCGGCTGCTCGTGGTCGTAGCCGCGCACCGGATCCCAACCCAACTTCGCCGCCGCGATCGCCAGGACGCCCGATCCGGTGCCGAGGTCGACCAGCGGCCCGGTGGCCTCCCCCGCCTCCTCCAGCTCGAGCAGGAACTCCAGGCAGAGGCGGGTGGTTGGGTGGGCGCCGGTGCCGAAGGCGCGTCCGGGGTCGACGACGACGTCGACGGCGCCCTCCCGCCGTGGCTCCCAGGAGGGACGCAGCCAGAGCCGCTCGCCGACCAGGAGCGGCTTGTGGAAGTCGCGCCAGCGGTCGGCCCAGTCGTCGGGGATCTCGGTCGAGCTGACCTCGATCCGGCCGCCGCCCACCGCGGCGTCCAGCTCTCCCAGCTCCGGCAGCTCGCCCTCGCCGCCGTAGATCGCGTACTCGACGTAGCCGGGACCGCGCTCCTCCTCGACCCCGTTCGGCGCCAGCACCGTCAGCTCGGCCAGGACCAGATCCGCCTGGTCGGGCGAGCACCTGACCGCGAGGCGGATCAAGGGCCTGTGCTGATGCCCGCGTGTGCGGCTGGCGAGTGCCGGACCGAGCGGGGGTAGGACGCAGGGAGGCCGAATAGCAGCGCTATTTGGCCGACTGAGGACGACGCCCCGCGAAGGGTCCGGTGCCGCCAGACGTGCGCGGGGGCATCAGCACAGGCCCTCATCAACCGAAGGCCCGGCGGACGCGGCTGAACAGGCCCTCGCCCTGCCGCGGCTCCAGGTTCTCCGGCCCCAGGGTCTCGTCCAGGCGCTCGGCCAGCTCGCGCTGCTCTTCGCTGAGGTTGGCGGGGACGACGACGTTGAAGATCACCCGCTGGTTGCCGCGGCGGCGACCGCCGAGGCCGGGCAGGCCGGCGCCGCGCAGCTGCTCTTCGTGGCCGGCCTGGATTCCGGCCGGGACCTCGATCTCGGTCTCGCCGTCGAGCGTCGGCACCTTCACCTCGGTGCCGAGCATCGCCTCGGTCGCGGAGATCGAGACGACGCTGATCAGGTCGGTGCCGTCGCGCTGGAAGCGCTCGTCCTCCGCCACCGCGACCTCGACGTAGAGGTCGCCGGCGGGCGCACCGGATTCGCCGGCATGGCCGGCGCCGCTGACCCGCAGCCGCTGCCCGTCTTCGATCCCGGCCGGGATTTCGACCTCATGGGTGCGGACGCCGCGGGCGCGGCCGGAGCCGCCGCACTCCGCACAGGGCGTCTCCGGGATTTTGCCGGCGCCGCCGCAGGCGTCGCAGGCGACGCCGCGGACCATCTGGCCGAAGGGCGTGCGGGAGACCTGGCGCAGCTGGCCGGCGCCGCCGCAGCGCTCGCAAGTGGAGATCGGCGTCCCCGGCTCCGCCCCGTTGCCGCGGCAGTGCTCGCAGGCCGAGACGGCGTCGTAGGAGACCTCGCGGGGGATGCCCGAGACGACGTCGGCGAGCTCGATCTCGACCGCTACGAGGATGTCGCCGCCCGGCGCCGGCCCGCCGCGACCGCCGCCGAAGCCGAAGCCCTCGCCGAAGAAGGTCTGGAAGATCTCGTCGATCGAGCCGAAGGAGCTGCGCGGGTCGAACCCGCCCGAGCGCAGGCCGTCGTGCCCGTAAGCGTCGTAGGTCTGCCGCCGCTCGGCGTCGGAGAGGACCTCGTAGGCCTCCGCCGCCTCCTTGAATTTCTGTTCGGCTTCGGGGTCGTGGTCGTTGACGTCGGGGTGCAGTTCGCGGGCGAGGCCGCGGAAGGCTTTCTTGATCTCGGCCTCGCCGGCGTCCCGGCCGACGCCGAGGACCTCGTAGTAGTCGCGCGGCATCGGGCTAGTTTTCGTAGACGGTCTCGAAGTAACGGGAGAGTTCGCGGGCGGCGCCGCGGACCGAGGCGATCGCCGTCGCGTAGTCCATCCGCAGCGGGCCGACGACGCCGACGGCGCCGAGGTTGCGGTGGCCGAGGCCGTAGTTGGCGCCGATCACGCTGACCGAGCGCAGCTCCGGACGCGGGTTCTCGGCCCCGATCCAGAGCCAGACCGAGCGCTCCTCGAGCGTCGAGCGCAGCATCTGCAGGACGTCGGCGCGACGCTCCAGCGCGGTCATCAGCTCGTCGGCGCGGGGCAGGTCGTCGCGGTAGTGCTCGGAGAGCAGGCGCGAGGCCCCGTCGACGTAGAGGTCGCCGCTGGCGCCGCGCTCGAATTCCCCGAAGGCGGCGCCGAGTGTGGCGACGAACTCGGCCTCGACCGGGTCGAGCTCGGGGTCGGAGAGGCGGCCGGCGGTCATCCGGGCGCCGACGCCATGGCCGGTCAGGCGCTCGTTCAGGTAGCTCGAGGCCCACTCGACCAGGCCGCGGTCGACCGCGCGGTCGAACTCGAAGATGCGGCGAGCGACGTCGCCGGTGGAGGCGATCGCGATCACCACCACCTTGCTCGGCTGCAGCTGCAGCACCTCGACCCGGTGCACGGTCGCGGTCGCCAGCGGCGGCGCCGTCGCCATCGCCACCAGGTCGGTGACCTGGGCCAGGGCGGCGGTCGTCTCCCGCATCGCCTCGTCGACCTCGCGCCGCAGGCGGGTCAGCTCCAGATCCACCCGCGTCTGCGCCGGCAGCGCGTCGGACTCCAGCAGCAGGTCGACGTAGACCCGGTAGCCGGCATCGGTCGGCACCCGACCCGCCGAGGTGTGCGGGTGGGTCAGATACCCCTCCGCCTCCAGCAGCGCCAGCTCCGACCGCACCGTCGAAGACCCCCAGTCCACCTCCGGCCGCCGGGCCACCTCCTTAGAGGCAACCGGCCGCGCCGAGTCCAGATAGGAATCGACCACCAACCGCAGAATCAGCTCCTGTCGCGCGCTGAGCACCCTCACATCTTAGGAATCGGCGCAGCGGGGCACTAAAGCGCGATTTCCGCCTCGGCGTTCTTGATGATCTGGTTCTCGCCCTGGCTGGCCACGGTGTCGATCACGACCCGGTCGCCGTCGGCCGATTTGACGGTGCCGGTGACGACGATCTCCTGCTCCGGCATGCCCATGCCGCGGAACTGGACCGAGAGCCGCTTCAGCGCCCGCGGGTCGCCACCGGCGACGGCGGCGTTGGCGCGGGCGACGAGGCCCATCGAGTAGAGGCCGTGGAGGATGTTGCGGGGCAGCCCGACCGCTTTCGCGAACTCGTCGTCGATGTGGATCGGGTTGAAGTCGCCCGAGGCACCGGCGTAGCGGTGCGGCAGGTACTTGTCCGGCGTCACCCGCAGCTCGGGGACGCTGTCGCCCACGTTCAAGTCAGCCATCTCAGACCCCCCTGACGATGTTGGTCCAGGTGGCGCGCACTACCTCGGCGCCGTCCTGGTTGGTGGAGACAGTCTCGAAGACGTAAAAGCCCTTGCCGTCTTTCTCCTCGATCGAGAGGCACTTCGCCGTGGTCGTGATCTCGTCGCCCGAGCAGACCGGCTCGCCCCACTCGAAGTCCTGGCCGCCGTGGACCATCGCGGCGAAGTTCATCGCCACGTCGGCGTCGAAGAGCACCGGCGCCAGCGCCGGGCCGCTGTAGACGACGGCGAACATCGGCGGTGCGACGACGTCGCGGAAACCGGCCTCGCGGGCCGCGCCGACATCGAAGTGCACGGGGTTGTCGATTCCCAGCGCGTTCGCGTACTCCCTGATCTTCTCCCGCCCCACCTGGTAGGTGTTGGCGGGCCATTCCTTGCCTACCGCATCAGTTTTAAGTGACATGGCCGGGGACAATAACTGGCCGCCCAGCCAGGGGCGTGCCGCTACTCGTCTATTTGCAGGACGGCGAGGAACGCCTCCTGCGGCACTTCGACCCGGCCCACCGACTTCATCCGCTTCTTGCCCGCTTTCTGCTTCTTCAGCAGCTTCTGCTTACGGGTGACGTCGCCGCCGTAGAGCTTCGCGGTGACGTCCTTGCGCACCGCCTTGACCGTCTCGCGGGCGAGGATGTTGGAGCCGATCGCCGCCTGCACCGGCACGTCGAACTGCTGGCGCGGGATCGTCTTCCTCAGCCGTTCGACGAGGCGCTTGCCCTGCTCGTAGGAGAAGTCGCGATGGACGATGATCGAGAGCGCGTCGACCTTCTCGCCGGCGAGCAGGATGTCGACCTTGACCAGGTCGGAGGGGCGGTTGCCGATCGGCTCGTAGTCGAGCGAGGCATAGCCGCGGGTCGAGGACTTCAGCAGGTCGAAGAAGTCGAGGACGATCTCGGCCAGCGGCATGTCGTAGCGAATCTGCACCCGCACCGGGCTCAGGTAGCTCATGTCGACGTGGGTGCCGCGGCGCCCCTGGCAGAGCTCCATCACCGCCCCGACCTGCTCTGACGGGGAGATGATCGTGGCGCGGATGTAGGGCTCTTCGACCGTCTCGATCACGCCCGGGTCGGGAAGGTCGGTGGGGCTGCGGACCTCGGCCGTCTCGCCGTTGGTCCTGTGGACCACGTAGCGCACGTTGGGGGTCGTCGAGAGCAGGTCGAGCGCGTACTCGCGCTCCAGCCGCTCGCGCACGATCTCCATGTGCAGCAGACCGAGAAAGCCACAGCGGAAGCCGAACCCGAGCGCCTCGGAAGTCTCCGGTTCCCAAGACAGTGCGGCGTCGTTGAGGGCCAGCTTCTCGAGCGCGTCGCGAAGGTCTTCGTAGCGGTCGGTGTCGATCGGGAAGAGGCCGCAGAAGACCATCGGCCGGACCTCGCGGTAGCCCTCGAGCGGATCGACGGCGGGCTTGTCCTTAGCGGTCAGAGTGTCCCCCACCCGCAGCTTGGCGACGTCCTTGATGCCGGTGATCAGGTAGCCGACGTCGCCCGCGTCCATCCCCTGCACCGCGGTCATCGCCGGTCGGAAGAAGCCGATGTCGTCGATCTCGGCCTCGGTCCCGTTCTGCATCGCCAGGATCGAGCCGTGCTTCTTGAACGAGCCGTCAACCATCCGCACGTAGGCGATGACGCCGCGGTACTGGTCGAACTCGGAGTCGAAGATCAGCGCCCGCGGCGATGCCGCCGGCTCGCCCTTCGGGGCCGGGATACGCTCGACGATCGCCTCCAGCACCTCCGGCACCCCCTCGCCGGTCTTCGCCGAGATCCACAGCGCTTCCTCGGGATCGCCGCCGGTTAAGTCGGCGATTTCCTGGGCGACCCGGTCCGGCTCGGCCCCGGGCAGGTCGACCTTGTTGATCACCGGGATCAGCTCCAGCCCGGCCTCGATCGCCAGATAGGTGTTGGCGACCGTCTGCGCCTCGACGCCCTGGGCGGCGTCGACGACGAGCAGCGCGCCCTCGCAGGCGGCGAGGCTGCGCGAGACCTCGTAGGAGAAGTCGACGTGGCCGGGGGTGTCGATCAGGTGCAGGTGGTAGGTCTCACCGCTGGCGGCCGTGTACTCGACCCGCACGGCCTGGGCCTTAATCGTGATCCCCCGCTCGCGCTCGAGGTCCATCGAGTCGAGCATCTGCGCCTGCATTTTCTTTGGATCGACCGCGCCGGTGACCTCGAGAATGCGGTCAGCCAGGGTCGACTTGCCGTGGTCGATGTGGGCGATGATCGAGAAGTTGCGGATCTGATCCATGGGCGAGCGGAGTATGGCGAGCGCCGGGCCGGTGGGTCCTGTCATGGGGCGAGAGGCCTACGGGCGAGGTTTACGTTCTCGGCCTCTCGCCCCATGCCACCCACCAGCAGGACGAACTCATCCGCACGCCGATGGATCGAGCTTGTCGCTGAGCTTGAAAACCACGGTGGGCGCCTTTCGCAGGATTACTTCGGCGCCGGGACCGGCGGTCCAGGTTGCCTGCGGCGGAAACCTGGGCTTGCCCGCTTCTATGCGGTCGCGGCTGGCGACGACGTAGTCGTAGTCGCCCTCGTTGAGAAGGCGGCGGTAGGCGCGGCAGGTGGTTGGGGCTTCGAAGCCGCCGTGGGGGCGCTCTTCGCCAATGAACTCGACCCGGTTGGAGAGGTCGGTGCCGAACAGGGGGTACTGACGGGTGCTGGTGGTGGCGATGCGGGCATCGGAGACATCGCGCGCCCAGGCGAAAGCGGCGTTCAGACCCGGCGTGGTGAACGAGGGGTCGGCGTAGCGGCCCTGCAAGTAGTGCCGCTGCAACGGGTACCCAACGAGCGCCGCCACCACAACGAGCGCCGCAACTGCCGCGATCCCCCATCCCCACCCCTTGATGTCGTAGTTGGTCCCGCTATGCGGGACAAAGTGCGACCTCAAACCGGAGGAGCGGGCGAGGCGGTCGCGGAGGAGCGGGACGGTCGGGAGCAGGGCGAGGCCGAGGACCAGGGCCGGGGCGAGGTAGCGGAGGCCGGACTCGAAGCCGCGGGGGACGCCGTCGGGGCCGGAGGCGGAGGTCGGCGCCAAGAGCCAAGCGAGCGCCGTGGCGAGCCCGACGAGCCCCGCCACCGCCAGCACGCGCGGTTCCTTTTGCGCGTCAGAGGACGAAAAGGAACCGCGAGTCTGGGAGCTCTCATCGCTTGGTTCCTTTTTCGCCTCCGAAGCACGAAAGGAACCACGAGCTGAAAGCAGGGCGAGGATGAGGCCGGCTAGGGCGGCGGCGCCAAGCAGCGGCCAGAGCCACCAGAGGCCGTCGTGGAGGCCGGGCAGGAACCAGTCGGACCAGACCGTGCCGTCGAACAGGTAACCGGCGACGCTATGGGCTTCGCGGCCGCCGAGGGCCTGGTCGGGGGCGGGCAGCGAGATCGGGCCGAGGCTGTCGACCCAGGGCAGCGGGTTGCCGGTGTGGACGAGGTTGCGGAGGTACCAGTAGCCGCCGCCGGCCAGGGCGGCGAGCCCAGAGGCGCCAAGAGCGCGCCAGCGCTGACCTCGCGGAGCGATCGCGACCAAGCCGACGACCAGGACCGCAGCCGGAAGCAGGAAGTTGAGCTTGGTCCCTGCCGCCAGGCCCGCGGCGAGACCGGCAACGAGCAGTGGACCGAACGCGCCAGCGTCCTCGCGGGCGGACGCGGCGGCGTCGCGAGCGGACGAGCCTCCGTCCACGTTCCCAGACTGAGAAGCGTTCCAGCGGCCACCCCAGGCATTCAGCGCGACCGCAACCGCGGCGAGCAGGAAGAAGATCCCGACGATGTCGTTACGCGCCTCCCCCGCCTGGTCGGAGAGGGCCGGGACGCTGAGCGCGATCGCCCCCAGGGCCAACGACCACGGCGCCACTCGGTAGGGCCGCCCGATGCACCAGCAGGCGAGCAGGCAGCCGGCGAACCAAGCCACGTTCAGCAGGGGTGAGAGCACATCCCGGCCGAAGGCCAGCATCCCCGCCGCGTGGAAGATTTCGCCGTTCGCGGGGTAGAACCACGCCAGAAACTGCGGCGCGATGAAGTGCAGGTCGATCGTGTTGCCGCTCTGAAAGAAACCGGCGGCGAACGGCCCGTGGTACCAGGTCGAATCGAACCCGGTCATGCCGGTGGACAGCTGCGGCTTCGCATCCCACGCGAAGTGAACGAGCGCCACGGCGGCTATCAGCAGCGCCACCCACGTCAGGAGGGAGGATCCCCGCACCCCTACCTGCCGGATCGGGTGCGGGGATCCTCCCTCCCCTACCGCCCGCGGCACGAACCTCCACAAACCAGCCCCGACCACAGCAACGAGGACCAAATACGGCACGGGGTCCCACGCCCCAAAGCTCCCCAGTAACTCCGCCGACCAGATCAGCAACGCAAGCGCGATCAGCCCCGAAGCCAAGTGCGCCGGCGCCCCATCGAACCGCGGCAGCAACCAAGCACGCAGCGACGCCGCGCCGAACCAGGCCGAGCCCACGACGAGAACGATCTCCCCAACACCCAACAGATAATGCCCCGGCCCGAGCATCTAGCGACGGCGGAGCAGGCGGGTGATCTGCTCCAGCTCGGCGATCCGCAGCACCCGCGCGAGGGCCAGGTAGACGAGGCCGCCGGCGCCGAGCGCCGCGCCGAGCGAGACGATCTGGCCGACGAGGCCACGGCCGAGGGCGGAGTCGAGCAGGTCCCAGACGACCCAGCCGACGCCGGCCAGCGCCGCCGAGGCGACGGTTATCCGGAGCGTGGTCGAGAGCAGGCGGCGGATCTCGAGCCCGTCGAACTCGCGGCGCAGGATCACCGCCTGGGCGATCACCGCCGTGGTCGTGCCGATCCCGGTCCCGGCGACGATCCCGCCCACCCCAAAAGGCTTGTAGAGGAGTAGCGCCGCGACCGCCGAGACGACGAGGTCGATCACCGCCAGCCCGGTCGCCTGCCAGGGCCGCTGCAAGCTGAAGAAGGTTCGCGTCTGCAGCAGGTAGAGCCCGTTGGTCGGCAGCGAGAAGGCGAACCAAAAGAGTGCAGTCGCCACCACCACGGTATCCGCCGGATCGAAGGCGCCGCGCTGGTAGATGAGCCGAATCATCGGGTCCGAGAGGGCAAGGATCGCCGCCGCGGCCGGGACCAAGACAAAGAGGATCTGGCGCATCCCGTTGGCCATCGTCGCCCGCAGGTTGTCCATCTCCCCCGCGTTGGCAAAGCGGGCCAGGGTCGGGAAGAGCACGGTTGCGATCGCGACCGAGAAGATCCCCTGCGGCAGCTGGTAGATGCGGAAGGCTTTGTCGATCGCCGCCGGCGCGTCCTCGGATACGAGGCTGCCGAAGAAGCTGCTGATGACGAGGTTGAAGTTGATCAGGCCGAGGCTGATCGTCACCGGCAGCATCAGCCACAGCACCCGCCGCACCCCCGGGTGGCGCCAGTCGAAGCTCCAGCTGAAGCGGAAGGGCGTGTGGCGCAGGTCCCAGGTGGGGATCAGCAGCTGAACCAGGGTCCCGGCCAGGATCGCGATCGCGTAGGCGTAGATCCGGTCCTGGCCCTCGAACAGCGGCTCGATCAGGACCAGGACGAGGATGATCGTCAGGTTCCAGAACAGCGGCGAGATCGCGAAGGCGCCGAAGCGGTCGTAGCTGTTGAGGACGCCGACGACGACGCCGCTGATTCCGAGCAGGATCAGGATCGGGAAGAGAACCTGGGAGAGGGTGACGGTGAGGTCGAGGATCTCGCCCTCGAATCCGGGTGCGAAGATCGGCATCACGACCGGCGCCAGGAGGACGAAGAAGGCGGTGATCGCCCCCAGCACCATCGTCACCAGCAGCAGCATCGTCGAGGCCAGCCGGAAGGCCTCTTTGTAGCGCTTCTCTCCGAGCAGTTCGGTGAAGACCGGGACGAAGGCCGGCTGCAGGGCGGCGTCGGCGAAGAGGGCGCGGATCAGGTTCGGGACCTGGAAGGCGATCGTGAAGGCGGACATCGCCCCGCTGACCCCGTAGAAGCCTGCGGCGACGACTTCGCGGCCGAGGCCGGCGACCCGCGAGGCCGCGGTGGCGATCGAGAAGAAGGCGGTCGAACGGGCGATCCGCCCGGCCTGGCGGCCAGGCGTCGGCTCGGCGTCGGTCACCGCGCGTTCGTCGGGGTTGGGGGTGTCGGGGGCCCTGGGAGTCTCCAAGCTAGGTATCGATTCCTGATTCGGGGGGGACCCAGGGCGCCTCAGTCGCTATAGTCGGCGCCCGCCCGGAGCCGGCACGTCGCCTGCTCGGGCAATTGACATGGCCAACATAGCCTCACAGAAGAAGCGGATCCTACGCAGCGAGCGCGAGCGCGCTGAGAACCGGCTGCTCACGAGCACGGTGAAGACGCACTTCCGCCGGCTCGAGAGCGCGGTCGAGGGTGGCGACGCCGAGGCGATCGCGACCGAGGAGCGCGATCTCGTCTCGAAGATCGACAAGGCCGTGCAGAAGGGCGCCCTCCACAAGAACACCGGCGCCCGCAAGAAGTCGAAAGCCGCGCGTATCGCGGCTGCCGCAGCCAAGTAGTCAGGCCGCAGCCCTCTCTCCCGCCGCCCGCCTGAGGGCGAGCGTCAGCGCCAGCTCGTCGCCGTAATCGGCGCCGCCGCGGCACCAGAGCTCGAGGTCGGCCAAAGTCTCGGTTGCCAGGCGCAGGTCCGAAAGCTGGGCGTCGCGCAGGCGCCCGACCAGCAGCTTCGCCGCGTAGGGGTGCATTTTCAGCGACGACTCGACCTGCTTCGGGGGGACGCCGGCTTCCAGCTGCGCGGCGGCGGCGCAGGCGGCGCGCAGGCGCGAGGCGAGGCCATAGATCAGCCCGGTCACGTTCTCGCCCTGTTCGATCAGCTGCTCGCCGATCCGCAGCGCCGCCGCGGCGTCGCCTTCGAGCAGGGCGTCGGAGAGCGACCAGACGGCCGCCTCGGAGGTGTCGGCGATCATCTCTTCGAGATCGGCGATGGTAACCGCGCCCCCGTCGCCGGCCCAGAGGGCGAGCCGCTGCAGCTCGTTGGAGAGGCGCACCGGGTTCGCCCCCATGCGGTCGACCAGGAGGCGGGCGGCACCGGGCTCGAGGCCGAAGCCGAGCCGCTTGGCGTCGGCAACCAGCGTGCGCGGCATCTCCCGCGCTTTCGGCGCCTCGAATTCGTGGATCTCTCCCCGCGCCGCTTTGACCGCTTTGGCCAGCTTCGTCGGCGCCTTGTCGCGGGCGATCAGGACCAGCGTCAGGTCCGGCGGCAGCGCCGCGACCGCCTCGGCAACGGCGGCGAGCTGGCGATCTCGCCAGCGCTCGACCCCGTCGGCGAGCAGGTAGCGGCGCGAGTCCATCAGCGACATCGCCGGGATCGCCGCCAGCAGCGCCTCGTGGTCGGGCATGCCACGGCCCTCGCCGGGCTCGAAGACCTCGAGCGCGTCGCTTCCGCCCTCGCGTTCGGCGCGGGCGCGCAGCCGGCTCCGCGTCGCGTCGATTTTCGCCCCGTCGCTGCCGGCGATCAGGTAGAGCGGTCGCATCTCCTCGGCCATCGGCCGAGTCTAGATGCCCGCTCGGGCCTCCAGGGGAGTCGCCAGGCCCTGCCCTAGGGAGAGACGGCGGCTTCCTCGGCTGCGGCCTCCTCGGCGGCGCTCGGCGAGCTCGGCGGCGGGGCCGGGGGTGCCACGGCGGGAGGCGCGGCAGCCTGCTGAGCTGCGGTCGTGGCGGTCGTCGGGGGCGTGCTCACCGGTTTGGAGCCGGAGCCGCCGGCGGCGCTGACCGCGTCGGCCTCGGCATTTGCGCCGGAACCGGATTGCGAGCCAGAGCCGTTGCTCGAGCCGCCGGGCGACGGGTTGGATACGGGCGAACTCTGAGGCGAGGAGGTCGGCGGCGGGTTGCTCGCCGGGGACTGACCGCCGTCGCCCGAACCGACGTCCGGCGAAGATCCGGGGTCCGGTGCGGAGCCCTCGTTGTCGGGGCGCGAGGAACCGGCGTCGCGGCCACCTGAATCGGCGCCATCGCTCTCGCCGGCAGGGATCCGGTCGGGACCGGCGGGCACGCCCGCGGGCGCCGGAATCCGGACGTTGATCGGGTCGCCGATGCGGGCCACCGCGGAGCCGCCGGAGACCGCCTCGTCGCCACCGTTCGCGCCCGGGATCGGCAACGCCGGCAGATAGGGCACGCCCTGCTGCGACAGCAGCGCGACCAGGACCAGGCAGAAGGCGGCGGTACCGCCGAGCATCGCGAAGGTCGTTGCCCGCACCCGGTCGAACAAACCGCTGCCAGCTGGCCCGCGGCGTTTGGCGGGACGAGACAGCAGCTGTCGAGCCTTGGAAAGCATCTGACTAAATCATCGACCCCACGCCGGAGCGAAAAGAGGTTTCGAACCAAAAGGCCCCACTATCGATTCGACCATCCGTCTAGTTCCCCTCACCCGTCAAGCTTGACACTCTAATCGAGCCCCGGCTCACGGCGATCGAGATTTCGCCGTCGAGGTCGGTCCTGACGGTCCGCACGCCGTGCGTGGCGAGCGTCGCCAGCGTGCCTGGGTCCGGGTGCCCGTAGCCGTTGCCCTCCCCCACCGAGATCGCCGCCAGACGTGGCCGCAGGCGCTCCAGCAGCGCCGCCAGGCCGGCGTCGGCGCTGCCGTGGTGGGCGACCTTGAGGACGTCGACCGGGCCGGGGTCGAGCGGGACGGCCTCGGCCTCCGCGTCGGCGCTGAGCAGCATCGAGAAGTCGTGCCAGCGGGCGAGGAGGACGAGCGCCTGCACATTGGGATCGTCGCCGAGCGGAGCGTCCAACAGCTCCGGCGGCGGCCAGATCGCCTCCAGCGAGAGGGCGCCGGAGCGAAGCACCGATCCCGCGGCGACCCTGGCCGTCGCCGCACCGGCCGCCCTCGCCGCTTCCAGGTCGCCGCCGCCGAGCCGCGCGTAGACGAGCCGCGCGACCGGGACCCGGCCGAGTATCTCCTCGATCCCGCCGACGTGGTCGGACTCGTCGTGGGTGACGACCGCGGCGCCGAGCCGCTCGACCCCGGCCGCCGCGAGCTTGGCGGCGAGGTCGTCGCCCGGCGGCCCGCCGTCGACCAGGACCGCCGGCGCGCCGACAGGCTGCAGCAGGATCGCGTCGCCCTGGCCGACGTCGAGGATCGCGATCCGCAGCCCGGCCGGTGGCGGCGCCGAGGTAACCCCGCCGCAGCCTCCGAGTGCCAGCGCGGCCGCGACTAGCGCGCCCAGCGGCAAGGGTCCGGGGCGACGGATCGCCCGCAGCCGCCGCCAGCGCGAGAGCCGGATCGCGGCGACGACCGCGCCGGCGAGCGCCGCGTAGCTGGCGGCCACTCCGCCGAGGCCGAGGTGGACCTCGACCTGGGCCCAGCCCGGACGGCCGCACCAGGCGGCCACCTGGGCGACGTAGGCGAGCAGCAGGGCGTTGAGCCCGTTCAGCAGCTCGACCGGGGCCGCGGGGACCTGCGATGCGGCGGCGCTCGCCATCCCCAGCCACATCGCGGGCGCCACCGCCGGCATCGCGGCGACGTTGGCGAGCAGGGTCACGGTCGAGAAGGACTCGAAGTAGAAGGCGATCAGCGGCGCCGTCGCCAGGGTCGCGGCGACCGTCAACGCGACGCCCTCGGCGAGCGCGCGGCGGATGGCGCCGCCGCCCCAGCGGGCAAGCAGGGTGTCGCGCAGCGGGGCCGCCAGCAGCAGGATTCCCAGCACCGCGGCGAAGCTGAGTTGCCAGCCGACGTCGCCGGCGATCGCCGGGTCGATCGCGACGGTGACCACGAAGGCCAGTGCCAAGGCGCGGAGCCGGGACGTACGCCGTCCCCCCAGAGTCGCCAGCAGCCCCGCTCCGCCCATCACCGCCGCCCGCTGGATCGAGGGCCCGGCGCCGGCCAGCGGCACGTAGAGGGCGATCAGGGCGAGGATCCAGACCAGCCGCTCTCGCAGCGGAATACCCAGCGCGCCCAGCAGCGGCATCGCCAGCAAGGCCAGCAGGGTCACATTCTGGCCGGAGACGGCGAGTAGGTGGGCGAGGCCACTGCGGCGGAAGTCCTCCTTCGTCACGGCGTCGATCTCCTCGTCCTGCCCGAGCACGAAGCCGCGAGCCAGGGCCGCCTCGCGCGCCGGCATCCCCCGCCCCAGCCCGGCCTCGGCCCGCTCGCGGATCTCCCCGGTGCGCGGCAGCGCCAGCGCCAGGAGCACGGCGATCCCAAGCAGCGCCAGCAGCGACGGATGGGGCGAGCGCATCGGTCCTCCCTGCCCGCGCCGCTACGGCTGCAGCCGCGCCCGCAGCGCCTCCATCGTCGCCGGCCCGATCCCGGAGATCTGGTCGAGCTGGTCGACCGAGGAGAGGCCGCCGTGCTGGTCGCGGAAATCGACGATGTCCTGCGCCGTCACCGGCCCGATGCCGTCGATCGTGTCGAGCTGCTCCACACTGGCGGTGCCGAGACTGATCGGCCCCTCTTCCCCGCCCGCCCCGGCGACAGTGCTCCCGCCCGGCCCGCGTTCGGGCACAACAACCTGCTGGCCGTCGGCGAGCCGGGCGGCGAGGTTGATCGCTTCCAGCTGCGCCTGTGGGCTGGCCCCGCCGGCCCGTTCGACCGCGTCGGTGACACGGCTGCCGGCGGGCATCCGGTAGACGCCGGGCCGCACCACCGCCCCGGTGACGTCGACCACCACGTCGCCGCCCTCGCCGCTGATCGTGAACTCCGCCCCCGCCGAGCTGCCGGAGGAGGCTGGGAACGAGGCCTCCGCCCCGCTCTCGCCCCGGATCGCCCGCGCCCCGACCAGCAGCAGCGCCACCGCCACCGCCCCGTAGACCACCACCTGCGCTCTACTCATCCCGCCCATCGGTCGATCGTGAATCGATCGGGCGCACGAGTGGCGCGCTAAATCAAAATCTTCTGGAGAGAAAGGCGCGCGAAACGCGCCCGGGCCTCGGCGACCTAGATGTCGTCGTCGTCATAGCCCGCGACCTCAGCCAACTGGTCGCTGTACAGCTCCGCCGCCGCGACCGGCGGCGACTGGATCGAGATACAGGCGAGCTCGACGTCGCCGTCGTTGCTGACCGAGTGCTCGGTGGCCGGCGGGACCAGGATCAGGTCCCCCTCTCCGACCTCCTGGGTGTCGCCGGCGACCGACATCGCCCCGGCCCCGCGCACCACTACGTAGGCCTGCTCGGACTCCTCGTGCGAGCGCAGAGTCTGCTTCGCTCCGGCCGGAACCTCGAACCAGGTGACCGAGAGATTGCGGGCGCCGAGTTCGCCCGCGTCCATGAGGATGTGGGTGCGCAAACGGTGCCACTCCTCGACCGGTGCGTCTTTCATGCGCCTCACGAGCATCGGCGGCTTTGTACCAGAACAGAGCGCCTATGGGGTGAAGCGCCGCTACTTGACGACGAGATTTACAAGCTTGCCAGGCACGACGATCTCCTTCACGACCTCTTTGCCGTCGAGGTGGTTGGCGACCTTCTCGCTGCCCCGGGCCAGCGCCAGCAGCTCCTCCTTGGAGGCCTCGGGGTCGGCCTCGATGCGGTCGCGCAGCTTGCCGTTGACCTGGACGATCAGAGTCACGGTGTCGCCGACCAGCAGCTCCGGATCGGCCTCGGGCCAGGGCTGCTCCCAGACCCGGCCGCCCTGCAGCCGCTCCCAGATCTCCGCCCCGAGGTGGGGCGCGAAGGGGAAGATCAGCGAGGCCGCGGTGGCGGTCGCGAAGCGCAGCACGACCCCGTCCTCGGCGCTGCCCGCGAGCAGCTCGTCCTTGAGCCGGTAGGAGTCGTTGACGAGCTCCATCACGGCCGAGATCACGGTGTTGAACTGGAAGCCGCGCTGGAAGTCCCGGGTCGCCTTGTCGATCGCCCAATGCGCCTTGGCCCGAAGCTCCCGCGCCGGCCCGGCCAACTCGCCGCCGGGGACCTCCCCGGCCGCGGTCTTCTCCTCCACCTCGGCGCAGAGCCGCCAGAGGCGGGCGAGGAAGCGGTTGACGCCCTCGACTCCCTCGTCGGTCCAGTCCCCGCCGCGCTCGGGCGGGCCCATGAAGCAGACGTAGGTGCGGGCGGTGTCGGCGCCGTAGCGCTCGACGTACTCGCCGGGGTTGACCGTGTTGCCCTTCGACTTCGACATCTTCGCCCCGTCGCGCGTGATCATGCCCTGCGCAAAGAGGTTGGCGAACGGCTCCTGGACAGGGATGTGGCCGAGGTCGGCCAGCGCCTTGGTGAAGAAGCGCGCGTACATCAGGTGCAGGATCGCGTGCTCGACGCCGCCGATGTACTGGTCGACCGGCAGCCAGTGCTCGGCCGCGGCGCGGTCCCAGGCGGCCTCGCCGTTGCGCGGGTCGAGGTAGCGGATGAAGTACCAGGAGGAGTCGACGAAGGTGTCCATCGTGTCGGTCTCGCGGCGGGCCGGGCCGCCGCAGCGCGGGCACTCGGTCGCGACCCAGTCCTCGGCCGCCGCCAACGGGCTCTTGCCCTGCGGCGCGTAATCCTCGACCTCGGGCAGTTCGACAGGCAGCTGCTCGTCGGGAACGGGGACGATCGCCGCCGCCCCGTCCTCGCCGCAGGCGTCGCAATAGACGACCGGGATCGGCGCTCCCCAGTAGCGCTGGCGCGAGACCAGCCAGTCGCGCAGGCGGAAGTTGACGGCGGTCTCGCCGCGGCCCTCGGAGGCGAGCCACTCGACGATCTCGGCGTAGGCTTCGCGGTTGCCCTTTCCGTCGAAGCGGCCGGAGTTGACCATCGGCCCGTCGCCGGGGTAAGGCATGCCCTCGTCGTCGCGGGCGACCTCGGGATCCTCGCCCTCGATAACCCGCACCACCGGCAGCCCGAACTTCTGCGCGAATTCGTAGTCGCGGGAGTCATGGCCGGGAACCGCCATGAGCGCCCCGGTGCCGTACTCCATCAGCACGTAATCGGAGACAAACATCGGGATCTGCGCGCCGTTGACCGGGTTGACGACGCTGCGCCCCAGCGGGACGCCGGTCTTCTCGCGGTCCTCGGCGCCGCGCTCCTCGGCCGACTCGCGGCCGACGCGGTTGACGTACTCGCCCACCTCCTCCTCGGCCGGCGTCCCCTCGACCAGCCGCATCAACTCCGGGTGCTCGGGGGCGAGGACGAAGAAGGTGGCGCCAAAGAGGGTGTCGGGACGGGTGGTGAAGACCGGAAAGTCGAGGTCGACCTCGTCGCAGCGGAAGACCACCTCGGCCCCCTCGGAGCGGCCGATCCAGTTGCGCTGCATCGTGATCACGTGTTCGGGCCAGGACTCGAGCAGGTCGAAGTCGGCCAGCAGGCGGTCGGCGTAGGCGGTGGTGCGGAAGAACCACTGCTCGAGCTTGCGCTGGACGACCTCGGTGCCGCAGCGCTCGCAGCGGCCGTCGACGACCTGCTCGTTGGCCAGCACGGTGGCGTCTTTCGGGCACCACTGGACCGCCGCCTCGGTGCGGTATGCAAGGCCCTTCTCGAGCAACTGCAGGAAGATCCACTGGGTCCAGCGGTAGTACTCGGGGGTGTGGGTGGCGAGTTCGCGCGACCAGTCGATCGAGATCCCCCACTCGCGGAACTGGCGCTGGAAGGAGGCGATCGAGCGCTCGGTCGCGACCTGCGGCGGCTCGCCGGTTTTGATCGCGTTGTTCTCGGCCGGAAGGCCGAAGGAGTCGTAGCCCATCGGGTGGATCACCTCGAAGCCGTGGCGGCGGCGGAAGTGGGCGATCACGTCGCCGACGGCGTAGCACTTGAGATGGCCGACGTGGGGCTCGCCCGAGGGGTAGGGCAGCATCTCCAGCACGTAGGACTTCGGCTTCGAGTCGTCGGAGCCGGGCTGGCCGGGGTTGGCGACCTCCCAGGTGCGCTCGTCGGCCCAGACCTGCTGCCACTTGGCCTCGATCGCCTTCGGCTCGTAGATGACTCGCTCCTCGCTCATCAGCGGCGATCTTATGAGGGGAGGCCGCCCGGAGGGTCCAGGGCTAGGCGCGGCGGCGGGTCAGTCGCAGGCCCGACCAGGTGTCGTCGATCGCGCAGACCTTGGTGTCGACCAAGCCGGCGGGGAGGGCGACGTCGCGGACGGAGTTCTCGCTGAGGTCGGTCTCGACGCCGGAGGAGCCCTTCGGCCAGGCGACCCAGAGGGTGCCCTCGCCGACCGCCTTGGCGACGGCGGCGAAGCGCTTCGCCAGCTGGCCGCGGGCGGTGATGAACCAGATCGTCATCTCGCGGGCGCCGCGGTTGCCGGCGCGCAGGGTCACGCCCTCGGGCAGCGGCGCCAGAGTCTGCTCGATCCCCTCGGGGGCGTCGAGCAGGACGATCGTCGTGCCGGGCTTGATGCCGAGCTTCTGGGCCAGCGGCCGGCCGGATTTCGGCCCGGAGTCGGAATTGGGGACGACCGGGGCGGCGGGAGGAGACGCGATCGCCGCGCTCACGGCCGCGCCGATCCCGTCCCACTCGGCGTAGGCGGCGTCGGGCAGCTCGGCCCGAATCCGCGCCAGCTTCTCCTCCGCCCCGCCGACGAAGACGATCGGGATCCCGCGCAGTGCCTTCGACTGGCGCAGCGCGTGGGCGGCCTCGCGCCCGTGCGAGGGCAGCCGGCCGAGGTCGATCACGAAGGCGGCCGGCGGGTCCTCGCGCAGCTGCTTGACGCCGATGCTCGTCCCCGGCACCTCGCCGTCGACCGCGTAGCCCTCGGCTTCGAGCCGGGCGGCACGCTCGGGCACCTCCTCGGCCTTCCAGTGGACGAGGCGGATGCGCGGGGCGGCCATGCCGCCGATCCTACGACGGCATCAAGTAGGTGACCGGCGAGAGCGAGTGAAGGATGTGAGGCCAGACGTAGACCTCGATCGTCGCCGCCAGCAGCACCGCCGGGATCGCCAGGGCGACGGTGATGAAGGTGGCGGCGAGCAGCTGGTTCCACTCGCCGCGGCGGCTGGCGATCAGCCAGGCGGCGAGCGGCAGGAACAGCGCGGTCAGCTCCAGCAGCGCGTGCGGCATCACGCTGAGGATCAAATCCAGTCGGCTGATGTGCAGCTGATAGGAGATCGAGGAGCCCTGGAAGCCGAGGTAGAGCGCCTGGGTCAGCAGCGAAAAGAGGGTGACGGCGCAGACGAAGAGAATCGCCAGCTCGCCCGCCTTGACGTGGACCCAGCGCGAGAAGCCCGTTCGCTGAGCGGCGGCGATCGGCATCGAGGCGCCGGCGATGAAGCCGGCGACGCAGGCGGTCGCGTGCAGCGCCAGGACCAGCGAGTTGCGCCAGAGAATCGGCAGCAGGTCGCCCGGCTCCGAGGGCGAGGTCAGCCCGGGCAGGTGAAGCGGGGTGATGTCGGGCGTGAGCAGCCCGGACACGACCCAAACGGCCGCCAGCAGAGCCAGCGCGATCGCCAGGCTCAGCGCCACCCACGCGCGCAGGACCTTCCACGGCTGCCTGCTCCAGGCATCGAAGGTCTCCCGCGTGTCCTGCATCCCATGCGAGAACACGTGCTGATTGGCCGCACTCATCGCCTAGGTCATCGGCAGCCCGAGCCGCGGATTTGAGCACTGCGAGCCGCGGTTCCCGGCCGCGGCGGTAAGAGTGGAGCTGAGGGGGCTCGAACCCCTGACCTTCGCGCTGCCAGCGCGACGCTCTTCCAGCTGAGCTACAGCCCCGAGTGGGCTTCGAGTTTATCGAGCCTGCGGCCGAGACTCAGGCAGCACGCATGTCCGGGCCGCTGTCCTCGTCGACGTCGAGGATCAGGTTGTCCGGGGCGGTGTGGCGGACTTTGAAGTCGAGGCTGGAGAGGCCTTCGAGCTCGCGCAGGAGCTCGACTGGCTGGTCGAGGCGCATCGAGAGGGTGGCGCGGCCCTCGGAGAAGCGCTCGACCGAGATCTCGGAGGCGCCGAGCTGGCCGACCGCGTCCTCGAAGCCGACGAGTTGGGAGAAGTCTCCCAGGGGGCCGATCTCCAGTCTGACCTGGCCCTCGAAGAGGCCGTTGAAGCTCTCCACATGACCGTTGCCGGCGGGCGCGGCGGGCGTCTCGGCGAACGACGGCGTTGGCTCGGGCGCGGCGGCGCCGTTGGCGCTCCCCTCCGCTTCGGTCAGGGCCTGCACCCGCTGACTCACCTCGACCGCGTCGCGCAGGGCCTTCATCCGGATCCGGGTCGCCTGGCCGCGGGCCTGTTCCTGCAGCTCCTCCAGCCGGGTCGAGACCGCCTCCAGCGAGGCGATGCTGCGGTCGTGGCGTTCGTTTGCCTCGAGCAGGCGCTCGGTCAGGCCGCGGATCTCGCGCTCGCGCTCGATCACCATGCCCGAGAGCGAGGACATCTCCTGCTCAAGCTCGGCAACCACCTCCTCGTGCCCTGCAGCGGTTGCCTCAAGACCGCGGATTCGGCTCTCACGCGTTGCGATGGCCGCCTCTACTTCAGGCCGGCGATAGCCGAACAGAGACCGCTTGAAGCTTCCCATGCGCGGCACCGTACGTCCGCGTTCGGACGGCTTTTCGTCCAACCCGGAAGGAGCAGGGCAAAAACGTCTCAGGCGCTGGCGGCCTCGGGCGCTTCCGGCGCCTCGAAGTCGATCTCCAGGCGCGGGGCGTCGCGCCAGAGGTCCTCCAGCTGGTAGCGGTCGCGCGCCTCGGTGGTGAAGACGTGGAGCACGCAGTCGAGGTAGTCGGAGACGATCCAGCCGGCTTCGCCGCCGCCGTCGACGCCGCTCGGGAGGATGCCTGTCTCCTGCTTCACCTGGACCCGGACCTCGTCGACGATCGCCCGCGCCTGGCGTTCGTTGCGGGCGGTGCAGATCGCCAGGAAGTCGGTGTAGGCGACGAGGCCGCGCATGTCGAGCACGACCACGTCCTCGGCCTTTTTCGAGTCGGCGAGGGCCGCCAGGCGGCGGGCCAGGTCCTCGGAACGGATCGGGCTCACGAGTAGATCCCCTTCTCCTCGATGAAGCGGGCGACCGGCTCGGGGACGAGGTAGCGCAGCGGCCGCCCCGCGGCCGCACGCTCGCGCACGGCGGAAGATGAGACGCCGAACTGCGGCATCTCCAGCATCGTCGCCCGGCCCTCCGCGCCGAGGCTGCGCAGCACCGCCGCCACCTCGGTGTCGGAGACGCCGGCGCGGCGCGCGACCGCGAGCCGCGCCCGCTCGACCACCTGCTGCGGCTCGCGCCAGCTCTCGAGGCCCATGGCGGCGTCCGCCCCCATCACGAACACCAGCTCCGTTTGGCCCCGTTCCTCAGCAAGTAGGCGCAAGGTCTCATACGTGTAGGACGGTCCCTCGCGCTCGACCTCCAGGGCGGAGACCGAGAAGCGCGAGTCGTCGGCGGCGGCGAGCCGGGTCATCGTCATCCGCAGCTCCGGGCCGGGGTCGTCGAGGATCCGCTTGTGCGGGGCCTGGCCGGTCGGGACGAGCACGACCTCGCTGAGGCCGAGCTGCCAGAGCGCCTCCTGGGCCAGCGCCAGGTGACCAAGGTGCGGCGGGTTGAAGGCCGACCCCAGAACACCGATGCCCCCGCCCCCCGCGCTACTCACGCAGCTGGCCGTCGCCGCGGGCCACGTACTTGAAGGTGGTCAGCTCGCGCATCCCGATCGGCCCGCGCGCGTGCAGCTTCTGGGTCGAGTTGCCGATCTCGGCGCCCATCCCGTACTCGAAGCCGTCGGTGAACCGGGTTGAGGCGTTGACGTAGACCGCGGCGCAGTCGACGCCAGCGGCGAACTCGTCGGCCGCCTCCTCGTTGGTGGTGACGATCGCCTCCGAGTGGCCGGTGCCGTGGGCGTTGACGTGCTCGATCGCCTCCTCGACGGAGTCGACGACGGCAACCGCCATCTTCAGTCCCAGGTACTCGGTCCCCCAGTCGGCCTCGGTCGCGGCACCGACCTCGACCTCGCCGGCAGCCTCGCGCACCCGCTCGTCGCCGACCAGCTCGACCCCGGCCGCGGCCAGGTCGCCGAGCACGGGGGGAGCGAAGCGGGCGGCGATCGCGGCGTCGATCAAGAGCGTCTCGGCCGAGTTGCAGACGCCGGGGCGCTGCACCTTGGCGTTGACGGCGATCCGCCGCGCCATCTCCAGGTCGGCCTCGGCGTGGACGTAGACGTGGCAGTTGCCCGCCGCCGCGTACATCACCGGCACCGTCGCGACGTCCTTGATCGCGGCCTTCAGACCCTCGCCGCCGCGCGGGATCAGCAGGTCGACCAGCCCCTCCTGCATCGCCAGCTCGGCCAGGGTCTCGCGACCACCGCCGTCGAGCAGGACGACGGAGTCCCCGGGCAGCCCCGCCTCCTCCAGGGCCTCGCGGACGATCGCCGCCAGCGCCCCGTTCGAGCGTTCCGCGTAGCTGGAGCCGCGCAGGACGATCGCGTTGCCGCTCTTGATCGTCAGCGCCGCGCAATCGATCGTCACGTTCGGGCGCGCCTCGTAGACGACGGCAACTACCCCGAGCGGGACGCGGATCTTGCGCAGGTCGAGCCCGCTCTCCAAAGTCTTGCGCTCCAGCTCCTCGCCGACCGGGTCGTCGAGAGCGGCGACGACGCGGACGCCCTCGGCCATCGCCGCGACCCGCTCCGCGCTCAGCATCAGCCGGTCGCGCAGCGCGTCGCTGAGTCCGGCCGCGCGCTCGTCGCCGAGGTCGGCCGCGTTTGCCTCGAGGATCTCCGCGGTCCGCTCCCCGAGCAGCCGCGCGGTCGCCGCCAGCGCCGCGTTCTTGGCCTCGGTGGGAGCGGTCGCGAGCTTCCGCGCCGCCGTCTTCGCGGCGGCACAGGTCTCCGCGACCGTGGTGGTCGTCACTGCCATAAGCGAAAAGGGTAGCTGGGAGGCGCCGGCCGCCAGCCGGCCCTAGACGAGCACGAAGCGGTCGCGGTGAATGACCTCGTCAGGCGCGTCGGGAAACTGCTCGCGCACCCGATGACTCTTCCGCCCTTGGATCCTTTTCAAGTCCCTGGAAGAAAACTCGGTTATTCCACGGCCGACCTTCCCGTCGCGGGCATCCCATACCTCGACTACATCCCCCGCTTCAAACCGACCGGCGAGTCCAACGATCCCGACGGCCAGCAGGCTCGAACCGCTCATTCGAAGCCGCTCAGCAGCGCCGTCGTCGACATAGATGATGCCGGCAGGATCGCTCCCATACTTGAGCCATAGCTTGCGCGCAGGTGCCTTGCGATTTTTCTTTGCGGCAGTAAAGCGGGTACCCACTCGCCTGCCTTCCGCCACCTGCACCACTGCGTCTTTTGACCTTCCGTTGCAGATCACGACCCGTACCCCGGACGTGCTTGCCATTTCGGCGGCCGCGATCTTGCTCGTCATGCCGCCGCGCCCAAGATGGGAGGGCCTGTGGCCCAATTCGATACGCCGAAACTGCTCGAAGTTCCGCACTTCCTTGACAAGCTGTGACTTCGGATTCACACGCGGATCCGATCTATAGAGACCATCGGTGTTCGTCAGGAGAACCAGAGTGCGAGCATGGAGGAACACTGCGATCTGAGCTGCGAGAAAGTCGTTATCACCAAAGGTGATTTCCTCCGTCGCAGTCGTGTCGTTCTCGTTGACGATTGGCACCATTCCCCAATGGAGTAGACGCTGAATGGTCTGCCGTGCGTTCCTGTAGTTCTCCTGTATGCCGATGTCGGAGCGCGTTAGCAGCACCTGGGCTGCCGTAACGCCATGCCTTTTGAGGCGGCCCTCATAAGCGCGGAAGAGATCGCTTTGTCCGATTGCTGAAGCGGCTTGTAGTTCGTCCATGGCTTTCGGTCTGACTTCCCTCTTGAGGAGCCACATTCCACGGGCAATCGCCCCCGAAGTAACCAAGACGATCGACTCCCCTTGATGAGCAAGGGCGCCGACTTGCCTGCAAACAGAAGCAAGCACGTCCCTACGGAGCGCGCCGCGGTCGGTGGCAACCACCGAGGAGCCGAGCTTGACGACGAGAGTCATGGCCGGGAAAGTAGCCGAGATGGGGTCCGCACTCGGCTGGGGGGCACTCGCCGCAAGCTCACTGGTCATCGGCGCCGCTCTGGCCTTCGCCCGCGACTGGTCGAAGCCGCAGGTCGGCGTTGTCCTCGCCTTCGGCGCCGGCGCGCTGATCAGCTCGGTCAGCTTCGAGCTGGCCGAGGAGGGGATCGCGGTCGGCGGCGCCGCCGCGACCGGCATCGGGCTCGGGCTCGGAGCCGTCACCTACTTCCTGCTCGACGGGCTGATCGCTCGCCACTTCGCCGCCGGGCGTGGTCGGAAGGGGCGCGCGGAGGGCTCGAACGCGGGCACCGCGCTCGCGCTCGGCGCTTTCCTCGACGGCATCCCCGAGCAAGCGGTGCTGGGGATCGGGATCGCCGCGGGCGGCGCCGTCAGCCCCGCGCTGCTGATCGCGATCTTCGTCTCCAACCTGCCCGAGGCGCTGGGCTCCTCCCAGGCCATGATCGAGGCGAAGAGGAGCCGCGCGACGGTGCTGCGGCTGTGGCTGATCGTCGCCGCGATCGGGACCGCCGCGACGGTCGCCGGCTATGCCCTGGCCGACGGGGTCCACGGCCGGGCCCAGGCGGCGATCGACGGCTTCGCGGCCGGCGCCCTGCTGGTGATGCTGATCGACTCGATGATCCCCGACGCCCGCGCCGACCTCGGCCGCGTCGCCGGCCTGGTCACCGTGCTCGGCTTCGCCGTCGCCGCCGGCCTCTCCAATCTCAGCTAGGCGGTCCTCAGGCCGTCCCTAGATGTGGAGCTCGAACTCGTGCTCGCCGACACGAATCTCGTCGCCGGCCTGGAAGCCGGCGCGGGTGAGCGCGGCGAGGACGCCGATCTCGCCCAGCCGCTGCTCGAGGTAGGCGAGCGCTTCCTCGTTTTTGGTGTCATGGCGCTCGAACAGCAGCTCGACGCCGCGACCGGCGACGCGGAAGGCGCCGTCGTCCTCGCGCTCGACCCAGTAGCCGCCCTCGCCGGCCGGGCGGTAAACGCGGTGCTCGGCCTCGAACTCGGCGGCGGGCTCGGCCGCGCCGGGGGCGAGCGGGCGGGGATCGTCGGGCAGCTCGGCGAGGATCCGCTGGCGCAGCTCGTCCAGCCCCTCCCCGGTCGCCGAGGAGACGGCGAGGACGCCGAGTGCCGCGTCGCCCAGCCGTCCCTCCCACTCGGCCACCGCGGCCTCGACCTTCTCCGCTACGAGCAGGTCGCGCTTGCTCAGCAGGACCAGCTGCGGCAGCAGCTCGAGGCCGGCGCCGTGGGCGGAGAGCTCCGCCCGCACGGTCTCGTAGTCAGCGACCGGGTCGCCCTCCATCGGCGCCACGTCGACCAGGTGGACGAGCATCGAGCAGCGCTCGACGTGGGCGAGGAACTCGTGGCCGAGGCCGGCGCCCTCGGCGGCGCCTTCGATCAGGCCCGGGATGTCGGCGACGACGGCCTGGCGGTCCTCGCCTTCGATCGTGCCCAGCGCCGGGGAGATCGTCGTGAAGGGATAGTCGGCGACCTTCGGAGTGGCGCGGGTCAGCCTGCCCAGCAGCGAGGACTTGCCGGCGTTCGGCAGGCCGACCAGCCCGACGTCGGCCAGCAGTTTCAGCCGCAGCTCGATCCAGTCCGCTTCGCCGCTGGTCCCCTTCTCGGCAAAGCGCGGCGCCTGCCGGGTCGAGTTGGCGAAGCGCTTGTTGCCGTGCCCGCCGCGACCGCCGTTGGCGATCACCGCCCGCTGCCCCGGCTCGACCAGGTCGATCGCCGAGCCGTCGACCGTCGTCGCCTGCGTCCCCGCCGGCACCGGGATCTCCAGATCCTCCCCCCGGGCGCCGTGCTTGTTCGACCCTTCCCCGTGTCCACCCCGCCGCGCCCGGAAGTGCTTGCTGCCCTTCAGGGCTCCCAGATCCCGCTTCGAGGCGTCGCAGACCAGCACCAGGTCCCCCCCGTGCCCGCCGTCGCCACCATCAGGCCCGCCACGCGGCACGTGCGCCTCACGGCGGAACGAGACGCAGCCATTGCCGCCGGCCCCGCCCTCAACCCAGATCTTCGCCTTGTCGTACATCGCCCGGAGAGCCTAGCCCTCGCTACTTGTAGCCCTGTGGGAGACAAGAAGCGAAGGGACCCGGGTGGATGCCGCGTTATTTGACGACGATCTTGGCCCTGGCGGCTTTGGCCGGGGCGCCCTTGACGGTCAACGTGACGGTGTAGGTGCCAGAGGCCACAGCGCCGACCTTGAGCCGCAGGGTGCCGGTGATGCCGGCCCCGCCGGGGATCGGGCCGAGCTTCTTGCATTTCAGGGTCAGCTTCAGCTGGGCCGGATTGATGGGCACCGCGGCGCTCGACTGGGTGGCGGCACCGGCTTCGTTGGAGGCGGAGACCGTGCAGGTGTAGGCACCGGGATCGGTGGCGTTCAGAGTGCTGGCGGTGGCGCCCGCAAGTGGTTGCCCGTCACGCATCCACTGATAGGCGAACTTGCTCGGAGCTCGGTAGACGTAGGAGCCGGCGAAGTCGGGGGCCCAGGAGCCCTGAGAGCAGGTGAGGGCGGTGCGAGATTTGGCGGAGCGGGTGACGAGCGGCGCTGCCGTGCCGGTCGGGCTCTTGAGGATCACCGGATCCTGGGCTTCGTCCACGGGGGCCGTGGCGATGTTTATGCCTCCACCGCCGCCGCCGAGATTTGCGAAGCCGAACGCCCCGGTCCTTCCGCTCGCGGCATTGCCCCAGTAAAACCGCCCGGCGTCGGGATCGAATGCGAAGCCGAAGGGGTCGGTGAACAAAGCCCGGTCGATATCGAGATCGTCGCCACCGCTGCCGTTGAGGGTCGCGTAGGAGATTCCCGATCGTTCACTTCCGATCCAGTAGATTCGACCAGCCGCAGGGTCAACCGAAAAAGCGCGGATGCCCTCGCTGGGAGTCGCTCCGTCGATATTGAGATCGTCGCCACCCGTGTTGTTGAGCGTTCCGCCGGCGCTGCCATCCAGGCGGGCCCAGGCGATCGAGTCGACCCCACCGTTGGTCCAGTAGGCGATTCGGGCTATCGGATCGACCGCGATTCCCGAGGGGAAGCTAACGGGCGCACCAGGGGCGCTGAACACCGCGGCCCCACTGCCATCGACGTTGACGGCGACGATCTGCCCGTCGCCCCCAGGTCCGCCGCTTTCATTGGCGACGAGGAGCCTGCCGGTCGCCGAGTCATAGGCCAAGCCTTCGGGATTGGTGATCGCGACGCCCGCGAGATTGAGTGGGCCGCCGCCACCGCCGGCGATGTCGGCGAAGGCAACCGACTTCTCGGCGAAGTTGTTCCAGTACAGGAGCCCCTCCCGACGCAACAGCCGCCGCGCTATTCCCAGGCGTGGCGCAGGCGTGGCGCTACAGCGCTTTTAGTCCTCGGCTAGGACTGAGATCGTGCGGCCCTTGCGGGCGACCTTGAAGTCGACCGTGCCCGGCCGGGTGGCGAAGATCGTGTGGTCGCGGCCGAGGCCGGTGCCCTCGCCGGGCCAGAACTTGGTGCCGCGCTGGCGCACGATGATCTCGCCGCCGTAGACCCTCTGGCCGGCGAAGACCTTGACGCCGAGCATGTTTGGGTTCGATTCGCGGCCGTTTCGGCTCGAACCAAGACCTTTCTTATGAGCCATGTCCTAGGCCTCCTCTTTCGCAGCGGCTTTTTTGGCGGGGGCTTTTTTCTCGGCGGCGGGTTTTTTCTCGGCCGCCGGTTTCTCGCTGGCGGCTTTTTTGGCCGCCGCTTTGCCCATTTTCAGCGAGGTCACCTCGAGCTTGGTCAGCTCGGAGCGGTGGCCCTGGCGGCGCCGGTAGCCCTTCTTCGCCTTGTATTTGAAGACTTTGATCTTCGGGCCGCGCAGGTGCTCGGCCACGGTCGCCTCGACCTTGACCTTCTCCAGCTCCTTCGGCGCGGCGACGACGTCGGTGTCGCGGAACATGACCGCGCGCAGCGTGACTTTGTCGCCCTCCTTCGCATCGAGGCGATCGACCAGCAGCGACGTGCCCTGCTCGACCTTGTACTGCTTGCCGCCGGTTTCGACTACCGCATACATGCTCAATCGCCTTCCTCGGTGCTGCCTTGTTTGGCGCGCGAACGCCCCCGACCGCCACGGCGGCCACGACTGCGTTTGCGCGAAGGAGTCGAGGATTCTAGCTCGGAGCCGTTTTCCTCGCCGCCTCCGGATCCGTTCGGCGAATCGCCGCCCAGCAGCGAGGCGATCGCCGCCGAGCGCTCGACCTCCTCGATCCGCACCAGGCGGCGCTGGCCGACGTAGCGACCGGCCCCGGTGATGCTGACGATGTACGAGTCGATCCGGGCGACCGCGTCGTCGGCGTTGTACATGTGCGGCTCGTCGATGTTGACCAGAACCTCCTCGCCGACCTTGAACGGCAGCGCCCGCTCCTCGATCTCAGCCCGACTGCCGGACTCGACCAGCTCGAAGGTGCCGATCGCCAGCGCGTCGCCGCCCTCGAAGTGGAAGCGCTTGCCGGTTTCGCCCTCGAGCTCGATCAAGCCGCTGTCGGGATCGGTCAGCTCGTGCGCGACCTTGGGGTTGACGCGGAAGAGGAAGGCCTCGGCCTCGCTGTTCTCCGCGGCGACGTCGCGCATCTTGCGCAGCCCCTCCAGCGCCACCGTCTCGGCCGAGAGCACGACGCCCTCGCCGGCGCAGGTCGGGCAGGGAGCGGTGAGGATCTCGCGCACGCCGTCGGTCACGTTCTGGCGGGTCATCTCGACCAGGCCCAGCGGCGAGACCTCGACCACGTAGCTCTTCGACTTGTCGGCGTCGAGCGCTTTGCGCATCGTCTTCAGGACTTTGTCGCGGTTCGAGGCGCGGGCCATGTCGATGAAGTCGATGACGATGATGCCGCCGATGTCGCGCAGCCGCAGTTGCCGGACCGCCTCGTCGGCCGCCTCGGTGTTGACTTTGGTGATCGTCTCCTCGAGGCCGCCTTTGCCGCGGCCGGTGAAGCTGCCGCTGTTGACGTCGATCACGGTCAGCGCCTCGGCGTAGTCGATGATCAGGTAGCCGCCGGAGGGCAGGTCGACGCGCCGGTTCAGGGTCGACTCGATCTCCTCGTCGATCTTCCATTTTTCGAACAGCGGTTTCGAGCCTTTGTAGAGCTCGACCCCGTCGACCAGCTCCGGCGCGGTGCGCTGGAAGAAGCCGGTGACCCGCTCGAACTGCTTCTCGGAATCGATGATCGCCGTCTCGAACTCGCTGAGGAAGACGTCGCGCAGGACCCGGACCGAGAGGTCGGCCTCCTGGAAGACCAGGGCCGGGGCCTTGGTCGACTCGCTGCGCCGCTGGAGGATCTCGTTCAGCCGCTGCAGGTAGGAGATCTCCCGCACGAAGTCCGATTTTTTCGCCCCGTGGGCGGCGGTGCGAACGATCAGCCCGCCGGGCCCTTTGTAGGTGCGGTCGACCATCTTCCGCAGTCGATCCCGCTCGGAGTCGGAGAGGCGGCGGCTGACGCCGACGCCGGAGCCGGTCGGCGCGAAGACCAGGTAGCGGCCGGCGATCGAGACGTTCATCGAGAGCCGGGCGCCCTTCGACTTCAGCGGGTCCTTGACCACCTGGACGAGGATCTCCTGCCCCGGTTTGATCAGCTCGTTGATGCGGCGGCCGCTGCCGCGACCGCGCTTCGGAGCCTGCTCGCCGCCCGGGAGGACGATCTCGTCGACGTGGAGGAAGCCGTTGCGCTCGAGGCCGATGTCGACGAAGGCGGCCTCCATGCCGGGCAGGACGTTGTCGACCTTGCCCTTGTAGATGTTGCCGACGATCGAGCGCCGTCCGCGGCGCTCGATGTAAAGCTCGGCGACCGTGGCTTTGCCGCCTTTCTGTTTCGCCTCGAGGACGGCCACGCGGGTCTCGCCACGCTCGGCGGAGACCAGAATCGTTTTCTTCATTGTTAGTTCAGCTCAGTTTCGGTTCGGTACGCATTGCCGGGACGCCTATTCAAGGCGTCACCAGGCGAACCTCCCCCGCTGGCTGAGCTGCGACTGAACGTTGATGCTCTGAAGCACTCCTACCGCAAGAAAAGTCGCGAGCACGGAGGATCCTCCGTAGCTCATAAGCGGTAGCGGGATGCCCGTGATCGGCATGATGCCGAGGTTCATCCCCACGTTTACGAAGACCTGGAACAGCAGCGAGACGGCGATGCCGCCCGCGACCAGGGTCCCGTAAGAGTTCTTCGAGAGCGTCACGATCCGCAGCGCCCGCCAGAAGAGCAGGGCGTAAAGGGATAGGACGAACGCGGCGCCCATGAACCCGTAGCGCTCACCGATCACCGCGAAGATGAAGTCGGTGTGCCGCTCGGGAACGAAGTCGAGCCGCGTCTGGGTGGCTCGGTCGCCGCGGCCGGACACCTGTCCGGAGCCGATGGCGACCTTCGATTGGTTCTGTTGGTAGCCAGCGTCGCTTTCGTGCTCGTCGGGGTGCATGAACGAGGTAAGTCGCTCCTGCTGGTACGGCTTCAGGATCGGGGTCCCCAGAGCGGGGGCCACGACCAGGACGAGCGCGATCAACGCGGCAATGCCGCCGCCGATGACTGCGAAGTGCGTCCAGGGGACGCCTCCGAAATACATCACGGCGAGGGTGGCGACCACGAACACCAGTGAGGTGCCGAGGTCGGGCTGCAGGAAGACGAGCGCAGCCGGTGCGAGGCCCAGAGCCAGGTAGCGCACGGTGCGCTGCCTGGCGGAGCCCCGCCTGGCGCCATCGATGACGAACCCGGCAAGCGCCAGAACGAGCAGGAGCTTGCCCAGCTCCGATGGCTGGAAGCTGAAGAAGGGAAGTTCGAAGGCCCGTCGCGAGCCGCGCGCGGCGAAGCCGAAGAAGAAGACCAGCGTGACGCTGGCGCAGAGGAAGGTGTAGATGCCGACCCGCAGCTCGCGGAAGCGCGAGTAGTCGATCCGGGTGAGGACGAACATCCCGATCAGGCCGAGCACGCCGTAGATCAGCTGGCGGTCGAAGTAGTAGTGCGGGCTGCCGGGGACGTCGTTCTGGGTCGCCTGGCCGAGGACGAAGACGCTGAAGGCGACCAGGGCCACGGCGGCGAAGGTCAGCGGCCAATCGAGGTGGGAGATGCCGAGGCGCTCGCCGATGCCGACGTGAACCGCAAAGGGCTCGGGGCGCGTGGTTCTGGTCCGGGTGGCGTACATCTATTCGGCTACCGCGGCGCCGTCGGTTTCCCCGGCGGTCGCCTGTTTGTCGAAATAGGCTTCGAGGATCTGCAGTGCCGCGGGCGCCGCTGATTCGGCGCCGAAGCCGCCTTCCTCGATGGTGACGATGGTGACGATACGTGGGTCAGGATACGGCGCCAGCACCGCGAACCACGACTGGTCGAGGTGTCCGGGCCGTTGCGCGGTCCCCGTCTTGCCCGCAACCGGGATCGGGAAACCGCCGAAAATGGGAGCCCCGGTGCCCGGCGCCACCTGCGCCGCGTCGTGCAGTCCCTGCATGATCGTGCTGCGGTAGCCGGGGTCGATCTTGATCCGCCGCTGGGCTTTGAAATTGAATTCGCGCAGTACCCGGCCGGCCGCGTCCTCGACTTCGAGGGCGACGTGCGGGGTGACGATCTTGCCGCCGTTGCCGAGCGCCGCGTAGGCGATCGCCATCTGCAGCGGCGTCGCCTGCAGGTCGCCCTGCCCGGTCGCCAGCTGCACGTTGTCGCCGACCGACCAGGGGCGGTCGGTTTCTTCTTCGGCGTAGAGCTGGTCGCGCCACTGCTTGCTCGGCAGCAGGCCGTCGGCCTCCTCCGGCAGGTCGAGCCCGGTGTAGCGCCCGATCCCGAGCTCGTGCGCCTCGCGCTGCAGCTCGTTGCTGTCCCACATCTGCGCGCCCAGCGTGTAGAAGTAGATGTCGGAGGAGACCTGCAGCGCCGGCACCAGGCTCACCGGCCCGTTGGCGATGCCACCGGCGTTTTGGAAGGTCTGGTCGCCGATCGTCAGCTCGCCGTTGTCGTTGATCACCGTCCCGGGCGTGGTCTCGCCGTTTTCCAGCGCCGCCAGGGCAGTGACGATCTTGAAGATCGAGCCCGTCGGGTAGGCGCCTTCGGTCGCGCGGTTGAAGAGCGGCGCCAGGGTTTCGTCCCGGTAGAGCGCGTTGACCTCGGCCTGCGTCGGGTCGATCAGCGCCGCGGGGTCGTAGGTGGGGAAGGAGCCGAGGCCGAGGATCTGGCCGTTGTCGACGTTCATCGAGACGAACGCGCCCGGGAGCCCGCGCGAGACCAGCGCGCTTTCCCCCGCCGCCTGCACGTCGGGGTCGATCGTCAGCTTCAGGTTGTCACCGGGGGCCGGCGACTGCGAGACCAGCTGCCCGCCCGGAGTCGGCTGGCCGAGCGCGTTGACCTGGACCTTGGTCAGCCCCGGGGTCCCGCGCAGGAAGCGGTCATAGGTGTACTCGACCCCGCCTTTGCCGACCTCGTCGCCCGCCTCGAGCCCCTTGTACGGCGCTTCTTTCAGCTCGTCTTCGGAGACCTCGCCGACGCTGCCGACCAGGTGGGCGGCGTTGGTGGCGTGCGGGTAGTGGCGGACGAAGACGCGCTGGACCGAGACGCCGGGGAAGCGCCGCTGGTTCTCTTCCAGGTAGTAGACGAGGTCGTAATCGACGTCGCGGCGCAGCGTCACCGGCGCCCCGGCGGCGACTTCTTCGGACTCGCGGATCGTCCGCCGCATCCGTTTCGGGGACATCCGCGCCAGCTCCCCCACCCGCGCCAGCTCCAGCTTCTGCTCGCGCGGGTCTTCGGGCAGTTTCTGCATGTTGAGGACGAGCGCCAGGCTGGTCCGGTTGTCGACCAGCACGTTGCCCTCGCGGTCGAGGATGTCGCCGCGCGGGGCGATCACTTTGAACTCGCGGGTGCGGTTGTTCTTCGCCTCGGCCAGGTACTTGTCGCCGTCGAGCACCTGCAGCGTCCAGAGGCGGAAGAAGAGAACCGCGAAGAGGGCGACGGCGAAGCCGCCGAGTACGGCGATCCGCAGCGAGAGCCTGCTGCCCCGTGGACGGTCGTCCGATCGCAGGTACATGGCCCTAGGCTCCCAGCACCGTCGGCCGCCTGCTGCGCGGCGCCGCCGGGTCCTCGACCAGGGCCGGCCGCAGCAGGCGCCGCAGGCCGAGGTAGATCGGCCAGCCGAGGACGAAGGCGTAGGCGCTCTTGATCAGGATGTCGCGCAGGACCAGAGAGCTGACCGTAGCGTCGTCGAGGCCCAGCATCAGCTCGACCGCGCCGAAGCCCAGCTCGGCGAAGAGGGTGAGGATCATGCAGAGCAGCGGCGCCACCAGCGGGCTCTGGATCACGAAGCGCTCGCGGAACATGCCCGCCAGGTAGCCGCAGGCCATCAGCACCAGCGAGCCGCCGCCGAGCGGCACGATCAGCAGGCAGTCGAGCAGGATTCCGGCCGAGAAGCCGCAGACGGCGCCGGTCATCGATCCGCCCAAAAGGCCGAGCACGACGATCAGGGCCGGCAGTACGTCGGGGCTGGTGTGGAAGACCTCCACCTGGGAGAAGAAGGAGAGCTGCAGCAGCACGCCGAGCAGAACCACGGCGACCAGGCGGGCGAGGATGTTCGGGGTCAGGATCACCCGCGCGAGCCCCCGGTCAGGACCTGAACTAGGTCGAGGTCGCGCAGGTCGGCGAAGGGCTTGACGTGGACCTGCTGCTGGGCCTCCTGCTCGAGGATCGAAGCCTCGGTGATCTCGCCGATCGGCAGGTTCGGCGGGAAGCGCGATTCCAGCCCCTCGGTGCGCCAGCCGGCGGTGACGACCGACTGGCCGCTGCCGACCCGCTTGGTCGAGTCGATGAAGTCGAGGATGAGGTCGCCGGGGTCCCCGACCGAGGGTTTGATCATGCCCTGCACGCCCGGCGGCACCACCTTGGCGGAGACGGCACTGGCGTGGTCGGAGATCAGCGTCACCCGAGCCGAGCCGCCGGTGACCGCGGCGATCGTCCCGACCAGGCCGTCGCCGTTGACGACCGGGTCGTCGACCTCGATGCCGTCGTTGGAGCCGGCGTCGATCGTCACGTCGGAGAACCAGACGGTCGGCGAGCGGGCGATCACCCGCGCCGTCACCGGGTCGTAGCCGGAGGGGATCGCGCCGCTTTTGTTAAGCCCGACCAGCTCGCGCAGCTGCGCGTTTTCGGCCAGCGCCGCCTGCGCTCCCACGGCCTGCTCGCGCACCGTCTCCAGTTCGGAGTGCAGCTTCTCGTTCTCGCCGCGCGCGTCGAAGGTCTGGTCGAACCAGTTGACCATGTCGCGAGCAGGCTTCAGCGCCCGGTCGGCGACCGACTGCACCGGGCTGAAGACGGCGCTGACGCTGCTCTGGAAGCCGTCGGAGCCGCGCCCGTAGGTGATCGTCAGCAGCGCGAAGGAGCCGACGACCAAGAGGGCGAGCACCGCTCTACGGCGGCGTACTTGCTTGCGATACACGTGGGAGACCTAGGTTCGTTGAGTTGCCTGAGCGCCGGCTAAACACGCTGCCGCGCCCCTGAGTTCTTTCCGGCGCGGTGGATCGCCTCGAACTCCTCGAGCGAGATGCCCGAGCCGACCGCCACGCACGTCAACGGCGACTCTGCCAGTTGACAGGGCATCTGGCACTCGTCGCGCAGCCGCTGCTCCAGTCCTTGCAGGAGGGCGCCGCCACCGGCGAGCGTGATGCCTCTGTCCATGATGTCACCCGCCAGCTCCGGCGGGGTGCGGTCGAGCGTGTCCTTGACCGCGGCGACGATGTGGCCGACCGGCTCCTCCAGCGCCTCGCGCACCTCCTCGGAGCCCAAAGTGATGGTCTTCGGCAGCCCGGAGACGAGGTCGCGGCCGCGGATCTCGGTCCGCGCTTCCTCCGGCAGCCGCGAGGCGCAGCCGACCTCGAGCTTGACCTCCTCCGCGGTCTGCGTCCCGATCGCCAGTTTGTAGGCGGCTTTGCAGTGGTTGACGATCGCGTCGTCGAGCTCGTCGCCGCCGACCCGGATCGATTGCGAGACGACGATCCCGCCGAGCGAGATCACCGCCACCTCGGTGGTGCCGCCGCCGACGTCGACGATCATCGAGCCGGTCGGCTCGGCCACCGGCAGGCCGGCCCCGATCGCCGCCGCCATCGGCTCCTCGATCAGGTATGCCTGGCGGGCGCCGGCGGAGAGGCAGGCCTCCTCGACCGCGCGCTTCTCGACCCCGGTGACGCCGGAGGGCACGCAGACGACGACGCGCGGGTGGGCGAAGCGGTTGGAGTTGACCGAGTGGATGAAGTGGCGCAGCATCTGCTCGGTGACGTCGAAGTCGGCGATCACCCCGTCCTTGAGCGGCCGGATCGCGGTGATGTTGCCCGGCGTGCGGCCCAGCATCCGCTTCGCTTCGGCCCCGACCGCGTGCACCTGGCCGCTCTGGGAGTCGATCGCGACGACCGAGGGCTCGGAGAGCACGATGCCGCGCCCGCGCACGTAGACAAGCGTGTTTGCCGTCCCCAGGTCGACGGCCATGTCGCGGCCGCCGAGGGCGCTGAAGCGGTTTCGCAGGCCCATCTAGGCGATGTCACATTCCATTGCCAAGAGATAGATCATCCCAAACCCACAAAATCGCAATTTGCGGTCGTAGTGAAGCCCGCTATGCGGGACGAAGTACGACATCAACGGGCCGGGTCTAGGAGCGCGCGAAGAGGGATGGGGCGAGCTCGGCGAGCAGCCCCACGGGCAGGCCGACCACGTTGGAGACGCTGCCCTCGAGGCGCTCGACCAAGGTCGAGCCCAGGGTCTGGATCGCGTATCCGCCCGACCGTCCCTCCCACTCGCCGAAACGCACGTAGCGCTCCTTCTCCGCGTCCGAAAGCTGCTTGAAGACGACCGTAGTCCGCTCGAGGCCCGACCTCTCCTCCCCGTCCTCGAGCACCACCAGCCCACTCATCACCGTGTGCGGACGACCAGCCATGCGATCCAGGTACTCCCGTGCCTCCTGGGCATCAGCCGGCTTCCCGAGTGCCCTGCCGTCGAGGACCACATCGGTATCGCACGCGATGAGCAGACGATTCGTGGGCGGGGAAGGGGAGGTACCGAGAACGTAAACCTCGCCCGCAGGTGCCTCCCCTTCCCCGTCCGCAACCGCATGGGCCTTCATCCGTGCGTTCTCGAGAACCTCAACCTCCGGGTCTCCCCCCGTCAGCTCAGCGACACCCGGAACGACTACGTCGAACTCGATCCCCAGCTTCTCGAGAATCTCCCGCCGCTGGGGCGAGCCCGACGCTAGGAGAGCTCGGGGAACCAGATGCCGATCTCGCGCTCGGCCGACTCGTCGGAATCGGAGCCGTGGACCATGTTGAAGGTCACCTCGAGGGCGAAGTCGCCGCGGATCGAGCCGGGAGCGGCCTCGACCGGATTGGTGGCGCCGATCAGCTGGCGCGCGGCCGGGACCGCTTCTGAGCCCTCCAGCACCATCGCCACCAGCGGGCCGCCGGTGATGAAGGAGACGAGCTCGCCGAAGAACGGCTTCTCGGTGTGCTCGGCGTAGTGCTCGTTGGCGATCGCCTCGTCGGCGGTCAGCTTCTTGAGGGCGGCGATCCGCAGGCCCTTGCGCTCGAAGCGGGCGATTACCTCACCGGTCAGGGCGCGTTCGAAGGCGTCAGGCTTGACGAGGATCAGGGTCCGGCTCACGGGCGATGCTCCTTTGCTCTTGGGTTGGTTCGGACCCCTCGTCCTCAGGGGCCCTGCGAGCCGGCTCTTTTGGTGCGGCTTTCGCGGAAGGTTTTCTCTCTGCGGCCTCGGCGGCTGGCGCTTTTTTGCGCCGCGCCGGCGGGCGTTTGGGCGGCGGCTGCTCGCCGCGCTCGGGGTCCGGGCGCCGCTGTCGTTTGCGCGCCGGCCGCTCGCCACCGCCGCCGAGGGCGGTCTCGCAGTAGGGGCAGAGGCCCCAGCGCGGGTCGACCGGCTTGCTGCAGGTCGGGCACGGGTCCTTGAGCCGGCGCTGGCAGTTGGGGCAGCGGAGGAAGTTCTTCTCGACCGGGTACTCGCAGTTGGGACAGGTCATCTCGCGCAACTGGCGCACCCGCAGCTCGGCGGCGCGGATCTCCAGCTCGCGCTCGTGCGCGTCCTCGAGGAACTCCGGCGGGCGCACGATCGCGTAGACCGCGGTGCCGATGAAGGGGAAGAAGGAGGCGACGGTGGCGCAGGCGACCAGGAAGGGGTCGGAGATGCGGCGGCGGGCGTCGAGGTAGGTGTAGACGATCAGCGCCAGCCAGAGCACGACCAGCATCAGCAGGAAGAGGGTCGCGGCCAGGTTTAGGCCGTCATTGGTGATGCCGAAGATCGCTAGTGACATGGTTGGGCGTCCCGCAGGGAAAAAGGGAGCGGGCAGTCTACTTCGCCGCGCCTCCGGTGAACCCTGTCGGGCCTAGAGGAAGAGTCTTCCAAACAGGTATCCGACTCCGAAGAAGACCAGGATCACGATCGCGACCACCGCCGCGACCAGGCCCATCATCGAGAGAAGTTCCGAGCCGGTGCTGCGTTCCATGGGCAAATCCTCGCATAGTGGCGGGAGGGTCCGGTCCCCCTCCGCCGGAGACCGTCGCGCAGCTGGGACCGGTGTCAGGGTTCAAGTCGTAGCCCAGGAGCCTCCGTCGGAGGGGGACCGGACCCTCCCAACGCTTCGCGGGCAGGTGCAATGGCGTAATGGGAGCCAGCGACCAGAACTGCTCCTTTAGAGCTTGCGAGGGCGCGAGCTCGCTGTAGGGCAGCCTCAAAGTTGGGCTCCGGCTCGGCTGGCAGGTCGGCTTCACGGCAAGCGATTGCCAAGTCGGCGGCAGGATGCGATCTCGCGCCGGGGCGGCCGTGGCCTTCCAAGGCCGAGGGTGGAAGCTCGGTGCAGATGACTTGGCTCACGGCCGAGGCGAGGGCGCGGGTCATGGCGGCGGCGTCCTTGTCGGCCAGGACCGCGAGGACGGCGATTACAGGGCGGTCGCCGACCACGGCCGGCAAAGCCTCAGCGAGGGCGGCGGCGCCGTCGGGGTTGTGGGCGGCGTCGACGTATGTCGGAGGGTCCTCGGCCAGGAGCTCGAGGCGGCCGGGGACCGCGACGGTCGCGGCGACCTCGGCGACGCGGGCCGGGTCGAGCTCGCCGAGGAAGGCCTCCGCGGCGGTGCGGGCGAGGGCGAAGTTGCGCCGCTGGAAGGCGCCGGCGGCGCGCAGTTGCAGCTCCGGGCCGGGATCGGCGGGCGCGCGGACGAGCTCGGCGCCGCGTTCGCGGGCGGTGGCCTCAGCCAGCCGCTCGACCTCGGGCGAGACCTGGCCCAGGACCAGGGTCGTCTGGTCGCGCAGCACCGCCAGCTTCTCGGCCGCGATCTCCGCCTCGGTCTCCCCCAGCCACTCGGTGTGGTCGAGCCCGATCGAGGTGAGCACGGTGACCCGCGAGGGGATCGTGTTGGTCGCGTCGAGCCTGCCCCCCAGCCCGGCCTCGATCGCCGCCACCTCGACCCGCGCCCGGGCCAGGGCGAGGAAGGTCGCCGCCGTCGCCGCCTCGAACTCGGTCACCGCGTCGCCCTCGTCGAGGCTGCGGTCGACCCCCTCCGCGGCCTGCGCAACCATGGCAACAGCCTCGGCCCAGGCCTCCGCGCTCACCTCCTCCCCGCCGATCAGCGTGCGCTCGGTCCAGCGCGTCGCGTGCGGCGAGACGCAGGCGCCGGCGCGCAGGCCGTGCGCCTCGAGCAGCGCCGCGGTCATCCGCGTCACCGAGGACTTGCCGTTGGTGCCGACGACGTGGATCGAGGCGAAACGGTGCTGGGGCAGGCCCAGCGCCGTCGTCAGCCTCTGCATCCGCTCCAGCCCCAGCCGCCACCCGACCGGCTGCAGCGAGTCGAGGTAGGCGTCCGGGTCTACGCGAGCTCCTCGAGTTCGGCCCGGTAGCGCTCCAGCTTGCCGCGCTCCTCCTCGACCACCTCGGCCGGGGCCTTGGCGACGAAGCCCTCGTTGCCGAGTTTGCGCTCGCCGCGCTCGACCTCGGAGCGCAGCTCCTCGCGCCGCTTCTCCAACCTCCCCGCCACCGCCTCGGCGTCGAGCTGCTCGGAGTTCAGCACCCGCACCGGGCCGATCGAGGCGACCGGGTCGCCGCCGTCGGGCTCGAACGCGAAGCGGGCGAGGCGGGCGACGAACTCGGGCGGTTCGACTCCCTCGACCCGCGCCGCCAGCACGCTCGCGGCGGGCACGTCGACGAGGTCGCGCCAGGCGCGCAGGCGCTGGGTGAGGCCGATCCCGCCCTCGACGTCGGCTTCCGCCGCGTCGTCGAACAGCGCCTCGTCGGCGACCGGGAAGGCGTGCACGGCGAGGTGGCCGCGGTGGGACGGGTGGAAGGACCAGATCTCCTCGGTAACGAACGGCATCACCGGGTGCAGCAGCGCCAGCACCCGTTCCAGTGCGTAGAGCAGCGTCGCCGAGACCTCCTCCTCTCCGTCGTAGAGGCGCGGCTTGGCGATCTCCAGGTACCAGTCGCAGAGGTCGCGCCAGAAGAACGAGTAAGCCTCGCCGACGGCGTGGGCGAAGTCGTATTTCTCCAGCCGCGCGGTGACCGAGGCGATCGTCCGCTCCAGCCGCGAGAGGATCCAGCGGTCCTCGACGCAGGTCGGCCGCGGCGCCGCCTCGACCTCGGCCGTGTTGAGCAGGATCAGGCGACTGGCGTTCCAGAGCTTGTTGGCGAGGTCGTTGCCCTGCTGGACCTTGGCGTCGGAGAAGCGCACGTCCTGGGTCGAGGACATCGCCAGCAGGCCGAAGCGCAGCGCGTCGGCGCCATGGACGTCGATTTCCTCCAGCGGGTCGATCCCGGTGCCGAGGCTCTTCGACATCCGCCGCCCGTCGCGGGCCTGGATCACCGAGTGCACGTAGACGTCGCGGAACGGCACGTCGCCGGCGAACTCGATCCCGGTCATGATCATCCGCGCCACCCAGAGGAAGAGGATCTCGCGCGCGGTGGTGAGGAAGCTGGTCGGGTAGAAGGCGCGCAGCTCCGCGGTGTCGTCGGGCCAGCCGAGCGTGGCGAAGGGCCAGATCGCCGAGCTGAACCAGGTGTCGAGCACGTCCTCCTCCTGGCGCAGCTCGCCGCCGCAGGCGCCGCAGCGCTCCGGCGCTTCCTCGGCGACGATCGTCTCCTCGCAGGCGTCGCAGTACCAGACCGGGATCCGATGTCCCCACCAGAGCTGGCGGGAGACGCACCAGGGCCGGATCTCCCGCATCCAGTCGAGGTAGACGCGCTTCCACTGGGCCGGGGCGATCCGCACCTCGTCCCGTTCGACCACTTCGATCGCCGGCTTCGCCAGCTCGTCCATGCGGCAGAACCACTGCAGCGAGATCAGCGGCTCGATCCGCTCGCCGGAGCGGTGGGAGAACGGCACCGAGTGGACGTAGGGCTCCTCGGCGCTGAGTCGGCCCTCGGCCCGCAGGGCCGCGACCACCGCGACCTGTGCCTCGGCGACCGTCATCCCCGCGTACTCGCCGGCCTCCTCGTTCATGCGGCCGTCCTCGCCGATCACCGAGAGCTCCTCAAGACCGTGCTTGCGGCCGATTTCGAAGTCGTTGACGTCGTGGCCTGGGGTGATCTTCAGGGCGCCGGTGCCGAACTCGATGTCGACGTGCTCGTCGGCGACGATCGGCAGCTTGCGCCCGACCAGCGGCAGCACGCAGTGCTGGCCGACCAGGTCGGCGTAGCGCTCGTCCTTGGGGTTCACGGCGACGGCGGTGTCGGCCAGCATCGTCTCCGGCCGCACGGTGGCGACGGTGAGCACGCGGTCGGAGCCCTCGACCGGGTAGTCGATCGAGTAGAGCGAGTCCTCGACCTCGCGGTTCTCGACCTCGAGGTCGGAGATCGCCGAGTGCGAGCCCGGGTCCCAGTTGACCATGTAGTTGTCGCGGTAGATGTAGCCCTTGTCGTAGAGCTGCTTGAAGACGCGGTAGACGGCGCGCACGTAGTCCTGGTCGAGCGTGAAGCGCTCGCGCTCGTAGTCGCAGGAGGCGCCGAGCCGCTTGTACTGCTCGACGATCCGCGAGCCGTACTCGGCCTTCCACTCCCAGACCCGCTCGACGAAGGCCTCGCGGCCGAGCTCCTGGCGGCTCTTGCCTTCCGCCTTCAGGCCTTTCTCGACCACCGCCTGGGTGGCGATGCCGGCGTGGTCGGTGCCGAGGATCCAGAGCGTGTTGCGGCCCCGCATCCGGTTCATCCGCACCAGCGCGTCCTGCATCGAGCCGTTCAGCGCGTGCCCCATGTGGAGGACGCCGGTGACGTTCGGCGGCGGGATCGCGACCGAGAAGTTCTCCTCCGCGGTCCCCGTCGCCTCGGGGTGGAAGTAGCCGCCCTCGACCCACTCGGCGAAGATCCGCGCCTCGACCTCCGCCGGGTCGTAGCGGGTGGTGCTCTCGAGCTGCTTTCGGTCGGCCGCGCTCACGCGGCCGAGTCTAGGCAGATTCCTCGGAGAGTCCGTCCTCGGCAGGACCGATGTCCTGCTGGACGGCCTCGGTGACAAGGGTCGGACGGCGGCCCTCGGCGATCGTCTCCTTGGTGACGACGCACTTGGTCACGTCGCGGCGCGAGGGCAGCTCGAACTGGACGTCCATCAGCGTCTCCTCGAGGATCGAGCGCAGGCCGCGGGCGCCGGTCTCCCGTTCCAGCGCCTTGTCGGCGATCGCCTCGAGGCTGTCGTCGGCGAAGACGAGCTCGATGTCGTCGAACTCGAAGAAGCGCTGGAACTGGCGGGTGAGCGCGTGGCGCGGCTCGGTCAGGATCGTGGTCAGGTCGTCGCGGCTCAGCTGGTGGATCGCCGTGATCACCGGCAGGCGGCCGATGAACTCCGGGATCAGGCCGTACTCAATCAGGTCCTCGGGCAGCACCTGCTCGAACCACTCTCCCGCGTCCTTTTTCTCGCGCGAGGAGATCGCCGCACCGAAGCCGACTCCGCGGTCGCCGACACGGCGCTCGATCACCTTGTCGAGTTCGGCGAAGGAGCCGCCGCAGACGAAGAGGATGTTGGTGGTGTCGATCGTCAGGAACTCCTGGTGGGGATGCTTGCGCCCGCCCTGCGGCGGCACCGAGGCGGTGGTCCCCTCGAGGATCTTCAGCAGCGCCTGCTGGACGCCTTCGCCGGAGACGTCGCGGGTGATCGACGGGTTGTCGGCCTTGCGCGCGATCTTGTCGATCTCGTCGATGTAGATGATCCCCGTTTCCGCCTTCTTGACGTCGAAGTCGGCGGCCTGGATCAGCTTCAGGAGGATGTTCTCGACGTCCTCGCCGACGTAGCCGGCCTCGGTCAGCGCGGTCGCGTCGGCGATCGCGAAGGGGACGTTGAGGATCCGGGCCAGGGTCTGCGCCAAGAGCGTCTTGCCGCACCCGGTCGGGCCCAGCATCATGATGTTCGACTTCTGCAGCTCGACGTCCGTCTCTTCGGACTGGGCGATCTGGACCCGCTTGTAGTGGTTGTAGACGGCGACCGAGAGCGCCCGCTTGGCGGCCTCCTGCCCGACCACGTACTCCTGCAGGACGTCATGGATTTCGCGCGGTTTCGGCAGGTTCTCCAGCTCGAAGGCGGGCGGCGCCGTCAGCTCCTCGTCGATGATCTCGTTACAGAGGTCGATGCACTCGTCGCAGATGTAGACGCCGGGGCCGGCGATCAGCTTTTTGACTTGGCGCTGCGACTTGCCACAGAAGCTGCAGAGGAGCTGCTCGTTCGAGTCGGTGGGACGTGCCAGCGGAATCCCCTCCTAATGGGAATCGATCTTGAGCTCCGGCAGGCCCCAAAGCTTAGACGGGGCCGACCGGCGGGTCGTGGGCTTCTTTACGCCGCTCGGACGGTCGTCCCTGCTCGTGGTTCCGGCCTTGCGCGCTCGCTACCGTGGCCCGATGCCAAACGAGATCGATATCGCCCCCCTGACGCCGGAGACTTTCGAGCAGGTCGTGCCGCTGATCGCCGGCTACCAGCGCTTCTACGAAGTCGAGGAGATCGACGACGAGCGCAACCGCACCTTCTTCCGCCGCTTCGTCGCCCCCAGCGAGGACGGGATGCTGCTCGGAGCCTGGGACGGCGCCGAGCTGGTCGGCTACGCCTGCCTCTACTGGCACTTCAGCTCGACCGCGGCGGCGGAGACGGTGCTGCTGAACGACCTCTACGTCAGCGAGCGAGTGCGCGGCCGCGGCGTCGGCCGGGCCCTGATCGAGGCCAGCGCCGCGGTCGGGCGCGAGCGCGGCGCCCACAGCCTCGAATGGGAAACGGCGCCCGACAACCGCACCGCCCAGCGGCTCTACGACACGACCGGCGCCGAGCGCTCGCAGTGGGTCGCCTACGAGCTGCCGCTTTGAACGTCACCGTCGAGAGGATCGCCCGCGACGACCCCGCGGTGCTGGCGCTGTACGAGCCCTTCATCCGCGAGGCCGACGGGCCGCTGGTCTACGACCGCGAGGGCTCGGGCGTCGACATCGAGGCCGAGATCGCAGCCGGCCCGCCGGCCGACCTGGTGCCACCGAACGGCGCTTTCCTGCTCGCACGCGTCGACGGCGCCCCCGCCGGCCTCGGCGGCGTCCGCCACCTCGACACCGAGATCGCCGAGGTGAAGAGCATGTACGTGGCGGACGAGTTCCGCGGCACCGGCCTCGGCCGCCGCATCCTCGCCGAGCTCGACGCGATCGCCGCCGCCCACGGCTGCCGCGCCGTCCGCCTCGACACCTCCGACTACCTGACCCCAGCCGTCAACCTCTACCGCGCCGCCGGCTACCGCGAAGTCCCCGCCTACAACGACAACCCCAAAGCCGACCTCTGGTTCGAACGTCAGCTGTAGCGATCCCAGCGCTGCAGTTCGGGCAGCGGGTCGATCGGGCTGCCGCGCTGGTGGATCTCGAAGTGGAGGTGGCAGCCGGTGCCGGCCGCGTTGCCGGTTTCGCCGACGGCGCCGACCGTCTCCCCCTCCCAGACCCGGTCGCCGCGGTCGACCGGGGCTGGCACCGGCAGGTGGGCGTAGAAGTAGCTGCGGCGCTCGCCTTCGCCGCCGATCAGCAGGTAGTTGCCGTAGAGGACCGGGTCGTAGCCGCGCTTGAGCACGCGGCCGTTGCGAACCGCGACCAGGCGGGCACCGCAGGCGGCGGTGATGTCGAAGCCTTCGTGGATGCGACCGCCGCTGCGCGGCGCGTGGAATTCACCGATGGCGCCGCGGACGCCGTGCGCGGCCTGGACCGGGAAGACGTGGCCGTAATAAGGGGTGCCGCCCTCGGGGCTGGAGATGCGGGCGGAGACCGGGGCGGCGAGGGCCGCGAGCAACAGGACAGCGAGGAGAGCGGAGCGCCTCAGTGGTGTTCGATGACGCGGTCGACGATGTTGTACTCCTTCGCCTCCTCCGCGCTCATGAAGTAGTCCCGCTCGGTGTCTTTGGTGACCTTCTCGAAGGGCTGGTTGGTGTGCTTGGCGATGATCTCGTCGAGGCGGCGGCGGACGTCGATGATCTCTTTGGCGTGGATCTCGATGTCGGTCGCCTGGCCCTGGAAGCCGGCGGAGACCTGGTGGATCAGGACCTTCGAATTCGGCAGCGCCATCCGCTTGCCGGCGGCGCCGCCGCTGAGCAGCAGCGCGCCCATGCTCATCGCCACGCCGACGCAGATGGTCTGCACGTCGGGTTTGATGAACTGCATCGTGTCGTAGATCGCCAGCCCCGCGTAAACGGAGCCGCCGGGCGAGTTGATGTAGAGGCTGACGTCCTTGTCCGGGTCCTCCGACTCCAGGTGCAGCAGCTGGGCGACGATCAGGTTGGCGATGTCGTCCGTAACCGGCGTCCCCAGGAAGACGATCCGCTCCCCCAGCAGGCGCGAGTAAATGTCAAACGCCCGCTCGCCGCGAGACGTCTGCTCGACCACCATCGGGACCAAAGGACTCATGTTCCGCACTCTATAGACAGGCGTGGACCGGGCAATGGGAGGAGGGGCACCCGACCCCCCTCCGACGCGCGCTCTACTCGCCGTCGTCCGGAGTCCAGAGCCCGCCGGCTTTTTCGCGCTCCTTCTCCGGCGTCCAGATCTGGTCGCGGGCCTCGGCTTGCTCGAGCGGGATCGGGGTGGCGGCGTCGGCGACGAGTTCGATCGCTTTGCGGGCGCGGATGTCCTCGCGGACCATTGCGTCGCGGCCGTTGGCGCGGAGGCGCTCCAGGAGTTTCTCCGGGGTCGTCCGTTCGTGCTCGGCGCTGTGCTCGAGGGCCTCGATCAGCTCCTCGTCGGTGACCTCGATGGCCTCGGCCTCGGCGATCGCCGTGACCACGGACTCGCGCTGCAGCTCGCGCTCGGCGTCGGGCTTCGATTCCTCGATCAGCTCGTCGCGGGTTTTGCCCTGCATCTGCAGGAAGGTGTTGGGGTCCATGCCGCGGCCGGCGAGCTGGCGTTCCATCCGCTCCCAGCGTTCGGTCGCCCTGGCGGTGACCAGGTCGGCCGGCACCTCGACCGTGGCGGCGTCGACGGCGGCGTCGATCGCGGCGATGCGGAAGTCTTCCTCGGCGCGGCTGCCGAGCGCGGCGCCGACTTTCTCGCGCACCTCGGCGCGCAGCTCCTCGAGCGTGTCGAACTCGGAAGCATCGGAGGCGAAGTCGTCGTCGAGCTCGGGCAGGATTTTCTCCCGCACCTCTTTGACCTTGACGTTGAACTGGGCCTCTTCGCCCGCCAGGTGCTCGGCCTGGTAATCCTCGGGGAAGGTGACGGTGATCGTCCGGTCCTCGCCGGGCGCAGCACCGGTCAGCTGCTCCTCGAAGCCCTCGATCAGCTGGCCGGACCCGAGCGAGAGCAGGTAGTCCTCGGCCTTGCCGCCCTCGAAGGCTTTGCCGTCGAGCAGGCCCTCGAAGTCGATCAGCAGCGAGTCGCCCTCGGCGGAGGCGCGCTCGACCGGCTCCAGCCGGGCAAAGCCCTCGCGCACGCGGTCGATCTCGCGGTCGACGATTTCGTCCGGGACCTCGGTCTCGCCCTTGCCGACCTCCAGGCCCTTGTACTCGCCGAGCTTGGCGGGCGGGCGGACGCCGACCTCGAAGGAGAAGCTCAGCGGCTCGCCCTCGGCGTCGGGGGTCGAGACCATCTCGATCTGGGGATCGCCGATCGGGGAGACGCCGCTGTCGATCAGCGCGTTTTCGTACCACTCGGGCAGCGCCTCGCGGATCGCCTCCTGCAGCACCGGCCCGAAGCCGAGCCGCTGGGTGACGAGCGAGGCCGGCGCCTTGCCCTGGCGGAAGCCGGGCAGCCGCATCTCCTTCGCCATCCCCCGCGCCGCGCGCGAGATCGCCTTCTCGACGTCCTTGGCGGAAACCTCGACCTCGACCCGGGCGCGGGAGTCGGGAAGCTCTGAATGGGTGGTCTGCATCGGCGCCTGACCCTAGAGGAATCGACTCTTCAGCATGGTGCGCAGGGCGACGGCGAAGTCGATCGCGAAGGCGAGGCCGCGGCCGACCGGGCCGGTGACGAGCCAGGCGCGCACGCGGTCGAGTGGACTAGGAGCCATTCGCGTACTCCAGCAGGGAGCTGTCGATCAACCACTCGACCGGGGCGCGGTCGTCGCTGAAGACGTCTCCCCCGGGCAGCCGCGGCGCCAGTCCGTCGGCGGCTTCCAGGGCCAGCGGGCGCAGGGCCGGCGGCAGCGTCGCCGCGTTGCGCCGCAGTCGCGCGGCCGAGAGCCCGCCATCCCCGGCGATCACCAGCGTGTTGGTGTCCTCGATCGGGTACCGCAGCACCTGCGGGAAGGCGGCTGCGATGGTACGGCCGAGCGTCCGCTCCAGCTCCTCCCCGCCCTCGGGGTGGCCGACGTTGACGATCACGATCCCGCCCGGCGCCAGGCGATCATGGACGAGCTCGAAGAACTCGCGGGTGGCGAGGTAGAAGGGGATATAGGGCTGCCGGTAGGCGTCGACCATGATCGCGTCGTAGCCGCCCTCGGAGCGATTCAGCCAGGGCCGCGCGTCCTCGGCGTAGACGCGCATGCGGGGATTGCGGAGGTCGAGGAAGCGGCGGCCGAGCTCGGTCAGCTCGGCGTCGATCTCGACCGCGTCCACAGCGGTCCCCGGGAAGAAGCGGCCGAAGGCGCGGGCGACGGTGCCGCCGGCGTTGCCGAGGATCGCGACCCGCTCCGGCGGCCGGTCCCGTGCCGCCGCCGGCAGCACCAGGTGGCCGTCCCAGTAGTCGCCGGTCAGGTAGGTGCCGGGACGCCACAGCGAGTGCACCGCCTGGCCCTCGTTCAGCTCCAGGGCGCGGCTGCCGTCGTCGCGTTCGACCACCCGCGCGTACTGGTGCACGGTCTCGGTCTCATAGAGGACGCGGCCGGTGTCGGCGCTCTTGATCGACCCCACCGGGATCGTCAGGGCCAGCGCCAGGGCCGCCGGCACCAGGGCCGAGCGCCACCCGATCCCGATCGTCGCCACCGTCGCCAGCGCCAGGGCGAAGACGATGAAGGTGCGCTGCGTCCCCAGCAGCGGGATCAAGAGCAGGGCCGAGATCATCGTGCCCAGCAGCGAGCCGGCGGTGGAGATCGCGTAGAGCCGCCCGACCACCTCGCCGGAACGGTCGACGTCCCCGACCGCCAGCCGAACCGCCCACGGCGCCGCCGCGCCGAGCAGGGTGACCGGGACCGCGACCAGCACCAGCACCCCGAACAGCGAGCCGGCGAAGCCGCCGACCGAGACGCTGTCGAAGGCGTCGACCGAGAAGCCGAGGAAGGGCCGGGCGGCGAAGGGGACGACGGCGATCAGCAGCGAGGCGGCGAGGACCAGCAGGCAGAGGCCGCGCAGGTGCGGGTGGCGGTCGGCGAAGCGGCCGCCGAACCAGTACCCGGCCGAGAGGGCGACGAGGACGACGCCGATCGTGTTTGCCCAGACGATCGTCGAGGCGCCGAAGTACGGCGCCAGCAGGCGCGCGGCGGCGATCTCGACTCCGAGGCTGGCGGCGCCGACGACAAAGACCAGGAACGCCAGCAGCGTCCGCTGGGACGTGCCGCTAGGAGCGTCCCCGGTCAGGGTCCCTCCCGGCGGCGATCAGCTGCTGCTCGAGGCGGTCGCCGTGGCCGGCGGCAACCGCACGCTGCGCGCGCTCGGCGTCGAGCTCGACGCCGCGGTCCTGGGCGAGGTCGAGCAGCCGCTGCTTCTCGATCCCCTCCCGCGCCGCTTCGAAGAAGACCCAGGCGAGGACGCCGAGGGCGAGGAAGGTGCCCTCGATCATCATCACCACCCCAGCCGTGCTCTGATCGGTCAGCGGCGCGATCCCCCAGTAGGCCTCGCCGGGCGCGTAGACCGGGTAGAGCACCGTGCCCGACCACATCAGGACGTTGCCGAGGATGGCGCCGGTGAAGCGGACGGCGATCACGTACCCGACCTTCCAGGCGGCGGTGAACCACTGCGGCTTCGGCAGCGGCCCGAAAACCGGCATCCACATCAGGCAGCCGAAGAAGATGAAGGTGGAGTGCTCCAGCGCGTGGACCGGGGCGCCGCCGTAGGCCGCTTCGTATAGAGGCGGGATGTGCCAGAAGAAGAGGTTCAGCGCCCAGAGCGGGAAGGCGACGGCCGGGTGGGCGAGGACTTTGAGCCGGTCGAAGATGCGGATCGAGAGCAGCGGCTGCAGCAGCGGCCCGGTCAGGCCCAGAACCAGCAGCAGGCTGGCGATGTCCCCCAGCAGCAGGTGCTCGGTCATGTGCGCGAGGACGAGCTCGTCGGCGATGTGGCCGACCGGCGAGAGCAGCGCCGCGACGATCGTCAGCAGCCCGGCGGCGAAGCAGAGCTGGCGCCAGATCGGCACCGGCCGCCCCTTCCCGGCCAGGGTCGACGCGCGCTTTGCGTAAAGCCCGGCGGCGAGCAGCATCGGCGCCAGCTCCAGCGGCGCGAAAACACCGGCCACGTGGGCGATCGGCAGGCTCATCGGATTCAGCGTAGCGACGGGCTTCGGCCCCGCGGCTGCCGCACCCGCTGGTAGCTTGAGCGCCAGCCGTGAGCGCCAACAACGACCGCTTTCCGACCATCGGCAGCTACGGCTTCCTCTCCGACTGCCACACCGCCGCGCTGGTCTCCTACGAAGGCGCGGTCGAGTGGCTCTGCCTGCCCCGCTTCGACTCGCCCAGCGCCTTCGCCGCCGTGCTCGACCGCGGCGCCGGCCACTTCAAGCTCGGCCCGCGCGGGGTGATCGTCCCGATCAGCCGCCGCTACGAGCCGGGCACGCTGGTGATCGAGACCACCTGGGTGACCGACACCGGCTGGGTCGTGATCCACGACGCGCTGACGATCGCCGACTGGGCGACCGCGGGCGGCGGCCGCGAGGGCCGGCCGGAGACCGCGCACGAGTCCGACCGCTCGCTGCTGCGGACGATGACCTGCCTGCACGGCGAGGTCGAGATGGAGATGGAGTGCGTGCCGCGCTTCGGCTACGGCCTCGAGGCGGCGAGCTGGAGCGGCGGCGAGCTCGGCGAAGCGATCGCCACCGCCGACGACGGCACGTCCCTGACCGTGACCAGCGACATGGAGCTGACGATCGACGGCGGTGCCGTGCGCGGAACGCTGAAGCTGCGCGAGGACGAGAGCGGCTTCTGCGCGGTCAGCTGGGGCGACGGCGGCCTCGGCGGCCCGCGCAGCGCCCCGGAGGCGCTGGAGCGGCTCGACTCGACCGAAGAATTCTGGCGCGAGTGGCTGCGCGACGGCAAATTCCCCGACCACCCCTGGCGGGTCCACCTGCAGCGCTCGGCCCTGGTCCTGAAGGGGCTGACCTACGCGCCGACCGGGGCGATCGTCGCCGCCCCCACCACCTCGCTGCCGGAGACGCCGGGCGGCGAGCGCAACTGGGACTACCGCTACAGCTGGATCCGCGACTCGACCTTCAGCCTCTGGGCACTGCACACGCTCGGCTTCGACCAGGAGGCGCGGGACTTCATGCGCTTCATCGTCGACGTCTGCCGCGACCACCCGGACCTGCAGATCATGTACGGGATCGGGCACGAGAAGGAGCTGACCGAGCGCACGCTCGACCACCTCTCCGGCTACGGCGGGGCGAAGCCGGTGCGGATCGGCAACGGCGCCTTCGACCAGCGCCAGAACGACGTCTGGGGCTCGCTCCTGGACTCCATTTACCTGCACGAAAAGGCGCTGCGCGGCAAAGGCACCCCGGCCGACCGGCAGCTGATCCGCTATCAGGTGGAAGCGGCGATCGCCGCCTGGCCGCAGCCGGACCAGGGGATCTGGGAGTCGCGCGGGGAGCCGCAGCACTACGTCTCCTCGAAGCTGATGATCTGGGTCGCGGTCGACCGCGGCGTCCGCCTCGCGCGCTCGGTCGGGGTCGACGACGTCGCCGAGCAGTGGCAGGGCGTCGCCGACGAAATCAAGGCCGAGATCCTCGAGCGCGGGGTCCGCGACGGGGTCTTTCGCCAGCACTACGAGACCGACGCGCTCGACGCCTCGCTGCTGCTGATCCCGCTCTTCCGCTTCCTCCCCCCCGACGACCCGCGGGTGCGCGCCACCGTCGACGCGATCGCCGAGGACCTGACCGAGCACGGCCTCGTCCTCCGCTACAAGGTCGAGGAGACCGACGACGGCCTGCACGGCAAGGAGGGCACCTTCCTGATCTGCTCCTTCTGGCTGGTCTCGGCGCTCTCGGAGATCGGCGAGCGCAAGCGGGCGCGCAAACTCTGCGAGCGGCTGCTCGAGGCCGCCGGCTGGCTCGACCTCTTCGCCGAGGAGCTGGAGGCCGAGTCGGGCCGCCACCTCGGCAACTTCCCCCAGGCCTTCACCCACCTGGCGCTGATCAACGCGGTCTCCCACGTGATCGCCGACGAGCAGCGCGAAGACGGCGGCGTCACCGCGGTCTTCACCGAGATGGGCGGGGTCCGCGAGGGGGGCTAGAAGCCCGCGGCCGAGGGCCAGCAGACAAAACGTTTCGATTTCTCTATATTGCCGAGCGACATGACGAATCTCAATCGCTCAGACGACAACAACCTGTTGGTGGCGCTGCGCCATCCGCTGCGCCGGCAGCTGCTGCGGCGGATGATCGGCGAGAAGGCGATCAGCCCGCGCGAGCTGGCGACCGAGCTCGACGTCCCGCTCAGCAACGTCGCCTACCACATGCGTGTGCTGGCGGACAACGGCGCGGTGACCCTGGTCAAAACCAGACCGGTGCGCGGCTCGATGCAGCACTTCTACCGGGCGGCGATCGATGCCGAGTGGGCACGGCAAGTGCTCGGCCTCAGCGAAGGCAATGGCAGCGGCACAGGGGAGAGTCCCGGCCGTCCCGAGACTTAGCCGGCCACTGGCGGCGGGGAACGGGGAGAGATGGCGGCAGACAGGGAGAGCAGGACGACCGCGGCGGAGGACGCCGCGGTCGAGTCGGCGGTGCTGCTGCAGGTGCTGCACCTGCACCCGACCCAGGTGACGGTCGCCGAACTGGTCCGCGAGGTCGGCGGCGAAGGCGCCGGCTTCGCCGAGCGCGACGCGGTCGAACGCGCGGTGCGCGAACTGGTGGCGGCCGGGCTGCTGCACCGCCGCGACGAGTTCGCGCTGCCGACGCGGGCGGCGCTGCGCTTCAGCCAGCTGGCGGATCGCTGAGGACCAGCCAGCGGAATCGAGTCCGCAATCGCCCTTCCAGCTCGGCCGCGGCCTCGGCTGCCGCCGAGTCGCGATCGGCGGGCGCGGTGACGAGGACCACGTCGGTGGCGGCGAAGCCGCCGATCGCGTCCTCGACCGCCTGGACCGGGTCCTCGTCTCCTACCCGCGCCTCGGCCGCGATCCCGGCCTTGGCCAGCGAGGCAACGGTCACGACCAGGCGCTGCTGGGCCTCGCGACGAGCGCCCTCCAGGTCCGAGGCCCAGCGGTCGAGGAAGCCGATGCTGGCCGGGGCGAGGACCAGCACCTCGGCCGAATCGGAGGCCTCGGGGATCGGCGCGACGTCCTCGAGTGGGCGGTCGACGACGAGCAACAGGCGCCGGCGGGCGCTCGCGGTCGGTGCTGTCCCGATCGGCCCCATGGGGCGCTGGCGCACGGCAATGACGATGATCGCGGCGGTGACCAGCGCTCCGGCGGCCACGCCGACGCCGCCACCGCCAAGCAGGAAGGCGGCAACGATGGGGACGGCGATCGCCGCCACGAGCAGTGGCAACTTCCAAGGGGCCACCGCCTAAGCCTGCCAGGCGCGACCGCCGTCTCCCCTTCCCTCAGCTTCCCTTGCTGATGGCTACCGGGACCAACTTCTCCTGCACGGTCGCGATCTTCATCTCTCTCCCACCTCCCCTCGCGGAGCTCCTGGCTTTTTCCCCCGAAACCGCGCTTCCCCGCGGTCCTGAGTAGTTTTACTTTAACAGATTGAAGTAATCAATCCCGCGACAGCAAAAACCAGGAATTAAACGAAAATTGCGGAAGCGTTGTGAATTTCCTGATCCGAAGTAGTTAAAGTGTGTAGATCGGCCGCCACCCTGAAATCAACCGAAGGAATGCCGCCTTGCCGAAGACGAAGAAAAAGGACAGCGTCGAACAAATCGTCGCGAAAGCGTTCGCGCATCCGCTGCGTGTACAGATTCTGATCATTCTGAACGAGCGGGTCGCCAGCCCCAACCTGCTCGCCCAGGAGCTCGACCAGAGCCTCAACCTGGTCGCCTACCACGTACGCGTGCTGGAGAAATACGACTGCATCGAGCTGGTCGACACGAAGCAGCGGCGCGGAGCCACCGAGCACTTCTACCGCGCGACCAGGCGACAGTTCCTCAGCGACGCCGAATGGGCGCGGATGCCGAAGAGCCTCCGCCCCGGTCTGTCCGGCGCGATCCTCAAATCGGTCTTCGACGACATCGAGGCGGCGCTGAACAGCGGCACGCTGGATGAGATGGAGGATCGCCACATCAGCCGCACGCCGATGGTGGTCGACAAGCAGGGCTGGTCCGACGTCTCGGCGCTGCTCAGCGACACGCTGGAGCGGGTGCTCGAGATCCAGGCCGAAGCCTCAGGACGGATCGCCAACGGTGGCGAACCGGGAATCGTCTCGAAGGTCGAGATGATGCACTTCATGTCCCCTCAGTCCGAGCCCGAGACGGAGCTCGAGACCGAGGTGGACGCAGCCGTCTCCGAGTAGGCGCAAGCGCGATTCCGGCGCCGCTCGGGGGCGAGCGGCGCCGCGATCGGCGCATGGATCTGGCGCCGCTGGGTAAAAGGCGGTACTCAGGGAATCCACACCGCTATCGTTCGGGGACGGCGGCGAGTCGAAGCCGTCGGGCGCTGCACGGCTTTGGTTTCGCCCTCTGGGCAGCGCCGGTGAGAACCCGGCGCGGAGAGAGTCCATGGCAACCGACAGCGAAGAGACCCAACCGATCCAACACCAGGCGCCCGGTGCCGGCGAGGGGCTCGCGAACGAGCGCGATCTCTGGAAACGTCTGCGCGAGCACGACGACCCGACGGCGCGCGAGGAGCTGGTGCGGCGCTACATGCCGTTCGCCAAGAACCTGGCGCTGCGCTACCGCGGCGCCAGCGAGTCCTTCGACGACCTGCTGCAGGTCGCGAACCTCGGCCTGGTCAACGCGATCGACCGCTTCGAACCCGCTCGCGGCACGCCCTTCGCGGCCTTCGCCTCGCCGACGATCCTGGGCGAACTGAAGCGCCACTTCCGCGACCGGGTCTGGACCGTGCGGGTCCCGCGCGGGCTGCACGACCGCATGGCCGAGGTCGAGAAGGCAACCACGGCGCTGACCGTCGAGCTGCAGCGCTCGCCCTCGGTCGGCGAGATCGCCGCCAAATTGGAGATGGACCCGACCGACGTGCTCGAGGTGCTCGAGGCCAACCACAACCGGCGCCCGCTCTCCCTCGACCGCCCGGTCGGCGGCGAGGAAGACGAATCGCCGGCCTCGGAGTGGGTCGGCGACGAGGACGAGAACTACGAGCTGATCGACGACAAGTTGGCGCTCGAGGGGGTCCTCCCCCACCTAGACGAGCGCGAGCGGCTGATCCTGCGGCTGCGCTTCGTCGAGGACATGACCCAGTCCCAGATCGCCGAGCAGATCGGCCACTCGCAGATGCACGTATCGCGGATCCTGCGCCGGACCCTGGAACGGATCCGCGAGGAGGTCGCCGAACAGGGCGAGGCCGACCCGGACCAATAGGGTTTGGGTCGTGCCGTTCACGCTCAGGAACCTGAAGGAGGATCTGGAGGACGTCGGGTCCAACTTCGACGGCGCGCCAGACCTGGAGTTCCGCCTGGCGACCAAGGCGCTCGAGCTCGAGAACTCCGGCCTCGGCTACCAGCGCATCCCGCCCGGCTATCGCTTTCCGTACGGCCACACGCACGAGACGCAGGAGGAGCTGTACGTGGTCCTGCGCGGGAGCGGGCGGATGAAGCTCGACGACGAGATCGTCGAGCTCAAGGAATGGGACGCGGTGCGAGTCCCGCCCGGTATCTGGCGTGGCTATGAGGCGGGGCCGGAGGGCCTCGAGATCTTCGTCATCGGCGCGCCCAATCTCGGCGAGGATCCGCGCGGAGACGTCGAAGGCAAACGCGACTGGTGGGCTGACTAGCTGGAGAAGGCGGCGATGCCGACGACGAGGTAATCGCCGTCATCGGCCTGCTCGACCCGCAGCTCGTCGGCCAGCGACTCCAGCGAGCCGCCCACCTCGGGCAGCTCCATCGTGCCGCGCAGCTGCTCGGCGCCGCCGCTCACCATCGGCCCGACCCGCAGCTCCACCCCGTCCTCGCGGTCGGCGATGCTGAGGCTGACGTGGCCGTCGGCGAAGCCCTCGGGCGCGTGGGCGGAGATCGCGTCGCTCAGCAGCATCGCGTCGGAGATGCGGTCGACGCCGATCTCGCGCCGGGCGGCGAGGGCCGAGAGGGCGCGGCTGAGCACCGGGCCGACCAGGTCGGGCGAGCGAACCCGGACCTGGGTCGCCTCCGGCGCCTGCGGCGGGGCCGCCACGCTGCCGTCGCCGCGCCCGTCCACCTCGCGGCTCTCGAGCAGCAGGTGCATGCGAATCTCGGTGCCGCGGTCGGTGCCGCCCTTGATCTCGAAGCTGCTGGAGAGGGCGGCGATCAGGGTCAGGCCGATCCGCAGGCTGGGGCGCTCGATGTCGGGACGCGGCTGGATGCCTTCGCCGAAGTCGCGGACGACGACGGTGAGGCCGCCCTGCTCGGGAATCGCTTCGACCTCCAGCGGCCCCGGGTTGCCGTCGGGGTAGGCGTGGACGACGACGTTCATGCAGGCCTCGGTGACGACGGTCTTGAGGTCGGCGACCCCAGGCTCGTCCATCCCGATGCGGTCGGCGAGGCCGGCCAGCGCATGACGAACGACGGCTACGTTCTCCGCTCGGGCCGGAAGCGAGATCTGAAGCCCTGATCGATCGTCGGTGGTCGTATCCAAGGTGTGTTCAGTCCCCGGCCAGTGCGGTCGTCGGTTTCGCGACGAGCATAGTTCCTCGTCACCGCTCTCGTGCTACCCCTGGGCACGCGGCACAAAACCGTGGCGCACCCGGTTTGGGACCGTTGTCCGTGTGCCGGGGTTTGCTGCGGTAGCATCGCCGCCGTGACTCCAGCCCCCTTCGAGGCCACCGCCGACCAGCTCGACGGAGTGAATGTGATCGCGGTTCGCGGCGAGCTCGACCTCAGCACGGCTCCCGGGCTGGAGCCGCCGCTGGAGCAGGCGATCGCCTCCGGCGACGCCACCGTCCTGATCGACCTGACCGAGTGCGAGTTCATCGACTCGACCGGGATCGCCCTGATCGTCCGCGCCTGGCAGCGGCTCGACCGCGGCGCCGAAGGCGACGGCAACGGCCAGGTCGCGATCTGCAGCAGCAACGATCAGGTGCGCCGGGTGCTGGAGATCACCGGTCTCGAGCTCTCGATCCCGATTCACGAGTCGCGCGACACCGCGCTCGCCGCGCTGCGCAGCTGATCTTTCACTCCCAGGCATAGGACTCGCCCGTCTGGGTAGCCGTTAGCGATGCCGACCCCGCGCCGGAAACTGCCCCGTGAGCTTTTCGAGACCCGCAGCCATGCCTGGCACTCGCTCGGGCTCGGCGATCAGCTGGCGCCGACCAGGTTCTCCCGCCGCGCCCTCTACGGGCTCCTCGTCGCGCTTGTCGTCCTGGCCGCGACCCTGGTCGTCTACCAGGAGCGCCACCAGATCGCACCCGGCTACGGCCAGTGGATCCGGATCGGGACCGTCGCGGTCCTGGTGATCGTCGGCACCGCCGCCACTCACTGGCTCTCGCGCACCCTCTCCCCCCGCCTCTACCGCCGGCTCGACCCCGCCACCGCCGGGACCACCGGCTTCGTGATCCGACTCCTGGCGACGGCGGCGGTGGTCGTGCTCGCGCTGCGAATCGCCGGCGTCACCGCCAGCACCCTGGCCGTTGGCGGCGCCTTCACCGCGGTCCTGCTCGGCCTCGCCGCGCAGCAGGCGATGGGCGGGGTCTTCGCCGGCATCGTCCTGCAGAGCACGCGGCCGTTCCGGGTCGGCGAACGGGTGCGCCTGGTCGGCGGTGCCCTGGCCGGCTCGCTGGAGGGAACCGTCTCCTCCCTCGGCCTCTTCTACACGACCCTGAGCCAGGGAGCCGATCGGTTGCTGGTCCCGAACAACGTCCTGCTCAGCCTCGTCGTGGTGCCGCTGCGCGAGCCGGAGAAAGTCGACGTCCGCGCTCGCTTCCCGGTCGGCGCCAGCCCGCGCCGAGTCGAGGAGCAGCTGCTGGAGACGATCACCGTCCCCACGCGCTACCGGCCCAGCGTCTCCCTGGAGGAAGTCGACAGCGACAGCGTCGTCCTCCGCGTCAACGCAACGCCGCTGCGCTCCGAGGACGGCTCGCAGCTGGCCGACGAGGTGCTGGAGGCGCTGCGCCGGCGCGAGCGCGCCGAGGCGCGGGCCTGAGTCGATTCAGGCGAAGAGCAGGATCGCCAGGTTGATCAGCACCGCGATCGGGGTGATCACCAGCGCCAGGAAGCGGAAGAACTTGGCGAAGCCGCCGCGATAGTGGACGGACTCGAACAGGGTGAGGCCGACGACGTGGGCCATGTTGGCGAGGGCGACGCCGATCGCGATCAAGATCGCGGCGGCCTCCCATCCCGATTCCTGGGTCCCCTCGCCGGCGGTGACCGCTGCCGCGAGTACGGCGGCGACGATCGTGCCGACGATGCCCGCGACCATCCCTGCGAAGTCCCCGCGGGAGAGGTTCGGGACGTAGGCGGAGCCGACCTCGTGCTCGGCGTCGAGGTTCTCGGTCCCCGGCCCGGCGGTTTCGACGTCGACGACGTGGTCCTGTCCGTCGGCCTCGTGGCGGACCTCGACCATCCGCAGCGGCGGGGTCAGCGTTTCGCGCGCCTTCTCGAACAGCCCGTCCTCGAACCAGCGCGACTGGTCGCCGACGTTCTCGAAGATCACGACCTCGTCGGCCGGCTCTTTCAGCAGGGCGTCCTCGGCTGCCTGGACCGGGTCGGGATCGCCGACCTCGCCGGCAGCCTCGATGCCGCTGCGGCGCAACTCCTCCAAGACCACGCGCAGACGCTGTTCGGCCTCCACGCGCGGCTCATCGATGTCGCCGAGGGTGTGCTGGAACGGCGTCGCCTCGACCGCGGGGACCACGACGCGGAGGTCCAACTCGGCGCCGTCGGCGTCGAGGCGGATCTGCGCGACCGACTCGGCGCCGCCAACCCGGTCGGTGACGATCGCCAGCACCCGGTGTCGGGAAGCCGTGGGGGTCATGCCGACTGCGGATGCGGCGAGTTGCCGCCGTGCTCCCCGTCACGGCCGAAGAACCAGGTGGCGAGAGCGCCTGCGGCAGCCCCGATGCCCAGCAGAGTGGCCGTCCGCATCGGGTCCCGCTTCAGTTTCGAGGCGGTGCCGTGGGCGGTGTGCTTCGCGGTCGACTTGACCGCCTTGCGTGCGACTTTGCGTTTGATTTTCGCCATGGCTGCCAGTTACCCGTTTGCGCGCCGGGCAAGCGTGGTGGTGGCGCCTAGCTGGCGCCGGCCACCGCGCGCTGGAGCTGGGACTTGCTCATCTTCGAGCGGCCTTCGATCCCCAGCTTCTTGGCGTCGTTGTAGAGCTGTTCGCGGGTGCGCCCGCCGGGACCGTGGCCCGACTGCTTGCCGCCACGGCTGGAGGCGGAGCGGCCGTTGGTCGAGGCGCGCGAGGCGGTTTTCGACTCGCCGGAGCGCGCTTTTTCCTTGTTCACCGCCCGGGCGGCGATCTCCTCGGCCCGTTTGGTCGAGCGCCCCGCTTCCTTCTCGCTCTTTTTTATGTGTTTGTACTGGCGATCCCGTTTGCTGCCTTTTTTCACTCCGCGTGGGGGCATGACGGCTCCTTTCTCTAAGCGAACTCCTCGACGATCTTCGAGTTGAAGGCGTCGATGTCATCGGGCTTGCGGCTGGTGACCAGGCCCTGGTCGACGTGGACCTGCTCGTCGACCCACCGGGCACCGGCGTTGCGCAGGTCGGTTTGCAGGCTTGGCCACGAGGTGACCGTGCGACCGCTGGCCACGCCAGCGTCGATCAGGCTCCAGGGCGCGTGGCAGATCGCCCCGACCGGCTTTCCGGACTCGAAGAAGGCGCGGATGAACTCGATCGCCTCCGGCTCGGTCCGCAGGATGTCGGGATTGGCGACGCCGCCGGGCAGGACCAGCCCGTCGTACTCGCCCGGATCCGCCTCGCCGACGCGGCGGTCGACCGCGAAGGCCTCGCCCTTGTCGAGGTGGTTGAAAGCCTGGATCTCGCCGGCTTCGGGGGCCAGCAGATCGACTTCGGCGCCGGCGGCGCGGACCGCCTTTGCCGGCTCGGTCAGCTCCACCTGCTCGACGCCCTCGTTCGCCATCAGGAAGGCGATTCGCTTGCCGTTCAACTGCTCGGACATGAGCTCGTCTCCTCTCGTCTGCGATTTCTCCTGCCGTCAGAAATACCCAGCGCCCCTGCCGGCAAACGGCTCACCCGATCAGGTCGAGGACGCGGGGGTCGAGCCGCGCTCGGGCCCGGGGGCCGAGCTCCCCGGGGTCGCCGAGACCGTTGACGGCGAGCGTTTCGCCGTCGCGGTAACGGTCGAAGACGCGGGGGTCGACGTAGGAGCGACGGCAGACGGCGGGGGTGTTGCCGAGCGCCTCCGCCACCTCCTTCACCGCGGCAGCGATCGTCCGTTTTGCCGCCACCTGCGAGGGCGGCGGCGGCTCGCCGGCGAGGGCGACCGCGGCGAGCACGGTGCCGTGCCAGGTGCGGAAGTCCTTGGCCGAGAACTGCTCGCCGATCCGCTCCTGGATGTACTCGTTGACGTCGTCGGAGCGGACGTCGCGCCAGGCGCCGTCCTCGCGGTAGGCGAGCAGGTCGTCGGGGCCGCTGCGGCGGCGGCGCATCGCCTCGACCGCGGCGATCGCCTGCCGGTCGCGGACCGACTGCACGCGACGCTGGCCGCTCTTCGCCGGGAAGTCGAAGACCATCTCGCCCTCGCTCACGGTGACGTGCTCGCGGCGGATAGTCGCCAGGCCGTAGCTCTCGTTCGATTCCGCGTACTGCTTGCCACCGACCCGGAAGAAGCCGAGATCCAGGAGCCGAACCGCGCAGGCCAGTGCCCGCTCGCGCGGCATCCCGTCCAGGCGGATGTCACGGGTGACGGCCCGGCGCAGGCGCGGCAGCGCGCGGGCGAACTCGCGCACCTGCTCGTACTTGCGCGCCGCCCGCCGCAGCTCCCAGCGGTCGTGGTAGCGGTACTGCTTGCGCCCGGCTTCGTCGAGGCCGGTGGCCTGGATGTGCCCCATCGGGTCGGGGCAGATCCAGACCTCCTCCCAGGCCGGCGGGATCGCCAGGGCGCGGATCCGCTCCAGCGTCTCCTCGTCGGAGACCCTCCGCCCCTCGGCGTCCTCGTAGGAGAAGCCGCGGCCACGGCGGCGGCGGCGAATGCCGGCAGCGGAGCAATCGGCGCGGCGAAGCCTGCCTCCGCTCACCTCTGACCCGGCGTTCGCATGGAGCCGGGCTACCCGATGCGAAAGGGCGCTTAACCGGCGGGGGTCAGGGCCAGCGCCGCCGCGTCGTCCTCGAGCGGGCCGTCGGAGAAGCCGTCGAGGGCGCCCTCGATCTTGCGGACGGAGATCGCCGGGCTGGTGCAGCCTACGAGCTCGGCTCGCAGCCGGGTCTCGCCGAAGCGCTCGGTGGGGCCACCGGCCTCGGTCACGCCGTCGGTGACGGCGACCAGTTGCTGGCCGGGGGACAGCGCTGTCAGCTCCATGTTCCAGCGGGCGTCGCCGAAGGCGCCGAGGACCGGGCCGGCTTCGGCCGCCTCGGAGACCGAGTCGCCGTCAACCAGGAGCGGCGGCAGGTGGCCGGCGACCGCGAGGCGGACCGGTTCGCTCGCGTCCTGGGAGAGGGCGACGGCGACGACCGAGCAGAGCGCCGAGTCCGAGCGGGCGAGCAGGGCGCTGTTGAGGGTGGCGAGGGCGACCAGCGGGTCGCCGCTGAGCCAGGCGGCGGTGCGCAGCGTGTAGCGGGCCTGGGCGGTGATCGAGGCGGCCTGGGCGCCGCGGCCGGTGACGTCGCCGATCACCAGCATCCAGCCGCCGGAGATCGGGAAGGCGTCGTAGAAGTCGCCGCCGACCTCGTTCTCGGCCCCCGCCGGCCGGTACATCGCCGCCGCGGCCCAGCCGGGGATGTTCGGCAGCGGCGGCGGCAGCAGGCCGCGCTGCAGGGTGGCGGCGATCTCCGCCCGTTCGCGCTGGGCCCGCTCGAGGTCGGAGAAGAGGCCGGCGTTGTCGAGCGCCAGGGCGACGCGGCCGGAGAGGACGCGGGCGAAGCGCGCGTCGTGGCGGCGGTAGCGGCGGCGCGACCAGGCGGTGCCGAGGGTGACGGTGCCGATCACGCGGCCGCGGGCGCGCAGCGCCACGGTGATCGCGGAGCGGACGCCGAGCTTGCGCAGCCGCTCCAGGTCGCCCTCGTCGTGGGCCAGCTGGCGCAGATCCTCCTCGCCCATCCGCTCGATGAAGCGCGGCTCCAGCGAGGCCTCCTCGCCCTCGGCCAGCATCGAGGGCGGGGTCGAGGGCTGGCGGTGGTCGAGCATGTCCCGGTCTGCCTCGTTGCCGCGGTGGCTCACCGCGGTGGCGGCGCGCTCGAGCTTGCCGTCGGCGATCACGTCGATCATGCAGAAGTCGGCGATGTTGGGGACGAGAATCTCGCAGATCGAGTCCAGCGTCTGGTCGAGATCGTGGCTCGAATCGGACGTCCGCGCGATCTCGTCGAGAACCGCGAAGCGGTTCGATTCGCGCCGCGCCCGCAGCAGCGAGACGACAAGCAACCCGAGGGCGAAGACGGCCGCGGTAATGCCGATGACTGCTGGAACGTCCATATTCGCCCCTCCTAAGCGGTTCGAGCTCCTTACCCAAAATAAAGTATCCCGGCGGGGCGGCTAAATCAAGCGGTGGAGCCGACTAGGCGGGCGAAACCGGCTTCTCACGCACGACCTCGCGGGCCGGCTTGTCGTCCCGCAATCCCTGGTAGCGCGGGTGGCGCAGCTTGCCGTCGCGGGTCCACTCGCCGAAGCCGAACTGGCCGACCAGGCGCGGCTCGACCCAGGATGCGTCGCGCGGCAGGCCGCCGCCGCGGGCGAATGGGCAATCGGACGTCCGCAGCTTCGCCAGTTTCTCCCCCAGCCGGTCGAGCTCTTTCTGGCTGAAGCCGGTCCCGACTTTGCCGGCGTAGCGAAGCTCGCCCTCCTCGTAGTAGCCGACGAGCAGGGCGCCGAAGCGGGTGCGCGAGCCCTGCGGGGCGGTGTAGCCGCCGATCACCAGCTCCTGCTCGAAGGAGCACTTGAGCTTCAGCCACTCGCCGCTGCGGCCGTGGACGTAGCGGCTCTCGGCGCGCTTGGCGATCAATCCCTCCCAGCCGTTGGCGCAGGCCTCGCGGAAGTACTGCTCCCCGCGCTCGTTGCGGTGCGGCGTGTAGCGGACCGGGCCGTGGAAGGAGAAGGCCCGGCGCAGCGCCGACTTGCGCTGGCGCAGCGGCAGCGAGGTGAGGTCGTTGCCAGCGAACTCGAGCAGGTCGAAGAGGTAGATGAAGACCGGGATCCCGGTCAGCCGGGCCAGCTGCGGGTCGGCGATCCCGAGCCGGCCCTGGAGGCGCTCGAAGCTGGTCCGGGTGCCGTCGAAGGCGACGATCTCGCCGTCGGCGACGAACTCGGTCGCGGCCTCGGCCAGCAGCGCCTCGGTCAGCTCCGGATAGCCGGAGGACATGTCGCGGCCGGTGCGCGAGGTGAGGGTGAGGCGGTCGCCGGAGCGGCGGACAAGGGCTCGCACCCCGTCGAGCTTGCGCTCGAAGACCCAGGCGGGGTCGCTGAACGGCGTGTCGACCAGCTTCGCCTTCATCGGCTCACCGCTCACGCCCATATGCCCAGGCTACCCCGGCGCCGCGTAGCATCGGCGCCGATGCTGGCGCTCCTCCTCACGGCTGTCGCCCTCGGCGGCGGGCCCGCAGCCGACCGGCCGGCCGCGAAACCACCGGTTGTGGTGCGGCCGATCCCGTACGGGGCGAAACGGAAGCGGGAGATGGCTGCGTACTCGGAGCGGCATTACGGGCGACGCCAGTGGCGGCTGCGGCATCCGCGGGTGATCGTCGAGCACATGTCGCAGACCTCGACCGCCGCGGCGGTCTTCAACACCTTCGCCCCGGACGTGCCCGACGTCGAGCTGCACGAGCTGCCCAACGTCTGCTCGCACTTCGTCGTCGGCTCCTCCGGGCGGATTCTGCGGCTGGTCAACCTGCGAACCCGCTGCCGCCACACGGTCGGGCTCAACTGGACGGCGATCGGGATCGAGCACGTCGGCTACGGCGACGGCGACGTGCTCGGCAACCGGCGGGCGCTGCGCGCCTCGCTGCGACTGACCCAGTACCTGCGCTGCCGCTTCGGGATCCGCCTCCACGACGTGATCGGCCACGCCGAGAGCCTCAGCTCGCCCTACCACCACGAGCTGGTGCCGAGCCTGCGGCGGCAGACCCACGGCGACTGGCGCCACAGCTCGATGCGTACGTACCGGCGCGCCCTGCGGCGACTCGGTCCTTGCTAGGGAGCAGGGACGGGCGTCAAAAGCGGCTTGTCGTAGACGGCGGCGATCGCGTTGCGGGCGGCGAGCTCGGCCATGGCCTGGCGGGTCTCCACCGTGGCCGAGCCGAGGTGCGGGATCAAAGTCGCGTTGTCGAGCGCGAGCAGGCCCGGGTGGACCTCCGGCTCGTGCTCGTAGACGTCGAGCGCGGCGGCGCCGAGCGGGCCCGAGCGCAGCGCCTCGACCAGCGCCGCTTCGTCGACCACGGGGCCGCGGGCGGTGTTGACGAGGATCGAGCCGGGCTTCATCAGCGCCAGCCGGGAGGCGTCGAGCAGGTGCCGAGTCTCGGGTGTCAGCGGGCAGTGCAGGCTGACCACGTCGGAGCTCGTCAGCAGCTCCTCCAGCTCCAGGCGCTCTGCCTCGAGCGCGGCGGCGACCTCGGGGTCGGCGGCGCTGCGGCCGCTGTAGGCGATGCTCATGCCGAAGGCGCGGGCGCGCTCGGCGACCCGGCGCCCGATCGCGCCGAGGCCGACGATCCCCAGCTGCTTCTCGCGCAGGTCGTGGCCGAGCATGAAGGACATCGACCAGGCCCAGGGCGTGCCGGCGCGGATCGTCCGCTCCCCCTCCCCCAGCCGCCGCGCGGCGGAGAGGATCAGCGCCATCGTCAGGTCGGCGGTGGCGTCGTCGAGAACGCCGGGGGTGTTGGTGACGGCGACGCCGCGACTGGCGGCAGCGGCGACGTCGACGTTGTCGTAGCCGACGGCGACGTTGGCGACGCAGCGCAGGCCGGGGCCGGCGGCGTCGAGCAGCTCGTCGTCGACCTTGGTGTGAAGCAGGGTCAGCAGCGCGTCGGCGCCGGCCACCAGCGGCAGCAGCTCCTCGCGCGGCAGCGCCGAGTCGGTGTCGGCGACCTCGACCTCGCCAGCCTCCCGCAGCATCTCCACGGCCGGCCCCGGGATCCGTCCCGTAACCACGAACCTCGGCACCGCCCGGTCAGCCATGGGCGGACTCTACGAGTGGCGAGTTTCTTTCGCGTAGCGATAGAAACTCGCCACTCGGCCCTAACCGCCGCTCAGCAGCGCCCGCAGGTCGCCGACCGGGCCGAGGTGGCGGAGCTTGTCGGGATTGACGACCGAGTTGACGGCGACGACGCTGCCGCCGGAGGCTTCGACCGAGAGGGCGCTGATCAGGCCGCCGCCGGAGTCGAAGAGCAGCAGGCCGGGCAGGCCGTTGATCTCGGTCCGCTCGGCGCGGCCGCCGGAGCGCAGTCCGACGCGGAACCAGGCGCCCAGGGTGCGGGCGACTCGCTCGGACCCCTGCACCGCCCGCGCCAGCGCCGGCACCTTGCCGCCGCCGTCGCCGCGGAGGACGACGTCGCGGGCCAGCATGCCCTCCAGCGCCTCCATGTCGCCGCGCTCGGCGGCGTCGAGGAAGCGCTCGCCGAGCTCGCGCCGGGCCGACACGGTGCCCTCGAAGCGCGGCCGTCCCTCCTCGACGTGGCGGCGCGCCCGCACCGCCAGCTGGCGGGCGTTGTCCTCGCTCTTGCCGACCACCTCGGCGACCTCGCCGTAGCCGTAGTCGAAGACGTCGTGCAGGAGCAGCACCGCGCGCTCCTCCGGGGTCAGGCTCTCCAGCAGCAGCAGGAAGGCGTAGGAGAGCGAGTCGGCCCGCTCGACCTGGCGCGCCGGGTCCTCCTCGGGCTCGGCGGCCACCAGCGGCTCCGGCAGCCACTCGCCGACGTAGCTCTCGCGCCGCACCCGGGCCGAGCGCAGCTCGTCGATCGCCAGCCGCGTCGTCACCGTCGCCAGGTAGGCGCGCGGGGAGGCGATCTGCTCCCCGCGCGCCAGCTCCTGGTGCAGGCGCAGCAGCGCCTCCTGGACGACGTCTTCGGCTTCGGCGACGCTGCCGAGCATCCGGTAGGCGACCGCGAAGGCGACCGGCCGCAGCTGCTCCAGCAGCTCTTCGTGCGGGTCGCTCACGCCACCGCCTCGGGGATGCCCTGGCGCCAGCTCGGGTGCCGCGGCTCCCAGCCCAGCTCTCGCTTCGCCTTGTCGTTCGAGGCGCCTCGGATCTCGGTCATCATCACGGTCAGCCCTTCGCCGGCGGCGAGGCGGCCGAGCCAGCGGGGGACATGGCGCGGCGGCTTCGCGCCGAGCGACGCGGCAACCGCGGGCAGCCACTCGCGGACCGGCGCCGGCTCGTCGTCGACGATGTTGTAGATGCCGGGCCGGGCCCGCTCCAGGGCGGCGACGGTGGCATCGGCGGCGTCTTCGGTGTTGACGAAGGACCAGACGCCGTCGCCGCTGCCGATCACCGGGAACTTGCGACTGCGGATCGCCTCGACGTGTTCGCCGCCGCGGCTGATCGAGGTGCCGGGGCCGTAGAAGCCGCCGTAGCGAAGGACGATGCCTTCGGTCCACTCGGCCTCGGTCACCGCCCGCTCGAGGTAACGGATCGCGTCGTGGGATTTGCGCATCACCTCGGGCGGGTCGGGATCGAGCTCGGCGGTCTCGTCCTTGACCATCGGACCGCTGCGGGCCGCCGGCCAGCCGGCGTAGCTCTGGGCGACGAAGCGCCGCACGCCGGCGGCGCGGGCGGCCGAGAGCAGGTGGTCGGTGGCCTCGGTGCGGAGGCGGTTGGTGAGGGCGAAATCGGCGTCGAAGTCGCGCAGGCTGAGCCGGCCGGAGAGCGCCGTCAGCTCGTGCACGATCGCCTCGGGTTCGGCCGCGGCGACGGCTTCCGCCACCTGGTCGGGGTCGAGCGCGTCGGCGATTACCGGGCGCGCGCCGAGCGCCCGCACCGCGTCCGCCTTGCTCTCACTGCGGGTCATCCCCACAACCTCGTGACCGTTGGCCACCAGTCGTGGGACCAATTGGGTGCCGATCGCACCCGCTGCGCCAGCTACCAGGACCTTCATGATTCCTCCTCTCGTTGCTTATACCCATGAGACGAGGCGGGACGCAGGTCTGTGACACCCGTCCCGCGGATATAGTCGGACGCATGGATTGGCGGCTAGAGCTCGTGCAGGTCCCGGTCTCCGACGTCGACCGGGCGAAGGCGTTCTACGAGCGCATCGGGTTCGTCGCCGAACACGATCACCAGGTCAGCGACGAGATCCGCTTCGTGCAGCTGACGCCGCCCGGGTCGCCGACCTCGATCACGATCGGCACCGGGCTCGGCGAGATGGCCCCCGGGTCGGTCGAGGGACTGCAGTGCGTGGTCGAGGACGCCGAGGCGGCCCGCTCGCAGCTGCTCGAGCGCGGCATCGAGGGCGTCAGCGAGGTGAAGAGCTTCCCCTGGGGCAAGTTCGTCTTCTTTTCCGACCCCGACGGCAACGGCTGGGCGCTCCAGGAGTCCAACCAGCCAGGCGAGGAGTGACGATGGCGGACGTGATCGAGCACGGGTTCAGGGAGGGCGACAAGGTCTGGGTCGAGGACGTAGACGGCAAGCGCCACCCCGGGATCTTCGTCGGCGACAACGAGGCGGCCGGCTGGTTCGGCGGCGGCCCCAGCGCTTACGTCGCCCACCCCGAGGCGCACCAGGCCGAGGTCGTCTCGATCTTCCGCATCACCCCTCGCGACGAGTAGCCGCGCCGGCTACCGGGAGTTCCCGAAATCTTTTCGGGCCGATGTCGATTTCGCCCGCGCCCGTTCGTCGCGGTGGTAGAAGGGCGCATAGGGCGCCCGCCAAACCACAGCCGAGGAGGCTCGAAATGCGATTCATGATGTTCATGTATCCCGGAATCAAGGAAGAGGACTGGGGGGCGGGATCGCCCGAGGACTTCGCGGCGATGGGCCGCTACAACGAGGAACTGCGCAAAGCAGGGATGCTGCTCTCGCTCGACGGCCTGCAGCCGCCGGTCGAGGGCGCGCGGGTGACCTTCGCGGGCGGCAAGCCGAGCGTCACCGACGGGCCCTTCGCCGAGGCCAAGGAGGTCGTCGGCGGCTACTGGGTGATCCAGGCGCGCTCCAAGGAGGAGGCGGTCGAGTGGGCCAGCCGCTGCCCGGCGGGCGAGAACGACTTCATCGAGGTCCGCCGCGTCTTCGAGATGGAGGACTTCCCGCAGGACGTCCAGGACGCCTACGGGGAGGCGGACCCCGAGGGCGTCGCCGGCGCCGGCAGCTGAGCGGCGCCGGGCGCCAGTGAGCGAGGAGAGCGCCAAGCGGGCGATCGAGGCGGTCTGGCGGATCGAGTCCGCCCGCCTGATCGCCGGCCTGGCGCGGATGAGCGGCGACGTCGGCCGCGCCGAGGACCTGGCGCAGGACGCGCTGGTGGCGGCGCTGGAGAAATGGCCGCAGTCGGGCGTCCCGGACAACCCGGGCGCCTGGCTGATGGCCACGGCGAAGAACCGGGCGATCGACCAGATGCGGCGCCAGAGCACGCTCGAGCGCAAGCAGGAAGAGCTGGCGCGCGACGTCGGCGCCCAGTTCGCGATGGAGCGCTCCGAGTTCGAGGCTGCGGTCGACGACGAGGTCGGCGACGACCTGCTGGCGCTGATGTTCACCTGCTGCCACCCGCTGCTCTCGCGCGATGCGCGGGTGGCGCTGACCCTGCGCCTGCTCGGCGGCCTGACCACGCCGGAGATCGCCCGCGCCTTCCTGGTGGGCGAGCCGACGGTGGCGCAGCGGCTGGTGCGGGCGAAACGGACCCTGCGCGACGCCCGGGTCCCATTCGAGGTGCCGCGGGGCGAGGAGCTGGCGGAGCGCCTGCCATCGGTGCTGGAGGCGATCTACCTGGTCTTCAACGAGGGCTACGCGGCCAGCGCCGGCGAGGACTGGGTCCGGCCGGCGCTCTGCGAGGAAGCGCTGCGCCTCGGCCGCATCCTCGCCGCGCTGGAGCCGCGCGAGCCGGAGGCGCACGGGCTGATCGCGCTGCTGGAGATCCAGGCTTCGCGGACGCGGGCTCGGCTCGGCCCCGGCGGCGAGCCGGTGCTGCTGCTCGACCAAGACCGTGGCCGCTGGGACCAGCTGCTGATCCGCCGCGGCCTGGCCGCGCTGGAACGGGCCGAAGCGCTGCGCGGGCCGCTCGGTCCTTATGGCCTACAGGCGGCGATCGCCGCCTGCCACGCCCGCGCCGTAACCGCGGAGCAGACCGACTGGGTGCGGATCGCCGCTCTCTACGACGCCCTCTCCCAGCTCACCCCGTCGCCGATCGTCGAGCTCAACCGCGCGGTCGCGCTGGGCATGGCCTTCGGGCCCGAGGCCGGGCTGGAACTCGTGGAGACGATCGCCGACGAGCCGGCGCTGCAGGGCTACCACCTGCTGCAGAGCGTGCGCGGCGACCTGCTGGCCCGGCTCGGTCGCGGCGCCGAAGCGGCGGCGGAGTTCGAGCGCGCCGCCGAGCTGACGGGCAACGACCGCGAGCGCGAGCTGCTGCTGCGACGGGCGGCGGAAGCCCGCGGCGCGGGTCCCTGACAAGCGCGTTCGCGCTCACCTGCATAGGATCAAGGCTCCTAAGTAATCAGAGCGAGGGGAGCCATGATGGACGCCACCCACCCGGCAGCCGCCGCCGGCGCCGCGGCTGCGGGCAAGCAGCAGGAGAAAGCCGACGAGCAGGTCGATCAGGAGACCTGGAACGACCGGGTGAAAACGGTCGCCGGCCTGACCGCGGTGATCGTCGGGGTGATCATGGTCGGGCTGGTCGCGATCGTCGCGATGCTGAAGGGCGGCGAGAACTCGGCGACGATCGCCAGCTCCGCGGCCGGGGTCATCGCGACCATCGTCGGCGCCTACTTCGGGGTGAAGATGGGCAACGACCAGACCAAGGACGCGGCCAAGTCTCAGAAAGCGACGGCCGCGAAGGCGGAGGTCTACGCCGCCCACCTCGATTCCACGGATGCAAAAGAGATCCTCGCCCAGGCCGAGACGGCGGCCCGGCGGGCGACCAAAGCCTAGGAAGCGGCGGCGAGGCGCTCGATGCCGTCGCGCCCCAGCCGCAGCATGCGCCAGTCGTCGAGGACGCTGGCGCCGAGCCCGGCGTAGAAGTTCAGCGCCGGCTCGTTCCACTCCAGGGCGCACCACTCGAGGCGGACGTGGCCGCGCTCCAGGGCCAGCCGCGCCAGGTGCTCCATGACCTGGCGGCCGACGCCGCCGCGGCGGTGCTCGGGTCGTACGTAGACGTCCTCGAGCCAGATCCCGGAGCGGCACTCGAAGGTCGAGAAGGTCGTGTAGAAGATCGCGTAGCCGACCGTCTCCTCCCCGACCTCGAGCAGCAGCGCCTCCGCGGCGCGCTCCTCGAACAGCGAGCGGCGCAGCACCTCCGGATCGCCGACCACGTCGTCGGCGAGTTTCTCGTAGGTGGCGAGCTCGAGGATCAGCGAGAAGATCAGCTCGGCGTCGGCCTCGGTAGCGGGACGGATGCGCACGCCTGCGGCGGTGGTGCTCACGCCGGGCAGCCTAGCTACGCCTTCCCTTCAAACTCGTACTCGCGCAGGAATCCCTCGAAGAGGCGGCGGTGGCCCTGCTCGTCGCGGAGGATCGCGATCACCATGTCCTGCGTGACCGGGTCGACGCCCTCGGTCTCCTCGACGATCCGGGTGTAGTGCTCGATCGCGCCGGACTCGGCCTCGATCACGCCGCGGATCACGTGCACGGTGTCGGTCTGGTGCTCGGGCGGCTGCAGGTAGTCCTGCTCGGCCGTGAAGGCGAGTGAGCCCGGGACGACGCCGTAGAGCTCCTTGATCCGCTCCGCGAACTGCTTCGCGTGCCCGAGCTCCTCTTCGACGTCCTCGGCCAGCGAATCTTTGATCTCCTGCGCCCGCACCCCGTCGAGGTTGACCGAAGCGGAGATGTAGCTCATCACCGTCTCGATCTCCATCCAGTAGGCCTTGGTCAGCAGCTCGACCACGTGCTCGCGCGTCTCGCTGTTTTCGCCGTCCAATATCCCCTTGCTGGGGCTCTTCGTCGTCATCGCACTCGCTCCCTCTGGTCGTTTGCGGTCTGGGATTCCCGTACCCGCCGCTCGGAGGCGTCAATCGAGGTGTGATCGCCATTCGGTCCGGATACCGGGGAAAATGGCGATCACACCGCTAGGCTGCCGCGCGTGGGCGCGATCGACGAGCTGCTGGCCAACAACGGTCACTTCGCCGACTCGGCTCCGAGACAGGATCTCGGCGCGCGGCCGAGGCGGGCGGTGGCGGTCCTCGCCTGCATGGACTGCCGGATCGACGTGATCGCCGCGCTCGGGCTCGGCGACGGCGAGGCGCACGTGCTGCGCAACGCCGGCGGCGTCGTCACCGACGACGTGCTCCGCTCCCTCGCGATCTCCCAACACAAGCTGGGGACGACCGAGGTGATGCTGTTTCACCACACCGACTGCGGCATGGCGAAGATCAGCGACGACGGCTTCCGGGCCGAGCTGCAGGAGGCGACCGGGACCGTCCCGGACTTCGCGATCGAGTCCTTCGACGACGTCGACGAGAGCGTGCGGCGGTCGGTCCTGCGGGTCCGCCGCTCCGAGTTCCTGCTCCACCGCGATGCGGTGCGCGGCTTCGTCTACGACGTCAGGACGCACCGGCTGCGCGAGGTCGTCGTCGAGGGCGACAAGTAGTGGCGCTGGACGTCTGACCGAGCCCCCGCGGGGCCTGCCACATATGGTGCCGGGCGTGGCCACAGTCGCCCCCTACGGCTCCTGGCGCTCCCCGGTCGATCCCGAGCTGGTCGCTCGCGGCGGCCGCCGCCTGAGCTCGCCGGCGCTCGCCGGCGACGGCGCCGTCTGGTGGGCCGAGGGCCGGCCCGACGAGGGCGGCCGGGTGGCGCTGGTGCGCCGGCCCGAGGGCGGCGAGCCGCAGACGGTCACTCCGGCGGACTTCAACGTGCGGACCAGGGTGCACGAGTACGGCGGCGGCGCCTGGGCCCTGGCCGCGGCCGACCTCGTCGTCTTTGTCAACTTCGCCGACCAGCGCCTCTACCGGCAGCGGCTGGGCGAGGAGCCGGTGGCGATCACGCCTGAGCCGGAGACTGCGGCGGGCCTGCGCTACGCCGACATGCGGGTCGGGCCCGACGGCGCCACCGTCTTCTGCGTGCGCGAGGTGCACGGCGAGGGCGAAGCCGAGAACCAGGTGGTCTCGCTGCCGCTTGACGGGGGCGACGAGCCCACGGTGCTCGCCTCGGGCCGTGATTTTTACTCCTTCCCCCGCCCCAGCCGCGACGGCACCTCGCTCGCCTACACCTGCTGGGACCACCCGAACATGCCCTGGGACGGGACCGAGCTGTGGCTGGCGCCGCTGGCCGACCCCGCCGGGGCGCAGCTGATCGCGGGCGGCCCGGCCGAGTCGATCTTCCAGCCCGAGTGGGACGCGGCCGGCCGGCTCCACTTCGTCTCCGATCGCGACGGCTGGTGGAACCTCTACCGGGTCGAGAACGGCGCGGTAGAGCAGCTGACCGCCGAGCGCGCCGACCTCGCCCACCCGCAGTGGCTCTTCGGCGGCTCCACCTACGCCTTCCTCGAGGACGGGACGGTCGTCTGCGTCCGCACCGAGCAGGGGGCGGAACGGGTCTTCGTGCTCGCCCCCGAAGCCTGGGAACCGCGCGACCTCGGCCTCCCCCACACCTCCTTCGGCTATCCCTCGCTCTCCACGCAGGGCAGCCGCGTCGCCTTCGCCGCCGCCAGCCCGACGACCGAGACGGCGGTCACTGTCCACGACCTCGCCAGCGGGCAGACCGAGGTCGTGCGCACGGCCAGCGATCTGGAGATCGACCCGGCCTACCTCTCCGAGCCGCGCCCGATCGAGTTCCCCAGCGGCGACGGCGAGACCGCCTTCGGCTTCTACTACCCGCCCGCCAATGCCGATTTCGAGGCCCCGCCGACCGAACGGCCGCCGCTGATCGTGCAGAGCCACGGTGGCCCGACCTCGCACGCGACCCCGGCCCTCGACCGCGAGTTCGCCTACTGGACCAGCCGCGGCTTCGGCGTCGTCGACGTCAACTACCGCGGCTCCAGCGGCCACGGCCGCGCCTACCGCGACCGCCTGCGCGGCGGCTGGGGCGTGGTCGACACCGAGGACTGCGTCGCCGCCGCCCGCTTCCTGGCCGAGAGCGACCAGGTCGACGGCACCAGGATGGCGATCCGCGGCGGCTCGGCCGGCGGCTACGCGACCCTCTGCGCCCTCACCTTCCACGACACATTCGCCGCCGGCGCCAGTTACTACGGCGTCGCCGACGCCGAGGCGCTCGCCCGCGACACCCACAAGTTCGAGTCGCGCTACCTCGACAACCTGATTGGCCCCTATCCCGAGCAGGCCGACCTCTACCGCGAACGCTCCCCGATCAACTACGCCGAGCAGCTGCGCGCGCCGGTGATCCTCTTCCAGGGCCTGGAGGACGAGGTGGTGCCGCCAAACCAGGCGGAGACGATGGTCGCCGCCCTGGCCGCCAACTCCGTTCCCCACGCCTACCTCGCCTTCGAGGGCGAGCAGCACGGCTTCCGCCGCGCCGAGACCGAGATCCGCTGCCTCGAGGCCGAGCTCTACTTCTACGGCCGCATCCTCGGCTTCGAGCCCGCGGGCGCGCCCGCACCGGTCGAGATCGAGGGCCTGCGGACTAGCTGACCACGCAGTGCTTGACGCCGCGTTCGGTCTCTCCCTTGGCGGGGAAGGCGTGGGCCAGGGCCTGGGCGATCAGCTGGGCGCGGGCGGCGTAGCCGGGCGAGGTGAAGTGGATGCCGTCGTCGATGAACCAGGCGTCTTTGACGTCGGAGGCCCAGTCGTAGACGCGCATGTTCGGGTAGGCGGCGCAGGCCGCGACCAGTTCCTCGTCCCAGGCTTCCATGTTCTCCTCGGAGTAGTACGGGTTCTCGCGGCCCGCGGCCTCGAGCGAGCGCACGTTCACCCACATGGTCGGCTCATCACCGACGATCGCCATCATCTTGTCGATCCGTTCGCGCTCGCCGACGGTCGAGCCGGCGGCGACGTTGGCCGCCTCGTTGGTGCCGAGCGCCAGCACCCAGCAGCCTTTGAAGCCTTCCGCCTTCCAGGCCTCGGCGACTTCCTGGGCGTTCGGTTCGCCTTCGAACTGCTCTTCGATCGAGCGGGCGCCGGAGATCTCCAGGTGCTGTTCTTTGGCCCCGACTTCGGCGTAGCGGTTTTCGATCCGCTGGGCGGGGATCGGCAGGTATTCGGGCGAGTCGAGCCCCTCCGAGGTCGAGTCGCCGATGTGGATCACCGCTTTGCAGGACGAGGTGGTCGACTCGGCGGCCTGCGCGGGAGTCAGCGGCACTTTCTTCGCGGTCCCGCCTTCGGTCGCTTCGGCGACGCGGGCGGCGGCGCCTTCGGGAGCAGAGTTCACCCCGGTCATGCCGACAACGGCGACCGCGAGGACGACGGCGCTGCCGATCATCACCGCGCGGGCCACCGGCGAGAACGTCTGCCAGCCCCAGCCGTTGGCGCGGCGGCGGGCAAAGAAGCGGCCGATCGCGCCGCGGCGGATCGGCTCCTCCAGGTACTTCCAGGAGAGCGCCGCGACCGCGAAGGTCGCCGCCATCTGCAGCACCGAGCGGACCGGGTCCGGCGCCGGGTGGTCGCCGGGGTTGGTGAGGATGATGATCGGCGCGTGCCAGAGGTAGATGCCGTAGGAGCGGACGCCGACCCAGCGCAGCGGCCGGATCCCGAGCAGGACACCGAGCCGGCAGGCGGGGTGGGTCAGCGGCATCAGCACCATCACCGTCGCCACCGAGAGCAGGAGGAAGCCGCCGCGGTAGAGGAAGGACGAGAGTTCGGTCGTCTGCCAGAAGAGGACGAAGATCGCGACCAGGCCGGCGACTCCCATCAGGTCGAGGGTGTTGCGGGCGCCGGGTGAGATCCGGCCGGTCAGGCGCCGGCTCGGCCAGACCATCGCCAGGGCGGCGCCGAAGAGGAGCTCGGAGGCGCGGGTTTCGGTGCCGTAGTAGACGCGGGACGGGTCGCCGCCGTGGTAGAGCACCGCCATCAGGATCACCGAGACGAAGGCCAGCGCCAGGGTCAGCACCGCCAGCCGCGGCCGCACCCCGGAGGCCAGCGGCCGATCCCGGACAAGCTTGACTCCGCCCAGCAGCAGGAAGGGCCAGAAGATGTAGAACTGCTCCTCGATCGCCAGCGACCAGAGGTGGTTGAGCGGGCCTGGCGGGGAGAAGCGGGCGAAGTAGGAGATGTCGGCGAAGATCTGCTGCCAGTTGCTGACGTAGAAGATCGAGGCGACGACCTGGTCGCGGAACTCCTGCGCCTGGGCGGGGCCGAAGATCGTCACCCAGGCGACGACGATCGCCAGCATCGCGAACAGGGCCGGCAGCAGGCGGCGGGCGCGGGCGGCCCAGAAGGCGCCGAGGGCGATCTTGCCCCGGCCCGCGAGCTGCGAGAGCAGGATGTCGGTGATCAGGTAGCCGCTGAGGGTGAAGAAGACGCCGACCCCGAGCAGGCCTCCCGGTGCCCAGCCGAATTCGAGGTGGAAGGCGATGACGGCGAGAACGGCGATCGCTCTCAGGCCGTCGAGCCCGGGCATGTAGCGCTGTCCGCGCTTGACGGGTTCCGGCATCTGTCACCCGCAATGCTACGGGCGACAGCGGCTACGACACTATGCAGCGACGGGCGTTGCGAGCTCCCGCTCGGCGAGCTCAGTAGCGACGGCCCGGGGGACGCTGCGCTCGGCCTCGAAGGGGTCGAGCCCGTTGCTGGCACGACGGATCGCGGTCAAAGCCTGTGCGTGGGTGAGGCCCGTCTCGACGCGGCCGGTCTCGCCGTCCTCGATCGCCCTCACGGTCCAAGTCGAATTGCTCACTTCAGTCTCCGTTCTTCTCTCTTTCACTTGTATACAAGTGTCCCGGAGCCGCAAATTGGGAACGTGACGGCGCTCACACATATCCCTTCTCTGTAGAAGCGATCTACGGCCGCAGCCCGGCCTAGCTTCTGCCGCCTAATCGACAAGCGGCCCCCGCGCTGCCGAAACAGCCGGGGGCCTGGCACCGAAAGGCGGTCACCTTCCGATGCAGGCCAAGGGTAGTTCGCGCTCTGAGAACGAGCGCGAGGACAAGCGCACGCAACGCGCCGTGCTGTCGCTTCTCCTTCATGAATTCCCGGCGCAGATGACGAGAGAGGGGCTGAGGCTGCATGGCCTTGGCAGCGGGGAGTTGGTCGAGCGAGCGATCTCGGCTCTCGCCCTCGTTGGCCTCCTACGGTGCCGGGGCGAGGTCGTGCTGCCGACCATCGCCGCCCGTCACTTCGACTGGCTGGAACTCTCGTGACGGTCGCAGAGCAGTTCGGGCGGAACCTTCGCACGGCTCGGCGCCACGCCTTCATCTCTCAGGAAGCGCTGGCGCGGACTGCCGGGCTTCACCGGACCGAGATTGGCTTGCTGGAGAGAGGGAAGCGGGAGCCGCGCCTAGCCACCGTGATCAAGCTGGCTGACGCGCTCGGCGTGGAAGCGGGCGATCTGATCTTCCGAATCAGGAGGAAGGCGGGCTAGCCTGTGGGGATGGCCGAGCGCAAGCAGAAGACGGAGAAGGGGTTGGAGATTCCGGTGCCGACCAAGGGGGACTTCGACGCCGCTATGAGGAAGGTCGCTCCCCCAGCAGGTCGTAAACGCCCTGACGGGAAAGACCGGCCTCCAAAGCAATCCGGGTGATCGGCACGCCTGCCGCTTTGGCCTCCGCGCAGTAGCGGCGGAGGTCGTCGGTCGCCTCTCGTTTCGCGGCATCGGCTTTCTCTCGCTTCCGAGCCGCCGCTTTGATCCGCCGCAGGGCGGTCGCCTCGCTCATTGGCTCGCCGCCTCCGCGAGCAGGGCGTGGAACATCGAGCGGTGATGGGTGAAGCGGTGGTTGTGGCGCCACGCGTACTCGTCCAAGTAGGACTGGAGCCATTTCTTCGAGACCTTCTTGTAGGCGCCGCGCATCCCCGTTTTGAGGTTGCCGAAAAAGCCCTCGATGGTGTTCGTGTAAACGTCGCCCTCGACGTAGGAGCCAGCCGAGTGGTTGATCACGGCGTGGTCGTATTCGCGCCGTAGCGGCTTGTAGGCGGGCCAGTCGTCGGTGAGCAGGAACGCGGTCGGGTTCACGTTCGCCCGCACTGCTCCACTCAGCGGCTCGCCCCGCCGTGAGGCGATCACGCGCAGCCGGACTCGGCCTCCGCGCTCGACCATCCCGAGGACGGTCGTCTTGGACTCGCGGAAGGCGGCAAGCTCAGGCGAGCGCCCTTTCAGTTTCTTGC